>BNJU01000399.1_pt1 | contig 686637 bp, 813 predicted proteins | sample 8539281 | NCBI WGS metagenome assembly BNJU01 (sample SAMD00202456, study PRJDB9452) | human saliva metagenome | isolation source: human saliva | place: Japan
ATAAATCTGGGCATTCTTATCACGACCTGTCGAAATCAACCAGTTATCAATGGTATCTGAGATAACTGTTTGGTCTGATTTTTCCATAACTGGATTAGACAAGTATTTTTCAAGAATGGTTGCAGTTTGCGTTAGAGCCAATCAGAGGTGTCCTTTTGGTGGAACATAAATGAAGGTGGAACCACGTTGCGACGTCCTTTCGAGGAGGTCGCTTTTTGTTACCCACGATGAAAGTGAAAGAGTTTCACCATAACTAAGATATTTAAAAATTTATAAGGAGAAGATTATGATTAGTTACTTTCCCAGATGGCGCTGTTCGTGAATTCGAATCTGGCGTTACTACTTTTGAAATTGCTCAATCAATCAGCAATTCTCTAGCTAAAAAAGCTCTTGCTGGTAAATTTAACGGTAAATTGATTGACACAACTCGTGCGATTACCGAAGACGGAAGCATTGAAATCGTGACACCAGATCACGAAGATGCTCTTCCAATCTTGCGTCACTCCGCAGCACACTTGTTTGCTCAAGCAGCTCGTCGCCTTTTCCCAGATATTCACTTGGGTGTAGGTCCAGCTATCGAAGATGGTTTCTACTACGATACAGACAACCAAGCTGGTCAAATCTCTAACGAAGACCTTCCTCGTATCGAAGAAGAAATGCAAAAAAATCGTGAAAGAAAACTTCCCATCTATTCGTGAAGAAGTGACAAAAGATGAAGCCCGTGAAATCTTCAAAAACGACCCTTACAAGCTTGAATTAATTGAAGAGCACTCTGAAGACGAAGGTGGCTTGACCATCTACCGTCAAGGTGAGTACGTTGACCTCTGCCGAGGGCCTCACGTTCCATCAACTGGTCGCATCCAAATCTTCCACCTTCTCCATGTAGCTGGTGCTTACTGGCGTGGAAATAGCGACAATGCTATGATGCAACGGATCTACGGTACAGCTTGGTTTGACAAGAAAGACTTGAAGAACTACCTTCAAATGCGTGAAGAAGCTAAAGAACGTGACCACCGTAAACTTGGTAAAGAGCTTGACCTCTTCATGATTTCTCAAGAGGTTGGACAAGGTTTGCCATTCTGGTTGCCAAACGGTGCTACTATCCGTCGTGAATTGGAACGCTACATCGTCGACAAGGAGTTGGCTTCTGGCTACCAACACGTTTACACTCCACCACTTGCTTCTGTAGAACTTTACAAGACTTCTGGTCACTGGGATCATTACCAAGAAGATATGTTCCCAACTATGGATATGGGAGACGGTGAAGAATTTGTCCTTCGTCCAATGAACTGCCCACACCACATTCAAGTCTTCAAACACCATGTTCACTCATACCGTGAATTGCCAATCCGTATCGCTGAAATCGGAATGATGCACCGCTATGAGAAATCAGGTGCTTTGACTGGTCTTCAACGGGTGCGTGAAATGTCTCTCAACGACGGTCACCTCTTTGTGACTCCAGAACAAATTCAAGAAGAATTCCAACGTGCTCTTCAGTTGATTATCGATGTTTATGAAGACTTCAACTTGAATGAATACCGTTTCCGCCTCTCTCTCTTCGTGACCCTCAAGATACTCACAAGTACTTTGATAACGATGAAATGTGGGAAAATGCCCAAACCATGCTTCGTGCTGCCCTTGATGAAATGGGCGTTGACTACTTTGAAGCTGAAGGTGAAGCTGCCTTCTACGGACCAAAATTGGATATCCAGGTGAAGACTGCCCTTGGAAAAGAAGAAACCCTCTCCACTATCCAGCTTGACTTCTTGCTTCCAGAACGCTTCGACCTTAAATACATCGGAGCTGATGGTGAAGAACATCGCCCAGTTATGATCCACCGTGGGGTTATCTCAACAATGGAACGCTTCACAGCTATCTTGATTGAAAACTACAAGGGTGCCTTCCCAACATGGCTTGCACCACATCAAGTAACCCTCATCCCAGTATCTAACGAAAAACACGTGGACTACGCTTGGGAAGTAGCTAAGAAACTCCGTGACCGTGGTGTCCGTGCTGATGTGGATGAACGTAATGAAAAAATGCAATTCAAGATCCGTGCATCACAAACTAGCAAGATTCCTTACCAATTGATCGTTGGTGACAAGGAAATGGAAGATGGAACTGTCAACGTTCGTCGCTATGGACAAAAAGAAACAAACACTGTGTCAGTAGATGAGTTTGTAGCAACTATCCTAGCTGATATCGCCAACAAATCTCGTGTTGAGAAATAAAACGATAAAACCTGGGATAAAAATTCCAGCTACCTAAAAAAGAGGTTGGGACAAAAGATCCCGACCTCACTTTTTATTAGCAATCAAAGTTTGACGAGGTAGCTGATTGAACTTTTTGTTCGTCTTTTAGACTCCAAAAAGCTCCTAATCATCCTCGCGGGGCTGGGACTACGAAATCGAGACTTTGTCTATCGATTTCTGTCCCACCGCATTTTTATATTTTGTTTAACCTGAGCTAGTAGTGATTGGTCAAACCACCACAAATAGTATCCTCATCAATAATCCTTTCTATCCATTAACTTTTGGATATAGGATATCCTCCCAAGATTTGCTTCCATGAGTTAGATGAGTTGATTATCCTCAATCCTTGTCTGCCTCATTTTCTTTTACGAGATCGTTTTGTGAATCTTTTTCAGAGAGTTTTTGATCGATATACTTGTCAATGTTTTCGTAAAATTCCTTGGTCGCCTCACTATCTAATTTTGTCGAATTATGGACTTGATTGACTTTCAATTGAACAGATTCAATACCGTAAGAGGCTTGTTTTTGGCGAATGGTTTCTAATTCTTCTTCTGAAATCGGATCTCCAACAACTGTCAAGACCAATTCATTATTCCTTGACTTGTAGACTTGATTAATGACCGTATGATTAGCGAACTCTTTTCCTACAAACTGTTTGATCCCTTCTTTTCGCGCTTGATCCATCGTCAGAGTGACTGCTGAATAGCAGGCTGGAAGGACCAATAATACAATCAAGGATATCAACCCAATTTTCATTTTAATGTTTAGCTCATTAAATGAACTTAAGGGAGATTTTCTCATCAAAATTCTTGTTCCAACAATGTTGATTAGCATGATAAAGACACAGTTGATCAAGAAAAGATAGAGAGCTCCAAATAAGAACCGTACATTTCCATTAGCTAAACCATAACCTGCAGTACAGATAGGTGGCATCAGAGCTGTTGCAATGGCTACTCCTGGCACGATATTGTTTGCTTCTTTTTTTCTTGAACCAATAAAGCCTGCTATCCCACCAGCAATAGCAATGAGAACATCCCAAATGGTTGGAGAGGTTCGTGCAATCAATTCGCTACTTGCATAAGATAAGGGAGAAATCCAGAAATATAGAGTCGAGACAAGCAAACTGACCAATACTTGAGTAAATAAAACCCCTAGAGATTGCTTGATTAAACGCGTATCAAAAATAGCTAAACCAAACCCCAGTCCAATAATCGGTGTCATAAGAGGGGAAATCAGCATGGCTCCAATAATGACAGCTGTTGAATTCATATTTAGACCTATAGAGGCAATAAAAATCGAACACATCAAAATCACTGTATCTCTTAATCGAACATGAAGGTCATCATATAGTTTCTCGCGGAATTCACGTGTTGAATAGTTCCCGGTCATTGGTTACTCCTTTTATTTCATATAATCTTGTTTCTGAATGGATGATGGTAGAGAAACTTCTGTCCAATTTGACATATTTTTAATTCTCATTTGTAATTCTTTTGAACATTATCTTTTAAATATCCATCAATCCATCCTAACATTATATCAAAAATTTTACAGCCTTTTTCTGAAGAAATCTATCAGTTGAACAGATAGAGAAAGTCAGAAATTTTAGATTCCTTATTCAAAGAAGGAAGAACGGTATCTCCTCTGAAAGAAGATACCGTATTAATGTTTAAACATGATGAGTGTGTTGTAGCAATCCTAGCTGACATCGCCAACAAATCCCGTGTTGAGAAAAATAACAGATAGAAAAGTCAGGCTTCAAACCTAGCTTTTTGTGGATTGAAAATAATTATTCAAGCACTATTTTAGTGACTTCTATGTTGTGATTATCATTTTTTCTATTGCACAACCTTTTTCTTTCTCTTTCTTTACAAATCAAAGTATAACTCCCATTTTTCAAAGAAATTTGCTATAATGAAAGGACAGAGATTTGAAGAAGCAAAGAAAAAATAGAAGTAGGTACATGTATGAAGAAAATTCTTGTTGTAGATGATGAAAAGCCGATTTCGGATATTATAAAATTCAATATGGCAAAAGAAGGCTATGAAGTCTTGACTGCCTTCGATGGAAAAGAAGCACTGGCTGTTTTCGAAGCTGAGAGCCCAGATATTTTGATCTTGGACCTCATGCTTCCTGAAATTGATGGTTTGGAAGTAGCGCGTACCATTCGAAAGACCAGTAATGTGCCGATTATTGTCTTATCTGCAAAAGATACAGAATTCGATAAGGTCATCGGTCTTGAAATTGGTGCGGATGACTATGTGACTAAGCCATTCTCAAATCGTGAGCTTCAAGCTCGCGTAAAAGCTTTATTGCGTCGGACAGAACTAACGGTAGAATCACAGACAGAGTCTACATCAGATTCAGAGATTGTGATTGGGGATTTGAAAATCATTCCGGATGCCTTCCTTGCTCAGAAAAAAGGCAAAGAGCTCGAGTTGACCCATCGCGAATTTGAGCTGCTCTATCACTTGGCAACCCATGTAGGCCAAGTCATGACCCGGGAGCATTTGCTGGAAACAGTCTGGGGCTACGATTATTTTGGAGATGTTCGGACAGTGGACGTAACGATTCGACGTTTGCGTGAAAAAATCGAAGATATTCCAGGCCGTCCGGAGTATATTTTAACGCGCCGCGGTGTCGGTTACTATATGAGAAACAATGATTAATCACATCAAAGAAGTCATGACCTCTTATAATTTGTTTTTATATTACTCACTCTTGGATTTATTATCGTGGTGGCCTTGCTGATTCTAGAAAATCGTCGGGATAACATGAAGCTACGCCTGTTGAATGATAAAATTAAGAGTTTGATTGCTGGAGAATATTCCGATATCATTGATTTACAAGGAGGTCCTGAATTGACAGAGATTTCCAACAGTATCAATGATTTATCAGAAGTTATCCGTTTGACGCATGAAAATTTGGAGCAAGAAACCAAGCGCTTGACCAGTATTCTATCCTATATGACAGATGGGGTTTTAGCGACCAATCGTCGTGGGCAGATTATCCTAGTCAATGAAATGGCTGCCAAACAACTTAATGTCGTGGTCGAAGAGGTCATGAATATCAGTATTCTGGATTTGCTTGGTATTAGTGAAGAGTATGAACTGCGAGACTTGATTACCAATGTTCCAGAACTGACTATCGATTCGCAGGATGAAAATGGGGAGTACATCTCTTTACGGGTTCGCTTCGCTTTGATCCGGAGAGAGTCTGGTTTTATTTCTGGTCTGGTTGCCGTCTTGCATGACACAACCGAACAGGACAAGGAAGAGCGGGAACGTCGTTTATTCGTATCCAACGTTAGTCATGAACTCCGAACACCACTGACCAGTGTTAAATCTTACTTGGAAGCCTTGGATGACGGAGCCATTACGGAGCCAGTTGCACCGGAATTTGTCAAAGTATCTTTGACAGAGACCAACCGGATGATGCGGATGGTGACGGATCTATTAAGTCTTTCGCGGATCGATAATGAAACCAGTCAATTGGATGTTGAATTGACCAACTTTACAGCCTTTATCACTTTCATTTTGAACCGCTTTGATAAGATGAAGAACCAGGCTGGCGAGAAGAAATATGATATTGTTCGTGATTATCCTATTTCTCCTGTCTGGGTTGAAATTGATACAGACAAGATGACACAGGTCTTAGACAATATCTTAAATAATGCTATCAAATATTCCCCAGATGGTGGGGAAATTCGTGTGGGGATGAAAACAACAGATGCCCAGTTGATTATTTCGATTTCGGATGAGGGCTTAGGGATTCCTAAAAAGGACCTGCCACGAATTTTTGATCGCTTTTATCGCGTGGATAAGGCACGTAGTCGCGCCCAAGGTGGGACTGGTTTAGGACTGGCTATTGCCAAGGAAATTATCAAGCAACACAAAGGATTTATCTGGGCCAAGAGTGAATATGGAAAAGGTTCTACTTTCACGATTGTCCTACCATATGATAAAGATGCTATCCTGGATGATGGATGGGATAATGAGGATGAATAAGAAAACTAATGGATGAAAAAGGGTTTAAGTATAGTATTTTAGCTTCAGGATCGAGTGGTAATTCTTTTTACTTAGAGACTCCTAAGAAGAAAATTCTAGTAGATGCAGGCTTGTCCGGGAAGAAAATTACAGGTTTGCTTGCAGAGATTGATCGCAAACCCGAAGATCTTGATGCTATTTTAATCACACATGAACATTCGGATCACATTCATGGCGTTGGTGTGTTAGCTCGTAAATACGGGATGGACCTATACGCCAATGAAGCTACCTGGAAGGCCATGGAGGGAAGCAAGTACCTTGGGAAGGTCGATGACTCCCAGAAACATTTATTTGAAATGGGTAAGACCTTAACCTTTGGGGATTTGGATGTGGAAAGTTTTGGTGTCAGCCATGATGCTGCAGCTCCCCAGTTCTACCGGTTCATGAAGGATGGGAAGAGCTTTGTCATGCTGACGGATACAGGTTATGTCAGTGATCGGATGGCGGGGATTGTGGAAAATGCAGATGGCTATTTGATCGAGTCCAACCACGATGTGGAAATCCTACGAGCTGGCTCTTATGCTTGGCGATTAAAGCAGCGGATCTTATCTGATTTGGGCCACCTCTCTAATGAAGATGGCGCAGATGCTATGATTCGTACCCTAGGCAATAAGACCAAAAAGATTTATCTGGGCCACTTATCGAAGGAAAACAATATCAAGGAACTGGCCCATATGACCATGGTTAATCAACTGGCTCGAGCAGATCTAGCAGTGGGGCATGATTTTGACGTCTTGGATACATCTCCAGATACAGCGACTCCATTAGTAGATATCTAGATGATTAAAAAAGGAGATGAGCTCATCTCCTTTTTAGGTCAGTAGTGTAGGCTTGAAATGAGTGGAAGGATAGGAGCAGATAGTTTGAAATATGTGTATATTACAGTAGGGTTTATTTCCTTAGGGTTAGGGATTATTGGGATTCCATTACCTATTTTACCAACGACCCCGTTTCTTTTATTAGCTATGGCTTGTTTTGCCAAGAGTTCTCAACGCTTTGAAAAATGGTTGCATGGGACCAAGTTGTACCAAATTTATGTAGCGGATTATCGGGAAACAAAGTCGATCTCCAAAAAGCGGAAAAAAAGAATTATTCTACAAATTTATCTTTTGATGGGGATTTCCATTTACCTGGCACCACTCAGGTTTGTGAAATTAGGTCTACTGGGATTAACTATTTTTATCAGTTATTATTTGTTCAAAGTGATTCCGGATAAAGAAGAATGATATAAGGACAGAATAGGTCCTAAATCCTATTGTGAAAACAGGGAAAGGAGTGAGACGCACTCTTTTTTGGTATAATAGAGGGTGTATCTTTTGGACGGAATAGGTCACAGGATTCAATCCAGATGCATAAATGAAGAAAGAAAGTAGTAACGTGATGCAAGCCTTTATATAACCTTCTTGCTGAGAAATTTTCGGCTGACTTTTGACGATACAGAATTGTTGGAAACAGCTTTACACATACCTCATATGCGAATGAGCATCGCCTCTTAAAAATTTCACATAATGAACGTTTTGGAATTTTTAGGAGACGCTGTTCTCAGTTAGTGATTTCCGAATATTTATTTGCCCTCTACCCAAGTAAGCCAGAGGGTGATTTGTCAAAAATGCGTTCCATGATTGTTCGTGAGGAAAGCCTAGCAGGTTTTTTTCCCGTGATTGTGGTTTCGATCAATTTATCAAACTTGGCAAGGAGAGGAAAAATCTGGTGGACGTAACCGAGATACCATCTTAGGAGATTTGTTTGAAGCTTTTTTTAGGCGCCTTACTCTTGGATAAAGGAGTGGAGATGGTGCGGAACTTCATTCAGCAAGTCATGATTCCTAAAGTCGAGGCAGGCCAATTTGAGCAAGTGATTGACTATAAGACGCGCTTGCAAGAAATCCTTCAAATCCATGGGGATGTGCTGATTACCTATGAAGTGACGAGTGAGTCAGGACCGGCTCATGCTAAAGAATTTGAAGTGCAAGTGTCTGTCAATGGGAAAATCATCGGTCAAGGACGTGGCCGGTCTAAAAAGGCTGCAGAGCAAGAAGCAGCAAAAAAAGCAGTGGAGAATAAGGTGGATCCCTCATGTATTTAAAGGAAATTGAGATTCAAGGATTTAAGTCTTTTCGCAGATAAGACCCGGGTCATCTTTGACCAAGGGGTAACCGCAGTGGTTGGCCCTAATGGATCTGGAAAAATCGAACATTACGGAAAGTCTGCGCTGGGCCTTAGGGAATCGAGTGTCAAGAGCCTTCGTGGTGGCAAGATGCCGGATGTGATTTTTGCAGGGACTGAAACTCGAAACCCTTAAACTACGCCTGCGTAACGGTAGTACTGGATAACCGGGATGGCTTTTATCAAACAAGCTGCTAAAGAAATCCGAGTGGAGCGTCATATTTATCGCTCGGGTGATAGTGAATACAAGATTGATGGCAAGAAAGTCCGTTTGAGAGATGTCCATGATCTCTTTATGGATACTGGACTGGGGAGAGATTCTTTTCTATTATTTCTCAAGGGAAGGTTGAAGAAATCTTTAATTCCAAACCAGAAGAGAGACGGGCTATTTTTGAGGAAGCCGCTGGGGTTCTTAAATTTAAGACGCGTCGCAAGGAAACAGAATCTAAGTTGGTTCAGACCCAGGATAATTTGGACCGTCTGGAAGACATTATTTTTGAGTTAGAGGGACAAATCAAACCTCTTGAGAAGCAAGCCCTTGTGGCCAAACGTTTCTTAGAATTGGATCAACAACGCCAGGTTCTTTATTTGGATGTTTTGATTGCACAAATTGAAGTCAATAAAAAAGACTATGATCAAGCCGTCCAAGAAGAAGCCTCCATCCAAGAGCAATTAAAGGCTTATTACCAGAAAAGAGAAGAGCATGAGGCGGAAAGTCTCCGATTGAAACAGAGTCGTCAGACCCTTCAACACCAATTGTCAGATGATCAAGCTAGCCTCTTGGAATTGACTCGCCTCTTAAGTGATTTGGAGAAACAAATCGAATTGGCACGCTTGGAGTCACAACAGGTTGCTCGAAGTCGTCAGGAAAATCAAGAGCGGGTCAATAGTCTGGAAATGCGCCTACAAGTTCTTCGGAATCAGTTGGAAGAAAAACAAGCCAATACAAAGAGTCTTCAAGAAGAACTGGAAAAGAGCCAAGTAGCTCTGGAAGGTCTGGAGAAAGAGTTGGCCAGCTTCTCAGAAGATCCAGATCAGGTGATCGATTATTTACGTGAAAAATACGTGGCCTTGATGCAGGATGAAGCGGAGCGATCAAACGAATTAACAACCATTGAAAATCAATTGGAAGCCTCAGCTCAATTGTCACAAAGTAAAAAGGAAGATTACCAAAATCAAATCCAAATGGTGACAGAATTGCAGGAAAAAGAGCAGGTTGCTCAAGAAGCTTATCAAGGAGCTCAAGAGCATCTGAAACTCTTGCTTGAGACCTATCAGTCAGAGGCAAAACGGTTTGAGGAAGCTCGCCAGGCTTATCAAGAAGCGCAAGCCAAGATGTTTGATTTACTGGATCAAAGCAAGGAAAAACAGGCTCGCATTAACAGTTTAGAGGCGATTCAAAAAAATCATAGTAATTTTTATGCAGGCGTAAAGAGTGTCTTGCAAGAAGCGGCTCGCTTAGGTGGAATCGTGGGAGCTGTCAGTGAAAAACTTTCCTTCTCACCAGAGTATCAGACTGCCTTAGAAATTGCTCTAGGAGCCAGCAGTCAGCATATTATCGTAGAAGACGAAGGAGCAGCAACACGGGCAATCGAACATCTGAAGAAGAATCGCTCGGGTCGGGCAACTTTCCTTCCTTTGACAACCATTAAACCACGCTGCCTTGCAGGAAAGAATCAAGAACTGATTGAATCCTGTCCAGGGTTCCTAGGGATGGCTAGCAGTTTGGTGGACTATGATTCTTCCCTCGAGTCGATTTTCCAAAACCTTTTGGGTGTCACAGCTATTTTTGATACGATTGAGCACGCCAAGGCGGCTGCTCGCAAGGTTGCCTACCAAGTTCGTATCGTGACGCTGGATGGAACCGAACTGCGAACGGGTGGTTCCTATGCAGGGGGAGCGAATCGAAGCAATAATTCGATTTTTATCAAGCCAGAACTGGATCGCTTGCACCAAGAATTGGCCTCTCTTCAGAAGAACTTGCTAGAAGTAGAAGGGCAGGTTCAAGAGCAACAGGACCAAGTAAGCCAATCACAAGAAACACTAGAATCTTTGAAAAGCCAAGGAGAAGGGGGCGCGACTAGAAGAGCAACGCCTTCAATTGGCTTTTGAGCAAGCTCACCAGCAACTCTTGGATGCCCAAGAACTGTTAGAACTTATCCGTACAGAGCTGGATGAAGGTAGCGACCAGGAGCTCCTCCAAAAACGGGATCATTTGCAAGCGCGACTGAAAGAAATTGAGGCGGAAAAAGAGCAAGTCACTGCTGAGATTGAAGAAGTCAAGCTCAATAAAGATGTCGTTGTTGAGAAAATTGAAAATTTACGAGCAGCCATTGCCAAGCTCCAATTACAGAAAACAGAGTTGAAGAGTCGATTGACCTATGACCAGACAGATGCCGAACGCTTGCAGCAAGAGTTGGCTTCTACTGAACGGGAAATCCAAGCTCTCCAATATGCGATTGAGCAGGGAGAAGATCGACATGAGCAAATCGATGTTTCTGTCCTTGAAAAACAACTGCAAGCAACCCTTCAAGAGAAAACCGCTCTGGAGCAAGCTGTGATTCGTAAGCAATTTGAATTAGAGGATTTGGAAGGCCAGTCTGAAGATGTAGCGGGTCATATGGAACAAGCCCGTCGTCAAAATGAGGAGTGGATTCGCCTACAGGCCAAAGCAGAATCCAATCGTGATCGCTTGGCGGATAAGCTAAATAAATTGATGTTAGCTCTGACCGATGAATTCAAGATGAGTTTTGAAGAGGCATCTAATCAGGCCAACGAACTAGAAAATCTAGCCCAGTCTGAGCAAGTCTTAAAAGACTTGGAGAAAGCGATTAAAGCCTTAGGACCTGTCAATATTGATGCTATCGAACAATACGATGAGGTCAAGACTCGGTTTGATTTCCTTTCCAGTCAACGAGAAGATGTCTTGGCAGCGAAGAATCTTCTTCTTGAAACCATTAATGACATGAATGATGAGGTGAAAGAACGCTTTAAGTCTACGTTTGAAGCGATTCGTGAATCCTTCCGAATAACCTTTAAACAGATGTTTGGGGGAGGATCAGCAGATCTCACCTTGACGGATGGGGATCTCTTGTCTGCTGGGGTCGAGATTTCTGTTCAACCGCCTGGTAAGAAAATTCAATCCTTGAATTTGATGAGTGGTGGGGAGAAAGCTTTGTCAGCATTGGCGCTGCTCTTCTCAATCATTCGTGTCAAGACTATTCCATTTGTCATCTTGGATGAGGTAGAAGCGGCTCTAGACGAGGCCAATGTTAAACGTTTGGGGATTACCTCAATCGTTTTGATAAGGAAAGTCAGTTTATTGTGGTTACCCACCGTAAGGGAACCATGGCGGCAGCAGATTCCATCTATGGAGTGACCATGCAAGAATCTGGAGTCTCTAAGATTGTATCTGTGAAGCTGAAAGATATAGAAGGAATGGATAATGGAAATTAAATTAGTCGCAACAGACATGGATGGGACCTTTTTGGATGAAAATCATCAATTTGATCAAGCTTTATTCCTAAAGGTATTAAAGAAGTTTCAAGAAAAAGGGATCTACTTTGCAGCAGCAAGTGGTCGGCCTCTCCTCTCTTTGAAGACAATCTTTAAAGAGGTTCAGGATCAGATTATTTTTATAGCTGAAAACGGCAGTGTTGTTGAGTTTCATGGTGAAGATGTCTATGAAGCGACCATGAGTCCTGAATTTTACCAAGCTCTGTTTGCCAAGTTACAAGAAAGTCCTTATTTCGATAAAAATAAGTGCTTGTTAACGGGAAAACTCGGGAGCTATGTTTTAAAGACCGTTGATCCAGACTATCTAGCTGCTTCGCAAAACTACAATGAAAATATTCAAATGGTGTCAGATTTTTCAGAAATTGATGATCTTGTCTTTAAGATGACCACCAATTTTGACCAAGAAGTATTAGCGGAAGGGGAAGCCTGGGTTACCCAAAATGTTGAGGGTGTTAAGGCTATGACCACTGGCTATGAGTGCATTGATATTGTCTTGGATTATGTGGACAAGGGAGTCGCCATCCAAGCACTAATGGATCAGCTAGGCATTAGTCGAGATCAAGTCCTAGCTTTTGGGGATAACCTCAATGATCTTCATATGATGCAGGTTGTTGGCCATCCAATTGCGCCAGAAAATGCCCGTCCAGAGATTTTGGAATTGGCTGAAAAAGTATTAGCTCACCATTCAACAGGATCTGTCCTTCGCTTCATGGAGGAAGAATTATGAGTCAGATTAAGGTTATCGCACTAGACTTGGACGGTACTCTCTTAAACTCAGAGAAGAAAATCTCCCCTCGGAACTTAGCTGCCATTCGTGCAGCTCAAGAAAAAGGGGTCAAGGTAGTTTTGACGACGGGTCGTCCCCTCAAGGCTATGGATTTTCTGCTTCAAGAGATTGGGACTGCCGGCTTGTCAGATGAATACACCATTACGTTTAATGGAGGCTTGGTACAAAAGAATACAGGGGAGATCATTGCCAAAACAGTTTTCTCTCGCGATGATGTCCTTCGGATTTATGAAGAGACAGAGGCCCTTGGCTTGCCCTTGGACGCTATTAGCGAAGGGGATGTTTATACACTTGCATCTGATCAAGAGTCTCTTTATCCCCTCTATAATCCTTACTTGAACTTTATTCCTGTTTCTATTGAAGATTTGTCCAGCCAGATTTCCTATAACAAGTGTGTGACAGCCTTTCATCAGGACTATTTGGATAGCGCTATTCCAAAGATTTCTCCTGAATTAGGGGAGCGTTTTGAGATTTTTAAATCGAGAGACATGCTCTTGGAATGGTGCCCCAAAGGAGTTCAAAAGGATCGAGGCTTGGAGGCTTTGGTGGAGTATTTAGGAATCGATGCTAGTCAAGTTATGGCTTGCGGTGATGAAGCCAATGATGCCAGCATGTTAAAATGGGCAGGACTCGGAATCGCTATGGCTAATGCGGTGGATGATGTGAAGGAGATTGCCACTCTAGTCTCGGACTACACCAATGATCAAGATGCAGTCGGAAGAGCGATTGAAGAATATGTATTGAAGGAGGGTCAATAATGGGATTATTTGACCGACTATTTGGAAGAAAAAGAAGAAACAAAACCACAAACCCAAGATCTTACAGAAGAGATTGGGGAAGCGAGGAAGAAGCAAGCTCGCCAGCTGAGCCGGTATCAAATAAGCCTTCACAAAGTGATGAGGCTAAGATTTCGGCAATGGAAGCCTACTATGCAGAATTGAAAGAGCGAATGGCTGCCGAATCAGCGAGAGCATCTCAAGAGTCGAAAGCATCTAGTGAAAAAGTGCCTTTAGAAGAGCCAGTAAATCAGGAAACAGCTGTCGAAAAAAAGAGGCACCTTCTCAAATAGAGCAGGAAACCTCTCCTGAGGAAGTTACTGAGTCTGCTCCTAGTACTGAAGATCAGACTTCAGATGCAGAAGCTCTACAAGAAGTGAGTGTTGATGAGGAGCACCCAGATTCTTCTTCAGATCTTGTCCAAGAAGCCTCGGAAGAGGAAGTTCTTGTAAGAACTGAAACAACATCTGAGACTTCAAGCCCTTTCCAAGAGTCTGACAACCTAGTTGAAGAAGAGCCTGAAGGTGTGCCGGAATTGGATGTGGTAAGGGAAGCACCAATCGTTGAAGAAGAAATTCCTGAAAGTTCAGAGGAAGGAACCGACGAGCTTGAAGTAGAATCGCTATTAGAGGAAGCTACTAGCGAATCAGATATTTCAGAAGAGGTTGAGGAAGAGTCTTTAGTAGAAGAAAGTACAAGTGAGCCAGAGATTGTTGCACCTGCAGAAACGGTTCAAGAAAAATACAATCGGAGCTTGAAGAAAACTCGGACCGGCTTTGGAGCAGCTCTTAATGCCTTCTTTGCCAACTTCCGTTCCGTCGACGAAGATTTCTTTGAAGAGTTGGAAGAACTCTTGATTATGAGTGACGTAGGGGTCCAGGTCGCTTCGAATCTGACCGAAGAGCTCCGCTATGAAGCTCGTTTGGAAAAATGCCAAGAAACCGGATGTCTTGCGTCGCGTGATCATTGAAAAAAATTGGTGGATCTCTACGAAAAAAGATGGCCAATACAATGAGCAAATTAACTTTAAAGATGGCTTGACGGTCATGCTCTTTGTGGGAGTGAATGGCGTTGGGAAAACAACCTCTATCGGAAAAACTAGCTCATAAGTACAAGAAGGAAGGGAAAAAAAGGTGATGTTGGTCGCAGCAGATACCTTCCGAGCAGGTGCCGTTGCTCAGTTAGCAGAATGGGGACGCCGTGTGGATGTGCCTGTTGTCACTGGTCCTGAAAAAGTCAGATCCTGCAAGTGTCGTCTTTGATGGGATGAAACGGGCTGTGGCAGAGCAAGTCGATATTTTGATGATTGATACAGCCGGTCGTTTGCAAAACAAAAGAAAAACTTGATGGCTGAGTTGGAAAAAAATTGGTCGTATTATCAAGCGAGTAGACCCTACGGCCCCTCATGAAACCTTCTTGGCCTTAGATGCTTCTACAGGACAGAATGCTTTGGTCCAAGCTAAGGAATTCTCTAAGATCACGCCTATTACTGGAATTGTCCTCACTAAAATTGATGGAACAGCTCGAGGAGGAGTGGTCCTTGCAATCCGAGAAGAGTTGGATATTCCTGTAAAATTAATTGGTTTTGGTGAAAAAATCGATGACATCGGTGAATTCAATTCGGAAAACTTTATGCGTGGCTTGTTAGAAGGTCTGCTATAAAAGAAAATCCTGCAAGAATACTTGCAGGATTTTTTTTATTCTAGACGACCATCTTTACGATAGGCAATATCTGGTTGATGGCTTTGTCGTAGGTGTAGCGGCGGTTGAACGCAATACAACAAAGGCCGTCTGAAAGTTGGCTGCAATTGGTTGGGAATCAGACGGCCTGAGAGGTTATTGGAACAAAAAAACGCATGCATACCTTTCGCACCCAGTACTCAGGTTACAGCTTGTTATTTACTTTAGTTAATTGATTATATTTACGTAATTTGGCTATATCTTTCCCTGTTTTTATCATTTCAATACAATTAAATTGTATTTTATAATCTTCTTCATAATACATATCAAGCTGTTCATAATCTGTTTCATAATACATAATATCAATTGTTTCAATTACTTTATCACTACAATTTATAATAAAAATTAATTCATTTTTATTTACGAAATCATATAGATATGATAATCCTATCATAGAATTTTTGTGTAAATATAGCCACGTTATCTGAAAAAAATCCTCTGTGTCAGGAATAATTTCATTTAATATATTCAACGTTTTTTTAATCTTATCAGGAGAAATTTCTTTGTTTATACTAATATATAAAAACATTCTATCTAGCAACTCAGTACATAAGGAAAAATATGGTTCTTTAGTTACTCTTTTTAATATGATTTTCTTCTAAAAACTTATCAAAATCTTCTATAAAATGTAAAATTCTATCGATGCAACATGCTCCAAAAAGTAATCTTTGTGTATTTGTTAAATTGTCTAATTCCTTTTTTACTTTTTCCTCATATTTTTCCATATTAGCACCTTTCTATGTTACGTCTTTTTCTACTTTTCTTACCAGAACGAGGAGTTTTACTTTTAACACCTTTTTCATTAATCAAATCTTCACAATCAAGACATACAGGACGTGAGGCCTCAATTTCTGTAATTCCTTTTCCTGACTTGATTAAAGATTCTTCTGCGTGAGCAGCTTTCATATTTATAACAGTAATACCTTTGTACTCGGTTCAAGTTCTCTTAACCTTAGGTACTATATTATCACTTGATGATATAAATAATTTTCCACTTGTACTTCTTCCAATCGCTGTTGTCTTAAATCTTTGTGCGGTTTGGTCGCAGTGGAAGTAGTGGGTCTGTTGGCGACTTTTTTGATTTCGGCACGGACGAGTTAGCTTTCGAGATCGTATAGGTAGTACTGGTTTTTGACATTGGGCAGCTGACGGTAGTTAAAGTTGCTCAATACGTCGTAGGTATTGCGATGGCTGAACACGTTACAACAAAGGTCGTCTGAAAAGCAGAAACCGCGTGCGTGCGTACTGCACATACCCTACGTCAGGACTGAAAGTTTTGTGTGGGCTACGGCTTGCTTTATACAGAGCATAGATTACTAATATAATTTTTCAAGCAATTCTATAAAATTTTCTGCAATCACTCCGATCTCTTCATCAATAGAGTCGATATTATGATTAAAAAAACGAATTTTTCCATCTGAAGACAAAATGATACTATCACCAGAAGGAGTATTTGCAATAGGTAAAACCATATTGCTGAAAAATCGGAATATATATCAATTATAGAGTTAAGTTTATAATCAGACTTAAAAGACAAAAAAATGATCAATAACTATCTTATTACCTTTTATTCTAACCTTTGATGGAACCCCTCCATTATTTCTAAGTAAAAAAATCAACATAATCTGTATCAACTTTAAAAACCTAATTTATCTTGAAATTCAATAATATCTTCGATACTAGGGTTGGTTGAATTATATGCTTTACTTAGACTTTGTAAAAGTTCTCTTATCTGACAAAATTCCATAATTTTTTTCATCTGTTGTATATCATCTGGGCTCAAACCAAATTTTTTTAAATTTAATATTCACTTTAAATCACTCCTATTACTAACTTGGTTAATTTATTTAACACTTCCCTTTTCTTTTTCTCTTCCGTGTTTGATGTTGGACCGCACTGCCTGTATGTTTCACAGAGTTATGTATGTCTTCAGGCAGTAGTCTCATCACCCCTCCTGTATCATGATGCCAAACAAAACCTGGAGGAGCTTCTGCACCAAAAGGATTATTTTTTCCAAAAGCCAATATATTTGCCTTCTTAAAATCTTTATAATCACTAACAGGTTTACCAATATTAATGTTTTTCACAGAGTAACGACTAAAATCAGGTAATCCAAACATATTAAAGGGCACGTCATGAGGGTATCTCCCTTTCAGTTCTCCACTTACATGATACGTAGGGACTGAAAGTTTCATACGGGCTACGGCTTGCTTAATAAATTTATTGAATATTCCAATTAAAAATACTTAAATGGATAAACATTAAACAAATTATTACTTATACTATTTACTGAATTTATAAACTCAGTTTTTTTCTATTATCCGTAAGTGTCTCTCCTTCATCTAATAGGTATTCTAATTCTCTGTATAACAAAAGCCAACTGGATAAATTGTGAGAAATCTATCCCTAAATTTGTAAATCCAGATCTGGTATATTCTCCAGTATCATGATTATAATGAAAAATGGTATTATCTATTTTTATTTAAAAACCATCCATCTCCCTGTCCTGCTTGTCCAATACTCCAAAAACACCTTGATATTTCGGGATAATGACACTCTAAGTATCTATTTTTCTTTTAAAGTCTCTTCATAATTAAAAAGAGAAATATCAGGTATTATCTCTACATCCTGATAGTTAGTAATAAATAACAAATAGTTATTATCTAACTTGGGAAGTTTATCTAACTTTTTAATTTCTACTTTACGCTTAATACATATATTAAAAAAATCTTCGGGAAATAATTTTAATTTGAACATAAAAAGTATCCTTCATAAATTTTTTTGATAGAAGCATATTTCCTTCAATACCATATTGTTAAGATTAGGGGGTTTCATGCTGGCTATAGCCCACCAAAAATCGATTTATAATCTATTTTTTTATTTAGGTTTTTAAAATTATTTAATAGTTTTACTATCTTCTCTTTATTTTCGCTGGATGAGTTAATTGCAATTCTAACGGCATCTTCTCCAAATTCATTTTGTATATTTTTTATCAGATCCATTGTCAAGGAGTAATTTCACCATTTCTATATTTCCAAACATGCATGCATAATGTAGGGGGTATATCCTAAGTCCCCCTTAAGATCGATCAATGCCCCATTTTGAAGAAATACAAGAGCATCATTTAAAGAATTATTTCTGGCTGCAATATGTAAAACTGTATCATCCATATCTCCTACTTGATTTACATCTTCAATAGTGTCACCTAAAAAATCAGGATGCGTTTCATATTTTTTTAAAATACATAATAATTCTTTTTTCATTAACAATACCTATAGTTCTAAGTTGATAAATCTAATATCTGGAGTTTATTTAATACTTGTGACACAATGTTCTTTATGCTCTTTTTTTTTTAGATTGTTGAATCTGTTTTTACGTTCTTGTATTTTTTGAGTATGACTGTCTTGGCCGTATTCGTAGGCGGTTTCGGCTTAGATTGTTAGGGAAGAAATATTTCAGACAACCCCAGGTGGTGTATTCTGCCGTACCATAAGAGATTGCCGTGGATGTCCGTTATCTCCCTCAGGATGCCGATTTGGTCGTAGTGGAAGTAGTGGGCTATGGCTAGCTGCACACATCCTTCTTCAAGATTGAAGGCTTCATGCGAGCTATGGCTTGTTACACTTACTATATATACACGACGCTACGTCAGTTTATCAATCATCAGGATTTTCTTCTAAACAATTTAAAAACTCATCAAATGATTTCGCAATAATAATTGAATTTTTTTAAAATTAGCTTCTCTTGATATATTTTCACTCCATACATCCCTTACATAATAAATAATCTGCCAACTATTTTTTTCTAAACATAGGTAATTCCCTCCCCAATCAAAAGCAAAAGGAATCAGATTTTTAGGTAACTCATTAAGTTTCCATTCATTTATAGCTCTTCCTTCCAATGTAAAATCTGGATCATCCTCAAACTGCTTAGAATATTTCATTGGAATGAAGTCGCGAATTTCAATATAGTCATAATCGATATTATCATTGACAAAACATGAAAGATTGGGAGTACCTCCATTCCATTTGAAGTAATGTGACTTGAATGAAGCTGGAAAAGATACTTCTAATTTTTTTTCAATCTCATTGAAATCATTTTCAGATAAATTTTTATCGCAATCATAAAAACTAAGCATAACAACCTCCTTTAACAATTTAACAAGCACCAGTTTTTTTCTTCTCCCTTCACTTTTTGGAGCAGTTTTCTTACCTCAATGTTATTTTTTTATAAATTTTTGATCAGATTTCCCTTCTCATCATATTCATAAACAAAATCCATTATTTTATTATCATTAATATATTTCTCAAATTTAATTAATTTTTCCATCTTTATAAAAACCCAATATAATAAGATATAGTCTCTTTGCTTTTTTTCGGATATTATCTACCTTATCTAAATTGATTTCATCATACAATTTTTGCAGGATGGTTATACTTAGGAAAAGTCATTCCTAAATAGTATCTAACAGTCAAATCATTATATTGAGTATTTTTAAGTGGTTGTGACATTTTTAAAGCTCCTGTCAAAGGCAAAATAGTTCCAATTATTCCAATCAGTAATTTTTTTCATTTTTTTCTTTTCTCCAATTTTTAAACCGTATTTTACAAAGATATACTCTATAGTGTTTAAATCTTTATTAAATTAAGGTTTCTAAAGGGGATATAGCTGTAAATTAATATATATGTACCGTATTGTTAAACCAAGACGGTACCAAAAATTAAGGTTTCGGAGCTCATAAACTTAAGAAAGTAGTCTCAAGTATTTGGCCTTTTTATATTGTCTTTTTGTAACAAAGTGACGTAGTCACTTTTAGTGTGGAATAGGTGAGATAAAAAAACAGTGTTTCGTTTTTGGTCAATGAAGTAAAGCAAAACATATTGGTCTATAATTTTTCCTCGTGTGGGATACTTGCTGTTAATCTTTACTCCGATTCTCTCATCAGCGTCAAAACCTGCTTCAGGAAAGGTTTCTAAACTTGTTAAGCTGTCTAAGATTTTAGCCACAGTATTTTTGGCGGATTGAGGGGATAGAAGTACCGTAGCTATATAGTCGTGTATATTGTCGATAGCTTCCTCGACTTCTTTTGAAGCAATCACTTTATAAACCATAACGTACCCTCATATCGTCTAGGGAAGTTCCTTCGCCTGCCTCGTATTCTCTCAAGGCACGCTCAGATTGGGCTTGTAATTCTTCAATCAACTGTTCTCTATGTAGATCTTCGGCCGTCTTAATAGGCAAATCTTGCTCCAGAACTATTTGCTCAATAAATAAAGAAATAGCATCTGTCATTGTCATTCCCTTTTCCTTGATAATATTTCGAGCTTGTTCCATAGTGGCTTCATTCAGTTTAAAATTGTATTGTTTCGATAAAGTTATAGCCATAATATATCTCCAATCTATACGATATAGATTAATTATATACTAGATATAGATTATAAACAAGAAAAAAAGTTCTGTTTGATGACAGAACTAAGTTATTTCAATAGACGTCGTAGTGCTTTAGTTGACTGTTGCACTGAGCGATCAAGAAAGCGTAATGCAGAAAATGCAAGCATCCAACCAAAAAGTGTTTTTCTGATAGCGTTACCTCATCGCTAAATAGTATACCACAGCTTATTTTTTTAGCCGCGATTTCCTCGACGGTCTTCTTTTTGAAAAAAATTCAATTTTTTTCAATCGGAGTCATATTACAATATGTTTTGATAAAATCACGATAAATCAGGTACTTTTTATCAGGATCAAGTAAGTCATGAAAGAGGTTAATAATTCCAGTTTTAAAGGTATCAATATCCTCAACAACAATAAGAATATAAGGTGATTTTTATATTAGATGGATGTTATAGTTATCCTTGAGACGAAATTTTATAAGAGACTCTTGGGATGTGCATCCTTATAAAACCTGCTCATCCTTTTTCAGACGACCCCAGGCGGTGTATTCGCCGTACCATAAGAGATTGCCGTGGATGTCGGTCTTCTCGCGCGGTATACTGACTTGATTTCAGTAGAAGTAGTGGGCTTGTTGGCCGATTTCTCCGTCTTCGTCGGACCAGTTGTGTACCAGTGCCAGGAGTTCGTAGCTGTCGGTAACGGTATAGAGATAGGTATACCTACCGTCCCAGACGACCTCAAAGAAGATAGTGAGGTCGAATGAAAATATCGAATCTTACTTTTTATTTTTTTTCTTAGGATTTAATTCTTCTTTACGTTGCTTATAAAATTGCCAATATTTTTTGTCTTCTATGCTAAATGGATAATACCCAGCATCATTATAAGCAATATCGAAATATTTATAAGCATCATCATATTTTTTTCAATATCATAATAAAAAAAGACCGCCTAATAGGTATGTTCCTGCATTAGTTGTTCCTAAATCAGCAACACTTAAAGCAATAATCAGCCATTCTTCAGCCTGTTCATATTTCTGATTTTTTTATAATATAAGTCGAATAAGGCAATCGCAACCATTGTAGTTGGATGCGCCCATTGAGTTACTGGCTTGGGTATTAACTCAAATGCTTCTTTTTAGTAATTTTTCTTGTTCCAAAAAAAGATTTATTATAAGCTTCGCAAACTAAATCATTAATTTTTGATTCTAATTCTGGGTTAACTGCTTCTAAATTCATAGCATACAACTCCTCAATAAAGTTAAACGATATTAAATGTAAATTTTTCTATGTCAATCATGACCATAATCAGATTTCGGTCTAGGTCCAATTGGTTTATCCCTATCATATCTACTTTCGATTTTGTGCGCCACGGGAGCAATTTCCCCGTTCCCTGCACCTTTTTCAAGCCGATAGCAATTTGAATCACTCATCCATGACCTGACTTCAGGCGATTTTTTTCACCAAAAAAATTCTCTTCTTCTATTCCAATAATCCACAACATCTTCAGGATTATGTCCCATATGTGCAGATCTAGTTTATTTAACAACATTCCTCAAAAAAATAGATATAAATCATTTATTAAATTTTCTAAAGTATCAAATTCCTTTCTTTCTAAACAATTTATCTTTTTCTGTCTCATAATCAATCCACTCCTTCACCATACTCAAATCATTCCAAATGGTAAGCTCTCCAATCTTATTGGGTAAAGAACATATCAAAGTAATAGAAATCATCTCACTATTAAAATAATTCTTTTGTATACTAAAACGAGAATAATCTAATTTTAAAGCTTCCAAATTATCAATAACTATCTGTAGCATTTTTGTTTCTTAACTCCCTATATTTAAGATGCTATCTTTATGTATCTACTCCATTGTTAATACACACCAACTTTTCGCCCCGTGGATTTAATTCTCTTAATGTAAATCCTTTATTTTTCTCCACGAGTTTTACACATTACGGCTTGCTGTATATTTTTTTCATTTGAGGATCAAATTTGTTGTGAACCATCAAAATTTGTATCTAACCCATCTATATATTTCTCAAAATCAAGATTATATAGTTTTTTTAAATTTCTAATCCAGATAACAAATTCAAAGAAAATCTTAATATTTTCATCTGTTATTTCAAATATCCCGTTATCTTGGTGAGATTCTTGGATAGCTGAGATAATTCTCTTAAATATTTCTTTATTTTTTTCCTAATCTCATCAATAGGTAACGTTTGCAATCTATCTATAAAAAAATAATTCATCCTCAATACTTAAAATAGAGGGCAAGTTTTTCCAATTTTTTTCATTTAGTTTAAAAATAGTATTCATATTATTTCCTGGTTAGTATGTTTTTACCTTTGCCGCCTTCCACCAGGTCGTTGAGGGTGGTGATTTGCTTTTTCAGATGACCTAGGAGATTGAGTTCGTAACAGCTGGTGAATTTACCTTGTGTGGGAAAGATTTCGCGGCTCACCTGTCATTATTGTTGTAGATGCTCATGAGCATATATACATTTAATTTCTTGTTTTTATAGTGGCAATTAAATCATTAATTGTGTTATCAGATTTTATAAATAATGGATTTTTGCCAATCACAATTTTTTTAATTACGTAAACTTTGAATTTTCCATTTCTACCGATATGGGGATACCACCCAACATCTAAAAATATTTTTTTCATTAAAGAACTGTACTTGTAATAAATCTTCTTCAAATTCAAGTTTATTGATTAATTCATTAGTGTTATTGAATAACCAAAATAAATTTTCATAAGTAATAATGCCATCTTTAAAATCAATTTTAGGTTCCATTTCAAATTGCTCCTAATCTTTTCAAGTATTCTTTTTTTGTAATTGGATGTCCATGTATTACTCCTTGAGAGCATTCAACTCGTATGTATGGTGTGTCTATCCCTTCTGATGCATCAGCAATTTTTCCGGCATCATATACTTTATAATGTATGTTTTTACCAAATGATGAAACTGGAGTTCCTTTTGCCTAATCTGTTCTTTCTATTGATTCAATATGAATTTCGGGTTTATATTTTGCAGGTTCACCATTTTTTGTAGCTTTTCGAATTTTGGATCAGGATGAATTTTTAGGTGGAACATGTTTTCCTCCATGAGAAGTCCAATCTAAGGGATCATTATCACATGGATTATTACAGGCACCTGGAGCATTAGATAATCCGAGCGGATCAACCCACTTCTGCGTATTCGGCGCAAAAGCATATAAATTTTCCCCACCCAACAACCCAATTGGATCTTGATTAACAAACCGACCCGCATCAGGTTCTTAACACTTGGAGAAGTTGTAGTGTAATTCTGTCTCACGGTCAGCATATTGGTTTTGCAGGCGGAAGGGTTGGTGAGCAGTTCCGGATATGTTGGTTTCCTATTTCAGACGACCCCATGCGGTGTATTCGCCTAACCACAAGAGGTTGCCGTCTTTATCGGTCATCTCTCTTGGGATACCGATTTGGTCGCAGTGGAAGTAGTGGGTTTGTTGACGGTTTACTTTTTTTCATTCAAAAGAAAATTTTAACATTTTTTTGATAACCGATTTATATAATATAAAATTGCCAAATGTTCATCTTGGTAACAATATTCTTCGGTTCTTAATCCTCTTTCAGAATAGAATACATGCCATTTTTTTATTTTTCTTCAATAATACATAATGATTCATCATTTACTTCGTTGATTGAGTAACTATCCTCAGGTACTCCTTTACTTTTTAAGATATGAATTCAATTCATTAATTTTTAACATTTTTCCTATTTTCACCTCTTCTAGATGCCCAGATTCTATATATGATTTAACAGATTTTGGCAATTCATGCTGTGTCCCTAATCCAATCTCTCCGAACCACGGCATAATTTTATATGCAGCTACATTATCAATTGGTTTCAGTACCCTATATATGGTATAAGGCTTTTGATTAGAACCAGGAGGTAAGGCTCACATAGGATATGGTGTCTCTACTGGGGACACAAAAGTTTCTCCTGAATAACCATACCTATCAACAAGAGTGCCAACTGGAAGTGTAATGCTCCATACTTCACCTAAAGTGCCTCTATTAGGAGGCCGATATGGTGCGGGCAAATTTTTATTTAAACCTAGGACCTCAAGCCACTTATTTGTATTAGGCGCAAACGCATACAGATTCGCCCCACCTATCAATCCAATCGGATCCTGATTCACAAACCGCCCCGCATCAGCAAGCGTAGCCTGCATGCCGTAGGGTGTGTGCATACCGCACACCTTACGTCGGGATTGGAAGTTTCATGTGGTCTACGGCTTGCTTGGGCTACTTTACAGTTGATAATTAAATTTAGAAAATTATGTCTAATACTCTATTTTTTAAAATAAATTCTTTTTTTAAATGTTCTAAAATATTATCTAACTCTTCCTTGCTTAAAATTTGGTTGGTCTTAGTAAATTTTGCTGTTTTCGCATATAGGGAAAAAGTGAAACTCATTATTTTGAAAGAACATTTCTCCTTCAAATGAAATTTCATGTCCATTTAAAGAAACAATTAACATACCTCTTGAAATTTTTTCAATTACGAAATCATCCATAGTAATTACCTTTGAAATATAACAGTTGAAATCTTTGTTTTAGGATCTATATTAGGATTGTTCTTCAAAGCGGGTAATTCTCTATTTTCCCATATATTTCCTGGTCGCATATCTTTGCCAATAACGCCTGTTACAGTACCAGAAGCGCATGTTGCATACTCTGATGAAATATCTTCCCATGCTTTAATGCTTGCTTGGTAATTTTGATCCCACGTAGGCATGATAATTTTTCTAGCTTCAATTAACATTTCTGATGTTGATCCTCCATTAGATTTGGCAATATCGGCAGCAATATGTTGTCCACCAATACCATCTGTTCTACCTGACCAAAAAAATGCTGTGTTTGGTTCTGTTTTAACTTTGCTATTTTCACATCATTTATCCAAACCTAAAGGATCTAGCCAATCTTGCCCATTAGGCTCAAACCAATAAAGATTCTCTCCACCCATCAATCCAATAGGCTCCTGGTTTACAAACCGCCCCGCATCAGGCTTATAATACCTGAAGAAGTTGTAATGCAACCCTGTTTCAGAATCATAATACTGGTTTTGCAATCGGAAGGGGTGATATGCACTATCCGTTACCTTGGTTTCCTCTTTCAGTCGGCTCCAGACGGTGTAGTTGGCGAACCAAACCAGATTGTAGTTCTTATCGGCAATCTCTTTCGGGAAGCCGATTTTGGTCGCAGTGGAAGTTGTGGGTTTGTTGGTAACTACCCTATTTTATGCTTTGTTATACATAATTTCCTATCTTTTTTCTTAAAAATAAAAATATTTTTACCCAAAAGGGTGTTGTTAATCCCCAAATTCCTCCAAATATCAAACCTTCAAAGAGCATAAAACTCTCACTTGTGATTTGTATGCCCAATCCCAGCAACATCCCAATTAACATTTGAATTATGGATAGATATTTAATATTTTTTTCTTTCTAATTCTAAATGAAATAAAATAACTATAAAGAAAGAGATGATCGGAAGAACGACCAACTTAACTATCGTATTATCTCCATAATAGGCCATCCATAACCAAATGAAAAACCAAGAAATTAAAAATACTTATCCAATACTTTTTGAATAAATTCTTTAAATTTAATTAACATAGAAGTCCTTTGGCTATGATGTTTACAGCATATTCTTGAGTTATATTTGTTCATATAAAGATAAATTCTTTTTCTGTGCTTTTTATATATGTCTGTATAGAAATAAATTCTATTATCTCTTATCTCTTTCAGATAAACCAAGTCTTCGATACCACCAATATACTCAATTGATAAATCATCTAAATTTAATATTGCAAGCCTAAATCCAACAACCAAAAAAATCGTCTAATGAAAACTGGAATATATTTTTTTCTATTGAAATACAGCAACGGACCTCCAAAACCCTGTTCTTGAATAATAACTTGACCGTTAATGGACAAACTTCCAACTAAGGGAGAACCTTGATTAACTTCCATCAAATCAAGGTAAATGACTTCCCATTTAGTCAAACAAAAATTTTTTTCCTGAAAGTCCAAAGGAGTTTCAAGAAAAAAATTTTTAACTTAGGTATTTTTTTATATTTTCTCTTGTCAAAGAATTGAAATCTTCTTCTAATTCTACAAGGAGTTTACCAACCTCATTATTAAATGGCCAAGAATCAATTACTATCTGAGACAATAAAAAAATTCTTTTTCCTTTTTTTGTTGAAAAAAATACTTTCTGAATTTAGATAATAAATCATGTCATATAGTTCATTTTTTTATAGAAATCAACTGCTGTTTATTTGTATAACTATATTCATCACAATTATTAATCATTTTATCAATTTCGACTAAAAACTATATTAATCTTTTTTTATCAATTGCTCCTGATTCATTGTCTTATTAAACTTTCTAAGTTATTAATATATTTTTGTGTTTGTCCACCAAACAACCCAATCGGGTCCTGATTCACAAACTGCCCCGCCTCAGGCTCGTAATACCTGAAGAAGTTGTAGTGAAACCCTGTTTCACGGTCAGCATATTGGTTCTGCAGGCGGAAGGGTTGGTGAGCAGTTCTGGATATGTTGGTTTCACTCTTCAGTTTGCCCCAACCGTAATAATCTCCGAACCAAACCAGATTGCCGTCCCTATCGGTCATCTCTCTTGGGATGTCGATTTGGTCGCAGTGGAAGTAGTGGGTTTGTCGGCAGTTTCGCCGTATTCGTTGATGTTGTTTCGAAAGATGAAATCGCTTACATTTGTACCGCGCATTCCCTGCGTCAGGACTAAAGATTTTGTGTAGGTTGCGGCTTACTGGAATCAATAACAGGAATTGGGTAGTTTTGAATTACATAGACATCATCAATATTACAAGTCTCATATATCCATTTATTCCAGTTATCTATTACCCATTGTCTATCTATTCCAGCAAAGTGATTTGATTCAGCTTCCTTTGGAAGTTTAATTGAAATCAATCCCGCTTTATGACCAGTAGATACAACAAGTCCAAATTTTCTATTACTATCTGGAAATTCAACTAACATCAGATCGACATATTTTTCATGTGGATATGGACCTGGAAATCTAAAAACAGTACCATGTGTCAAATTACCATGATAATTTACTAATTTTTGCATCATTTAATCCTTATATCGTGTCCACCACTAGAATCTTGTTTACCTTTTTCATTTAAACACTTATCAACTTCACTCATGTGTTTATCTTTCTTATTTAGTTTTTCAACCCTTCCATATTGTGTAGCTGTGCCAGGAGTTCGTAGCTGTCGGGAACGATATAGAGATAGGTATACCTACCGTCCCGAACGACCTTCATGCTGACTAGTGATGAGATTGTTAAAGAGCAAACATTTTAGACAACCTCAAAGAAGTCTTTGCGGTCGTCTGAAAATATCGAATCTTACTTTTTGGTTTTTTTCTTAGGATTTAATTCTTCTTTACGTTGCTTATAAAATTGCCAATATTTTTTGTCTTCCATAGAGAAAGGTGTGTAACGTAGCTCATTATAAGTTAGGTCAAAATATTTATAGGCATTTTCCATATCACCTAGTTCGTAATAAACGATTCCTGTCCATATAAACACACCTGCTGCAGGTTCATCTTTTCGTGCCTCAAGTGCAATTAACATCCACTCAAGGGCTTTTTGATAATCACCTAATTTTTTATAGCTTCCTGAAATACCACAAGCAATTGCAGAAGTAGGTTCAACAAATTGAGTTGCTGGTTTAGGTAAAAGTTCCCATGCCTGCTTTAGAATATCAATTCTTTCCTCCGGTGTGGGCGCGTCATTTGAGTTACATACAAAATCATTGATTTTCTTGTTTAATTCATAATTTACTTGATCTAAATACATAATTTATCCTTCTTAGATTAACAACCTTTAGGTAATTTTCCATTTTTAGGCTTGCGGGGTTTCTTATAACGTTCTTTGCACCACGGGAACAGTTTTCTGTTCCATATTCCAATCGATAATTATTGGGATCAAGCATCCATTTCCGTACTGCCTGAGACTTGGCTCCATAATAACGACCGCAACGATTCCAATAAGAAACAGCATCTTCAGGATTATGTCCCTTATGTGCATTCCTTAAAGAGTATTTGTTACCATCTACATCTTTGAAAACTGCACCCTCAGGAATCTGTAAAATCGTCTGAAAGTTGTATTTCAGACGACCTTGATGTTGAAAGGTAATCGGATTACTAAAGAACAAATGATTCAGACGACCTCAAAGAAGATAGTGAGGTCGTCTGAAAATATAAATTTATTTTTTCGTAGCACGAATTTTTTTCAATCCATTCTCCAAAATAGTAACTTTCTCGGTAGGAGTCCCCCTATCCAAAGCATTCCACCAATTATTTACTGGTTTAACAAATAATTGGAATCCTTCATCAGTTACATTAGACTTTCTAATTACGATATTTTCTTTAATAGAACCATCCTCATTAAAAGGATCAATATCTATGAGTAAATCATTTTTTTAAGAAAGTTCATTAATGAAATAGTCGATTTTATAATACCTTCTTTATAATCAATATCGTTACTTCTGTTCAATAATAGTTGGTGATCAAATAAAACAAAATCCATAATATTATCTCCTCAGGAATCTGTAAGGTCGTCTAAACAACAAAACCGTATGCGTGCGTACCACACATTCCCTGCGTCAGGATTGGAGGTTTTGTGTAGGCTGCGGCTTACTCTACATCGGAATTGGAAGTTTCATTAGCGACAGTTCGATTAGACCTCGATAAAACATTCAAAAAAATCAAGGTGATTTTTATCGAATGCAATTAATAACTTGCCTTCAGGAATTTTTTTCCCTGTCATACCTCCTATACAAATTCCGAGATTCTTAAAAAGGATATATTTTTTTCCTTCGATAAATTCTGAATCGATGGCTTTAAGATCTTCGATTGAATTTTTTTAAATATATCAAAAATCTCCTAATATGGGATTAGAATCTTTTAAGCAATACCCATAAAACCAATTTATTATTTTCATAAACTAACTCACAAGCATTCCTATATTCCACCTTATTATTCATAATATTATCTTCAACCATTCTTGCTGGTTTTCCATATTTTTCTTGTATTTCCTCAAGAGAAGTACCAAATACAAAATCACCAATTGATTCAAATGGCTTAATCAAGTAGGTCATATTAACCCTTTCCAATATATTTACATTAATAAAATTAGGAACATTTACCAATAATTCTACGCAATATTGCTGTCTGTTTCCTAGAAATTAATCCCTGCTGTTTAGTTGTCGTAGGTGTATTCGATGCCGTTGTATTCTTTGAGGCGGTTGCAGCTGGTAAGGTTGTCGCCCTTCCCTTCGGCTGCTTTGTCGGAAAGGATGTTGTGGGCGGGGTCGAAGGCGAAGGTTTCGCTGCAACCGGTTTGACTGTTGCGAGCTTTCTGAATGAGTCCGATTTTGTCATAAACGTAATGGAGGACGTCGCTTCTTTGATCAGTGCTTTGAATCAGGTTGCCATGTCCATTTGGCTCCGTATTTTTCAAGTAAATCAAAGCTAGCTTGAGGTCCCATGCTACCAGCCTTGTAGTCATGAAGGGGAGCACCGTTTTCAGCCCAAAGCTTCTCAATACGGTCAATCAATTTCCATGATGCACTCACTTCATCCCAGTGGCTAAAGTTTGTTGAGTTGTTATTTAAAACATCGTAGATCAATTTTTCATATGGATCTGGTGAAGCACCTGTAGCAGTCGCATCTGTTCGATAGTCAAGAGAACTTGGCGCAAGGCTAAACTCTTCCCCTACCTTTTTACCATTAAGACTGAGAGAGAATCCTTCAGTCGGTTGGATATAGATGGTAAGCACATTCGGTGCTAGGGGTTCTCCAAAAATGGAATCCATTTGTTTGAAGACAATGTTCACGTGAGTTCCTTTTTCAGTTAGGCGTTTACCTGTACGGAAGAAGAAAGGTACATCACGGAAGCGGTCAGTATCTACAAAGAAGGCACCTGAAGCAAAGGTTTCTGTCATAGATTCAGGGTTCACATTTGGTTCGCTGCGGTAAGAAATGTATTTCATACCATCAACTTTACCAGAACGATATTGACCGCGGATAAAGTGTTCTTTTAGTTCTTCATCAGTTGGATGGTAAAGGTTCTTGAAGACCTTGATTTTCTCCGCACGAATGTCATCCTTTGTAAAGCTTGCTGGCTTGTCCATAGCAAGGAGTGACAGAAGTTGGAGGGTATGGTTTTGAACCATGTCACGAAGAGCACCTGATTCATCATAGTAGCCACCACGCTCTTCAACACCTAGACGTTCTGCAAAGGTAATTTGCACATTATCGATGTGCTCACGATTCCAAACATTTTCAAAAATCATATTGGCAAAGCGGATGGCAAAAATACTTTGAATCATTTCCTTACCGAGATAGTGGTCAATACGATAGATTTGATCTTCGTTAAAAGTAGCAAGGAGTTCTTCGTTTAGTTTACTTGCAGTCTCATAGTCTGTTCCAAAAGGTTTTTCAACAATCAAACGTTCAAAGCCTTTACCGTCAACAATCTGCTCTGATTTGAGGTGCTTGGCGATGGTACCAAAGAACTGAGGTGCCATTGAGAGGAAGAAAAGCTTGTTGTGCTCAGTCTGATATTTTTCGTTTAACTCAGCCTGAAGCTTGCGTAATTCGATGTAGTGCTCAGTGTCATTAACATCGTGACTTTGGTAGTAAAAATGACTAGCAAATGCTTGAGCCTCTTCTGCGCTATCTGCCAAGTCCAAGATAGATTCGACAACAACAGATTCGAAATATTCTTTACTCCATGGTCTACGAGCAGTTCCGATAACAGCAAAATGATCAGATAGATTACCTGATTTATAAAGTCTAAAGAGTGAAGGGTAGAGCTTGCGTTTAGCCAAATCTCCACTAGCACCGAAAATTGTTACAATAACTTTAGATGACATGATCATACCTATTTTCTAACTTGATAAACCATATTTTACCATAAAATTCAGATAATTTCCCTTTGAAAGTAAAAGTATTCGGACTTTCATTTTGCAGGTTAAATGTATGACGCTATAAAAAAAGGTTGGACCGAAAGGTCACAACCGAGAGATGTTTAACAGCCTTTAAAAGACCCGATAGACATAAGGATTCGTAGGTTTTTCTACTGAGTGGGCTTCTTTTATTTCTAGGATAGGAAGGGTTTGGCCAAGTTGTTTATGGTATTGGATCTTGAGAGTTCCAGTAGCCTGGACCCAGGTATTATCGTCATAGGTTTGGGAGGCTCCTTTGGTTAACAAACCATAGACTCCTGAGTCGGCGATACAGTGGATAATTCCAAAACGGAAAAGGAACTGACTGCCCGGATCCTGGGGATCCGTATAAATGAAGCCGGTTAAGGTAAAGGTTTTTCCAGCAAATTCATCTGGATAGTCGTAGATCACTTCCATGACTTCCATATAGTTTTCTGTCGTGATCTGGATATGATCTTGCTTGAGGTACTTCTTGGATGCAGCCCTCATCTCGGATTCATAAGCAGATTTGGTAAAATAACTGCTAGTATCTGGCTTGAGGTATTGGTTGGTTGTCCCCTCATCATTTTGAATATCTTTGGAAGAGCCAGCCGCGATGGGAAAATGATAGCCCTTGGCTGAAACCGTTTGGGAATCCAAGGTCACAGTCGGGAAGCCGATCCCTACAATCAAGGGAATCAGGAGCAGAAGAATACTCATGACTTTGGCTTTTTTACTGGCAAGGTGACTATGAACGGGCAGATTCTTCATCCAAATATAGAGCTGGACGACAGCCAAGAGGAAGGAAAGAATCATAGAGATATAGGCTAAATAGGAATAATGCATATTAATGTATTGGTTGAGCTTACCAGAAAGCTGCAAATACATAGTAATTTCGAAATAGCCTGCTAAAATGAGAAATCGAATCATAGGACCACCCCCACAAACCAAGCATAAACCAAGACAACGAGACTGACGATGCTAATGAATTGGACAATAAAGCGATTGGTCAGATAATTCTTCATCATCAAGAGGTTCTTGACGTCTAACATAGGTCCGATAACCAGAAAGGCTAAAACGGGAGCTAAGCCAAAACTCGAGAGAAGGGAGGATCCGATAAAGGCGTCCGCCTCACTACACAAGGAGAGGAGGAAGGAGAGAAGCATAAGGAGGAGAATGGCTAGGAGTGGCGTCGCTGAAATAGAAGTAAGCACGCGAGTTGGCACATAAACCTGAACCACACTGGCAAATAAACAACCGAAGACCAGATAGCGTCCAGTATCGAAACTCGTCAATGGCCTGCACAAATACTTGGAAGAAGCGTTGGCCGGCAGATAGTTTTGAAAAGTCATGAAGATGGACTTCCTTGCGGTTGGCCCGTTGAATAGAAGCTGTTTGGAAAAATCCTAGGAAAATCCCCAGAACAGTCGCTACCAGGATAGAGCCGATCGCTCGTAAGAGAGCCATTTGAATAGAATTGCCAAAGGCAGAATAAGTGGCAAAGAGGACAATGGGGTTAATAACCGGGGCTGTCACTAGGAAGGGCACAGCTGTATAGCTAGGCACCTTCTTCTCTAAAAAGCGATTGATGATGGGGACGATACCACACTCACAGGAAGGGAAAATAAAGCCAATCAAGGTCCCAAATAGAATTCTCCCCCATTTATTTTTGGGAAGGGATCGGTAAACTTTTTCAGGGGTGATGTAGACATCAATCGCCCCTGAAATGATACTTCCAATTAAAACAAAGGGAAGGGCTTCAATCATAATCGAAAGAAAAATCGCTCCAGCCTGAAGGACACTGGTTGGCAACTGTTGGAAGAAACTCATTTGTCAGAATCCTTCTGCACTTTTTCCCCTGTTGTTTCATTCTTCTTGTCATCTGGTAAAGTGACTTGAGGGGGATCTGGGAAGACAGCAAATTCCTCAAAGAGTTTGTCTAAATCGTCTGTTTTTGAAAATTTAATCGCCATGATAGGTCTCCTTTTCTTTTTTTCTCATTATATCAAATTCTCAAAAAAGAGGGGAAAATCAAGTCCTAAAAGTAAGATGAAAAAGCAGTATAGAAGGCCTTCTATGGTATAATAGAAGCTATGGAAAAATATGAAAAAATAGCCCAAGAATTGGGTGTCAGTCTCAAACAAATTGATACTGTTTTGACCTTAACAGCAGAGGGATCCACCATCCCCTTTATCGCTCGGTATCGGAAAGATGCTACGGGTAATTTAGATGAAGTAGCCATCAAAGCTATTATCGACATGGACAAGTCTTTAACAGCCTTAGCCGATCGGAAAGAAACTATTCTCGCTAAGATTGAAGAGCTTGGGAAACTGACTCCAGCCTTAAAAGAAGCGATTGAGCAAGCTGAAAAATTGGCGGATGTGGAAGAATTGTATCTTCCCTATAAGGAAAAACGCCGGACCAAGGCAACCATTGCGCGTGAGGCAGGACTTTTCCCACTTGCTCGGATGATTCTGCAAGATCAAAAGAACTTGGAAACAGTAGCAGAAGAATTCCTATCTGAAGGATTTCCAACTGTAAAGGATGCAATCTCTGGTGCTATCGATATCTTGGTCGAAGCCATTGCAGAAGATCCACAATTGCGCAACCTTACCTACCAGGAGATTCGCAAACACTCTTTGATCACCTCTAGCTTGAAGGATGAGAGCAAAGACGAGAAGCAAGTCTTCCAAATCTATTATGATTTTTCTGAGAAGATTGCAAATATGCAGGGCTACCGAACCCTTGCCTTAAACCGTGGAGAGAAATTGGGGGTATTAAAGGTTGGATTTGAGCATCCTGTAGACCGTTTGATTCGTCACTTTGAAGCCCGATTTAAATCGAAGAATAGCTACATTGAAGAAGTCATTAACCAGGCTCTGAAAAAGAAAATGCTACCAGCTATGGAGCGTCGAATTCGGACAGAACTGACAGAAGTGGCAGAAGATGGAGCCATTCAGCTTTTCTCTGAAAATCTTCGACACCTCTTGCTGATTGCTCCCCTCAAGGGGCGCGTGGTTTTGGGATTTGACCCAGCTTTTCGGACAGGAGCTAAATTAGCTGTTGTCGATCAGACAGGAAAGATGTTGACCACCCAGGTGATTTACCCTGTTGCGCCGGCTAAACCAGCACAAATTGAAGCAGCCAAAGAAGAACTGAAACGGCTGATTCGTCAATACGGCGTGGAAATCATTGCGATCGGGAACGGGACGGCTAGTCGAGAGAGCGAAGCCTTTGTTGCGGAAGTTCTCAAGGAAGTTCCAAATGTCAGCTATGTCATTGTGAACGAGAGCGGGGCATCTGTCTATTCAGCTAGTGAATTGGCTCGCCATGAGTTTCCAGAACTGACAGTTGAAAAGCGTTCAGCCATCTCCATTGCCCGTCGTTTGCAGGATCCACTGGCTGAGTTGGTTAAGATTGATCCAAAATCTATCGGAGTCGGCCAGTACCAGCATGATGTCAGCCAGAAGAAATTATCTGAAAGCCTTGATTTTGTAGTTGATACCGTGGTAAACCAAGTCGGAGTTAATATTAACACTGCTAGTCCAGCCCTCTTGTCCCACGTGGCTGGTCTCAATAAAACCATTTCTGAGAACATCGTGAAGTACAGGGAAGAAGAAGGGTTGATCACTTCTCGGGCACAGATTAAAAAGGTTCCTCGTCTGGGAGCCAAGGCTTTTGAACAAGCAGCTGGTTTCTTACGGATTCCAGAAAGTGAGAATTTCCTCGATCGGACAGGGGTCCATCCAGAAAGTTACCCTGCAGTGAAGAAGCTCTTTACCTTACTAGGGATTCGGGAAATGGATGAAGAGGCCCAAGCTAAATTGAAACAAATTGACACGGTTTCTATGGCCCAGGAACTTGAAATTGGCCCTGAAACCTTGAAAGATATTGTCGCAGATCTTCTCAAACCAGGTCGCGATTTACGTGATTCTTTTGATGCTCCTGTCCTTCGTCAGGATGTTCTTGATTTGAAAGACTTGAAGATTGGTCAAAAACTAGAAGGAGTTGTCCGCAATGTTGTTGACTTTGGAGCCTTTGTCGATATTGGGATTCATGAAGATGGTTTGATCCACATTTCACAGATGAGTCAGCAATTTATCAAGCATCCAAGTCAAGTTGTTTCAGTTGGTGATCTAGTGACCGTTTGGGTCTACAAGATTGATTTAGAACGGGAAAGGTAAATCTTTCCCTCTTGGCACCACATGAATCTGACTAAATACGTTCAAGAAGTGTCGCTGGAAGATTTTGGTCGCCCATTTCTTCACCAAGCCATCTGGAATCCTCGCTTGCGTTCGACTGGCGGTCGTTTTTTTCCAAAAGATGGCCATCTGGATTTCAATCCCAGAATCCTAGAAAGATTTGGCTGGGAAATTTTTCGAAAGATTGTCCGCCATGAGTTGTGTCACTACCATCTCTACTATATGAAAAAGGGCTATCGCCATCAGGATCAAGATTTCAAGGCCTTGCTCAAAAAGGTAGACGGCTTGCGGTATGCCCCTTCAGTTGATAAGGGAAACTATAAGATTTATATTTGTACGAGCTGTGGGCAAGAATTCAGGAGAAAGCGGCAGATTGATCTGCAAAAGTACCGCTGTGGGCGGTGTCGAGGACTACTTAAGTATCAAGGGACAATTGATCCAGGAAATCGGCCTTGAGTCGGATGACAGTGACTTGATTTCGGGATATACTGTTCTAAAATAATAGGAGGTAGGCCCTTGAATCCAACTTTTTATAAATTACGTCGAGGCAGAATCGTTTTCGGAGTATTTGCTGGACTAGCGGATCGATTTGGGCTCGATGCAAACCTATTGCGTTTTCTCTTTGTGCTCTTTAGTATCTTTCATGCTTATGGGCTTGTAGGCTTGGCTATTTATTGCCTGTGTGCCTTCTCCTTGCCGTATAAAGAAGACCTTGAAAGAGAAAAGTATGGCCTCGGACCTCGTAAACGGAAGGATGCACAAGTAATCAAAGACGATGATCCATTCTTTTAAAGAATTTTCATGAATCGAATAAGAATGTGGAGAAGGGCTTGGCCTTTCTCCATCTTTGTTTTTTTAACTAAAAAAGAGGACGATGGAAAAATGGGATAACAAGGATAAAGAGAAACATCAAAGAGTACTGGAATAAGTGTGAGAATAATAGCATCAGTTTCGATACCAAAAAAAAAGATGCTTGAGCAAGTCTTACCTGGGATAATTTGCTATAATAGTAAGAGAAAACAAAAAGGGAGAAGCCTATGGCAATAACAGTCCGAGATTTAATTGATAAGCTTCGTTTGAAGGTTGTGTACGGCAATGAAAGCCTATTTGAAAAAGAAATCACAACGGCAGATATTTCACGTCCTGGACTTGAAATGACAGGATATTTTGATTACTATACTCCAGAACGAATTCAATTGGTTGGGATGAAAGAGTGGTCTTACCTCATCAAAATGACCTCCCACAATCGTCACCAAGTTTTGAGAAAGATGTTCCAGCCGGAAACACCGGTACTCATCATCGCGCGGGATCTAGAGGTTCCCGAAGAAATGCTTCTCGCCGCTGAGGAAAAGCAAATCGCTATTCTCAGCAGTCGCGTTCCCACTAGTCGATTGTCTGGTGAACTATCAAGCTACCTAGATTCTCTCCTTGCGGAAAGAACCAGTGTCCATGGTGTCTTGATGGATATCTATGGTATGGGGGTTCTGATCCAAGGAGATAGCGGAATCGGGAAGAGTGAGACTGGGTTAGAGCTAGTCAAACGAGGCCATCGTTTGGTAGCAGACGACCGGGTAGATGTCTTCGCCCGTGATGAGATGACCTTGTGGGGTGAGCCTGCTGAAATTCTACGTCATATGCTAGAGATTCGGGGAGTAGGGATCATTGATGTTATGAGTCTCTATGGTGCCAGTGCTGTGAAAGATTCTTCACAGGTTCAAATCGCGGTCTATTTAGAAAACTACACCAAGGAACAAACCTACGATCGTCTTGGCAATAATGCAGAAGAAATTGAGTTCTGTGGAGTGACTATTCCAAGAATTCGCATCCCTGTTAAGACAGGTCGCAATATTTCCGTTGTCATTGAAGCAGCCGCGATGAACTACCGCGCCAAAGAAATGGGATATGATGCTACTAAAACTTTTGAAGATCGATTGACCCAGTTGATTGATCAGAATGAGGTGAAAGTATGAATCCAGTAGCCATTCAACTTGGTCCCTTTAGCATTCGCTGGTATGCGATTTGTATCGTCCTCGGTCTCCTTTTGGCGGTTATCCTGTCCATGAAAGAAGCCCCTCGTAAAGGGATAGAGTCAGACGATATTATTGATTTCATTCTGATTGCTTTTCCAGTAGCGATCATAGGGGCCCGTCTTTACTATGTTATCTTTCAATGGTCTTATTACAGGGAACACCCAGGAGAGATTTTTGCCGTATGGAACGGTGGGATCGCTATCTATGGTGGACTCCTGGCAGGGGCTCTAGTCCTCTACCTATTTTCACGCAGTCGTTTGATTGATCCGGTTGATTTTTTAGATATCGCTGCACCGAGTGTCATGATAGCTCAAAGTATTGGCCGTTGGGGTAATTTTGTTAACCAAGAAGCCTACGGAGCCATTGTTAAGAATTTAGATTATTTACCTTCTTTCATTCGGAATCAGATGTTTATTGATGGACATTACCGCCAACCGACCTTCTTATATGAATCTTGTTGGAACTTGCTTGGTTTTGTGCTGATTCTCTACTTGCGTCGTCGTCCGAAACTTTTGAGAAAGGGCGAAATTACTGCTTTCTATCTGATCTGGTATGGCTTTGGTCGAATGATTATTGAAGGAATGCGGACAGATAGCTTGATGTTTTTGGGAATTCGAGTTTCACAATGGCTTTCCCTCATCCTCATCCTACTTGGAATCAGCATCATGATCTATCAACGAAAAAAGAATGCACCATTTTATAGAACGGAAATAGATTAAGGAGAAAAGAAATGTTTATTGAAATTGCCTATGGGCTTTTAGGGTTAGCTTTAGTAGTTTTGGTCATCTACTTGATTATCTTGTTTTCAAAGATTGGAAAAGTTGTAGATGAGACTCAGGTAACGATTAAGACCTTGACATCAGATGTGAATGTAACCTTACACCAAACCAATGAGTTGTTAGCAAAAGTGAATGTTTTGACAGAAGATTTGAATCAAAAAGTTGCAACCATTGATCCACTCTTCACTGCAGTGGCAGATTTGTCTGTATCTGTATCAGATCTGAATGATCAAGCGCGTCAGATTAGCAAAAAAGCTGTCGTAGTTGGTGGAAAGACCGTTAAAACATCTGTCGGATTAAAAGCAGCTCGCATGGCTATGAAATTATTTAAATAAGAAAAGAGGTACCTTATGGGACGTTTATCATCATTGTTAATTGGAACGATCACTGGCGCATCTGTTGCCTACTTCCTAACAACAAAAAAAGGGAAAGAGTTGACTGGGAAAGTCAAAGGTTTTTGTAAAAAGAATACCAAGAGAATCCACAAGAAGTTCATGATTCTGTGAAACAATCTGCAATGGAGTTATCCAAGCAAGCGTCAGACGCTATTCAGCAAACCAAAGAAAAAGTTGAAAGTGGCGAGATCAACAAAGACACTGTTATCGAGACAGTGAAAGATAAGACGCAGGATGTGGTAGAATTTTCACAAGATGCTATCCAAACGATTAAGGAAAAAATCCAGCAAAAGACCGGCAATCAAGCAAGTCCTTTCCAGCCTAAACAGGAAAAAGAAAGTGAAGAGATTGTCCTTGAATTAGAAGAAGAAACAGCTCTTCCAGAAGTGGAAGAAGAGATCAAAGAAACAGCTGTAGAAGAAGAATAAAATAATCCCTCACCAATGGTGAGGGATTCAGATTGAAGATAAAGTCTTCTGAAAAACTTTCCTTAGGTGAGTACGGACGTCAGCGAACTTCGAAGAAGTTCCATGACTTAGTTTTGAGCCTAAGGTCTCAAAACTCCCGAGTGCCTGAAACAACTTAGTTTCAGGCACTTTTCTCACAGCGGAAAGTTATTAATCTTCTCAAATGGCTAAAAAAGTAAAAGTCATTTTTTGAAAATCGTCTAGCTGTTTTATGTGACACAATGGTTAGTCCACATTCAAAAATCTCTCACCATTGGTGAGGGATTTCTCTTATACAATGAAAAACGAGGATGGGAAATGCCAAAAAGCCTCCCGAAGGAGGCTAAAAATGTAATCTTAGTCCTGTTTCCGTTTTAACTGGAAAATGCGGAAAGCTTGGATACTTCCCAAACTACAAGCAATTGCTGAGGCAAAAGCAAAGAAGGTATTCATCTTCATTGATAAAAAGACGAAACTAAATAAAACAGTTAAGACACAAAACACAGCAATATTAAGGAAAAATAGTAGCTCACTTAATTGCGGAGCTGGTTCAGTATCAAGGTTAAAATCATAATTAGTTGTTGTATTCTCTTGTTGAAGAGGGACTTCGACATAGTCGTATTCTTCAACAACTCTAAGTTTTCTTGCGGGCATATTTCTCTCTCCTAACAGTACTCTATTATTTTAACACGTTTTCATGCATAGAAATGTTACAAAACTGTTACAATTTTTACAAAATTAAGAAATTTAGAGAGCAAAATGACTTTTTTGGTATAATAGTTTTCATGAAAAAGATAATTATTACAGCTACAGCTGAAAGTATTGAACAGGTTCAAGCCCTTCTGGAAGTAGGTGTGGACCGTATTTATGTCGGAGAAAAGGAATTTGGATTACGACTTCCTCATACTTTCTCGTATGACGAATTAAGTCGAATTTCTGGACTGGTCCATGCCGCAGGTAAGGAAATGACAGTGGCTGTCAATGCCTTGATGCACCAAGACATGATGGATCGTATCAAACCATTTTTAGATTTCCTTGCTTCGATTAACGTCGATTATATCACGGTGGGAGATGCAGGCGTCTTTTATGTATTGAAGCGGGATGGCTATAACTTTAAAACCATTTATGATGCTTCTACCATGGTGACAAGTAGCCGTCAGATCAATTTTTGGGGACAGAAGGCTGGTGTTTCTGAAGCTGTTCTTGCTCGAGAAATCCCATCTGCAGAGCTTTTTCAAGATGCCAGAAATCTTTAGAGATTCCTGCTGAAGTATTGGTTTATGGGGCTAGTGTGATTCACCATTCTAAACGTCCCTCTTCTACAAAATTATTATAATTTTACTCATATCGATGATGAAAAGACGAGAGAGCGTGATCTCTTTTGGCAGAACCAGGAGATCCAGAAAGCCACTATTCTATCTTTTGAGGACAAGCATGGAACTCATATTTTTTTGCCAATAATGACCTGGATTTGATGACCAAACTCTCTGAGTTAGTCGAGCATGGTTTTACTCACTGGAAGTTAGAGGGATTTATACACCTGGTCAAAACTTTGTGGAAATTGCCAAGTGTTTTTGTGAAAGCACGTGAGCTTCTAGAAGCTGGGACTTTTCACATCTGATCAAGCCTTCTTATTGGATGAGCAGATTCACCAATTGCATCCTAAGAATCGTTTCCTTGACACTGGATTTTATGATTACGATCCAGACATGGTTAAATAAAGGAGAAAAGCCTGCCAAGAGTGCGGGCCTTCCTTTTTGGTGATGGTAAAGAATGAGAATTGTCAAAACAATTTCCAAACCATTGCCTTTCGACTGGATTTGCTATAAAATAGACAAGATTGATAATCTAACTAATATACTTGTAATATACTAGGAGATATGATGACAAACAATTGAAACGTCCTGAGGTTCTATCACCTGCGGGAACACTTGAAAAACTAAAGGTTGCTGTGCGCTATGGTGCGGATGCCGTCTTCATTGGTGGTCAGGCCTATGGTCTTCGTAGCCGTGCAGGGAACTTCACTTTCGAGCAAATGGAAGAAGGAGTCCAATTTGCGGCCAAATATGGTGCCAAGGTCTATGTTGCGGCCAATATGGTCATGCATGAAGGAAATGAAGTTGGAGCTGGTGAATGGTTCCGTCGCTTACGGGATATTGGAATTGCAGCAGTCATTGTTTCAGACCCTGCCTTGATTACGATCGCAGCGACAGAAGCTCCTGGCTTGGAAATTCACCTCTCTACCCAAGCTAGTGCCACCAACTATGAAACTCTAGAGTTTTGGAAAGACTTGGGCTTGACACGGGTCGTTTTGGCTCGCGAAGTTTCGATGGAAGAACTAGCGGAAATTCGTAAGCGGACGGATGTTGAAATTGAAGCCTTTGTTCACGGAGCAATGTGTATCTCCTACTCTGGCCGTTGTACCTTGTCCAATCATATGAGTATGCGTGATGCCAACCGTGGAGGATGTTCCCAATCTTGTCGTTGGAAGTACGATCTCTACGATATGCCATTTGGCCAAGAACGTAAGAGTCTCAAAGGGGGAAATCCCTGAAGAATTCTCGATGTCAGCTGTGGACATGTCGATGATTGACCATATCCCTGATATGATTGAAAATGGAGTGGACAGCCTCAAGATTGAAGGTCGGATGAAGTCCATTCACTATGTCTCTACCGTAACGAACTGCTACAAGGCAGCTGTTGATGCTTATTTGGAAAGTCCTGAGAAGTTTGAAGCGATTAAGCAAGATCTAGTAGATGAAATGTGGAAGGTAGCCCAACGTGAGTTGGCTACAGGATTCTATTACGGAACACCATCTGAAATGAGCAACTGTTTGGGGCTCGTCGGAAGATTCCAGAGTACAAGTTTGTCGGAGAAGTGGTAGCCTATGATGCGGACAAGCAAATTGCGACCATTCGACAACGGAATGTCATCAATGAAGGAGACCAAGTAGAATTTTACGGACCTGGGTTCCGTCATTTTGAAACAGTCATTGAAGATTTGCATGATGCCAAGGGCAATAAAATTGATCGGGCTCCAAATCCGATGGAGTTATTGACCATTCATATGCCAACACCAGTTGAACCAGGTGATATGATCCGTGCACTCAAAGAAGGATTGATCAACCTCTATAAAGAAGATGGAACTAGCCAAACAGTTCGTGCCTAAAACGTAAAAAAACACCGCATGCTTCCCAAGCTTGGAAGTTTACGGTGTTTTTTGTTGTGCGATTCGAATCGTATGTGGAACGAGACTAATCTTTTGAATGTCAGAAATTCGAATGATGGTTGACATACTCTTTTTAAAATTCTTGACAATGAGTTGTTTTCGTTCCTGATCATATTTCACGATATCGCCTGTAAAACTCTTATTTTGGAAGATGACATGGACTCCTTGTTTTTTTCGAAGGGCCAGTTCAATAATCTGAATCGTTTTACCATCCTCTAAAGGAGCTGGTTGAGAGGTTTTTATCGTTGAAAAAAATTCATTGGCTCGGTCCTTGAGAAGCTCAAGAAATCTTTTTCATAGCATAATTCTCCATAAGTTGATACAATATATTATAGAAAATTTCATTCATTTTGTAAAATTTTTTACGAATTATTAAGGTGAAAGACATTGAAAAGGAGTATGAAATGGCAGATTTTAGTTTTGAAATTGAAGAACAACTCTTGGTCTTATCTGAAAATGAAAAAAAGGATGGACCAAGGAGTTAAACCGGGTTAGCTTTAATGGAGCACCTGCCAAGTATGATATCCGAACTTGGAGCCCAGACCATACGAAGATGGGCAAGGGGATCACGCTCACCAACGAAGAATTCCAAGTTCTGCTAGATGCATTTAAACAGTAATAGGCTGAGTAAGAAAGAGAGTGGGACAGAAATCGGTAATTCATTAGAATTCGATTTCGTCGTCCTACCTCCGCAAAGTTGAGTAGGGCTGTAAAAAGCTGATGAAATCAGCGTGGTAGAGCCCACTCAACCACTGCGTCTTGCTCGATAATCCAAAGACAATTGAGAGGCTAGGACTTTTGTCCCAGCCTCTTTTTTGCTGTTTTCTATAATTATAGTTTGAAACTATATCCCATTCAAGAAAACAAGATTAACGCAAATCATTGTGGATGATGGGATGGACTGTTATAATAACCTTATTCGTTTATCTCATGTAGCACTTATAGGAAAGGAATCCATATGTCAGATTTACTAAGTATTTATAAAGAATTGCAAGCTAAAAAATGGGTGGACTTGAGTCACCAAATCAATGCAGAAAGTCCACACTTTCCCAGCCCTTCCTGCCTTGCAACAAGAAGACCTCTTCACATTAAAAGATGGCTTCCATGTCCAAAAATTTACAGTGGTTGGTCAATACGGAACGCATATTGATGCACCAATTCACTTTGTAGAAGGTGGTCGTTGGTTGGATGAGATTGACCTCAAAGATCTCCTCTTGCCACTCTATGTTATCGACAAGTCTAAAGAAGTTGCAGCCAATCCAAACTTTATCTTGAGCAAACAAGATATCTTAGACTTTGAGGCAGAGCATGGACAAATTGCTGAGGGTGCTTTTGTTGCCTTCCGTAGTGATTGGTCAAAACGTTGGCCAGATCAAGATGCTATGCGTAACCTCGATGAAAATGGGGTTCAACAAAGTCCAGGATGGAGCCGTGAAGCTCTAGAATTCTTGATTCATGAACGCCATGTTAAGGCTGTAGGTCACGAGACTTTTGATACAGATGCTGGTATTCCAGCAGCAGAACATGGCTTGGTCAATGAATACTACCTTTTGGAGCAAAATATCTACCAAGTAGAAGTCTTAAACCACTTGGATCAAGTGCCAGCCGTAGGTGCCTTGATTTCAATTGCCTTCCCTCACTGGGACAAGGCAACTGGTTCACCTGTCCGTGCCATTGCTATCTTGCCTTAAAAAAACTGAGCCTGAAGCGTATCTTCAGGCTCTTTTATATGGATGTTGAAATCTATTAGTGAATCTGATGGTTATCTTATCAAACCTTCTTATCTTACAAAAATGTAAGGAAAGAAAGTTAAAATGAAAGATTAGACTATGGTAGCTCTAATGATGATTCATTAAAATTTAAAACATGAAGAAAAAAGCTGTCAAACAAACCTTTTTCTGATATTAGCGCATGGTAACGAATTCTTCGGATCCAGTTGGATGAATAGCGACGGTCGCATCGAAATCGGCTTTTGTGGCTCCCATCTTGATAGCAACAGCAAATCCTTGGATCATTTCGTCCACCCCATACCCAAGACCATGGAGACCGACAACGGTTTCTTCCGGTCCTGCAGTGATGAGTTTAAATTTAGCCAACTGACGATGCTGGGTCACTGCTGAATACATCGAGGCGAAACTTGAAGTATAGACCTTGATAGCGTCTTTTCCATATTGTTTTTCGGCTTCTTCTTGAGTGAGACCGACTGTACCAATCGCTGGATGAGAAAAGACAACGGTCGGAATGGTTGCGTAGTCCATTTTAGCATCGGTTTTTCCATTAAAGAGACGTTCGGATAGGGTACGCCCTGCCTTGATAGCGACAGGAGTTAATTCTTTTTCGCCCGTGACATCTCCAAGAGCATAGATGCCAGGAACAACCGTATTCTGGTATTCATCCACTGCAATGAATCCTTTTTCATTTAAGGTGACACCTGCAGCTTCTAGATGGAGGTCTTGGACGTTTGGTTTTCGGCCGGTCGCCCAGATCACATGATCAGCGACAAAAGATGTTTGATCTTCGAAATAGACTCGGATTTGACCATTTTCTTCCTTTGTGAGTCGGACAGGAACCTTGTGAGGATGGAGAGGCAATCCTTGTTTATCCATCTCCTCCATTAAGCCATCGACAATGTAAGAATCAAACTTTCTTAAAGGACGATCACCTCGAACGAAGAGGTCTGTCTTAACACCAAGGGCATGTAGCACACCGGCTAGTTCTACCGCAATGTAGCCAGCGCCAATAATGGCAACTGATTTTTGGTAGTTCTTCCCAAGCAAAGACATCGTCAGAGGTTTCTCCTAGGTCTGCTCCAGCTAGATCTGGGATGTAAGCATGAGCCCCTGTAGCGATCACAATGTGTTTAGCCTTGATGGTTTCCCCGTTGACTTCGACTGTATGGGCGTCGACAAAGCGAGCGCGACCTTGGATATACTCCACACCATTTCGTTTAAAACTGCCATCATAAGAAGAACGAGCCCGATCAATATAAGCTTCGCGATTTTTTCTTAAGGTCGCAAAATCAAAATTGGTCTGTTCAGAAGTAAACCCATAATCTGGACCGTAATCACGAATGGCTTCAGCAATTTGGGCGCCATACCACATAATTTTTTTAGGGACACATCCTTTGTTGACACAGGTCCCACCTAGTTGCTTTTCTTCAATAACAGCAGCTCGGGCTCCATGTTCTCCAGCTCGGTTCATGGTAGCAATCCCTCCGCTACCTCCACCTATGGAGATAATATCAAATTCTTTCATGGTTAGTACTCCTTTGTTGATTTACACTTTCATTGTAACAACAAAGGTTACAAAAATCAAGAAATTGCCATCGTTGAATAGGAGGAGAAAACAAGATAGCAAAAAAAAACGTGCAAAACAGATGATTCTGAATTGAAAAATGAGGAAATATGATATACTAAACTTATAATTTGAAACGCTTTCGAATATTGGAGGAAAGAAATGAAAGAAAATTTTAAAAAATGGCAAATTATTACAGCGACTGGTGCTGCTATAGCAGTTGTAGGAATGGGGAGCTGGCTTGCTTTTTGGAAAAAATCAGGTAGTGGCCCTGAAGAAATGGTCGATATGACACCTATGGTACAAACTGTGAAAGAAGGTTCGATTGCTTCCTCTGTTTTATTGACAGGTAAGGTCACAGCCAATCAAGAACAATATATTTATTTTGACGGAACCAAAGGAGATTTGCAATCCATCCTAGTGAATGTCGGGGATCAAGTAACCGCTGGCCAAGCTATTGTTCAATATAGTAGTACAGAAGCGCAAATCTGCCTATGACGCGGCAGTACGTGCGGTCAATAAGGCAGATCGTCAATTGAACGATCTCATGACCAATGGAGTGACCATTGATACAACAGGGGATGAGGAAGCAGATAGCAAATCAGCCTCTCAAGCCCAACGTTCTTTGGACACACAAGTGGGTGATTTGCGCGATGCCCGTGCGGATGCTGTAGCCAATATGGAAAAAAAGCTAAAAGCTTTGTTGGATGCTACAACCGTAAAAAGTAGTACAGATGGAACGGTTGTAGAAGTCAATAAAGATGTCTCCAAATCAACAACCGGAACCAACCAAACCCTTGTTCATATTGTCAGCAACGGTAACCTTCAAGTAAAAGGTGAGTTGTCTGAGTACAATCTAGCCAACATTTCAGTTGGTCAGGAAGTGACCTTAACCTCTAAGGTCTATCCTGGGAAAAAATGGACTGGAAAGATTAGCTATGTTGCCAATTATCCGACAGAAGCTGGTCAGGCTGGTGCAAATGCCGCAGGTTCTGGACAAGGAACAGGGGGAGCTAAATATCCGTTTACGGTAGATATTACCAGTGAGATTGGTGATTTGAAACAAGGTTTCTCTGTCAATATTGAAGTAAAAAGTTCAACCATCCATCCTTTGGTTCCTGTGACAAGTGTCTTATCAGACGGCGATCAAAGCTATGTTTGGACGATTGAAGCTGGCAAGGCTAAAAAAGTCAATGTTACCTTAGGAAATGCAGATGCAGAAAATCAAGAAATCTTATCTGGTTTGAACAAGGATGCTCAAGTCATCACCAACCCTTCTGGCGATTTGGAAGATGGGAAAGAGGTCGGAAAATATGACAAAATTGATTGAGCTGAAAAACATCAATAAAAGTTATCAAAATGGCGATCAAACCCTACAGGTATTAAAGGATATCCATTTAGATGTGGAAGAAGGGGAATTTCTAGCTATCATGGGACCTTCCGGGTCTGGGAAATCTACCCTAATGAACATCATTGGTCTTCTGGATCGTCCGACCAGCGGTGAGTATAGGCTAGAGGGGGAAGAAGTAGGAAATCTTAGTGAGAAGAAATTAGCCCAGGTTCGCAATGAGCAAATAGGCTTTGTCTTCCAACAATTTTTTCTTCTATCGAAACTCAATGCTTTTCAAAATGTCGAGCTTCCCTTGATTTATGCAGGAGTGAATCCTTCTAAACGAAAGGAATTAGCTGAACAATTTTTAAAGAAAGTTGAGCTAGATACGCGGATGCACCACCTTCCTTCGGAACTGTCTGGAGGGCAAAAACAACGGGTGGCCATCGCGCGTGCTTTGGTCAATCATCCTTCTATTATCTTAGCGGATGAACCAACAGGAGCTCTTGACTCCAAGACCGGCGATCAGATTATGGAGCTTTTGACAGCCCTCAATCAAGAAGGCAAAACTATCATCATGGTGACCCACGAAACGGAGATTGCTGCCTATGCCAAACGTCAGATTGTCATTCGAGATGGAGTGATTTCTTCGGATAGCCGCAACGAAAGGAGGGCCTGATGCAGAACTGGAAATTCGCTATTAGTTCCATTATGGGACATAAAATGAGATCGTTCTTAACCATGGTAGGGATTATCATCGGGGTTGCCTCAGTCGTTGTCATCATGGCTCTCGGAGATGGGATGAAAGCGGGAGTGACTAAGACCTTTACCAAGGATCAACAATATGTTCAGATTTCCTATTCCGCCCGAAAGAGTGGCTACATGACTGGTTTTAATCTTGGACCAGAACCTGTCTCAGAAGAAGGAGGCTGAAGTGGTGGCAAAGGCGGTGTTGCTAGTGAAGGAGACCAAGGAATGTCACCGCCAGCTGGCTATGGAGAGGAAAGTAGCGAGGACGTTGACAACCCAATCCTTGAAACACCACCCGTCGTTCAAGAAGAATGGGTCAAGGAATTGACCAAGATTCCTGGTATTGATGGCTACTATGTTGGTAATACGAGCTAATGCCACTATCTCCTATCAAAAGAAAAAATCTGAAGGGGTCAATATCATGGGAGTCAATGATACTTATTTCTCAGTAAGAAAATTTGAATTGGTTTCAGGAAGAAAACTAAATCCTTCAGATTATCAGAGTTTCTCACGGGTCATCATGTTGGATGAAGGCTTAGCTTCGACCTTGTTTGGAACGGAAAGTGCCCTCAACCAAGTGGTTGCTGTCGGAGACAACAACTATCGGGTGGTAGGGATCTTCAAGGATCCAAATGCTGGATCTGCATTATACGGGGTTTCTTCTGGAGGAAGTGCCTTGATGGCCAATACCCAAGTAGCTTCAGAATTTGGAACAGAAGAAATTTCTACTATTGTGGTGCATATCCCGGATGTCAAACAGATTAAACCAACTGGGATCGAAGCGGCGAAAAAGTTAACCGAGTTGTCGGGAGTTCGCCAAGGAGAGTTCCAAATCTTTAACATGGATAGTATCTTGGAGCAGACCAATCAAATGCTCAGTATTATGACAACAGTCATTGGTGCGATTGCAGGAATTTCCCTTCTCGTTGGTGGGATTGGGGTCATGAATATCATGTTGGTTTCTGTGACTGAGCGGACACGTGAAATCGGTCTGAGAAAAGCTCTTGGAGCTACTCGTGGAAAAATCTTGATTCAATTCCTCATCGAATCCATGGTCTTGACCATGATGGGAGGAATTCTCGGTTTGGGATTGGCTTATGGTGTCAATGCCCTCATCGCCACAGCTGCCGCAGGTGCTCTAGAAGGACCACCAGTCGTCTCCATGTCAGTGGCTATCGGAAGTATCATCTTTTCAGCTTGTGTCGGAATTGTCTTTGGTATCTTACCAGCAAGCAAGGCATCAAAACTCGATCCGATTGAAGCTCTTCGCTATGAATAAGGATGGATGCCCTACATGCTTGACTCGGATGAAGTAGAATTTGATTATGAATGAATGGAATGTGATGGAAAAGGGAGAAGAAACCCTTTCCTTCCATTCCTTTTTTCATTTTTCCTGCTCAAGAATAGTGTATTTCCCCGTCAAATATGATAAAATAGGGGAGAATAACTTAGGAGGTTCCAAATGACTACTGAACATATGGAAGAATTAAATGACCAGCAGATTGTCCGTCGCGAAAAGATGGCGGCCCTTCGTGAACAAGGAATCGACCCATTTGGAAAGCGATTCGAACGAACTGCAGATTCTGGTCAATTGAAAGAAAAATATTCAGAATTAGATAAAGAACAACTTCATGACTTGAACGAAACGGCCATTATTGCGGGTCGTCTTGTAACCAAACGTGGGAAAGGGAAGGTTGGCTTTGCCCACCTTCAAGACCGTGAAGGTCAAATCCAAATTTACGTTCGGAAAGATGCGGTCGGTGAAGAAAATTATGAAATTTTCAAAAAGGCTGACCTTGGAGATTTCCTTGGGGTAGAAGGAGAAGTGATGCGGACAGACATGGGTGAGCTTTCCATCAAAGCTACTCACATCACACACTTGTCTAAAGCCCTTCGTCCCTTGCCTGAAAAATTCCACGGACTTTCAGATGTGGAAACCATCTACCGCAAACGCTACTTGGATTTGATTTCGAACCGTGAAAGCTTTAATCGCTTTGTAACCCGTTCGAAAATCATCTCAGAAATCCGTCGTTATTTGGATGGTCAAGGCTTCCTTGAAGTAGAAACCCCTGTTCTTCACAATGAAGCTGGTGGAGCATCTGCGCGTCCGTTTATCACTCACCATAATGCCCAAAACATTGACATGGTCCTTCGGATTGCGACCGAACTTCACTTGAAACGCCTGATTGTTGGTGGGATGGAACGCGTCTATGAAATTGGACGTATCTTCCGTAATGAAGGAATGGATGCTACCCACAACCCAGAATTTACTTCCATCGAAGTCTACCAAGCCTATGCTGACTACCAAGATATTATGGACTTGACGGAAGGGATTATCCAACACGCTGCGAAAGCCATTCATGGGGATGGTCCAGTTGACTATCAAGGAACTGAAATCAAGATCAATGAACCATTCAAACGTGTCCACATGGTGGATGCGATCAAGGAAATTGCTGGTGTTGACTTCTGGCAGGAAATGAGCTTTGAAGAAGCAGTAGCCCTTGCTAAAGAAAAACATGTGCCAGTTGAAAAACACTACACTGAAGTGGGGCATATCATCAATGCCTTCTTCGAAGAATATGTGGAAGAAACCTTGACACAACCAACCTTTGTCTATGGACACCCTGTAGCTGTATCACCATTGGCTAAGAAGAATGACGAAGATCCTCGTTTCACAGATCGTTTCGAGCTCTTCATCATGACAAAGGAATATGCTAATGCCTTTACAGAATTGAACGATCCAATCGACCAATTGGAACGTTTCGAAGCGCAAGCACGCGCAAAAGAATTGGGAGACGACGAAGCAACTGGAATTGACTACGATTATGTAGAAGCTCTTGAATATGGTATGCCACCAACAGGAGGATTGGGAATCGGTATCGACCGTCTCTGCATGCTCCTTACTGATACGACTACTATCCGTGACGTATTGCTCTTCCCAACTATGAAATAAGCTAAAAGAAAACACTGATCACAAGATCAGTGTTTTTTAGTCTTTCAAATAAGAAGTATCATTCCAAGTTTCTAAGTAAAAGTGCTTAAAATCATCTGTTGTCAAAATGGTCACACTAGCATTGTTGAGGCCACCGTTTTTACGGAGTTCCTCTGTTTATAGCCAAGTAGGCTCCGAATAGAAGCGGTTAAATTAGCCCCATGGCCAACGATTAGAATGGCCTCTCCAGACTTGTCTTTTAAACTTTTGATAAAATTTTCGGTCCGTTGGGTGGTTTCTTCAACGGATTCTGCTCCGAAAATATCGTGGTGAAACTCAGCTAAATTATGACGAAAGGCCTTCATTTCCTCCGGATAGAGAGCCTTCAACTCCACAATTTTTCTACCTTCTAACCTACCAAGCCGCCATTCCCGTAGAGCAGGAGTCTCTTGGAGGGAGATAGGATGTTGATTTTGCTCGAGAATGATTTGAGCAGTATGGACAGCTCTAGGCAAGTCACTTGAATAAGCTGCATCAAGTATGTTTGAGATAAATGCTGGCCCAAGGCTTTTAACTGTTGGATGGAAGATTCTAAAAGCGGAGAGTCACCATTTGCTCCTTGGATACGTCCCTCTTCATTCCACTCAGTACGTCCGTGACGGACAAAATATAATTTCATATTGGTTTTATCCTTTACTCGACTAAGTCTTCGAAGTTAGCCTTGACAAAATCAGCTAAATCTTGCGCCTTGATTTGAATGCTATGACCAACTTCACCTGCAGAGACAATCATCTGATCGAGTTCCAGGGCAGACTGGTCAATAAAAATAGGGTAGTTGTGTTTTTGTCGAATGCCAACAGGATTATTGGCTCCGTGGACATATCCCGTCGTCTTTTCTAAGTCTTTTTGCAGAATCATACTAACTTTTTTATTGCCAGATAGTTTAGCCAATTTTTTTTCTGACAAGTGGGCAGATATGGGAACAATCCCAATGACGGGACCAGTTTTATCACCTGTTAGAGCCAGTGTCTTATAGATTTGATCAGTCGTAATTCCTTCTGGGATGATTCCCTCAAGAGCATTGATTTGCAATCCTGTATGGTCGATTTTTGCTTTCTGCAGTATTTGTTCAACCAATGTTTTTTTTACTTTTTGTTTTTTTGCCATCTCACTCTTCTCTTTCTCTTAATTTCCTAACATTATATCATACTATTTGAGTTTCCGTTCAAGAGAAAAAGAGGCAGTTGCCTCTTTTAATTCTTTATCTACAGTAAATAGTTTTCGGTAGATTTTTTCTCGATTTCTGTGTAGGAGCAATCTGGTTCAAGTCCAAGTAGTGGGTGAAACCATTCAATTGTCCCTGAGAGGTGTACTGATGAAGATCATACTCGTCATCAGTAGATGGTGCTGCATTGTAGTAGCCGTCATCATGACCATAAGTTGGAATCCAGAGGGCGGTAAATTTATCAGTGGAGATACTATGTTCTTCCATGAAATAGGTCCCGATATAGATTCCGATATTTTTTTGACTCCCAATGATTCTAGCTTTGGCACGGAAGGCCTCCACGCCAGCGTTCATATCACCCATCGTTTTTTCTTCTACATCCAGCCAATAATAGGTTGGTTTGTATTTTTTGGATGCCTGATAGAACTCTTCTGCTTCCTTTTCCATTTCTTTTTTGTCCTTGGCAGCTACGTAAGCATATACCGCAACTGGAATATTTCGTTTTTGAAACTCTTTAATATGAGTTTCGTATGATTTTGATCTATTCCATTTAAATAAGTCGCGGCATTTTCTTTTTTAGCTTGAGCTCCACTATGAACTCGAACAATGACTCCGGAAACATTTTGTGCTAAGAGATCATAATCAATCTCGCTTGGCAATTGCCAACCAGAGATATCGATAATTGGTCGATTCAAAAATTCTTGATCTAATTCTTCAACTGAGTCAGAAGAAGAGGAAGATGGGATTTTTGTTTGATTGGTGTTCTTTGCCTCTTGTAGGGTCTTGTTTTTAGCAAGTTGATTTCTTTGGATATCTGCTACTGTTTTAGAAATTACCAAAAAGGAAAAGATACTTGCGAAAAAGACAAAGAGGACAATTGGTTTAATCCTTTTTCTCATACAGAATCATTTTACCGTAAAAGACGGAAAAAGGCAAAACAAAGGGCCTGAAAACAGGAAAAACAAGATGATATGATAGTGAATCAGAGGATCGATTTTCTTTGCTTCCTCACAATAGTTGGAGTAGAAATAAGAGTCAGACTGGTTTGTTTGATCATCTTTTTGAAAGTGAAAACCGAATCTTATTTGGTCTTTTCTTTTTTACTATTGAAAGGTGATATAATGAAATTTGAAAATTAGAAGTATGGGTGTTACATGAAATTAGAAAAACGTCATTTTTTAAACTATTCGATCCTGATCCCTTACCTCCTTTTGTCAGTATTGGGATTGATAGTAGTCTACTCGACAACGAGTGCCTTAGCCATCCAAAAAGGGCTTAGTCCTTTCGGGATGATCAGAAGCCAGGGGATCTTTTTTGTTCTAAGTTTGATCACTATTCTGATTACCTATAAGGTGAAATTAAATGTCCTTAAGAAAAAGGGCTTCATCGGAATTTTTATTATAGCTGAGACGATCCTTCTTTTGCTATCGCGTTTCATCACAGATACGGTGAATGGTGCGCATGGATGGTTGAGTTTTGGAGGTTTCTCTATTCAGCCAGCTGAGTATTTGAAGATTATCATCGTCTGGTACTTGGCCTTGGTCTTCTCTAAAAAGCAAGAAGAAATTCAACGATATGATTACCAAGCGTTAACCCACAATCAATGGCTTCCTCGAGATTTGTCGGATTGGCGTTGGATGGTGCTCTTCCTGATTGCTATTGTGGTCATCATGCCAGACTTAGGAAATGCGACCATTCTTGCACTGACAACCTTAATTATGATTAGTGCAAGTGGTATAGCTTACCGCTGGTTTTCAAGCCTATTAGCTATCCTAGTAGGAGGTTCAACCGTTCTTCTTTATTCTATTCAGCTTATCGGGGTAGAGCGTTTCTCTAAAATCCCTGTCTTTGGATATGTAGCGAAACGATTCAGTGCTTTTTACAACCCCTTTAATGATTTATCAGATTCGGGACACCAACTAGCCAATTCTTATTACGCCATGAGTAATGGGGGCTGGTTTGGCTTGGGACTTGGAAATTCGATTGAAAAGCAAGGGTACTTGCCAGAAGCTCATACAGACTTTGTCTTTTCAATCGTTATTGAAGAACTTGGTTTTGTGGGAGCTAGTCTCATCCTAGCCTTGTTGTTCTTCTTAATTTTACGCATTATTCTTGTCGGGATTCGGGCAAGAGATCCATTTAATTCAATGATGGCGATTGGTATAGGAGGGATGCTCCTGACCCAAACCTTCATCAACATTGGTGGGATTTCTGGGTTGATTCCTTCGACAGGGGTGACCTTCCCTTTCCTTTCACAAGGAGGAAATAGTTTGTGGGTCTTATCCATTGCGATTGCCCTTGTCTTGAATATTGATGCGAGTGAAAAGCGCGCCCTAGCTACTCAAGAGGACCCTTCTTACGAGAAGCCTCAGAAAATTCAGAGCTATTACTAAATCAGAGTGAGTAAAGAAAGGAGTTATCATGACTTTACAAAAACTAGAGAGCTACACCAACAAAGAGATTATCAAAGAAGAAGCTGAGATTTTAACCACTATTTTAGAAGATATTGCTAAAAATTTGGTGAGTCCAGAAACCTTTGATAAGATTCTTGAATTGAAAAAACTATCTGTTTCAAAAGATTATTTAAAATTGGATCAAATTGTCAAAGAGCTATCAAATGAAGAGATGACTGTGATTTCTCGCTACTTTGCCATTCTTCCCTTGTTGATTAATATCTCTGAAGACGTCGATCTGGCTTTTGAAATCAATCATCAAAATAATGTGGGACAGGACTATCTTGGAAAGCTGTCGTCCACCATTCGCCAGGTGGCTGAGACTGAAAATGCTCAGGAAATCTTGGAACACCTCAATGTGGTACCGGTATTAACCGCTCATCCGACCCAAGTACAACGGAAAACCATGTTGGATTTAACCACTCACATTCACAGTCTTTTGCGCCAACACCGAGATGTAAAAGCTGGCTTGATGAACGAGACCAAATGGTACAATAATTTGCGGCGTAATATCGAAATTATGATGCAAACCGATATGATCCGTGAAAAGAAACTCAAGGTAACCAATGAGATTACCAACGTCATGGAATACTATAATAGTTCCTTCCTTCAGGCTGTTCCTAACTTAATGTTGGAATACAAACGTCTTGCCAAGGAGCAAGGGATTGAGTTGCAACAACCCAAACCGATTACGATGGGAATGTGGATCGGTGGAGACCGGGATGGGAATCCTTTTGTAACCGCAGAGACCTTGAAGCGATCAGCTACGATTCAAAGTGAAGTCATTCTGAACTATTATATTCAGAAAATCTCTAGTCTTTATCGGAACTTCTCCCCTCTCTACCAATCTTTCAAGAACTAGTCAAGCGGTTGAAGAGATGGCAGTCCGTTCCAGTGATACATCTGTCTTTAGAGAGAAGGAGCCTTACCGTCGGGCCTTCCATTATATTCAATCCAAGTTGGTCCAAACCTTGTTGAATATCAAGGAATGGTCTGTCGTTGGCTCAACAGTAGATGACCGTCATCCGGTTGAGCGTCTTCTCGGTGCTCACACCCATCAACAAGGAGTGGTTTCTGATTATATCGGTACCCGTATCAGTGGTGCGATCCAAGAGTTGGCAGAAGGCCGTCTCCTTATTACGAAACAGTTGAAGAATTTAAACAAGATTTGACCCTAATTCAAGAGTCATTGATTGAAAATAAGGCAGAAGCCTTAATCTCAGGGGAGTTTGCTGAGTTATTAGAAGCAGTAGAAGTCTTTGGATTCTTCTTGGCTTCGATCGATATGCGTCAAGATTCGAGTGTCCATGAAGCCTGTGTTGCGGAACTTCTCAAAGAAGCTGGAATCAATGACCATTACAGTGATTTGTCAGAAGACGAAAAGTGCGAGTTGCTTTTACAAGAGTTGTTAGAAGATCCTCGGATTTTATCTGCTACCCATGCAGAAAAATCAGAATTGCTTGAAAAAGAATTAGCTATTTTCCAAACAGCGCGTGAATTAAAAGACCGCTTAGGAGAAGATGTCATTCGCCAAACCATTATTTCTCACGCAACCAGTGTATCGGATATGCTTGAGTTGGCTATCATGTTGAAAGAAGTGGGACTGATTGACAAGGAAAGCGCACGTGTGGCAAATTGTTCCCCTCTTTGAGACGATCGAAGACTTGGATCAATCTGAAGATACAATGAGAAAGTATCTATCACTGCCAATTGCTAAACGCTGGATTGCTTCTAAGAATAACTACCAAGAAATTATGCTTGGTTATTCAGATAGTAATAAAGACGGTGGTTATCTATCTTCTTGTTGGACTCTTTATAAGGCCCAGCAACAATTAACAGCGATTGGCGACGAGTTCGGTGTCAAAATTACCTTCTTCCATGGCCGTGGGGGAACAGTTGGTCGTGGGGGTGGTCCAACCTATGAAGCCATCACCTCACAACCATTGAGATCCATTAATGACCGCATTCGTTTGACGGAGCAAGGTGAGGTCATTGGCAATAAATATGGGAACAAGGATGCAGCTTATTACAACTTGGAAATGTTGGTATCTGCAACGATTAACCGGATGATTGCTAAGCAGAAGAGTGAAAAGAGCATGTCCGATCAGTACAATGAGATTATGGACCAGATTGTCAATCGTAGCTACGATATTTATCGTGAACTGGTGTTTGGCAATGAGCATTTCTATGATTACTTCTTCGAATCCAGTCCGATTAAGGCCATTTCTAGTTTCAATATTGGTTCCCGTCCAGCAGCGCGTAAGACTATCAAAGAAATCGGTGGCTTGCGTGCCATTCCTTGGGTCTTCTCATGGTCACAGAGCCGGGTGATGTTCCCTGGCTGGTACGGTGTTGGGTCTAGTTTTAAAGAATTTATTGATGCTGATCCCGAAAACATTGAAACCTTGCGTTATATGTACCAAAAATGGCCATTCTTCAAGTCTCTTCTTTCAAACGTAGACATGGTGCTCTCAAAAGCCAATATGAACATTGCTTTTGAATACGCCAAGCTGTGTGAGGAAGAGGAGGTTCGTGATATCTTCAATATTATACTGGACGAGTGGCAATTGACTAAGGATGTTATTTTACAGATTGAAGGTCATGATGAACTCTTAGCTGAGAACCCATATCTAAAAGATAGTTTAGATTATCGTATGCCATACTTTAATGTTCTGAACTATATTCAATTAGAATTAATTAAACGCCAGAGACGTGGCGAATTGCCTACTGATCAGGACAAGTTGATTCATATCACGATCAATGGTGTCGCGACAGGATTGCGTAATTCTGGTTAATCGTGAACCCTTAAAACCAATCCCGATTAAAGGGATTGGTTTTTTACTGGAATAAAGTGAAAATGATTGTGAAAAAACACGTAAAATAGGTCACAAAGAATGAAATATCTAGCTGTTTATTTCAAAAAAGAAGTGGAAAGGAGATTTCACAAACTTTCATTTGGATAAATTCCTTTAAGAAAAAAGAAATAAGAAAAAAAGCTAGTAAAACACTTGCAATTTAGACGAAATTTGATAAAATAGTAAGGAAAGTTAGACTGTATTGCCTACTGTCTATCTATAAAAATATATTTTATTGGAGGCTTTTTACTCAAATGGCAAAAAGAAAAAAATACGATCGTAGTAAACCACACGTTAACATTGGTACTATCGGACACGTTGACCACGGTAAAACTACCCTAACTGCAGCTATCACAACTGTTTTGGCACGTCGCTTGCCTTCATCAGTTAACCAACCTAAAGACTATGCGTCTATCGATGCTGCTCCAGAAGAACGCGAACGCGGTATCACTATCAACACTGCGCACGTTGAGTACGAAACTGAAAAACGTCACTACGCTCACATCGACGCTCCAGGACACGCGGACTACGTTAAAAACATGATCACTGGTGCCGCTCAAATGGACGGAGCTATCCTTGTAGTAGCTTCAACTGACGGACCAATGCCACAAACTCGTGAGCACATCCTTCTTTCACGTCAGGTTGGTGTTAAACACTTGATCGTCTTCATGAACAAAGTTGACTTGGTTGACGATGAAGAATTGCTTGAATTGGTTGAAATGGAAATTCGTGACCTCTTGTCAGAATACGACTTCCCAGGTGACGATCTTCCAGTAATCCAAGGTTCAGCTCTTAAGGCTCTTGAAGGTGATTCTAAATACGAAGACATCATCATGGACTTGATGAACACTGTTGATGAGTACATTCCAGAACCAGAACGCGATACTGACAAACCATTGCTTCTTCCAGTCGAAGACGTATTCTCAATCACTGGACGTGGTACTGTAGCATCAGGACGTATCGACCGTGGTGTTGTTAAAGTCAACGACGAAATCGAAATCGTTGGTATTAAAGAAGAAATCCAAAAAGCGGTTGTTACTGGTGTTGAAATGTTCCGTAAACAACTTGACGAAGGTCTTGCAGGGGACAACGTTGGTGTGCTTCTTCGTGGTATCCAACGTGATGAAATCGAACGTGGACAAGTTATCGCTAAACCAGGTTCAATCAACCCACACACTAAATTCAAAGGTGAAGTTTACATCCTTACTAAAGAAGAAGGTGGACGTCATACTCCATTCTTCAACAACTACCGTCCACAGTTCTACTTCCGTACAACTGACGTAACTGGATCTATCGAACTTCCAGCAGGAACTGAAATGGTAATGCCTGGTGATAACGTGACTATCGACGTTGAGTTGATCCACCCAATCGCCGTTGAACAAGGTACTACATTCTCTATCCGTGAAGGTGGACGTACTGTTGGTTCAGGTATGGTTACTGAAATCGAAGCTTAATTCGATCTAGTTCCCAGATTAACAATTATATAGACAGACAGAAAAACCCCGTGAAGACGGGGTTTTTTTATTGTTTTAAAAAGTAAAAGAGTTTGTGCAACCTTTCATTATCACGAAAATTATGGTAAAATAGTTAGTATAAAATTAGAAAAACGAGGTATGTGAAATGTCACGTAAACCATTTATTGCTGGTAACTGGAAAATGAACAAAAACCCAGAAGAAGCAAAAGCATTCGTTGAAGCAGTAGCATCAAAACTTCCTTCATCTGATCTTGTTGAAGCTGGGATTGCAGCTCCTGCACTTGACTTGACAACTGTTCTTGCTGCTGCTAAAGGTTCAAACCTTAAAGTTGCTGCTCAAAACTGTTACTTTGAAAACGCTGGTGCCTTCACTGGTGAAACTAGCCCACAAGTTTTGAAAGAAATCGGTACGGACTACGTGGTAATCGGTCACTCAGAACGTCGTGACTACTTCCACGAAACAGACGAAGACATCAACAAAAAAGCAAAAGCTATCTTTGCTAATGGTTTGCTTCCAATCATCTGTTGTGGTGAAAGTCTTGAAACTTACGAAGCAGGTAAAGCGGCTGAATTCGTAGGTGCTCAAGTATCTGCTGCTTTGGCTGGTTTGACTTCTGATCAAGTTGCTGCATCAGTTATCGCTTACGAGCCAATCTGGGCGATCGGTACTGGTAAATCAGCTTCACAAGACGACGCACAAAAAATGTGTAAAGTTGTTCGTGACGTTGTAGCTGCTGACTTCGGTCAAGAAGTAGCTGACAAAGTACGTGTTCAATACGGTGGTTCAGTGAAACCTGAAAACGTTGCTGAATACATGGCTTGTCCAGACGTTGATGGAGCTCTTGTTGGTGGTGCATCACTTGATCCAGAAAGCTTCTTGGCATTGTTGAACTTCGTAAACTAATCGAACAAGAAAAAGAGAGTGGGACAGAAATCGGTAATTCGTTAGAATTCGATTTCGTCGTCCCACCTCCGCACAGTTGAGTAGGGCTGTAAAAGCTGATGAAATCAGCGTAGTAGAGCCCACTCAACCACTGCGTCTTGCTCGACAATCCAAAAGACAATTGAGAGGCTAGGACTTTTGTCCCAGCCTCTTTTCTTGTCTTAAAAAAACCAGCTAGAAGGCTGGTTTTTGTTTTTTATGAGCGTCCTAAGATTCGTTTGATCAAGGACAAGGCTTTGAAATTTCAGAGGATTTGGGTAATAACGGAAGGTTCCCATCTTACGAACGATATAGCCGTTGAAGTTCTGCTTGAAAACGAAGAACGCCGTCTGAGCCGTCGAAGATCCCCTTGAATACCAAGGAAATTGTATAAGGTGATTCCTTTTTTTCTAATGCACGCTTCATGGCATGGTATTGAATCAGGAAGGCTGCAGAAAATTTTCTGGTATTTGGTATACGAACCACCAAACAAATAGGTCACTTCTGATGGATTATAGATGATCAGGGCACAGGCCAAGGGCACTGTTTCAGCTGTTTCGTCAGCCAAGGTCTCCCGGACAATTGTCTTTTGTTTCTCTAATTTTTTTGCAATTGTTGCTCATATTGCTTGGATGAAGGATTGAGCAAGGAAATCTTCTGGTCTAAATAAGCGAGTGCATCAGCTGTATTGATTTCAGCAATGAGAAATTCTGCCTTGTCTCCAAAGTTATCATAGAGATCGTAGTAGTAGTCTAGGCTCTTGTCTTCAAAGCCTTGACGTTTTCCAGTTTCCTCAATAATTTGTTTAAACTGAGGGATTTCCTCTCTCTTAATATTTCGAATGGAAATATCATAGTTGAGAGCAGTCGTAATATTCCGGCTACAGTTCTTGTTGAAGGATTTTAGGAGAGATTTTGCATCAAAATCGGTGAGGTCCTTCAGATAATGCCAAACAGGCTCTCCTCCAGGATAGCCCACTTGTAAGCCATCAAATTGATAGCCAAGATCCAGTAATGATTGGAGAAGCTGTTTTTGCTCTTCTCCAGTCGGATTGCCATTGCTATCGAAAACTTGATAGTGGTCATAGGGTTTTAAAATGAATTCGATACCACCATTTTCTTTTACATAAGCCTGTACTGCTTTGTAAAAATCTGGTAGGTAACGAGTATCCGTAACGATTGGCCCGCTATTGATTTCGTAATGCAGGCCTCCCGTCATAGGTAGGCTGTATAAAATGGCAGAGATAGCTAATGTTCCTTGCTCGTCCCATCCAATATAATGAATAGTTGCGCCTCTTTTTTGAAGCAAATCAGCCATTTCAATACTCTGTAAAAAAGAGTGATTGGAAGTAGTAAGAGAGTGTTGGTAAAATTCTTCCCTACTAATAATCTTGAATGTCATAGGTCACCTTACTGTTTATTTCTTAGTTTTTTTCGTAACTGATAGGCCTTGTTAACAAGGGGATAAAGTATGCTAGTTGGGAGGTTGAATTCGCCAACAAATTCTTCGATCATTGGATTAAATTTTGACTTGAAGTGGTAGAGTCCTCCATCTAACTGGTTCTCAACTCCTCCCATATTTTGCCAAGTAGCTCCACGGTCAAAGGCATGCTGGGCTGTTTCATACCAAGTCAAAATAGCTGGTTGATAGCGGCGGAAGTTCTCATCCATTCCTGCATAGACATTCTCTGAAGTGCCTCCAAATTCAAGAGTTAAGGTTCCAGAAAGAGAAACAATCTCCTGGCCTGCTTTTAGCTCTTGAAGGAGAAATTGGATTTCTTCTTCCAAACGTTCTTTTTCTTGACGGTTATTATCGATCTTGCCTGGTTTTGTTTTTTCGTTAAAACGACTAGCTTCGGCTTGATTTTTTTCAAGCTGTTCTTTGAGTGAAGAAAGACGTTGAGCCAAGTTAATTCTTGATAGAGTGATATAAGATTGTCCTGCATAGGTTGTTAGCAGTTTCTCATAATAGTCTCTTCCACGAAGATGGATGACTTTTCGTGCTTCTGTCTTTTTCATCAGAGCTGCAAATTCGTCTAAGAGTTCAGTGCCTCCAAAGATGACTTCAACTCCTTTATTTCGAGCAGTCCGAATGGCTTGCTTGGTGGATTTGGACAGTTGGTCCTCAGTGAAGTATTCCTTATAGATATTGGCCTGGAAACGTGGTTGAATGGTTTCTCCCATGTCTTCTGTCCGTCCAACCCATTCCACTCCACATTCTTTTAAGGATTGAATAATCGCCAAAGTAGCCTCTTGATCTTTTACTTCTTGGCCGATTAATCCTTTTCTTAGGAAAAGAGAGGGATCAAACTTGGCGAAGACAGCACGCTTGCTTTTAGCATATGTTTTGATGGATTGGAGCATGAAGGCTACTAATTCGCTGTTTTGATAATCCATAATAGGTCCGCGTGGGATATAGAGCATGGTAAATCCAAGTGGAAGTGGCTGGATTAAAATACTTGCGACAGCGACTAGTTTGTGATCTTGGTAAACGCCAAGGCGCTCATTGCCCCAGTTGTCCTTGATTTTTGCCCAATCGGCGCTCTGAAGCAAATTGGTTTGGGGGCTAGTTTTAACGAATTCATCATGTTCTTCGGCAGTAATGCCGATTTTGTAACTATACATTAATGGAGTACCCACTTTCTAAGGGCGTAAGCAACACCCGACTCATCGTTGGATCGCGTAACAACTTTCGCAATCTTTTTTAATTCAGGACTAGCATTGTCCATCGCGACTGGGAGACCAGCAACCTCTAGCATGGCCTGATCATTTTCTTGATCGCCGACCGCCATCACCTGGTCTGGACTTAGGTTTAACTTGGACGCTAAGTGTAAGAGGGCCTGACCCTTATCAACTGTTTTAGGCAAAATCTCAAGGTAAAAAGGTGCAGAACGAACAATCGTAAAACGGTCGTAAAAACTATCTGGAATAGAGGAGATGATTCTTTCTAAGACTTCCGGTTCATCGACATACATACATTTGAGCACTGTATGATGCTCCATTTCTTCTGGAGTCCGGTAGAAAAGATCCGAGTGGACCAGTTTGGCTTCATGGACAGTGTAGGTACCAATGTTACGATTAGCTGTATAAATGCCAGACTTGGTACTAGCGTGCATAGGAACCGCTAATTTGCGAGCTAGCGCTTCAATGTCTAAATAGTCATTGTAGAGAGGTGTTCCTCATAGAGCGTTTCGCCAGTATGGACGTCTTGAATTAGTCCTCCATTGAAGGTGATGACCAGGTCACCTGGTTGATTCAAATGAAGTTCTTCTAACAATCGAAGGACACCCGAACGAGGACGACCAGTTGCTAAGACAACATGGACCCCTTGAACTTTGGCATCTTGGATGGCTTGGAAAACTTCGGGGGTTACTTGGCCGTCAGATGTTAAAAGGGTCCCATCGATATCAAGTGCAACAAGTTTAATGTTCATCTTTTTCTCCTGTGAAGGTATCGTTAACAATATAGGACTGGAATAAGTGCAGCTGTGGTGTAAACAAGCTGTTTTCAAGCAGCATTTCTTTTGGGAAATAGAAGCGGTTATCCCCTTGCCTGCTACCGGCTAAGGAAGCAACGATAGGAGAAAGAAGGGATAGCTCAGCTAAATTTCCATCCTTCTGGATGATCTCAATTTGAGTACGAGGTTTTTCTGAATCTGGTCGGTAAACGTCGTAAGGAAGGTCAAAGTTTCGATGAATAGCCGTATAATAGGTTGGATCAAAACCGACCTCTTGAATCAGTTGTTTGAGAGCAGCTAATTGTTCTTCATCCTTATCTTGAAAGAGAATGGATTTGAAAACCTTGCGATTGATAAAACGCTGGGCTAAATCAGAGAGTACGGAGTCCGGACTCTCCATCCAAGATTGAAAGTAGGTATTCATAACGCCGTCGTCCAAAGCCAAGTAATCGGCCAGTCTAACTTGGTGTTCAAAAAATGGAATCAGTCGAGGAGAAGTCGCTTGAAAGAACTCTTTGTGCTCAAGATAGAGATGACGTGCCCGCTTGAGCAGGTTCTGCAATAGGACTTCCATTGCTCTGGTGGCTGGATGAAAGTACACCTGCATATACATTTGGTAGCGAGAAACAACATAATCTTCAACCGCATGCATCCCATTGACCTGAAAAGCAATTCCGTTTTCTACTGGGCGAATGACACGCAATATACGAGTTAAATCAAAATTCCCATAAAGAAGCCCCAGTGAAGTAGGCGTCTCTTAGAAGGTAATCCATGCGATCGACATCAATCTGACTAGAGATTAACTGCACCACTTGTTTATTAGGGTAGGTATGGTCGATAACACTGGCTACCTTTTGAGGAAAATCAGGTGCTACTTGAATTAATATCTGGTAGATTTCTGTTTCAGGACAGGTAATAATTTCCTGGGTCATTTTTTCATGATCAGTATCAAATAGCCCTTCAAAGGTATGCGAATAAGCGCCGTGTCCGATATCATGGAGCAAGGCGGCAACCATGGTGAGAAGGGATTCGCTTGAGTCCCATTGGTCGGTGTATTTCTCATCAAAGATTGATAGGATGCGCCGAGCAATTTCATAGGCTCCTAGACAGTGCGAAAAACGACTATGCTCGCCCCCATGAAAGGTAAACCCAGAGGTTCCTAACTGTTTGATGCGACGTAGTCGTTGAAATTCTTTTGTATTAATGAGCTTGTAAATAACTGGGTGATCCACGTGAATATAGTTGTGCACAGGATCCCGAAATACTTTTTCATTCATGCCTCTATTATAGCAGAAAACGGCCTAAATTGGTATCGAGAGATGGTTGCAATAGGAAAAAGAAAGAAGTTTTTGGTAAAATAAAGGAAAGAGGGAAAGGATGGGAACTTTTGAAGATTAGAATACAAAATCAGATTCAATTTGATGATCAACTGGAAGTGATGGACCAATATTACGAAGGGGAATGGAAGGAAAAAGGCGGCTATCACTATCTGCTTTACGTAAACGAAGAAGGAGAAAAAGTCGCTTTGAAATTTCATGATCAAGAATTGACCATGACTCGCTTTTCAACGCCAAAATCCATCATGAAATTTATAGTTTCAGAGAAAGGTCATGCGCTCATTCCAACTCCCCTAGGCATGCAGCAGTTTGTGATTGATACTCAGGAATATAAATTGGAGAAAAATAAGCTTGGTTTGTCCTATCAGTTGTTAACGGCAGATGGAAGTCAACAATTCGCAACCTATCGCTTAGAATTGACATGGGGAGACTAGTTTATCAGTAGTTTTTCTTGATTTTTTTACAAGGTGTGGTATAATGAAACCACTCAAGGGAGTAGCTGGCGGATTTCCCGCGATAGTGTCGTCATTCCGAATTATTTCCGGCACTATATTAAACAGCGAGACTTGTTTTTTTAAAAAACAGGTCTCTTTTTTTGTAAAAAGAGGCCGAAAAGGAGGAGACTATTTTGTCAAAAGAACAAAATAAAGACTTGTTTTATACACAGACCTCAGAAGAAGTCCTAAAGAATTTGGACTCATCTATCGAAGGTTTGTCAACTGCTCAAGCTCAAGAACGCTTAGCGACTTATGGTCGAAATGAGTTGGAAGAGGGCGAAAAACGTAGCCTACTAGCTAAATTCCTTGATCAATTTAAGGATTTGATGATTATTATCTTGCTTGCGGCTGCGGCACTTTCTGTCATTACAGAAGGAATGGACGGCTTAACAGATGCCATTATCATCTTGGCCGTAGTTGTCCTGAATGCAGCCTTTGGGGTTTACCAAGAAGGTCAAGCTGAAGCAGCTATTGAAGCGTTGAAAAATATGTCTAGCCCGATGGCTCGTGTTCGTCGTGACGGTCATGTCATTGAGATTGACTCAAAAGAATTGGTACCTGGGGACATCGTCTTGCTAGAAGCAGGGGATGTTGTACCTGCTGATATGCGCTTGTTTGAAGCAGCTTCCCTTAAAATCGAAGAAGCAGCTCTTACAGGGGAATCTGTCCCAGTTGAAAAAGATGTGACAGGACTTGTTGAAGCAGATGCTGGTATTGGGGACCGCGTTAATATGGGTTACCAAAACTCAAACGTAACTTACGGTCGTGGTATTGGTGTCGTGACTAACACTGGTATGTATACAGAAGTTGGTAAGATTGCGGATATGTTGGCTAATGCCGATGAGACAGAAACACCATTGAAGCAAAGCTTGGAACAATTATCTAAAGCCTTGACTTACTTAATCGTTGTGATTGCTGTTATCACTTTCTTGGTTGGTGTCTTCGTTCGTGGAGAACATCCATTAGAAGGTTTGATGGTTGCGGTAGCCCTTGCGGTTGCGGCGATTCCAGAAGGACTTCCTGCCATTGTAACCATTGTTCTCTCTTTGGGAACGACAACCCTTGCTAAACGTAATTCAATCGTTCGTAAATTACCAGCAGTTGAAACTCTTGGTTCAACAGAAATCATCGCATCTGATAAAACAGGTACTTTGACCATGAACCAAATGACGGTTGAGAAGGTTTATACCAACGGTCAATTGCAAAGCTCAGCAGCTGAAATTGCTGCGAGCAACAATACCCTTCGTATCATGAACTTTGCCAATGACACTAAAGTGGACCCATCTGGCAAGTTGATTGGGGACCCAACTGAGACTGTTGGTACAGTTTGGCTTGGACCACAACTTTGATGTTCGTGAAGCCTTGAAGGATGAGCCACGTGTGGCTGAATTGCCATTTGACTCAGACCGTAAGCTCATGTCTACTATCCATAAGGAAGCAGACGGTTCTTACTTTATCGCTGTAAAGGGGGCGCCTGACCAATTGCTCAAACGTGTGACACGTATTGAAGTCAATGGGGAAGTTCGCCCCATCACAGAAGAAGACAAGAAAGCTATTCTTACAACCAATAAAGACTTGGCCAAACAAGCCCTTCGTGTCTTGATGATGGCTTATAAGACAGCAAGGAAATCCCAACCTTGGAATCTGAAATTGTTGAGTCTGACCTCATCTTCTCTGGTTTGGTCGGCATGATTGACCCTGAGCGTCCAGAAGCTGCAGAAGCTGTTCGTGTCGCTAAGGAAGCGGGTATCCGTCCAATCATGATCACGGGTGACCACCAAGATACAGCAGAAGCTATTGCCAAACGTCTTGGGATCATCGATCCAAATGATACAGAAGACCATGTCTTCACAGGGGCTGAGTTGAATGAACTCTCTGACGAAGAATTCCAAAAAGTCTTCAAGCAATACTCTGTCTACGCTCGTGTATCACCTGAACACAAGGTTCGTATCGTGAAAGCATGGCAAAAAGAAGGTAAAGTTGTTGCCATGACAGGTGACGGAGTCAACGATGCGCCATCACTTAAGACAGCTGATATCGGTATCGGTATGGGGATTACAGGTACAGAGGTTTCTAAGGGTGCTTCTGATATGGTCCTTGCTGATGACAACTTTGCAACCATTATCGTAGCGGTAGAAGAAGGACGTAAGGTCTTCTCAAATATCCAAAAATCCATTCAATACCTCTTGTCTGCCAATATGGCTGAGGTATTCACCATTTTCTTTGCAACTCTCTTTGGTTGGGATGTATTGCAACCAGTACATCTTCTCTGGATCAACTTGGTAACAGATACTCTTCCAGCCATCGCTCTTGGTGTGGAACCAGCAGAGCCAGGTGTGATGACCCACAAACCTCGCGGACGCAAGTCTAACTTCTTTGACGGTGGGGTCTTCGGAGCGATCCTTTATCAAGGAATCTTCCAAACCATGCTCGTTCTTGGTGTCTATGGTTGGGGGTTGATTTCTCCTGAACACTCTACCCGGGCAGAAATCCATGCAGATGCTTTAACCATGGCCTTTGCGACTCTTGGCTTGATCCAATTGCTCCATGCCTTTAACGTCAAATCGGTTTACCAATCCATCTTTAAAGTGGGACTCTTCAAAAACAAGACCTTTAACTGGTCTATCCCAGTAGCCTTCATTCTTTTAATGGCGACGATTATGATACCTGGATTCAATAAACTCTTCCACGTGTCTCATTTGAGTTTGACGCAATGGTTGGCTGTTTTGATTGGTTCCCTCTTGATTGTTGTCCTTGTTGAAATCGTTAAAGCCGTTCAGCGTGCACTTGGTAAGGATAAAAACGCGATTTAATCGCATATCAAAAGTCATCTTCGGATGGCTTTTTTGTGTACAGAGATGTCTGGGCATATTTCTTGAGCCCAGACTGGATTTTTGATACACTAGACAACAGTTTGAAGAAAGGAAACTTATATTATGAAAAAGTTTTTTGCTGAAGTAATCGGCACATTTATGCTTGTCTTTATCGGGACTGGCGCTGTTGTTTTTGGAAATGGGTCTGAAGGTCTTGGGCACGTAGGAATTGCCTTGGCATTTGGTCTGTCAATTGTTGCAGCTGCATACTCTATCGGGACTGTTTCTGGTGCTCACTTGAATCCTGCTGTTTCGATTGCTATGTTTGTCAACAAACGCTTGTCTTCAAAAGACTTGGTCAACTACATTGTAGCGCAAGTAGTGGGAGCTTTCCTTGCAACTGCTTCTGTCTTCTTCCTTTTGTCCAATTCCGGTATGTCAACCGCTAGTCTTGGTGAAAATGCCTTGGCTAAAGGAGTAACTCCATTTGGCGGTTTCTTGTTTGAAGTGATTGCATCCTTTATCTTTATCTTGGTCATCATGACAGTGACATCAGCTTCTAAAAGGAAACAGGGAAGATTGCTGGTCTTGTCATCGGTTTGAGCTTGACCTTAATCATTCTTGTGGGTTTGAACATTACAGGTCTTTCTGTTAACCCGGCTCGTAGCTTGGCTCCTGCACTCTTTGTAGGTGGTGCAGCCCTCCAACAAATTTGGATCTTTATCCTTGCTCCAATCGTTGGTGGAGTCTTGGCAGCGCTTGTTGCAAAGAATCTCCTTGAAACTGAAGCTTAAGCTATTTTTAACGAAAAAAAAGATTTCGATTCCCTATGGGGTCGAAATCTTTTTCTTTAACAGTCAAGGATGGTTAAAAGCCTGACGAAATTCGCTTGCTAACTGCTGTCTTTTGTATTGATGAAATTCAGGTAAAGTCTTTCACAGCGTTGTAGCGTTTATGAAGACGATACATGTGAGGGATCTTGTACTGTGGATAGGCCTTGAAAAAGTCTTCTGTTAGTTGCCACTCTCGAATATAGCCAAGAGGCCGCATGTGATAATGGACATTATCGATGGCTCTGGAAGGATGGCGATGATGCAAGTGTCCGAAGACGACATCCGCTACCTCGTGCTTTACAAAGAGATCGTGAAAAGCTTGACTACCTAAGAAGGCGTTGAATTTCTGAAAGTAGGGGTGACTAACGAGGAAGTCCTTGTGGGGGACAAAGTGAAGAGCGACGATGATTCTACCATCTAAAGAAGCGAGGACCTGATCCAATCGGAAGAGAACTTCTTGGGTGATGGTTGGATCATCTAAAGGACGTTCCAATCTTCGATCAAACCAGAAAGTATTCTTGGTACGTAGATGTGCCTCCTTGCTCTTTTCAGGAACAAAGCTATAATCGTACCATCCAGCAAGAGATACTAAATGGTTATCCCCAAAGGTCTGGACCTGAAAATCATACTGTTTGATTTCTTCTTCTGAAAGAAATAGCATATCGTGATTGCCCAGGTTAAAGGAGACAGGAAGCTGTCTTTGGAGGTCCTGAATGAAGGAAGGCTTATCTGTTTAAAGTCATTAGAGATGTCTCCAGCTAGATGAAGGTGATCAATTTGTTCTTCTTGTAGGACCTGCAGGAGTTGCATGCGTTCGGCCTCGCCCAAACTGATTGGAATCCAGGTGCAGGTCACTCATAAAAACCAATACGTGTCATATCACTAGTGTATCATAAGTTGATGAGAAAGTGAAAGGTAACCAACTTGTAACAAATCTAACAATTATGTAACAAGGGAGGTGACAACGACCTGGTTTTATGCGATTTTTGTAGGGTAAACCATTCTTACTATCTCTTACTATGTGCAAATGACGGGGTTTGTGGTATAATAGACTGATACTTAGAAAGAGGTACTTATGGATATTTCAGAAATCCGTCAGAAAATTGACGCGAATCGTGAAAAATTAGCTTCTTTCAGGGGGTCTCTTTGACTTAGAGGGTCTGGAAGAAGAAATTGCCATTTTGGAAAACAAAATGACAGAACCTGATTTTTGGGATGATAATATTGCGGCGCAAAAAACGTCCCAGGAATTAAATGAGTTGAAACAAACCTATGAGAATTTCCATCAAATGACAGACTTGTTTGATGAATCCGAAATCCTTCTTGAGTTTCTCTCAGAAGATGAATCCGTTCACGAAGAGCTAGAAGAGAAGTTGATAGAGTTGGATAAGATGATGACCAGTTATGAGATGACTCTTCTCTTATCAGAACCCTATGATAATAATAATGCAATCTTGAAATCCATCCGGGATCTGGTGGTACTGAGGCTCAGGACTGAGGGAGATATGCTTCTTCGGATGTATACCCGCTTCGGAAATTCTCATGGTTTCAAGGTGGAAGTCTTGGACTACCAGGCAGGAGACGAGGCTGGGATTAAATCCGTTACCTTGTCTTTCGAAGGACCGCATGCCTATGGCTTGTTGAAATCTGAAATGGGCGTTCACCGTTTGGTACGGATCTCGCCATTCGACTCAGCTAAACGTCGCCATACATCCTTCACATCAGTTGAAGTCATGCCAGAATTGGATGATACCATTGAAGTGGAAGTCCGAGATGATGATATCAAGATGGATACCTTCCGTTCGGGTGGAGCTGGTGGACAAAAATGTCAACAAGGTTTCTACAGGTGTTCGTTTGACTCACATCCCAACAGGGATTGTAGTTGCTTCGACTGTTGACCGGACTCAGTACGGAAACCGTGACCGTGCAATGAAAATGTTGCAGGCGAAACTTTATCAATTGGAGCAAGAAAAGAAGGCAGCTGAAGTGGACTCCTTAAAGGGTGATAAAAAAGAAATCACCTGGGGAAGTCAGATTCGCTCCTACGTCTTTACACCATATACTATGGTGAAGGATCACCGTACAAGCTATGAAGTAGCCCAAGTTGATAAAGTAATGGACGGAGATATTGATGGCTTTATTGATGCCTATTTAAAATGGCGTCTCAATTAAAAGTCCTCCTTCTATATAAAATGTGGAAAAGGAATTTTTCAATACATGTCAATGATTGAAATGAAAGATGTTGTCAAAAAGTATGACAACGGAACGACAGCTCTTCGAGGAGTGACCGTTCATATTGAACCAGGAGAATTTGCCTATATTGTAGGACCTTCTGGTGCAGGTAAATCAACCTTTATTCGCTTGCTTTACCGTGAGGTGAAGCATGATAAAGGTAGCTTGAAAGTTGCTGGTTTTGATTTAGATAAAGTCAAAAAACGCGATATTCCGATGTTGCGTCGGAACGTTGGGGTAGTCTTCCAAGACTACAAATTGCTTCCTAAAAAGACCGTTTATGAAAATATTGCCTACGCAATGGAAGTAATCGGAGAGCGTCGTCGCAACATTAAAAAACGCGTAATGGAAGTTTTAGACCTTGTTGGTTTGAAACACAAGGTTCGTTCATTCCCAAATGAGCTTTCAGGTGGTGAGCAACAACGGATCGCTATCGCGCGTGCCATCGTCAACAATCCTAAAGTATTGATTGCGGACGAACCAACAGGGAACTTGGACCCAGATAACTCTTGGGAAATTATGAACCTCTTAGAGCGAATTAATTTGCAAGGTACCACTGTTTTGATGGCGACTCATAATAGCCAAATTGTAAATACACTTCGTCACCGTGTTATCGCCATTGAAAAATGGCCGTGTTATACAGGATGAAGCGGAAGGAGAATACGGATACGATGATTAGAAGATTTTTTTCCGCCATCTCATTGAATCATTTAAAAGTTTAAAACGGAATGGCTGGATGACCATTGCTGCTGTTAGTTCGGTGATGATTACACTTGGACTTGTAGCGATTTTTGCCTCAGTTATTGCGAATACGATCAAGCTATCAGATGATATTCAAAATAGTGTACGGATTGTTGTCTATATGCGCAAGGATATCCAAGATCAAAGCCAGCAGATCGAAAAAGAAGGCCAGATGGTTGATAATGAGGCTTACAAGAAAGTCTATAATGCGTTGACATCCATGAAGAATGTTGATAAAGTTGAGTTCTCCAGCAAGGAAGAACAATATGAAAACTTGATCAAGACTGCCGGTAACAACTGGAAAATTTTTGACGGGGATGCCAATCCACTCTATGACGCCTATTTTGTAGAGACAACGGCTCCTAAGTATGTAAAAGAAGTTTCCAAGGCCGCTAAGAAAATCGAAGGGGTATCTGAAGTAAAAGATGGGGGAGTTGATACTCAACGTCTCTTTGCTCTCGGGAACTTCATCCGTATTTGGGGCTTGATTGGTGCCGCTTTACTAATCTTTATCGCAGTCTTCTTGATTTCTAATACGATTCGGATTACCATTATTTCACGAAGTCGAGAAATCAAGATTATGCGTCTTGTAGGTGCTAAGAGTGGCTATATTCGTGCGCCATTCCTTCTGGAAGGTGCCTGGATTGGCTTGATTGGTGCAATTCCACCAGCTCTCTTGCTTTATTATGTCTATAATATTGTCTACAAGTCTATGTACAATACCCTACAAGATCAGAAATTGTTCTTATATAGTCCAAACCTTCTTGTTCCGATTATGGTCGGAGGACTGTTTTGGTCTCAGTATTTTAATCGGAGCAATTGGCTCATCTATTTCAATGAGACGTTTCTTGAAGATTTAAGAATATACAAAAAAAGGAAGTTCAGATGAACTTCCTTTCGATTTTAAAATACAGTCCTCTGAAAAAAACTTTCCTTAGGTGAGCACGGACGTTAGCGAACTTCTCCAGTTCCATAACTAGTTTTTGAACCTAAGGTTTCAAAAACTCGAGTGCCTGAAATCGAATTTTTTTCAGGCACTTTTTCTCACAGCGGAAAGTTTTTTTAAACTTCTTAATTGACTAAAAATATTATAAGTTGTTTTTTTGAAAAATCATCTAGCTATTTTTGTTTAAAAATAACAGTTTATTTATATTCAAAAAGGAAGTTCAAAAGAACTTCCTTTTTTATCGATTTCGAAAGAAGGGATTAAACATTTTTTCATGACCGATAGTGGTATCATTCCCATGTCCTGGGTATACTGCATAAGAGGATGGAAGAGTGAGCAACTGTGTCTCAATACTTTCAAGGAGTTGGGGACCACTTCCTGTCGGCAAATCGGTCCGTCCAATAGTTTCTCGGAAAAGGGCATCTCCTGTCAAGACAAGGTGGTCATCAGGAAAGACCAAGGAGACCCCTCCGATGGAATGTCCTGGTGTGTGAAGGACATAAAAATGGAAGTTCTTCAAACGATAATCTGTTCGATAGTCAAAAAGCTCTTCGGCTGGCTGACAGACCACATCCATTAAATCAGAATGGCGGTCTAAACCAGAAAGATTGTCCACAGGACTTTGAAGCCAAGCTGCTTCATGAGCATCTACATAAACAGGTGGATGGCCATAAGTTTCCCGCACCTTCTCTAAACTCATGATATGGTCATAGTGGGTATGGGTGAGGAGAATAGCGACAATTGGTTTTGCGAGTTGATCGATGCGGATGCGAATTTGTTCCCAAGCACTCCCGGGATCAACGACCAGAAGATGGTCCTCGTTTTTCAAGCAAGTAGGTGTTTTTCATAAGCGATGGGATTGACAATGCGATGGATTTTTCATAAGAGCTCCTTTCTCTATTAGTCTATCAAAAATATTGTAAAATAGCTGACTAAAACGCCTCTAGAAACCGAAGAATCGTCCCTTGGCTGGATTTGGCCCTTTCAATGTCATAAAATACCAAGCAAAGCGAGTCGGAAAATGATATAATTTTAAGTGCTATGACAACGAATGTTAAAAAGAAAAATATGCTGTCGTGGACCTGGAAGCGACCAGTGCAAGCGACAATGCAAAAAAATTATTCAAATCGGGATTGTCATCATTCAAGATGGGCAGATTGTAGAGACCTATGAGACTTATGTCAACCCCCATGAGGAACTAGACGAACATATTCGCCAACTGACTGGGATTACCAATCAGCAACTAAAGAAGGCCCCTGACTTTTCACAGGTAGCCAGACAAGTTTACGAACTGATTGAAGATGCTGTCTTTGTGGCTCATAATGTCAAATTTGATGCCAATCTCTTGGCAGAATCATTGTTTTGGGAAGGCTTTGAGCTCATAACCCCCCGGATCGATACGGTTGAATTGGCCCAAGTCTTTTTCCCAACCCTAGAAAGATATAATTTAAGTAGCCTGTGTGAAGAATTGGCGATTCCTCTAGACCATGCTCACTCAGCTATTTCTGATGCGGAAGCAACCGCCCAGCTATTTCTTAAGCTTCGTGAAACGATTGCTTCCTTACCAAGAGAATTGGTTGAAACCTTGCTGTCATTTTCTGATAATCTGATTTACGAGTCGAGACTCTTGATAGAGGATGCATTCGAGGATGCGGGAGCTTTTCATAAAGAGGACTTGACATCTCACCATGGGATTTTTCTTCGTAAGCCACTGATCAAAAGAGATGCCAAGAATTTTTCTGATCAGTTTGCTATTAATATCCAGTTAATGGGCATGGAACCCCGTCCCTTGCAGCAAGAGTTTGCCCAGTCAATTGAAGAAAGTCTTCAGTCTTCAAGAGAAGTAGCAACCTTTATCGAGGGACCTACTGGGATTGGAAAAACCTATGGCTACCTCCTTCCTTTACTAGCACATACAAGGGACCAGATTGTCGTCAGTGTTCCAACCAAGGTCTTACAAGACCAGATTATGCAAAAGGAAGCTAAGATGATTGAGGACGTTTTTCAGACTTCTTTTCATAGCCTAAAAAGTCCTCAAAATTATTTAAAACTGGATGAGTTCTTTCGAATCTTGCATGAACCGGAGGAAAATCGCCTCTGGAATCGGTTCAAAATGCAATTGCTAGTCTGGTTGACCCAAACAAGGACGGGTGATCTAAACGAAGTGGGACAGCTCCATCGTTACGGGAATTTTGTTCAACGAATCCGTCATGATGGGAAGCTATCAAAAAAATCTTTATTTTACACAGAAGATTTTTGGCGTCTCGGTCAAGAAAAAGCCAAAATGAGTCGAGTCTTGCTCACCAATCATGCCTATTTATTGACTCGATTAGAAGATGATCCTTCTCTAGTAGAAAATCGGACTCTAGTGGTGGATGAAGCACAAAAACTTTATTTTTCATTGGAGCAGTTTTCAAGGGCTTCCTTATCCTTATCGGATTTCATGCTAGATCTGCAACGGGAGATTGAAATAGAAAAATCCTTGTTGAAACGACGGATCCTTGAAAGTCTCCAATTTGAATTGAATGCTCTACTCAAGCATCTTGAATCGGGTAGCAGAAAGGTCGAACTAACAGCGGAACAGGTGAAAAAAATTCGCCAGGATTTATCTGAACTAGATAGTCCAGTCTTGGCTGCATTAAAAACGGTCTTTGATCCTCGTTTTCAAATTTTTTGGATTGATCGTACACAAGAGAATCAGCATCCGATAATTCGCTTGCAGTCTGGAAGAGAGGGCTTGGTTTCCCTTCAAGACTTTATTCCAACAACTACCAGACTTCTCTTGGTCTCAGCTACCTTATCCATTAGTAAAAAGGTCAATCTAGCCTCGAATTTTAGGAATTGAGAATTACCAATTCATTGGGAAAGAACTGTCCTATCATCAAGGGCAAACCATCTTCATCGATCGAGAATTTCCTGATTTGACCAATTTGACGCAAGAGGAATTAGCTGGCTCTTTAGCAAGTTATTTGGATGATCTAGCAGCTACTGGCTTGCCTCTCTTTGCCTTGTTCACTTCCAAGGACTTGCTTTTAGCAACTTCTCAGCTGATGACAGTGGGTCATCTGGCTCAGTATAAGAATGGTGAAGCAGCAACTATTAAACGCCGATTTGATAGAGGGGAAGCTTCCGTCCTTTTAGGATCCGGTAGTTTTTGGGAAGGGGTCGATTTTGCCCAGCAAGCAAAAATCATTCAAGTCATTCCTCGCATTCCTTTTGATAATCCAAGTGATTTCTTTCGTGCACAAAAACTGCACGAAACCTTGCGTCTAGAAGGGAAAAATCCTTTCTATGATTATAGTTTGCCACTAGCTATCTTACGCTTGAAGCAGGCTCTTGGACGCTCGAGTCGTTCGAGCGAGCAAGAATCTCTGGTCATTTTATTAGATCAACGCTTATTAAATCGCCAATATGGCTCGCAGATTCAAGCCAGTTTAGAGAAAATAGCTCCTCTTGTCATTGTTAAGACAGGAGAAGTAAAAGAAGTTGTTGAACAATTTAGGAGTTAACATGAATCAAAAACCCAATGGAACTCAGTATGTTCCCGGTGTCTTGCTAGCCGCTCTCACAGCAGGACTATCTATGGTGTTAGGAAAAGCAGTACCTATCCTTGGCTCTAGTCTCTTTGCTATCCTATGTGGCATCCTTTTGAATGCTAGCCAACTCTTGCCTCAAAATAGCAGGCCGGGTCTAGCCTATTCAGGGAAAAAACTCTTGCAATATTCCATTATCTTGATGGGCTTTACCATGTCTTTTCAAAAGGTGACTCAATTGGGCCTGTCTTCTTTGGTCATTAGTTTACCGACCATCAGTATTGCCTTTCTCTCTGCTTTTGTAATGGGCTACCTCTTAAAAGCTCCAAAGATCCTAACAGCCTTGGTTGGAATGGGGACAGCTATTTGTGGAGGTTCTGCAATCGCGGCAGCCTCTCCTGTTCTAGAAGCTGATGAAAATGACATCGCTCTGTCTATGTCGACCATCTTTTTCTTTAATATCCTAGCGGTTTTCCTCTTTCCTTTCTTTGGTCACCTCCTTGCTATGACGGATCGGCAATTTGGTTTTTGGGCAGGAACAGCTATTAATGATACCTCATCTGTTGTAGCGGCCGCATTTTCCTATAGTAAAGCAGCGGGTGAAGTGGCTACGGTTGTAAAGTTGACCCGAGCTTTGATGATTATTCCAATCTGTTTTGGGATGTTGGGACTAAAACTTCTAGGACGGTCGAAACAGGATCGAGAAGGGAAGCAAGTGAAATTGAGTAAAATTGTTCCTTGGTTTATTTTCTATTTCCTTTTGGCTTCTTTAGTGACGTCCTTTGGCTGGTTTCCAAGTTCTTGGATCCCCTTCTGTAAATGGTTGTCACAATATTTGATGGCCATGGCCTTGGTTGGCATTGGAAGTCAAGTGTCTATTCAGGCCTTCCGTAAGCAGGGGGTGGCTCCTCTCATCATCGGCCTTGTGGCCTGGCTAGCTGTATCCATTTCTAGTTTGCTACTTCAACACGTTTTAGGAATCTAAATGAAAGGGAGATGAAATGAAGAGACGTCAGTCTTTCAAACTTAGAGGAGATTTCTCCTTGATCACCACTGTTTTGTTATTATTGGCATTTGGAGTGGTGGCAGTCTACATTGCAGTTTCGAATGATTATCCTGACTTGGTTTGGTCTATTTTTAGGCCAACAGGTTTCCTGGATTGTTTTAGGATGTATGATTAGTTTTGTCGTTATGCTCTTTAATACAGAATTTTTATGGAAAGTAACGCCCTATTTGTATGTCTTTGGCTTGGTCTTAATGGTCTTGCCCCTTTATTTTTACAACCCAAATCTGGTTGCTTCGACCGGTTCTAAAAACTGGGTGGCCTACAAGGGGATCAGCCTCTTTCAGCCATCAGAATTTATGAAAATTTCTTATATCTTGATGGTCTCTCGTGCGATTGTTCATTTTTTACGAAACAATAGGGAAGAAAATCGGACGCTAAAAAAAGACTTTTCTCTCATTCTCCAAATTGCTGCCTATACCATACCGGTCCTGGGGCTTCTAGCCTTTCAACATGATTTTGGAACCTCCTTGGTATTTATGGCTATCTTCTCAGGAGTAGTCCTTATTTCAGGGGTCTCTTGGAAAATCATTTTACCAGTCTTTTTGACCCTCGCAGGTGGAATTGCTCTCTTTTTGGCCGTCTTTCTATCCGACGGTGGGCGGGCCTTTCTCCATCAAACTCTGGGGATGCCCACCTATCAGATGAACCGCATTTTAGCCTGGTTGAATCCTTTTGATTATGCACAAACCATGACCTTCCAACAGGCTCAGGGACAGCTGGCCATTGCAAGCGGTGGTCTATTGGGGCAAGGTTTTAATGTATCCAATCTGTTAATCCCGGTCAGGGAGAGTGATATGATTTTTACGGTCATCGCGGAAGATTTTGGATTTGTAGGAGGACTGTGCCTCCTTCTCTTATACATGTTTCTAGTTTATAAGATGTTGCGCATTACCCTGAAATCCAATAATCAATTTTACACCTATATCTCAACTGGTTTCATCATGATGCTGGTCTTCCACATATTTGAGAATATTGGGGCTGTAACGGGGATCTTGCCTCTCACTGGAATTCCCTTGCCTTTTATCTCACAAGGAGGATCAGCTATTGTGAGTAACCTCATTGGGATTGGCTTATTATTATCCATGAGCCATCAAAATAGGGTGAGTGAAGAACGGAAAAAAGAAAGTAGACTCTTGAGACAAAAACAACTCAGTCGACTACACGAGAAAGGAATAATTTGATATGACAAAAGTAGCAGTGATGTTAGCAAATGGTTTCGAGGAAATCGAAGCTCTGACCGTTGTCGATGTCTTGCGAAGAGCAGCAATCGAGTGTTTGATGGTTGGATTTGATCCAGAAGTGACAGGTTCTCATGGGATCACAGTGAAGGTAGATGAGGTCTGGTCTGGTTCGTTGGATCATTTTGATGGCATTGTCCTTCCAGGAGGGATGCCGGGAGCAGCAAATCTACGCGACCATGAAGGCTTGATCCAGTCTTTAAAAGAAGCCCATGACCAAGGAAAAAGTCTAGCAGCTATTTGTGCAGCTCCGATTGTGTTGGATCGAGCTGGACTACTTGATGAAAAACGCTATACCTGCTATGATGGCTTCGAAAAAGAAATTGGAAGAGAGCATTATGTGAAGGAAGCAGTGGTTCAGGATGGTCACATTTTGACCAGTCGGGGTCCTGCAACAGCACTTGCTTTTTCCTATGCCCTGGTCAACCATTTTGGTGGAGATGCCACAGCATTGAGAGAAGGGATGCTCTATCAAGATGTTTTTGGAACATCGGCCCCATAGTTGTTGAGAAGAAAAATGAAGGTAGGAAAATTCCTATCTTCATTTTTTTATAGGCTAGTTTTGTCAAAATATAAATGCTTTTTGAATGAAAGTAAAACAGGTGGTAGATGACTGTAAAAAAACCGTGAAAACATTGACTTTACAAGCAATTTTTTGAAAATTATGGTATAATTGAAGCTATGGATTATCATGATTTTATATGGGATCTTGGTGGGACTTTATTGGACAATTATGAGACCTCTACAAAAGCTTTTGTAGCGACCTTACAGTATTTCCAAAGGGAGGCTGAACATGATTCCGTTTATGCAGCTTTAAAGGTTTCCACGGATTATGCTGTTCAGCAGTTTGCCTCAGACCTTCCAGACTTTTTGGGAGAGTATAAACAGCGAGAGAAAGAAGCTCTTGAAATCCCCTGCTTATTCGAGGGGACTGAGGAGTTATTGCATCGTCTGACAGCAGTCGGAGCCCGTCATTTTTTGGTTTCTCACCGTGACCATCATGTAGAGACCATCTTAGAAAAAACAGGGATTCGTCATTACTTTACAGAAGTTGTGACAGCTGATGATGGTTTTCCACGTAAACCAGATCCTACGTCCATGTTGTATCTAAAAGACAAGTATGCGATTGAGTCTGGCTTGGTGATTGGAGATCGCCCGATTGATATCGAAGCTGGTCAGAGAGCTGGCATGGCGACCTATTTGTTCGACTCAATGGATCAATTAAGTGCCTATATTTAATTAGAAAAGGGAAAGAATGACAGAAGAATTGAAGCAAGAAACGACTGGTCAAGAATATGATGCCAGTCAGATTCAGGTTTTAGAAGGTTTAGAAGCAGTTCGGATGCGTCCGGGGATGTATATTGGATCCACTTCTAAAGAAGGTCTTCACCATTTGGTCTGGGAAATCGTCGATAACTCAATCGATGAGGCCCTTGCAGGATTTGCTAGCCATATCGAAGTCTTTATCGAAGCGGACAATTCGATTACAGTCGTCGATGATGGACGGGGGATTCCGGTTGACATTCAAGAAAAAACGGGTCGTCCAGCGGTTGAGACTGTCTTTACCGTTCTCCATGCGGGAGGAAAATTTGGCGGTGGTGGGTACAAGGTTTCAGGTGGACTCCATGGAGTTGGATCATCCGTCGTAAATGCCTTGTCGACTCAGTTAGATGTTCACGTCCATAAGAATGGCCAAATTCATTACCAAGAATACAAACGTGGGCAAGTCGTTGCAGATCTTGAAGTGATCGGTGAAACTGATCGAACTGGTACAACCGTTCATTTTACTCCAGACCCAGAGATTTTCACAGAAACCACTGAATTTGACTTTGACAAGTTGAACAAACGGATTCAAGAGCTAGCCTTCTTGAACCGTGGCTTACGGATCTCGATCACAGACAAGCGTGAAGGGCAGGAGCAAACAAAAGATTACCACTATGAGGGTGGGATTGCTAGTTATGTAGAATACATCAACGAAAACAAGGATGTCATCTTCGAAACTCCGATTTATACCGATGGAGAATTGGATGATATCACGGTTGAAGTAGCCATGCAGTATACGACTGGTTACCACGAAACCGTCATGAGTTTTGCCAATAACATCCATACCCATGAAGGGGGGACTCATGAACAAGGTTTCCGTACAGCTTTGACCCGTGTTATCAACGACTATGCGCGTAAGAATAAACTTCTCAAAGACAATGAAGAAAATCTAACAGGGGAAGATGTCCGGGAAGGGTTGACGGCAGTGATTTCTGTCAAACATCCAAATCCACAGTTTGAAGGACAAACCAAGACCAAACTTGGAAACTCTGAAGTGGTGAAGATTACCAACCGCTTGTTCAGCGATGCCTTCTCTGATTTCTTGTTGGAAAATCCGCAGATTGCTAAGAAAATTGTCGAAAAGGGAATTTTGGCTGCCAAAGCGCGTGTTGCTGCTAAGCGCGCCCGTGAAGTCACCCGTAAGAAATCTGGTTTAGAAATCTCAAACCTTCCTGGTAAATTAGCAGACTGTTCATCTAACAATCCAGCTGAGACAGAACTCTTCATCGTTGAAGGAGACTCTGCCGGAGGATCTGCTAAATCAGGTCGAAACCGGGAGTTCCAGGCGATTCTCCCTATTCGAGGGAAAATCCTCAACGTGGAAAAAGCCAGCATGGACAAGATTTTAGCCAATGAAGAAATTCGTAGTCTTTTCACAGCTATGGGAACCGGTTTTGGTGCAGAATTTGACGTATCGAAAGCCCGTTATCAAAAATTAGTCATCATGACAGATGCCGATGTCGATGGAGCCCATATTCGAACCCTCCTCTTAACCTTGATCTATCGCTATATGAAACCAGTTTTGGAGGCAGGCTATGTTTACATCGCCCAACCACCAATCTATGGTGTAAAAGTCGGTAGTGAAATCAAAGAATACATCCAACCAGGAGCCAACCAAGAAGCAGAATTGGCTGAAGCCTTGGAGCGCTATTCTGAAGGTCGTTCCAAACCAACGATTCAACGATACAAAGGTTTGGGTGAGATGGATGATCATCAGCTCTGGGAAACAACGATGAACCCAGAACACCGCCTCATGGCGCGTGTGACAGTTGATGATGCAGCAGAAGCAGATAAAATCTTTGATATGCTCATGGGGGGATCGAGTAGAACCTCGCCGTGAATTTATCGAAGAAAATGCCGAATATAGTACACTTGATGTATAAAATTCTGCGATATTTGCCAATTATTCGAATATTTATGATATAATAACTACGATTACTTTCAAGTAATTTAATGAAGGAGTTTTTATATGTCTCGTGGACTAATTATTCTCATCATTGTCATTGGGGTCCTTTTGGTTTTAGGATATGTAGTGGCAGTCTTATTGAGAAAGCGTAACGAAGCCTTACTGGCATCTCTGGAAGAACGAAAAGAAGAGTTGTATAACCTTCCGGTAAATGATGAAGTAGAGGCTGTGAAGAATATGCATTTGATTGGTCAAAGTCAAGTTGCATTTCGTGAATGGAATCAAAAATGGGTGGACCTATCCCTCAATTCTTTTGCTGATATCGAGAACAACCTCTTTGAAGCAGAAGGCTACAATAATTCTTTCCGCTTCTTAAAAGCAAAGCAAGCGATTGGAAATATTGAGAGTCAGGTTCAATTGATTGATGAAGATATCAAGGCCATCCGTCAAGCTTTATCTGAATTAAAAGAAAAAGAAGAGAAGAATAGTGGACGGGTTGTTCATGCCTTGGATATGTTTGAAAACTTGCAAAAACAAGTAGCTTCTGATCCGGACGCATACGGCCCAGCGCTTCCCGAAATCGAGAAACAAGCTGAAAATATTCAAGTTGAGTTTTCAAAATTTGTAACCTTGAATTCATCAGGTGACCCTGTTGAAGCTGCTGAAATTTTGGATACAGCTGAAAACCACATTGTAGCTTTGACGCATATTGTTGAAAAAGTTCCTGCAATTGTGAAGGATGTCCAAACAACTCTTCCTGATCAATTGGAAGATTTGGAAGCTGGTCATCGCAAACTTTTGGAATCTGGTTATCATTTTACAGAGACTGATTTGGAAGCACGTTTCCAACAATTGCATGCAGCTTTGAAAGCAAACCTACAAAATGTTGCTGCTCTTGAATTAGATAATGCGCTCTATGAAAATGAGCAGATTCAAGAAGAAATCAATGCCTTGTATGATATTTTCACTCGTGAAATTGAATCACACAAAGTTGTTGAAAAATTGGTCAAAGCCTTACCAGGTTACCTTGCCCATGCGAAGGAAAATAACAAGCGTTTAGCAGAAGAAGTTGAACGTCTCAGCAAAACATTTGAAAGCAAAGAACTCAAGGAAAATCATTTGAAAGAGTTAGAAGCTGAATTAACAGCTCAAGAGCTCGTTGTAGAAGATGCCTTGAAAGATACATCTGAAACTCAAAAAGCCTACTCTATTCTTCAAGAAGAATTAGAAGCGATTGAAGAACGTCTGAAAGAGATTGAAGATGATCAAATCGAACTGAGCGAAACCTTGTCTAAGATTGAGAAAGACGACACCAATGCTCGTCAAAAGGTAAATATCTACGCCAACCGTTTACATGCCATTAAGCGTTACATGGATAAGCGGAACTTTACCTGGAATTCCTCAATCCTTCCTTACTATCTTCTTCACTGCAAGTGATAACACAGAAGCTCTCTTGGCTGAGTTAGAAGGTCGTCGTGTCAATATCGAAAACGCCAACCGTCTCCTGGATATTTTGACCAACGATATGACAGAGTTAGAGGAAGAAACTTACAAATTAGTACAATATGCTACTCTAACAGAACAGTTGCTTCAATACTCAAATCGCTATCGTTCATTCGACGATCATGTCCAAGCAGCGTTTGATGAAGCCTTGTACATCTTTGAAAAAGAGTATGACTATCCTGCTTCATTCAAAGTCATTTCAGAAGCATTGGAAACAGTTGAACCAGGAGTAACAGAGAGATTTGTTACCTCATTTGAAAAAACAAGAGAATCCATCCGATTCTAATCTAAAACATCCAGGAGAATATTCCTGGATGTTTTTTTATGGAAATGAAGCTGTGATGGGAAAGGGAAGGATAGAAAAAGGAGATGAGTCCATGAAAGTTTTAATTGCTCCAGATTCATTCAAAGAAAGCTTACCTGCGAAAGATGTAGCGGAAATTATTGCAGAAGGCTTGCGTCAGTCTCTCCTCGATGTAGAACCGGTCACCTGTCCTGTTGGAGATGGTGGGGAAGGGACAGTGGATGCCATCAGCTACTCATTGGGATTGAAGGAAACTTTTACCCTTGTCACAGGTCCATTTGGAGAGCCGGTAGAAATGCGGTATATGGAGAAGGATTCTTTGGTTCTCTTTGAAATAGCCGACTTGATCGGTTTAGGAAAAATTCCAGTTAATCAACGCCGTCCACTTGACCTAGAAACCCGAGGAATTGGTGAACTGATTTGTTATTTAATCAAACAGGGGAAAAAGGAGATTTATATCGGGGTTGGAGGAACAGCGACCAATGATGGGGGCCTGGGACTTGCAGTAGGACTAGGCTACCAATTCTATGATCGAGAAGGAAGAGAATTAAATGCCTGTGGACAAAGTCTTTTAGAATGGGATTCCATCCGTAAAGAGGAAGCGTTCAAGTTCCCAGATGATGTCCAGATACAGATCTTAGCAGATGTTTCCAATCCCTTATGTGGACTAGATGGTGCGACCTATATTTTTGGAAAACAAAAGGGGCTCAGTCCCAATATGTTTGAGCAAGTGGATCAAGCTATTTACAGCTTTTACGAAAAGCACTGTTCAAGTATTTTGACTCAAGCAGGGATGGGAGCTGGTGGAGGTCTTGCTGCGGGTCTTTGTGCCTTCGCGCAAGCGAAACTGGTATCAGGGATCGATAGCTGTTTAGATCTGATCGACTTTGACTCCAAAGTAGCCAACGCAGACTTGGTTATTGTCGGTGAAGGACGACTGGACCATCAGAGTCTATCCGGGAAAGCTCCGATAGGGGTTGCGAGACGAACCCCAAAAGGAATCCCAGTAATAGCCATTTGTGGTAGTCTTTCAGATGATTTACCAAGTCTCCCATTTGAAAATATAGTCGGTGCCTTTTCTATTACGAAATATCCCGATAGTTTAGAGCAACTTCTGAAGGATGCGAGGGGAAATCTTCTCTTTACAGCTAGAAATATCGGTAATCTATTAAGCATAGAAAAAAGCGGTTAAACCGCTTTTTTCTATCTAATGTTAAATACTAATAAAATGTCTAAGGGACAGCTCTGATCAACCAAACCATTTCTTCCAAAGAGAAGGTTTGGTCGGTTTCTTTTCTTCCTCCCAGAGATCTGCAAAAGAAGAACGGATGTCCTTGTCAGTAGTGGTCACTGGTGCATCTGTATGAATCACGAGCCCAAAAGGAGAGGAGTCGTGTTCCTCCGAAACAATTGTAGCCTGGCAACCAAATTCTTTTGCTTGTTTTAGATAGCTCAACTGGACGCTAGAATCAACATTTGGAGAGATCTTTACAAAGAGAGGGTCAGCTTGTTCATTCAAGCTTTTCAGCACCTTCAAAAAGCCCTTTTGAAGCTGAGGGCTATTGCTTGTTTTTAAATCGGCATATCCTAGAACGCGCTCTTCAAATGTACCTAGAAAGCGACGCTGTTCATCAGGATTTAATTTTAGGCCACCGTTAGCCTTTTCCATAATTTCTTTAGATAGATCAGTCATAAGAATAGTATATCATACTTTAGGTTGAAAATGCCAAACGAATAAAGGCTGATGCAAACAAAAAGAAAGCGATTTCTTGATAAAGTTAAGGAAAATCTGCACAAAGATAACGTTTTTTCTTGAAAAACGCGTATTTTTAAGGTATCATAGAGGTGTAAAAAATTTAACTCAATAAGGAGAGTAAGAAATGTCAATTATTACTGATGTTTACGCTCGCGAAGTCCTAGACTCACGCGGTAACCCAACACTTGAAGTAGAAGTGTATACTGAATCAGGTGCTTTCGGACGTGGTATGGTTCCATCAGGAGCTTCTACTGGTGAACACGAAGCAGTAGAACTTCGCGACGGTGACAAATCTCGTTACGGTGGTCTTGGAACTCAAAAAGCTGTTGACAATGTAAACAACATCATTGCTGAAGCTATCATCGGTTACGATGTACGTGATCAACAAGCTATTGACCGTGCAATGATCGCTCTTGACGGTACTCCTAACAAAGGTAAATTGGGAGCAAACGCAATCCTTGGTGTGTCTATCGCTGTAGCTCGTGCTGCTGCTGACTACCTTGAAATCCCACTTTACAGCTACCTTGGTGGATTCAACACTAAAGTTCTTCCAACTCCAATGATGAACATCATCAACGGTGGTTCTCACTCAGATGCTCCAATCGCTTTCCAAGAGTTTATGATCTTGCCAGTTGGTGCACCTACATTTAAAGAAGCTCTTCGTTACGGTGCTGAAATCTTCCACGCTCTTAAGAAAATCCTTAAATCACGTGGTTTGGAAACTGCCGTAGGTGACGAAGGTGGATTCGCTCCTCGTTTCGAAGGAACTGAAGATGGTGTTGAAACTATTCTTGCTGCGATCGAAGCTGCTGGATATGTACCAGGTAAAGACGTATTCATCGGATTTGACTGTGCATCATCAGAATTCTACGATAAAGAACGTAAAGTCTACGACTACACTAAATTCGAAGGTGAAGGCGCTTGCTGTTCGTACATCTGCAGAACAAATCGACTACCTTGAAGAATTGGTTAACAAATACCCAATCATCACTATCGAAGATGGTATGGATGAAAACGACTGGGAAGGTTGGAAAGCTCTTACTGAACGTCTTGGTAAGAAAGTTCAATTGGTTGGTGACGACTTCTTCGTAACTAACACTGACTACCTTGCACGTGGTATCCAAGAAGGTGCTGCTAACTCAATCCTTATCAAAGTTAACCAAATCGGTACTCTTACTGAAACTTTCGAAGCTATCGAAATGGCTAAAGAAGCTGGTTACACTGCTGTTGTATCACACCGTTCAGGTGAAACTGAAGATTCAACAATCGCTGACATCGCAGTTGCAACAAACGCAGGACAAATCAAGACTGGTTCACTTTCACGTACAGACCGTATCGCTAAATACAACCAATTGCTTCGTATCGAAGACCAACTTGGTGAAGTAGCTGAATACCGTGGATTGAAATCATTCTACAACTTGAAAAATAATCTAGTTAACTAGATACAAAAGATCCTTGAGTTTTCTCAAGGATCTTTTTTGTTATCGAGCCAAACAAAAAATCCTCAACTAGATAGTTGAGGAATCGTTTTATTAGAACAAGCCTTTGATTTTATCAACAGCACCGCTGACGAGATCGTTTCCAGCAACAAGGGCTTTCGCTTGTTCTAAGTAGTCACCAAGGTTCTCCTTGTTGTCATCGATAAATTTTTTAGCAGCATCGAAATCTTTCTTTTCGATCATTTCTTTGACTTGGTTAAACAAATCCATTGGGTTCATGAGGCTTCTCCTATAAACTATTTATTAATATCACTATTTAATCATTTTTCAACTAAACTAGCAAGCGTTTTGATTCTTAGTTGAAGAGGACGCAAACCGCCTCTGGTACGTAGAAATCATGGCTCAATTCAGTCAATCTACCACTCGTATTGTCGCGTTTAAAAACAGTAGCATTGTCTGAATCTTGATGAACTGCAATGAGGTATTCTTGGTCTGGACTAAGAATGAAATCGCGTGGATTGAGTCCATTGGTTGGAACGATTTCTAGAAGCACTAGGCTACCATCTGCCAAGATTTCATAGACTGCAATGGAGTTATGAGCTCGATTTGAGGCATAGAGGAATTTCCCATCCTCGGAGAGGCGAATAGCAGCAGCCCATTTTTGACCTTCATAATCTTCTGGTAGGGTGGAGATGGTTTGGAAATGTTCAAAGTAGCCAAGTCCATCATAGAAAAGGACATCGATGGTGGCGTTTAATTCATTAATCAGGTAAGTCGTCTTGTAATGAGTATGGAAAATGATATGACGCGGACCAGCACCTGGAGCAGTTTGGTAGGTTTGAGCTTCCGTCAGTTTCCCAAGATCATCGACTTGGTAGACCACGACTTGATCAGTCCCCAAATCACAAGTAATAAGCAGTTTATCAGGAGTGAGATCTGCATAATGAACATGAGGACTAGCTTGGTTTTCGTGAGGTCCAGAACCCTGATGAGTGGCTTGATCGACCAAGGTCAAATGACCATCCTCATGAATGCGATACGAGAGGACTTGTCCCTTGTGATAGTTAGCTCCATAGACCAATCCACGCGCTTCATCAACAGAGACATAACAGAGGGGGGCTCCTTCCTCGACCACGTGATTAATCAACTGGTGGTTAGGGTTAAAGCTCGCAATGCCACCAAGACCCTCTTCGGCTCCCACACTGTATAAGAAACCAGCTTTTGAAAAAGCGAGATAGGTTGGATTTGGCTCTTGCGCAACTAGTTGCAAGTCGCTAAGCTGACCAGTTCTTTCATCGAAGGAAGCTTTGTAAATTCCTTTGGAGTCTCGTTTGGTATAGGTTCCGAAATAAATATCTTGCATCACATGCACCTCGACTTTGTTGATAGCTCCATTATAACAGAAAAGAAGGGGATGGAAAACGATTAGGTGAAGGATTGAGGAGTTCAGGAACAAAATGTACCTCACCTTTGGCTATACCGTGAAATTATGAACTAAAAATGCTAAAATAAAAACAGATTGAAAACGAAGGAGATTCCTGTGGAACATAAAGAAAAAGATTTTAGTTTATCCTGGTTTTTTAAATGGTTTGTTGATAATAAGGCCATTACTGTTTTCCTAGTAGCCTTGCTAATGGGATTAAATATTTTAGTTCTGAGCAAGATTAGTTTTATTTTTACACCGCTGTTAGAGTTTGGAGCAGCGGTCATGCTACCCGTCATTATTTCAGGCCTCCTCTATTATTTGTTAAATCCAATTGTTGACTTTTTGGAAAGGCACCGGGTCAAGCGGATTATTGCGATTTCCATCGTCTTCATCTTGATTGCCCTTCTCATTTTATGGGGCTTGGCCGTCGCTATTCCAGCCATTCAGCGTCAGGTGCTCAGTTTTATGAAGAATCTGCCGGATTACTTGGAAAAGGCCAATATGACCATTGATGATTTCTTAGACAACAAAGTGTCGCCAGAAATCAAGCCTCAACTGGATGAATGGACCAGCCAGTTGTCGCAAAATATTACTAGTTGGGCGAGTTCCTTCTCTGCCCGTGCAGTCAACTGGGTCAGCAATCTGATTGCTGTCGCCTCTCAGGTGATTATCGCTTTAATTATCATGCCGTTCATCGTCTTCTACCTTTTGAGAGATGGAAAGAACCTGAAAGGGCAGATCATCCGCTTCTTACCAACCAAGATTCGCGAATCAGCAGGCAAGGTGCTGTCTGATGTCAATACACAATTGGCCAATTATGTCAGAGGTCAGATCACTGTTGCCATCATCGTAGCTTTGATGTTCATTCTATTGTTTAAGATCATTGGACTTCGTTACGGAGTGACACTTGGTGTAACCGCTGGTTTTCTGAACTTGATTCCATACTTGGGTAGTTTCTTGGCTATGCTCCCAGCTTTAGTTTTAGGCTTGGTAGCAGGACCAGAGATGTTTGTCAAAGTTGTTATTGTCTTTATTGTTGAGCAAACCATCGAGGGACGTTTCGTCTCCCCACTTGTCTTGGGTAGTCAGCTCAATATCCACCCAATCACGATTCTGTTTGTATTGATTACTTCTGGCTCTATGTTTGGAATCTGGGGAGTCTTCTTAGGAATCCCAGTTTACGCTTCAGCTAAAGTTGTCATCAGTGCTCTATTTGAGTGGTACAAAGATGTCAGTGGCTTGTACGAAAAGGACGAAATTGAGGAAATTCAACGTGAAGAATAGTCAAAAAATTCTAGAAGCAATTGAGAAACAAGAGCTAGATCGCCTACCAGCTTATTTGGAGAAGGCTTTGCTAGAAGACGATCCAGAAACCTTGTTAGAATTGGGCCAGTATTTTGAAAGTATTGGTTTTTATCCTGAAGCCAAGCAAACCTACTTGCATCTAAGAGATGATTATCCAGAGGTCTATCTGAGTCTAGCGACCATTGTAGCCGAGGATGGTCAAATGGAGGAAGCCTTTGCTTATTTGGAAGAAATCCCTGAAAGTTCAGAATGGTATCTAGCCAGTCTCTTAGTCAAGGCGGATCTTTACCAAAGTGAGGGGGCTTGCAGATGTGGCTCGGGAAAAGCTAATGGAAGCAGCGAGTCTTTCAGATGACCCCATCATTCAGCTTGGCTTGGCAGAGATTGATCTGGAACTCGAAAATTACCAAGAAGCCATTCAAGAATATGCTCAGTTAGACAACCGTCTCATTTTAGAAGAAACAGGCATTTCCACCTATCAGCGGATCGGCTATGCTTATGCGAATCTAGGTCGGTTTGAGGCTGCCATTGAGTTTTTAGAAAAGGCCTTGGAAATCGAGTTTGATGACCAGATTGCCTATGAATTGGCAACCCTTCTCTATGACCGAGAAGAGTATCAACGGGCGCTGATCTACTTCAAGCAGATTGACACACTGTCACCAGATTTTGAAGGGTATGAATACGGCTATGCCTTGGCTCTACAAGCTGAGAATGACCGAGAAACAGCGCTAGCGATAGCAGAGCAGGGGATCCAAAAGAATCCTTTCGACGCCTACCTCCTCCTTCTAGCTTCCCAGTTGGCCTACGAGTTGCACCAGCCAGAAAAGGCAGAAAACTATCTGTTAGAAGCCAAAGAAGTGGCTGAGGATCTCGAAGACATCGCCCTTCGCCTAACAACCCTTTATTTGGAACAGGAACGTTATGAAGACGTCCTTGAATGGCAAGATGTGGAAGTGGAGAATGTGGTCACCCGCTGGAATATCGCTCGTGCCTTGGTTGCACTCGAAGAGGTTGAAAAAGCAGATCCAATCTATGAAGAGCTCTACCCAGATTTGAAAGAAAATCCAGAGTTCTTAGAAAGCTATAGCTACCTCTTGAGAGAGTTGGGTGATATTGCAAAAGCCCGGGAAGTGTCAGAAGCCTATTTGCAGCTAGTGCCAGATGATGGGCAAATGCAAGCTTTCTATGAGAGTCTGCTAGAAGAATAAGAGTTTGGCTCTTGTGGGAGTGGGACTAGGAACAAGTGTGTATCATTGTTCTGGCCCGCTCTTTTTTAATCAGTCTTTCTGTTATTGTCCTTGAGAATATGGTATACTGGAAGGGCTAAAAAGAAGACAAGATGAATGAGGGAGAAAAAATGGAACCGGTGAAATTGTTTCAATACAATACCTTGGGGGCTTTGATGGCAGGTCTCTATGGGGGATCCTTTACCATTAAAGAATTACTGGAGCATGGAGATTTAGGAATTGGGACCTTGGACTCAATCGATGGCGAATTGATTGTCTTAGATGGCAAGGCTTATCAAGCTAAGGGTTCAGGAGAGGAACCAGAGATTGTGGAAGTATCTCCAGATGCGACTGTCCCTTATGCGGCCATTGTTCCCCATCAGGCCGAAGTGATTTTTCGGCAACGCTTTGAAATGACAGATGAGGAATTAGAGGCTCGCATTGAATCTTATTACGATGGCGAAAATCTGTTTCGTTCGATTAAGATTCATGGTGATTTTGCCACAATGCATGTGCGCATGATTCCCAAATCGACCTCGGAAACCAAATTTGCAGATGTGGCGACTCATCAGCCAGAATTTACACGTGAAAATGTTACAGGAACCATTGTTGGTTTCTGGACGCCAGAGATGTTTCATGGGGTCAGTGTAGCAGGCTATCACCTTCACTTTATCTCAGATGACCATACCTTCGGGGGCCATGTCATGGATTTTGTCATCAAAGAGGGCATTGTTGAAGTTGGAGCCATTGACCAATTGGACCAACGCTTCCCCGTCCAGGACCGCCAGTATCTCTTTGCCAAGTTTAATGTTGACCAGGTCAAAGAGGATATCCACAAATCAGAATAAAACAAAAGGGCTGAGATGATTATCAGTCCTTTTTATTACTCATTGATGCGCATGGATTTGATTTTTTCTTCTTCAGGGGTGACCCGTAGGGTTTTCTGACCGGTATAGGTTACAAAGCCAGGTTTTCCTCCGGTTGGTTTGTTGAGTTTCTTGGTTTCAATCATATCGACTTGGACCAGATTAGAGAGGCGTCCCTTAGAGAAATAGGCTGCCAGCTCAGCTGCATCGGTTTTGACCTCATCAGAAGGGTTGAGATTACCTGTAATGACCACGTGACTACCTGGAATATCCTTAGCGTGGAACCAGAGTTCGTCCTTTTTAGCCATTTTGAAGGTCAATTCTTCGTTTTGAAGATTGTTCCGGCCGACCAGGATAATGGTTTTGCCGTCTGATGCTAAATACTTCTCTGGTTTTTTCCGTTTGTGGATCTTTTCTCGGTTACGTCGTTTGATGAAGCCTGTTTGAATCAGCTCTTCTCGAATCTCGGCTACTTCAGAAAGGCTGGCTTGGGCCAAAGCGGTTTCGACTGTTTCCAGGTAGGAGATGGTTTCCTTGGTTTCCTGGATAAGAGAGGTCAAATGTTTGACGGCTTCTTTTAGCTTCTGGTAACGCTTGAAGTAGCGTTGAGCATTTTGACTGGGGGTCAAGGCCTTATCCAAAGCAATGGTAATAGGCTGGTTGGTATAGTAGTTATCCAAGGTGACTTGATTTTGATCATTTGGGACTTGATGGAGGAAAGTAGTAAGCAGTTCGCCTTTTTGACGGAATTCTTCGGCATTTTCTGTCGCTGCCAGTTCGGCTTCCTGTTTGGCCAATTTTTTCCGGTTCTTTTCTAGATCGTTGTCCACCTTGCGGATCAGTTCCCCAGCTTGTTGTTGGACCCGGTCGCGCTCAGCCTTGTCCAAGTAGTAGTGGTCGAGTAAATCTGATAAGGTTTCAAAGGTCTCCTCCTGGCTATCTGCAAAAGCGAGAGCAGCAAAAGATTTTTTCGTTAGACGGGGATCTGTTGGAGCTTCAAAGAAAGCTCGGAAGGTTTTTAATTTTTCTCCCGTTTCTAATCGACTGGCCAATTCTTGAGCAGTATCTCGACCAAGACCCTGGAAATGGGATTGAAGGTTTTTTGGTGTCAACTCTTCTCGGTGAAGAAAGGCGAATAAGGCTTCGTCTTTGATGGTAAAGGGGTTGACCGCTTCGGTTTTCGGAGGAGCTACATAGGTTGATCCAGGGAGAATGGTCCGGTAGCTATTTTGAGAGAAGCCCACATGCTTGATCGCTTCGATGATTTTTCCAGTCGCCTTGTCCAGAAGAATGATATTGCTGTGCTTGCCCATGATTTCGATGATTAGGGTCACAGATATATCATCTCCAATCTCATTTTTATTAGAGACGGCAATTTCTAAAATACGGTCATTCTCCAGTTGCTGGATCTGCTCAATGACTGCCCCTTGGAGATACTTGCGCATGACCATGATAAAAGTATTAGGGAAGGCAGGATTCTCAAAATTGGTCTGGGTCCGTTGGATCCGACCAAAAACAGAGTGGGAAGACAGCAAGAGTTTTTGATTCTTGCGGTTGCTACGAATTTGTAAAACCAACTCTTGTTCAAAGGGTTGGTTAATTTTTTGGATGCGACCATATAGGAGTTCGCTTTGTAATTCATTCACCATATGGTGTAAAAAAAATCCATCAAAAGACATGGGGTTCCTCAACATTCTAGACTAATTCTAGTAAATTATATCAAAAAAGTGCCTGAAAACCCAGTAAGAAGGCGGTTTTCAATCCTTGTAAAAGCATCCGTTAGAAAATGAATTTCAGGAAATGACGAACGTTTTCAAAAAAAACATAAAAAAGTATTGACAAGGCTTACGGAAACATTTACAATGGATTCAATTAGAAAAGTAATAAATGAAAATTTATTAGAGAGCTCACGGTTGGTGGAAGTGGGTAGTGGACATTTATGAAATTGGACTAATGATGAGATGAATTTGAAACAATAAAAATTCGGTCGGCACACCTTATCGTGCAACTTGTTGCTAGACAAGACAGAGATATGGGAGGAGTTTATCCATTTTCCCATAAGTGAGGTGGCACCGCGATGACACGTCCTCACATAGCTATAGCTATGTGTGGGCGTGTTTTTTGTTTCAAAAAGAAGGGAGAAAAGAAGATGAAGAAACGATGGCGACTCAGTCTTTAACAAAGATGCGAAAAAACGAAAAAAATAAATAATTGAGGTAATAAATATGAAAAACAAACGTGTATTGGGAATGATTGGTGCTTTGCTAGCTATTATTTTAGTAGCTGTTGTCTATCCATTGCTAAACAATAAAAATGATGCTAATAAAGCAGATGGAACTAAAAAGGTAAAAGTCGGTGTCTTGCAGTTGGTCAGCCACCCATCGCTAGACGAAATCTACAAGGGGATTCAAGATGGCTTGGCTGAAGAAGGCTATGACAAGGACAAGATTGAGATCGAGTTCCTCAATGCGGAAGGAGATCAAATAAGGTTGCAACCATGAGCAAACAATTGGTTCAAAACAACAACGATGTCTTGATTGGAATCGCAACCCCATCAGCGCAAGGTTTGGCTAGTGCGACTAAGGACAAACCAATCGTCATGGGTGCTATCACAGACCCAGTCGGTGCAAACTTAGTGAAAGATTTGAAAAAACCAGGTGGCAATATCACAGGAGTATCTGACCACAACCCAACGGAACAACAATTGAAATTGATCAAAGAGTTGACTCCAAACGTGAAAACAATCGGGGTTCTTTACTCAACCAGTGAAGATAATTCTAAAACTCAAGTAGAAGAATTTACAAAATTGGCTGAAAAAGCAGGCTACAAGGTGGTTCCTTATTCAGTTCCTTCTACAAATGAAATTGCTTCAACGGTTTCTGTCATGACTGGTAAAGTAGATGCTATCTGGGTTCCAATCGACAACACCATCGCTTCAGCCTTCTCAACGGTAGTAGAAGCAAACAAAACAGCTAAAAAACCAATCTTCCCAAGTGCGACAGCCATGGTCGAAGCTGGTGGTTTAGGCTCAGTCGTTGTCGACCAACATGATCTTGGAGTGGCAACTGGTAAAATGGCTGCGAAAATCTTGAAAGGTCAAAAACCAGCGGATACACCAGTCGAAATCTTTACAGAAGGTAAATCTGTCATCAACAAAAAAGTGGCAGAAGAATTAGGCATTACTATTCCAGAATCTGTCTTGAAAGAAGCTGGACAAGTCATCGAATAAAAACAAACGAATAACAAGAATGGCAAGTGAAGGAAAATAGGATTCACTTGTCATTTTTTATAAAATCTGATAAACTAGAATGTAATTGAATAGAAATCTGCAAGACTAGTACCTCAAGGGAAGTGCAACAGGGAGAAGAGCCGTGACTGAAAGCTCTTTGCATGAAAGATGAGTGAATTCACTTGCGCAAGGATTTAGAAATTAAGGTCTGAGTTTCAGATAAAAGACGGATGGTACCGCGTGTCAACGCTCCGAATGTGGGTGTGGCGCGTGGTTTTTTCTATGTCTGAGTGAAGACCATTATGGAGGAAATATGTCAACGATTGAAGAACAACTAAAAGCGCTTCGGGAAGAAACGCTGGCAGCTTTGAAGCAGATCTCTGCTGAAAACGAAAAAGAGATGCAAGAGTTACGCGTCTCTGTCCTTGGGAAAAAAGGTTCCCTTACTGAAATTCTTAAAGGGATGAAAGATGTCTCTGCTGAAATGCGTCCGGTTATCGGAAAGCACGTCAATGAAGCGCGTGATGTCTTGACGGCTGCCTTTGAAGAAACAGCTAAACTCTTGGAAGAAAAGAAAGTCCAAGCCAAATTGGCTAGTGAGAGTATCGACGTTACCCTTCCTGGACGTCCAGTCGCAAGTGGTCACCGTCATGTCTTGACCCAAACCAGTGAAGAAATCGAAGATATCTTTATAGGCATGGGATACCAAGTCGTCGATGGGTTTGAAGTTGAAAAAGACTACTACAACTTTGAACGCATGAACCTTCCCAAAGATCACCCAGCGCGGGATATGCAGGACACCTTCTACATCACAGAAGAAATCTTGCTTCGTACCCACACATCTCCAGTTCAGGCGCGGGCAATGGATGCCCATGACTTTAGCAAGGGACCATTGAAGATGATCTCTCCAGGGCGTGTATTCCGTCGGGATACTGACGATGCGACCCACAGCCACCAGTTCCATCAGATCGAAGGTTTGGTTGTTGGGAAGAACATTTCTATGGCAGACCTTCAAGGAACGCTTCAGTTGATCGTGCAAAAGATGTTTGGTGCAGAACGTCAAATCCGTCTGCGTCCTTCTTACTTCCCATTTACCGAGCCTTCTGTTGAGGTCGATGTTTCTTGCTTCAAGTGTGGCGGAGCAGGATGTAATGTATGTAAGAAGACAGGTTGGATCGAAATCATGGGAGCCGGTATGGTTCACCCACGCGTGCTTGAGATGAGTGGCATTGATTCAACAGTCTATTCAGGATTCGCCTTCGGACTTGGTCAGGAGCGTGTAGCCATGCTTCGTTATGGAATCAATGATATCCGTGGCTTCTATCAAGGAGATGTTCGCTTCTCAGAACAGTTTAAATAATCATGTTAGTTAGAGTAAAAATCGACCAGGCACAGACCCTGCGTGACCTAGAGGTGGAAACCTACCGGGATACCTTTGGTCCCTATATTGTTGAGAAAGATTTGGAAGATTACTTCTCTACAGTGCTTTCTTTGGAGCAAATCGAGAAGGATCTGTTAGATCCAGAATCTGAAACCTATTTTGTCCTCAATGAAGATCAAGAAATCTGTGGTTTTCTCAAGATCAACTGGGGTCAGGCGCAGACCGAGCCAGTAGAGATGGATAAGTCCTTTGAGATCCAACGGATCTATGTCAAAAAGGAATGGCATGGGGCTGGTTTTGGCAAGGAAATGTTTATCTTTGCGCTGGATCAAGCCAAGAGCCGTGGCTTTGAGTGGGCCTGGCTAGGTGTCTGGGAACGCAACTTTAAGGCGCAAAATTTTTACTATCGCTTTGGATTTGAACGATTTAGTGAACACCAGTATGTTACCGGAGATACCGTGGATACAGACTGGTTGTTGAGAAAGAAATTAATCTAGAAGGAACGAGAAACTTCTATTCTAGAGAAGGGGAGGTTACTAGACCTACCTAAACCAGCCTCGAGCTGGAAAACACAAAATGAAAGGATCGAAACGAGGGTGACTGAAAATCTAGGAAAGATATCTAGATTTCTGCTTAGCCCTTGGTATCTTACATATGTTAGTTAGTTATAAATGGTTAAAAGAATTGGTGGACATTGATGTGCCATCACAAGAGTTGGCTGAAAAAATGTCAACCACAGGGATCGAGGTAGAAGGTGTGGAATCACCAGCTGCTGGCCTCTCAAAAATTGTCGTCGGAGAAGTCTTGTCGTGTGAAGATGTGCCAGAAACACACTTGCATGTCTGCCAAGTCAATGTGGGTGAAGAAGAAGCCCGTCAAATCGTCTGTGGAGCACCAAATGTGCGTGCTGGCATCAAGGTCATGGTAGCTCTTCCAGGTGCTCGCATCGCGGACAACTACAAGATAAAAAAAGGGAAAATCCGTGGTTTGGAATCTCTCGGAATGATCTGTTCACTTGGTGAATTGGGGATTTCTGATTCTGTTGTACCCAAAGAATTCGCAGATGGGATCCAAATCCTGCCTCAAGATGCTATTCCAGGTGAGGAAGTCTTCTCTTACCTAGACTTGGATGATGAAATTATCGAACTTTCCATCACTCCAAACCGTGCAGACGCTCTTTCTATGCGTGGGGTAGCGCACGAAGTAGCAGCGATTTATGACAAGGCAGTCAATTTCAAAGACTTTGCTTTGACTGAAACAGACCAATCCGCAGCGGATGCTCTTTCTGTCAGCATCGACACAGATAAGGCACCTTACTATGCTGCTCGTATCTTGGACAATGTGACCATCGCACCAAGTCCACAATGGTTGCAAAACCTCCTCATGAATGAAGGCATTCGTCCGATCAACAATGTCGTTGACGTGACCAACTATATCCTACTCTACTTTGGTCAGCCTATGCATGCCTTTGACTTGGATACATTGAAGGGACTGATATTCGTGTGCGTGAAGCGCGTGCAGGTGAAAAATTGGTAACCTTGGATGGGGAAGTGCGTGACTTGGAAACAAATGACCTCGTGATTAAAGTTGCTGATAAACCAGTAGCACTTGCCGGTGTCATGGGTAGTCAGGCTACAGAAATCTCTGAAAAATCTACTCGTGTTGTCCTTGAAGCTGCTGTCTTTAATGGCAAATCAATCCGTAAGACAAGTGGTCGTCTCAACCTTCGTTCTGAATCATCTTCTCGCTTTGAAAAAGGCATCAATGTGGCGACTGTCAATGAAGCCCTTGATGCGGCAGCCAGCATGATCGCTGAACTTGCAGGAGCAACTGTTCGTAAAGGTATTGTTTCAGCAGGTGAATTGGATATTTCTGATGTAGAAGTTTCTTCTACCCTTGCAGACGTCAACCGTGTCCTTGGTACAGAACTTTCTTACGCGGATGTAGAAGATGTCTTCCGTCGTCTTGGATTTGGCCTTTCTGGACATGCTGACAGCTTCACAGTAAGCGTTCCACGTCGTCGTTGGGATATTACCATCGAAGCGGACCTCTTTGAAGAAATCGCTCGTATCTATGGTTATGACCGCTTGCCAACTAGTCTTCCAAAAGACGATGGGACAGCAGGTGAATTGACTGCGACACAAAAACTCCGTCGTCAAGTTCGGACTATTGCTGAAGGAGCAGGATTGACAGAAATCATCACTTATGCTCTGACAACTCCTGAAAAAGCCGTTGAATTTGCGACTGCACCAAGCAACTTAACAGAGCTCATGTGGCCAATGACCGTGGACCGTTCAGTCCTCCGTCAAAATATGGTTTCAGGTATTTTGGATACAGTTGCCTACAACGTGGCACGTAAGAATAAAGACTTGGCTCTCTACGAGATTGGAAAAGTCTTCGAGCAAACGGGTAATCCAAAGGAAGAATTGCCAAACGAAATCAACAGCTTTGCCTTTGCTTTGACAGGTTTAGTTGCTGAAAAAGACTTCCAGACTCCAGCTGTTCCAGTTGATTTCTTCTATGCTAAGGGAATCTTGGAAGCCCTCTTTGCTCGCTTGGGTCTTGAAGTGACTTATACAGCAACCTCTGAAATCGCTAGCCTCCACCCAGGACGTACAGCCTTGATCTCTCTCGGTGACCAAGTCCTTGGTTTCCTCGGTCAAGTGCACCCTGTTACAGCTAAGGCTTATGATATTCCAGAAACTTATGTGGCAGAGCTTAACCTTTCAGCTGTTGAAGTGGCCCTTCAACCAGCCGCTCCATTTGTGGAAATTACGAAATTCCCAGCGGTCAGCCGTGATATCGCCCTTCTCCTCAAGGCAGAAGTGACCCACCAAGAAGTGGTTGATGCCATCAAAGCAGCTGGCGTGAAACGTTTGACAGACATCAAACTCTTTGACGTCTTCTCAGGCGAAAAACTAGGACTTGGTATGAAGTCAATGGCCTATAGCTTGACCTTCCAAAATCCTGAAGATAGCTTGACCGACGAAGAAGTCGCACGCTACATGGAAAAAATCCAAGCATCACTTGAAGAAAAAGTAGACGCAGAAGTGCGTTAAATCGTAAAAAGATAAAACAGTTGAGAATTTCTCAACTGTTTTTTTCTTACAGTTTTTGCAAGTTATAGGGCTTGAAACCCTATTAAAATAGAGAAATTCCTTTAAGTACTCAAAATATCTATGTCAAGCATTCTTCTATTTTTGACAAATATTTTTATTTTTTTGACAAATATGCTTGTCAAAAAGAAAAAGAAGTGTTACAATGATTTTAGTTGAAAGAAGGGGAGGTTTCTTATGGGAGCCATATGGATTCTTTTTATCCCTTTTCTGATTATGGTTTATGCGAGCTCAGAAAAGAAGATTAAAAGGTTGAACAAACGCATTAGACGATTAGAAAAACAAGTGAAAGGAAATCAAGACATGTCTAGAATTTTAGAAGAATTGAAAGGCCAAACGGCCACTGTTACAGTGAGTGGTGTTGGATTCGAGTATGAAATTTTGGATATCGACGAAGATTGGGTCAAACTGACTCGTGTGAATAATAAACAACAAAGAGAGACAAAATTAGTTCGCATCGAAGATATTCAAGGTATTCAACTATAAGGGGGCGAAAGCCATGATCTTAAAAAATCGACTGAAAGAGCTGAGGGCGCGTGATGGGCTCAACCAATCCGAGCTAGCTAAGCTAGCAGGAGTCTCGCGGCAGTCCATCAGTCTCTTGGAGCGAGGGGAATACACCCCTTCGGTTATCATTGCTATCACTATCGCCCAAATTTTCAAGGAACCGGTGGAGAATGTTTTTAGTCTAGTAGAGGGAGAAGAATAAAAGTGAAAAAGAAGTATAAAGAAAGGTCGGCCCGTTTTCGTTTCTGGAGAAATATGGCCTTGATCCTTTTAGGATTAATCATTGGCTTTTTGACAGGTTATTTTGGTTCAGACCATCCTATTGAATTCCAAAAGCTATTTGATCGAGATATGCTCTATATAGGGTCAATCATTTTATATCTGGTGATTTTCGGAATTGCGTCTACTTATCTCTTGTCTTCCCGCCAGTCTTATCAGATGATGGAGGAGACAGAAGATGAAGACGAAGCCTACCATTATGAAAGTCAAACGAGAAGAATCTATGACTTGGCCACGATTTTCAAAGGCGTCATGATTGTTCCTTATCTATTAGTGATCTTCTTTTCTTGCCAAAAACTAGTCTATGAAGAAAAACTAACAGGTGTTTTTGGGAAATACACCATCCCGCTTATTTTCCTTGTTTTGCTCCTTCTTACTTTTGGGCTAGAACATCAGTTTCGAAAAACTTTCAAACAGATTTATGGAAAAGCAATCCCACGCAATGCTAGTGGGGCAGAAGTCCGTGAATTAATGATGAGCATGATGGATGAGGCAGAGAAACAAATTTGCTATGAGGAGAACTTCGACATTGTCTTTAAGTTAAGCAATTATGTCTTACCGATTTCCTTAATGGCGATATTCTTAGTTGGCATTACATTCCAGGCAGATATCTTGTTAGCATTAGTAGTTGTATCACTGATTTATGTCTATATCTTGGTCTCTCAGTACAAGATTACCAAACGTTACTATAAAGAGTAGAGGAGTTTTCTATGTTAGAAATCAGAAATTTAGAAAAGAGTTTTGGCAAAAAGCAAGTCTTGTTCGGCATTGACTTGACTGCGAAAAAAGGATCCATCTTAGGTTTGATTGGGAAGAACGGAGCAGGGAAGACGACCATCTTCCATAGTATCCTCCGCTTCCTTGACTACAGTGGCGATATCCAATTGGATGGCAAAGCAATCAGTCAAGAAACCTATAAGGAAATTGGCTACCTGCCTGAAGAGCGGAGCCTCATGCCTAAGTTGACCATCTATGAGCAAGTCCGTTACCTTGCCAATCTCAAGGCATGTCAACTGCTGAGGTCAAGGAGAAACTTCCGATTTGGATGGAAAAACTCCAAGTAAAAGGGAAATTAACCGATAAGATCAAGAGCCTCTCAAAAGGGAATCAACAAAAGGTGCAATTGATTATTACCATGATCCATGAGCCGAAATTGATCATTCTAGATGAGCCTTTTAGTGGACTGGATCCTGTCAATACAGAAGTCCTCAAGCAGGTCATCTTTGAAGAAAAAGAACGCGGTGCAACTATTATCTTCTCAGACCACGTCATGACCAATGTGGAAGAACTCTGTGATGAGTTGGTCATGATCCGTGATGGATCTGTGATTCTCTCAGGTCCCGTACAAGATGTTCGTAATAGCTTTGGCAAGACTCGTCTCTTCGTATCCAATGACTTCAGTAAAGAGGAGTTGGAAGCCTTGCCTCATGTGACGAAAGTGATTATGACCAAGCAAGGTCTATGGAAGTTGGTATTGGATGATGAGACAGCAGGTCCAGACCTCTTTGACCAGTTGACCAAGGGTCGCTATCTAGCAACCTTTGACCAACAAGCCCCAACCATTGATGAAATCTTTAAATTAGAATCAGGAGTAGAAGTATGAAACAGATGCTGATTGTTATCAAAGAAACTTATTTACGCCAAGTGAAATCATGGAGCTTTTTCCTGATGGTCCTTTCTCCCTTTCTCTTCATTGGATTGACGATCGGAATAAACTACTTCGTTGGCTCTTCTACCTCTGCTAAAGCAACATCGCCTTGATTACAGATCAAGCTCCTGTCAAGGAAGGCTTGAAAGACACCGATGGCTTGACCTTTGACTATAAGGATGAAGCAGCAGCTAAAAAGGCCATGAAAGAGGAAGAAATCAAGGGAATCCTCACAGTTGAAGAAAAGGATGGCCAGCTAGAGGCTCGCTACCAGAGTGAGGATGCCATGAAGCCAGATTTCAAATCAATCGTCATGGCAAAATTGAGCCAGGTCCAACAAATGCTCAATGTTTCTAAGGCAGACTTAAGCCAAGAGCAGTTAACAGCCCTTTCTCAACAGGTATCATTGACTGAAAAAATTGATGAGAAAAAAGAAGGATTGAAAATGGTGCAGACCATGGTAGCTGGAGGAATCGGTTTTCTTCTCTATATGATTCTGATGTTTTATTCAAGTATCACTGCTCAAGAGGTAGCCAGTGAAAAAGGGACCAAGATTATGGAAGTGGTCTTCTCAAGCATTCGAGCAACTCACTATTTCTATGCTCGTATGATTGGTCTATTAGGAGTGATTTTTACCCATATTGGTATCTATGCAGTTGGCTTGGGAGGTGTTTGGATCTTTAGAGATTCCATTCCTCTTGTGAAAGATGTTTTATCTCCAGACTCTCCTATTACTCAACATATTGGACAATCCATTTCCTTGAATACCTTCTTCTTTATCATTCTCGGAATCTTCATGTACGTTGTACTCTCAGCTTTCCTAGGGTCAACAGTTGCTCGTCCTGAAGATACAGGGAAGGCCCTCTCTCTCTCCTTTGATGATGTTGGTGATGGTTGGATTCTTTGGAGTGACTACCTTGGGTAGCGCAGGAGATGTCCCACTATTGAAGATTGGATCTTACATTCCATTCATTTCAACCTTCTTTATGCCATTCCGTACGATCAATGGCTATGCAAGTGGACTTGAATCATGGAGTTCATTCGGAATCGCCTTGGCCTTCACGCTCCTCGGCACCATGATCATTGGAAAAATCTATTCTAGCCTCATCTTACAAACGGATGACCTAGGCTTGGTCAAAACAGTCAAAAAAGCCTTGAGCTATCGCTAAAAGAGGCACCTTCAGTGAATGCTGGAGGTGTTTTTATGTAATCAATTTTTTGTGAATCTAAAATACTTTAGATTGAGAAGTGTAAGAATATAAGCAAATCTAGTAGATGTACTTAAAGAGTGAAACGTACGAATTACTGTGGGGAGCTGAACGTAAAATTAACAATGTTCTTTACTTGTTAATATGGTAGAATAGTACTATAAATTGAAGGTGAGAGATGGTAAGAATGAAAAAACATAATATTAAGTCTAGTACTATTAATGCGAAAGAGGCTATTGCTGAATTAACTGGTGTAGATGTATCTGATCAAAAAAATATGCTTATTGAATTCAGTTATTCTTCGGGTATTGCAGGAATGGAAAAAGGTAAGGAATTGACAAATAACATGCTTCAAGCAGTAAGTAATTTTAGTGAGGCTGTTTTAATACAAGCAAATAAATTCCCTCAGATTGCAATTAAAATTGAAGAAAGGGATCTTGAGCAAGCTAAAAGATGGGGTAATTAATCATGATGGAGGATGTAAATAAAGATAAACGAGATAAACTATTCCGAGAGATTGAAAATATAGAGAAACAGGAAGATATTATTTTGGATTTAACTCGTGATTATCAAAAAAGTTTAGATGAATTTTTAGAAGATATTTCGTTAATAACAAGAGAAGCAGAGACGAGATTGTCTTTTTCTTCTCAAAATGAATTGTTTTTCAAAGAAAAGTATGAAATGGATTTAATGACAAGAAGATATGTGGCTAAACAGATGGAGGCCTTTAGTGAGGAGAGTGGGACAGCGTTAAAAAAATTAAGTATTAAGAAGGAAAGACTAATGAAAGAAAGGAGTAGTTTGCCGTGGGAGTGAGATACAGTTCAGCGGAATCTGCTGCCTTGATTGAGGCTATGAGCGGAAATATTCAAATTGCTAAACAAATTACTGAAAAACTTACTAGTGGGAGTGATTATTTAATAGCGGAAATTGAAGCAGGTAAACTTCAAGGTGCTGCATATGAGGCAGGAAAAAATTTATTTGGAAACTTAATTGTCCCTAGTATCAAAAAATTACAAGAAGCGATTGATGATATTCAAATTGAACTAAATTCATACAAAAACGCGGATGCGGTTGTATCCCAATATGGTGACATGGATTTAGATGATCTGAAGACACAAAAGCAAAGTTGGGAAAAACAGCTTTTAAAGTATCAAGAACAAATCAGAAAGAATGAAGATTTTTGGAATCGTGTAGGAGCATTTCTTACTGCAAATCTAGATCAAAATTTATCAGAAAATAGAGTACTTCATGAATTGGCTGATAAAACACGGATGCAAATCAAAGATGTTGAAGAAAAAATTGAAAAATTAGAGTGGTTTGTTGAGCAAGTCAATCAGTATTTTTCAGACAGTCTTGAAATTCTTAATTTAGCGATTGAAGGAGCAGGACAACTAAGTCAAATTATAGTTGATAGCAACGGAAATTACTATGCGGATGGTGTCGACATGACTTGGTTTGACAAAATGAAACAAACAAAGTTGTTTCCTATGCTAAAAGAGACTATCAGGATGCCTTAACAAGGACTTTAAATCAAGCGTCGAGAGATATGTTATTATCAGAGGATGGTGATACCTATTATCGGGAAGAGCTAAAAAAACGCTTAAAAGGACATGATCGGTCACAGTGGAAAAAAATAATTGATGATTATAATCATACTCTAAAAATTGACAATGAAGGGAATTTAATTGAAATTTTTGATAATAGCGCTTATAAAGATCGTCATTATCAAAAAAATGATAATTTTTCTGTGTTAAAAAATGGGAAGTATGATAGTGCTTCTACGAGATTGATCAACGAAAAATATCAAGAACTTCTTCAAGAAAATTTTGAAGCTAATTCCACTGAATTTTGGGGTGGAGTTAGTCAGATGTTATCAGGTTTACTGCTTGATTTTGCTAGCGTAGCAGCAGAAACTGGAGGTTTAGCTTTAGCTCCTGAGACAGGTGGAGCAAGCTTTATTGCTGGAACAACTGCAGCAGGGCTTGCTTTAGATGCAGGAAATGCACTCATATTTAGTGGTGTAGTATCTGTAGGATCTGCTATTAGTAAAACAGGTGGCGCAAACGCTGAAATTCAAGTTAATTATTCTAGCAACTACGATAGCTGGCAGGCAAATAAACCGACGAGTAAGACTTTTGGGAAAAAGGTTTCTGGACGAGTTAAAGGTAAAAAAGTCGATAATATTCGAGTTGATGCGGAGCCAGATAGTGGGAAAATCCAAGTTCAATCGGGAAGTGGGAAATCGGGTTATGGCCTCGACATAGATATCGAGGTTTCAAGGATTTCAAGTAGGCAGGATATTGTAGACTGGGTAAGCAAACATTCTGAACTAAAAGGACTTGGAAAAGGAGCTAAAGAAGAAGTTATCAAAAATATGTGGAAAGCTTTTAAATACTTAACGCAATAAGGAGTGAACAATGAAATTATATTTAAAAGGCGATTATACAAAAAGAGTACCTTATGGTTATTTAGAACTAGCTGGCAAAATGTGGTTTCCAGAAGAAAAGCAAGTATCTTACTCAAATGCTGGAGACAATGAGCAACTACAAGAGGATTTTTCTGTAAATTTATCCTTGAGGAAAAGTACTGCAGATAAGCGATGGTCTAGTGTCCCCCTAAAGGAAGGGGTACGAAGCCTCTTTTCACATATTGAGGAATGTATTGAGATAGAGTTTGAAGACGCATTTGCTACAGATTATAATGAAAAGGGGGACTATCTTCGTATTTTAACTACCCATCTAGAAGTTTTGACAGTTGATAAACGCGCCATGTACATTATGGCGCTTGAGATTGCAAAGGTCATTGACGGGCAAATTAGCGAGGATAATAAGAAGACATGGCTAACAGTCGAGGAATTTAAGAAAAAGCACGAGGCTATTCTATCTCTGACTTTTGAAGAAGCAAATGAACGAAGTTTGGAAGAAATTCAAACGATGGATGTGGTAGATGATCCTCTTTGGGAGGAAGAAGCTAACCGTCGAAAAGAATATATACTAGCACATGGAGGCGATATCTCAGATTTATGAGACTCTATATAAAAAGTGAATTTAAGCAAAAACTAACCTTTACGACAAGAGAGCTTGTTTGGAAAATGTGGTTTAAGGAATGGCACGGTCACCCAATTACTTACTCAAACGTCGGTGATGATGGGATGCTACAAGATGATTTCTTTTTTGGAGTTCAATTTGATAAATGGCGATTTAAGGATAAACGATGGAATCATATACCATACGAAAAGAGCAATCCTTGGAATTCGTTTTCTGATGAAAACATTCAATTGGAATTTGAAAATGATTTTATTACGGATGGGAGAGAACGTGGAGAACACCTTAGGATTGCAACCTCTCATACGGATATTTTAACGGTTGATAAACGTGCAATGTATATCATGGCAATCGAGGTGGCTGGTGCAATTGATGGAAAAATTAGCGAGGATGACAAGCAGACCTGGATGGATGTAGAGACTTTTAAGGAGTTGCACAAGGATGTCTTATCACTAAGTTACGATCAAGCAACCGATATCAGCGTGGAGGAAATGAAAAGTTTGAAACCTGTAGAGGATCCTTTGTGGGATGAAGAAGAACGACTTCGTAAAGAATACATCAAAATCCATGGTGAACGTGTTTATGACGACGAGGAAGATGAGTGAGAATTTATATTAAAGGTGACTATGCTAGAAAAGTGCCATTTGGCTACAGAGAACTTGCATGGAAAATGTGGTTTAAAGAAAGAAATGGTCAAGAAATAAGTTTCTCAAATGTCGGAGATGATGAGATGCTACAAAATGACTTCTATCTATCTTTACGGTTAGATAAGTGGGGAGCAAGTGGCTTCGTTGGAAAGATGTTAAGGCAAAAGGTGGAAGTGCAATCAATTCTCAAAAATATGAAAATATTGATTTGGATTATGAAGGAAGTTATGAAAGCGACGGTAGAGAAAAGGGTGCTTATCTAAGAATCGCTTCAAATTATCTAGATGTATTAACAGTTGATAAACGAGCTATGTATATTATGGCACTTGAAATTGCGACTGCGATTGATGGGAAAATTAGTGAAGATGATACGAAAACATGGCTAAGAATCGAGGAGTTCAAGGAAAAGCACCAAGATATCTTATCTCTGACCTTTGATGAAGCAAATGAAATGAGTCTGGAGGAAATTCAGACGATTGATGCTATTGATGATCCCATCTGGGAAGAATTAGATCGAAAACATGAGGAATACATCAAAATCCATGGCGAACGTGTTTATGACGATGAGGAAGAAGATTGAGAATTTATATTAAAGGTGATTACACAAAAGAAATTCCGTTTGATTACTTAGAACTATCGAAGAGAATGTGGTTTGAAAGTTATCAAGGAGAAGATATCCCTCTCTCATATTCTGGTTTTCGTCAAATCAGAGATGGGAATGATTTAGCCATTCATCTAAAACTAAATAAACAGGATTATGACGAACGTTGGTTGCATGTCCCGATACAAGAAGGGATTAAATACCGTTTTTATTCACAAATAGATGAATATTTGAATTTAGATTATGAAGATGCCTATGTAACAGATTTTCGCGAAAACGGAGAATGTTTACGTTTGGCCTCTACCCATCTTGAACTGCTCACTCTTGATAAAAGAGCGTTCTATATCATGGCTATTGAGATTGCTACAATCTTTAATGGAAAAATTAGTGAAGATGATAAGAAAACATGGCTAAGAATCGAGGAGTTCAAGGAAAAGCACCAAGATATCTTATCTCTGACCTTTGATGAAGCAAATGAAATGAGTCTGGAGGAAATTCAGACGATTGATGTTGCTGACGATCCTATCTGGGAAGAATTGGATCGAAACATGAGGAATATATCCGAATCCACGGAGAAGTGGAATTGGACGATGAGGACGACGATTGAGACTATATCTTAAAGGCAACTACGAAACTAGTATTTATCAAGCCTGTATGGAATATCCTTGGAAAATGTGGTTCAAGGAACGCAAGGGAGTGCAGGTTCGTTTTTCTTATGCACGTGATGATGATTTTTATTTAAGTTTAACTTTAGATAAATTTTCTTCAAATGATGAGCGTTGGGGAATGGCAGATTTTAAAATAGAGGATAACCCATGGAGTTCATTCAAATATGAGTATCTAATACTGGATTTTGAAGATTCCTATGAAAGTGATGGACGAGAAAAAGGAGACTATCTACGAATCATCACGACTCATAAGGACATTCTTACGGTTGATAAGCGAGCTCTTTATATCATGGTCATTGAGGTAGCATCTGCCATTGACGGTCACATCAGCGAAGATGATAAGGAAACATGGCTGAGCATTGAAGAATTTAAAACGAAACATGCAGATCTATTGCATTTGACCTACGATGAAGCGGTTGACATTAGCTTGAAGGAGATAAAAGTAATGAAAGCCATTGATGAGCCACTCTGGGAAGAATTAGATCGAAAACGTGAAGAATACATCAAAATCCATGGCGAAGTGGAGTTGGATGATGAGGAAGAATAAGAAATTCTACTTTAACCTGAAAGCCCTCAGTTACAGCTGAGGGCTTTTTGATTGCAAATTGACTTTTGCAAGCCTTTTCACTACAATAGAACTACAGAAAAGGAGGCGGACATGAACTATATTGAGTTTGCTGAAAATGAGCGTCTGTCCACGATTGTCCTTGGGATGATGCGGATCAGTCAGATGAGTGAAGATGAGGTGGAGGCCTTGGTGAAGGCAGCTTTGTCGATTGGGATCAACACTTTTGACCTGGCGGATATCTATGGCGATGGCCAGTGTGAGGTCCTGCTGGGTAAGGTTCTCAAGCGTCGTCCGGATCTTCGGGACCAGATGTGGATCCAGTCCAAGTGTGGGATTCGCAAAGACGGCTTTACCTATTTTGACTTTTCCAAGGACTATATTTTGGATTCCGTTGATGGTATCCTCGACCGTCTGCAGATCGAGCGCTTGGATAGTCTCCTCCTTCACCGACCGGATGCCCTCATGGAACCGGAAGAAGTAGCGGAAGCTTTTGATCACTTGGAGAAAGCTGGCAAGGTCCGTCATTTTGGGGTGTCCAATCAAAATCCTATGATGATGGAATTTCTTAAGACAGCTGTCAAACAACCTCTCAAGGTCAACCAGTTGCAGTTGAGTGCCGCCTTTACACCGAGCTTTGAAGCTGGTTTTCATGTCAACATGGAAGGGCCAAAAGCAGCCGTGCGAGATGGCAGTGTCTTTGAGTATTGTCGCTTAACTGATACGGTGATTCAGGCCTGGTCTGTCCTCCAGCATGGTTATTTCAAGGGGAATTTTGTCGGCAAAGAAGAGTTTGCGGCTCTGAATCATGTCCTTACTGACTTGGCGAAAAAATACCAAGTCACTCCGACAGCTATCGCCCTTGCTTGGGTCCTCCGCTATCCTGGTAAGATGCAGGCCGTCATTGGAACGACCAAACCCCAGCATGTCCTTGAAGCAGGGAAAGCATCAACAGTCACTTTGACGCGCAAGGAGTGGTACCAAATCTACTTGGCGACGGGAAATGATTTGCCTTAGAATCTTGTTAGTAAACCAGATTCCACTCTTATCGGTGGACTGGTTTTTTGTTTTGTGATTTTCAGATTTTTCTTGACAAGTCTTTCTTTTTTATGGTATTCTTTAGGCAACAAGTGTTGCGCAACGAATGTTGCGCGAAAGGAGTCTTATGCCACCCAAGGTTAAATTTAGTAAAGAGGCTATCATTGGGACAGCTTTACAATTGGTGAGAGAAGAGGGAATGGCTAGCTTGACAGCTCGAGCATTAGCGGAGAAACTGGGAGCCACACCGAGAGTCATTTTTGGGCAATTTGCTAATATGGCTGAGTTACAGACAGAGGTTATTGCTGCGACGGAGATGGTCGTGGTGGAGTATATTCGTAAGGCCTTAGAAGATGAGAAGCCTTTCCGATCTGTCGGGGTTGCTTATATTCTTTTCGCCTCAAAAGAGCCCCAACTCTTTCAATTGCTTTTCCAAAATCCTAGCAAAGAGCCGATTCGTCGCTTTCAAGATTTTCTTCCCATGAAGGATCATAGTTACCAATTGGTTCTAGATTCGATTGTCGCAGACTATCCTTTGACTGTAGAGGATGCTGGTCGCTTGTACCAGCATCTATTTATCTACTCACACGGGATGGCCTCAATGGTTGCTTCTGGCATTTATCAGTTCAGCATGGAAGAAGTGATTGGATTACTGACAGAGGTTTGTCAATCTCTCATCAAAGAAATGGTAGGAAAGAAATGATTCAACTAGAAAATGTTCACAAAAGTTACGGTCAAACCAAGGTTTTAAAGGGGATTGATTTGCAGATTCAAGATCAGGATGATGTGGTTATCCTCGGTCCTTCTGGATCGGGGAAATCAACTCTCTTAAATGTGTTATCAGGCTTAGAAAAGGTTGACGAGGGGCATATCCTCATTCAAGGACAAGATTTATCACAACTCACGGATGATCAATTGATAACTTTTAGACGTGAGAAGATTGCCTTTATTTTCCAGCAGTATTATCTATTGCCGAATCTAACGGTTAGACAAAATGTAAAGATGGGAGCTGACCTGGCAAACAATCATGATTTTTTGCAGATCATCGAGGATTTGGGGCTTGGCGATAAGCTGGACAAGTATCCGAGTGAATTGTCGGGTGGGGAACAGCAGAGAGTGTCTATTGCTCGGGCCTTGGCCAAAAAGCCAGAGATTCTCTTCTTAGATGAGCCAACGGGAGCCCTCGATGAAGAAACAGGGCGAAAGATTCTGGACTATATCTGGAAACTGAAGGAAAAGCTGGGCTTTACCTTGATCATGGTGACGCACAACCAAAATATTGCGGATATGGCCAGAACCATCATTCGTGTCAATAGTGGCAAGATTACCGAAATTGTAACCAATGATCAACCTCAGACTGCCTATGAGATTGGATGGTAAGCCATGTTTTCAGTAAAAGATATTCGAAAATTAGTTGTCGTCAGTATCATTGGGGCTTGTGCGGTCTTTGTGGCCAATCTCTTCTTGAATTTTTACTTGGACATCGAGCAATTAGAGATTTCGAAAACCAATCCCATGATTCAGACCTACTATGATGCCCAGGTTTCGCTTTCTTGGATGGTGGCCATGGTCAGTGGGGTCGTCTTGTCCTTGACGTCGGTCCTTCTCATGTGTTTTTATATCAAACAATTTGTCGATGACCATAAGGAACAATTAGGAATTTTAAAGGCCTTGGGATACAGCAATGGCCAGTTGGCTAAACGGTTTTGGGCCTTTGGGCTCAGTTTTGGAGCTGGAGCGCTTCTTGGCTATCTCGCTTCATTTCTTATGATGGGACATTTTTATGACTTTCGTAATGAAAAGGGGACCCTGCCAGAAATCACCATTCATTTTCATTGGCAGCTCTTGCTTGCTTTGGTGATCCTGCCAACGAGCTTCTTTATGGTTCTCGCGATTGGCTATGCTAGAAGACAATTACAAACGCCGGCACTTCGCTTATTGAAAAAGTCCCCAAGTCCGATCAAGGACAAAATGAGAAAGAGGGCTCCCAAGAAAGAGAAGGACTTCCTAAAAGAACTGTCCTCATCGCTGATTTGGGGGAGAAAATCTATACTGTTTTTTGTAGTCTTTGGCTCTATGTGTTTTGAGGCCATGGTTCAATTGTCCTTTGGCCTTAGGGATTACACAGATGATATCATCCAAACCATGATGATCATGATTGGCTTGATCCTTTCTTTCTCGATACTCTTTTTGTCATTGGGGATTGTGGTCTCTGAAAGTCGGGAAACCTTGGCTCTTATGAAGGCTTTTGGCTACACCGATCGTGAATGCCAAGGTCATATTCTCGCTCCCTATCGTTTTTGGGCTTATTTAGGATTTGTTCTTGGGACGGCTTACCAATACGGCATCATGGAAATCTTGATCGGTGTGATCAAAGATTCGGTTCCTGGAAAGATTGAGCATCACTTTGATGGGAATGTGTGCTTTTGGACCTTGATAGGATTTGCTGTGATTTATGAAAGCCTCTTTTATCTATCCAACAGAAAACTCCAAAAACAAACGATTAAAGAAGTGCTCTTAGCAGAATAAATAGAAAAGAGAGTGGGACAGAAATTGGTAATTCGTTAGAATTTGATTTCGTCGTCCCACCTCCGCATAGTTGAGTAGGCTGTAAAAGCTGATGAAATCAGCGTAGTAGAGGCCAGTCAACCACTGCGTCTTGCTCGACAATCTAAAGACAATTGAGAGGCCAGGACTTTTGTCCCAGCCTTTTTTGCTTGTAATAAATCATTGACAGGGAGAGGCTTTTCCGCTATTCTAGGGGAATAAAAGAAAGGAAAGAGAGACAGCATGAAACGGAGTTATTGGCAGGACCTGAAAGGGGCCTTTTACTTAATCTGGCGCAATAAATGGTCCTTTATCTCTGTGGGGATTCTTTTGCAGTTTGTGGTTGGTATAGGGGCTGCGGCCTTGAGCTGGGTCTTTCAATTGGCCCTCCTCTTATCGGGTGAGTCCAACATTGACAAGAACAATATCCTCACGACCTTGACCAATCCATTGAGTCTTGTGGCTTTGATTTTCTTTGCCATCGTCTTCGCCTTTCTTTTTATGCTGGAGATGCGGACCATGATCGCCCTGATCTATCTGTCTCGTACGGATCAGCACCTGTCTTTTAAAAAGGTTTTTCGCCAGTCTTTTGGTCGCTTAAAGGATTTTAGCGGTTGGAATCTGTTGCATTTTCTCTTTTATATGGTTCTGACTCTGCCTGTAGCGGGGCTCTTCATTGGTTCCACTCTGACGGACGGTCTCTATATTCCAAACTTTATCACAGGGGAGTTTAGCAAGACGACTGCTGGGGCCATCGGTCTCTTCATAGTTCAATTGCTTCTGATCTATCTCAATCTGCGTCTCATCTATACGGTACCCAATATCGTGATTGAAGAGCTTCCTTTTGGGGCTGCTATGCGCAAGAGTTGGGAGATGACTAAAAAAGGTGGGATCCGCCTTATCCTACGAATCTTCTCCTTTGAGTTTATCCTTTCTGTTACGGGTATTCTCTTGATCCTTTGCCTGGTCTTTGCATCTAGTCAGCTGGACAAAACGGGCCAGCATATCTGGGTGCAGACCATCTTTCTGGTCTTGATCCGCCTCTACATTTTCCTCTTTTCTGTCATGTCTAAACTGGGAACCTTGGGAATCATCCTGGACAATGGATGGGAGGCTCCGAGTCGCTCGGTCATCAAGAGTCGAGGCTCTCGCAAGATGAAGGGGCTCTTTGTCCTGACCTTTCTTTTCCTCCTGGCTCAGTCAGGGATGGCAGCATTTGACTTAGCGACCTTAGAGGTCAATGACCAGATTCAACTCGTAGCCCATCGTGGCTATGTGGCCAAGGGTGTAGAAAATTCTCTCGAAGCACTCGAGGCGTCTGCCAAGGAGAAGGCTTCCTATGTCGAGATGGATATCCTCTTGACCAAGGACCATCAATTCGTCGTCATGCATGACTACAATCTCAAACGCTTGGCTGGAGTGGACAAGGATGTCAAAGATATGACCCTGGCTGAGGTGCAGGGATTGAAGATCCAGCAGGATGGTCATACCAGTCACATCCCCTCCTTTGAGGAGTTTGTCACCCGGGCCAAGGAGCTGAAGATGCCCCTCTTGGTCGAGCTCAAGCCTCACGGTTCAGAACCAGAAAATTACGTGGACCTCTTCGTCCAAAAGATGAAGGACTTAGGAGTTGAAAAGGACTATCCAACCATGTCCTTGGATCTGTCGGTGATGGAAGAGGTTGAGAAGAAAGCTCCGGAGATTAAGACCGGCTATGTCATTCCGATTCAGTTTGGACAGTTTGAAAACTACTCGGTTGATTTCTTTGCGATTGAAGACTTTTCTTATCAGGAGGATTTGGTAACTCAGGCCCATGAGATGAAAAAAGAGCTCTATGTCTGGACCATCAATGATGAGCAAAAGTTAACGGCCTACCTTCAACGGCCGGTTGATGGGATCATCACGGATGAAGTAGCAGAGGCGCAAAGCCTGAAGAAAAACTTGAAGAAGAACAAGACCTACTTTGATCGCTTCCTGAGCTTGGTGTCTCTCAGTACCAGTGAAGAGTAGGAACTTGTATCCAGAAGAATGTCAGTCTATTTGGTAAGGACTGACTAAAAGTTTGATTTTTATCCATTGTTAAGCTATAATAACTGTTATGAATAATGAAAGTCGTCCCTACAGTAACGCTGTCAGGGCGCTTTCTCTTTCTATAGCTTTCGCGTGCAGAGATGGCCGATCTCTTCAAATGATTTTCTCTTTGTTTGCGAATGGACGTCTTGCTGACGAAAACTGTACTAACTAGTATTTTAGGAGGTATCTATGCTTCAGTCATTGATTGCTGAAATCAAGGAATACAAGAAACCCTCAGTTCTAGCCTCACTCTATATGGTGTTTGAGGTCATGTTTGAGATTTCTATTCCCTTTATCATGGCGACGCTTCTGGACAAGGGGGTTCAGAAGGGGGATATGACCACGGTTCTGACCTATGGTCTCCTCATGTTGGTCTTCGCCTTTCTCTCTCTTTTCTGCGGGATGCAGTCGGCTCGCTACGGGGCTTTTGCATCAGCCGGTTTTGCTAAGAATCTACGGAAGGCGATCTTCAAAAAGATCCAAACCTTCTCCTTTGAAAACATCGATAGCTTCTCCTCAGGTGGTCTGGTAACCCGGATGATGACGGATGTGACCAATGTGCAGAACTCCTATCAGATGGTCATCCGGATCTGTGTGCGTGCACCGCTCAACTTGATCTTTGCCATTGTTGCTAGCTATTTGATCAATCCGCAGATGGCCATGATCTTTGTAGGGATTACCCTTTTCTTGGGTTTGGTCTTGGGTGTGATCACTAAGATTGTCTATCCACTCTTTACCAAGGTCTTTGACGCCTATGATAACTTGAACAACAGCATCCAGGAAAATATCACCAATATGCGCGTGGTCAAGTCCTATGTTAAGGAAGAAGAAGAGACGGTTAAGTTTAAGAAGGCTTCTCGCTTGATCTACAACATGTTCATGAAGGCCATTCGCATCGTGATCTTGAGTAGTCCAGCCATGATGCTGTCCTTGTATGCATCCTTTATCTTAATCTCTTGGATCGGGGCCCAACTCATCGTTGCTGGCAGCTTTACGACAGGTGAGCTGACCTCTATGTTTGCCTACGTCATGACCATCCTCATGTCTCTCATGATGTTTATGATGATCTTCGTCATGCTCTCGATCTCTATGGCATCTGTGGAGCGGATCAATGAAGTCCTTGGGACAGAGTCAACCATCGTCTCTCCTGAGAATGGTTTGACAGAAGTAGCAGATGGATCTATTACCTTCGACCATGTGAACTTCGCCTACACAGACGAAAATGGCGACAAGGCCCATGTCTTGTCAGATATCAACCTCAGCATTCGCTCGGGTGAAGTGATCGGAATCCTTGGAGGGACTGGTTCTGGTAAGTCTAGTCTGGTCCAGCTCATCCCTCGTCTCTATGATGTAGAGTCTGGTAGCGTCAAGGTAGCTGGTCAAGATGTACGAAACTATGATCTAGACCATTTGCGCAAGCAAGTTGCTATGGTGCTTCAGACCAATGTCCTCTTCTCTGGTACCATCAAGGAAACATGCGCTGGGGAAATAAGGACGCGACGGACGAAGAAATCGTGGAAGCTTGTAAGATCGCTCAAGCAGATGAATTTATCCAGAACTTTAAGGATGGCTATGATACCATGATCGAACGTGGTGGAGCCAATGTCTCAGGTGGTCAGCGCCAACGTCTCTGTATCGCCCGCGCTCTCTTGATGAATCCAAAGATTTTGATCTTGGATGATTCGACCTCAGCTGTCGATACCAAGACAGATAGCCTGATCCGTCAAGGACTGGCATCTAGTCTCAAGGACACGACCAAGATCATCATTGGCCAACGGATCTCTTCTATCCAAGATGCAGACCGGATCGTGGTCATGAATGATGGGAAGATTGATGCCATCGGTACTCATCAAGAACTGCTCGAGACCAATGCCATCTACCGTGAAGTCTATGACATGCAAACCCAAGGGAAAGGAGGACAAGCAGATGAAGAATAAGAAAAAAGCCAGCTGGGGCTCTCTCGTACGCTTGCTAGACTATATGTGGAAACAATATAAGTTCGTTCTCATCTTAGCAGCTGTCCTTATTGTGGCAGCCTCCCTTTCTACGGTCTATATTACCTCCTCTATCCGGGCCTTGGTGGACCAATACATCCAACCCATGTTGGATAGTGGAAGCAGGGACTTTGGTCCTCTCCTCAGCTTCTTGATGATGCTGGCAGTAGTCGGCATCTTGGGGGTTCTAGCCAACTATGGTTTCTCCCTCATTATGGCGACAGTCTCTCAGGATACGCTTCGCTCGCTGCGGAACCAGCTCTTTGCCCGCATGCAGAAGCTACCTGTCAAGTACTTCGATACCCACCAGCACGGGGACATCATGTCGATCTATACCAATGACATCGATGCTCTTCGTCAAGCGATCGAGCAGTCTATCCCGCAGCTTTTGCAGTCTGCCATCACCATTGTCGGGGTAGCAGTCAGCATGATCATGATCAGCCCTCTTCTTTTCCTTCTCGTTCTTTTGATGGTCGGAGTCATGGCCTATGTCATCAAAGATATCTCTGGCAAATCTGGTCGCTATTTCGCCGATCAGCAAAAGAACTTAGGGATTGAAAACGGCTTTATCGAAGAGATGATGTCTGGTCAAAAGGTGGTCAAGGCCTTCGTTCATGAAAAAGAAAGTATTGAAGCCTTTGAGCGGATCAATGACCAACTCTTTGAATCTTCCTACCAGGCTAACCGCTATGCCAATGTCTTGATGCCTATCTTGGGGAACCTGGGAAATGTCTCCTTCGTCTTGACCTCACTGGTCGGAGGGATCTTTGCCTTGAATGGTATCAGTGGCCTCACCATTGGTGGGCTCATGGCCTTCCTCCAGCTCAACCGTTCCTTCAACGGACCTATCACCCAAGTATCGCAACAGTTGAACTTTGTCCTCATGGCTCTTGCTGGGGGAGATCGGATCTTTGATCTCTTGGATGAAGAAGTCGAAGTGGATGAAGGGAAAGTCACCTTGGTCAACTATGAAGAGGTCGATGGTCGCATGGTCATCACTGATAAGAAGACCAACCTCTGGGCTTGGAAACACCCTCGGGAAAACGGCGACTACGAACTGGTCAAACTGGTCGGAAATGTCGTCTTTACAAATGTAGACTTCTCCTACAATGAGAAGAACCAAATCCTTTACGATATCAACCTCTACGCAGACAAGGGGCAAAAGGAGGCCTTTGTCGGTGCGACAGGAGCAGGGGAAGACTACCATTACCAACTTGATCAACCGTTTCTACGATATCCAATCAGGATCTATCACCTATGATGGCATTGATGTGAAGCTGATCGAGAAAGATTCGCTCCGTCGTTCGCTAGGGATTGTCTTGCAGGATACCCACCTCTTTACTGGAACCATCGCAGAAAATATCGCCTATGGTCGATCAGATGCGACCCGGGAGGAAATCCTGGAAGCAGCCCGCATTGCCAATGTGGATTCCTTCGTCAAACATTTGGACCAAGGCTACGATACTGTCTTGAACGATGATGGAGCCGGTCTCTCAAACGGTCAACGTCAGCTGATTGCTATTGCGCGTGCTGCCTTGGCTAATGCACCAGTCTTGATCCTTGATGAAGCAACTTCCCTCAATCGACTCACGGACAGAGAAGATGGTCCAAGAGGGGATGGATCGCCTGATGGCAGGACGGACCGTCTTTGTCATCGCCCACCGTCTCTCAACCATCGTCAACTCGGATGTGATCATGGTCATGGACAAGGGACGCATCATCGAGCGAGGTAACCACGCTTCCTTGATGGCAGAACGCGGGACTTACTACCGCCTCTACACCGGTGGCCTTGAAATTGATTAATACAAAAAGTCTGAGTGAGTCTCAGACTTTTTGCTTATGGATAATCTTGTCTTTGAAACTTTCCTTAGGTGAGATCGGACGCCAGCGAACTTCGAAGAAGTTCCATGCCTTAGTTTGAACCTAAAGTTTCAAAACTCCCGAGTGCCTGAAACGATATTGTTTCAGGCACTTTTCTCACGGCGGAAAGTTTCAGTCTCTATTTGAATCACTTTTAAACTAATACATTTTTTGTAAAATCGATGATTGTTTTATGAAAAATGGTCTTTCTATATTTAATGTCTGAGTTGGTCTCAGACTTTTTTTCGTGGAAGTGAATCTTTTTACGAATGATATAAGTAAGGGAGGAGTTGGTTCTCCCTCATTAAGAATGTAAAAGGAGGAAAAAGATGCGCAAACGCCATCCCCATATTTCACCCACTCTGGATCTGATTGCAAAGAAAATTTTTAGTATTCCAGATGTCACTGCAAAATTTATCCAAGAGGTCCTGGACTTACCCATCCGCTCGGTAGAAATCTTAGAAGGCAATCAAATTCATGAACAAGGATTTTTAGGAGATTACCCATTTGAGACTTCTGTAGATGTGCGAGCAAAATTAGATTCGGGCCTAGAAGTCATTATTGAGATTCAAGTCATGAAGCAGGAGTATTTTGTCAATCGTTTTTATTATTATCTGGCCAACCAGTTGATTGAAAATGTCCGAAAAAAACGGAAGAAAGGCCAAACTCATCAGATGTACGAGGATCTGGTTCCAGTCTATGGGATTGCGATTTTGGAGAAGAGTATTTTCCCTGATGAGGCTTCTCCTGTCAATGTGTATGAAGTGCGTCATGCCATCCATGGGGGTCCCCTTCTCGCTAATAGCAAGGGGAATCAACGTCATAATCTATTGCGACTTGCCTTTTTAGAATTGGACAAGTATAATGAAAGGAGAGGGACGCAAGTGAGTGATCCATTGCAACAGTGGCTAGAATTCTTCGGGAATCATCCCTTTAGTCATCAACCAGATCAAGTGATCGAACAAGCAGAGTCGCTCTTAATCCCATCCAATTGGACCAAGGAGGAAAAAGACATGATAGATGAACGCATCCGCCTCAGAGAAAACTGGAATATGTGTATGGAAACCTTGCTCAAAGAAACCAAGGAAGAAGCTTGGAATGCTGCTATAGAACAAGGATTAGAACAAGGGCTAGAGCAAGGTCTAGAACAAGGACGAGAAGAGGCTGCTCTTCGTATCGCCCAAGGACTCTTGGCCAATGGTTTTAGCACTGAGGAAGTCCAACAGTACACCGATTTAAGTGAAGAGCAGATAGAGCAGTTAAAAGCCTCCCTTTGATAAATAAAACAGAGAGAAAAACGGGCCTTGTAGGTCCGCTTTTTTTATGACTTAACTCATTTCCATGGTATAATGGGAGGACTATTCATAGAGAAGATCAAAAGGAGATACGAGTGGATCAAAAACATCACTGCCAAGTCCTATGGGCGAAAAATAAGTACCTGGTACTCAGTCATTCCAGCAATATCTACAAGGAGATCCGGGAATACCTCAAGCAAGACCAGGTGGAGGTCAGCCACGTCGAGGACCTGATCCAGCAAGCGCTAGCCTTGCCGGAAAATCGTGGCCAGGTCTCCAATGCTTTCCAGCATGTCTGGGGCTATTTCAAAAAGCAGGCGACTCCTGAGGAAAAGACGGACTTTATGTTGCTACTTGAGAAATACCAGCATGGCCAAGCTAGCCAAGAGGATCTCATCAAGGGGATCCAGACGCTCCTTGAGCGCTACCCAAATCGCTACTTGCAAGACTCGACCCTACTAGGAGGCCAATAGATGAGACTGTGGCACCAAGATTTGATTAGCAAACTCCCTCGTCCCCAGCTCCTGGGCCAACATCGGGAATGCTGCGCCCTTCGAGGCAATGGATGGGGCAAGAAGCATGCAACGGTCAACTATATCTTTGACTACTCGCCTTATCGCCTCTATGCCTATCATCGCCTGATCATGGAGGAGATGACTGCACGTGGCTATAAGGTCAGCCCAGAGTGGTGGGAGCCAACCTACCGAGGCAAGACCTGCCCAGCCTACCCAGAGCTGGAAGAAGAAGCCTTGAGCAGCCCTATTTATCCCGAACACCAGGCTACTTACCTTAAAGAATGCCTAGACAATCTAGTGGAAAAAGGGATTCAACTAGATTAAGAAAAAACGAACCAGACCAGGTTCGTTTTTTTGTGCGAAAAACCAACAAAATGCTTTGAAAGCGTTAATTTCTTTCCCAAACATGCTATAATAATAGGAGATTATGTACAGGAAAAGGATAGACGGATGAAGGCAGTAGCAACTCCAGAACTTGAGATTGAAAGACAGTTGATCCAGCAGTTGACTTCAGGAGAAAGTCAGTGGACCTATCGCGAGGATCTCAAGAATGAAGACCAGTTGTGGGACAATTTCTTTGATAAGCTGGCGCAAAACAATGTCGCTGTGCTAGCGGACCATTCCTTGACCGACCAAGAAAAGCGCCAGATCAGGAACCAGCTCAACTTTGTCAGCTATTATGAAGCAGCCAAGTGGCTTGCTGGTGAAAATGGGATCGCCAAGGTTGAAGTTCAACGTGAGGATGCCAGTCTAGGGACTATCCGCTTAGCGGTCATCTGGCGGGACAATATCGCAGCTGGTAAGTCAAGCTATGAAGTGGTCAATCAAGTCGAACGCGACAAGGCCTATCCGCTAGACCAGGATCGACGGCTCGATACGACCCTTCTGATCAATGGTCTGCCCCTCATCCATATCGAACTTAAGAGCCCACGAGTGGCCTTTCTAGATGCTTTTCACCAGATCAAAAAGTACGACCGTGAAGGCAAGTTCCGGGGCATATACTCCAGCTTACAAATGTTTGTCGTGACCAATAAAGTCGACACACGCTATATCGCTGCAGCTCGTGAAAGCAAGCTAAACAAGCAATTCCTAACCAAGTGGGTGGACAAGAACAACCAACCTATGATCGATCTCAATAGCTTTGCCCATGAGGTACTCTCGATCCCACGAGCGCACCAAATGGTCATGCAGTACTCGGTCATCGACGATAGTAAGAAAGCCCTCATCCTCCTGCGTCCCTACCAGATCCATGCCATCGAGGCTGTACAGGAAGCCTCTCGTCGCCAAGAGTCAGGCTATATCTGGCATACGACCGGTTCAGGTAAGACCCTGACCTCTTACAAGGTAGCGCGCAATCTCTTGCAGATCCCAGCGATCCAAAAGACCATCTTTGTCGTCGACCGCAGAGACCTAGACCAGCAGACGACCTCGTCCTTCCTCTCTTATGCAGCTAATGATGTCATCGACATCGACGAGACGGACAATACCCATGAACTGGTTAAGCGCCTAGGGGGCAATGACAAGCGCGTGGTGGTCACGACCATCCAGAAAATCACGACCATGATGCGCAAGTTTGAAGAAGGAAAGTACCAGCGAGATGCTGGGAAAATCAAGGACCTGCGCGTGGCTTTTGTAGTGGATGAGTGCCACCGAGCGGTCACCCCACAGACGCAAAAAGAGATCAAGACCTACTTCAAGAACTCTCTCTGGTATGGCTTTACAGGGACTCCAATCTTTAAGGAAAACAAACGCAAACAAGTGGGGGACCTGGCTCAGACCACCCACCAACAGTATGGCGATCGTCTGCATGAATACACCGTCAAGGAAGCCATCCATGATGGAGCAGTTCTGGGCTTTAAGGTAGACTACCGCAACACCATCATCTCAGATCTGCAAGAAGAAGAGATCCCAGACCAGGCCTATGAGGACAAGGAGCACATGCTAGAAGTCCTCGATGCCATTCTCAATAAGAGCCAGCAACAGCTCAATATTCCTAAAGGGGTTGGAAAGAGCTATGAAGCTATCTTGACCGTCAAGTCCATCCCACGAGCACAGGCTTATTATAATCTGCTCAAGAGCATTCTCGCGGGTAAGGAGCGGGTCAAGGTCTCCGAGCGGGTCAAACGCCATTTACCAGATTTTCCAAAGTTTACCATCACCTACTCAGTGTCTGAAAATGAGGAAGAGTCCATCGGCTACCAAGACCACATGAAGCAGGTCATGGAGGACTATAACCAAGAGTTTGGTACACATTTTAGCCTAGCAGATCTGAGGGGCTTTAACACCGATGTCAACAATCGCCTGGCTAGAAAGCAGGATAAGTACCTCTACCGCAATGAGCAGTTGGATTTGGTCATCGTGGTTGACCGTCTCTTGACCGGTTTTGATGCTCCTTGTCTTTCTACGCTCTTTATCGATCGCAAGCCCATGCGCCCACAGGACTTGATCCAGGCCTTCAGCCGGACCAATCGGATCTTTGATGATAAGAAGCACTTCGGCCATATCATCACCTTCCAGCGTCCTCAAGCCTTTAAGGAAGCCGTCGACAATGCCCTCAAGCTCTACTCCAATGGGGGAGAAAATGAGGTCCTAGCACCAAGCTGGGAAGAAGAGAAGCGCAACTTCTTAAAAGCCTGGGCAGAGTTTAAAGGCCAAGTCACTGATTTCGAAGAAGAGGGGGTCGCCCTTGAGCAGGCCCCAACAGCCCAGCTCCGCAAGGTCGCCAAAGCCTATCAGGTCTTTGACAAGTACCAAGCCTCGATCCGCGTCTACTCAGAGTATGATAAGGAAGAGATCTATCTGGAAACAGGCCTCAGCGACAGCCAGCTCGAAGCCTATCTGGGCCTCTATCAAAATATCCTGGCGGAGATCAAGAGCAGGGATCCAGAAGTGGACAGCCAAGATGAGCTGGACATCCACTATGAGCTAGAGTCTGTCCAAGTCGATGAGATCAACTATGCCTATATCCTGATGCTGATCCAGAGTATGATCCAGCAGGAGGAAAATGACGAGCAGCCCCTGAGTGACAAGGATATCGCAACCGTGGATAGCTATATCGAGAGCCTGAACCGGACCAATCCAAGTCTGGCGGAGATTATCCAAAACCTCTGGACTCAAGTCCAAGAAGAGCCCGAACGCTACCGAGGACAATCTATCACTGGAGTCTTGGACCAGATGATCGAATCCGTCATCGATAGCCATATCGAAAGCTTCGCCAAACGCTGGTATATCGGAGCCGACGAACTCCGCTACTATATCCAACACTACCGCAAGGGTGCCAAAAAACAAGCCGGCGAAAGTCAGCTGACCAAGAGCCAACGCTACAAGGACTACAAGGCAGAAGTAGCAGATGCCCTCAACCCACTCAGCTACAAAAAACAAATCAAAGAAGCCTATACCCAACTGATCGAAGAGGTGATTGAACCACTGAGAGTGGGGAGGTAGGGGAAAGTATTTTATTTTTATTCGGGGAACAAATATGGTTGAAAACTTTGATATAAAACAGTTGCGTTATTTTGCAATGACTAAGAGGCTTAATTTTCTAATTGGATCAGGAACTTCAGTTCCAGCAATACCTTTAATGTCTTTTTTCAAAAGTGAAGATATTTCAGATGAGGAAGCTAATAATTTACTATCCGATAAAGTTAAAGAAATTTCTAAGAAGGTTCTAGAAGATATTAACAATGATAATGATGAAGAAAATATTAAAAGCAGTTTTAAAAAGATATTCTGAATTTATTAAAGTTGTACTTCAACTACTTTTACCATGCAAATTCTAGACAAGTGACAAAAAAAATATCAATATTTTTTTACTACTAACTACGATCTCTTTATTGAGAAGTCACTAGATGAATTGATGAAATATGAATCATTTGTTTTTTTAATGATGGAAGTAATGGATATTTTAATAGAATTTTAGATAGTGCTAACTATAATAAGTCTGTTGCATATAGGGGATTAAATGATAATTACCTTAATGAACTTCCTACATTATCCTTGATTAAACCACATGGTTCGATGAACTGGGAAAGAGGACAAGATGACATTATTTTAATAAGGCAAAGTGTAGTTGAAAATCCTGTAGTAGTTAAACCCACGGGCTTAGAGGGTCAAGAAACGTTTCTAAACAATCATTTTCATGACATGCTAAGAGTATTTCAACTTGAGTTAGATAAACCACAATCTATTCTTATTGTTATTGGCTTCTCATTTCAAGATAAACATATTGCTAAAATGTTGAGCAGATCTTTGAAAAATCCTGAACTAAATGTCTTTATATTTTGTTATTCTGAATCTGATAAACAAACAATATTAACAAATTTGGGCTTCAGTGATTGTCCAAGAAATCTGAATGTCATTATACCTAATGAATTAGAGGAAAAGTATAAATCAAAGCATGAAAGCGAAGACGGAAGTGACTGGTTTAGTTTCGATATTAGTAATCTAACTGAATTGCTTAGAGATTTATCTTTTGAGGAACAGTTAGAATGAAGATGAATATCAAAAAATTGGGTGTCATTGTCGGTGTGGATGGTGATATTTCTCAAGTTGGAATGTATCATTTATCTAATGATGCTGAATATCTATGGTATGGTGATGTGTTACAAGGTGCAAAAATCGGAGCATATCTGACAATTTTGCAGAATAATGTAAAAATTATCGCTTCTGTTGTTACTGAAAAAGTTGCTGATCAACAAAATACAATTAGAAGTACAGAATTTGATAATCGCTTTTCAAAAAATTCGATAAATCGAATCGTTCATTTAAAAACTAAAGGCGTTATTGAAAATGGTGAATTTCAAGTAACAAGTCAATATGTACCTATGATTGGTAATGAAGTATGTATTACTTCAAAAAAAGACTTAGAATTAATATATGGGATTAATACGTCTGAGCCGACAATTTCTATTGGAAAATCAATCTTAGAAGGTCAAGTTATCCCTTTATCAATTAATAAAATTTTTGCCTCCCATATTGGTGTTTTTGGGAATACTGGTAGCGGTAAATCAAATACATTGCATAAGTTATTTTTTTAGAATTATTTTCGGTCTGACTATAGAGAAAAAAAATTTTAGAGCTTTCAAAAATTCTATGTCATTGATTTTAATGGTGAATATACAAGAGATGATAGTTTTGGTGTAACAGAAAATAAGAAGGTGTTTGATATAGATACTAGAAATCAAACCAATAATAAAATTCCAATCACTTCAGATTATTTATTTGATCCTGATATTTTGTCGATTCTATTTGGAGCAACTATAGCTACGCAAGTGCCATTTTTGAGAAAAGCGCTTAAAATATGGGAGGAGAATAAATTTGATGGTACTAGTATTGCAAGATTTGTTGTGGGAACATTGAAAAAGATTTTAACTACTGGGAATTCTGCGAGTTTGGATTCTAAAGATAATTGGACATCGATTGCAGAGAAATACATTAACAGTGATTTATTTACTGTCTTAAAAAGTAATTTGTATTACAATTCTGCACGTGAATCCTATTTTACAAAGAGGAACGGTGACAGTTGCTATATAATTAATGCAAATACTCCAATAGAAAACTCCGAAATACATTATCTACGAATTAATGAAATTGAAGAAGCTTTATGTAATAAATTTGACGCACTCCCAGAAATTGACAAATTGAAGTTTCATCTTGATTTTCAAAAAGTACATCAATCAGCTTGGAAATCAACAAACATTGAGTATATTAATCCTTTATTTCATAGAATTGATACAGCTTTAAATAGTTTGAAAAAGGTTGTTGAAGTTAAAGAGAGTATTGATGGAGATTTTTCCAGTCTAAATATTATTAATCTTGTACATGCTAATCAGGAGATTACCAGACTAATTCCAATGCTTATTTCAAAAATGGTTTATGATAAACAGAAAGAGAATATAAATCGAGATAATGTTACATGTACTAGTCACTTGATTATTGATGAAGCACATAATATTTTAAATGCTCAAAATCATTCTGTAGGAGATACTTGGCAGGACTACAGATTGAATATTTTTGAGGAAATCATTAAGGAAGGACGAAAATTTGGTTTCTACTTAACTTTATCTAGTCAACGGCCAGCAGATATTTCACCGACTATTCTTTCACAAGTTCATAATTATTTCATTCATAGATTGGTTAATGATAATGATTTACGAATGTTGGTTAATACTATGCCTACGCTTGATAAAACTTCCTTTAATAAAATTCCTAGTTTAGGTAAAGGAGAGGTTATAATCACTGGTAATGCTATTCAAGTTCCAGTATTTGTAAAGGTTGAGAAAGAAAAAATAATTAGACCGAATAGTGATGATGTTATTTTGACAAAATTGTGGGGTAGCAATGATGGTAAAAATTAAAGGAAAATTTAAAGAAGGGTGTAGAGAATGTAACAATTATAATGGTTTTACGTTACCTAATGATGTCATTCAGGCAGCAATTAAAGGAGATTTAGTATTTTTCTGTGGTGCAGGTATAAGTACAGAGTCAAAAAAAGTTATGCCTACTTCATTTTATACGGATATAAAAAATGAGTTGGAATATAAAAATCATATTGAAGTAGATGAAAATCTATCTTTTTCTAAATTAATGAGTTTGTTTTGTGAAAATGTTGTAAATGGTAGAAAAGAACTATTTAAAAAGGATAAATAACAGATTTCAAATGATAGAAAACTTTCCGGAATTATATCGTATTGCTTCAGAATTTCACAAAGAAGTTGCTAAAATTCCACAGATTGCAACTGTAATAACAACTAATTGGGATACTTTGTTTGAGGACAATTGTGATATGGTTCCAATTATTTACAATGAAGACGTTGCTCTGTGGGATACGTTTGAAAAAAGGGTTTTTAAAATTCATGGTTCTATAAAAAATATAGGTTCAATTATTGCAACTGAGGAAGACTATGAAAATTGCTATCAAAAATTGTCAACAAAACCTATTGGGGATAGGTTAAAAACTATCTTATCAACAAAAACAGTAGTATTTGTAGGTTTTTCTTTCGGTGACGAAGATTTGAATAAAATTATTGAAATTCTTTCAGATGATTTGGGACAGTTTGCAAATCAATTTTATTTAGTGACAATTGATGAAAAGTGGTTGGAGAAGCACCCTGAAAATATAATCCCGATTATTACTGATGGAACGTTTTTTGTTGAGTCTTTGAAAAACGAACTTATTCAGCAAGGAACTCTGATTGACAGTATGGTATATCGTTTTGCAGAAGAAGCAAATGAAATTTTGATGAATGCACACTTAAGTTGGATGGATGATGCAAATTTTCATGAAATTTTGCAAGAGTATCCTGAGCTATTATTGACAGTTGCATACCAAGATGGTATGATACATGCTTTTCAAAGATGCATAGCAGATAAAAAATCAGGAAGAATATTAATTCCAAATTATACTCATGACGTTGTTCATAGTTATTTATATTTATATAACCAAAGAATGAGTGAAGATGAATATTTACGAGCCTACTATGACATAGGTTATTCTGATGGTTTTTTGGCATTAGAATTGTTTGCTCGTGGAAAAAATGAGGATGCTTTATTACCACCTATGTTTTATTTTAGTGGTAAAAATTTTGATGATTTAGAAACATTATTATCTTACTTAAATGATAATAGAATCCCAAAACTTTACCATTATTGTAAAGAGAAAGTTACTCCCTATAAGAATGGGAAAAATCCCTCATTATATGCCATGGTATTGTTAGATGTATTTTTAGTGGAGATTTTAAATGAATCAACATAGTAATCCAAAAATAAGATTTAAGGAATTTGTTAATAAGTGGAATAACTATAGATTAGGACAGCTTGGAAATTTTAAATCGGGTATAGGCTTTCCAGATAGTCAGCAAGGTGGTACAGAAGGAATTCCGTTTTTTAAGGTTTCTGATATGAACAATATTGGAAATGAAACTGAGATGAGGAATGCAAATAATTATGTTACACAGGATCAAATTATAAAAAATAGTTGGAAAGTTATTAATGAAACTCCAGCTATCATTTTTGCAAAAGTCGGTGCTGCATTGATGTTAAATAGAAAACGGATAGTTAATAGACCTTTTCTGATTGACAATAATACTATGAGCTATTCCTTAGATGAATCATGGGATAAAGATTTTGGTTTAACATTATTTCAAACGATAAATTTGCCCAAGTATGCACAAATCGGTGCCCTTCCTTCATACAATGCCAGTGATATAGCAATAATAAAGGTTAATGTACCGAATGTTCAAGAACAATCCGCCATTGGCTCCCTTTTCCGCACCCTCGACGACCTTCTGTCTAGCTACAACGACAATCTCGCCAACTATCAATCTCTCAAGGCGACTATGCTCTCCAAGATGTTTCCCAAAGCTGGTCAGACCGTTCCTGAGATTCGTTTGGATGGATTTGAAGGTGAGTGGGAAAAGTCTAAATTGAAAGATGTCGCTCACCGTGTACAGGGGAATGATGGAAGAATGGATTTGCCAACTTTAACAATTTCTGCTTCTGGCGGTTGGATGAATCAAATTGATCGATTTTCTGCTAATATTGCTGGAAAAGAACAAAAGAATTATACCCTGTTAAAAAAGGGGGAACTATCATATAACCATGGTAATTCAAAATTAGCAAAATATGGAGTCGTTTTTGAATTACAGGATTATGAAGAAGCTCTTGTTCCAAAGGTTTATCATAGTTTTAGAGTTAATCAACTTGCAGATGCAAAATTTATTGAAATAATGTTTTCAACAAAAATACCAGATCGGGAATTAGGAAAACTCGTTTCATCAGGGGCTAGAATGGATGGATTGTTAAATATTAGTTTTGATGATTTTATGAATATTACTATTATTATTCCAACAATTGCCGAACAACAAGCCATCGGCACCTACTTCTCTAATCTTGATAACCTCATCAATTCTTACCAAGAAAAAATTTCTCAACTGGAAACACTCAAAAAGAAACTCTTACAAGATATGTTCATCTAACCATCAAAACTTCCCTTTATCAGCATCCATAAGCACATCCTTTTTCGAATAGTATAAGTGAGACCCTTTGATTCTTTCAAAGGGTGTTCCTTAGTGTTAAATAACTTAAAAGTATTTACTTTTAATAACTTTAAAGTTATAATATATTCGAAAAGAGGTTGCTTTGTGCACGCTATTTATTTTTATAAGGACAAACAGGGGAATCAACCGGTCTTGGACTACATGAGGGAGCTAGCTCGTCACGATAGCAAGGACAGTCGGATCAAACTCAACAAGCTCAACGACTATATCGAGCTTTTGAGCCAGCATGGAACTCGTGCTGGCCAACCCTACATCAAGCATCTGGATGCGGAGATTTGGGAGTTGAGACCCTTGCGGGATCGGATTTTATTTGTGGCTTGGCTGGATGGGAGCTTTGTCTTACTGCATCATTTTGTCAAAAAGACGCAAAAGACACCTAGACGAGAGATCGAGAAAGCCAAGCGGGAGTTGCAAGATTTGAAGGAAAGAGGGCTAAGAGATGAAGAATAGTGCCATCGGCAGTAATTGGAAAGACGTGAGAGCAGAGCTCTTCACCAAGGAAGAAATCCTGGAAAGTGATCTGCGGGTCGCGATTATGACAGAGCTCATCGAGGCTCGGCATGAAAAGGGCATTAGCCAAAAGAAACTAGAAGAACTCAGTGGGGTCAGCCAACCGGTCATCGCTCGGATGGAGACAGGAAAGACCAGTCCTCAATTGGACACGGTCTTGAAAGTCTTAGCTAGTCTAGGCAAGACCCTCGCTGTCGTCCCACTGGAACAAGAACAGGTCTAAAAGAAATCAGAAAGAATTACTATGGAAACAACACAAACCTCCCAGTCGCTCTACCAAGCCCTGTGGAACTCAGCGGACGTGCTCCGCTCTAAGATGGATGCCAATGACTATAAGTCTTACCTATTGGGGATGATCTTTTACAAGTATCTCTCAGATAAGTTGCTCTTCTTCGTTGCGGAAACCATGGAGAAAGAGACAGAGAGTCTGGATGAAGCCTTGGCGCTTTACCGGTCCTACTATGAGGATCCAGACTCTCAAGAGGACTTGATCTCCGTCATCACCGATGAGCTCAACTATGTCATCAAGCCAGACTTGACCTTTACGGCCTTGGTGGACCGGGTCAATGAAGGGACCTTCCAGCTAGAAATCTAGCTCAGGGCTTCCGAGACATCGAGCAGAGTGACGACCTCTATGAGAATCTCTTTGAGGACATTGATCTCTACTCCAAAAAACTAGGGGCCACTCCTCAAAAGCAAAACCAACTAGTGGCTGCCGTCATGAAAGAATTGGCAGTGCTAGACGTGGCAGGTCATGCGGGTGATATGCTTGGGGATGCTTATGAGTACTTGATTGGTCAGTTTGCGACCGACTCTGGAAAGAAGGCTGGAGAGTTCTATACGCCTCAGCCTGTAGCCAAGCTCATGACCCAGATTGCCTTTTTAGGGCGTGAAGACGAGCAGGGCTTTACCCTCTACGATGCCACCATGGGATCGGGCTCGCTCTTGCTCAATGCCAAGAAGTTTTCTCACCAGCCTCAAACCGTCCAATACTTTGGCCAGGAGCTCAATACCTCAACCTATAACCTGGCTCGGATGAACATGATCCTACACGGGGTTCCGGTGGAAAACCAGTTCTTGCATAATGCCGATACGTTGGACGAAGACTGGCCGACCCAGGAGCCGACCAACTTTGATGGGGTCCTTATGAACCCACCCTACTCAGCTAAGTGGTCTGCAAGCTCTGGTTTCCTCCAAGATCCTCGCTTCTCCCCATTTGGCAAGCTGGCGCCTCAGTCCAAGGCAGACTTCGCCTTTCTCCTGCACGGTTACTATCACTTGAAACAAGACAATGGTGTGATGGCCATCGTCCTTCCTCACGGGGTCCTTTTCCGTGGCAATGCGGAAGGAACCATTCGCAAGGCCTTGCTGGAAGAAGGGGCCATTGATACCGTAATCGGTCTTCCTGCAAATATCTTCTTCAATACCAGCATTCCAACGACGGTCATCATTCTCAAAAAGAACCGGACCAATCGGGACGTTTATTTTATCGATGCTTCTAAGGAATTTGACAAGGGCAAGAACCAAAACATCATGACGGATGCCCATATCGAGAAGATCCTCCAGGCTTATAAGAGCAGAGAAGACATGGATAAGTTTCCCATCTGGCTAGCTTTGAGGAGATCGTCGAGAATGACTACAACCTCAATATCCCACGCTATGTGGATACCTTTGAGGAAGAAGAAGTAGAGCCACTGACAGATATCGTGGCTAAGATCAACCAAACCAACGTGACGATTGAGACTCAGACAGCTTCTCTCTTAGACATGCTTAGCCAGCTTCATGGAACAACGCCAGAAGCCGATGCCGAACTCAAGAAATTTGTCCAAGAGTTTAAGGGGTAGGTCTTAATACATTTAACAGACCATTCCCTCCTTAGTTTTCTAAGGAGGTTTTTTTGTTGAGTTATTTTTCTTGCTTCTTTTATAAAAGAGTGTATAATGATGTAATATAAACCATTACAACAAAATAAAACCGAAAAGGAGACACCTATGACCTACGCTTACAATAGCAAGATTTACTTGGCAGAAGCAGTGCTCAATGTGAAGGATCTGGCTCGCCAGACCGCTTTTTACACCCAGATTCTGGGGTTGGAGATTTTGTCTCAGCATGAGGAGGAGGTCCTTCTTGGGGCTGGAGGCAAGCCCTTGGTGCACCTGATCCAAACGGATCGGACTGAGCCTGTTAAGGCTAGCTACGGTCTCTATCACATGGCCATTCTCCTACCTAGTCGGGAGGACTTGGCGGATGTCTTTAAGCATATGGCTGAGTTGAATGTTCCCTTTGTCGGAGCTGCCGACCACGGCTACAGTGAGGCTCTTTATCTTGAAGATCCAGAGGGCAATGGAATCGAGCTCTACCGGGATAAGCCAGTGGCAGAGTGGGATATCCGTGAGGATGGTCGCATCATCGGCGTGACAGAGGAGCTCTCTGCCCAAGAGATTTATGAGATGGGCCGCAAGGTTGAGCCCTTCCAGATAGCGTCTGCTACCCGCATGGGTCATATTCACCTCTCTGTGAGAGATAGCCAAGCAGCGTCAGCCTTTTATCAGAAGGTGCTAGACCTGTCGGATAAGTTCACCGTCCCATCAGCCAGCTGGATCGCTTCTGGGGATTACCACCATCACCTGGCAGTCAATGAGTGGGGTGGCAAGCACTTGGCTAAACGTGAAGCACAGCTTCCTGGCCTAGCCTATTACGTCGTCCACTTAGAAAAGAAAGAAGACCTGGTTGCCATCGCAGAGCGAGCAAAAGAGCAGGAGGCACCAGTCACCTGGCTGACATCAGGCGAGCTCGAGTTTACAGACCCGGATGGGATTGTAACCCGCGTCAGAAAAGGTTAGAAACCTTGATAAATTAGGGTTTTTGAGATAAAAAAACAAAAATAGTAAAAATTAGTGATATTTCAAGATGTAATTCTTGACATTACATCTAGGCCGTGTATAATAGTTTTTGTAATAAATAAACTTACAACAGAAAGAGGAAACAACTATGAAAAACATTTTATTTATCGTCGGATCTCTTCGTCAAGGATCTTTTAACCACCAAATGGCTAAGAAAGCAGAAAGCATCCTAGAAGGAAAAGCAACAGTGACTTACTTGGACTACAAAGACATCCCAATGATGAACCAAGATTTAGAAACACCAACCTTGCCAGCTGTGCAAGCGGCGCGTGATGCAGTCCTTGCGGCGGATGCCATCTGGATCTTCTCACCAGTCTATAACTTTGCCATTCCAGGTGCAGTGAAAAACTTGATTGACTGGCTCAGCCGTGCCCTTGACCTATCAGAAACTCGTGGTCCATCTGCCCTCCAGGACAAGATCGTAACAGTATCTTCAGTCGCTAATGCAGGACACGAGCCAATGTTTGCGGCCTACCAAGCCCTCTTACCATTCGTTCGTACCCAAGTAGTAGGAGACTTCACAGGAACAACCGTTAACCCAGAAGCCTGGGCAACAGGTGAATTGATCTTGACAGACGAAGCAATCGCAGGATTGGAAAAACAAGCCCAAGCTCTATTGGAAGCGTAAAAAAAGCTGAGACAGAAGTCTCAGCTTTTTTAAATACTAAACAATTGTCCGAAGAGATAGGTAACTCCCATGGTGAGGAGACTAATGACCAAGTTACGGATCATGGCTTGCTTGGTTGGCGCTTTTCCTAGCTTGGCACTGGTATAGCCAGTAAAGAGAAGGGAAAGGGCCACGATGATCACTGTTGCTGGGATCCGGATTTCTTTTGGCAAGAGGATGATTGACAGCATAGGAGGAAGGGATCCAAGGACAAAGGCAATAAAGCTCGAGATGGCCGCATGCCAAGGATTGGTAAACTCTTCAAACTCCAGTCCATACTTTTCTTCCACCAAGGCTTTGAGAGGGTGTTTGAGAAAGGCCCGATCGGTCATGATTTGAGCTGCCGTTTCGCATTCCCCATTTTGAATATAGGCTGCATAGAGGGAGTCGCGTGCAGCTTTTGGATCGCGGTCCAGAAGGGCTTGCTCCCGACTCACAGCGGCTTCTTCTGTATCCTTTTGGGTGGATACAGACACGTATTCACCACCCGCCATAGAGAAGGCACCGGCCAGAATGGCAGAGAGGCCAGATAGGAAGATAATCCAAAGATTGCTGGTCGCGCTGGCAACCCCGATAACGACTCCAGCGATTGAGATAATGCCATCATTGGCACCGAGCACTCCAGCTCGTAAGATATTTAAGCGGTCATTAAATGAAGCATCAACGCCATGTTTAGTTTCAGTCATACTTGTCTCCTGATTTCTTATTTAGAATGATTATAATTAAAGTTAAGTAATATTGCAAGTCCTTTGTCCTAAATGATAAAGTCCGACAATTTAAGAAAGGTTCATGGAGGATAGAAGGTAAATCTCATCTTAAAAAATGTACCGTCATCAGAAGGAGCTAAGATATTATAATGCTTTGACAATCGAAATAATTTTAGATATAATTCTATAAATGGATTATGAATAGGAGTTAACCATGAAAAAATTAGTCGCAAGCGGTATTACCCTTCTCTCGGTCTTAACCTTGGTCGCATGTTCGGGAAATCAAACTGCAAAACCGAAGGATTCTTCAGAGAAATCTTCTAGCAAGGTGGAAAAGAAATCTTCTTCCTCTAAGAAAACATCCTCATCTAAGAAGAAATCATTTTCTTCAAAGAAATTTGAGTTAACAGATGATACAAGTAGTTCTTCTAGTCAGTCTTCATCAGGCTCTGGTGCTCAAGCAACAGCTCCAGAAGTTGTTTTGGTAACGGATCAAGAAATTGAAAATGCGAAAACCATTGGGGAAATCAAGGCGCTTTATGCTAAACTAGCTGAAAATTATAAGAAGCATGCCAATGAATTGGGAGAAAAGTTGCCAAAATCTGAACAAGAATCTTACTTCAAGACCATAGAACCTGGTATCAAGAAGATGGATGAAGAGTTGGCTTCTGTGAATGAAACACTTGCTCAATTTGGAGATGATACAACGCTATTCCCAGAAGAGCACCGTGCAGCCTTTATTGAGGCCTTCAAAGCAACCCGTGATACCATGACAAATGCTTTGGTAACTGCTTACAAGTTTGTTGGAGGTTTGAGTAGCTAAGGCCTCTGTCTTCTCTGTGGGGACTCAGTTTCTTCAGCTACAGATTGGATTAAAAAAGAAATAAAGAGTAAGTAGATAATTGTTGCTATCTGCTTACTCTTTTTGCTTTCTATCCGAGCTAGTCTTTTAGGGGCAGTCGTGCTATAATCGTACTAGCAGATTATTGAAGGAGAAATTCATGAATCAAACAGTTGAATATCTAAAAGAACTCACAGCCATCGCATCACCGACAGGCTTTACAGAAGAAGTGGCGACCTACCTAGTCAAGACTTTGACAGACCTAGGCTACAGCCCTGTTCGGACAGCTAAGGGAGGCGTGACCGTCGTCCTCAAGGGTGAGAATGACGAGCAACACCGCTACATCACAGCCCACGTAGATACTTTGGGGGCGATTGTCCGTGCTGTGAAACCTGATGGACGTCTCAAACTGGATCGTATCGGTGGTTTCCCTTGGAACATGATTGAAGGGGAAAACTGTACGGTCCATGTGGCCAATACTGGTAAGACACACTCCGGTACTATCCTTGTCCACCAAACCTCTTGCCACGTCTACAAGGATGCGGGAACTGTAGAGCGGACCCAGGACAACATGGAAGTGCGCTTGGATGAAAAAGTGACCTCTGAAAAAGAAACCCGTGACTTAGGGATTGAAGTGGGAGACTTTATCAGCTTTGATGCTCGGACCATCGTCACAGATACGGGCTTTATCAAGTCTCGTCACCTGGATGATAAGGTCAGCGCTGCCATCTTGCTTAATCTCCTTCGCGTCTACAAGGAAGAAGGCGTGACCCTACCAGTGACGACTCACTTTGCCTTTTCTGTCTTTGAAGAAGTGGGACATGGGGCTAACTCTAGCATCCCAGCTCAAGCGGTTGAATATTTAGCAGTAGACATGGGGGCTATGGGAGATGACCAGCAGACAGACGAGTACACGGTTTCTATCTGTGTCAAAGATGCTTCTGGTCCTTACCACTATGGTTTCCGCCAGCACTTGGTGGCTTTGGCCAAGGAGCAAAACATCCCATACAAACTGGACATCTATCCTTTCTATGGTTCGGATGCCTCTGCAGCCATGAGCGCAGGTGCAGAAGTCAAGCATGGTCTTCTCGGAGCAGGGATCGAGTCTAGCCACTCTTATGAGCGGACCCACGTGGATTCTGTGGTGGCGACAGAGCGCATGGTCGACGCCTACCTCAAGAGCGACTTGGTCAAATAAGCTTCGTTTTCAAGGTTTTAAAAAAGATTGAATCTGCCTGGCCAAGTTGGCTAGGCAGATTTTATAGGATAAACTGTCAAAAAATTCTTGACATCCCCAAAAAATGTAGTAAAATATGTAGTAAATCAGAAAGTAACTAGTCTAAGATTTTCAGGGAGCCTGCGGGTATTGTGAGCAGGTAGTCGGAGTTAGTGAACATTGGGCTGATTGTTTAGAGTAGGAGAAGATAACACATATTCTTCTCGGTAGGCACCCCTTATCGTGCGACTCCTTGTTAGAGGAGATAGAGATAATGGTCGCTTTCTACCCTTTTGACCATTAACTGAGGTGGTACCGTGTTAAACCTGATTTAATGCCCTCACAGAGTGTTACTCTGTGAGGTTTTTTGTATTCTGTTGAAGTTGGTCAGCTTGCTAACTTCGAAGAGTATTGGATGTGCTTGGATCAGGACTTGCATCGCTTCGTCCCTAGGAAAAGAAAGGAATTCCTATGAAAAAAATTTTACCAGCTGATACCTTAACCCCCATTCTAGCCTACATGCGTGTCCAAGGTGACCATAAGGTCATCCTTGAGTCGATCCCGCGTGAGAAGGAGAATGCCCGCTTTTCTATCGTGGCCTACAATCCAGTATTTGAGGTGACCTATCAGGATGGCATCCTGTATGAGAATGGTAAGGTGCTGGAGCAAGATCCTTTTGACTACCTCCACCAGGTAACAGTCAAGGGACTGACGTCTGATCTTCCTTTCGCTGGTGGGGCCATCGGTTTTGCAGGCTACGATATGATCGGAGTCTATGAGGAGATTGGATCCATTCCTCAGGATACGATCGGGACACCAGATATGCATTTCTTCATCTACGAGTCCTATTTGATTTTTGACCACAAGAAGGAAAAAGTCTATGTGGTGGAGGACAATATCTACTCTGGTCGGAGCAATGACGCGGTCCGCCAATCACTGGGGCAAGTAGTGACCAATCTGCAAACCCAAGCACCCAACGAGTTCACCCCTCAGGCCTTGCAGGCCCTGCACTTCACCAACCACATCGAGAAGGAAGTCTTTATGGAGATGGTGGAGAAGGCCAAGAAACTGATCCGTGAAGGCGATATGTTCCAATGTGTCCTCAGTCAACGCTTTTCAGCAGACTTTGAGGGTGATCCCTTGGATTATTACCGAAATTTGCGCGTGACCAACCCATCCAACTATCTCTATTTCTATGACTTTGGCGACTACCAGATTATTGGGGCCAGTCCTGAAAGCCTGGTATCGGTGAAGAAGGGAGAGGTGACCACCAATCCAATCGCTGGAACCCGACCTCGTGGAGCGACGGAAGAAGAGGACCAAGCTCTGGCTCATGAACTCCTTCACGATATCAAGGAAACAGCCGAGCACCGCATGCTAGTGGATCTGGGACGAAATGATATCGGGAAAATCGCTCAAAACGGGACGGTCGAAGTGACCAAGTATATGGAAGTGGAGTATTTCCGCTATGTCATGCACCTGACCAGTGTGGTCAAGGGGGAACTCCTGCCACACCTAACAGCTCTCGATGCACTCAAATCCACCTTGCCAGCTGGGACAGTCTCTGGGGCTCCTAAGATTCGGGCCATGCGTCGGATCTATGAGTTGGAACAGGAAAAACGTGGCGTCTATGCGGGAGCTATTGGTTACCTCTCTGCGACAGGGGATATGGACTTCGCTATTGCCATCCGGACCATGATCCTCAAAAATCAAAAGGCCTACGTCCAAGCAGGAGCAGGGATTGTCTACGACAGTGTTCCAGAGAATGAATTTTACGAGACGATTAACAAGGCAAAATCGATGACAAGAATAGGAGATGTTCAATGATTTTATTAGTGGATAATTACGATTCCTTCACCTATAATTTGGCCCAATACCTGGGAACTTTTACAGAGGTTGAGGTCTTGCGAAATGATGATGAGCGCTTGTATGAGCAGGCGGAAGTGGCAGATGCCCTCGTCTTCTCCCCAGGTCCAGGCTGGCCAGCAGATGCTGGGAAAATGGAAGCCATGATTAAAGACTTTGCAGGTAAGAAACCTATGTTGGGGATTTGCCTGGGGCACCAAGCCCTGGCTGAGACCTTTGGCGGCAAGTTGCGCCTGGCTAAGAATGTCATGCATGGCAAACAAAGCCAGATTACCTTTGAAACGCCATCTCCCATTTTCGAGGATATTGAGAATGATATGCCCATCATGCGTTACCATTCTATCGTCGTTGACCAAATGCCAGAAGAATTTGAGGTAACGGCCATCACCACGGACGACCAAGAAATCATGGCCATCCAACACAAGAGCCTGCCTATCTACGGGCTTCAATATCATCCTGAGAGTATCGGCAGTCCAGATGGTCTAAAAATGATTGAAAATTTTGTGAAGCTGGTCCTCGACTAGACCAACAGTTCCAAGCAACTAAAATTTCTATTGAAACGTGTAGAAAAGACAAGAGGAAACCCTTATGAAAGAACTATTCTTACAAATCTCTAATCGCCAAGACTTGACGCAAGAGCAGGTCCAAGAAGTCTTTAATCAAATCTTGCAAAACCAACTATCAGAAAGTCAAATCGCTGCCTTTTTGATGGGACTCAAAACCAAGGGAGAAACAGCAGACGAAATTACCGGAATTGTACGTGCCTTAAAGGCCCATGCGACGGTATTGCCAGAAACCTTCTCAGATGCCATGTGCAACTGTGGGACTGGTGGAGACCAATCCTATAGCTTTAACATTTCGACGACTGTTTGCTTCGTTTTGTCTGCGGGAGGGATCCGCATGGCCAAGGCCGGCAATCGCTCTGTTTCTTCTAAGTCAGGCTCTGCAGATGTCCTTGAAGCGCTGGGAATCAACGTGGCTGCCTCGCCAGAGACCCTCTCTAAAGCCTTGGACGAGGTTGGTTTGGCCTTTATCTTTGCGCAAACCATGCATCCGGCTATGCGCTTTATTGGTCCTGCTCGTCAGGCTATGGGGATTCCAACCATTATGAACCTGGTCGGTCCTCTGGCTAATCCACTGGATCTTGAAACCCAACTCATGGGGCTCTACCGTGTCGAATTGCAAGAGATTGTCGTGCGTGCCATCCAGCAGTTGGGACGCAAACGTGCCGTCGTCATCACAGGTCCTGACAATATGGACGAAGCAGCTCTATATGGAACCAATACCTATACCCTCCTAGAAGACGGCAAAATCAGCCAGCATACCTTTACCTATGAAGATCTAGGGATGGACAAGGTAGAGCTGTCTGAAATAACTGGTGGCGATGCCAAGGAAATGCAGAAATTCTCCTCAGTGTATTGAAGAATGAAGCCAGCCCTTATCTGGAAACGACAGTTCTCAATGCTGGTCTTGGTTTCTATGCCAAAGGAAAAGTGGCAAGCATCAAAGAAGGTGTGGAGCTTGCGCGTCAATTGATTGCGGATGGTTCTGCCCTTGCTAAATTGCAACACTTACAAGAGGTTCAAGTATGAGTAAAGCCTTTCTACCGACAATCCTAGAACAAAAAGAAAAAGAAGTGGCGCAAATGGTCATGGAAGACCTCCAGCCTCTTCGTCAGACCTATCGTCTCTATGATTTTCTCAAGAGCCATCAAGAGCACTTGCAGATCATCGCTGAGGTGAAGAAAGCCAGCCCTAGTATGGGGGATATTAACTTGGATGTGGATATTGTCGCCCAAGCCAAGACCTATGAAGAAAACGGGGCAGCCATGATCTCAGTCCTGACGGACCAAGTCTTTTTCAAAGGAGATCTCGACTACCTTCGTGAGATTTCTTCCCAGGTAACGATTCCAACCTTGGCCAAGGACTTTATCATCGATGAGAAGCAAATTGTCCGCTCTCGCAATGCCGGAGCGACGGTTATTCTCTTGATTGTCGCAGCCCTGCCAGAAGCTCGGCTCAAAGAACTCTATGACTTTGCGACAGGGCTTGGTTTAGAGGTGCTTGTAGAGACCCATAACTTAGCTGAGCTCGAAATCGCCCATCGGATAGGGGCGGACATCATCGGGGTCAACAACCGGAACCTGGTCACCTTTGAGACGGATCTGAATACCAGTCTTGAATTGTCCACGCATTTCAAAAATCAGCCAGTTTATATTTCGGAGTCCGCTATTTTTAATGGGTCAGATGCAGCTCTTGTCGCTCCCTACTTTAATGGGATCTTGGTAGGAACTGCCCTCATGACAGCAGGAAATGTAGCAGAAAAAGTCAAGGAGTTACAAATTGACAAAGGTTAAAATATGCGGCCTGTCTACAGTGGAAGCCGTGGAGACGGCTGTTCTAGCAGGAGCAGACTATATCGGCTTTGTATTTGCTAAGAGCAAGCGACAAGTCAGTCTGGAGCAAGCCCACGAATTGGCGAGACTGGTGACTGGTCCGACCAAAATTGTCGGAGTCTTTGTCTCACCGAGTCTAGAGGAGCTGGAGCAAGCCATTGCTCAGGTTCCCTTAGACATTGTTCAGATTCATGGAACGTTTGATGAAGATCAGATTCCAAATATTTCAGTTCCCGTCATTCGCGCGATCCAGCTCAGAGATCAGGAAGCCCAAGTGTCAAGCCAGGCAGATTATCTGCTCTTTGATGCTCCAGTAGCTGGGAGTGGGCAAACCTTTGATTGGGACTTGCTGAAAGATCAGAAGATCCGGCAGGACTTCTTTATTGCAGGGGGCTTGACAGTAAATAATGTCCGCCAAGCTCGAGAGACCTTTCAGCCCTATGCCCTGGATGTCTCTTCAGGGGTCGAAACAGACGGACACAAAGATATAGAAAAGATAAAAGCATTTATAGAAGGAGCGAAAGCATGAACTATCAACTACCGGATGAAAAAGGGTTTTATGGAAAATTTGGGGGCCAGTTTGTCCCAGAAACCCTGATGACAGCTGTGATCGAACTGGATAAGGCATACCGAGAAGCCAAAGCAGATCCAAGCTTTCAGGCGGAATTGGATGACTTGCTCAAGAATTATGTAGGGCGGGAAACTCCTCTCTACCACGCCAAAAGCCTCTCCAAGCACATCGGTGGGGCACAAATCTACCTGAAACGAGAAGACCTCAACCATACAGGGGCCCACAAGATTAACAATGCCCTTGGTCAGGTCTTGCTGGCTAAACGGATGGGAAAGAAGAAGATCATCGCGGAGACAGGGGCTGGTCAACACGGAGTAGCGACAGCGACGGCAGCAGCACTCTTTGAGATGGAGTGTACCATCTACATGGGGGAAGAAGATGTCAAACGCCAAGCCCTCAATGTCTTTCGGATGGAACTCTTGGGAGCAAAAGTCCATAGTGTGACAGACGGATCGCGCGTGCTAAAAGATGCGGTCAATGCGGCCCTTCGTGCATGGGTAGCTGGGATTGATGATACCCACTACATCATGGGATCTGCCCTTGGACCAGCTCCTTTCCCAGAGATTGTCCGAGATTTTCAATCCGTGATTGGTAAGGAAGCCAAACGTCAGTTTGCTGAAGTCTCAGGTGGGAAACTTCCTGATGCGATCCTAGCTTGTATCGGTGGAGGCTCCAATGCCATTGGCATGTTCTACCCCTTCGTAGAAGACGAATCTGTAGCCATGTACGGAGCAGAAGCTTCTGGTCTTGGTTTGGATACGGACAAACACGCAGCGACCTTTGCCAAAGGTCGTCCAGGAATCCTTCACGGAGCCTTGATGGAAGTGCTTCAAGATGCCCATGGACAGATCATGGAGGCTTTCTCTATCTCTGCTGGATTGGATTATCCTGGTGTGGGGCCAGAGCATTGTTATTTCAATGAAATTGGCCGGGCTACCTATGATTCCATCACGGATGAAGAAGCCCTCGAAGGATTTAAGCTGCTCTCTCGTTTGGAGGGGATCATTCCAGCATTGGAGTCCAGTCATGCTATCGCTCTAGCGCAAAAAGTCGCATCAAAAATGACTCCGGACCAAAATCTTATCATTTGCCTATCTGGTCGTGGAGACAAAGATGTCATGCAGGTGAAAGAACGGTTTGAAGCAGAAGGGAAGTAGAGATGACCAAAACACTAACACAGCATTTACAAGCTATTAAAGACAGCAAGCAAGGAATCTTCGTCCCTTACATCATGGCGGGGGATCATGAGAAAGGACTAGATGGGCTTTTTGAGACCATTCAGCTCTTGGAAGAAAGTGGAGCATCGGCTATTGAAGTGGGGATTCCTTGGTCGGATCCTGTAGCGGATGGACCAGTCATCGAGATGGCTGGACAACGTAGTTTGGCCAAGGGAGTGACCTTAACCGCTATTGTAAAAAAACTTCAAGAACAAGAGACCAAGATTCCACTGGTCATTATGACCTATATCAATCCAGTCTACCAATATGGGATTGAGGCTTTTATAAAAGAATTGGCTTCTACCTCCGTAAAAGGGTTGATCATTCCAGATTTGCCAAATGAGCATGCCGATATGATAGCACCTTACTTGGAAGGGAGTGATATTGCCCTTGTTCCCTTGGTCAGCTTGACAACAGGTATTGAGCGCCAGAAAGCTTTGATCCAAGAAGCAGAAGGCTTTATCTATGCGGTAGCCATCAATGGAGTTACTGGGAAGATGGGCAACTACCGGGACGACTTGGATCAGCACTTGGCGACCTTGAGAGACTTGGCCACTATTCCAGTTTTGACAGGATTTGGGGTCTCCACCCAAGAAGATATCCAACGCTTTAATCAGGTATCGGATGGTGTCATCGTAGGCTCGAAATTGTTCGGGACCTTCATGAGGGCAAAACCAGCGATGTTAAGGCATTTGTAGACTATGGTTCACACTTTAATAAATGCTAAGGTTAAGAAAAATTACAAAATTTAATAAATTTTCAGAAAATTACTTCTCTTCTGAAAATCTTTGTGGTATAATCTTAAAACAACCTTAAAAATTTATTAGGAGTAAACTATGAAAAAAAGAAATGTCATTGCTCTTGCAGGAGTAGCTCTTCTTTCAGCAGGTATTCTTGCAGCATGTTCTGGTGGTTCTAAATCATCAAGCTCAAGCTCAAAATCAAGTGAAGCAGGTCAAAAATTCTCTTACGTCTATGAGACAGAACCTGAAAACTTGAACTACATCACATCTGGTAAAGCTGCAACCCACGAAATCACAGGAAACTTGATCGATGGATTGTTTGAAAACGACAAGTATGGAAATTTGATTCCTTCACTTGCTAAAGATTGGACAGTTTCAGAAGATGGCTTGACTTATACTTACAAACTTCGTGATGATGCCAAATGGTATGATTCAGAAGGGGAAGAGTATGCGGACGTGACAGCTGATGACTTCGTTGCAGGGATCAAGTATGCTGCTGACCACAAGTCTGAAATGCTCTACATCATTCAAAACTCTATCAGGGGCTTGAATGATTATGTTGAAGGTAAGACTTCAGACTTCAAAAATGTAGGTATAAAAGCAGTCGATGATCATACTCTTCAAATCACTTTGAACCAGGCAGAGCCTTTCTGGAATTCTAAGTTGACTCTTGGGATCACTTTCCCAATCAACGAGAAATTCGTTGAATCAAAAGGGGATAAATTTGCCCAAGCAAGTGACACTAGCTCACTTCTTTACAATGGTCCATACATCTTGAAGAGCTTCACTTCTAAATCATCTATCGAGATGAGCAAGAATGAAAACTACTGGGATAAGGACAATGTTCACATCACAGATGTTAAGCTCGAATACTATGATGGTCAAGACCAAGTAAATTGGCAAACTCATTTGAGGACAACGCTCTTAGCCTTGCTAAATTGTTCCCAACTGGACCTGGATTTACAGACCAAGCTAAGAAGTTTAAAGATGAAATCATCTACACTCCTCAAGATGCCAGCACCTTCGTTATCGGTGTGAATATCGACCGTCAGTCATACAAGTACACTTCAAAAACAACAGATGAAGAAAAATCATCTACTAAGAAAGCTCTTTTGAACAAAGACTTCCGTCAATCAATCAACTTTGCCTTTGACCGTGAAGCCTATGCTGCCCAAGCGAATGGTAAAGATGGAGCAAGCAAACTGATCCGTAACTTGTACATCCCACCTACATTCGTTCAAGCAGATGGCAAGACCTTCGGTGAGATGGTTAAATCTGAGTTGGTGACTTATGGAGACGAGTGGAAAGATGCAAATCTTGACGATGGTCAGAATGGTCTTTACAACGAAAAACAAGCCAAAGAAGAGTTTGCGAAAGCGAAATCTGCACTTGAAGCAGATGGCGTGAAATTCCCAATCCACTTGGATATGCCAGTAGACCAAACGACTCAATCTAAGGTTCAACGTGCTCAATCTTTCAAACAATCAGTTGAAAGTACGCTTGGAAAAGAAAACGTTGTTGTCGATATCCATATGGTATCAAAAGAAGATCTCTTGAACGTAACCCTCTTTGCTGCTAAAGCAGAAGACGAAGACTGGGATATCTCAGATAACGTTGGATGGAGCCCTGACTATCAAGACCCATCAACTTACCTTGATATCTTGAAAGCATCTTCTGGTGAAAATACTCGTACCTTCCTTGGATTTGACCCAAGCGAAAACAATGAGGCAGCTAAGAAAGTTGGCTTGTACGACTTTGAGAAGATGGTAACAGAAGCAGGAGCTGAAACACAAGACCTTAACAAACGTTATGAGAAATATGCGGCAGCTCAAGCTTGGTTGACAGATAGTGCTTTGGTCATCCCAACCACTTCTAAGACTGGTCGTCCATTCTTGACTCGTGTTGTACCATTCTCAGCACCATTTGGCTGGACTGGTGGTAAAGGAAAAGACAACGTTGTCTATAAAGGTATGGAACTTCAAGACAAGGCTGTAACAACCGAAGACTACAACAAAGCTCTTGAAAAATGGAAGAAAGAGCAAGCAGAGTCTAACCAAAAAGCTCAAGAAGAATTAAAAGATCATGTGAAATAAACATCTTTTGATCGAGGCAAATTTGCCTCGATTTTTTTCTTGTTTAGAATTTGCTATAAAAGCGCTTACATAGTATAATAGTTGTATTGATTACAAAATAGTGAGGTCTCTTTTATGAAAAAGAAAACAGTGGTGTCCATGGTGGCTTCAAGCCTTCTGCTAGCTCCATTTGTCTTAAATCAAGTGGTAGCAGCAGATGAGAACCTAGCAGAGCTTGCTCCAACGAAAGAAGTGGTGACTCAGGTGGCTCCGGAGCCTGTAGCTTCTGAAGGAGCGGCTTCCCAATCTCAAGCAGACCAGTCTGCATCCGCTTCAAGTGTGGATCCTAAGAAGGAAGTAGAGACTTCTGAACCTGCAGGACCGAGTCCAATTGCTCCGGCAGAGACGGAGAAGGCTGACAAGCCAGTCGAACAAGAAAGACCGTGACGGTAACTGAGAAAACAAACCACCCACAGGCACCTCAGGGGGCAGGTGTCCCAGCTAGTCCAGCGGCTTCGACGGGAACATCAACACCAGCTACAGGACAAGCCTTAACTTCTTATACAGGTAGCCTGGCAAATAGTGAACTCAAGGATAAGGAATTAACGGTTCAAAATGCTGTTGATGAATTGCTTCAGTGGGCTGCGACGGATTCCAAACAGGTCGGTCAATCGGCTGCGGATCGGGAACGCTTTGCTAAGAGTCTAGGAATGATCAGTACTCAAGAGGACTTGAACCGCAAGGTCAGTCAAGAAGAGCTGACCAATATGTATAGCATTGCTAAGAAACTCTATGATGCCTATCGCTCTGAGAAGAAAGCTCCTCTCTTTTTAAATGGGCGGGCTCAACCCATCTTCCCTTATACAACTGGGGAAAAATCAGATGAAGACTATCACTATGAGGATAGCGAAATCGTCCGCTTCCCAGTCTATGTAGAGACCGATTACGATACAGATGCGGATGGCAAGCCTGACCTAGTCAAGGCCATTGTCCAGTTGCCTAAGGCAGTTGCCAGGGGAGACTTTAAGGCGGCGACCATTCTGGAAGCACGTCCTTATGTAGCAGGAACCTTGGATGAGAACTATGTGACCCTTGAAAGTTTGGGCTTACCGACAGATGGCTCCTATGATATGAAGAAATTGCGGAAGCAACCGGCTAAACGTCAGGCAGATGGAAACTCGTCAACAGTAGAAGCGGCTAAGAAGGCCAAGGCTTCGGATTGGTATTACTACAGTCCCTACGAGTATATCTATGACTACGAAAATCTCAACTGGTACGACTATTTCTTGGTCAGAGGCTATGCTTTTATCTCCAGTGCAGGACTTGGTACCAAAGGATCAGAAGGATTTAACACTACAGGATCTGATCTCGAAATCAATGCCTTTAAGAATATTATCGAGTGGGTCAATGGCAAACGCAAGGCCTACACCGATAAGACCAGCAATGTCGAAATCAAGGCAGACTGGGCTACAGGAAATGTTGCTATGACCGGTCTATCCTGGGCTGGAACCACGACCTTTGGTGTGGCAGCGACAGGCGTAGAAGGCCTAAAGACTATCGTTCCGGCAGCAGGAATCGCCTCTTGGTATGATTATTTCAATAGTCAAGGAACCCAGTTTGGCAATGCACCTTATAGTGACCTTTCATGGCTCTCCCTCTACGTTAGCACGCGGATGCTGGATCAAAACGATTGGGCTGGTATTTGGCAAAATTATGCCAACTATATCAACCAGCTCAACAAGGATCAAAATGCGCATGAACGCAATTACAGCGATGTCTGGAAGGAGCGGGATTATACCCTTCATCCTGAAAAATTCAAGACCAGTGCCCTCTTGGTTCATGGCTTGAATGATGACAACGTTAAAACCAAGCATTTTGAACTCATGTACGATGCCCTCAAGAAGTCAGGCCAAAATGTCAAGCTCTATCTCCACCAGGGAGACCACGTCTATCCAGCAGCTATGTCTCGTGGTTATGGTATTCAGGCCAATGGCCAAGATTTCTATGACCTGCTCAATACCTGGTTGACCCATTACCTCTATGGCGTGGACAATCAGGTCGAAAACTTTCCAGCGGTTCTAGCTCAAAACAACTATGACCCAAGTAAGTGGACCACTTATGATAACTGGAAGACTTCGCAACGCCTCTTCCTCAATGCCCAGTCGAAACGCTTGGAAGAGACGATTTCAAGCGACTATGCAGGAGCTGGCATAGAGATTGCTAAACGCAACGAAACTGTGAGTCAAGCTTCTTCAAAAGCCAACATGACCTTTGTGTCAGAAGTGACAGAAGATACTACCATCAAAGGGCATATCCTGTGCACTTCAAAGGCGACCCTGGCTAAGGGGAAAGGCAAAAACTTTCAGATCAATGCCCTTTTAGTCGACGTCTCTGATGAGGAATTTGATGTGGTCGGCAATGGTGGCGTCAAGGCGGATAAAAAAGCAGATGGCTTCTGGATGGGAAGTAACCTTTCTAATCTCTCTGTAGCAGAGTTTGAGACCATTAAGACCAAATACAAGGTCATTGCCAAAGGATGGATCAACCTGGCCAACCCTGAGTCTGGCTATGATTCAGCCAGCTCAAGAAATAGTATCGAGCCAAAAGTTGGAGAATTCCACGACTATACGGTCCATCTCCAACCAAACCTCTATACAGTTAAAAAGGGCCATAAGCTAGCCCTAGTCTTCAATACCTATGATCCATCAGACTTAACTGTTGAAAATCCTTATGAAGTCACCTTCAAGACAGATTCGATCCGTGCGACCATTCCGATTGTAGAAGGAACGCGTTCGCAAGTAGCTACTTATCTTCCTAACGCAGCTGATACAGCTTATGCTGCCCTTCCTGAGATTCAAGGAGCCAAATTGGTAGAACCAGCAGTTCATTCCATCGAAGAATACCATCTGCCAGTCCTTCCAAAGCCTGAAAGATATGGTAGATCAGAGCTTCCTGCTAGTACAAATCTTCGTCCTCTCGTCAAAACGGCTGAGAAAGAAACTGCAAAACCAGAATCTCTATCTGTTACTTATGGACAAACATTTGTCTATGAGACGGGTAAAGCAGTAGTTCCAGCGCAAGAAAAAGCAGGTCAGCTTCCTCAAACAGGCACTGAAGAGGAATGGATAGGATACTATGGGTTAGGTACCCTCCTCTTGTCTAGCCTTCTTTTCTGGAAGAAAAAGAAAGAAGATGTCCAAGGCTGAGAACGTAGCAAATATTTCTAAAAACTTGAATTTTGGTGTAGAATAGAACTATCAATGAGAGATTAGTGGAAAGCACTGATCAAAGGAGGAACTATGGTACACGTACTAACAGATGCAACATTTGAACAAGAAACTAGCCAAGGCTTGGTCTTGGTGGACTTTTGGGCAACTTGGTGTGGTCCTTGTCGGATGCAGGCCCCAATCTTGGAACAGTTAGCAGAAGAGATCCATGAAGATGACTTGAAAATCTTTAAGATGGATGTGGATGAAAATCCAAACACTGCTCGTAACTTTGGCATCATGTCTATCCCAACACTCTTGTTCAAGAAAGATGGCCAAGTGGTGAAACAAGTCGCTGGTGTTCACACCAAAGAACAACTCAAAGCGATTGTTGCGGAATTAAGCTAAGATAAAAGGAGCCCTTGGCTTCTTAGCGAATCAAACTCGTTCATTTCCGATGATGGAAGTGGGCGAGTTTTTTCTTTTTATGAATTTGTTAACAGAATAAGATAAGGAATTGACAGCGCTTTCCTAAGGTGTTAGAATGAACCTGTGGTTTGCCATAAAATATAAGAAAGAGAGTAAGACAGAAATCGGTAATTCGTTAGAATTCGATTTCGTCGTCCCACCTCCGCACAGTTGAGTAGGGCTGTAAAAGCTGATGAAATCAGCGTAGTAGGCCCACTCAACCACTGAGTCTTGCTCGACAATCCAAAGAAAATTGAAAGGCTAGAACTTTTGTCCCAGCCTCTTCAGTCAATTAAATTTTCTAGTTAGTCTGCCAAAATCCATACGCTGACAGAGCGTTCTGAGACTGGGAAATCAGCCCAGCCGTCTTCTTGGATTTGAACAGGTTCTTGGTAATTTCCTAGGGCATCGTAGTAGGTCTGTCCTGCATATGCTTGGCCGATTTCCATGCGTTTAGCAGATGCAGCCGCATTTGAAATCACGCAGGCGATAGGAGCAGACTCTTCCGTTCCAGAGCGAGTCCAACCAATGCAGTTAGGATCGTCAAAGTAGTCCCTTTGTTCACCGTAGGATAAGTCTTTGCGGATACGAAGGAGTTGATCAAGCTCGGCTTGGAAATCCTGCTGGGCAAAGTCCCCTGAAATCCCGTAATAGTCTCCGTAAAAGACACATGGAAGTCCAGCCTCGCGGAGGAGAATGAGGGCATAAGCGGCAGGTTTGAACCATTCACCAACAGTAGACTCTAAAGCTTGTCCTCTCTGGGTATCGTGATTATCGACAAAGGTTACAGCACTTTCTGGATGATTGCTTGCGAGTGTACCATTGAAAATAGTGGTTAAATCAAAGTTTTCCCCTTCTTGGCTAGCTCTAAAGAGATTTTGGTGGAGGGCAACGTCGACTAAGTCGAACTGGTAGTCAATGCTGGCTAGGTAGTCATTGTTGCTTTGTTCATCCCCGTTCCAAAACTCACCAAATACATAGAAATCGTCTCCGTATTTGTCCGTGATTTGCTGGATGAAGTTCTTCATAAAGAAGGAGTCGATGTGTTTAACCGCATCGAGACGGAAGCCTTCTACCTCAGTTGTTTCAATAAACCATTCAGCCCATTGGTTGAGGTTTTCGACCACTTCTGGGTGTTTGAAGTCGATATCAGCGTACATGAGGTAATCATAGTTGCCGTTTTCGCTGTCGACCAGATCATCCTGAGCCCAACCTTTGTTTTCCCCTTGGATTTGGTAGATGCCACTCTTATTGCGGGAAGCATCGTAGTCGGTACCGGTGAAGTGGTACCAGTGCCAGTGGAAGTCATTGTAGGCACCATTTCGACCATCAAAGGTAAATTTTGTCCATCCTTTGATAGTAAAAGGCTCAGTCAAGACGATGGTCCGATCGTTAGGGTCCACTTCGACCACTTCAAACTTTTCAAGGCCATCGGCTGCTGCCTTATGGTTGAGAACCACATCAGCCATGGGCTGGATTCCAGCTTCTTTTAAGGCCTGGATGGCTTGCAAGTAGTCCTCTTTGAATCCATACTTGGTGCGGACAGTCCCTTTTTGGTCAAACTCTCCAAGGTCAAAGAGGTCATAGACGCCATAGCCGACATCATTGGCAGATGTTGCTTTAAAAGCAGGTGGCATCCAGATTTTACGAATGCCCAAGTCTGCCAGGTGAGGAGCATCTGCAGCTAAGCGGGTCCAGTGTTGGCCATCTGAGGATAAGTACCATTCAAAATATTGCATTAAGGTTTGATTTTCCATTTTGTTCTCATCTTTCGTGAATAATGCCTTATTTTACCAAAAATGACAGGATAGGGCAAAGGTTTGCACTCTCGAAAACGCTGTCTTTATTGGATTAAGGATAAATGGGCTGGAAACGAGCTCTCTCATGAGAAAAATGGGGAATTTGCCCTCATGAATAGGAACTATTTTTTCGATTTTGTTCAAGTTGGCTCAATCTGTCTAAGAAGGGGTTATCAGTCGAAAAAGTGTCTCCATCATTTGATTGACAGGAGGGAATTTCTGTAGGATGTTCTCTGCTGTCAGTTTAGTTGTTATCCTGTTTGAAAGCTGGTTGAAAGTCCCAGAATTGAGGTCTTATAGACTCATTCTAGGAGAGATATCTATTATTACTAAAAGGAGGCTTCCATTGAGATCCATAGAACTTTTCCAAGAACAAATCGCCATCATTTTTCATGAGGCAATGTCCATACCGAGCTTTACCAATACCGAGACAGAAAGGGAGATAGAAGACTATCTAGAACAACGAATTGGGTCTATTCCATATTTCAAGAGTCACCCCCAGCACTTTGGTCGCTACCCTCTTCCCAATGACCATCTTCATCGCAGTGTCAATTGGGCCTTGGTCGATAAGGGCAAGAAAAAGACAGTGATCATTTTTCACCACCACGATACGGTAGATCTAGAAGATTACGGTCCCCTAGCCCCTATAGCTTTGGATTCTGAGGCGCTGGTTCAAGCCTTGAAGGGCATTGATTTTCGATCAGAAATGCAGGAGGACCTAGATTCTGGCCAATGGCAATTTGGACGAGGTTCTTGTGACATGAAGGCGGCCTTGGCACTCCAACTGGGTGTCTTAGAAGCCTACGCCTCCGATCCAGAAGGGGGTCAGGTCAACCTCCTTTACCTATCTGTGGGAGATGAGGAGTCCTATTCACGTGGGATGAGAGGAGCATTAGGTTTGCTCTGTCAGTTAAAAGATGAGTTTGACTTGGACTACGTCTTAGCGGTCGATTCAGAACCCTTTGAAGCTACTAGTGACAAGGAGAAGGTCCTGCACATTGGAACGGTCGGTAAGCTCATGCCAGTCGTCGTGGCCCAGGGAGTCTTATCCCATATGAAGGAGCCTCTCAAAGGAATCAACGCCCTCTCTCTCCTAATCGCAGTTGCATCGAGATTGGACCTCCATCCTGACCTATCCGACCAAGCGCTGGGAGAGCAGTCCCCTCTCCCTTCTTGGTCTTATCTGCGAGATTTGAAGGAGCAATATGATGTATCGACGGTCCTCTACGCTGCTGGCTATTTCAGTGTGCTGCATCTGAAAAAGACCCCTCAGGAATTGCTGCAACGCATCAAGGAGTTGAGCCAGGAAGCGGTTGATGAGTTTTATGTCAAATACCTGTCCCTCCAGGATCAAGCAGGACAAGAACATGTGATAGCTCAGCCATGGGTGATCAGCTATCAAGAATTGCTGGATCGTTGCCAAAAGAAGGAAGGCTTTCAAGCTTCCAAGAGCAATGTGAGCAAAGGGCCTACCAAGCTTTCTTAGCTGGAGTCAGCTATCAGGCCATTGCCATCCAGCAGATCCAAGATTACTTAGACTTCCTAGCGGAGAAGACTCCATTGGTCGTTATTGGCTTTGCACCACCCTATTACCCATCCATGAACTGTCGCTCTTTACTAAACACCAGTCTCAAAATTGGCACCCTGGTGGATGATTACCGCCATTATTTAGGAAAACGTGGCCTGACCCTGAAGGTGGAGGAATACTTCATGGGCATTTGTGACACCAGTTATTGTGCCCTGGAGAGAGAGCTAGCAAGCTATCAGGTTGTCTTGGATAGTTTGGCGACCCCTTCTCAAGTCTACGAGTTGGATCTGGAAAAAATTGCCCAGATCCAAGTGCCGGCAGTCAATTTAGGACCTTGGGGCAAGGAACTCCATCAAAGAGGGGAGAGGGTCTATAGGGAGGACCTCATGGAGACTATCCCTAACTATCTATTTGGCCTTCTCTACCGTTTTAATGAATTGCTTTAATACTTAAGTTTTCCATTGACAAATGAGGAAAAGAGGACTAAAATATAGGCAAAATAAGTAACCACTTTCTTTCATTAGGGAAGTGGAATAGGAGAAGGAGAATCTATGATTGAATTTCAAGGAGTCACCAAGGATTACGATGGTCAACTGGCATTGAACCATTTGAACTTAACCATTGAAGATGGGCAAATTGTCGGCTTGATCGGCCATAATGGAGCCGGGAAATCAACGACCATTAAGAGTCTGGTCAGTGTCATCACCCCAACGACTGGTAGAATCCTAGTAGATGGGAAGGACCTCTATAGTAATCGCTTGGAAATAAAGAAGAAGATTGGCTACGTAGCCGATTCACCGGATCTCTTCCTTCGATTGACGGCCAATGAATTTTGGGAGTTGGTCGCTACTTCTTATGATATGAGCCAGCAAGAATGTGATGACCGCTTGGAGCAGTTGCTGCATCTGTTTGACTTTGCTAGTCATCGTTATGAGGTCATCGAGTCTTTCTCTCATGGGATGCGCCAGAAGGTCTTTGTCATCGGGGCTCTTCTATCTGATCCAGACATTTGGGTTCTAGATGAGCCCATGACTGGTTTGGATCCCCAAGCCTCTTACGATCTGAAGCAGATGATGCGGGAGCATGCGGATAAGGGCAACACTGTCATCTTCTCTACCCATGTCCTCGAAGTAGCAGAGCAACTCTGTGATAAGATTGCCATCCTGAAGAAGGGGAACCTCATCTTTTATGGAACCATCGAAGAATTAAAGGGGCAACACCCAGAACAAAGCCTAGAGTCCATTTATCTTGGACTAGCTGGTCGAAGAGAAGAGGTGAGTCCAGATGCGTCTTAAAATGGTTCGTCGCCTAGTCGATGTCAACATTATCTATGCGACTCAGCCTGCCCAATTAGCGAAATTTAGAAAGAAGCAGGAAAAGGATCCGACTAGGAAGGTCAATGTTTCCGCCCAGTCCATTCGGACCTATATATTTATAGGTCTCCTTTATCTCTTCCTTTTTGGGATACTTTCTAGTGCCAATGATTTTGTCTCTAGCCCTGGTCCCTTTGTCAATATGATTACGCTCTTTGCGCTCTTGGCTATATCCCAAGGCTTGATGAGTTTTTACAATGTCTTTTACGAAAGCAAGGATTTACAATTTTACCGTCCCTATGCCTTTTCGGATGCAGAAGTGATTGCAGGAAAGAGTATTTCGGTCATCTTAGTGCTCCTGATGGCCCTGCTTCCAATGCTGAGTTATTTCATCATTCTTCCTATTCAAGCAGGGGGAAATGTTTTGGTGGGGCTCCTTCTTGGCCTTATTTGCGCCATGATTCTCCTCTCCATCCTCTTTTTAGGCACCTTGTTCCTATCACATCTGATTACCAAATCAGCTGTCTTTAAGAAACACACCAGTTTGGTGTCTAACCTCATCATTGGATTGAGTAGTCTCATTTCCATTGGAGCCTATCTCTATATCAATATGCTCCAGTCAGAGCACTCGGTAGCTGGTGATCTGGTCACTCAACCCAGCATTTTTCCTCCGATAGAGGTCTTTCATACCTTTATCTTGAATCCTTTGGATTCAGGAGCTCTACTTGGGATGTTGGCTTGGGTATTGGTTCTAGCAGTCCTCCTTTGGCTGGTAAAAAGTCAGGTCTTGCCTCATTTCTATGATGCTGCCCTTGAGGTTTCTTCTAGCCATGCGGTCAAGGAGCGAGTCAGTCAGATGAAGCTAGGAGATCAGAAGGCCTTTCATCGCTTTACCGTTTCCTATCATAAACGGCTTTTGAGTGATGGTACCTTGCTGACGCAGGTTATCTTCATGATGGCAATTTTCCCTTATTTGTTCACATTTGGCTTGTTTTTAGGAGCATCGCGAGCTTCCCTCCAAATTGAAAACTACCTCACGCCCCAATACCTGCTTCCTTTATCGTTGATTGCTTTTATGATTGGAGTCTTTAACTCTGTGGAAAGCTTGACCAGTATTGGAATCTCCTTGGAGCGGGAAAATTTCGCTTATCTCCGTTCCCTTCCGATTGACTTTAAACGCTATTGTTTGAAAAAATTTTGGATCCTCTTTTCGGTTCAGTCTGCTTTACCGATCGTGCTCTTAGTAGGGGTATCTTGCTACTTTGGGGTCCATCCCCTCTCCCTTCTAGCTATGCTGTTGATTTGGTTTTTGACCAGTTTGAGTTTGAGTGTGATCGCTTTTAGACGAGACTACAAGCTTTTAACGACCAATTGGTCGACTGTAACGGATCTGATGAACCGTAATAGAGGAAATGCTGCCCTGAGAGGCTTATTAATCTTTATCTTTATTATCGTCATGCTGATTTTGATAGGATTTGCTTTCTATCTCTCTGCTGTGGCCTTCACCACCTTGATTGCTAGTGTGATTTATCTTCTCATTGCAACTATAGGAGCTCTTGCAACTGTTTCTATCTATAAACGTACTTTTTATAAATTTAACCAAGAGATTGGTGAATAAAAAAATTCCCTCTGGTCCTGACCGGAGGGAATCTGTATGGTAAAAGAGAGTGGGACAGAAATCGGTAATTCGTTAGAATTCGATTTCGTCGTCCCACCTCCGCACAGTTGAGTAGGGCTGTAAAAGCTGATGAAATCAGCGTAGTAGAGCCCACTCAACCACTGCGTCTTGCTCGATAATCCAAAGACAATTGAGAGGCTAGGACTTTTGTCCCAGCCTCTTTTAAAGTTTGTTGTTAAATTTCATAGCCGATTAAGAGGCCACCTTCTTCAGCGTAAAAGCTGCAGAGGCCAGAGGTCGGAAGAACTTCGATATCCGCATTGGCGAACTTTTCATGGACCAAGGCAGAGAGTTGTTCTACGAATTTATCGTTGCGGCGGTGAGCGATGGTGATGTGTCCACCTTTATAGCCGGCTTTGAGTATTTCTTCAAAAGTAGTGGAAATAGCTTTCTTTGGCCACGGGCTTTATGAAGGAGTTCAAGGGTTCCGGTATCGCTGGCTTGGCCGACCATACGGATGTTTAAGAGGCCGACAACCGTTCCGATAATTTTATTAAGTCGACCATTTTTAACCAAATTATCGACCTTAGCCAGGACAAAGATCAGTTTGGTTTTTTCTTGGTATTTGGTGATGACTTCGACCACTTGATCAAAGTCAAGGTCTTGAGCGATGAGTTGATGGAGTTTGCGGACGAGGAGGTCCACTTCACCACCAGCCGATAAACTATCGATCACATGGATATTGCTTGCAGGATGGTCTTCTAGATAAAGCTTTTTAGCGACCTGAGCACTATTGTGGCTACCAGACAAAGTACCAGTGATGGTAACAACGATGATATTATCAGCACCTTCAAAGGCTTTCATATAGTCATCGGGACTAGGACAAGCCGATTTGGAAGCAGTAGTAGTAGCATACATATCTTCCATCATTTTATCTGTATCAAGCTTGGCGTCGTCTGTGTAGATGGTCTCACCAATCTGAATGGTAAGGGGAACTGAAACAAAGCTAGTATCTGATGCAGCACTTTCATAAGTACGATAATCACAGCCAGAATCTGCAATAATTTTCCATTTCATTTTTATTACCTCAAAATGTAAAAAATTGTACATTGACAAGTAGTTAGTCTTTTTTTACAATTATATCATGAAGTTGCATTCTCTGAAAGCAGATACATTCAGATGATACAGATAGAAAGTAAGTGTTATGGCAGAAAGAAAGATATCAGAAAAATCCTTAGCAAATCTAAAGCGATCCAATCAAGAAAGCAATGCCATCACACGAGAATCCTTGGAGATTTCCCTGCTTCAGTTGTTGGATAAAAAGGACTTGAAAAAGATTACCATTTCAGAATTGGTGGAGAGAGCAGGCGTTTCTCGTGCAGCTTTTTACCGAAATTATGAGTCAAAAGAAGAATTGCTCGAATCAATCTTCCAATCAACTGTTTCGAAGATTACCAAGTCTCTGGAAGGCTATAATTTTAAGACCGATTTGTACCAGATATGGGTTTATCTCTTTAAAGAGGCCAAGAAGGAAGCCCGCATTATCAGCTTGGCTGTCGATTATAATTTTGAGAAACTGCTCACCAAGGCTGTTTATGAATTTCTGGAAAAGAGAATTAAAAGTCAGAAATCTTCACAAGGGCCAGCTAGTTATTTGAATTCCTTCCTCAGCTCAGCTATTGTCTCTGTTCTGGCCAAATGGATCAAGGATGGTATGAAGGTGCCGGCGGAGAAGATGGCTTCCTTAGGTCTTCCCTTGTTTCCTCAAAAGAAAAGAAAATAAGAAAAATGATCTACTAGATCGAGTGTTTACTTCGATTCCAGTAGATCATTTTTTACGTTATCTAGAAAACGGTCCAGTTCCTTTTGGTTCTTGAGAGAGATGAATTTTTCGGGGTAGGTGGAGTGGATGTTTTGATACCTTTCTCTGGCAGTTTTTGTTCGTCCATCCCAGAGAATCCAACGGATGAATTCCCAGTCAAAGCGTTCAGGGCAGCCTGCTGCCATACTCTCACGGACACATCCTTTATAACGGCGGTATCGTTTCCACCCTCTATAGAGGCAGTTCCAACGAGAGAAGTTGAGAAAGATAATCTGATCGGCTTGCTCCATTCTCTCCTCATAGCAGCACCAAGAGTAATTGCCATCAATGACCCAGTCTCTATGATCGCTGAGAAACTGTTTCAATTCTTGCTCCATCCAATCTCGGTCACTGTCTATCCAACCCGGTTGAAATTGAAGGGTATCCATGTGGATCTTGGGGATGGAGTAGTAGCGGGCTAGGTTTCAGCCAAAGTTGACTTGCCAGATCCTGAATAGCCGATAATCGTAATTTTCATCTCTTCTCCTTATTTGGAAGCAACAAAAAAAGCTCCGAGGAGCTCATTTTGTATGCAATGCTTGATTAGCCAAGTTTTGCTGCAAGACGTGCTTTATCACGGCTAGCTTTGTTTTTGTGGATCAAACCTTTAGTTTCTGCTTTATCGATAGCTGAGCTAGCAGCGCGGTAAAGTTCTTCAGATGGGTTTGCTTCAAAAGCTTTGATTGCAGTACGCATAGCTGATTTTTGAGCCGAGTTTTTTTCGTTTTGTTTAACGTTCAATTCAGCGCGTTTGATAGCTGATTTAATGTTTGCCAATTTTTTCACCTCCAATGATATTCTAACTCTCTTATTATATCTGAAAACTTTTCTTTTGACAAGCCCAAACTAATTTTTCTTCGAATCGCTATTTCTTAAAGACCATATTGTCATATAATTCTTATCTCTTGAGATAGATTTCATCGATCTCATGGTTGGCAGATTTGTGCAGGATCAGTTCGGCTCGGTTCCGGGTGGGCTCGATATAGTCTTTTAGATTTAAGAGGTTGATCGACTCCCATACCTGATGAGCGAAGGCGAGGACTTCTTCTTCAGGTTGCTTGGTAAAGCGGTGGTAGTAGTTGCTTGGGTCATCTTTCGCACGGTCTAACAACTTTTTAAAGCGATCGATATACCAGGACTCAATATTGGCAACCTCAGCATCCACATAGATGGAAAAGTCAAAGAAGTCTGTCATATAGAGCCGATCATTTTGAGGATTCTGAAAGACGTTGATCCCTTCTACGATAATAAAGTCCGCAGCTTGGATGGTTTGCTTCTGGTCAGGGACGATATCATAAATCTCGTGAGAATAGACAGGGATCTGATAGCTTTGACCATTTTTGAGTTGGTTGAGGAAATCCAAAAGGAGCTCCATATCATAACTTTCAGGGAAGCCCTTGCGATTGAGAATGTTTTGTTCAATCAAGGTGGCGTTGGGATACAAGAAACCATCGGTGGTCACCAATTCAACAGTAGAATCTGAAAAGGTCCGAGAAAGAAGGATTTGAAGGAGACGACTCGTCGTTGATTTGCCGACAGCCACGCTCCCTGAAATTCCAATCATAAAAGGCTGTTTTTTACTTTCCTGTTGGAGAAAGATGCCTTTGGAGAAAGCTAAATCCTCTTTCGCTTTTTTGTAGATTTGAATCAGGTGTGTCAAGGGTAAGTAGATATCTGTCACATCTTGTAAACTAATGAGGTCATTAAAACTCTTGATCGAATTCAATTCCTCTTCAGACAGAGGAGGGGTCGATTTCCGGTGGAGATTTTGCCAAGTTTGTCGATTGATTTTTTCGAAGTGTAGAAATTCTTTATCCATTGCAAGCCTTTCCTCCATAGTGACCTTTAGTATATCAGTTTGAGATCTTCTGTAAACGATTTAAAAATAGGTTAAATTATGCTATAATGCTAATATGAGTAAAATGTACTATGATGAACATCCAGATGCCCAACATGATATCCACGAGTTAGATGTGGTCCTTCTAGGAGAGCAGATGAAATTTTTGACGGATGCGGGCGTTTTCAGTAAGAAAATGATCGACTTTGGTAGCCAGGTCCTCTTATCTTGTTTGTCCTTCCAGCAAGGAGAGACGGTTTTGGATGTCGGTTGTGGGTATGGTCCACTTGGTCTCTCTTTGGTTAAGGCCCAAGGGATCCATGCGACTATGGTAGACGTTAATACACGGGCTTTAGATCTAGCTCAGAAAAACGCAGATTTAAATCAAGTTGAAGCAAAGATCTTCCAATCCAATGTTTATGATCAGGTTGAGGGAAGTTTTGATCATATTATCAGTAATCCTCCCATTCGAGCTGGGAAAAAGGTAGTTCATGAAGTGCTTTCGGGGAGTTTTGACCATTTGAATCCTGGTGGAGACTTAACCATTGTCATTCAGAAAAAACAGGGAGCTCCAAGTGCGAAGGCCAAAATGGAGGAAGTCTTTGGGAATTGTGAAATCCTCAAAAAAGACAAGGGATATTATATTTTAAGGAGTGAAAAAGTCACATGAGAGCTGTAGATATCATTCAGAAAAAACGTGATGGCATTGAGTTGAGTAAAGATGAGATTCATTGGTTGATCGAAGGCTATGTGGCTGGAACAGTACCTGATTATCAAATGGCTGCCTTTGCCATGGCGGTTTATTTCAAGGGGATGACGACCCGAGAAATCTCAGATTTGACCATGAAGATGGTGGAGACAGGGGAGCAATTCGACCTTTCCGCTATTAAAGGCATCAAGGTGGACAAACACTCAACAGGTGGTGTAGGAGACAAAGTAACAATTGTACTGGCACCTCTAGTGGCTAGCTTTGGCGTCCCAGTTGCCAAGATGAGCGGTCGTGGTCTTGGACATACAGGGGGGACCATCGATAAGCTAGAATCCATTAAAGGATTCCAAATTGAGCGGACCCAGAAAGAGTTCATTAAACAAGTACAAGAGATTGGTCTTTCTGTCATTGGGCAGTCGGACCAATTGGTCATGGCGGATAAGCTTCTCTATGCGCTCCGGGATGTGACAGCGACGGTTGATACGATTCCATTGATTGCTAGCTCTGTCATGAGTAAGAAGATTGCGGCTGGAGCAGATGCCATCCTTCTCGATGTCACCGTTGGAGAAGGGGCCTTTATGAAGACCATTGAAGAGGCGCGTGAACTGGCTCGTACCATGGTGAATCTTGGAAATGCTGTCGGGCGCAAGACCATTGCTGTCTTGACAGATATGAGCCAGCCTTTAGGAACCAGCATCGGGAACCGTCTCGAAATTCTTGAAGCCTTAGATATTCTTCAAGGAAAAGGCAGAGAAGATGTAACCCACTTTATTTGTGAATTAGCCCAAATTATGTTGGAGCTTGGTGGGGTGATGGCCAGCTTGGAAGAAATCAAGCAGCATCTAACAGCCGGCAAAGCACTGAAGAAGTTTGAAGAAATGGTCCTTGCTCAAGGTGGAGATTTAGACGATCTCTATCGTCCAGTTCAGGTAAAAGAACAAGTGCCTGTCTATGCAGAAGAGGATGGCTATATTGCAGCCTTGCCTGCTATGGAACACGGACTCTTCGCTATGCGTCTGGGGGCTGGAAGAGCTGTCAAATCAGATGATTTAGACTATGAAACAGGGGTTGTTTTCGCCAAGAAGGTCGGGGATCCTGTTCAAAAAGGGGACCTTGTTGCAACTATTTATACAAATTTAGAAATTTGTCAAAAAACCATTGCAGAATTCCAAAAAAATGTTAAAATACTAGACAAGGTTGTAAGCGTTTCAGAAATTATTGAAATTGTTTCGTAATTCGTTTGGGGGAGATTTATTAATGAAATTAAACAAATACATTGACCACACATTATTAAAACCTGATGCACAACAAGAACAAATCGAGGCTTTGATCGAAGAAGCGAAAGAATATGATTTTGCAAGTGTTTGTGTCCAACCGACCTGGGTCAACTTCGCTGCAGAAGGACTTCGGGATTCAGATGTAAAAGTGTGTACGGTAATTGGTTTCCCTCTTGGCGCGAACACACCTGCTGTTAAGGCATTTGAAACTCAAAATGCTATCCAAAATGGAGCCGATGAAATCGATATGGTCATCAATATCGGTGCCTTGAAATCAAAAAATCTAACATTAGTAGAAGAGGACATTCAGGCTGTTGTAGATGCAAGTGGTGATCGCTTGGTAAAAGTGATAATCGAAACCTGCTTGTTAACTGAAACTGAAAAAGTAGTGGCTTGTCAGATTGCCAAATTGGCAGGAGCAGACTTTGTCAAAACTTCGACTGGTTTCTCTACCGGAGGAGCAACTGTTGAGGATGTTGCCCTCATGCGCCAGGTTGTTGGACCGGATATGGGAGTGAAAGCATCTGGAGGTACTCGTAGCTATGAGGATGCACAAGCCATGATCCAAGCGGGTGCTAACCGAATCGGCACTTCCTCTGGAGTAGCCATCATGAAGGGGAGAAGTAGCCCATGGCGACTACTGAGTTGATTGACCTAGCTGTAAAAACAAGTGAGAATGCTTATGTACCTTATTCTCATTTTCCAATTGGAGCTGTTCTTGTGACAGATGAGGGGAAGATTTATACAGGCGTCAATATTGAAAATGCGAGCTTCGGCTTGACCAATTGTGGCGAGCGGACAGCCATCTTTAAGGCTGTTTCAGAAGGAGAGCGTTCATTTAAGGAATTAATTATTTATGGTCAGACGGAAAAACCAGTTTCACCCTGTGGTGCTTGTCGCCAGGTGATGGCTGAATTTTTCGAGCCAGACCTACCGGTTACTCTGGTAGCCAAAGATAAATCGACGGTCGTGATGACGGTCAAGGAATTGCTTCCATATTCCTTTACAGATCTTACCTAGTAGCTTCTGTAAAGGCGGTCTATTGACCCTTTCATTAATCCGCAACTTAGTTGCATATCTTATTTAGGAGGTTCAGAAATGAACAAGAAACAATGGTTAGGCCTAGGTCTAGTAACTGTCGCTGCAATCGGACTTGCTGCATGTGGAAATCGTGCGTCTCGCAAAGATTCTTCAGATGCAAAAACTGATTTAAAAGCTGCTATCGTTACTGACACAGGTGGTGTTGATGATAAATCATTTAACCAATCTGCATGGGAAGGTCTACAAGCTTGGGGTAAAGAAAACGGTCTTTCTAAAGATAACGGATTCACTTATTTCCAATCTACAAGTGAAGCAGATTTTGCGAATAACTTTAGCCAAGCTGCTACAAACGGCTACAAATTAGTTTACGGTGTTGGATACAAACTTGCTCCAGCTGTTACAGTGCTTTGCAGATGAAAATGCTGACATCAACTACGTTATCATTGACTCTGTTGTAAGCGATAAAAAGAACGTAGCATCTGCTGTTTTTGCGGATAATGAAGTCGCTTACCTTGCAGGGGTTCTTCTGCCAAAAACAACTAAGACTAACAAAGTTGGTTTCATCGGTGGAGCACGTGGTGAAGTTATCACTCGTTTCGAAAAAGGATTTGAAGCAGGCGTGAAGTCTGTAAACAAAGATATTTCAGTAGATGTACAATATGCTGAAGACTTCAACAACCCTGAAAAAGGAAGAACTATTGCAGCGACACAATACAGCTGCAGGAGCTGACGTTATTTACCAAAAGTCGCTGGTGGTACAGGAGCTGGTGTCTTCAAGGAAGCTAAAGACTTGAACGAGAAGAAAAATGAAGACGAAAAAGTTTGGGTTATTGGTGTAGACCGTGACCAAGTCGACGAAGGTAAATACACTTCAAAAGATGGTAAAGAATCTAACTTCGTATTGGCTTCAACTTTGAAACAAGTTGGTAAAACTGTTCAAGAAATCGCAACTCAAACTGCTGATGGCAAATTCCCAGGTGGAAAAGTGATCACATTTGGTTTGAAAGATGGTGGTGTTGATTTGACAACTTCTAATCTTTCTAAAGATGCTAAAAAAGCAGTAGAAGATGCTAAAAAACAAATTATCGATGGTAGTGTAAAAGCACCTGAGAAATAAAACCTTCCAGAAGCGATCCATCCTTCTTGGGTCGCTTTTTTATGAGGTGTTGAGACATTTTGTCTCAATAGAACTTACTAACTCGTTTAGCAGGTCCTACTGAAATAAAATATAGTTTTCTAGAAAGGAATATTCGAATGGCACACGAAAACGTCATTGAGATGCGTGAAATTACCAAAATCTTTGGTGAATTTGTCGCAAACGACAAAATCAACCTCGAATTGCGTAAAGGTGAAATTCATGCACTTCTTGGTGAAAATGGAGCTGGGAAATCAACCCTGATGAATATGTTGGCTGGTCTTTTGGAACCAACGAGTGGAGAAATTGTGGTCAATGGGAAGTCTGAAAAACTAGATTCTCCTTCAAAGGCTGCTTCTCTAGGGATCGGGATGGTTCACCAGCACTTCATGTTGGTGGAAGCTTTCACTGTTGCAGAAAATATCATTCTTGGTAGCGAAGTCACTAATAAAGGTGTATTAGATTTGAAAAAGGCTAATGCAGATATCCTTGAGTTGTCAGAACGCTACGGCTTGGCTGTGGACCCTACAGCAAAGGTAGAAGATATTTCTGTTGGGGCTCAACAACGTGTAGAAATCTTGAAAACGCTCTATCGCGGAGCTGATATTCTGATTTTCGACGAGCCTACTGCAGTGTTAACTCCTGCTGAAATTTTTGAGTTGATGGGAATCATGAAAACCCTTGTTAAAGAAGGGAAATCTATCATCCTTATCACTCACAAACTAGATGAAATTCGTGCCGTTGCAGACCGTGTCACAGTTATTCGTCGTGGTAAATCTATTCAAACTGTTGGTATCGAAGGTGCTACCAATAAAGATTTGGCAGAAATGATGGTTGGGCGCTCAGTTTCTTTCGTAACAGAAAAAGAAGAAGCACAGCCTAAAGAAGTGGTTCTTGCAATTTCTGACTTGGTCGTGAATGAAAACCGTGGTGTTCCTGCGGTTAAAGAGCTATCTCTTGATGTTCGCGCAGGTGAAATTGTTGGGATTGCAGGGATTGATGGGAACGGTCAGAGTGAATTGATCCAGGCGATTACCGGACTTCGCAAAGTCAAATCAGGTAGTATCAAAATTAAGGGACAAGAAGTTGTAGGCTTTTCCCCACGTAAGATTACTGAAATGAATGTCAGCCACGTGCCTGAAGATCGTCATCGTGATGGTCTTGTTCTCGAAATGATGCTTTCTGAAAACATCGCACTTCAAACTTACTACAAAGAACCACTTAGCAAAAATGGTGTTTTGAATTACAATCAAATTAATTCCTATGCCCGCAAGTTGATGGAAGAATTTGACGTTCGTGCAGCTAACGAGATTGTGCCAGCAAGTGCTCTATCAGGAGGAAATCAACAGAAGGCCATTATTGCTCGTGAAGTTGATCGGAATCCAGATTTGTTGATCGTTAGCCAACCGACACGTGGATTGGACGTTGGTGCGATTGAGTACATCCATAAACGTTTGATTGCTGAACGTGATAAAGGGAAAGCCGTCCTCGTAGTCAGCTTCGAATTAGATGAAATTCTAAATCTATCCGACCGGATTGCTGTTATTCATGATGGAAAAATCCAAGGTATTGTGAAGCCATCTGAGACCAACAAACAAGAGCTTGGTATTCTTATGGCTGGTGGAGAAATCAAGGAGGCTTCAAATGAATAAAAATACAAGACAAATTGCTATTCCTTTTATTTCTGTAATCCTAGGAATCGTCCTCGGAGCCATTATCATGTGGATCTTTGGTTATGATGCTCTTTGGGGTTATGAAGAACTCTTCAAGACAGCTTTTTGGTTCCATTAAAAAAATGTGGGTGAAATATTCCGTACTATGGGGCCACTGATTTTTGATCGCTCTCAGTTTGCGGTAGCCAGTCGAGCTGGATTTTTTTCAATGTCGGCTTACCAGGACAAGCTTTAGCTGGTTGGATTCTGACAGTATGGTTTGCTTTGTCCTTCCCAGATATTCCGCGTATCCTAATGATTCCTTTGACGGTCCTTGTGGCTGCAATTGCCGGTGGTCTCATTGGTTTAATTCCAGGACTTCTGCGAGCATTTTTGGGTACGAGTGAAGTCATCGTTACTATTATGATGAACTACATCGTCCTGTTTGCTGGAAATGAAATTATCCGGAACTTCCCTAAAAAGTTCATGGTCGATTCTGAATCTAGTATCACAGTAGGAGCAAATGCAAGTTATCGCCTCGGGTTCTTGACAGAATTGACTAAGTCACGGATGAATATCGGTATCTTTATCGCCTTGATTGCTGTTGCAGTTATTTGGTTCATTATTAAGAAAACAACACTTGGTTTTGAAATCCGTTCCGTTGGTCTCAACCCCAATGCTTCAGACTATGCAGGGATGTCGGCTAAACGTACCATCATCCTTTCCATGGTGATTTCAGGTGCCCTTTGTGGGATTGGAGGAGCTGTAGAAGGGATTGGTACCTTCCAGAACGTTTATGTTCAAGCTGGTTCCTTGGCTGTTGGATTTAATGGGATGGCAGTGGCTCTCCTTGCTAGCAATTCCCCTATTGGGATTGTCTTTGCTGCCTTCTTGCTTGGAACCTTGCAAACAGGGGCTCCAGGTATGATCACAGCGACTATTCCACCAGAACTTGTCAATATTGTGACAGCTTCGATCATCTTCTTTGTAAGTGCTCACTATATTATCGAAAAATACATCAAGCCTAAAAAACAAATGAAAGGAGTAGAGTAAGGATGAATATTGTTGCTATACTAACGATTCTTGTATCGAATATGCTGGTCTATGCTGCTCCCCTCATTTTCACTAGTATCGGAGGTGCCTACTCCGAACATGCTGGTGTCGTTAATGTCGGTTTGGAAGGGATCATGGTTATGGGAGCTTTCACAGGAGTCGTGTTTAACTTGACTTTTGCTGGTTCTCTTGGAGGCATGACAATCTGGTTATCTCTCCTTGCAGGCGGTTTGGTTGGTCTCATTTTCTCTGCTATCCATGCGGTAGCGACTATTAACTTCCGTGCTGACCATGTGGTGAGTGGTACGGTATTGAATTTGTTGGCTCCTGCCTTAGCCGTCTTCTTGGTTAAAGCTATTTACGGAAAAGGCCAAACCAACAATATCGATTTGTCATTTGGTAAATTTGATTTTCCTTTCTTGTCTGATATTCCTGTCATTGGTGATATCTTCTTCAAGAATACTAGCTTAATGGGATATGTAGCGATTGCATTTTCATTTGTAGCATGGTTTATCATGTTTAAAACGAAATTCGGTCTTCGTCTTCGCTCAGTTGGTGAACACCCACAAGCTGCGGATACACTCGGTATCAATGTTTACCTCATGCGTTACTATGGTGTGCTCATCTCTGGATTTTTAGGAGGAGTTGGGGGTGCCTTGTATGCACAATCTGCTTCTGTCAATTTCTCTGCCACTACCATTGTGGGACCTGGATTTATCGCCCTAGCGGCAATGATCTTTGGTAAATGGAGCCCAATCGGAGCCATGCTATCCAGTCTATTCTTTGGACTTTCACAAGCCTTGGCGGTTGTATCTACGCAGATTCCTTTCCTTGCCCATATTCCTGGAGTATACCTCCGTATTGCTCCGTATGTGTTGACCATCATCGTCTTAGCGGCCTTCTTTGGTAAGTCGGTTGCACCGAAAGCAGATGGTGTGAACTACATCAAATCGAAATAAAAGCCTCCCTTATGGAGAAAGAAAGCACGAGTCATTCGGACTCGTGCTTTTTTGTGCTTATGGATTGGTTTGCATTTCTGAAAGTAGGTTTTCAGCTGTCGTAGTCGGTAAGATCCGCAGGCGTTTTAGTGAGTAGAGACCATCGTCTAGACTAGCTAGTCCATTATTGGTTGTTAAGCCCATTTTATAGCCATTGTTTTTTGCTAGTTCCATGGTGACGTCAGAGTAGCGACCGGCTGGGTAGACAATGGTAGTAGTGGTTTGGTTGAGTTTCTTGTCTAGTACTTGTTTGGAATTTGATAGTTCAGATTCCTGACGAGAGCTATCTGATTGGGCCAAATCTGGGTGAGATACCGTATGACTCTCAAACGTCATACCTTGATCTTTCATTTCTTTGATCTGATCGAAGGTTAAAACACTGGGTCTTTCTTCGTCAGAAAAAGAAGTAATGATATTGTTGGTTGCGGTCATTTGGTATTTTTTTAGGAGAGGATAGACAATGGTATAAAAGTCTGCAATTCCATCATCAAAGGTCAACCAAACGACTTTTCCCCCTTCAGGCAGTTCATTTTTAGTGAGTGCGCGATAGGCTTCTTCAGGCGTCAAGGTGTAGTAACCGGCCTCTTTTAAGGCTTTGAGATGACTTTCAAAAGTTTCTGGTGCCACGATGAGATTGGCATTGGCTTCTTCAGACGGAGCCATCGTGTGAACAGCGTGGTACATGAGAATTGGAATTTTTACAGGTTGATCTTGTTTTACCCATTTAGTGGTGGAATCTTGTTGCTTCGTAGATTGGCTTGTATTTGTTTCTGCCTGACTCACAGTCTGACTTGTATTTGTAACTTTGCTTGACAGCAACGGGAGTGCTAGGACCCCGTTTCAATAGGAGAAAGCTTAAAATGAAGATGCAGGATAGCAAAAAAGCATTTAAAACAAGTAGCAATCGTATTTTCTTTGGTACACGTCTTTTTCGGTGATTCATAGAGACCCCTTTCTAATTCATTATCATTATATCATAGGGGCAGGAAATCTCTTCAAGACAAAGTTACAAATGGAGTAAAATTTTGGGGAATCTCCTTGACTTTTGAAGGAATGGCTTGCTAGTAGGTTTAGTGAGAAGATTTAAATCAGAGAAAGTAGAGTTCTTGTAGAGGAAGAAGGCCATAGAACTAGTCAGAAGGGGTTTGTTTTTGATATAATAGACTATATTAGATTTTTAAGGAGACCAACATGTCTGTAAAAATTGCCTTACTAGGATTTGGGACGGTAGCAAGTGGTGTGCCGTTTCTATTAAAAGAAAATGGTGATAAGATCTTCCAAGCTGCTCAGTCTGAAATTGAAGTAACTAAAGTTCTTGTCAAGGATGAAGAAGAGAAAGCCCGCTTATTAGCTGCAGGGAACGATTTTAACTTTGTAACAAATATTGACCAAATTATTGAAGACGCAGAAGTTTCAATCGTTGTTGAATTGATGGGTCGAATTGAGCCAGCTAAGACCTTTATTACACGTGCTCTTCAAGCTGGAAAACATGTCGTAACAGCTAATAAAGATTTGCTTGCGGTTCATGGAGCTGAGTTGATTGCGATTGCCAAGAGCATGGCGTTGCCCTCTATTATGAAGCAGCAGTAGCTGGAGGCATTCCAATTCTTCGGACCTTGGTAAACTCTCTCGCTGCAGATAAGGTGACTCGCGTCCTCGGTGTGGTCAATGGAACCTCCAACTTTATGATGACCAAGATGGTCGAAGAGGGCTGGTCTTATGAAGATGCTTTAGCTAAGGCTCAAGAGTTGGGCTATGCGGAAAGTGATCCAACCAATGACGTAGATGGGATTGATGCAGCCTACAAGATGGTGATTTTGAGCCAGTTTGCTTTTGGGATGAACATTCAGTTTGACCAAGTAGGTCATAAGGGGATCCGCAACATTACTCCTGAGGATGTTGCTGTGGCTCAAAGTTTAGGCTATGTAATCAAATTGGTGGGATCTATCGAAGAAACTCCTTCTGGTCTCTCAGCAGAAGTAACTCCAACCTTCTTACCAAAAGTACATCCACTAGCTGGCGTGAATGGTGTCATGAATGCCGTTTATGTGGAGTCTATTGGAATCGGGGAATCCATGTACTATGGTCCTGGTGCAGGTCAAAAACCAACAGCTACTAGTGTAGTCGCTGACATTATTCGCATTGTTCGTCGCCTCAATGATGGAACAATTGGAAAAGCCTTTAACGAATACAGCCGTCCTGTGCAATTGGCTAAACCAGAAGATGTGAAGAGTGATTATTACTTCTCTATTCATACTCCAGATATGAAGGGACAATTGCTCAAGTTGGCACAAATTTTCAACCAAGAAGATGTTTCCTTTAAGCAGGTTCTCCAAGCAGGTGCCAAAGATTCTGTGGCTCGTGTTGTGATTATCACTCACCAATTGAATCAAACACAATTGCACCATATCATTGAGAAAATCGATGCTGAAGCTGACTTCACCTTGTTGAATACCTTTAAAGTATTGGGAGAATAAGATGAGAATTACAGTACCAGCGACCAGTGCCAATGTCGGTCCAGGATTTGATTCTGTTGGAATCGCTGTTTCTAAGTATTTGACCATTGATGTGCTAGAAGCGCAAGAAACTGGTGGATTGAACATGACTTGGGAGAGGAAATTCCAAGTGATGAGGAGAATCTCTTACTTCAAACCGCTCTCCAAGTTGCATCTGATTTGCCTCCTCATCGTCTGAAGATGACCAGTGAAGTGCCTTTAGCGCGTGGTTTGGGATCCTCTAGCTCTGTTATCGTAGCGGGGATTGAGTTGGCCAATCAACTGGGAAAATTATCCCTAAGTGATGAGGATAAACTAGAAATTGCGACAAAAATCGAAGGTCATCCGGATAACGTAGCGCCAGCCATTTTTGGAAATCTGGTCGTAGCGAGCTATGTGGATCAGCAGACCAATCATTTGGTCCTTCCCTTCCCTGAATGTTCTTTGGTAGCCTTTGTTCCCAATTACGAACTCAAGACCAGTGATAGTCGAAATGTCCTTCCAAGTGAGTGGACTTACAAGGAGGCTGTTGCAGCTAGTTCGATCGCAAACGTGGCCATTGCTGCCCTTGCTAAGGGAGACTTGAGAGTCGCAGGAAAGGCAATTGAAGCGGATCGCTTCCATGAAGGCTACCGCCAACAGTTGGTTGTAGAGTTCCCTCAGGTGAAAGAAGTTGCACATCAACACGATGCATATGCGACTTACCTTTCTGGTGCAGGGCCAACTATTATGACCTTGCTCCCAGTTGAACATGCGGAAGCCTTTGCCAAAGACTTAGAATCTAAGGGCTTAAATGGTCAGGTCTTCTCTTTAAAAATTGACACAACTGGTGTGAAGGTAGAGAACAGCGGATCTTGATTTTATGAAAAAATGATTAGATAGGCTAAATTAGTCTATCTAATTTTATTTATCTATGATAAAATAGTTCTATAAATCATTTGTCTATCAAATTATTTTAGGATAATAAACAATTATTCGAAAGATAGATAGAATTGTAAAGGAGATTGTAATTTTAATGAAAGACTTTGAACGTCATCAACTTGCTACGGAACTTGGATTCCAGTATGATCCTGAAACTTCATCTATTTATGGGGAAAATTCTGGCTATTTCTTCTTACTGAGAGAAACAGACACAAAAAATGTTTTTACCATTGCGATTTCTGTGTCGCGTGATGATGCAGAAGAAGCAGCGACTCAATTGCATCAAATGGTGAAAGACTCTTCTGTTTTGAAGAGTATTAGCCTCAACCAATATGTCACAACTTTCACTGTAAAAGCTGGAATGACCAAAGCAAAAACGAATGAAAACGTTCGTCAAGCCTTAACAGAAATCCTGCAATTTTTGCAAACCAATGGCTTCTACACTGTTTGTGGTTACTCTGGTGAAAAAGGACTAGTTGGTCTCTATCAGATTGGAGATTCCCTCTTCTTGATGAACGAAGATAGCTTCCAAGAGCTCAGTACTCAACTAAAGATTGAAACGGATTCGTATAATAGTCAGAAAGAAAATGTCCTTCTTGGAACAGTCGGTGCCTTTATTGGTGCCATTATCGGAGGAGCTGTTACTCTTTTCATTGCCCGCCTCGGCTATGTAGCTTTTTATGCTGGTTTCATCCTTGGTATCTGTGTTGTCAAAGGCTATGAAATCTTAGGGAAGAAATTTAGTAAACTTGGAGCAGTTATTTCTAGCATTCTCTTGTTAGTGACTATCGTTCTCGTGCACCAATTTGACTACGCTTTAGAAGCAGTTAAACAACTTGGAGTCGACTTTAGTGATGGATTTGATTTGATCAATACCCTTGTTCTAAATGGTGAAGCACCTGAAAAATACTTCTTTAACTTCTTTATGTTGGCAGTCTTCACTATTATTGGGGGTGGTGTTGCCATTAGTTCAGCCTTGTCCACTCATAAGACACGTGGCATTGCACGTAAGATTGGCTAATTCAATTAACCCTTGTTTAAAAAAATTAAACAGAATCGGTCCTTTGGCTGCTTCTGTTTTTTACTTCTGAGTCGAAAAGTGGGCTGGTTTTTGTTATAATGGATAAGATAACGTATAAAAGAGAGTTGTGAGATGGAAATCCTAAAGCAAATCAAAGAGGAGTTGGCTGGTATTGAGATTTTGTTCAATGAGCCACTCAAACAATATACCTATACAAAGGTTGGAGGAGCGGCAGATTATTTAGCCTTTCCTTGCAATCAATATGAATTAAAACGAATTGTCACCTTTGCTAATGCTCAGGAAATTCCTTGGATGGTCCTGGGGAATTCTTCCAATATTATCGTCCGTGACAGTGGGATTGAAGGCTTTGTGATCATGTTTGATCATTTCCATGACGTCCGAGTCAATGGCTATGTGATTGAAGCGGAGGCGGGATCTAAGCTAATTGATGTGACTCATGTAGCCCGCTACCATAGCTTGACAGGCTTTGAATTTGCCTGTGGGATTCCAGGTAGCATAGGTGGAGCAGTCTATATGAATGCTGGTGCCTATGGCGGTGAGATTGCCCATATTCTTCAATCATGTAAGGTCTTGACGCCAGAAGGAGAAATTAAAACCTTAACAGCAGAGGAATTAGCTTTGGTTATCGCCATTCCAAGATTCAAGAAACTGGTGACGTGGTGATTTCTGCCAAGTTTGCCTTAGCACCTGGCAATTATGATCAGATCGCTCAAGAAATGGCTCGCCTGACTCATTTGCGTGAGCTTAAGCAACCACTTGAGTATCCGTCTTGTGGCTCTGTCTTCAAGCGTCCGGTCGGGCACTTTGCGGGTCAATTGATCAGTGAAGCAGGATTGAAAGGGCATCGAATTGGTGGTGTGGAGGTTTCTGAAAAGCATGCCGGCTTTATGATCAATGTCGATCATGGTACTGCCAAAGATTATGAAGACTTGATTGCCCATGTCATTGCGACAGTTGAAAAATCAGCTGGGGTGACCTTGGAGCGCGAAGTCCGTATTATTGGAAAAGATTAACGGTTCGAGATGGAATAGGGGCTACTTTAGGGTAGACCCTTCCTACTTTAGAAGGGGGGTGAGTGCCTATCGATACCGAAAATAGGTGGGGCAGTCTTATAAGTCCCCGAGAGGTGTTGGTGGTCTGACGGGTTCGCTCGTCAGCCTATGAGACTAGTTGGTTGGTCTCAGAAGGAAACGTATGAAAAAGAAGGAATTTATGTGAATTGAAAAAACCAATTATTGAGTTTAGAAATGTCTCAAAAGTATTTGAAGACAGTGACACAGTGGTTCTCAAAGACATCAACTTTGAGTTGGAAGAAGGGAAATTCTATACCCTCCTCGGTGCTTCAGGATCTGGTAAATCAACGATTCTGAACATCATTGCCGGTTTGTTAGACGCTTCGACAGGGGATGTCCTCTTGGATGGTGTTCGGATCAATGATGTACCGACTAACAAACGGGACGTCCATACCGTCTTCCAATCCTACGCCCTTTTCCCACATATGAATGTGTTTGAGAATGTTGCTTTTCCCCTCCGTTTGAAGAAGGTAGACAAGGCTGAAATCGAGAGACGAGTAACAGAAGTCCTCAATATGGTGCAATTGGGAGGCTTTGAGAAACGGTCCATCCAGAAACTTTCTGGTGGTCAACGCCAGCGGGTAGCCATTGCACGGGCGATTATCAATGAACCGCGAGTGGTCCTCTTGGATGAGCCCTTGTCTGCCCTCGACTTGAAATTGCGGACAGACATGCAGTATGAGCTCCGTGAATTGCAACAACGCTTGGGTATTACCTTTGTTTTTGTTACCCATGACCAGGAAGAAGCGCTAGCGATGAGCGACTGGATCTTCGTCATGAACGAAGGAGAAATCGTCCAGTCAGGAACGCCGGTCGATATCTACGATGAGCCCATCAACCATTTTGTTGCGACCTTTATCGGTGAGTCCAACATCCTTCCAGGGATCATGATCGAAGACTACTTAGTAGAATTCAACGGCAAACGCTTTGAGTCGGTCGATGGAGGGATGAGACCAAACGAACCGGTTGAAGTTGTCATCCGTCCCGAAGACTTGAGGATTACCCTGCCAGAAGAAGGCAAGCTCCAGGTAAAAGTCGATACCCAACTGTTCCGTGGGGTTCACTATGAAATCATCGCTTATGATGAATTGGGGAATGAGTGGATGATCCACTCAACCCGTAAGGCTATCGTGGGTGAGGAAATCGGTCTGGACTTTGAGCCAGAAGATATCCACGTCATGCGTCTCAATGAAACGGAAGAAGAGTTTGATGCTCGGATCGAAGAATACGTAGAAGTGGAAGAGCAAGAAGCTGGATTGATCAATGCCATCGAGGAGGAAAGAGATGAAGAAAACAACCTCTAACTTCTTTGTGGTTCCTTACTTTCTCTGGATCCTCCTTTTTGTCTTGGCTCCTGTAGCCTTGATCATTTGGCAATCCTTTGTCAATGTCCAGGGACAAGGTTCCTTAGAGAATTACCAAACCTTTTTACAGCGCAGAATTGGACCTACCTCAAGATGAGTTTTAACTCCATTCTCTATGCTGGGATCGTTACTTTTGTGACGCTCTTGATTTCTTACCCGACAGCTTATTTTTTGACTCAGCTTAAGCACCGCCAACTCTGGCTCATGCTGATTGTCCTTCCGACCTGGGTCAACCTCTTGCTCAAGGCTTATGCCTTTATCGGGATTTTTGGTCAAGGGGGATCTATTAACCAATTCTTGAGTTTCATCGGAATCGGTCCGCAACAGATCCTTTTTACGGACTTTTCTTTCATCTTTGTTGCTAGTTACATTGAGTTGCCTTTTATGATCCTTCCTATCTTCAATGTTTTGGATGATTTGGATCCAAACCTCATCAATGCTAGCTATGACCTAGGAGCTAACAAGTGGGATACCTTCCGTCGAGTTGTCTTCCCACTGTCTATGAACGGGGTTCGCTCGGGTGTTCAGTCAGTCTTTATTCCAAGTTTGAGTCTCTTCATGTTGACGCGTTTGATCGGAGGAAACCGGGTTATTACCCTGGGGACTGCCATCGAGCAGCACTTCCTTACGACGCAAAACTGGGGAATGGGATCCACCATTGGGGTAGTCTTGATCCTTGCTATGCTCTTAGTCATGTGGGTAACGAGAGAAAGGAGTGAACGATGAAAAAGATTTCACGTATCTATTTAGGATTGATTTTCCTGCTCCTTTATCTCCCAATCTTTTACTTGATTGCCTATGCCTTTAATGCTGGCGGGGATATGAATGCTTTTACAGGCTTTACCTTGGAACATTTCCAAAGTCTCTTTGAGGATACGCGCCTCATGTTGATCCTCTCACAGACCTTCCTCTTGGCCTTCTTGTCAGCCTTGATTGCGACCATAATTGGGACTTTTGGGGCGATCTACATTTACCAGTCTAAGAAGAAGTTTGAAGGTCCATTTTTGTCCATCAATAACATCCTTATGGTAGCACCTGACGTGATGATCGGGGCTAGCTTCCTGATCCTCTTTACGACCATCAAATTCCAGCTGGGCTTTGCTTCTGTCTTGATGAGTCACGTGGCCTTTTCTATTCCAATCGTGGTCTTGATGGTCTTGCCGCGCTTGAAGGAAATGAACCGTGATATGGTCAATGCGGCCTATGACCTAGGAGCTACTCAGGTACAGATGTTGAAGGAAATCATGCTTCCTTATTTGACACCTGCCATCATTGCTGGTTACTTTATGGCCTTTACGTATTCCTTGGATGACTTTGCGGTGACCTTCTTTGTTACGGGAAATGGCTTTACGACCTTGTCTGTTGAGATCTACTCACGGGCTCGTCAAGGGATTTCGTTGAATATCAATGCCCTTTCTGCCTTGGTCTTCCTCTTCAGTATCTTACTGGTGGTCGGCTATTACTTCATCACTAGAGAGAAGGAGGAGACAGTATGAAAAACTCTATTCATTCTTGCTAGGGATTGTCGTGGTCATCCTTGTTTTAGCAGGGTTAAGTGCCCGTCTTGAAGCCAAGACCAATCCAAAAGACAGTGACAAGCTGGTCATCTACAACTGGGGAGACTATATCGATCCAGAATTGCTCAAGGAATTTACCAAGGAGACAGGCATTCAAGTCCAATACAATACCTTTGATTCCAATGAAGCCATGTACACCAAGATCAAGCAAGGGGGAACAGCTTACGATATAGCGATTCCAAGTGAATACATGATCGCCAAGATGATGGACGAGAATCTGCTTGAAAAATTAGATAAGTCTAAACTGAAAGGCTTAGACAATATCGACCCACGCTTCTTGAACCTGGATTTTGATCCGGACAATCAGTACTCAGTTCCTTACTTCTGGGGGACCCTTGGTATCATATACAACACCAAGATGGTCGACAAGGCTCCAGAACACTGGGCTGATCTATGGAGACCAGAGTACAAAAATGCCATCATGATGTACGATGGGGCGCGTGAGGTCATGGGGATTGGACTCAATAGCTTAGGCTACAGCCTCAACTCAAAGGATCCTCATCAATTGCAAGAGTCTGTCGATAAGCTTTATACCTTGATGCCCAATATCAAGGCCCTTGTAGCCGATGAAATGAAAGGCTACATGATCCAGAACAATGCGGCTATTGGGGTGACTTTCTCCGGTGAAGCCAGTCAAATGCTAGAGGCCAATGAGGACCTCCGCTATGTCGTTCCATCAGAAGCTAGCAACCTTTGGTTTGATAATATTGTCATTCCAAAGACAGTGAAGAATAAAGAAGCAGCTTATGCCTTTATCAACTTCATGCTTCGCCCAGAAAATGCATATAAGAATGCTCTCTATGTCGGTTATTCCACACCAAATAAAGAAGCTAAGAAGATGCTACCAGAAGAGGTCCAAGAGGACCAGGCCTTCTACCCAAGTGATGATACGCTAAAGAACTTAGAAGTCTACGAACAACTTGGCAAGAAGTGGTTGGGCGTCTATAACGACCTCTATCTACAAGTGAAGATGTACCGGAAGTAGGAGCGAATTTCTATTTGGTCGTTTTATCTAGGAACAAGCTTATAAGCCTAGTTATGGTTTATAGCTTGTTTTTTAAAAAATAGAAAAGAAGAAGATTATTATAGGATAAATTTTGAAATTGTTTTGAAATTGTGGGATAATGGAAAAAAGTTGATTCAATTGAGAGATAAATTACATGAAGTATAAAATATTAGTAACTGGTGGAGCGGGTTTTATTGGTTCCCATACCATTATTGAATTGGTCAATGCAGGTCATGAAGTTGTGATTATAGACAATTTAGTAAATAGTAGTGAGAAAAGTATACAAGAAGTAGAAAAAATCCTTGGAAAATCGATTCCTTTTTATCATGAAGATATTCGAAATAAATCAAAACTTCTGGATATTTTTCTAAAAGAAAAACCGACTGGTGTGATCCACTTTGGCTGCGTTAAAAGCAGTTGGAGAATCAGTACAAATCCCACTCACTTATTATGAAAATAATATTAGTGGAACATTGACTTTACTTCAGGTCATGGAAGAAGTTCAATGTAAAAATATCATCTTTAGTTCATCAGCAACTGTTTATGGAGATCCGCATACAGTTCCTATCTTGGAAGATTTTCCCTTATCTGTTACAAATCCATATGGTAGAACGAAACTTATGATTGAAGAAATCCTTCAAGATATTTACAAAGCGGATTCTACATGGAATATTGTATTGTTACGCTATTTCAATCCAATTGGGGCACATGAAAGCGGGAATATTGGTGAAAATCCAAATGGTATTCCAAATAATCTATTACCATATGTAACACAAGTAGCAGTAGGAAAATTAGAGTCTGTTAATGTGTTTGGGAACGATTATCCAACTCCAGATGGAACTGGTGTACGCGATTATATCCATGTGGTAGACTTGGCGAAAGGTCACGTTGCGGCTTTACAAAAAATTTCCTCAGGTTCAGGTCTGAACATTTATAATTTGGGTACTGGTCGGGGCTACTCTGTATTAGAAATTATTCAAAATATGGAGAAGGTTGTAGGAAAACCAATTCCATACAAGATTATTGATCGACGACCAGGAGATATCGCAACCTGTTATGCAGACCCATCGAAAGCAAGTGAGGATTTAGGTTGGAAAGCTCAATATGATATTCATCGCATGTGCCAAGATGCCTGGAGATGGCAAAGCAAACATCCAAATGGATTTGAAGACACATAAAAAAAGATTGTTGCTTGCTATCGTGCTTTTAGGCTTACTTGTTAACTGTAGTAAGTAGATAAAAAGCTACAAGCTGGAGAGGACCAAATTGGTTCTCTCTTTTTGATGTTTATAGGAATGAGAATTCTAGTTTTAAAGTTATTATAGTTTCTGAAGTAAAGTGAGCTTTAGTTGAAATGCGGTACAATGTGAAATCAGTCTAGAATGATTTTTGTATTGAGAGTCTTGTATCCTTTATACTCTAGATAGGAGATTTTTGAATGTCATATTTAGCCACTTTTTCCTGACAGTTCTGACACTTAGGTGCTGAATAATCTAGTTCAAAGAGAACTACTAATGATATTTTAATAACTTTTCAATAGTGAGTTTTTTATCTGATAAATTGCAAGAATAAGTGCAACGTTTACTCTAACTCATCCACTAGAGCTTCATAAGCAGTCTTGTAAGCTAAACATTTTCGTGGTCGGTGATTGATATCATATAAGGCCTTGTTCAAAGCCTCATCAGAGATAGCAGCTAAAACTGTTTTCTTTGGGAAATATTCTCTTAGTAAGCCATTTGCGTTTTCATTGCTTCCTCTCTGCCAAGATGAATAGGCGTCCGCAAAGAAAAAGGAAATTCCTAAATTCTCTACTAGAGGATAGCAGGCGAACTCTTTTCCTCTATCTGAAGTGAAGGTTTTAAGAGTCTCTTTTGGAAATAGCTTACAAAGTTGTTCGATGGCTGAAAACATGGCTTTGGCTGTTCTGTCTGGTATCTTGAAAGATAAGTAAAAGCTCGTTTTTCGCTCTAGAAAAGTCGCTAAACACCCCTTGCTTTTGCCTCTGGAAGACACTACAGTATCTAGCTCCCAGTGACCAAAGGTCTCGCGATTCCTGACCTCTTTAGGACGTTTAGCAATCGACGTGCCAATCCTAAATGTCCCACATGTTTCTTTGGGTTGTCGAGTTTTTCCTTTACGTCGAAGGACGCTTAAATCCAGTTCAAGCAAACCAGCATAAAGCCAGTTATAGATGGTTTTAAAGGCTACCATTGGCTTTTGTTCAAGATGATAGCGCCCCCAAATCTGTTCCGGCGACCAGGAGGATTTTAAACCGTTCTCAATTTCCTTTTTCAACTTAGGTATTAAACAAGACTTCCGTCCTTTTTGCTTATCCCTATGGTCGTACTGTTCCTGTGCTAAGACTGAGGAATAAGTATTTTGGCATCGTCTTAACTCTCTTGAAATGGTAGACTTATGGACGCCAAGTTTACTTGCAATTTGGCAAGGTTTCAAACCTAATTCTAAGTAAGTTTCTATCTTTATTCGGTTGGATATGGTAAGATGGGAGTAGCTTATAGTTTCCCTCGGGTTCTGTTTGTGTGCTTACTTACAGTTTACATCAATGAAAGGCTATGAGTTTTTTGTTGTACTATATTTTACAATTTATCTCTTAAAAGAAGTTGGGCCCTAATTCCTACTTTGGTTTTATTCACTACAAAAATTATAATAATTTAATTTAGGAGAGCTGATTTTTTAGTAGTTTGCGTGCTTCTAAGCATTGTCCTGAACTAGAAAAAAAGCCTTAAATATAGTATAATGAAGTGATATGCTTAGAAGGGAATGTAGAAGTATTGAGAACTTCAGAATTGCTAATTATTATTCCTGCTTATAATGAAAGCGGTAATATAGAAAAAACAATCAAGATGATTGAGGAACATACGCCAGAATTTGACTATGTCATTATCAATGATTGTTCCACAGACAATACTCTGGAAATTTGTAAAAGGAATCAATTTAATGTCATTGATTTACCCATCAATTTAGGAATTGGTGGTGCCGTACAAACAGGATATCAATATGCAGTTAGCCACAGCTACCAATACGCTGTCCAAGTAGACGGAGACGGCCAACACAATCCTGAATTTATTAAAAAAATGTTAGAAGTTCTTCAAGAGCAAAAAGTCAACATGGTGATTGGTTCTCGTTTCATTGAAAATCAAGGTTTCCAATCCTCATTCGCGCGGCGGATTGGGATTTCATTTTTTGAAAAATTAATCAAGGTTTTGACGGGTCAAAAGGTAACAGATCCAACTTCTGGTTTACGAGTTGCTGACCGAAAAGTAATTGAGGAATTCGCCAAGCAATATCCAAGTGATTATCCAGAACCAGAGACGATTGTGTCCCTGTTAACCTCAGGCTATTCAGTTGCAGAAGTGCCTGTATTAATGAACGAACGAGAGCACGGGGAATCATCTATCACATTAAGCAAATCTGTTTACTATATGATTAAAGTGACTATGGCAATGTTATTGGCTAGAATTGGTGGAGGATATAAGAAATAAAATGCTAAATATTTGGTTGACCATTATTGTAATTGTTTTTATGGTTTATATTCTGAGACTAGTTGCAAAGAAGCTCGTTGAAATGAGAAATGTCATCTCTTGGCTTATTCTTTGTATCGTCTCATTGCCAGTCATTTGGTTTCCTAATTTGATTGGAACAGTATCTGAATTTCTTGGGATTCAGACATTAAGTAATTTTGTTTTTTTACTAAGTACATTTTTATTAATTTTTTTAATATTTTCATTAACTCGTACTGTATCAAAGCAATCCGTTCAGATTAAGAAATTGTCACAAACAATTGCCTTATTGAGAATTGAGAATGAAAATGAACAATAAAGCAAATAGGAGTGTCTATTTTTGGAATTTTGCTGGGAATATAGCAGCGGCTGCAGTTTCTATATTGTATTTGATTATTGTCTCTCGATATACTTCCGCAAGTGATGCTGATAATTTTAGTTTGGCTTATGCAATTGGGAATCTCTGGATTGTAATTGGTATGTTTCAAGTAAGAAATTATCAGGCGACTGATTTGAAAGAAACATACTCATATTTGGAGTATTGGTTAACTAGGGTTATAACAGTTTGTTTGATGTTAGTCACATTATTTCCATATTTATTTTTTAGTGGAAATAATGTTGGAAAAGGAAATTTATTTTTAATTATAATCCTAACGGTGCTTTATCGTTCTTGTGATGCTTTTTCTGACTTATTCCAAGGATTGTTTCAACAACATGAACGTTTAGATATTGCCGGCAAATTAATGGTGCTACGTTATGGTTTGAGCACAATCATTCTCCTAATTAGTTTGTTACTTTCAGATTCTTTAATTTTTTTCTTTAATTTGTTTATGCTTATTTAATGTTTTTATTTGTTTTTTTAGGTGATTATTTCCAATCCAAACAAATTAGAACGATACCCTTTAATCAGATTTCATATACTACATTTAAGCGTTCAATTAGTATAATGAAAACTTGCCTTCCCTTGTTTGTCAATGGTTTTTTATTAGTGTATGTATTGAATTATCCAAAACAAGTGATTGATAAATTGCTAGTCGAGGGTGTATTACGTGAAGGTGCTCAAAGAGACTTCAGTATCTTATTCATGCCTGTTTTCTTTATGAGTTTATTTGTATTAGCATTAAGACCGTTAATTACCGATTTGGCAAAACAATGGTCAGAAAAAAAATTTCATACGTTTAATGCTATGGTTCGTAAGATTTTATTATTACTTATGATTTTGGGACTGGTGGTATCAATACTAGCCTATTTGTTAGGGATCCCTGTTTTAAATATTATAAGTGGTATTGATTTATCAAATTATAGTTTATTACTTACTATTTTGGTGCTTTCCGGCTTTTTATATTCTATAGCTTCTGTCATAGGTGATTTTTTAATTATATTGAGGAAGCAAGTTTATCTACTCTATGTTTATATCGCAATGACGTTGTTGACAAATCTTCTTACGCCTTTAGCGATGAGGATATTTGGCTTGTTTGGAGCAGGGCTTAGTTTTGTTATAGTTATGTTATTTTACACGCTTGCGAGTTGGATTGTCTTTGTAATTATGAGAAGGAAGGAAATTCAAAAATATGAATCAGTGGAATGATCATACATTTGTAATCTGTGCCTACGGGGATAGCCCTTATTTAGAGGATTGTATAAAATCGTTATTAAGCCAAACCGTACAAAGTAATATTTTTTTATACACCTCTACTCCAAGTGTATTTATCGAAAGTGTTTGCCAGAAATATGCTATTCCTTTTAATACAAGTGTAGGTGGTGGGATTGGGAAAGATTGGAATAATGCATTATCTTTTGTTACCACCCAATATGCTACAATTGCTCATCAGGATGATTATTATGAACCAACCTATTTAATGGAAATTCAAGGGAGGATAAAGAAGCATCAAGATGCTATCATTCTTTATTCCGATTATTTTGAAGAAAAAAATGGTGAAATTATTAAACCAACTTCAAATCTAAAAATAAAATCATTAATGTTAAAAACAATCTCTTTATTCCCTAAAACTAAGTGGTGGAGAAATCGCATTCTTGCTTTTGGAAATCCGATTTGTTGCCCTGCTGTAACTTATAATTTAGAATTGGTTAAGGGATTTAGATTTGATGAGGAATGGAGAGTTAGCCTGGACTGGCTTGCTTGGTACCATTTAGCTAAATATGATGGCAGATTTGTATATATTCCAAAAAAATTAATGTGCCATCGTATTCATGAAGATTCTGAAACGAGTAATACCATTAGTGATAATACTCGAACTAAGGAAGATTACATGATGTATAATCTTTTTTGGCCAAAAGGATTAGCGAAATGTTTAAATCGTTTTTATAAAAAGAGTCAGGATACAAATGGTTAAACATTACTTTTTTGAGGTTTGATAACAATATAAAAGTTCTATTTTTCTTGCTTATCTGTAAAAAAACCATGAGTGATATTTATAAATATAAAGGATAAAATTGTGAAAGAAGCGCCTAAGATTAGTGTCATTATTCCAGTATATAATGCAGAATTATATCTCAAAAGATGTATAGATTCAGTTTTGAATCAAAGTTTTAAATCATTTGAAATTATTGCAATTGATGATGGTTCAAAGGATAATTCGTTCAAAATATTGAATGAATACCAACAATTTTCTCCAAGTATTAGAATTTTGAGTCGGGAAAATAAAGGTGCGGCTTATACTAGAAATGAAGGTATTAAGCTTGCAAAAGGTGAATTCATCATGTTTATTGACAGTGATGATTATATAAAATCAGACTACTTACAAGTATTTTACGATGAAATTTCAAGAGGGCTGGATGATGCAGTTATTGGTGGACTTCAGAGAGTAAACCAAGTTGGCAAACAACTATTTTCTATCCAATTGGGTAAAGATAAATGGTCAAAATATAGATCAATTTCTCCATGTGCTCGCATATATAGAAAAAACTTTATAGTAGGTCACGAACTTTCTTTTCCAGATATTCCGTTGGCTGAGGATTTGTTATTCAGTTTAACCGTATATACAAAATCTAAGAATATTAGAACCATACCATATTGTGGATATAATTGGTTTTACAATGAGAATAGCGCATCTAATACATTAAATAAGGGTTTTAATCCAAAAATTAGATATCAAGAATGTTCTTGATAAGATAGCAGGATTATCCCGAATGATTTTTCTGAAACTCAATTAATTAAATTCTTTATAAAAAAATTTACTCTTTATTGGTTATTGGACGGTGGGAGACATTCCACAAGTGAGGAGTTTTTATGTCAATATAAAGAAATTAATGATTGGATCAGGATAAATGGAATGAAGTCCACTCTTTCTGTTTTTAATCGAGAAATTAGAGATGAGAGATTGATGGTTAAACTAGCTATCTTTACAATGGACTTGATTGAAAAAGTCGGTTTATTAAAACTGTTTGCAAAACTGTATTGTAAAGGATAGTTAGAAAATTTATAGTTTACCGATAAGATAGTAGCAAATGTTAGTAGGAGAAATGAATGGTTATATCAGTTGTAGTCCCGTGTTTTAACGAAGAAGAATCGATTCCATTATTTTACGAAGAAATGGAACGAGTTCGGACCTCCATGAGGGAAGAATTTGAATATATTTTTATCAATGATGGGTCTTCTGATAAAACTTTAGATGTTTTACGAGAACTCAATCTCTTAAATCCTTATGCTCATTATCTTTCCTTTCGCGAAACTTTGGGAAGGAAGCGGCTCTCTATGCAGGACTTCAGCATGCTTCGGGAGATTATGTTACGGTCATGGATGTGGACCTACAAGATCCTCCAGAGCTATTGATTGAAATGAAGCAGAAGTTGGATCAGCAACCAAATCTAGATTGTGTCGGAACCCGGCGCGTAACTCGTGATGGGGAACCACCAATTCGTTCTTTCTTTGCACGGCTGTTTTATAAATTGATTAATCATATCAGCCAAGTGGAAATGGTCGACGGGGCGCGTGATTTCCGTTTGATGCGCCGTCCCATGGTTGATGCCATTATGGAGTTATCTGAGTACAATCGTTTTTCAAAAGGAATTTTCGCCTGGGTTGGATTTGAGACAGAATACCTCGAATATAAAAATGTTGAGCGAGTGGCAGGAGAGACGTCTTGGAATTTTTGGTCCCTCTTCAAATACTCGATCGAAGGAATTGTTAATTTTTCTGATGCCCCACTAAATATTGCCTTTATTGGTGGACTTTTATCTTGGATCTTGGCCTTTATCATGGTGATTCTGATTGTGATCCGTACCTTAGTCTTTGGAGATCCTACTTCAGGTTGGCCATCCCTCATGACAGTGATTCTTTTCCTTGGGGGCTTCCAATTGCTAACCATTGGAATTTTGGGTAAATATATTGGTAAAATCTTTTTAGAAACTAAGAATCGACCAGTCTATGTCATCAAAGAGAAAAGCAAGTAAAAAGCAGAAAACTTCTGCTTTTTTTGCTATAATGATAGGGATAAAGCAATTGAAAGGAATTTACCATGATTTTAATTACAGGATCAAATGGTCAACTTGGAACAGAACTTCGCCATTTGTTGGATGAGCGAAATGAAGAATATGTAGCCGTTGATGTGGCTGAAATGGATATCACAAACGCAGAAAAAGTAGATGAGGTATTCGCAGAAGTGAAACCAACCCTAGTCTACCACTGTGCTGCTTACACAGCTGTTGATGCGGCAGAAGATGAAGGAAAAGAGTTGGACTATGCCATCAACGTGACTGGTACAGAAAATGTTGCAAAAGCGTCTGAAAAACACGGTGCAACCTTGGTCTATATCTCAACGGACTACGTTTTTGATGGGAAAAAACCAGTGGGACAAGAATGGGAAGTAGACGATCAACCAGATCCTCAAACGGAGTACGGTCGTACCAAACGTATGGGGGAAGAATTGGTTGAGAAGCATGTTTCTAACTTCTATATCATCCGTACAGCTTGGGTCTTCGGGAACTACGGTAAGAACTTTGTCTTCACCATGCAAAATCTTGCTAAGACTCACAAAACACTTACAGTTGTCAACGACCAACATGGTCGTCCAACCTGGACACGTACCCTTGCTGAGTTCATGACTTATTTGGCTGAAAATCGTAAAGAATATGGTTATTACCACTTGTCTAACGATGCGAAAGAAGATACAACTTGGTATGACTTTGCAGTTGAGATTCTCAAAGACACTGATGTTGAAGTGAAACCAGTGGATTCTAGTCAGTTCCCAGCTAAAGCAAAACGCCCGCTTAACTCAACGATGAGTTTGGCAAAAGCGAAAGCAACAGGGTTCGTCATTCCAACTTGGAAAGATGCCTTAAAAGAATTTTATAAACAAGAAGTGAAATAAGAGAAATTTGAAGCGACCCTCAAGGGTCGCTTTTCTGTTTGCATTAGGCAAAAATCCTAGAAAATGGTATAATTGAATAGACTGTAAATTGTTAGAAAGGGAATATTATGCAACACGTTTTTATTATCGGAAGTCGTGGGCTTCCGGCTCAATATGGCGGTTTTGAGACTTTTGTGGACCAATTGGTCTCCCATCAAGTATCTTCGGAAATCCAGTATCATGTTGCTTGCCTTTCTAATGATCAAGCATATCATCATTTTGACTACAAGGGTGTCGATTGTTTTACGATTAAAGCCCCTAAGCTTGGGCCTGCGCGTGTCATTGCCTATGATATGATGGCTATTAACTATGCCTTGAAGCTCATTAAGAAACAAGGAATTGAACAGCCGATTTTTTACGTCTTGGGCAATACAATCGGGGCCTTTGTGGCGACTTTTGCGCGTAAGATCCATAAGATGGGTGGACGATTCTATATCAATCCAGATGGACTGGAGTGGAAGCGGGCCAAGTGGGCTAAACCGATTCAGGCCTATCTCAAGTATTCTGAAAAAATCATGACACGCCACGCTGACTTGGTAATTTCTGACAACCCGGGTATTGAGTCCTATATCAAGGAAGCCTATCCTTGGTCCAAGACGACCTATATTGCCTATGGAACGGACTTGTCTCCAACTTGCCTAAATAGTCAGGATAATAAGGCCCGAGAATTCTATCACAAGTGGCAGACACAGGAGAAGAACTATTACTTGATCTTGGGTCGCTTTGTCCCAGAAAACAATTACGAGACCGCCATTCGTGAATTTATGGTCTCTTCCACCAAACGGGATTTGGTGATCATTTGTAACCAGGAAGGCAATCCTTATTTTGAGGAGCTCCGAGCTCGGACTGGATTTGATCAGGATCCACGCGTCAAGTTTGTAGGAACGGTCTATGATCAAGACCTGTTGAAGTATATCCGTAAAGAAGCCTTTGCCTATATCCATGGTCATGAAGTGGGCGGAACCAATCCTGGTCTCCTAGAGGCTCTTGCCCAGACGGATCTGAATTTGGTTTTAGGAGTCTCCTTTAACCAAACGGTCGCCAAGGACGCAGCTCACTATTGGACCAAAGAAACTGGGAATTTGGCGCATTTGATTAACCAGGTCGATACTTTAGAAGACGTATCTGAATGGGGGCAACGAGCCAAGGCCAATATGAAGCAAACTTTACCTGGGAAAAAATTGTAGGTGAGTACGAGGAATTATTCTTATCATGAAAGTAAATATCTTGTTGTCCACCTATAATGGTGAACAGTATCTAAAAGAGCAGGTCAAAAGTATCCAAGACCAGACTTATCCAGACTGGCAACTCTTGATCCGAGATGATGGGTCAACCGATGGTACGGTAGAGATCATTCAAGAGATGGTGGCTCAGGATGAGCGCATTCGCTTTATCAACCAAGGTGCTATCGAAAATTTCGGCGTTATCAAGAGTTTCCATACGCTTCTGAAATATGAAAAAGCTGATCTTTATTGCTTCAGTGACCAAGATGATGTCTGGCTACCAGACAAGATTGCTCTTCAGGTAGCAGAAGCGGCCAAGCACCCTCAAGAAGTGCCTTTGCTGGTCTACACAGATTTAAAAGTGGTCGATGAAAACTTGAACGTGCAGCATGAGAGTATGATTCGCACCCAGTCTGATCATGCCAATACAGAACTGATTCAAGAGCTGACGGAAAATACAGTAACTGGTGGGGTAGCCATGATTAACCGTGCACTGGCGGAGTTATGGACGGGTCAAGAAAAACATGCGCTTCTCATGCATGATTGGTATTTAGCCTTGTTGGCAGCTGCCTTTGGAAAGCTCATCTATATCGATCAGCCGACAGAATTGTACCGGCAGCACAGTAGCAACGTTCTGGGGGCCCGTACCCTTAGAAAACGGGTTAAAAACTGGGTTCGCCCACATATTTTGTTTTCCAAATATTGGAATCTCATTGACTCCAGTCAAGAACAAGCAAAAAATCTATTGGATCTGCCTGTCAGTTCCCAAACTAAAGAAATCATTGAAAACTTTGTCACCATTATGGATGTTCCACTAAAAGAACGTTTGAGACGGATTCGTCAGTATGGTTATCGGAAGAACCGGGCTTTTCACACGGTTGTGTTTACCAGCTTGATTCTGACAAAGTTTGCATATCGAGGTAAAAAATAATGTTTGACGTTTTTAGTCAGAAAAATCGAATTTTATTACGAGAATTAATTAAAACAGATTTTAAATTACGCTACCAAGGATCAGCGATCGGTTATCTTTGGTCGATTTTAAAGCCCTTGATGACCTTTACGATCATGTATATTGTCTTCATCCGATTCTTACGCTTGGGTGGAGATGTTCCCCATTTCCCAGTTGCCCTCTTGTTGGCCAATGTAATCTGGGGCTTCTTCTCAGAAGCAACATCTATGGGGATGGTGTCGATTGTTAGTCGAGGCGACCTATTGCGGAAGTTGAATTTCTCCAAACATATCATTGTCTTGTCTGCGATTTCAGGCGCAGCCATCAACTTTGTTATTAACCTTGTAGTGGTCTTGATTTTTTCATTCTTTAATGGGGTGACATTTTCTTGGACAGCTTTGATGGTGATTCCGCTGTTCTTTGAGTTATTCTTGATGGCGACAGGATGTGCCTTGATCTTAGCGACATTTTTTGTTCGTTTCCGTGACTTAGGTCAAGTATGGGAAGTACTCTTGCAAGCAGGCTTGTATGCGACGCCAATTATCTATCCGATTACCTTTATTGCAGACCGCAATCCATGGGCAGCTAAGTTGGTCATGATGAATCCTTTGGCTCAAATCATCCAAGACATGCGTTACTTCTTGATTGATAAGGCTAACACCCCCTGTCTGGCTTTTGGTGGAAAATAAGTTCTTGGTTCTGATTCCTTATGTTTTACCAATTCTTATTTTTGTCGCTGGCTTTGCTTACTTTAACAAACATGCTAAGAAATTTGCGGAGATTCTCTAATGACAGATAAACAAATTGCAGTAAAAGTAGACCATGTCAGCAAGTACTTTAAGTTGCCAACAGAGGCAACCAATAGTCTTCGAACTGCCCTGGTCAATCGTTTCAAAGGCATTAAAGGCTATAAAGAACAGCACGTTCTCAAGGATATTTCTTTTGAAGTAGAAAAAGGAGACTTTTTTGGGATCTTAGGTCGAAATGGTTCTGGGAAATCAACCCTCTTGAAAATTATTTCTGAAATCTATGTACCGGAAAAAGGTACTGTCACTATCGATGGGAAACTGGTGTCCTTTATTGAGCTTGGAGTGGGCTTTAACCCAGAATTGACAGGTCGGGAAAATGTCTATATGAATGGAGCCATGCTGGGCTTCTCGACAGCTGAAATTGATGCCATGTACGATGATATCGTAGACTTTGCCGAGTTGCATGAATTCATGAACCAAAAGCTCAAGAACTACTCATCAGGGATGCAGGTTCGTCTGGCCTTTTCGGTCGCCATTAAGGCCCAAGGAGATATCTTGATTTTGGACGAGGTCCTTGCAGTAGGAGACGAAGCCTTCCAGCGCAAGTGTAACGATTACTTCCAAGAACGGAAAAAATCAGGAAAAACCACTATCTTGGTTACCCATGATATGGGAGCTGTCAAGAAATATTGTAACAAGGCTGTTTTAATTGAGAATGGATTGGTGAAGGCTCTAGGGAGTCCAGAAAATGTTGCCAATCAGTACAGTTTTGACAATACAGCTCCTTTGCAACAGGGAGGAGAAGCTGGTGGAGCGGGTAATCCCAATCAGGAAGAACGAGTCTTGGTTGAAAACTTTCAGCTTCAGTTGTTAAGTTCCAACAAGTTACGCCCCCATGATCCCATTCACTTCCAAATTGATTTTGATGTGCGTGAAGATATTCAGACCTATATCGCACTGTCTTTAACCGATATCGATCGGAATATTTGGATCTATAATGATAATTCGATGGATCAACTGATGAGTGGGGTTGGACATAAAACAGTTCATTACACTTGTTTCCTTCCAGCAGTGAATGACTTGAAAATGAAATTAGAAGTGACAGTACGGGATGCCGAAGGACAGATGCTGGCCTTTTCAGATGCTACGCAAACCCCACTAATCTTTATCAATCGAGATGATATCGCTTTGGATGATAAATCAGCAATGGATGCGGCAAGTGGCTTAATCCAACGGAATGGAACATGGTCAATAGCTGACTAGACTGAGGGAGATATGGAAACGACGCCTTTTGTTTCGATAATTTGTACAGTTTTTAATAAAGAACCCTGGCTAAAGAAGACAATTGACAGCTTCTTAGCTCAAAAAACAGAGTTTTCTTTTGAAATCATTTTAGTGGACGATGCCTCAACTGATGGATCTCGTAAAATCATAGCGGATTATGAGGCTAGCCACCCTGATTTGATTCGTGCTTTTTATCAGGATGAGAATCAGGGGATTTCTAAAACCTGGGTCACCATCTGTAAGGAAGCGCGTGGGCAGTACATTGCCCGTTGTGACGGAGATGATTTTTGGATAGATCCTTTAAAACTCCAGAAGCAAGTAGACTTATTGGCTAGTAGGCCTGACTGCAGATGGTCCAACACAGATTTTGATATTTATGACGAATATGGCAATTTTGTTTCTAAGGCTGGCTTTGCTAATCATACGATTCCTTTAGCAGATACCTATGAAAAGATGCTTGCGACTAGAGGTTTTACCATGGCCTCTACATGGCTAGTAGATAGAAATCTGATGCTAGAAGTCAATCAAGAGCTAGATCTTACGACATCAGATGATACTTTCAACCTACAATTGGACCTCTTTCAACGGACTTCTTTAGCCTATTTGGATGAAGCGACAGTAGCTTATACGATTAACCAAGGATCGGATTCTCGTCCCACCGATTTTAAAAGATTAGAACGTCGTTTTCATAAGTTGCTACAAACACAACTGGACTATCTTGATAAGTATCCAAATGCTGATTTTAAAGAGATGACGAGGATTCTTTTAGATCGGAATAATACTTATGAGATTCGCCTTTCCAAACCGATGGATTCTCTATCACACATTGGAATGGAGTCTGTTACCATTTATTTCGGTGATGAAGAGAATACCTATTCGGAAGATCGTACCATGACCAAACTCCTTCAAAAAGAGGATACCCTGACGATCAAAATTCCGAAGGGAACTTCTGTTATCCGAGTGGATCTTTCGGAACGTCCAGGTTACTATTCTGATGTTGAATTACAAGATGCATCAGGAAATATATGCTCACCAGTTTATACTAACGGAGTCATTGTTGATGGTTACTTTTTCTTTAGCGAACCGGATCCACAACTGATCTATGATGTTAAGGAAGAAGGAGAATATAGATTAAGTTATAAGATGATTCCTGTCGATGATATAGCTGCACCTGATTATATAGGAAAAGTTTTTGAAGCTGAGTTCTTGAATAGTCAGAATAGAATAAAAAAACTTGAGGCTGATTTAGAAGCTACGAAAGTAGCATATAACGCCGTTATCACATCCAAACGTTGGACCATTCCAACAAAGATCTTGAAATTCTTAAGAATAAGGAAATAATATGCAACGTTTACTTTTATATGTTCACTACAATAAGTTTAATTTTATTAGTGGGCATGTACTCTATCAATTAGAAAAGATTCGCCCCTTGTATTCGCAGGTGGTCTTTATCTCTAATAGTCAACTACCAGAAGATGTGAAGTCTAATTTAGTAGCACACCATCTGGTAGACGAGATTCTAGAGCGCCAAAATAGTGGCTTTGACTTCGCTGCTTGGAGGGATGGAATGAAGACAGTCGGATTTGATCAACTGTCTCATTTTGATTCGGTTACCCTCATGAATGATACCTGCTTTGGCCCTCTTTGGGATTTAGACCCCATTTATCAGCAGTTTGAAAATGACCCTGAAGTAGATTTCTGGGGAATGACCAATTACCGGAAAGACAAGGATTTTAACGAGCATATTCAGAGTTATTATCTCAGTTTTAAAAAACAGGTGCTGACATCAAGCGCCTTCCTAGAATTTTTGGCAGGGCGTTCAAGACTTTACTAATGTCCAAGATGTGATCGATAACTACGAGACTAAGGTCACAACGAATTTCTTGGATGCTGGTTTTCGCTATAAAACTGTCTTTAATACTATCCATGAAGATACAACTGGAATGCTCTATCCAGACTTTTCTTACTACAATCCTACAGCGATTCTCAAACATAAGGTTCCTTTCATCAAAGTCAAAACCATTGCAAACAATGAAGGAATCATGCCTTATATTTTTTTGATGAATTGGAGCGTGTATCGGACTATCCATTGGATTTGATTCTTAACCACATGTCTATGATTGACCGTCCGGACTATCCTTATCTCTTATCCCGTAAGTATTTGAAGGATCAAGACTTAGGAGACACATTTGATAAAAAAGTAGCGGTTCATCTCCATGTCTTTTATGTGGACCTCTTGGAAGAATTTCTAGATGCTTTTCAAGCTTTTCATTTTGCTTATGACTTATGGATTACGACAGATGTAGAAGAGAAGAAGCAGGCTATTGAGCAAATTCTTTCTGATCGGGCACAAGAAGCGACGGTTGTAGTGACTGGAAACATTGGTCGGGATGTGCTACCAATGCTACTCTTAAAAGAGAAACTCTCCCACTATGATTATGTCGGCCATTTCCATACCAAAAAATCCAAAGAAGCAGATTTTTGGGCAGGTGAATCTTGGCGCAAAGAATTGATCGAGATGCTAGTTAAGCCAGCGGATCAAATCCTTGCCAATATGGAAGCCAATCCAAAAGTCGGAATCACTATTGCAGATATTCCAACTTTCTTCCGATACAATCGAATAGTGGTTGCTTGGAATGAGGCTCTTATTTCACCAGAGATGAACAAGCTATGGGAACAAATGGGAGCGACCAAGTCGATTGATTTCAAAAATCTCAATACCTTTGTCATGAGTTATGGGACCTTTGTTTGGTTTAAATACGATGCTTTGAAACCACTCTTTGATTTGAATTTAACAGCAGCGGATGTTCCAGCTGAACCTTTACCTCAAAATTCAATATTGCATGCGATCGAGCGCTTGTTGGTCTATATTGCTTGGGATCAAAAATATGACTTTAGGATCTCTCAAAATCCTCATGTTCTGACACCATTTATTGATAATAAGCAATTGAACAATCGTGAGGATCTCCAACCGCATACCTTTGTGGACTTTAATCAAATAGGAGGGATTAAAGGTGCATTGAAGTATATCGTTATCGGTCCAGCAAGAGCTGTGAAATATATTATATTGAGATTACTCAAGAGAAAGTAGAGGATATTCTAGTGAGTTTATTTGACAAAGAAAAGTTAAGAAATATTGTTATTGCAGTTGTTATCATTTTATTTTCGAGGATATTTTTGACCAGTTTATTTGAATTTACATTAAATAAGAATGTGCTTATTTTAATTGTGGCTTCAGTTGTTTACTTGTTACTGTTTAATTCCAAAGACTCTGATAAATTACCACGGAATGCATTTCTGTTAATAGTTATATTTGGTAGTTTTATTTCTGTTGTCAAGCCGGTTCAATATGGATTGGATGAAGAGTCGCACTTGCCAAACGTCATTAGTATAACAGATAGTCTGATTTTTAAGTATTCGGATGAAAAGCTAGAAGACTATGATTCTGTATTTGGTTACGATGCTTTAAGAAACCCCGAGAAAAATTCCTCACAGTACTGGTATAGTGTAGAACATAAAGATAGTAAAATTAGAGGAACAAGAGTTGGATTTGACAATCCTGCCTTTCTCCCTAATGCTATTGGATGGTCCATCGGTAAACTAATCTCGAAAAAAGTATATGTTTCTTATTATTTAGGAAGAATTTTTGAAGTTATAGCCTTTGCAATTTTAGCTTATCTTGCATTAAAAATCAGTAAGGTATTCAGAGAAGCAATTTATCTTTTTTCTACCTTCCCAGCTGTTTTATATATTATCGCTGGTTACCATTATGATTACTTGTATTTTGGAGCTAGTTTAATTGCGTTAGCATTATTAACAAATGTACTCTCTGAGAAAAATAAAGTTGATAAAAAGTATGCAATTGTATTTCAATGCACGACATTACTTTTTGCTTTTTCAAAATTCCCTTTTATTTTAACAGGAAGTTTGTTGTCTGTTTTTACCAAATAGATATTATAAAGATAAAAAAATGAGGTCATTTTTCTTCCTTACTATTTCTTTTTAAATCTATTTATATCATTTGTTTATGTTGGTATTATTAAACTATTCCCTTCTGGAAGTTCAATTTCAGGAGAAGGTCCAGGTCTATTTTATTTCTTAACGCATCCACTGCCATTGTTACGAACCTTATTCTTAGCACCGCATGGAATTATTAATGATTTTATTTCAGATCCATTAAAGTATGTTTCTGAAAAATCAGCATTTTTAATCGCAGCTTCAATTTTCACTTTCTTTTTCATTCTATTCATTATTATTCTTAGAAATAAGATTGAACTGCCTAAATTCTTTAAATACTACAGTTTGCTTTTACTTTTAGGTATATCAACCCTAATTATCGTTGCTATTTCTGGAGATCCTCGTGTATATCACACAGGTGATATTGTTGTTGGTGGGGTTCAAGGTCGTTACTATTATTATATTTTAATGTTTCTACCACTTTATTTTGGCACATGGTTCCACAAAAAAGTGGGCATAGCGGATATTGCTCAAAGTGAGGATTCAAATTTTGATATATCGTTACAATATGCACTCATCTTCTTGAACATTTTAACGATTAGTATTGGGATTTATACACAAATTCAGGGTTAATTATTATAATTTAAACATCATAGTTTAGGGGAGAAAAATGAAGAGAAAAAAGAAGTTTAATTTAAAAGAGTTTCTTATAAGAAACTATCAAAAATTAACGAGAACTCAACTGTATTCCTTTGCTCTCCTCGTGTTATTTCTTGTCATTAATACGTATTTAGTTCAGCATGTGATTGCTGAAAAACTAGGAGCAACTGATTCTGTTATAGCATTGATTAATCACTGTGGGATCTATTTTGGGCTTGCTACAGTCATTTTGGTTGTCTTAATTTCTCAATATGATTTAAAGCGAATTTTTGCTTTAAAGATTCTTGTATCCTATAGTGTCTATTTAATTCTTTCTTATTCAGTTGAAGTTGCCCTTCATATTAATTTACCGAAATATAAGGTATTCGATTTTGCCAAGAATGGTTTTTGGCAGACCAACTCAATTGTTTTTGTATCGGTATTAGTTGCTAGTTCGCTCTTGTTTTCAACTATTAGACAGTGGTTTGATAACAAGGCTGTTAAAAGAAAAACGAGACCAATTGGAAAACTATTTGAATATTTATTGCATTCTAGTATTTTAACAACTTTTGTTTTAACAGATACTAAAATTCCATCAACTCTCTATCGTACGACCTGGTATTTGTTTGATGACATTGGAAAAACTGGAGGAGGCAAGTATTCCCTGTCGCAATTCTGGTTTGTTGAGTCTAGAATGATTTGTTTCTCTATTCTTTTAACTCTTATCGGATTGTTTTTTGTCAAAGGTCAAATAGACTTAGTAAAAAATAGATCGAGTTTTTCACTGGCTGTAATGACTAGTATTAGTCTAGCTATTCTATCTAACACTGGTGTGCAACTTGGACTTGGAGCAGGAGACTTGCTTGTTGGTTATTCGATTTTTCCAGGTGGAGTCGTATTTCCTATCCTCTGTCTCGTATTTTTATACATCTCTCTATATGTATTGATTAATAGATATTGGTTTACAACGATTTTAATCGTCTTTAGTAGTGTTTCTTTCGTTGTTGCCAACGCTGTTAAATTTAGTATGAGGGGAGAGCCAATTTTACCGAGTGATTTAGTCTGGTTATCTCAACCATCCGTTTTATTTAGCTTTGTTGATGTATCCTTTATGTTCATCGTTATAGCTGTTGCTGTAGGTCTATCAGTTACCTATATTCTCGGTAGGCGATATATTTATACAGGTAAGATTATACGGTCAACTATAATTCGCTACCTTACACTTTTGTCTCTTGTATTATTTGGTTATAAAGTATATTCTATCTTTGACCAAAAAGAAAATGGCGTGATTTCGGAGAAAGTACCAGTTATCACCTTATTGAATAACTTTCAGGATACGAAATGGCTGGGGAATTCGATTAATGCCAGGTATAGGTCGTTAGCTTTTGTCTGGTTCAATCAATTGACAACAGAAGTCATGATAAAACCGGAGGGATATAGTAAAGAAAAAATGCTTGAGATTGAAAAGAAATACTCTAATCAAGCTTCTGAAATCAATCAAACAAGAAATGAAGTTATCGATCAACAGACCATCATCTATGTTCTAAGTGAGAGTTTTTCGGATCCTAACAGAATAGAAGGAGTGAAAATTTCTAGAAATCCTATCCCAAATATTCAAGATATAAAGTCAAAAGTGACAAGTGGTTTAATGAAATCAGATGGCTACGGCGGTGGTACGGCTAATATGGAATTTCAAACTTTAACAGGCTTACCATTTTATAATATCAGCCCTACTGTCTCTGTTCTATACTCAGATGTTGCTCCGAAAATGCAACCGTTAATTTCGATAAGTGATTCTTTTGAACCTAAAAATAAGGAAATTATCCATTTTGAATCAAAAATTAACTATTCAAGAGATGTTATCTATAATAGACTGGATTTTGATAAGTTTGTAAGTATTGATGACAAAAAGGAATATAATGTAGGATACCAGGAAATTCATGTCAGTGACCAATCAACCTATAATGCAGTACTAAAAGATTTAAATCCTAAGAAGAGTCAGTTTTTCTCAGTCATTACGATGCAGAATCACGCCCCATTTATTGCAGGGGAACCATCAGATGTAATAGCTTCCGGCAAAGGTTTCTCAGAGGGTGTCAATACTCGTTTGACAAATTATTCAAGGTTATTAACGTTTACTGACAGCGCTACCCAAGATTTCCTTGAAAAGCTATCCAAAATCGATAAAAAGATTACAGTTGTCTTTTACGGAGATCATTTGCCTGGTCTGTATCCAGAATCTGCCTTTAAGAACTATCCAGAAGGTCAATACCAAACAGACTACTTTATTTGGAGTAATTTCGATGCTCCGAAGTTGGACTATCCTTTAGTCAATTCAAGTGATTTCTCTGCTATGGTCTTTGAACAGACCAACTCTAAAGTCTCACCTTACTATGCTCTCTTGACTGAGGTATTGAAGAAAGCAAGTGTTGATAAAAAGCTTTAGAAGGAGAAGCTAAAGAGATTGCTGAAGATTTGAAGATGGTCGAGTATGATTTAATCAGTGGCAAAGGCTATTTATCAAAAGATTTCTTTAAAGTACCTACTGCCAAAAATTGATTCATGCTTACAAATTTCCTACCGTTTTGATCAGGTTATTTGATAACTTTAATTATTAAAAATAGAGCAGGCTTTCCTGTTCTATTTTTGTTGATTTTATGCTAAACTAGTAAGAGGGGGTTCCGCATATGATTAAGATTTTTGGGAAAATCCGATACCATTGGCAGCCTGATTTATCCATGTTGATTACCTATTGGTCATTATCGGTTATACCCGTCTTTATTGGACTAGCTCTGATGTATGAGAGTTCCAGTATACCGACGGTGGTACTCTTTTCATTCTTTCTCTTTATGGCCTTGCTGGCTGTAGGAGTGCATCGCTATTTTACGATCTACGATGATGGGATTCTACGAATTATCACGGCGAATCCATTAACTCCTATAAAAGTTCCGATTTCATCGATTGAAAAAGTGGAAGTTACAAAGAATTCCATCAAGTTGATTTTCAACGATGGATCAAGAAGTCGGACCTTCTGTATGCGTAAGTGGCCAAAAAAATACTTTATCAATGCCTTAGCCTTGAATGATCATTTTAAGGGTGAGATTGAGTTGACAGATAACTTTATCCATGTGGACTATTATCAACTCTACTATGCAGATAATGAAAAAAGCTCTTAATCTTTGATAAGAGCTCGGGTTGGACAATTTTTAACCGCTTCTTGGATAGAAGCATCGGTAGGAAATTCTTTTTCCAATCGTTCATCCTCAGAGGCGAACTTAACGATGCCATTATCGTGATAGTCAAAAATGTCCGAATATGTTTGGCAAAGGCCACATGCGATACAACGTTCAGGTATTAAGGTTATTTTCATATCTATATTGTAATGATTTTAACAGGAAAACACAAGGAGGAAGTTATGCCGAAAGAGCCATGGGAAGAAGAAATTTATGATGACGGAGAAGAAACATTGAAACGAACAAACAAATTAAATGGGATAAAAGCTGATCGCTTGTTGACCATCTTGGCGATTATTTTCTTTATTATTATTGTAGCGATGGTCTGCTTCTTAGTTTACCTTTCTACAGGTGGAAGCGATAAGAAGAAACAAATGAGCGGATTCTACAATGGTGAAACAACAGTCGTTGCGGCAAGCAGTGCTCCAGCTGCAGAACAGACAGAGGAAGCAAGTGCAGAAGAATCTGAAGAAAGTACGATTACAGTACTAGCTGGTGAAGGAGAAGCAGCGATTGCGGCGCGTGCTGGCATTTCGATTGCCGAATTAGAGCAACTGAATCCATCTCACATGTCTACTGGATCATGGTATGCCAATCCAGGAGATGTCGTCAAGATTAAATAAAGGATAAGCTATGAAACAAATTCAAATCGCAATTGATGGTCCTGCATCCAGTGGGAAATCAACTGTTGCTAAGATTATTGCTAAAGATTTAGGCTACACTTATCTCGACACAGGTGCCATGTATCGCGCAGCGACCTATCTGGCTCTTCGTCATGATCTGACTGAAGAACATGTTGACCAGTTGGTTGATCTACTGAACCAATATCCTGTCAGCTTTGGTCGCTCTGAAGACGGCCAGCAATTAGTCTTCGTGGCTGATGTCGATGTGACTCATCCAATTCGTGACAATGAAGTGACCAATAATGTTTCTTGGGTATCTGCCTTAGCTCCAGTCCGTGAGCGCTTGGTAGCTCAGCAACAACAGATTGCTGCTCAAGGTGGTATCGTTATGGACGGTCGTGATATTGGGACAGTTGTCTTACCAAATGCAGAATTGAAGATTTTCCTTGTGGCTTCTGTAGAAGAACGTGCAGAGCGTCGCTATAAGGAAAATTTGAGCAAGGGTATTGAAACAGATTTAGAAGTATTGAAAAAAGAAATTGCTGAGCGGGACTACAAAGACAGTCACCGAGAGTTTTCGCCTTTAAAACCAGCAGCAGATGCCATTCATTTTGATACGACTGGTGTCGGGATTGATCAAGTGGTTGCATTTATTGAAGAAAAAGCAAAAAAAATCCTTGACAATCCATCATAAACTTGATATCATATAAATGTTGAGAAAAGCAGAAGTGAGAACTTCTCGCCTTGCGACTAACGTTGTCTGGCCCCTACGGATCAAGTTTCAGAAATGAACTATAATCATGTAGTGCGGGTTTGCGTTAGCAAGTCCGCTCTTGTTTTTCTCTAAAATAAAAAAAGAGGTGAAAACCATAGCAAAGCAAGACTTATTCATCAATGATGAAATTCGTGTACGTGAAGTTCGCTTAATCGGTCTTGAGGGCGAACAATTGGGTATCAAACCACTTGGTGAAGCGCAAGCACTTGCGGACGACGCTAATGTGGACTTGGTTCTCATTCAACCTCAAGCTAAACCTCCTGTTGCGAAATTATGGACTACGGTAAGTTCAAATTTGAGTACCAGAAGAAACAAAAAGAACAACGCAAAAAACAAAGCGTTGTGACCGTGAAAGAAGTTCGTTTGAGCCCAGTTATCGACAAGGGTGATTTCGATACAAAACTTCGCAATGCTCGCAAGTTCCTTGAAAAAGGGAACAAAGTGAAGGTTTCCATTCGCTTTAAGGGTCGTATGATCACCCATAAAGAGATTGGGGCAAAAGTTTTAGCCGACTTCGCTGAAGCAACTCAAGATATTGCTATCATCGAACAACGTGCTAAAATGGATGGTCGTCAAATGTTCATGCAGTTGGCACCAGCAACTGACAAGAAATAATCTGTCAGAAAGTTAAAAAAAGGAGAAAATATCATGCCAAAACAAAAAACACACCGCGCATCAGCTAAACGTTTCAAACGTACAGGTTCTGGTGGACTTAAACGTTTCCGTGCTTACACTTCTCACCGTTTCCACGGAAAAACTAAGAAACAACGTCGTCATCTTCGTAAAGCATCTATGGTGCATTCAGGAGATTTCAAACGTATCAAAGCAATGCTTACTCGCTTGAAATAATCGCGTATTTGTAAGTAAAGAATTCTAGGAAATATTGGAGGAAATATAAATGGCACGTGTTAAAGGTGGCGTTGTATCACGCAAACGTCGTAAACGTATTCTTAAATTAGCTAAAGGTTACTATGGAGCTAAACACATCTTGTTCCGTACTGCAAAAGAACAAGTAATGAACTCTTACTACTATGCATACCGTGACCGTCGTCAAAAGAAACGTGACTTCCGCAAATTGTGGATCACACGTATCAATGCGGCAGCTCGTATGAACGGACTTTCATACTCTCAATTGATGCATGGTTTGAAATTGGCTGAGATCGAAGTTAACCGTAAAATGCTTGCTGATTTGGCTGTTAACGATGCAGCAGCTTTCACAGCTCTTGCAGATGCAGCTAAAGCAAAACTTGGTAAATAATTAATAAAGAGATCCGCATGGATCTCTTTTTCTTTGAGTGAAGGAATCGGCTGTGACAGTGTTATCTTTTTTTCTTGCTGATTTCGTGCTATAATGAAAAAAATTTAGAATGTTCATGAAGGAGGACAAGACTGTGGGACATAAACGATTAGCCTGGGATGAGTATTTTGCAGCACAGGCTTTGTTAATATCAAATCGAGCAACTTGTAAGCGTGCCAAGGTGGGTGCTGTATTGGTCAAGGATCATAAGGTGGTTGCGACGGGTTACAATGGCTCTGTCTCTGGTACGGAGCATTGCTTGGATCATGACTGCCTCATGGTGGAGGGACACTGTGTTCGGACCCTCCATGCAGAGGTCAATGCGATTTTACAGGGAGCGGAACGAGGGATTCCCAAAGGTTTCACAGCTTATGTGACCCATTTCCCTTGCCTCAACTGTACCAAGCAGCTGCTTCAAGTAGGCTGCAAGCGGGTAGTTTATATTTATCAATACCGCATCGATGAGTATGCTCAATATCTCTACCGTGAAAAAGAAGTAGAACTAGTTCATCTTCCATTGGAAGTGGTCAAAGAAGCTATTGCAGAGGCAGACTTTATTTAAGAATGGCTTGTTGTCTCACTAGCTACAATTAAAAAGAAAGCTCGTTTTTTGGTTCACGCTTCACTGATTCGTCTAGAGGAAGGAGATTGTGATGAACCGTAAAATTTGCTACCTCATTCTCTTACTAGTCCAGGTTCTTGGAGCTCTTTTTCAAGTATTTATGCTCTTATCCGGAGAGCCTGGAAATGGAGAGAATCCCTCTATCATCTGGTTGTCAATCCTTCAGATTCTTTTATGGCTACTTATTCAAGTTCTTTCTCACAGTAAAAATCTGGAAAGACCAGGGGAAGCAGGAAGGGCTTCTTATATACGCTCTCTTCCTAGTTCTCAGCATCTTTTGGCCACAAGAGGTTCCTATTGCTTTGTTTGGTACGGAGGTGGTGATGAGACTTTCTCAACTTCCAACCTTAGCGATTGTCTTGATAATGATTAATAAGGTGGAGTGGCCTCGTCTTCGTTCTTTGGTTGGTCAGGAAGGAACCTGGTATCCAATCGTTCCGTTGGTTTCCTTGGGGATCAGTATCTTACAATTGGTAGATCGGATTCCTGTTGTCCTACGCTTGTGGAATATATTGGATCATTCAAAATCTGACTTTTACTGGAGATTATTTGAAGGTGTGGATCAAGAAGTCCTGCTTATCATCTTGTTGTCTAGTTTCCTCATCATTAAGAATCAGAAGGTCCTATTTGTGCTCAGTTGCCTTTATGGTTGTTACTATCTCTCTTCTGTCATGCTAGACCTCCTTGTTTAAAGACGACTGCACCCATTCCTTTTTACCATTCTGTCATTTCCCTTTATTTGGTATATAGACAGAAGGAAAGTTTGCAGAGCTCTTTGGGACTCGGTCAAGCTCCCTTTCGGACCAAGAAGGTACTGCATGTGGAAAAGAAGAAGAGGCAGGTGAGCGGTTAGAAAGTCAAAGAAGCTCAGACGAAGTAATCTCCGGAAATAAGGAATCTTCTTCCTTATTGTCCGATTTACTTTCTTACCCAAAACGATACGGCCATCCTAATGTATTCGTCTTGATGAAAGAAAAATTAGTCATCGCTCCTCTTGTTATGTTATTTGGGAACCAATCGGGCGACAGGGGAGAAGGAGTTGTAACAAAGGACTTAGAGGCTGGGCAGGAGAAACCTACAGTGGATATGACGGTTGAGCAAGATAAAACAATAGCCAGCAGTCACTTGAGACCTCTAGAGAGCCTGTTAACGGTGAATTAACCACTGAAGGAAATGCATCGTCTCTTTATTCTTATCTCTTTGCTCTTCCAAAATGGCTCGGTCTTACTTATTATGGCTTGGGCTTCGTCGGACTCATCTTGACCGGCCCTTTTGCCTTCATAATTTTTTATGCAACGAGTATCCATTTGATCCTATTCACCATCGGCTTTGTCTCAACCCAGTTCGCTTTGGCGATAGATTCTCGAATCTTTTGGGCTTCTGCATGTATTTTCTACGGGCTATCAGCTGTTTATGGCTTGCTGTGGCCACTACAGGTCCTCTCTGTCTGTTTAGCCATCGATGTCCTACTAGGTACTTTCTTTTGGGTGAAACGACCAAAGGATACTAAGAAAAACAGTTTTTGACAAGAAAAAAGGCTCTATCATTGCGATAGAGTCTTTATTTGTTATTTCACTTCGCCACCTTCAACAACGAGGTCATCCGCTTTTGCAGCATCGCCGTAGGTTGGGTGAAGAGTTTTTTCATAAGCTTTGTGGAAGAAGTTTTCTTTTCCAAGCTTTTTAATGTCATCGTTAATGAAATCGAGGAGTTCTTTGTTTCCTTTTTGAACCGCTGGTGCGATCGTATCTGGATCACCAAGTGAAGTAATTCCAACTTCGTATCCTTTGTTTTCAAGGGCCCAGGCAAGAACTTCTGTGTTGTCTGTTGAGAAGGCATCGCCACGTCCATCTAGGAGAGCTTGATAGGCATCGCTGTATTGGTCATATTTTTGAAGTTTCACTTCTGGATGGTTCTTTTCGAAGTAGGTTTCAGCAGTAGTTCCCTTGGTTACGATCAAGGTTTTTCCTTCCAATTGTTTCACATCTGTGATGACCTTATCTTTAGGAGACACGACACCGAGTGAAACCTTCATGTAAGGAAGGGCAAAGTCTACTTGTTTCTTACGCTCATCTGTTACAGTGAAGTTGGCTAAGGTGATATCCACTTTATTAGAGATTAAGTATTCCGCACGGTTAGCCGCATCCACTGATACATATTTCGGTTTGACACCAAGGTCTTTAGCTAATTGATTTCCTAATTCGATATCGTAACCTTGGTATGATCCATCATTATCAACATAACCAAAAGGTTTTTTGTCTCCAAAGACTGCGATACGAAGCTCGCCACTTTTCTTGATTTCTTCAATGGTACGAGCTTTAGAGCCGGTAGAAGAAGATGATGACTTGCTAGAGCCACATGCAGTGATAAAGAGCAAAGCGAGAGCGAATGTAAAAAGAACTAAAATTGGTTTAATGAATTTCATAAAAATCTCCTTTATAGATATGAGCCAAATTGGCTAAAGTCAAATACATTTAAAAATTCTTGTGCTCGTTGGGTTTGTGGGTTGGTAAAGAAGGAGTGAGCACTTCCTTCTTCAGCAATTTTACCCTGATCCAAGAAAATGATCCGATCGGCAATGGCTTGTGCGAACTGTAACTCGTGGGTCACCAGAATCATGGTCCGTCCTTCTTGGGCCAGGTCGTTGATGAGTTCTAGGACTTCCCGGACCATCTCAGGGTCTAGAGAGGCTGTCACTTCATCGAAGAGGATAATTTCTGGATGCATGAGGAGGGAGCGGACGATGGCTACCCGTTGCTTCTGTCCACCAGACAACTGCCTTGCGTAGTTATGTTTCTTCTCTAAAAGACCGACCCGTTCCAGTAACTCTTCTGCTTCCTTGATGACTTCCTCTTTAGCTCGTCCTTGAGCTTTGTAGGACCAAGAATCAAGTTTTGGAGGACGTCTAAATGAGGGAAGAGTTCATAACTTTGGAAGACCATTCCAATCTTTTGACGGACCAGATGGAAGTCTTTTTGGTTTTTGGTAATGGATTGACCATCCAAGAGGATATCGCCAGCTTGGATAGTTTCTAAGCCATTGATACAACGAAGGAGGGTACTTTTACCACAACCAGAAGGCCCCAAGACCACCACGACCTCCCCTTTTTGAACCTTGAGGGAAAGTCCTTGGAGGATAGGAGTGTCTCCAAAGGATTTTTTTAGGTCTTTGATTTCTAAAATGGTTTCAGACATATTAATTCCTCCAGTGGTTTTCTAACTGTCCTGCTAATTTGGAAATAGGGAAGCAAACAATAAAGTACAAGACTAAAATGGTTCCATAAATCCAAAAAGAAGCGGTTGGGATGGTCAGGCGGTTGCTATCGATGATTTGTTGGCCGACCTTGGTAACTTCTACAACCCCGATGAGGACCACTAAGGAGGTTGTCTTAATCATACGGGTAATCAGGTTAATAGCTTGCGGAAGCAATCGTCTGAGAACCTGTGGGATGATAATGTAGCGGTATAGTTGAACCTTGCTTAATCCTAAGACTTGTCCACTTTCAAACTGATGTTTTGGAAGAGAAGTGATGGCCCCTCGAACCAAATCCCCCATCTCAGCCGTTCCCCAAAGGGTAAAGACGATAATGGCTGAACTTTCACCAGAAATGTTTATGTTGAAATTGCGGGCCAAACCGAAATATACGATAAAGAGCAAGACCAACTGGGGCATGATCCGAATGAATTCCAGATAAAAGCGAGTGAGCAGACGAATGACTTTTGAATGAGAAGTCATCACGATTCCGAGTAAAGTTCCAAGGATCATGGATAGGAAGACAGAGATAATGGAAATCCCAATGGTCACGCTCAAGCCTTGGAGTATCCGAAGGAGATTATTTCCCTGAAAGAGTACTTGAATTCCCGAATCCTGCATGGCGTAATCTCCTTTCTATCCAACTAAAGAGAAGTGAAATCGGTAGTAAGAGAAGTAGATAGGCAATGACCAACATGGTCAGGGCGATATCTGTCTCGTAATAGAGTCCGATCAAATCTTTTGCGACATACATGAGGTCAGCTAAAGCGACTACAGAGAATACAGAAGTCTCTTTAATCAGGAAAATGACATTGGCACTAAAGGAAGGCAGAGCCACTGCGGTCGCTTGTGGTAGGATCACATAGCGAAAGACCTGTCTGGGTGTTAGCCCAATGGAGAGACCGATTTCATGCTGGGTTTGACTGACAGCTTCTAGACCGCTTCGGAAGGACTCAGCCATATAGGAACCCCCTAAAAAGATGAGACCAATGGTTGCACAGACTTCTGAAGAAAGGACGATACCTATCCTTGGCAAGCCAAAGTAGAGGAAGAAGAGCTGAATCAAGAGCGGTGTATTTCGAGAAAGTTCGATGTAACAGCCAGCTAGTTGACTTAAAATCGGTAGACGATAATGTCGGATGATACTGACAATCAGTCCTAAAAGAAATGAACCTAAAATTCCCCATACAGCGATGTGTAAGGTCAAGAAAAAGGCCTGCTGGTAGAGTGGAAAATATTGTTCAACAATTGACCAATCCAAAAATGATTTCCTCCTCTCTAATGAGCAAGGAAAAAAGAAATGCTACCTTACTGATTAGAAAATAATAAAGTCATTGTAACACGAAAAAAATCATTTGAATAATATGGATAATTTATCAAGATGATAGATAAAATTTATCACTCATCATAGCCGATGAAATGAATCATCAAATGCGGTATAATAGGAGTAAGAAACGCCAAATAACTTAAACTTGTAAAAGAGGAGGGATAAAGATGACAGATCAAGATCCAAAGTATCAATCAAACAAAGAGCATAATAATATACCTGAGGGGGCTGTTCAGTCACCCAACGATGGAACAAGGTCCAGAAAATCCAGTTCAGCCACTAATGACGGTTCAAGGCCAAGAAAAACCTGCTCCTAATACAGGGATTCTAACTTTTGTATTTTTCCTAAACATCGGCTATCTTGGACTGTTTATAGGCAGTGCTCTGATGGTCGGAGGATGGGCAATTGCCTTCCTATTCTTTTTGGGATTACATCTGATTTCTTATATTATTGCTACAGTCCTGCTTGGCATTGGAAGGATATTCGCCAGTAAGGAGATTCTATTTGTCTCTGTAGCTTTCTTTTTCATCTCTATGTTTTTAGCTGGTGATCCGGATTGGTTTCTATTTCGAATTCCATCTATCATTTCCACTATCCTTGTCTTAATAGGAACCTTGCTACTGTAAGGACTAGGGATGGATAGCGGTTTAACTACAAGAGATATAGTTTCAAACTATATCTTTCTTTTTATAAAAATAGGAATATTGGTGCAAAATCGTGATATAATAGTTTGGTTATATGGTCCCGATAAGGTGGTAGAAAGCATCTACCAGTTCTTTGTAACTCTATAACGATTATTTTTTAAGGGGGGGACATTTTTATGTCAGAACGTAAATTATTCACGTCTGAATCAGTATCTGAGGGGCATCCAGATAAGATTGCAGACCAAATTTCAGATGCTATTTTGGATGCTATTTTAGAGCAAGATCCAGAAGCACACGTGGCTGCGGAAACAGCTGTCTATACTGGTTCCGTGCATGTCTTTGGTGAAATTTCAACGACGGCTTATGTCGATATTAACCGTGTGGTTCGTGATACCATTGCAGAGATTGGTTATACCAATACAGAGTATGGTTTTTCTGCAGAGACGGTGGGAGTTCACCCATCACTTGTTGAGCAGTCACCAGATATTGCCCAAGGGGTTAATGAAGCCTTGGAAGTGCGTGGAAATGCAGACCAAGATCCACTTGATCTGATTGGAGCAGGAGACCAAGGTCTCATGTTTGGTTTTGCGGTGGATGAGACAGAAGAACTTATGCCATTGCCAATTTCACTCAGCCACAAGTTGGTTCGTCGTTTGGCAGAGCTACGTAAGTCTGGTGAAATTAGCTACCTTCGTCCAGATGCCAAGTCTCAAGTCACTGTTGAGTATGATGAAAATGATCAGCCTGTGCGCGTGGATACAGTAGTTATTTCAACTCAACACGATCCTGAAGTCAGCAATGAACAGATCCACCAAGATGTGATTAACAAGGTCATCAAGGAAGTGATTCCAGCTTCTTATCTGGATGATGAAACAAAATTCTTCATCAATCCAACTGGTCGTTTCGTTATCGGAGGACCTCAAGGAGACTCAGGTTTGACGGGTCGGAAGATCATCGTGGATACCTATGGTGGCTACTCTCGTCATGGTGGTGGTGCCTTCTCAGGTAAGGATGTGACGAAGGTGGACCGTTCAGCCTCTTATGCGGCTCGCTACATTGCCAAGAACATCGTTGCAGCAGGCCTTGCTAAGAAGGCAGAAGTGCAATTGGCCTACGCTATCGGGGTAGCGCAACCTGTTTCTGTTCGTATCGATACTTTTGGTACTGGAACGGTAGCTGAAAGTAAGCTTGAAAAAGCAGTGCGTCAAATCTTTGACCTTCGCCCTGCAGGAATTATCCAAATGCTGGATCTCAAACGTCCAATCTACCGTCAAACCGCAGCATACGGCCATATGGGACGGACAGATATCGACCTTCCATGGGAACGTTTGGACAAGGTAGAAGCCTTGAAAGAAGCAGTTAACTAAGGAGATAGAAAGGAGGCTGGGACAAAAGTCCTAGCCTCTCAATTATCTTTGGATTGTCGAGCAAGACGCAGTGGTTGAGTGGGCTCTACTACGCTGATTTCATCAGCTTTAACAGCCCTACTCAACTGTGTGGATGTGGGACGACGAAATCGAATTCTAACGAATTACCGATTTCTGTCCCACTCTCTTTTTATGAAATTAATCTACAAATGTAAACAAAATAATTGACAACCAAAATGGAAGGTGTATAATAAAACTACAAATGTAAATAAATTGTTCTTGATGAGAGCTAGAAAGGTAAAAGAATGGCAAAGATTTCAAGTGCGGAATGGGAAGTCATGAGAGTTCTCTGGACTAAGGGGGAAGCGACTTCTACAGAAATAACCAAGATTCTCTCCACCAAGCAGGACTGGTCAGCTTCGACGGTGAAAACCCTCTTAGGACGATTGGCTGATAAAGGCTATTTGACGAGCCGAAGAGAAGGTCGGACCTATTTGTATCAGGCTGTCCTCAATGAAGAAGAGGCTAATTTTACAGCTGTCAATGAAGTTTTAAGTAAGATCTGCTTGACCAAGCATCATCATTTATTGGGACAACTGATCCAACAAATACCAATGACGATAGAACAGATGAAGGACTTGCAAGGAATCCTTGCATCTAAAGTGAGCGTGGAGCGGGTTCAATGTGATTGTCAACCTGGCCAATGTCACTGTGCCAGTCATGTGGAGGAAGAGATATGAACGAAGAAACTTTTGTTGTCAATGGGATGACCTGTGCATCCTGTGTCATCAATATTGAGAAAGCTGTCAACCATCTGGACGGTGTTGAAAAAGCGACAGTGAACCTAACCACTGAAAAAATGACGGTTGAATATCAGGGGGAACCTTTGAGTCCAGAGGCTATTTCAAAAGCGGTAGCGGATGCCGGTTATGAGGCAGTAGTATACAATCCAGATACAGCTAAGAGCCAAGAAGAGCGAGAAGGTGACAAGCTACAATTGATCCGAAAACGCCTCTTTTGGTCTTCCGTCTTCACCCTGCCTCTCTTTTATCTAGCAATGGGGCCCATGATTGGCCTACCGGCACCTGCATTTGTTTCACCCGATCAAGCACCAGTGGCTTATACTCTTGTACTTTTGGCCTTAACCATCCCTGTGATGATCTTAGGACGAGCCTTTTATCGAAATGGCTTCCGGACTCTTATAAAAGGCCATCCCAATATGGATGCTTTGGTAGCTCTAGCGACTAGTGCAGCCTTTCTTTATAGTCTTTATGGAACTTATCACATTTTGCTTGGTCACCACCATCACGTGCACCAGCTTTATTTTGAATCTGTAGCCGTGATCCTGACCCTAATTACTCTGGGTAAGTATTTTGAAACGCTATCAAAAGGGCGTACTTCTCAAGCCATTAAAAAGCTCATGCATCTGGCGGCTAAAGAGGCAACAGTCCTACGTGATGGAAAGGAAGTGAAACTATCTGTAGAAGACTTGGTCGTTGGTGATCAGATCCTGGTCAAACCAGGCGAAAAAATAGCCGTTGATGGTCAAGTGGTTTCCGGACAATCAGCCATTGATGAAAGCATGCTGACGGGTGAATCTATCCCCATCCAAAAAACAGAAGGCAGTCAAGTTTACGCAGGTTCCATTAATGGACAAGGTAGTTTGGTTTATCGGGCTGAGAAAGTTGGTCGGGATACCTTACTAGCACAAATCATTCAGCTGGTGGAAGATGCCCAACAAACCAAAGCACCGATTGCCAAGATTGCGGATCAAGTGGCAGGGGTCTTTGTCCCAGTAGTCATGGGGATTGCCCTCTTATCAGGCCTCTTTTGGTACTTCGTCATGGGTGAGACCTTCACCTTTGCTATGACGGTAACGATCAGTGTCTTGGTCATTGCCTGCCCATGTGCTCTAGGTTTGGCGACTCCGACAGCCATTATGGTGGGGACAGGGCTAGGGGCAGAGCATGGGATCCTCTATAAGAGAGGAGATGTCCTTGAGTTAGCTCATCAAGCGCAAGTCTTGGTCTTCGATAAAACGGGGACCATCACTCAAGGTAAACCTCAGTTGTCTTCTTCCTATACCTATGGTCAAACGAACCATGCCTTACAAGTCCTAGCTTCTCTGGAAGCCAAGTCCGAACATCCGCTAGGACAAGCTATTTTGGATGCTGCGAAAGAAGAGCATATAGACTTATTAGAGATGGAAAACTTCTCTAGTCTAACAGGAAGGGGCCTCACTGCTAGCTATGCTGGGAAGGTTTATCTGGCTGGGAATCAAACGCTCATGGATGAGGAAGGAATCGATATTCATCTTGCCAAGGCTGACTTGGAGGACTTAACTCAGGATGGACAAACCCCGATTTTCTTAGCTGAAGATGGACAACTCTTGGCCCTATTTGGAGTAGCAGACCGGATTAAGGAAGATAGTTTAGAAATGGTTGCTAGCCTAGAAAAAATGGGCAAGGAGGTCATCATGCTGACTGGGGATAATGAACGGACTGCTCGAGCGATTGCCAAGAAGGCTGGAATCCAGCAGGTCATCAGTCAAGTCCTTCCTCAAGAAAAATCACGGGTGATCCAAGATTTGCAAGCAGAAGGCAAGTCTGTGATCATGGTGGGAGATGGAATCAACGATGCACCAGCTCTTGCAACCGCGGATATCGGGTTTGCCATGGGATCTGGGACAGATATCGCCATGGAAAGTGCGGATATCGTGGTCATGAAACCGCAATTAATGGATGTTGTCCGAGCCTTGGAAATTAGTCGTTACACGATTAAGACCATCAAGGAAAACTTGTTCTGGGCCTTTATCTACAATGTTTTAGCCATTCCGGTGGCGGTGGGGCTTCTCTATCTCTTTGGTGGCCCACTCTTAAACCCGATGCTGGCAGGTCTAGCCATGAGTTTTAGTTCAGTATCAGTTGTACTGAATGCACTAAGATTAAAGAGAAAAGAATTGTAAGAACAAGGAGAAAAATTACCTCCTCGAGTAAAAGAAGGGAAAATAATTATGTCAAAAACATACGAAATTACAGGAATGAAATGCCAAGGTTGTGCCAATGCTGTCACTGAAAAATTATCTGCTGTAAAAGGTGTAGAAGAAGTGAAAGTTGATTTAGAGAAAAAACAAGTAACCATTGAAGGGAAACCTTGGAAATGGTCCTTGACCCGAGCTCTAAAAGGCAGTAAATATGAATTAGGAAATGAAGTGAAATAAACTCAGGAAAGGCGGTCCGAAAAGGGCTGCCTTTTTTAAAAAACAACAAGAGAACAAATAAATAAATTAGGCTTGCGAGCAAAAATATAAAAAATAGTAAAACATATAGTTGAGGTTTTCTAAGGATTGGATTGACCGATCAAAAGATAAGAAGTAGTGGAAAATGAAGCGTTTTTATGATATAATAGATGCGGTAATTTTTTACCGAATGATTGAAAGAGCTTATACAAATTTACATGAAAAAAATTATAATTAATGGTGGTCGCCCTTTAAAAGGTGAGGTGACCATTAGTGGTGCAAAAAATAGCGTGGTGGCCCTTATTCCAGCGACTATTTTAGCAGACGAAATTGTGACCCTTGATGGTGTTCCAGATATTTCAGATGTGGCTAGCTTGATTGACATTATGACCCTCATGGGGGCAAAGGTGGAGCGAGATGGGGAGACTCTTATTATCGATCCACGTGGTGTACAAGATATGCCAATGCCATTTGGAAAGATCAATAGTCTTCGCGCTTCTTACTATTTCTACGGAAGTCTTTTGGGACGTTATGGCCAGGCAACTGTCGGTCTACCAGGTGGATGTGACCTAGGTCCACGTCCCATTGATCTGCATTTGAAAGCCTTTGAGGCGATGGGTGCTAAGATGACCATGGATGGTTCGAGTATGAACCTTTCCACAAATGGACAGAGTCTTCGTGGCGCAGCTATCTATATGGATACGGTTAGCGTTGGAGCAACTATTAATACCATTCTAGCAGCTGTTAAAGCGGAAGGTCGTACCGTTATTGAAAATGCTGCTCGTGAACCTGAGATCATTGACGTCGTGACCCTTCTCAATAATATGGGAGCACACATTCGTGGTGCGGGTACAGATATCATTACCATTGAAGGAGTGGACTATCTCCACGGGACGCGTCACCAAGTGATCCCCGATCGCATCGAAGCAGGGACTTATATCGCTCTTGCTGCTGCTGTGGGAGAAGGGATTCAAATTACGAATGTCCTCTACGAACACCTAGAAAGCTTTATCGCTAAGTTGGAAGAAATGGGCGTTCGTATGACGATTTCTGAGGATAGTGTGTTTGTTGAAAAGCAAGAAAATCTGAAAGCTGTTCACATCAAAACCTCTCCTTACCCTGGCTTTGCAACGGATTTGCAGCAACCCTTGACTCCATTGCTCTTGACCGCTAATGGAAAGGGAAGCATCGTAGATACCATTTATCAAAAGCGGGTCAACCATGTGGCAGAATTGATGCGAATGGGTGCTACCATTGAAACAGTTGGTGATCGCATTGTTTACCAAGGACCGAATCAATTAACAGGTGCTCCAGTTAAGGCGACAGACCTGCGTGCAGGTGCTGCCTTGGTGATTGCTGGATTGATGGCTCAGGGTAGAACGGAGATTACCAATATTGAGTTTATCCTTCGTGGCTATTCGCATATTATTGAAAAATTGCAACAATTGGGAGCTGACATCGAGCTGATTGATGAAGCATAACGAACGATTTTTATGAACATTTGGACGCAACTAGCAGCATTTTCATGTTTTGAAACAGAGCGCCTCTTCTTGAGGCCCTTTCTATATAGTGATGCCGCTGACTTTTATACCATATCCTCCAATCCAGAGAATTTGCCTTTTATTTTCCCAGCACAAACCTCCATAGAGGAATGCCAGTATGTCTTGGCGAATTATTTTCTAAAGAATCCTTTAGGAATATGGGCGATTTGTGACAAGAGAACAGACCGTGTGATTGGATCGATTAAGTTTGAAAAGTTGGATGAAATTAAGAAAGAAGCAGAACTTGGTTATTTCTTACACAAGGACTATTGGGGTCAAGGCCTCATGACAGAGGTTGTCAAAGAGATTACCTTCTTGTCCTTTCAGGAATTTCATCTCAAACAAGTCCAAATCATTACCCATGTTGAAAATATTGCCAGTCAACAGGTGGCTTTACATGCCGGTTATAGTTTGAAACGGCAATTCAAGGGGAGTGACCGCTATACCCGAAAGATGCGGGATTATTACGAGTTCTGCATAGATAGAGGAGATCTCAATGAGTAAACACCAAGCGATCTTAGATTATTTGGAGAAACTACCCATTGGCAAACGTGTCAGTGTGAGAAGTATCTCGAACTATTTGCAGGTGAGTGATGGGACTGCCTATCGGGCGATTAAAGAAGCTGAAAATCGTGGAATTGTTGAAACGAGACCTCGTAGTGGGACAGTTCGTGTCAAGTCCAAAAAGGCTGTCCTAGAACATCTGACTTTCCGAGAGATTGTAGAAATTACCGGTTCGGAAGTCTTGGCAGGGAAAGAAGGGCTGGAACGAGAGTTCAACAAGTTTTATATCGGGGCCATGACAGAAGAGCATATTTTAGATTATGTCTCTGAAGGTGGACTCCTCATTGTGGGAGACCGGACCAATATCCAGCGTCTGGCCCTCCAACACGACAATGCTGTTCTTGTAACCGGTGGCTTTGACGTCGATCCTTCTATTTTGGAACTGGGTCGCAGTGGTCAAACTCCTATCTTACGTACCAAGCATGATACCTATACCGTGGCGACCATGATCAACCGTGCTCTCGCTAATATGCAAATAAAAACAGATATTTTAACGGTCGAACAAGTCTATTCGCCTATGCATGAATATGGTTTTTTACGGGAAACAGATACCGTACGAGATTATTTGGACTTGGTAAGAAAAAGCCGGTTTAGTCGTTTTCCTGTCGTCAATCAGCACCAAATGGTTGTTGGAGTGGTGACCATGCGGGATGCCGGAGACAAGACACCCCAGACAACTCTGGACAAGGTCATGTCCCGTAGCGTCTTTACGACAAACCTATCCTCTAGTATCGCCAATGTCAGTCAACGCATGATTGCAGAAGATTTTGAGATGATCCCTGTTATTCGCAGCAATCAAACCTTGTTAGGGGTTATTACTCGTCGTGCGGTCATGGACCGGGTGAGCAAGGAACAATTGTCGGGCTTGCCAACCTTTAGTGAACAAATCAGTCAAAAAGTAGTTCTGCAAGCCAATCATTTTGAATTGACGGTTGAACCAAGTATGTTAGAAAAGAGTGGTGTTCTCTCGAATGGCGTTCTCACTGAAGTTCTAACAACAGTCACTCGCCAGCTCATGATGAATTCTGGAAAAAATTTAATTATCGAACAGCTCTTGGTCTATTACCTCCAAGCTGTTCAAGTGGACGATACCTTGCGAATTGAATCGCGTATTGTTCGCCAGACTAGACGATCGGCTATTATAGATTTTGATTTGTACTTGAATCTGCAGTTAGTTACGAAGGCCACCGTCACTTTGAAAATTAATTAGAATGGAAGTAGGAAATAGATGATTACATTGAAATCACAGCGTGAAATCGAAGCCATGGACCGTGCAGGAGACTTTCTTGCTAGTATCCATATTGGCCTACGGGATTTGATCAAACCAGGTCTCGATCTGTGGGAAGTCGAATATTATGTTCGACGTCGCTGTAAAGAAGCCAACGTCTTGCCCCTTCAGATCGGTGTAGAAGGAAGCTTGATGGACTATCCCTATGCGACATGTTGTGGGATCAATGATGAAGTGGCTCACGCCTTTCCTCGCCACTATGTCTTAAAAGATGGTGACCTCTTAAAGGTGGATATGGTCTTGTCTGAACCCTTAGACAAGTCTGTTGTTGATGTCTCAAAGTTGGACTTTGATAATGTTGCACAAGTGAAAAAGTATACAGAAAACTACTCTGGTGGTTTGGCTGATTCTTGTTGGGCCTATGCAGTTGGGAATGTTTCCCAAGAGGTCAAAGATCTCATGGATGTCACCAAGGAATGTCTCTATAAGGGGATTGAACAAGCGGTTGTCGGAAATCGTCTGGGTGATATTGGAGCAGCGATTCAAGAATATGCTGAAAGCAAAGGCTATGGTGTAGTACGCGATTTGGTCGGTCACGGTGTAGGACCAACCATGCATGAAGAACCAATGGTTCCTCACTACGGACGTGGAGGACGTGGCTTGCGCTTACGTGAAGGGATGGTCTTGACTGTTGAACCGATGATTAATACCGGAACTTGGGAGATCGATACAGATATGAAGACAGGTTGGGCCCACAAAACCCTTGACGGTGGACTTTCTTGTCAGTACGAACATCAATTTGTGATTACAAAAGACGGTCCTGTTATTTTGACTAGTCAAGGCGAAGAAGGAACCTATTAAAACAAGTAGAGAGGAAAGAATGGAGCTGAAGATAAAAACGGTTTCGCTCTTTTCTCTTTTTATGACTTTGTTTAGGGGAGGAAAGATATGAAAAAGTTTCTAAAATGGCTAGGCCAACGACCGTTTATTAAGGGGTTCTTGCGCTTTTATATGGCCTCTGAATCGGACATCACAAGTATAGCAGTGGCCTATTATTTATTGATTTCCATTCTCCCTTTATTGTTGATTGCAGCCAATATTCTCCCTTACTTTCAGATTCGTCCGACTCAGATTTTGCTGACCTTGCGTGAAGTATTACCCGCCTCCATGTACCGCATTGTCTTGCAAGTTATTTCATCGGTGCTTACTAAGCCGTCTACTGGTTTGCTTAGTTTCTCCATCATTTCGGCTTTATGGGTCTCCTCACAGTGTATCGCTTACCTGCAGAGAGCCTTCAATAAAAGTTATGGAGTGGAGAAGGAGAGGGGGATTATCTGGGCGAGAATCTTCAGTATTTTGATTAGTTTTGCTCTACAAGGTTTGTTCGGTCTATCTTTGGTTTTGACCATGTTTGGCCGGATGATTATTCGTTCCGTCTATGAGATTTTCAAGTTTGATGAAAGTATCTACCTTCGCCTCTTAAATATTTCAGGACCTTCGGTTTACTTCCTGCTCTTTTTAACCTTGCTTTTGCTCTATTACACTCTTCCCAATATCAAAATTCCTAAGTTTCGCTATGTCTTTCCGGGAGCCATCTTTGTGACAGCAGTCCTTTATTTGACCTTGAATATTTTCTGGAAATATGTCGACCACTACATCACGAGTTTCTTAGATGCTCGTTTCTTCGGGTCAGTCCTTTTAGCGGTAATTATGTTCTGGTTTATCCTGGTAGCTAAAGTATTGATTATTGGCTGTATCTTAAATGCTAGTATTCAATATGCCATCGAAGCGAGATTTGAAACAAAAGATGGGGATGTGGTAGCCAAGTACAAGTCTTCTCAAGTAGCTTTTCACCAAAAAGAAGCGTCACTCAAGCGTCGTTTCCATCTTAAAAACTTGAGAAAAAATCAGGACTGATCTCAAAGTAGTCATACATGAACAAGCCGGTTTTCATCCGGCTTTTTGTTTTAGGTATATTTAGTTGCATTTGCAACAAAAATGTGATAGACTTCTTATAAAGGAAAGGAGGAGCAGATGAAGGTTCTAAGAGAGATTGGCATCATAGCCCGAGCATTAGATTCGATTGCCAATATTGAGTTCCGAGACTTGGAACTGGCAAGAGGCCAATACCTGTATTTAGTACGGATTGGGGAGCAACCAGGAATTATTCAAGAGGAGTTATCCGATTTATTAAAAGTGGACCGCTCAACAGTAGCCCGCTCTGTTAAAAAATTAGCTGATAAAGGATTTATCCGAGAATTAAATGATCCTTCCAATCAAAAGATAAAAAAATGGATCCTGACGGAAAAGGGTCAAGCACTTTATCCTTTTATCCTTGCTGAGCATGCTTATTCTGAAAAGGCTGCCTTAAAGGGATTTTCAAAGGCAGAAATCCTTCAACTAGAGGAATGGCTTGCTAAAATGAGAGAAAACGTAGCAGCGGATTGGGAGCTAGTGAAAAAAGGTCAAAAAAGAAACTATAGTGAGGTAAAGAAATGAAATTTACAGTAGATCAGGCATTTTGGGATTTGTTTCCCCAAGCAAAAGTAGTGGTGATGACAGTAGAAGGTATCGACAATCATGTTGATGAGAGCAAGGATCCTTATTTTAAGGATCTGCTCGACAAGGGAGTCGCACGATCAAAAGAATATATTGATGAAGATCAGTTCACTGCTAGTCCAGTCGTTCAAGAATGGCGTCAGGCTTTTACCAAATTTAAGACCAAAAAAGGTGCACGTTCGTCAATCGAAGTCTTATTGAAACGTGTGTCGCAAGGACGGGAGTTTTATCCCATTAATCCTTTGGTTGATCTCTACAATAGTGTTTCGCTAGCCTATGCTATCCCCTGTGGTGGTGAGGATATGGAAAAGTTAGCTGGAGGCTTATCCTTAGGAAAAGCCAAGGGGGGAGAGCCATTCTTCCCGCTAGGAGCTGAGGAAGACGCTCCTGCTTTGCCGGAAGAGATCATTTATTATGATCAAGAAGGGGCTGTTTGCCGTTGTTTGAATTGGAGAGAGGCTCAAAGAACCATGCTGACAGAAGAAACACGACAGGCTATTCTTGTGATGGAGGCAGTGACTGAAGAGCAAGCAGGACGGGCCAAAGAAGCAATGGACGAATTAAAAGGCTTGGTCAAGGACTACTTTGGTGTGGAAGGAAAGATTTATTATGTAAGCGCCCAAGTATCTAGTCTAGAAGTATAAAAAAATACCGTCAGAGACCATATGAGTTCTGGCGGTTATTTATAGTTATTTGAAACTTACTTCTTATTTCGGAAGACAAAAAGTTTACTGAAAATATAGTTCAAAATGACAATCATAAATTGGGCAGCAAAGGTTTCGATGGTATTGATAGCCGTCCGATTCATATTGACAAACTGACCAATGATTTGCGGATACTGGGTTACAAAGATTGTGGTCATCAAGAGGTCCAGCACCAGAGTTCCCATTCTAGCAAAAGAGAAAACAATCAACCGTTTCATCCAGCCTTTTCTTTCTTGTTTAAAGACAATCGTATCATTGGTAGCAAAGGCAAAAAGAATTCCTGCAATATTTCCAATCAAGGTAGCTAGCTGTTCCTGGTCTGTCAGTTGGAAAACAATCAGCCGAGTAGCAACGGATACAATCGTTGTAGCAACACCAAAGATCAGGTAGGCTAAAATTTCATTATCAAAGATTCGATTAAGTAGTTTTTTCATACAATTAGTCTATCATAATTTCCTTATTTATGCTATACTTATAAAGTTGATTTGTTGCTTTGAAATCTATTAGTTTGGGTCATCGGCAAAGATCAACCCTTGGTGCTTAGCTTCTTTCACCAAGCATATTAGACGCGGTAAAACCGCTAAAGGAGAAAACGATGAAAAACTATACTGTTCGTGACTTGGCACAGATTGCCCTAGTTGCAGCTCTCTATGTGGCCTTGACCATTACGCCCCCGTTGAATGCCATCGGAAGCAATGAGATCCAATTCCGTGTTTCTGAAATGCTCAATTTCATGGCTTTCTACAATCGAAAATACATTTGGTCTGTTACCATTGGGTGTATGATTTCTAACTTCATGAGTTACGGAATTGTCGATTTGATCGTTGGTGGTGGATCTACCTTGGTCTTCGTAACACTTGGGGTTTACCTATTTAAACAATTTGAAAGGAAGAGCTCTTTAATGGATGGATTCGCAAGGATCATTTCTTATTTTCAATTTTCTTTGCCCTCTCTATGTTCACGATTGCCTTAGAATTGCATATTATAAACGAAACACCATTCTTCTTGAATTGGTTGACTACTGGTTTGGGTGAATTCGCTTCTCTGATTGTCGGAGCGATTCTGATCAAACGAATTTCAAATCATATTGATTTAACCCAATAAATTAAGAGTCTGAAGCCTTGCTTCAGGCTTTTTTTACTCATTGAAGTAGGATTTCGGACGGGTAGTAAAAAAATGCTTTTTTTCTAGTGGGAAGTAGTCAGACAGGCCACAGTAAAGCGTTTTTATGGTAAAATAGAAGTATGGAAACCAGAATAAAAGAGTTAGTAAATCTACTCAACCAATATGCGGAAGAATATTATACCAAAGATGCTCCCTCGGTATCTGATCAAGAATATGATCGTCTATACCGAGAACTTGTAGAATTAGAAGAAGCCTATCCAGAACTAGTCCAACCAAATAGTCCAACTCATCGGGTAGGAGGAACCATTCTCAAAGGATTTGAAAAATACCAGCATACTTACCCGCTTTATAGCTTGCAGGACGCCTTTTCTTATGAAGAATTGGTGGCCTTTGACCAACGGGTTCGCAAGGAATTTCCATCTGTCACCTATGTATGTGAGTTAAAAATAGATGGTCTATCTATTTCACTTTCTTATGTGGATGGCGTCCTCGAAATTGGTGCTACGCGGGGGGATGGGAGTGTTGGAGAAAATATTACCGAGAACCTCAAGCGAGTTCGCGATATTCCTCTAGTTCTACCGGAACCTCTTACATTAACCGTTCGCGGAGAATGTTACATGCCCCGTGCGTCTTTTGATGCCGTAAATTTGTCCCGCCAAGAAAATGGAGAGGCAGAGTTTGCGAATCCTCGAAATGCTGCAGCCGGTACTCTTAGACAGTTAGATATGAAAATTGTTGCGGAGCGCAAGCTCGCGACCTTCCTCTACCAGGAAGCTAGTCCTACTGATCAAGCGACCCAAGAGAAGGTATTAGCCAAACTAAACCGCCTCGGTTTTGTCGTCAATCCTCATCACAAGACAGCGACCAGTATCGAGCAAGTCTGGGCTTATATTCAAGAAGTTGCAGCCATGCGCGATCAACTTCCATATGATATTGACGGGGTCGTGATTAAAGTAAATGATCTAGCTGTTCAAGAAGAACTTGGCTTTACCGTCAAGGCTCCCAAATGGGCAGTGGCTTACAAATTTCCAGCTGAGGAGAAAGAAGCAAAACTCTTGTCAGTTGATTGGACAGTCGGTCGGACTGGAGTGGTGACACCAACGGCTAATTTGACTCCCGTTCAGCTGGCAGGGACGACTGTTAGTCGTGCTACTCTCCATAATGTAGATTACATTGCTGAGAAAGATATCCGCAAGGACGATACGGTTATTGTTTATAAGGCCGGGGACATTATCCCAGCTGTCTTGCGTGTTGTCATGGATAAACGAGTATCAGAAGAGCGATTAGAGATTCCGAGCCATTGTCCTAGTTGTCAGAGCGAGCTCCTTCATTTTGAAGATGAAGTGGCCTTGCGTTGTATCAACCCCCGTTGTCCGGCTCAAATCAAGGAAGGCCTAGCTCACTTTGCCAGCCGAGATGCCATGAACATTACTGGCTTGGGGCCAGCAGTGGTTGAAAAACTGTTTTCTAAAGAACTGGTTCAAGATGTAGCAGGTATTTATCGCCTGACCGTGGATGATCTCTTACAATTGGATGGATTTAAAGAAAAATCTGCCCAAAAATTAGTAGATGCTATTCAGACATCGAAGGGGAATTCTGCTGAAAAACTATTGTTTGGTCTGGGAATTCGTCATGTGGGAAGTAAGGCTAGCCAGCTCTTGCTCCAGGAATTCCATTCCATTCCAACTATAGCAGATGCAGAGGTTGAAAAGATTGCGGCGATAGACAGTTTAGGAATGGTGGTTGCCGAAAGTCTTAAGCGTTATTTTGCCCAGGAAGGCTCTCAACTTCTTTTAGAAGAGCTTAAGGATGCTGGGGTAAACTTAGATTACCTTGGACAAAAGGTTGTAGCAGATGCTCCTTTGTCCGGTAAAACAGTTGTCTTAACTGGTAAACTGGAACGTCTGACACGTTCGGAAGCCAAGGCTAAATTAGAAGCCTTAGGGGCTAAAGTCACAGGTTCCGTGTCCAAAAAAACTGACCTATTAGTAGCAGGTAGCGATGCGGGAAGTAAATTAAGCAAAGCGCAGGAATTATCAATTGAAATACAGGATGAAGCCTGGCTTGAAAGATTATAGAGGCATGTATGGAAAATAAGATTAAAAAAGCACGAGTGATATATAATCCGACCTCTGGTCAGGAAATCATTAAAAAGAATATCGCAGAAGTTTTGGATGTGTTAGAGGATGTTGGCTATGAAACAAGTGCCTATCAGACCACTCCAGAGCCCCTTTCAGCTCAATTAGAAGCAGAACGAGCTGCAAAAGCTGGTTTTGATTTGATAATTGCTGCTGGAGGAGATGGGACTATTAATGAGGTTGTCAATGGGGTTGCTAGCTTGCAACACCGTCCAAAGATGGCTTTTATTCCAACTGGAACAACCAACGATTATGCTCGTGCACTGAAGATTCCAATGGGAGACCCAGTCGCAGCTGCACGGATCATTGAGAAGAATCAAACTATTCAAATGGACATTGGCCGTGCTTACAGAAGTAAATATTTTATCAATATTGCTGCAGCAGGAACCTTGTCCGAATTAACCTTTAGCGTACCAAGTGAAGTGAAATCACGCTATGGCTACTTTGCTTATGTGGCCGAAGCTGTGAAAAAATTCCCTAAAAATAAAACCCGAAAGGTACGGATTGAACACGACAATGGGGTCTATGTTGGACCAGTTTCTCTTGTTTTCGCAGCATTGACCAATTCGATCGGTGGCTTTGAAAGTGTAGCACCAGATGCTAAACTTGATGATGGGAACTTTACCTTGATCTTAGTCAAAACAGCTAAATTATTTGAAATGCTGTCTCTCATTATGCAAGCTGTAAATGGTGGGAAACACGTTAATGATTCAAATATTGAATACCTCAAAACCTCTAAATTAAAAATTGAAGTTTTGGATCAGAAAGATGAGTTCAAGATTAATTTAGATGGCGAATACGGCGGAGATACACCGGTAGAACTGGAGGTTTTCCACAATCACTTAGAATTTTTTGCCAACATCGATGAAATTAATGACGATGCTCTGGTCCGTTCAGAATATAAATCAGAAGAATAATGGAGAATCATTGCTGAGAGTGGGTAATGCCAGCTTCTTCTTACTTAGTTAATTAGGAAATAGGAAATACAATACGATGCATCAGTATCAAGTAAAAATCCACTACCATCATCCCGTCGGTGATTATTTTGCCCGTGACATGTGGAAGTGGCATGAAGGAGTATGGGGAGAGGAAGTTTCTTTCTCCAAGCTCGATTATTTTGGAGTTGAGGGGCTCTTAGTTTATAACTGTGAGACACCTCAACGCATTGGCCATGTCATCATCAAGGAAGGAAACTGGATCAGTCAGTCAGACGAATACCATATTGATCTTTTGCCTGAAGGGAATGTGCGAGAAGTCTGGTTAATCAAAGGAGATGATACAGTTTATTATTCCTTGCAGGCTGCAATGACGAGTCATGAATATAGCCGTCGGAAGCCACACGCTTTTGATATGGTGACGCACTATCAAGAATTTGATGCCAAATGGGGCTATCAGGGTTGGTTGGGATATCGCCAGCAAGATGATGATTATCGCTTTAAACTTTGGGCACCTACTGCCAATAAAGTAGACCTTCTCATCTATGATTCTGTCGCTAATGACAGCAAGGTCTGGAAGATTGTCCCAATGGCTCGTGGCCAGAGAGAATCTAGTGACCATGTTCGCAATAACTGTGGTGTCTGGTATGCGGATGTCATGGGAAACCTCAGTGGACTAGCCTATCAGTATAAGGTTTATTTTGATTACCATACTGAGATTGCGCGTGATCCTTATACGATCGCTACCAGTGAAAATGGGAAAAATCTGCCATTCTTTCTCATCAGGATTGCATCTTCCCTGCCTTTCAGACAGAAACTTATGAAAAGGCTGACTGGCGTCTGGATAATCCTTGTCAGGCGGTTGTCTATGAAATGCATGTCCGGGATTTGACCATTTCTCCAACTTCCGGTGTGGATGAAGCCTATCGAGGAACCTACCGAGGAGCTCATCAGACTGGGACGAAGAACGCCCAAGGGGATGCCACAGCCTTTGACTACATCAAGGAATTAGGGGTCAATGTAGTCCAACTGCAACCAGTGACCGACCGCTATAAGACCTATGATGAAGACGGGAATGTCCTCTATAATTGGGGCTATGATGTGCAGAATTACTCTGCTCCAGAGACTAGTTACTCGACCAAACCTCACGACCCTAAGACCACCATGCGCGAGTTAAAAGAAATGATACACGCCTATCATGAAGCGGGTATTTCGGTAGTCATGGATGTGGTCTATAATCACATCTATTCGACAGAAGATGGAGCCTTTCAAACAACCGTTCCTGATTATTACTACCGGATGAATCCAAATGGATCCTTCCAAAATGGTACAGGAGTTGGGAATGAGACGGCCAGTGAGCATGAGATGTACCGCAAATTCATGATTGATTCCTTGACGTATTGGGTAACAGAATATAAGATTGACGGTTTCCGATTTGACTTAATGGGGATTCACGATGTGGATACCATGAATGAAATCCGTGAAGCCATGGACGCGATTGATCCACGGATTCTCCTTTATGGAGAAGGTTGGGATATGGGGACAGGATTGGCTCCAGAAGATAAGGCTAAAAAGGACAATGCTTATCAAATGGCCCAAGTCGGTTTCTTTAATGATACTTCACGAGATGCCATTAAGGGAGCTGAAGTCTTCGGATCCATTAAACGTGGGTATGTTAGTCGCAAGTCTACAGAAGATATCATTGCGCGCTCCGTACTTGGAAGTGCAGAGTTGGGATCTTTCCTAACTCCAAGTCAGGTCCTCAACTATGTAGAAGCCCATGACAACTACAACCTCTATGATTTACTTTCTTATGTTCATCCAGATGATTCTCAGGAAAAAATTAAGAAGCAGGTAGAGGTAGCGACAGCCATGAATCTCCTCTTCCAAGGGATAGCCTTTATGCAAGTTGGCCAAGAGTTCTTACGAACCAAGTTAGTTGCAACGGGTGAAGATGGGGAAGTGACACCTCAAGATCGAGAATGGGCCATGAATTCTTATAATGCACCTGATGCTGTCAACCAAGTCGACTGGAATCTAGTGTCTGTAAATAAGGATACTGTTGACTATGTTCGCCAATTGATTCATTTGAAGAAGACCCTGCCTGCCTTGTCCCTTGAATCTTATGAGGAAATCTACCAACATGTCTTCGTGCATACAGCAGATATGGGCAGTGGTGTTGTTGTCTTTGAATTAAATTGGGACAAACACTACTATGTCATTTTTAACACCAGTGGACTACCATTCTATCTCCAGAACGCAGATCATCTTGAACTCCTTGTTGGAAATAGTCGAAATAAACGTCCATTCTATGTTGAGAATTTAACAGCTTCCATCTTTAAATGGAAGAAATAAATAAAAAAAATGAGGCTGGGACAAAAGTCCCAGCCTCTCAATTGTCTTTTGGATTGTCGAGCAAGACGCAGTGGTTAAGTGGGCTCTACTACGCTGATTTCATCAGCTTTTACAGCCCTACTCAACCGTGCGGAGGTGGGACGACGAAATCGTATTCTAACGAATTACCGATTTCTGTCCCACTCTCATTTTTTTTCTGATGAAGATGAGCTAGAACTACTTGAGTTGGAATCCTCACTCGAAGAAGAAGAACTGAACTGTTCAGGGTGGAGATCTTTATAGCTTGGTGCTTTGAAGAGATCAACCGTTGATTGATTGCCTTTTTGGCTATAGAGGCTGGTTGATGCATCCCCTTTTTCTTTTTCAATTTTCTTCAATGCTTTCATCGAGTTGTTGTAGGAGTAGTCATCCGGGTTGACTTTACCAAGATCATTTCCAGTGTAGAATCGTAAGAGGTCCCCCGTTTGGATACTATCACTAATCTTGAGTTGTAAATTAGCTGCCTCACGGATTTTATCCAGTTGCTCTTTCGTTGATTCGTCTGGATTGGTGATTTCTTCACCAGTCTTGGTGTAATAGGTCCGCCCACTGTAACTTGTATACTCAGGGGTCACAAAGTAGTTAGCAGAACGGAAAGCAACGATTTGGCTATGATTTGGAGATAATAAGTCTTGACCAACTTGAAGGAAGTTCTTAGAATCAATTCCTAACAAGTGTTCCAATGTTGGAAGCATATCAATCTCTCCACCATAGGTCTCAATGACTTTCCCTTTATTCATGCCAGGAACGACCACCATATAAGGCACCCGTTGTAACATAGCATTATCATAACTTGACCAAGTTTCAGAGTTCTTATTTAGCAAGGGAGCCAGAGCTGGATTTCGAGAATTTGAAATACCGTAGTGGTCCCCATACAGAACAATAATGGAGTTCTCATAAAGACCAGAAGCTTTGAGATAATCGAAGAAGGCCTTGATGGAAGCATCCAAATAGTTGGCTGTTGCAAAATAGCCATTAATGGTTTCATCTTGCGTCTCTGCAAGAGGGAAGCCGATTTCGTCCCCAATCAGACTCGTCGTATAAGGATAGTGGTTGGAGACGGTAATGAACTTAGTATAAAACGGTTGTTGCATGTGTTCCAAGTACTTTATGGAATCCTTCAACATGATCTTATCATTAAGTCCATACTGGAAGGAGTTGGTATCATCTTGCTTGGTAAAATAAGAAGCATCAAAGAAGTAATGGTAGCCCCATTGTTTGTAGGCTGTATTACGGTTCCAGAAGCTTCCGGCATTTCCGTGGAAAACAGCACTGGATTGGTAACCATTCTTAGAAAGAATGAAAGGAGCTGCTTGCTGGGTATTGGTCCCACCGTAGTTCACCATAAAGGAACCTTGGTTCAAACCGAACAAGCCCGTTTCAATCATGGTCTCTGCATCCGATGTTTTACCAGCTTTTACCTGGTTAAAGACATTTGCAAATGCAAAGGTTTCATTTGAATGATAGAGCGAGTTGATAAAAGGGGTCACTTCGTATTCTTTGTCGTCAACCTTCAATTTATAGTCGATCAAGAATTGTTGGAAGCTTTCCAAGTGGATATAGATGACATTACGTCCCTTAGCGAGACCAAAGGTTTCTGGATTTGGTTGAGCATAATGGCTAGCAACATACTCTTCTACCGGCTTCAAATCTACTTTAGAAGCCTTTGAGCGTTCTTTATTGGCCATGTAGGTCTGGTTGGCACTGTAACCTAGGAAGGCTGGCAAGCCAAGCGCACGAACCACATAGTAATTGGAGAATCCACGCGTTAATAATTCCGGACGGTCAATCTCAGCCAAGAAAAGATTGGCGGAGAAGAGCATAGCAGAGAGAGAGGTGACTGCAAAACTAGCCCGCTTGTTAAAAGGACGGGGATCTAGTTTTACCAATTTCTTTAAAAAGAGGAAAGCTAGAATCGGGAAGTCTAAAACATAGATAATGTCCCAAGGTCGGAACAATTCTAAGGCTGCAGCTCCAAGACCAGCAGAAACCTTACTAGAGGCCAGCATGGTATTGACTGTTACGAAGTCTGTAAACTCACGATAATAAATCGAGTTGGATATCAACCAGATAAATAAAATGACATAGATGCTAAAAGATAGCAAATAAAAGAGTTTGGTTCTCTTAATATAAAAAGCGAGACCGATGAATAAGAGGCTGAGTGGAATCGGGTTGATCACTGCGAGAAAAACCTGATAAAAGCCTTGAATATCTAGATTAAAGTCTACTGTATAGGCCCACATGGTTTTAAACCAATAAAGCAACAGTAGGGTAAAGACAAATCCTAGTCTGGTACTCATAGCATCGAGTATCGTTTTGGTAATTTTTTTCACAAAAATATACTTCCTTGCCTTATTTCCTAAAAATTTTCTTACAACAGTATACCATAATTTAAAACGTTTTGAAAACAAAGCAAGTAAATAATGATGTTAAAAAAGAGTATGGTTGATATTGGTAATCATTAGCTAAACAAAAGAAGTGAGATTGTTTAAAAAGATGGCGAATACTTCCTTGATAATAGGATTCTTAAGTAGGAGACTTTGTGAATTTTTGAAAATTTTGATACAATAGAAGTATGAAAAAGCTGACAATTAACCGACAAGTTGAGAAAAAAATCCATAAAGGTTATAAGATTTTAGAGAAGAGTGATTTTGGGCAACTCCCCTTTGACAATGAGGTGGTCGAGCTGGTCACAGCTTCAGGTCATTTTCTAGGGACAGGCTACCTTTCAGAGCAAAACAAGGGGCTTGGTTGGGTCGTTTCTACGAAGAAAATCACCTTGGATCAGGCTTACTTTAGTTACTTATTTGCTGAGGCTAAGTCAAAACGTCAGTCTTATTATCAGTCGGAATTGGATACTGCTTTTAGAATTTTTAATCAAGAAGGCGACGGATTTGGTGGCTTAACCATTGATCTCTATGAAGATTATGCCGTCTTTTCCATTTACAATGCCTTCGTCTATCAAATCCGAGAGTTGATATTTGCAGCTTTTCAAGAGGTTTTTCCCGAAGTCTTGGGAGGATATGAAAAAATCCGCTTTAAGGATCCGGGTTATGAGTCGGCTCATCTATTTGGTCAAGAAGCTCCAGAGCATTTTTTGATTTTGGAAAACGGCGTTCGCTACCAAGTCTTTCTGAATGATGGCTTGATGACAGGGATTTTCTTGGACCAACACGATGTGCGTGCTGGCTTAGTAGATGGCTTAGCTGCAGGTAAATCCTTACTCAATATGTTTTCCTACACGGCGGCTTTTTCGGTGGCAGCGGTCATGGGCGGAGCAGTAGAAACAACTTCTGTTGACCTTGCCAAGCGTAGTCGGGAACTATCCCAAGCTCATTTTGTGGCAAATGGTCTAGCATTGGACCAGCACCGCTTTATCGTCATGGATGTTTTTGATTATTATAAGTATGCCAAGCGTCATGGCTTGACCTATGATGTGATCGTTTTAGATCCGCCAAGTTTTGCTCGCAATAAGAAGCGTACCTTCTCAGTTGCGAAGGATTACCACAAGCTAATCGAGCAGTCCCTAGAGATTTTAAATCCAAATGGTATTTTAATTGCAAGTACGAACGCTGCCAATGTCAGTCGGGATAAATTTAAGAAAGAAATTGAAAAGGGCTTCAAAGGCCAAAAGCATCGCTATATCAGTGAAGTAGGACTTCCAGCTGATTTTCGATACAATGAAAGGGAAGAAAGTAGTAATTACTTGAAAGTTTTTACAATTAAGGTGGATCAATGAAATTAGTCGTTTCTGTAATGCCAAGAAATTTTGAAGAAGCACAGGCCATTGATGCCAGTCGTTATCAGGATGCAGATGTCATTGAATGGCGTGCGGATTATTTGGACAAACATGATATCTTACAAGTAGCACCTGCCATCTTTGAAAAATTTACAGGGCGTGAAATTTTATTTACGCTACGGACACGGGAGCAGGGAGGAGAAATTGAACTTTCTGGTGAAGAGTACGTATCCCTTATCCATGATATCAACAACATCTATCATCCGGATTATGTCGATTTTGAGTACTTTGGTCATCAGGCCGAGTTTAATCAGATGATGGATTATTCCAATCTTTGCTTAAGCTACCATAATTTTCAGGAAACACCTGAGAATATGATGGAGATTATGTCTGAATTAACCAGCTTTACACCGAAATTGGTCAAGGTATCTGTGATGGCTCACACCGAGCAGGATGTTCTCGATTTGATGAACTATACACGTGGCTTTAAAACGCTAAATCCGGAACAAGAATTCGTCACCATTTCTATGGGGAAAATCGGCCGAATCTCTCGCATTGCTGCCGATTTAACTGGTTCTGTTTGGTCCTACGCTAGCGTTGGAGAGCAAAGTGCACCAGGTCAAATTAGCTTGTCCAGCATGCACAAGATTCGGGAGATCTTAGATGAAGATTGATGGCTATACGCGAATGGCGGCTGTGATTGCCAAGCCCATTCGTCATAGTATCTCACCCTTTATTCACAACCGGGCTTACCAACTAACCACTACCAATGCAGTCTACCTTGCCTGGGAAGTGGAAGAAGAACAAGTCGAACAAAGTCTTCAACAGTTACGGGTACTGGATATGTTAGGCGCTAATATTTCCATGCCCTACAAAAAAAAAGTCTTGCCATTTTTAGATCAGGTAGACGGAAGCGCGCAACTTATTGGTTCGGTCAATACGATTGTTCAGAAAGATGGTCGTTTAACAGGCTACAATACAGACGGACTTGGTTTTCTAAAGAGTCTCCCCAAGACTTTTTCGATAAAGAATAAGAAACTCGTCCTTTTAGGAGCGGGTGGTGCTGCGACTGCTATTGTTGTAGAGGCCAGTCGGCAAGGAGTTGGCGAGATTCATTTATTTGTTCGTCCAGAAAGCTTAGATAAGTATCAGGCTATCTTTGCTCCACTATCTGAAGCTCTTGCTGTTTCAATTGTCCTTCATGACTTATCTAGTCGGGATCAGTTGAATACAACGATAGAGGGGACCGATTTATTGATCAATGCTACAGGATTAGGAATGGATGGGTCTTCTCTCCCTATTCCGAAAGAGTTTAACTTTCCTAAAGGATGTCTAGTAGCTGATTTAGCTTATTTTCCTGCCAAGACACCTTTTCTTCAATTAGCTGAAGAACAAGGGGCAAAAACCTTAAATGGCTTGGGAATGCTCTTCCATCAAGCTGCCGTTGCCTTCGAACTGATGACGGATAAAACTTTCCCGGAAGAGGAAGTCTGGCAAGCCTTGAAATTGGAATACCCAGATTATGTATTAGAAAAATGATGGAAGAAACAGAAAAACTTAATTAAGTATGCTCTGTTTTCTATTTTTATACAATAGCGGAATTGTAATCTTTTTCACATGGATTTGAAAGGAGATCCTTATGAAGGTGAATGTTGATCTACCAAAGAATGGTTATGAGATTGTCATTGAGAATGGAGCGATCCAAAAGGTTGGAACCTGGCTCAGTCATTTATGGGAAGCTCAAAAAGTAGCAGTCATTTCAGACAACCATGTAGGGTCTCTTTATGCAAGTCAGGTGGTAGAAAGCCTTGAAAGTGAAGGATTTACAGTGATTAGCTATGAGTTCCTGGAAGGAGAAGCTAGTAAAAATCTGACGACCGTTCAAAAAGTCTATGAATTTTTAGCGAAAAATGGGATGACACGATCTGATGGCATCCTTGCTCTTGGGGGTGGTGTTGTCGGTGATCTAGCTGGCTTTGTGGCTTCCACCTATATGCGGGGGATTCATTTCGTCCAAGTACCGACTAGTTTGACGGCTCAGGTTGACTCCTCTATCGGAGGTAAGACCGGAGTCAATACACTCTATGCTAAAAACATGGTAGGAACCTTTGCCCAACCGGATGGGGTATTGATTGACCCTGAAGTGCTGCGGACCCTTGGGACGCGCGAGTTGATCGAGGGCATGGGGGAAGTCATCAAGTACGGTCTCATAGAAGACCCAGTCTTATGGGAAGAGCTGGATCAAATGGATGGCTCCATTGAGTCTATTTATGAGCATGCAGAATCCTTGATTGCCCATTCCTGTCAAGTCAAGCGCAAGATGGTCGTCGAAGATGAGCTAGACCAAGGCATTCGGCTATTTCTGAATTTTGGTCATACCCTTGGCCATGCGATCGAAGCAACAGCCGGTTATGGCCAGATCATGCACGGAGAAGCCGTAGCGATTGGAATGGTGCAAATCACTAAGGTGGCAGAAGCTAAGGGATTGGTCCAAGCCGGTTTAACACAGGCTATCCGGCAAATGTGTCAAAAATTTGGCTTACCAGTGGAATTCCATACTTGGGATAAGGAAAAGCTTTATCAGGCCTTGACCTTAGACAAGAAGGCCAGGGGTAATCAATTGAAACTTGTTTTGGTACCTGAAATTGGAACTTGTCAGATCCATCCAGTCCCATTGGAAGAGATGAGAGACTTCTTACACTAGAAAGCGACAAAGGAGATAGCATGCGTTATTTAACAGCAGGAGAATCACACGGACCACGACTTACAGCTATTATCGAAGGAGTGCCAGCAGGGCTCCCTTTGACAGCTGATTGTATCAACGTCGAATTAAACGCCGCCAAGGAGGCTACGGTCGTGGAGCACGGATGAAGATTGAAAGCGATCAGGTCGAGATCACCTCTGGTGTTCGCCATGGCTTGACCATGGGAGGTCCTATCACCTTGAATGTCACCAATCTAGACCATCAAAAATGGTTGGAGATCATGTCTGTCAGTGATGTGGAGGATAAGAAAAAGGGACTCCGGAAAATTACCAAGCCTCGTCCAGGTCACGCTGATTTGGTCGGCGGGATCAAGTACCGCTTTGATGACTTGCGAAATTCTTTGGAACGGTCATCCGCTCGGGAAACAACCATGCGGGTAGCAGTAGGTGCAGTAGCCAAACGTCTATTGGAAGAGATTGGGATTCAAGTAGCTAGCCATATCATCAATTTCGGAGGAATCGAGGTAGAGGTTCCGGAAAATCTAACAGTTTCCCAAATCAAGGAAGCGGTCGCTCAGTCAGAAGTTTCCATCGTCAATCGAGAGCGAGAAGAGGAAATCAAGGCCTATATCGATAGTGTGAAGAAAGAAGGGGAAACCATTGGAGGAATCGTCGAAACGATTGTAGGTGGTGTACCTGTTGGTCTGGGATCTTTTGCCCAATGGGATAAGAAATTGGATGCCAAGATTGCTCAAGGGGTCGTCTCTATCAATGCTTTTAAAGGTGTAGAGTTTGGGCTAGGATTTGAAGCAGGTCGTCGAAAAGGCAGTCAAGTCATGGACGAAATTCTCTGGTCTGAGCAGGATGGGTATACTCGTCGAACCAATCATCTGGGCGGATTTGAAGGCGGCATGACCAATGGAGAGCCAATTATCGTTCGTGGAGTAATGAAACCAATCCCAACTCTTTATAAACCCCTCATGAGTGTCGATATTGAAACGCACGAACCGTATAAGGCAACGGTGGAGCGGAGTGACCCAACAGCACTTCCAGCTGCAGGGGTTGTCATGGAAGCTGTGGTGGCAACGGTCTTAGCCACAGAAGTCTTGGACAAGTTCTCTTCTGATAATCTGGAAGAATTGAAGGAAGCTGTCGAGCGTCATCGGGCTTATACTAAAGCTTTCTAAGTGGAGAAATAGATGGAAGAAAAGGTTGTTTATATCGTCGGTCTAGGACTGATTGGAGCTTCGTTAGCTATGGGGATCCGAAAAGCCCATCCTCAAGTGACTTTACTAGGCTATAATCGCAGTCAGGCCTCACGAGATATTGCTCTGAAGAAGGGAATTGTTGATGAGGTGACGGCTGATTTGGAAGAGTTTGCTTCTCGAGCTGATGTCATCATCGTCTCCCTACCTGTCAAGCAAACCATCCAAACCTTTCAGCAACTGGCGAGAATGTCACTGAAAGAAGGAGTCATTGTGACAGATGTTGGCTCCACCAAGGGTGCCATTGTAGAAGTTGTCGAAAATGCTTTTAGACATCTCCCAGTCCGTTTTGTCGGTGGGCATCCCATGGCAGGGAGTCACAAGACAGGAGCTGCCTCAGCTGACTCCACCCTCTTTGAAAATGCCTACTATATTTTTACACCAACAGCTACGACAGACCCAAGTGCGGTCTTGGAATTGAAGGATTTACTCTCAGGGCTTGGAGCCCGCTTCATCGAGGTGGATCCAATGGAACACGATCAGGGTTACTTCTCAGATTAGCCACTTTCCTCACGTATTGGCGCTACCCTGATGGGACAAGCACTGCTTATACAGAGGAGCATGCCCTAGCAGGTCGCTTTGCTCGCAGGGGGATTTCGTGATATGACGCGGATTGCGGAGAGTGAGCCCAGCATGTGGACCTCCATTTTGCTATCCAATCCAACTGCTGTTCTTGATCGGATAGCAGATTTTCAGGATCGTCTTGAGCAAGTTGCCGAGATGATTCGCCAAGGGCAAGAACATGCGATTTGGTCCTTCTTTGACTATAGTCGAGAGCAACGGCAACATATGCAGATCCATAAGAGAGGAGGGTGGAAAGCACCTTCGATATTTTTTTGTGGATGTCCCAGATGAAGAAGATGTCATCCTTCGGATCTTAGAGTTGCTTCGTGGTACCTCCTTGGTCAATATTCATATTAATGAGGAAAATCGGGAAGATGTCTACGGGATTCTCCAGATTTCCTTTAAGACGGCTACAGATCAAGCGCGGGCTGAAGCCTTGATCACCGAGCAAACGGATTATAGCGTAGTGATCAAATAGGTCCTAAGTAGGATTTTTACAAAAATAGCAGTTTCTAACACAAGATGTAACAGAATCTTTGTATAATAGAACAAAACCAAATTGTTAAGGAGAAATCACATGTCAAATATTTATGATCTAGCCAATGAGTTGTCACGCGGAATTCGTGACTTACCAGAATACAAGGCTGTCCTTGCTAGTAAGGAAGCCATTGATGCCGATGCCGATTCAAAAGCATTATTCGGAGACTACCTGACTTTCCAACAAGAAATTCATGGAGTCATCCAGTCTGGACAAATGCCAACCGAAGACCAACAAAAGAAGATGCAGGACTTTGCTGGGAAATTACAAGGAAACCCAATTGTAAATGAGTTTTTCACCAAACAACAGCAACTATCAGTTTATCTAGGAGATCTTGAACGGATTATTTTTGATCCAGTTCAAGATTTATTTAAATAAGGGAGAGGTGGAGAGCCCACCTCTTTTTCTCTCCCATCTTAGAGGACCTTCCAAGTGAACGTTGAAAATGGCTGTTTTTTATGGTAAAATTTTTAGAAAAGCTTGAAGGGGTAAGCCATGAAATTACAAACGAATTGTAAGGGTTTAAACGGAATTATTCATGTTCCGGGGGATAAATCGATCAGTCATCGTTCGATTATCATTGGTAGCCTTGCGCATGGAACCACTAAGGTCTATGATATCCTACGTGGTGAAGATGTCTTATCCACTATTCAAGTATTTAGAGACCTAGGCGTCTCTATCCAAGATGATGGTCAAGTGATCACCATTGAGGGAAAAGGCTTCGAAGCCTTTCAACAACCTAAAAATGATCTGGATATGGGGAACTCAGGCACCTCCACTCGATTGATAGCGGGTGTCTTAGCAGGAAGTCCCTTCCCAGTCACCATGGTTGGAGATGATAGCTTGTCCAAACGACCAATGGATCGGGTGGCGATCCCCCCTTCGAGAGATGGGAGTCACTGTTCAGGGGCAAACTGAGGGAGATATGCTTCCTCTTCACCTTCATGGGACAAAAGAGTTACAACCAATCCATTATTCATTACCGGTAGCTTCTGCTCAGGTCAAGTCAGCTCTTCTATTTGCTGCCATACAAGCAGAAGGGGAGTCAGTCATTCTAGAGAAAGAACTGACACGGAATCACACCGAAGATATGATCCAGCAGTTCGGTGGCCAGATCAGCGTGAAGGGTAAAGAAATTCGCCTACGTGGGCCTCAAAGCTTCCAAGCCTGTGAGGTGACGGTGCCGGGTGATATCTCCAGTGCAGCCTTTTGGTTGGTAGCTGGTTTGATTGTCCCTAATAGTCAGATTCGTCTAGAGAATGTCGGCATCAATAAGACTCGTACAGGTATCCTAGAGGTTATTGAAAAAATGGGAGGCAAGCTTCAAATATTGGATGTTGATTCCCTTGCTAAGGCTGCGACGCTTGTCGTAGAGACTTCTGATCTCCATGGGACGGAAATTTCGGGTGATTTGATTCCTCGCTTGATTGATGAGCTTCCAATTATTGCTCTTTTGGCAACTCAAGCTTCTGGGAAAACCATTATCAAAGATGCTGAAGAATTGAAAGTCAAGGAAACGGATCGCATCCAAGTAGTGGCAGATAGTTTAAATGCTATGGGAGCAACCATCACCCCAACAGAGGATGGAATGATTATTGAGGGGAAAACGCCCTTACATGGTGCTAGCCTGCAGACCTTTGGTGACCACCGGATCGGTATGATGGGAGCTATTGCAGCCCTGCTTGTAAGCGATGGTGAAGTGGAACTTGCGCGTGCTGAATCTATTAATACCAGCTATCCTACCTTCTTTGCAGATTTAGAAAAGGTGTCTCATGCCTAAAGTACTACTCGGCTTTATGGGAGCAGGGAAAACGACCATTGGCTCCTTATTGGACTCAGCTTTTGCAGATATGGATGCACTTCTAGTTCAACGCTTAGAAATGCCGATTTCTGACTATTTTGCTTGCTATGGAGAAGACAGTTTTCGCCAGCAAGAGTCGCTTTTATTGCAAGAGTTACTCAATCAAGAGAGCTCGGTCATTTCAACTGGTGGGGGCATCGTTCTGAAACCAGAAAATCGTGAGCTTCTCAAGAAGAATGCTTATAATATTTATTTACGGATTGATTTTGAACGGCTTTATCAAAGACTGGCTGCGGATCTTGCAACTAAGCGCCCCCTCTTTCTTAATAAAAAACCAGAAGATTTTCGTGCCTTGTATGAGCAACGCCTGCCCCTTTATGAAGAAGTAGCCACACATGTGATTGATGTTGCTGATAAGACACCAGAAGAAATTGTGGAGATCATCCGATGCTTGTAGCTTATCTCGGTCCTAAGGGATCCTTTACCCACCATGTAGCCCTTGAAAGTTTTGAAGAGGCGACCTTATGCCCTTACGGGTCTATCACAGAAGTGATCAAAGCTTATGAGTCCGACCAAGTAGATTATGCGGTCATACCTGTTGAGAACTCCATCGAAGGTAGTGTCCATGAGACGATTGACTATCTCTTTCACCAGGCTCATTTTCAGGCTATTGCAGAAGTGGTCTATCCCATTAAGCAACAACTCTTAGCAGTTAAGCAGGATCAAGCCATTGAAGTGATCTATTCGCATCCTCAAGCATTAGCCCAAGGGAAAGCCTATGTACAGGAGCATTTCCCGCAAGCAAGACTAGAGATGACAACTTCGACTTCCTATGCAGCTCGATATGTCTCTCAACATCCGGAACTTCCTATTGCAGCCATTGCGCCTTTGGAGGCCAAGGATGAATATGGTCTGGAAGTGGTAGCTAGTAATATTCAGGAAATGGATCAAAATTTCACCCGCTTTTGGATCCTTGGTCAGCGACCTTTTGAAGGTAGCCGCTCGCTCAAGAAAGCTGCTAGTAAGGATAGTTTGGCGATTACCTTACCAAGTAATATTGCGGGCTCCTTATGCCAGGCCCTATCTACATTTGCTACAAGAGAATTAAATTTAACAAAAATTGAAAGTCGTCCTTTAAACGGCCCTAGGGGAGTATTTTTTTATCATCGATGTGGTGAATGCTGACGAATCACTGTTTGCGTTCGCTTATCAAGAACTGGAATCCCTGGGGGTATCTATCAAAACCTTAGGCCACTATTTGGTCTATGTGCTAAACGACAATGAAACGGAGAACGTATGAGTAGAGAATCAGAAAAGCTATCCTATCATGAACAAAAGAGATTGGATTATCTTTATTCCAACTATCATTATCTGAATGAGAAAGAGCAGTTGGAATACAAGTATCTAAAAAATAAATCAGAGGGACATTTCCAAGAAAACACCGTTTCAGCAAGAGCAGAGAAGTTTGTTGCTCCTTCAAGTAGAGGGGAAGACAATTCTGACGAATTACCAGTCTATCCATCACGGAGCCGAAAGGATAAACCCAAATCCAATAAAAAGAAACGAGAGGAAGTAGCAGCTCTTCCCAAACGTAAGAAGGGAAGAAAAATCAGTTTCAAACGTATTTTAAAATGGATAGCCATCTTCTTCTTATTGGTCATTAGTGGAATGGTCTTTATGTTTCTCAAAGGTTTGAACAGCAAACCCGGTGGGACCAATGCCCAACCAGCTGTTAAAGAGTATTTTAACGGTCAGAAGACAAAAGACGGAGTCAATATCCTGATCTTGGGAACAGATGGTCGGATCGGGGAAAGCTCGTCTGAGACTCGAACGGACTCCATCATGGTGGTCAATGTCAACAACAAGGACGGCAAAGTGAAATTGGTCAGTTTCATGAGGGATACTCTGGTTCATATCGATGGCGTGAGCCAACAAACGGATCCAGAATATCAAGATTACTATGACCAGAAGCTGAATACGGCCTTTACCATTGGAGAGCAGAATAACAACCAAGGAGCAGAATTGGTCCGTCAAATGCTTAAGGATAACTTTGACATTGATATCCAATACTATGCCATGGTTGATTTCCAAACCTTTGCGACAGCCATCGATACCCTTTTCCCGAATGGGGTGGAGATGAATGCTCAGTTCTCCACCATTGATGGTGAAACCGTTTCTGAAGTGGAAGTTCCTGATGACTTGAATATGAAGGATGGGGTCGTTCCGAATCAGACCATTAAGGTCGGAAAACAACGGATGGACGGCCGGACCCTCCTCAACTATGCTCGTTTCCGTAAAGATGATGAGGGCGACTTTGGACGGACAAGACGCCAACAAGAAGTCATGTCTGCCATTGTGCACCAAATCAAGGATCCAACCAAGCTCTTTACTGGATCTGAAGCACTAGGAAAGGTCTTCGCTATGACCTCGACCAATGTACCCTTCTCCTTCCTATTGACCAACGGGATTGGCTTAGTCGGAAGTGCCAGCAACGGGATTGAACGCATTACCATTCCAGAAAATGGGGATTGGGTTGATGCCTATGATATGTATGGTGGTCAAGGCTTGCTGGTCGATTTTGATGCTTATAAAAAGAAATTGTCCCAAATGGGCTTAAGATGATATAATTAAGGGATAGGAGTCTGAAAACTCCATCCCTTTTAATTTGTAGAAAGATTGAACACCATGTTAAAGAAAAATGAAATTGTAGACGTTGAGATTGTCGATTTGACTCACGAAGGAGCAGGAGTGGCTAAGGTCGATGGCCTTGTCTTTTTTGTGGAGAATGCCCTGCCAGGAGAAGTGATCCGCATGCGCGTGCTCAAGGTCAATAAGAAGATCGGCTACGGAAAAGTAGAGGAGTACTTGGAAAAATCCCCTCACCGCAATGAGGAACTGGACCTGGCTTACTTGCGAAGCGGCATTGCTGACTTGGGTCACCTGGCTTATTCGGAGCAGCTGAAATTCAAGGCCAAGCAGGTAAAGGATAGCCTTTACAAGATGGCAGGAATCTCTGATATCGAAGTGCCCCTGACCTTGGGGATGGACCATCCCGTCAAGTATCGCAACAAGGCCCAGGTTCCTGTCCGTCGTGTCAATGGTCAGGTAGAGACAGGTTTCTTTCGCAAGAACTCTCATGATTTGATGCCGATCGAAGACTTCTATATCCAAGATCCAGTCATTGACCAAGTGGTCTTGGCTCTTCGAGATTTGATTCGTCGGTTTGACCTCAAGCCTTATGATGAAAAGGAACAGTCTGGCTTGATTCGCAATCTTGTGGTCCGCCGAGGTCACCATTCAGGAGAAATCATGGTCATTTTGGTCACCACTCGTCCCAAGGTGTTCCGTGTGGACCAGTTGATCGAGCAGTTGATCCAGCAATTCCCAACCGTCAAATCGGTCATGCAAAATATCAACGAGCAGAATACCAATGCCATTTTTGGGAAAGAATGGCGTAAGCTTTATGGCCAAGATTACATTACCGATCAAATGTTGGGCAATAGCTTCCAAATCTCTGGACCAGCCTTTTACCAGGTCAATACCGAAATGGCTGAGAAGCTCTATCAGACAGCCATTGATTTTGCGGACTTAAGAGCAGAGGATGTGGTGATTGACGCCTACTCTGGAATTGGGACCATTGGTTTATCCGTCGCTAAGCATGTCAAGGAAGTCTATGGGGTAGAAGTCATCCCTGAAGCAGTAGAGAATAGTCAGAAGAATGCTAGTCTAAATGGCATTACCAATGCCCACTATGTCTGTGATACAGCTGAAAATGCCATGAAAAATTGGCTCAAGGAAGGCATCCAACCAACAGCTATCCTAGTCGACCCACCACGCAAGGGCTTGACCGAAAGCTTTATCAAAGCAAGCTCCCAAACAGGAGCTGACCGCATCGCCTATATCTCCTGTAATGTCGCAACCATGGCGCGTGATATCAAACTCTACCAAGAGTTGGGCTATGAATTGAAGAAAGTCCAGCCGGTGGATTTGTTTCCACAAACGCATCATGTTGAGTGTGTGGCATTGCTTGTAAAAGCGTAAAAACCTTGTAACGAAAAGGGTTATGAAAAGCCTTGTAGGTAAGACCTTTTCTCGTTTAGTGGGGAAGTATTAAAGTAACCACTCGTATATTTTACTAGGTTTGATAACTTATTTGAGATGGGTTCTTTTTCCATAGACACTGTGGGGATGTTTTTGTTACCAAGGATAAGAAGTAAATTGGAATAAATGTGTCCCTCCATCATTAATTTAATAAAATGGAGAAGATAATGTGGACTAAAAGAATACATTATTTAACAGAAGTAAGTGAACTTTCGGATTATTTTAAAAAGGTAAATAATTTTACTGACTGTATCATTAGCTCTTTCAGTTTCTATAGCGAAAAGAAATTATTATATCTAACAATTGAAGAGGATAAAACCTCAAGTGATTTTACAAACTCTTCCTCACTAGTTTGGGATTTAAAGTGTGAAGGTGTTAGTGATTTCCTCATGAAAGATATGGGTGGATTATCTAAATGGTGGCTTCATGCTATATACTTTGAAGACAATTACCTTCATTTTCATCTGTTAGATGGCTATTTTTCATTTAAGGTAACTGATTTTAAATTGGGTATTCCTTATAGCTCTAAAACTTCAATTGGGAATGATATTCAAAGTTTACATATAGATTATTTACTTCAGGAATTTAAGGCTGGAAAGAATATAGACGAGACGTCTTTCTCGTTTGAAGGTGATCCTATAACAGAGTTTCGGTTTATTGGTCATTCAGAAAATGACCCCTTGCCATATTGGGCTGGCCTATGTGATTTACCTAATGGTAGAAGATTTCAGACTGCCGATGAACTTTTTGAAGCAAAGATTTATGATGGTAAATCACTAAAAGAGAGGTGGGATGAAGTAACTATTTGTAGTATCAATTCTTTGCCACTTGATGATTGGTTGAGTTGTTTGCCACATTCCGTTGAGACAACTGTTTATGAACTAGAAGATGATTATGCTCTGTATATCAATGGTGTTGAACTTGAGGGCTTATTGATGAAGATTCTATATGTAAGACATGTGGTGCTAATCAATGCTATTTGGACGATTATGATGAGTATTTTTGCCCCTATTGTAATATATGGATGTATAAAGATTTTTGGGATAGAGATGAAACAAACTATTATAAAATAAGACCCCTAGAACCAGAGTTGTTATGGAAACCAAATAAAGAATTGAATTTTTGTAATGTTCGATTCTTTCCAAATGACAAAGAATATGTGTATTATTGTCCTGATGAGTCAATAGAGAAATATGATTGGATAGAAGTTCCTGTTGGTAAAAAATCTCATCTAAAAGAAGCACAAGTCACTGAAATTTTCAAAAGACAAGCGAATAAACCGCCATTTCCTCTTGAAAAAATAAAAAAAGTAGAACGAAAACTATCTACTATAAACGAAAAAATTATAGAAACTCAAAATAGTCTATTAAGTGAAGGAGTTATCTGCGATTTATCAGAAGATAAAAATATAGTAAACTCTAAGCAAGCTTATGATATCCTAAAAACGCCAATCGGAAACTTTTGGTTAGAGCTTAATAGTTCCCCCATAAAAATTTCCATTAGCGCATATTATCCAAATAATGATGAAGAATACTATGTGGAGGCTTCTTATTACATAAAACCTCTCAATCCAGATTTTGAAAAGTTTAAATCGTTGGCAATCTGCTCAGATATTGATTTAAGAAGTGCAAGATTAATAGATAATTTAGGAGGTGAGCATAAAGAGGGTTATAATTGGCAAGTCGATAATATTGATTTAGGTATTGTGGCTCATCCATATTCCTATCTAGAAGAGGAAGTCTCTGAAACACCCGTTGGAGTTCCATATTATGCGGAATGGATTGAAAAATATAAGGAACTCTATGGATTTACAGTTGCTTGGAAATATTTTGTATCTGATGATGATTTGTCAGTTTGGTTTAATACATAAAATTTTTAAGTGCTTATAGTATCTATTAATTATATAATTTAAGAAGATAAATAGTATTAGTTATATAATTTCGAAACATTTTTCTTACTTTATAATCTTTATTAAGTCACTCTGAGTGTGTGATTGTGATCTAGTGTCCTAAGTATGAAAAACGGCAAACAGTAGAGTTCTCTTTTAAGATAAAAAGTAAACTGGCTTTAAGGAGGTGTTATATTGATAGAAATCAGACCTGTGTTTGAAAAAATATCATCCTTTGATGAGTTTAATAAATACTACTGGTATCGTGATGAACTTTCACAGATATGCAAGTCATTAGGGCTTGAAAATAGAGGTACAAAACAAGAACTCAATGATATTATTGAGCAGTACTTTAAGGGAAATTTGATTAAAAAATCATCAACAAAAAGAAATAAGAAACTAGTAGAAATCGTTACCTTAGATACGCCCTTACTTGAATGCGGATTCTCCTTTAATGCACACTTTAGAGAATATTTCTCAACTTTAACAGATGTTTCGCCCTTTAAATTTACTGCTGATATGGCGACTGCTTGGAGAAAAGTAAAAAGAGAAAATGATTTGAGTTTTACAATCCAAGATATGCTAAAAGTTTATTATGGAAACTCGGACTATGCTAAGTATGACCATTCGGTTTGTCAATGGAATCAATTTCTAAAGGATTTCTGTGCAGACGAAAATAGTCGAAACTACTCAAACAAATTAAAAGTTGCTTCTATTCTTTGGAAAGAAGTTAGAAATTCAAAAAATGAAAAAATTTACTCAAAGAATCTTTTAACCGAATATGCTGATAAAATAAAAGAGTATGGCAAGTAGAAATGTCAGTCTAAACCAATAGTTCGTAAGGAGGAATACCATGCTAGGAGCAATTATTGGAGACATTGTAGGTTCAGTTTACGAATGGAACAATATTAAAACGAAGGATTTTCCCTTATTTCGTGAGGATTGTTTTTTCACAGATGATACTGTTATGACCTGCGCCGTCACAGAAGCAATCATGAATGGTGGTCAGAAAGATGACTTTATTGACGCCATGAAGAAATATGGAAAAATGTATCCCGATGCGGGCTACGGTGCTCGGTTTAGTAGTTGGATCAATAGTGACAATCGTGATCCTTACAATAGCTTTGGAAATGGATCTGCTATGCGTGTTTCTCCCTGTGCTGCTGAAGAACTCGTTAATGTTCCCATAATCCCACTAAATGACTATTCCTGTCTTGTATTAGATAAACTTGGAAACATTATTGAGAAAATTGACTAGTTTTCATTATCTAAATCTTGATCTAGGTAACTAAAGTGTAAACGAACATTTATATGAAAGGCTAAGAGTAAACATGAGTCTCTTATTTGAAGAATTTAAAACCATTTGTTTCCATTTAAATCGAGTCGGAATTACACCGACACTGATGGGTTCTTTGGGATTGGAGTTTAGAACGAAAGAAAATTGGGTGCCGTCTGACATTGACATTCATGTACCTGGTGACCCTAGAGGTTGGGAAGCACCTGACCATCTCAGAATTTATGACTGGGACAAGATAATGAAAGTGATGAAAGACTTAGGCTACGTCTTAATAGATATTCATGAGCATGAATTCCAAAAGGATAGAGAGAGTGTTGAATTTGGAAGTATCGATTCCTTACTTGATTTTGCAGGAGTTTCGGAATCGGATATAGAGCTTATTCACATTGAAGGCATCACTTTTCGTCTTCCAAGTCTGGAGCAGTATCTAAGTATTTACAAAGCTTCTTCTCAAGACTCCTATCGAAATGATCACAATAACAATAAGGATTTTAAAAAGATCGAGTGGCTGGAAAGACATTTGTAAATTATCATATAAAAGTAGTAAATTGTAAGACTGGCTGCTATGTTATTTTTTTATTATCATTTTTTTATTGCTTATTTAATTTATATAATATTGGCGAGTAATAGAATTAATAAGTAAACAACATTTTAAATTTTAGAAAAGGAAGTATTATCATGGGAATATTCGATGATTTTTAAGTACAAAGAAAACTACCAAGATGAAGAAAAAAAGTAATTGAAGTACTTAAAAAGATTTTTAAGAGCAATTCATCTAAATAATTATAGAGATATTATGGATTGTGTTGATGGTTCGGAAGTTGATGATGTAAGAGAGTTACTTGAATATATTGACGATTCATTACAATTAAATGATTTTTGATAAAATTGATGAATATGGTGTAGAATGTAATTTCCATCCGAATTATGAGTATTTTTCAACTACAAGTTTATGAATTTAATGATCAAACTGGCTTTGCTGTTGAATATGAGATGACCTCTAATTCTGAATTAGTAGATTTAACCCTACAATTAGAATTTTTTTATACAATGAGGATGGTTATAAATTAACTTCTATAGATGTAGATCCTGGATAACCTATAGTTAAATATCTTCGTTATGTAATATATGCGTAGACTAAGGATAGATAATTAGATTGCAAGTTTCTTAAATCTTGGTTGGTGTTTCAAATATTGGAAGGATTAATGATGTATCTATTAGAATTGTATCAAGGTGATTATCAAAAGGATTTTGTCTTATTTGAGACTTTAAAAGAGGGACGAGAATTTGTCGCTCAAATTCCTGGATATACTTTAGAAACAGAAGATGATTTTGAAGTGGAGTATTTTAATCCAAAAAATCTACCGGATTATATGGAAATTGACTTCAATGGAAATATTGTCCCTTTATCCAAATTTTCGTTTGAACCCGAAGAAAATGTCGAGATTATTTGGAAAGAAATTTCGAATCTATCCCTTAAAAACAATAAAGTGATAGAAGGAGCTACAATAGTCGATGCTTATGTCGTTAATAACGATGAAGTAAAAGCCTATATCGAAGCAAGAGAAGCAAACTTCCGAAAGGTAAAAGCTTTTATAGAAAGCAAAGGTTATGAAGCCGACAGAAGCTATTTCGGAAGTGAAGATGGCGAAGCAATTCTCTACAGAAAAAAAGACGCCAAAGATTGGCACTTCTTATGTCACTTAGATCCAATGTTTGTTGAGATTGAGAATGTAGAAGAATACGTAAAAGAAATGCTGGAAGATACCTTGCAAGGAGATGAATAGGGTATTAAACACTTAAACCGATTTCTATGAACTGGCTATTACTAGTGATAGTATTGCTTGGATGAACTGATACGGCAAGTCTGAACCCCTAGGTGAGTTGCAACACTCTTGAAAGTCTATAACATTGAATTGAATGTCAAAATGAAAAGCCTTGAAATCAAGGTATCTTCGATTGTATTTCTTTCATATATCTCCTTCCCTTCTTGCGTTTTTAAATAAATGAAATATTTTCATCAAGTTTTTCTGTCGGTTCTAAAGAACTAGGACAAAAGACAATTTTTCCACTATTCAAAATGGCAATGCGGTCTCTTAAAGAATAAAGCTAAGATGTAATCATAAAAAAGCCCTGTAGGGCTTTTTTGTGTGACGAGCTTTAATGAAAAGCAGAACTAATGAATAACTTTTTGCAATCAATCTTCAACTTCATTGAAGAACTCAAGATCTGGTTTGACATCTACTACAGCATGTAAGAAGAGGATTAACTGTTCATATTTTACAGGCGTAACCATACCTAAATCAAACTCGAATTCTTTCTCTCCCTCTCTAGAAAGTAAGAAGAGATTCTTCGAACGTACCTTTCCGTTACGGACCCACTTGATGCGAACCCCGAGTGCCTGAATTTCATTGAGAAAGATAGGATTAACGAATCGTCCATATTGTGTATGGAAGATAGCTTCGCGGTAAAGGTAGAGTTGGTTCAGTTTATCGACAGCAGTCGCATTCTCTTTAAATAATTCCACGTTTTCTTCCAGTTCTGGATAGTGGTTGAAGATATCCTGGTATTTTTCTTGCACTTTTTTTGGTGCAACTCGGATTAAATGGCCAAATCCAAGAATCATGGCTAAGAAGATAATACCGAATACGATTGAGAAGACAATCCCAACTGTATCGTTTTCCTGAAGAGCTCTCGGTAGGTTGAATGAGATAAAAATCATCCCAATGATACCGAAAAACAACCACATACCATAAATGGTGTACAAGCCTTTAATTTCTTTCTGCATAGAAACTCCTTATATTTATAATAGGTATATTTTAGCATAGATGGACGAATTTGTTCAATATCAATTTGACTTGCAAAGCTTTTTATTAAGTTGTATACTAGAACATGATTTTGTGTAATCGTTTGCATAAATTGATGAATGATGAGAAAGAAAAGTAGGAGACGAGGACAGATGGAATTAACAGCGATTTATCACCGGCCTGAATCGGAGTACGCCTATCTTTATAAGTACGGCCAGCTCCACATTCGCATCCGAACCAAGAAAGAGGATATCAAACGGATTGTCTTGCACTATGGGGATCCTTTTATTTTTATAGAAGATCTATATGAGGCAACAAAGGAAATGGAAAAGGTGACGACCGACGACCTCTTTGATTATTGGCAAGTGTCGGTATTTGTTGGCCATGCTCGGATCCAGTACCTCTTTGAGTTAGAGGACACAGCGGGAGAGAAGATCTTGTACGGAGACCGGGGTGTGGCAGCCTACACCAAGGAGAACCTAGACTTCGTCATGAACGGTTTTAAGCTTCCTTTTATCCATGAGATTGATGGGTGTGCTGTTCCGGATTGGGTAGCGCAGACGATTTGGTATCAGATTTTTCCTGAGCGCTTTGCTAATGGCAATCCAGCCATTTCTCCTGAAGGCGTCCGTCCTTGGGATGCCTCTATTGCCCCGCAAATCTTGGATTTCTTTGGTGGAGATTTGCAGGGAATTATCGATCACTTGGACTACTTGCAGGAGTTAGGAATTACAGGGCTCTACCTTTGTCCGATTTTTGAATCGCCGAGCAACCACAAGTATGATACCATTGATTATTTTGAAATTGATCGACATTTTGGAGATAAGGAAACCTTCCACCAGCTGGTGAAAGAGGCTCATGCGCGTGGGATGAAGATCATGCTGGATGCCGTCTTTAACCATATTGGCTATGATTCACCCCAATGGCAGGATGTGGTCAAACACGGAGAAGATTCAGTTTACAAGGACTGGTTCCACATCAAGGAATTTCCGGTTGTGACGGATAATCTCTGGAATAGTCGTGACTTGTCTTACCATGCTTTTGCCTTTGCGGGCTATATGCCTAAGCTCAATACGGCTAATCCAGAGGTGAAGGCCTATCTCTTGAAGGTGGCAACATACTGGATTGAAGAGTTTGATATCGATGCTTGGCGACTGGACGTGGCCAATGAAATCGACCATCAATTCTGGCGAGATTTCCGCAAGGCTGTCTTGGCCAAGAAGCCAGACCTATATATCCTCGGAGAAATTTGGCATTCGTCCCAACCATGGCTCAATGGTGATGAGTTCCATGCGGTGATGAATTACCCCCTCTCTGAAAGTATCAAGGATTATTTCCTGCGGGGGCATAAGGAGACGCAACGTTTCATTTGGGAGATCAATAGCCAGTCGATGTACTACAGGCAGCAAATCTCTGAGGTCATGTTCAACCTCTTGGACTCTCATGATACAGAGCGCATCCTGACAACGGCCAAAGGCAATCTTCAGTCTGTTAAGTCTGCCCTCGCCTTCCTCTATCTGCAACGCGGAACGCCATGTATCTATTATGGAACGGAGCTAGCTCTCATCGGTGGCCCGGACCCAGATTGCCGCCGTGTTATGCCTTGGGAGCGCGTGTCAGCGGACAATAATATGCTGAATTTTATAAAGAACTTGATCCAGCTCCGAAAAGAAGTGGCAGGAATAATCCAACATGGTAAAGTAAGCTTAGAAGAAGAGGAGCCTGATGTGGTAGCAGTAGAATGGCAGTATGAAGGCCGTCTCCTCAAAGCTTATTTTAACCACTCCAAGAAAGACTTTGTCTTAGAAGAAGAACAAGCAGATCTGATCAGTCTTGGAAACATCTCGGATGATCGAGTGATCATTCAGCCAAATGGATTTGTTATTTATAGAGAAGATTAGTAAGAAAGAAGACTGTAATCAAAAGATTGCAGGCTTCTTTTTATAAATAGTATCTTTATTCGCACCCTTATAATATAATAGGAGATGAGAAAGGGGGAGACAGTGATGAAGATATTAGCAATCAATCCTATTTCGTTAAAAAAAGAATGACAGAATTTCTGTTTGATTATCTTTTCATTCTAGCTTATTTAGTACTTCTGTTTTTAGGTTCGATGCTTATTTACATTATTCTTTTTAATGACGTCCCAGAGTTCACAGAAATTCAGTCGCAGTGGCTTGTATTTTTCACCTCTGTTTTGCCAATCACGCTCCTGTTCACATTCTTGGATTATAAAAATGATGGCAGTTTTGGAAAGGCAAAAGCGGGACTTGAATTGGTCTACCAGAAAAAAACAGTGCAGGCTAGCTTGATTAGAAATGTCATCAAATTTTTACCTTGGCAACTCGGTCATATGGGCACGATTCATGGCTTCTATAGTGATTTTAATGGGTTATCCATTATCCTTTCTATTTCAGCGACTTTACTCGCAGTTTTGCTACTAGCAATGACGATATTTAGGAAAGATAAGAGGCATCTAGGAGACTTGCTAGCCCATACGCAAGTCCAACCAAAAGAAGTATAGGGTACAGATTGTTTATCCTATCCTTAAAGAAAAAGACAAACATAGTTAGGAAGTATCTGTATGAATGAGACCGTAGAATTTACAAATCTTTGTATGGTAAGAGACGGTGATAGAGTACTTGTTATTGATCGTAAAAAAGAAGACTGGCCAGGCATTACATTTCCTGGTGGTCATGTCGAAGTGGGAGAATCATTTACGGAAGCAGTAATCCGTGAAGTGAAGGAAGAAACTGGCTTAAGAATCGCTTCTCCCCAGATGTGTGGAATGAAAGATTGGGTGGAAAAAGGGATTCGTTATGTAGTTCTCTTTTACAAGACAGAAAAGTTTGAAGGAGACTTAATATCCTCTGTAGAGGGGGAAGTCTGGTGGGAGGACCTGAAAGAATTGCCAAATCTAGACCTCTCATTAGATATGGAGGATATACTTCGTATCTTTCTTGAAGAAGACCTGTCTGAATTTTCCTACTACCAATATGGAGAAGATTGTAAATACGATTTAAAATGAAATAGATAAATTGCTTATAAAAAAAGAACTAATGAATGTAAATATTTTTTTGATATTAAAAAGAAGATCAATTAAGTGGTTTTTATCAACAAAAAGTATTCTAAAAAGAAAATAGAATTATAGTTCGTATTAAATCATAAGCAAATAGAGAAATCGGAACAGATTTTTAAATACCTATTCGATATAAAACGCATTATTTTAAAAAGAGAAATTTGGGAGGAAAAATTTACTCTATTTTTTTGCTAAAATCTAAAAATTTCAAGGGAAATAAAAATAGCATAAATATTTGGTATAATTTAGTTTAAAATATTGACTTTAATTGTTAAAAGTAGTACTATACTTTTTGGATTATTTTAAATAATTCAACGTATTTAAGAAACGTTGTTGGTTTTTTAAATATGATTATAAAAAAAGTGTAGGAAGAAGGAAATATTTAATGGTGAAAAAGTTTAGAATTAAGCCGTTTTTAATATTTTTTGTCTCGATTCTGACCATCTTGGGTACATTATTTTCATCAAATAATGTTGCTTTTGCAGATGGGAAGGAATTGACAGGTGTAGTAACTGACATCAGTGTCCTCAATATGTCGGATTCAAAATTGGAACCGAATAGTGACGGTGCTTATCAGATTATTACTAATCGTTCAAATCAGTTCTTCGTTCAATTTGACCTGAAACAATATGATGGTAAATTGGCTAATGGCGATTACTTTGATGTTGATATTCCAACTCCAGTAACCGTCTATAACGGAACAACTGAATTGTACGATAAGGAAACAAAAGTAAATATCGGTACAGTAGTTGTGACTGCTAATGGTGATAACCAAGGCGGTAAGGCTCGTGTTACTTTGAAAAACCTTGATGAGTTCCAAGCTAAAACAGGCGGGGATACCGTTAAAGGCGTGAAAGGAAATTATGCAATTACTTTCCTATTTAAGAGTGACCAAACAGCAACACCGATCACCTTTGAAAATAAAGGTGTTGGGAAGACCATCACACATACCTTTACATCTAAGACAGTTGATAGCAAACAAGAAGGTTTCGAAAACTATGCTAAGGTTGGTAGCGATGTTGTAAGTAAAGAATGGACTTCAGATAAGTTAGCAGCTATCGGTTCAGTAGGTAAAGGAGATGTATACTCTCCATGGAGAATTCGTGTTAACACAGGAAGACAAGACTATGGTAAGAACTTAGTTTTGAATGACTTCCTTCCAAATACATCTGAGTTTGCTCCTATCCAGTATATCCCAGAGTCATTGGTAGTTTATTCTTCTGCTACATTGAGTGATGGTACTTCTCAAGTTCCGTCTGATGCTAAGAAGATGGTTGAAGGTACTGATTATACTGTAGCTTGGAATGAGAACTATACTCAGTTCAACCTTATCTTTGCAGATGGATCTAAATCGTATTGGGTAGAATACCACACCACAACACCAGGTGACGGTAGAAAGTTCAAAACGTTATCCAGTTGACTACATCAGATGGAACTGCACTTACTCAACGTAGTAATCGTGCAAATTTAGATTTCAAAGCTGAACGTGTATCTCTTGTAAAAGGACAAATCGAAGCTTCTACAGCCTTCAAGATTAAGATTAACAAGACAAATGCCTTCACATTGGTTCCAGTTGCTGGTGCGGTTTATACAGTGAAGTCAGAAGATGGAACTATCACTACAGAATTGACTACAAATGAAAAAGGTGTAGCAATCTCTGATGAGTTTGATCAAAAATATGTCGGTAAGACATTCATCATCAAAGAAAAAACAGCTCCTGCTGGATATACTCTTGATGAAAAAGAATACAAGGTAACTCTTGGAGCTGAAGGTTCTAAAATCAACCTTCAAGACGAACCAATCGCAGCAGATTTCTCAATTACTGCTAAGAAAGTAATTGCTGGAAATCGTCCAGTAGCCTTAAAAGATGGTGAGTTCAAGTTTGATTTGTACAATGCAAATAACTTGACTACTCCAATTGCTTCAACAACAAACAAAGCAGATGGAAGCATCACATTTGAAGGTTTGAAAGCTAAAGGTCCTGGTACCTACAACTATGTCATCAAAGAAAATACTGAAACGAAAGTTCCAGGAATCACATTTGATGAAAACTCATACGAAGTAACAGTTGTTGTTAAAGCTGAGGGGTGGAACACTTAAAGCTGAGGTTACAACTCAAGCACCAACTTTAACAAACACATATGAGCCATCACCAGCTCGTGCTACATTCAAAGCAACCAAAGAATTAGTTGGTAAAGAACTTGCTAACGAACAATTTGAGTTTGAATTGAGCGAAGGTGGTAATGTCATTGCAACGTCTTCAAATGGTAAGACAGTTAATGGTATTGAAGCAGCAACAAATGAAGTAGTTTTCTCAGTTCTCTATACTGAAGCTGGAGATCACGAATATACAATTACAGAAAAAGCTGGTACAGCAGAAGGAATTACTTACTCTAAGGAAAGCTATACAGTTCATGTTAAAGTTGTAGATAATGGTGAAGGTAAACTCGTAGCGACTGTCAAAGAAGCAGACGAAGCTCGTAAGTTTACAAATACCTATAAAGCAACTCCAACTGAAGCTGTCATCAAAGCGACGAAAGAATTAGTAGGTAAAGAACTTACTAAAGAACAATTCGAATTCGAATTGAGCGAAGGTGGAAATGTTATTGCAACATCATCAAACGGTAAAGAAGTTGAAGGTGTTGAAGTAGCGACAAATGAAGTTGCCTTTAAACTTTCATACACTGAACCAGGTGAGCACGAATATGTGTTGACAGAGAAAGCTGGATCAGTTGCAGGAGTGGAATATTCTAAAGAAAGCCACACAATCCATGTCTCAGTAGTAGATAATGGAGAAGGTAAACTAGTTGCTACTGTTAAAGAAGAAGATTCAACTCGTAAGTTTACAAACAAATATAAAGCAACACCAGCTGAAGCAGTCATCAAAGCAACTAAAGAATTAGTTGGTAAAGAACTTGCTAAAGAACAATTTGAGTTTGAATTAAGCGAAGGCGGAAAAGTTATTGCAACCTCATCAAACGGTAAAGAAGTTGAAGGTGTTGAAGTAGCGACAAATGAAGTAGCCTTCAAACTTTCATACACTGCACCAGGTGAGCACGAATATGTGATTACAGAGAAAGCTGGTTCTGAAGAAGGTGTTACTTATTCAGAAGAAAGCTACACTGTCCATGTTTCAGTAGTAGATAATGGTGAAGGTAAGCTTGTTGCAACTGTTCAAGAAGCAGATTCTCCACGTAAGTTCACAAATACTTATGTAACTACAACTACAACTACAACCACAACCACAACTACAACAACCGAGGAACCTACAACCACCACAACTACAACAACTGAGGAACCTACAACAACTACAACTACAACAACTGAGGAACCTACAACCACCACAACTACAACAACTGAGGAACCTACAACAACTACAACTACAACAACTGAGGAACCTACAACAACTACAACTACAACAACTGAGGAACCTACAACAACTACAACTACAACAACTGAGGAACCTACAACAACCACAACTTCATCAAGTGAAGAAGAAACCACAACTACAACTACAACAACCGAGGAACCTACAACAACTACAACTACGACAACCGAGGAACCTACAACCACAACTTCATCAAGCGAAGAAGAAACCACAACCACCACAACAACTACAACTCCAGAGTCAAAAACAACTCCAGAGCCAAAAACAACTCCAGAGAAAACAACTCCAGCACCAGGAAACCCTGGCGGAAATGGAGATGGTAACGGTGGCGGACGTAAAGTCCTTCTCCCAAGTACAGGTGAAGTCGTAGCAAGCGGATTAATTCTTTCAGGAGCAATTGTTCTTTCAGGAGCAGTGTTGTTGAAACGTAAAATTTCAAATAACTAATATATAACTAACTATAGTGTATTAGCACATTTGATTTAACAAGAAAGTCTCAAGAATATAATTCTTGAGGCTTTTTTATGCGGATAACACTGTTGTGCTATTAATTTTTCCTTTGAGCTAATGAAAGGTTAAAATTGTACCTTTGATTTCTTAGGTGTATAATGTAATATTAGATACAAATAGATAATGAGGGTTTTGAATGGAATTAAAAGATTTTACAGAAAAAGAACAGGAACAAATCAACCAAGGTTTGAGCACTGCCGAGATTTCTGATAAAGAAGCAGCGAAGAAGTTGCTCGCTCTTGTACCGCAGGAATGGATCAAGCGTATTCCTTTCTTTGTCAGAGGGCATGCGACAACAAAGACCATCGAACGTGTGGCTATGCGCTATCCTGAACTCTATGCCGTGGCCAAGCGACAAGGAGACCTTCCTGAAAAATCACGGGAAGAATTGCGTGTCATTATGACGGAAGTCTTTGAAGAAAAGATGAACAAACATAAGATTAAATAAGATTCATTATTTATTGAATAGCTGGATAGTCTGCCAGCTCTTTTTTGCTATCTATAAAGTTTCCTCATTTCGTAAAAAATAGTTGGAGCTAAATCAGTTTTAAACTATAATATAGGATAAGGTGATTTGATAGAAAAAAGTAATGAATCATGGTACAAAACACGATTCAATGTTACAAAACATCTTAGTATATAGAAAAGGAACCATTTTATGAAACCATTTAAAAAATTCATGCTCCTTACCAGCTGTGCCTTGGGGATCTTTGCTTTAGCGGCTTGTGGTAGCAACCAAAAGGAATCCAAGGAAAAGCAGGACAGCTCCACTGTCCAGCAGTCCAATTCAGACAAGGAGCACTACAAGGGAACTTACAGCAACCTTAATAGCAAGGAAAGTGTCGAAGAAGTGCGGGCTCTCCTATCTGCTTATTTGGATCAGGAAAGTGTAGACAAGTTTCTGGGTCTAGTTACGGACTATGATAGCATTGTCGGCTCGGTCGGTTTGACGGGTAACTTCAGTAAGTTCAAGAAAACAGTCTACAATGTAGAAAAAATTAGTGACTTGTGGACCAAGCAGAAGGGCGATTTTGTCGGGACCAACTGTCGAATCAACAGCTATACCTTGCTAAAGAATCGTATCGAGATTCCTAAGATGAAAGCGGATAGTGAACTCTTGTTCGTGGATAATGATGCCATTGACAAAGGGAAAGTCTTTGATGAGGCAGACAAGGAAGCCTTTAACATTCTCTATTCACGGGTTCCGACAGAAGCTACAACGGATGTCAAAGTCCATGCCAAGAAGATGGAAGAGTATTTTGCTCATTTCAAGTTTAATGAAAACGCACGTATGCTTTCTGTCATCGTTCATGACAATTTAGACGGTAATACCCTTTTTGTTGGTCACGTGGGCGTTTGGTACCTGCCAAGGAGGGCTATCTCTTTGTCGAAAAACTTACTTTTGAAGAACCATATCAAGCTATCAAGTTTGCGACTAAAGAAGATGTCTACAAATACTTGGAGACCAAATACCAAGATTACACAGGTGAAGGTCTAGCTAAGCCCTTTATCATGGATAATGAAAAATGGGTTGAAACCAAATAGAATTCCAACTAGTTAAGTTTGATGGAATTCCAGCTAAGGAAAGGAGCTAAAGATGAGTAAAAAATGGAGCTACTTTGCTCTAGCCCTTTTTCTTATTGGTTTTCTATTAGTAGAATCAAGTATGTATGTCCTACCCTACATTGAAGGATTAAAAGATTTAGAACTAGTTGCTTTCGGATTTGGAATTTTTCTCTTAGTGGCTGTCATCATCTTATTAACCAAGACTAAAAAGCATACTGATTAAGGCCAAATCAACAATTTTACTGTGTATTTAGAATTTATTAAGGAAGAAATGGAATGGAAAGTTTTGGATCAGGACCAGTATTATTAAGTGTTGGTTTTATTGGCTTCTTCAGCATTACGTTATTCGTTCGTCGCTGGTTGGCTAGCCGACGTAGTGGTGGTCCCTTCTTTGCACCCTTCCATATTAACCGAGGCATCTTCTACATTCATGTGCCTTTGTGTTTCAGTCGGCGAATGATCCCACTGAAAGAGATTAAGCAAATTACCTACTTGCTACTCCGTGGTCGCGCTGGTGATGGGAGTCGCTATGCTTTCTATATTGAACTCAGAAATGGAAAGACCATTCCCCTCTTTTTCGGTAAAAGTAAGCGCAATGAAGAGCTGGTTGCGAAACTCAAGCGAAATGCTGGCAGGTATGGGTTTAAAGTACATGATTTACGTTAGAATACAATCATCTGTAAAAATAGAATTTACGATTTGTTTCCTTTAAAAATGAAATTGAGTAGTCCTATGAACGATTCGATGAAAGAATATATCCGACTTAAAAAGCAGTTCCAAGAGCAAGATAAGGATTCATCCAGCGTGCTGGCTTTCTATCAAATTTGCGGATCGGCTAACTTTACTGGAAACTCCAGAAGCCAAGCAGGAATTGGTGGATGTTTACCAAGCGTTGGGCTTGTATGCTAGTGCCTTTGCTCTCTTCTCAGAGCTAGTAGACAAGTCTGATCGCAAACAAGTTAAGAAACTTTTCACCTTAGAAAAGATGAGTCTCAGTCATGGAGATTGCTTTGCTCTCCCTCGTCCCTTGACCGAAAAAGAAAAAGAGACTCATAAAGAGATAATCAGTGACTTGCCAACCTTCCGCTATCATTTGGATCCACTAGGGACTGGTGCTTTTAAGGAAGGGGAGTCTAAGACCTGTCCTTCGTGTGGGGAAGCCCACACCCTCTATTATGCGTTGAGACCCTATTGTGAAGAGGAGCTAAGTCATCTCTGTCCGACTTGTATTGCTACAGGTCGTGCTGCCCAGAAGTTTGAAGCAGAGTTTATCCAAGATGCTGATTGGCAAGGAGTCATGGATAAGGAAAATGATCAGGTCCTATTTTGTCAAACTCCAGGCTATAGTAGTTGGCAGGGCGAATATTGACTCTCCTGTTGCCAAGACTACTGCGCCTATCTGGGGCCAGTTGGCACTCGTGAACTGGAAGAGATGGGCATTGCAGAGCAAGTCTTGATAGAATATGAAGCGCGTGATGAATTTCAGAATGTAGCTGAATACTTAGTCAAGGATGGTCCTATGTGTGGTTATCTCTTTCGATGTCTCCATTGTGAACAATACCATCTGTGGGTTGATGCTGATTAGGGGGGATCTATCTGATTTATCATCCTGTTACGGAGGTAAAATGAGCAAATTATTTTCAAAATCCTAGTAGCCTCTTGGCTAGTGACTATACGAAAATCATAGAGTAGAGCTTTACCTCTCAGCCGATTTCGGTGGGAGGTTTTATAGTTTAGAGATTTGTGATATTTAGATAGAGCTGGTAAGCATTATATTTCGACTTTCATAAGTTTTGTGTTATGCTAAAACTAATATCATGGAAGGGTTTTCTGAAAATGCATTTAGCTGATTTAATGGAAAAAAGTGAGGGTGGACAATTTTTAATCCTGTCTCATCTGCAAAAGCATTCTCCAAGCAATCTGTCAGAAGTGATGGCTGAGACGGAATTTTCCAAAGCAACCTTGAACAAATATCTTGCACTGATCAATGACAAGGCTCAAAAAAATCAGCTGGCCCTTTCCATTGAGGTAGTAGATGATAATCTTCGCCTTCTTGTGGATTCGGATACCAAGGGGCGGGACATTCGGCGGGCTTTTTTGGACAATGCCATCAAGTACCAACTATTGATCTATTTGCTTTATCATGGCCAGTTTCAAGCTCAGCAACTAGCTCAGGAACTCTTGATTAGTGAAGCGACATTAGGGCGTCATATTTCGGGCTTAAACAAATTATTAGCTGAGTTTCAATTTTCCATCCACAATGGGCGCTTGAAAGGGCCTGAACATAAGATTCGCTATTTTTATTTTGGCTTGTTACGAAAGCTCTGGGCTAGTTCAGACTGGAAACAAGAACTGGACAAGAAAGAAAGACAAACCGAAATTGCAACCTTAGAAGAGCTCTGTGGAGCAAAATTGTCTCAAGGACAACGCTTGGATTTTGTTCTCTGGTCCCATATTACCCAGCAACGACTCAAAGTTAATGCCTGTCAGTTCCGAGAAATTGAAAAGAAGATGAAGGGATATACCGACAACATTTTTTACCAACGCTTGTTTCGTCGGGTAGACCAGCTCTTTTCAGGAAAACACATTGCCCTTAGTCATGACGATGGAGAGATGTTGGTCCTCTTTGCTTTCCTTGTTACCCATCGGATCCTTCCGCTTCATACCATGGAGTACATCTTAGGATTTGGAGGGGAGATTGGGAATTTGACAACGCAACTCATTCAAGAGATGAAAATGCAGAAGTTATTAGGGGATTATATCGAAGGTCCTGTGACCTATGAGCTTAGCCAAATTTGTGGGCAGGTTTATCTTTTTACAGGCTACCTCCTTCAAGACAAGTATAAATACCAACTTGAAAATCACAATCCGTATGTCTTTAGTAGTCATGATTATAGAGAAGTAGCAGATACTATCTTTAGCAAACTGCCTCTCTTTTCCCAAGCGACTGCCTTGGATAAAAAAATCAGGTGGGAGTGGCTTCAATTAATGGATTATATCGTGGAGAATAGTGGTCGTCAAATTAAGATTGGCCTGGACTTAACAGTGGGCTATCTAGGCTATACACGGATGACAGAGGTCCTCAAGCGCTACTTGGAGTACAATCGTTTTATTACCATTGAAGCCTTTGATCCAGCTACGGATTATGATTTGATTGTGACCAACAATCCTATTAGCCATAGCAAGCGAATCCCTGTCTATTATTTGAAATATGACTTGGATCTGACAGATTTAGCCAATATTCGTCAGATGATTTATGGGGATGCCAATTCTTAGTAGATTACAAAGAAGACTTGGGTCTTCTTTTTTTGCTAGAAAATGCTTAGATTTGTCTGAAAATTTAATAGAACAGAAGTGTGGAAATCTCTTCTGTCTCAAGCGATTCAAGTGATGCCCCTCATATTTTTTAAAAATTAAAAAAAAATTGATGAACATGAAAGCGGTTTATTTTGTATACTAGACAATGTAAGGAGTACGTCTCCTAAAGAATATTTCTTTTACCAGGAGGACAGTTCATGTCACAAGAAAAATACATTATGGCCATTGACCAAGGAACAACTAGTTCTAGAGCCATCATTTTTAATAAAAAAGGAGAAAAAGTAAGCTCTAGCCAAAAAGAGTTTACTCAAATTTTCCCTCAAGCTGGTTGGGTTGAACACAATCCAAATGAAATCTGGAACTCTGTTCAGTCTGTTATCGCTGGTGCTTTTATCGAAAGTGGCATCAAACCAGGACAAATTGAAGCTATCGGAATTACCAATCAACGGGAAACAACTGTTGTTTGGGATAAGAATACTGGCCTTCCAATCTACAATGCCATTGTTTGGCAGTCTCGCCAAACAGCTCCTTTAGCTGAACAACTTAAGAGCCAAGGCTATGTCGAAAAATTCCACCAAAAAACAGGTTTGGTCATTGATGCCTACTTCTCAGCAACTAAGATTCGCTGGATCTTGGATCATGTAGAAGGAGCACAAGAAAGGGCTGAAAAAGGAGAATTGCTCTTTGGAACCATCGATACTTGGTTAGTTTGGAAGTTGACAGATGGAGCTTCTCACGTAACAGACTATTCAAATGCTGCTCGTACCATGCTCTACAATATCAAAGACCTAAAATGGGACGATGAGATTTTGGAAATTCTTAATATTCCGAAGGCTATGCTTCCAGAAGTGCGTTCCAACTCTGAAATCTATGGGAAAACAGCTCCTTTCCATTTCTACGGAGGACAAGTGCCTATCTCTGGTATGGCAGGTGACCAACAAGCAGCCCTCTTTGGACAGTTGGCCTTCGAACCAGGTATGGTCAAAAATACATATGGTACTGGCTCTTTCATCATCATGAATACTGGTGAAGAGATGCAGTTATCTGAAAACAACTTGTTGACTACCATTGGATATGGAATCAATGGTAAAGTCTACTACGCTTTGGAAGGTTCCATCTTTATCGCTGGTAGTGCCATTCAATGGCTTCGTGATGGTCTACGCATGGTGGAAAGCTCACCTGAATCTGAACAATATGCACGTGATTCTCACAACAACGATGAAGTTTATGTGGTACCGGCCTTCACAGGTCTAGGGGCACCATACTGGAATCAAAATGCCCGTGGTTCTGTCTTTGGCTTGACTCGTGGAACAACCAAAGAAGACTTTATTAAGGCGACTCTTCAATCCATTGCTTACCAAGTACGGGATATCATTGATACTATGCAGGTTGATGCTAAGACGGCTATTCAAGTCCTTAAAGTGGACGGTGGAGCAGCTATGAATAACTTCTTGATGCAGTTCCAAGCGGATATTCTTGGTATTGATATCGCTCGTGCTAAAAACTTGGAAACAACAGCTTTGGGGGCAGCCTTCCTTGCAGGTCTATCAGTCGGCTACTGGAAAGACCTAGATGAATTGAAAGAACTCAATGCAACTGGTGAACTATTTGAGCCTTCTATGAACGAATCTCGTAAAGAACAACTCTACAAGGGATGGAAGAAAGCTGTTAAGCAACCCAAGTCTTTGCAGAAACAGAAGACTAGTCCAGCCTCCAGAAGGATAGAAAGTGAAGAATTATGGAATTTTCAAAGAAAACACGTGAATTATCGATTAAGAAAATGCAAGAACGCACCCTGGATCTTTTGATCATCGGAGGTGGGATCACGGGTGCTGGTGTAGCCTTGCAGGCAGCTGCCAGTGGTCTTGAAACAGGTTTGATCGAAATGCAGGACTTTGCGGAAGGAACCTCCAGCCGTTCTACAAAATTAGTCCACGGAGGGCTTCGTTACCTCAAACAATTTGACGTAGAAGTGGTATCAGATACGGTTTCAGAGCGTGCAGTAGTGCAACAAATTGCCCCTCATATTCCAAAACCAGATCCAATGCTCTTACCAGTCTATGATGAAGATGGGGCAACTTTCAGCCTCTTCCGTCTCAAGGTAGCCATGGATCTCTATGACCTCTTGGCAGGTGTCAGCAATACACCAGCTGCCAACAAGGTTTTGACCAAGGAGGAAGTGTTGGCTCGGGAGCCTGAGTTGAAACAAGAAGGCCTTGTCGGTGGTGGGATTTACCTAGACTTCCGCAACAATGATGCTCGTTTGGTGATTGAAAATATCAAACGTGCCAACCAAGATGGTGCACTTATTGCCAACCACGTAAAGCAGAAGGATTCCTCTTTGATGAATCTGGTAAGATCACAGGTGTAGTGGCGCGTGATCTCTTGACAGATGAGGTCTTTGAAATCAAGGCTCGTTTGGTGATTAATACAACTGGTCCTTGGAGCGATAAAGTGCGTAACCTCTCAAATAATGGAAAGCAGCATTCACAAATGCGTCCAACCAAGGGTGTGCATTTGGTCGTAGATTCAAGCAAGATCAAAGTTTCTCAACCTGTTTACTTCGACACTGGTCTTGGAGACGGTCGGATGGTCTTCGTCTTGCCACGGGAGAACAAAACCTACTTTGGAACGACTGATACAGACTACACTGGTGACTTAGAGCATCCAACAGTAACCCAAGAAGATGTTGACTACTTGTTAGGTATCGTAAATAACCGATTCCCAGAAGCTCACATCACCATCGATGACATCGAAAGTAGCTGGGCTGGTCTCCGTCCTTTGATCTCAGGAAACAGTGCTTCTGACTACAATGGTGGAAACAACGGAACCATCAGTGATGAAAGCTTTAACGCTTTGATTGCAACAGTTGAAGGCTATCTTTCTAAAGAGAAATCTCGTGAAGATGTTGAATCAGCAATCAGCCACTTGGAAGGTAGCACTTCTGAAAAACACTTGGATCCATCTGCTGTCTCTCGTGGATCAAGCCTTGATCGCGATGACAATGGTCTTTTGACCCTTGCTGGTGGGAAGATTACAGACTACCGCAAGATGGCTGAAGGGGCTATGGAGCGTGTCTTGAACATTCTTAAGGAAGAGTTCGACCGTCAGTTTAAGTTAATCAACTCTAAGACCTACCCAGTATCTGGTGGCGAAATTAACCCTACAAACGTGGATTCTGAAATTGAAGCTTTTGCTCAACTAGGAGTATCTCGTGGCTTGGACAGCAAGGAAGCTCACTACCTAGCTAACCTATACGGTTCCAATGCACCTAAGGTCTTCGCCCTTGCTCATAGCGTTGAACAGGCACCTGGATTGAGTTTGGCTGATACTTTGTCACTTCACTATGCAATGCGCAATGAATTAGCACTCAGCCCAGTTGATTTCCTCCTTCGTCGTACCAATCACATGCTCTTCATGCGGGATAGCTTAGATGCAATTGTCGAACCTGTTTTGGATGAAATGGGACGCTTCTATGAATGGTCAGAAGAAGAAAAAGTTGGCTACCGCAAAGACTTGCAAGTTGCTTTGGAAAACAATGACTTGGCAGCATTAAAAAACTAAGAAAAACAAAAAAGGGGTTGGAAAGAAGACTGTCTACCCTTCCCCTCTTTATAATGGAGAATTAAATCATATGAAAGAATTATTTGGTGAATTTTTAGGAACCTTAATCCTCATTCTTCTGGGAAATGGGGTTGTAGCAGGAGTGGTTCTTCCAAAAACGAAAAGCCACAACTCAGGTTGGATCGTCATTACTCTTGGTTGGGGGATTGCGGTTGCTGTCGCAGCCTTCATCTCTGGTAAGTTAAGTCCGGCCCATTTGAACCCTGCAGTAACAATTGGGGTTGCTCTTAATGGTGGACTAGCTTGGGCATCTGTGATTCCTTATATCCTTGCTCAATTTGCCGGAGCCATGGTAGGGCAAGTCCTTGTCTGGTTACAGTTCAAACCGCATTACTTAGCAGAAGAAAATCCTGGAAATATCCTCGGAACCTTTAGTACTGGTCCAGCTATTAAGGATACTACTTCAAACCTCATCAGTGAAATCCTTGGAACTTTTGTCTTGCTACTAACTATCTTTGCGCTTGGTCTTTATGACCTTCAAGCAGGGCTTGGTACCTTTGCTGTTGGTACCTTGATTGTGGGGATTGGTTTGTCTCTTGGTGGAACCACAGGTTACGCTCTTAACCCAGCTCGTGACTTAGGTCCTCGTATCATGCACAGCCTCCTTCCTATTCCTAACAAAGGAGATGGCGACTGGGGTTACGCTTGGATCCCAGTAGTTGGGCCAATCATTGGAGCAGTACTAGCAGTAGCAGTCTTTAAAATGTTTTATAAAAAGAAAGAGAGTGGGACAGAAATCGGTAATTCGTTAGAATTCGATTCCGTCGTCCCACCTCCGCACAGTTGAGTAGGGCTGTAAAAGCTGATAAAATCAGCGTAGTAGAGCCCACTCAACCACTGCGTCTTGCTCGATAATCCAAAGACAATTGAGAGGCTAGGACTTTTGTCCCAGCCTCTTTTAAAATACCGCATTAGCTAAGGAAAACTTTTTACGTTATAGTTTAAAACAAGCTATAAGAAATGTAAAAAGCGATAAAGAAAACAATGATGGCAATAATGTATTGAACCGGCTTAGGTAGGTTATTCAATTTATCCATGAATTCTTTCATTGTTTGATCTCCTTATTGTTTGAATTTCTTATGATTAGTGTAGCATGAAATAAGGCCCAAAACAATAGGCATTATGGCTGTTTGTTAAGAGAATACTCCTAGTTATTCACCAGTCATCTTATTTAAATTAAAATCGCTCATAAATTTGGGAAGAAGGCTGGTAAAGATGACGAATGGTGTATGCAAACTTTTGCTAAAGATATTACCCTCAAACGTTTGTCAGAACCTGAAGATATGGCAGCAGCGGTCAGCTTCCTTGCTGCTCCTGATTCAAACTACATCACAGGACAAACCATCATTGTGGATGGTGGGATGCAATTCCATTAAGATAAAACCAGAGGTTGGGACCTTGTCCATCCTCTTTTCTTATGTGCCCCTTATTCCTCTCGTTCGCTTTTTTGGAAAAATTAGGGTAGAATAGAAGTCATATTTTGAAAAAGAATAGATCAATAGTGATAGAGATGATCTCTCTTCCATCCATCAAAACGAAAAGAGGTGACCATATGTGGAAATGGATCAAACGACTCATCGGACTGACCTTCCTCCTAGTGATTCTCCTAGCAATTTTCTTGATACCGGCAAAAGTTTCGACTCAAGAACAATTTAAAAATGTGACAGTGAATACTTCGCTGATAGATCTAGCCCAAGAAGGTCTTTCTACAGCAGATGTAACAACATCTGGCCTGCAAACAGAGCTTCAGCTGAATTCTCCTCAATTGCGCCAAGTCATCAAAGGAATGCTTGGAGAGGTTTCGGATGAAACACTCCTCAATACAGCTGTCTCTATGAATGGAGACTACATCAATGTTCAGGTGCCGATTGAACTTGGACCGGTAGAAACCATGGTGAGCATGGACTTTTCAGCGAGTGTGACGGATCAACAATTGACATTAAACTTAGAACGGGCCCGTCTTGGCCATCTCCCAATTCCACGTGCCTTGGTCGCTTCTAAGATTGCTGAAAAAGTTAACCAAGAGGGAACCGGAGCTACCATGACAGGTAATCAAATCCAATTGACCTTGCCGACAAGTGGCTATCAAATCCATTCTGCTAAGGTCGAAAAAGGGAACATGGTTCTACAAATCATCGTTCCAATTTCCTATTAAGCATCAACCATTGGTTTCTGATGAGGCCGATGGTTTTTCTGATTGACAAAGCCCAGAAAAAAGAGTAAGGTAGAACGAGAAAACGATTTCAGATGCAGGGAGATTTAAAATGCCACTATATGAATTTTGTGCAGAAAACATGACTCTTTTAGAAAAAGCTTTTCAAGCAGGAGCGCGACGAGTAGAACTATGTGATAACTTAGCGGTAGGAGGTACGACTCCTAGCTATGCTGTGATCAAAGAGGCTGTAAAGCTTGCTAAGGAGTATCATGCCAAGGTTATCGTCATGATTCGTCCACGAGGTGGAGATTTTGTGTACTCTGAGCAAGAGCTAGACATTATGTTAGAAGATTGGAAAGTTGCCCGTGAACTGGGTGTTGATGGCTTGGCGGTAGGTGTCTTGACTGTTGTCAATCAGCTGGATAAAGACGCCATGCTTCGTTTCATTCAAGCTAGCCAAGGATTAGAATTGACCATGCATATGGCATTTGACCAGATTCCTCTAGAAGATCAAGCGTCGACGATTGAATGGATGAAGGAAGTGTGTGTAACGCGACTATTAACAAGAGCCGGCAGTCCAGAAACAGACTTAGAACAACGGTTGCAACGCTACGAAGAGTATGCCAAGTTAGCGGATGGCCAAGTAGAAATCTTGGCAGGTGGCGGTATCTCCTTGGAGAATCGTCAGCTTTTCCTTGACGTTCCAGGAGTGGATCAGGTCCATGGGACCCGCGTTGTCTTTTAAATCTATATGAGTTGAGGACCATTCTCAACTCATTTTTTGCTTCTTTTTTGGTATACTGGAGAAGAAGGAGTAGACCAGTGTTTTTAGCAGATTATTTTGAGAAATATAGTATAGATAAAGAAAAAGCCCTGGCTTATGGGTTTTCAAAGCTGGAAGAGGTGTTTCGCTATGAGCAACTAATCCTGGATGGAGACTTCAAGCTCTATGTGACTGTTCAAGGAAAACAAGTTCATTACTGGTTAGTGGATCAAGAGACAGGTGACCACTATGTGCAACTCCATATGGACCAGATGGTGGGTCAATATGTGGGGCAAGTCAGAGAAGCCTGTCAGCATGCCTTGGAAGATATCAGAAAGTCTTGTTTTGCTGTCAAAGATTTTATGTATCCACAGACCAAGCGCTTGGTGGATTGGATCAGTCAGCAGTATGATCGTCCCCTCGAATATCTATGGGACCGCTCACCGGACTCCGGCGTCTTTCGTCATCAAAAGGATCTCAAATGGTTTGGCGTTCTTATGAAGATTGACTGGTCCAAGCTTGATGTGAAACAAGAAGGGAAGATTGAGGTCTTAAATCTTAAACTGGACCAGGTCAGCCAACTCTTAGAAGAGGCTCCTTTCTATCCGGCCTATCTTATGAACAAGAAATACTGGATTAGCATTCCCTTGGATGAACGAGTAGAGGATAATCATCTTTTCGAGCTTGTGGCCAAGAGTTGGGCCTTGACCAAGAAGTAAGGGGTTAACCCAATTGATTTGTGAAAGTGAATAAAACATAAAAAAAGAATGTTGAGGGGTCAACATTCTTTTTTTTTATTAGAGAATTTCCTGTCCTTATTGCTCTTTTGTCAATGAGAAGTGGAAGTCTCTGTAATTGCTATAGTCAAAATCTGTATTGATATCTGTTGTGAAGGCTATCGGAGTATAATGCCCTTCCTCAAGGATAAATCCTGGTTTGAAGCGGAAATTTGCTACTCCTAATCCAGTAATACCTGGAAGAAGAGCATCTGCGCCATCAAGACCTTCTGACTCCCAGTAATAGACATTACCAGATGCTTGAATAGCTCTTGCAGTATAGGTAGCTGTGCGGGTTGGTTCACTATCATTTAAAGCCAACGACAGTTGTAATATCACCATTGGCTTCAATAGTCATTTTGATGCTATCCGCCTGAGGGCTAGATCCTACCCAAGTGCCGACCAGATCTGCAGGAACAACTGCTTGATTAGTTGAAGATGTATCTTCTGCCTTGTTCGGTTCAGTTGAAGCTGATGGGTTACTTGCCTGACTTGAAGGAGTAGTATTTTCTTTTGCTTGAGAAGAAGAAACTGTAGCTTTTTTATTCAAGCTGGCTTTTGGTTTTTTCTCAACTTTCGAGCTAGAAGCTTTTTCGGATGAGGAAGTTGTTTTATCTTTTGAGCCACACCCTCCCAAAGCAAGTCCAAGTGATGCAGCCACAAGAGAGGCTGCAGTCCAACGAATCAAAGATCGTTTCATAATATCACCTCTTTATCTTTCTGACTTAGATTATACTCCTATTGTTACAGATGTCAAGTGATTCTTGTAATAAATGTAATGTTTTTGTAACATAGTTTTATATATAAAAATAACTCAAGAATAGAAGGATGGGATTGAATCATAGATAAGCGTTAATTTGGGGTAAAACCTCTTCCAATTTGTCCTGATTGATACGGGCAAAGGCATAGGGACAGCTTTTAATATAGGCAGAGTCGAAGAAGTGGAGAGGGAGACCGCTATGTTTCAGTCGAGCGACCGAAGGGACCTGTCTTAAATTTAGTAAAACACCTCCAATGACCGGCCATACGGGAACGGACAGGGAATGTTGCTGGAGTAGGGAAGCAGCTTGCTCTTTTTGGATGACTTGTTGTTGGTGAAGGAGCCCTTTATTTTTTGCAAACATGCCATTGTCAATATAGAGGCTCAAGGCCTTCTGCATGACCAAGTTACTTTCGTAGTCGAGTGTCCCCTTGAGTTTTAAGACAGGGGAAAGAAGCGCTTGGGGGAGGACCATAGAAGTGATGCGGAGGGCAGAAAATAGGCTGGTAGAAAAGGACTTGATGTAGATGACACGGTCAGATGCATCCAGATAATGAAAGCTAGGAGAAAAATGTGGATCATAATCTCCCAAGTAATCGTCCTCAACAATATAGACATCATAGAGGTCTGCTAAGGCCAATATCTGTTCCTTCTCTTGTTTGCTATAACTATGTCCCAGCGGGTAATGGTAGCGTGGAATGGTATAGAAAAATTTGATCTTGCCACTTTTGAAAATAGCTTCCAATTGCTCAAAGTCAATTCCTTGAGGCAAGCGATTGATGCTTTGATAAGGTAAGTCTTGCTCCTGAATTAATTTATTGATGCGGTAATAGGTTGGTTGCTCTACAAGGATTTCTTCTTTTTGGTTTGGAAAGGCGACCTGGCTTAGGAGGTAGAGGGCTTGCTGGGTTCCTGAGGTGATAACGATTTGTTGCTCCTGGGTATAAATCGCATCTTCTCGCAGGAGAGAAGTAATAGACTGACGGAGATCAACTAGACCTTCCTGTTTCATAGTAGTTGAAGAGATAATTATCACGACCGACAAGGGTTTCGTTGATACAAGTCCGAAAGTCTTCAAAGGCCTGGAAGCGATCTTCCTTGAGTCGGAGAGGTAGGTCTGTGTGCTTTCCGGTCTCTTCCTCCAAGACATAATAGCCGCTTTGGGGTTTGGCATAGATGTAGTTCTTATAGCTAAGCTCGAGCAGGGCCCGTTGGACGGTGTCCTTACTGCAGGCATACTGACTGGCTAGTTGGCGAACGGAAGGCAGGCGGTCACCAGTTTTTAGGATTCCCTGGTCAATCTGGTTTTTCAATGATGTAAAAATCTTTTGGTATTTGGTTGTCATAACTGTCCCCGTACAATTTTTCTTTATTGTAGTCAATATGGTGTAAAAAAGCAACTAAAAAGTGACTCCCTATAAGAGAGTCACTGTCTTACATGACATAAACAATCGCGATATATTGGAGAGCAGAAGCGGCTAAGATGAAGAGATGCCAAATCATGTGGAAATAAGGTTTCTTTTTGGCGTAAAATCCAGCTCCAACTGTGTAGCATAGGCCACCCATCAACATCAAACCCCAGAAGGTTGGACTTGTCTGGCTGATGATCTGAGGGATAATGAAAATCACCAACCATCCCATAATCAAATAGAGGGCCAAGCTGAATTTTTCATTTACCTTCTTAGCAAAAATTTTGTAGAGTATCCCGAAGATAGTCGTCCCCCATTGAATCAGGATAATGGCATAGCCGAACCAGTTGTTCATGAGAGAAAGAACGACGGGTGTATAGCTACCTGCAATGGCAATATAAATCATGGAGTGATCGATAATGCGAAGGACATACTTTTGAGGTGAGTCATAGGCCATGGCATGGTAGATAGTCGATGAGAGAAACATGAGAAAGAGACTGATGACAAAAATTGAAGTCCCGACAGCTGCTAAAGTCCCATGTGTTTCATAACTATAAATAGCAGAAGTTGGTAAGAGAAAGAGCATCAAAACAGCCCCGACTGCATGGGTGACGCTATTTGCGATTTCTTCCCCAAAGGATAATCGTTTACTTAATTTACTAGCATAATTCACTTTTATTTTTCCTCCTCAGAATGAACATGGATATAGGATAGGGTTTCTTGGTAGAGTAGCACGGTACGACAGGCAGATCCGATAATAGGTGCTAAAGGTTCTTTCTCTTCATGAAGAAAGTCCACAAAACTATTGTAGAGGTCTGCGGAATTGGCTTGACTCTGCAAGAGGTTCAAGGTAGCCGCGATCTCTTGTATCGAAAAAACCGTCTTTAAGGTCGTAATAGCAATGAGACGGGCAACCTGCTGTCGCTTGTATTTCTTTTTATCTGGTTTTGGCAGGTAGCCATGTTTAACGTAATTATTGACCATGGAGGCTGTCAAGCCCTTGTCTGTTTCTGAGATAAAAGGCGCACACACCTTATTGACATAGAGGAGGACCTGGTCCAAATAAAGGTCAATATCAGGAATTTCTTCCCACTTGGGATAACTGTAGTTGAATAAAATAGTTATTACCTCTTTGTTATCTAGTTTTAATAACTAGATGATAACATGATGGTAATTTTATGTCAAGCGAAAATGAAATATGGTACAATAATTCTATGAAACTATTAATTCCAACTGCAAAAGAAATGAATCTGGATACCCCAAAAAAAATGGGGAATCCTATATCAAATGAGACACAAGCGGTCATAAATGCCTTAGCTTCATTATCTCTAGAAGAGTTAGCTTCACTTTATAAGATTTCTGAAGAGCGGGCAAGTGAAGAAGAGCAACGAATCCAAGCGCTCAAGTCAGGTACAGCTAAGACCTATCCAGCTTTGAAGCTCTTTGACGGCCTCATGTACCGAAATATCCGCCGTATGGACTGGACGGAAGCAGAAGCTGCTTATGTGCAAGACCATCTCTTGATTACCTCAGCTCTTTATGGGGTGATTCCAGCCCTTACTCCGATTGCTCCCCATCGTTTGGACTTTCTCATGAAGCTCAAGGTCCAGGGGAAATCCTTAAAGACATTTTGGAAGGCTAGCTATGATCAAGCTCTTCAGGAGGAAGAACTGATTATTTCTTTGCTTTCCAGTGAGTTTGAAACCGTCTTTTCTAAGGAGACCCAAGATCGGATGGTGACCTTTAAATTTCTAGAAGAGAAAAATGGTCAGTTGAAGGTGCACTCGACCATTTCTAAGAAAGCGCGTGGGGCTTTTGTGACAGCCTTACTAGAGAAGCAGATCACGAAGGTCGAAGAGATGAAGCGGTTAAGCTTTAATGGATTTACTTACCAAGCTGATTTATCGACTGAAAAACAATTAGTCTTTGTGAAATATGAGTAAAATAGAAGGTACTAGTCAACAGCGACTAGTACCTTCTATTTTTGAGAATCAAAAAACGCGTTCATAGCTAGCAACACAAGTCAGCTGGCCATGAACACGACTGATTGAATGATTAGAATTTAGTGGGAGCCCTTTAATTTTTTCAGAAGAGATTGCAGTTGTTTTTGCTCTTCTTCGCTAAAGACACTCATAACTTTTTGAACATTTTGTATATGATCAGGAAGTACTTCGATAATTTTTTTACGTCCCTTTTCTGTCAAAGAAACAATGCAGGCACGACGGTCATCTGGATCCGTTTCGCGCTTGATCCATCCATCACGCACCATATTTCGAATCACGACAGTCATATTTCCAGAGGTCGCTAAAATACTGTCAATCAGGTTCTGAATACGGAGATCCCCCTTACTGTACAAGGTTTCTAAAACGGAAAACTGAGTAGGGGTCAACTGATGTTCCTTAAAGACATGAGACTCTGCTGCACGAAAAGTCCGTTCCGCCTTGTGAAAGACAATCATAGTTTTTAATTCTGTTTGGGCTTCTTCAAATAGTTTTTCTAAATTCTTCATACTATTATTTTATCAATAAATAGTATCAGACGCTATTAAGCCTTAATATCAAATACATTACAGGTGGGTGACAAGATAATGGAATTATCAACACAAGAAATAGGTCTGTTAACTTCACTTTCAAATTATTTAGAATTCGAATAGTTAGAAAGATTAAAGTTTATGTGGAATCTTTAGTAAAATCTTGCTCCAAGTCAGATTTATGGTGTATAATATAGGTATTGTAGCCAGCTTCTGGTAGAATCTTAGTCTAAATTGGTTCGTCTGTAACTGGTCCCAGATAGAAAGTAGGTAAGGTATGAAAATTTCTGATCGTGTATTAAAGATGGAAGAAAGTGTCACCCTGGCAAGTGATGCCAAAGCAAAAAAACTAAAGGCAGAAGGAAAAGATATCCTCTTTCTAACCTTGGGCCAGCCTGATTTTTACACTCCTGAGAATATTCAAGATGCTGCAGTTCAAGCTATTCGGGATGGGCGGGCTTCCTTTTATACGGTTGCTTCTGGCATGCCAGCATTAAAGGCTGCCGTCAATACCTATTTCGAACGCTATTATGGATATTCCGTTTCACCAAATCAAGTCACCTTTGCGACTGGTGCCAAGTTTTCGCTCTATACCTTCTTTATGGCTGTGCTCAATCCAGGTGATGAGGTTATTATCCCGACACCATACTGGGTCAGCTATGGAGACCAGGTCCTGATGGCTGAAGGGGTTCCCGTCTATGTTAAAGGACACCAAACCAACGATTTTAAGGTATCCGTTGAGCAACTGGAAGAAGCTCGTACAGAAAAGACCAAGGTCTTGGTCTTAAACTCTCCTTCTAATCCGACGGGGATGATTTATAGCAAGGACGAACTCCTAGCCATTGGAAATTGGGCTGTCGAACATGACATTATTATCCTAGCGGATGATATCTATGGTCGTCTGGTCTATAACGGCAATGAGTTTATTCCGATATCAAGCTTATCGGAAGCCATCCGCAAACAAACGATTGTCATTAACGGTGTTTCAAAAGCCTATGCCATGACAGGTTGGCGGGTTGGTTATGCGGTTGGTGATCCAGAAATCATCGCAGCTATGAGTAAACTGACTGGTCAAACAACTTCCAACCTGACGGCCGTATCGCAGTATGCTACGATTGAAGCCTTGACAGGTCCACAAGACTCGGTAGAGGTGATGCGTCAAGCCTTTGAGGAGCGTTTGAACACCATCTATCCTCTTTTGAGCGAAGTCCCAGGTTTTGATGTTATCAAGCCACAGGGAGCTTTCTATCTCTTCCCAAATGTCAAAAAAGCCATGGAGATGAAGGGTTATACGGATGTGACAGAGTTTGCAACTGCCATCCTGGAAGAAGTGGGAGTTGCCCTCATTACAGGTGCTGGATTTGGAGCCCCAGAAAATGTGCGTCTTAGTTATGCTACTGACCTGGAAACGTTGAAAGAAGCTGTTCGCCGCTTGCACCAGTTTATGGAGAATTAAAATAAGAGAGTGGGACAGAAATCGGTAATTCGTTAGAATTCGATTTCGTCGTCCCACCTCCGCACAGTTGAGTAGGGCTGTAAAAGCTGACGAAATCAGCTAGTAGAGCCCACTCAACCACTGCGTCTTGCTCAACAATCCAAAAATAATTGAGAGGCTAGGACTTTTGTCTCAGCCTCTTTTCTATGGAATTATAAGTAATCGACAGATAGAATAGTATTCGTCTTTTTCACAGGGACACGGGTCTTAGCCCCATTGTTTCCTTTTGGAAGGCGGAATTTCTTCACTTCTGGTGTCGAAGGTTTTGCTGGAGTCTTCTTGCTAACAGGTACGCGTGTTTTGGCTCGTTTATTTTCTTTTGGAAGACGAAGTTTCTGAACCGGTTTTTCTAGAGTAGAAGGAGTCATAGGTTTCTCAACAAGTGGGCTTGTCACTTCTTTATAGAAATAGGTTACAGTAACTAGGTTAGAAACATGAAGTTTGTGGGAGGTCAATTCTCCTTTGTCAGCAGATTGGAAGGTATAAGTTTCCATTAGCTTGGATCTGAGCAGGTGCTGTTGGAAGTCCAGCTTCATAAGCCAAATCAAGGCTCCGCTCGACACACTTTTCTTGAGAAGGAGCAATTTCTTGTCCCTTATCGTCTACAAAACGAGCACGTTTTACAACTTCAGGATTCAAATCGATATCGTCATAGAGATGAATGACTTCAATGACGGGCGCGATGGCAGTTCCTTTTTCAGGAGCGCTCTTGTAATGGAATCCATCTTTAATATCAAGCTCAGAATATCTCACTCGATACCATGTTTCCATTATCGTCTGTAACGGTTGCTGGTCCATTTCCAGAAACGTCATATTCGTTGAAAGGACGGGCTTCAACTGTCTTGTAGACGACATCTGTAGAAGATGCAATTGGAGAAAAGTCTGGTTTCAAAGTCCGACGACGATGGATGACACGAATTTCGGAGATTCGTGGATCTACTGGGATTTCAGCAGGAGCTGGGGTTGATTCCTCAACTGTAGGGATCGCTGATTCTTCGCTAGGAAGTGGGGCTGTTGCTTCGTTTGTAACTGTAGCAACTGAACTATCTGAAGTTGCTGAAACAGGAGCAAGCCTATCTTGTCGTTCAGTGACAGGGCCTGTCTGCACATCAGCAAAAGTGGTTGTTGCGAGACTGAGGGCTAAAACAGCTGCACACAATCCCGTAGTGAGTTGAATTTTCTTTTTCATATTTTCCTCCTTATACATACTGTTAGTATAACTTGTAAGCTTTTGACTTATCAAAAATGGTTGCTAGAAAGACTTAAAATGACTGGATTTTCCTTTGAAAAATCAAAATATAGGATAAAATATTTAAATCGGTTCAAGAATTTGAAAAAGTTGATTGACTTTTCTTTAATAAAGTCAGCTTTCGTTAAAAAAAGACGCATTTTAGCTTGTGAGAGATAGCTATCAAGTCCTAATTGTGGTAAAATGAAAGGTGACCATGTCTTCGGACAAGTACAATGAGAAAAGGAAGATCTATTATGACAAAACGGATTACCATCATCGAAGTAAAAGACTATGTCGGTCAAGAAGTGACCATCGGTGCTTGGGTGGCGAATAAATCAGGAAAAGGGAAAATTGCCTTCTTGCAATTGCGTGATGGAACAGCCTTCTTCCAAGGTGTAGCCTTTAAACCAAACTTTGTAGAAAAATTTGGTGAAGAAGTGGGACTTGAGAAGTTTGATACAATTAAACGCCTAAGCCAAGAAACTTCTGTTTATGTGACAGGAATTGTCAAAGAAGACGAACGTTCTAAGTTTGGCTATGAGTTGGATATTACAGACATCGAAGTGATCGGTGAATCTCAAGACTACCCAATCACACCAAAAGAACACGGAACAGACTTCTTGATGGACAACCGTCACTTGTGGCTCCGCTCTCGTAAGCAAGTAGCTGTTATGCAAATCCGTAATGCCATCATCTATGCAACTTATGAGTTTCGACAAGAACGGCTTCATGAAATTTGATAGCCCAATCCTTTCAGGAAATGCAGCAGAAGATTCAACAGAACTCTTTGAAACAGATTACTTCGGAACGCCAGCCTACTTGAGTCAATCTGGTCAGCTTTACCTAGAAGCAGGGGCTATGGCTCTTGGTCGTGTCTTTGACTTTGGTCCAGTATTCCGTGCTGAAAAATCAAAAACGCGCCGTCACTTGACTGAGTTCTGGATGATGGACGCAGAGTACTCTTACTTGACACACGATGAGTCACTTGACTTGCAAGAAGCTTATGTGAAAGCTCTTCTTCAAGGTGTCCTTGATCGTGCGCCTCAAGCCTTGGAAACCTTGGAACGCGATACAGAGCTTTTGAAACGCTACATTGCAGAGCCATTCAAACGTATTACTTACGATCAAGCTATTGATCTTTTGCAAGAACATGAAAACGATGAAGATGCAGACTACGAGCATTTGGAGCATGGCGATGACTTCGGTTCACCACACGAAACTTGGATTTCAAACCACTTTGGTGTGCCAACTTTCGTTATCAACTATCCAGCAGCTATTAAGGCCTTCTACATGAAACCAGTTCCTGGCAATCCAGAGCGCGTGCTTTGTGCAGACTTGCTTGCACCAGAAGGCTATGGAGAAATCATCGGTGGTTCTATGCGTGAGGAAGACTACGATGCCCTTGTAGCTAAGATGGAAGAACTGGGTATGGATCGTACAGAGTATGAATTCTACCTTGACCTTCGTAAATACGGTACAGTACCACACGGTGGATTCGGTATCGGTATCGAGCGTATGGTAACTTTCGCAGCAGGTACAAAACATATCCGTGAAGCCATTCCATTCCCACGTATGTTGCACCGTATCAAACCATAATAGCCATAAAAATGCCGTCTGGCGTTTTTATACTCTTCGAAAATCAAATTCAAACTACGTCAGCTTCACCTTGCCGTACTCAAGTACAGCCTGCGGCTAGCTTCCTAGTTTGCTCTTTGATTTTCATTGAGTATTACTTTAAATGAAAGAGGTAGAGAAAATGTAGGTAAATCTCAGTAAGTCTTTTAGAAAAACTCATATAATATATTGAAAGAGAGAAAAAATGTTTAAAAGAACTTACAAGGGCAATATTCCACTCCTAGCAGGACTGGAATTTACATCTTATTTTGGAATTACCAGTTTTTGGATTTTATTCTTCATTCAAAATGGACTTTCCTTGCTTCAAATCGGTCTATTAGAGAGTATCTTTCATGGGACCAGCCTCTTGTGTGAAATCCCATCTGGTATGTTGGCAGATCGCTTAGCTACAGGACCAATCTCTATTTGGCTCGTTTGGCCAGCATTGGATCCTCTATCTTGATCTTGTTTGGTCAGGGGAATTTTTGGATCTATGCGCTTGCTATGATGGTCAGTGCTTGGTCTTATAATTTTGACTCGGGAACCAGCACCGCTTTCTTATACGATTCTGCGGTAGAAGCAGGGCAAAAGGACCGGTATCTTCAGATTTCTAGCTTTTTGTCTGGCGTGGCCGAAGTCACCCGAACTTTGGGTACCGTTGTGGCAGGCTTCTTTGTTCATGGCGCATTGGCCTGGACCTACCTAATTGCTATTGGTCTTTCCTTGCTTTCCATAGTCTTGATTTTTCTGATGAAGGAACCAGAGAGCAAGAGTGCTGAAAGAAATCATTTGACCTTAAAACGGATATTGGTGGTAGTGAAAAAAGAATGGCAGGAGAAACCAGTACTCTTTTACTGGATGCTCACCTATCAGTTACTAGGAACCATCATGTGTATGTTTTATTTTTACTACCAACAGAAAATCAGTGACTTAGCCAGTTGGCAAGTTTCGCTCATCATGTTGATTGGTAGTGGATTCAATCTCCTAGCGGTTTATCTGGCCAGTCAAATCGGGAAAAAATGGAATAGTAATCAAGTCTTTCCGTTTTTGGTTGCATTGACAGGGTTGGCCTTGTTTTTTGTAGGCTTCAAGACTCCATTCGCTTATCTAAGTGTCTATCTCTTGACCAATGCTCTTTACGCAGTTTATCAACCCATTTACTACAATGATTTACAAACTTATCTGCCTTCTAGTGTACGAGCAACCATGCTGAGTATCAATTCCATGATGTTTAGTCTTTCCATGATCGTGATCTTCCCACTGACTGGTTGGTTGATTGATACTAGTGGATTTGTAGCTGTATTTCTTGTCCTAGGTCTTCTTACACTCCTTTCTTTCCCACTCTTACTGATTGGATTAGGGAAAATGGGCAAGATCTTAAACAAGGGGACAAAGACGGAATAGAATTGCTGGCCTTCATCAGGTCATTATTCGACTCTCTCTGCTTTGCAGGGGGAGTTTTTTTATCTTTCTAAATTGTGGTAAAATAAGTACATCCTTTAGAAAGAAAAATGACTAGTATGAAAGACTTATTGAAATACTTCAGGAATTATAAAAAAGAAACCATACTGGGACCGTTTTTCAAGTTGTTAGAAGCAACTTTTGAATTACTGGTTCCACTTTTAATTGCCCATCTGGTCGATCAGCTCATCCCCCGTCAGGATCAAGGGGGGATATTTGGACTGGTTGGTCTCTTATTTGTTTTTGCTGGTTTTGGGGTTCTTGTAGCGATAACGGCCCAGTATTATTCGTCAAAAGCAGCGGTAGGTTATACCAAGGAATTGACCAATGACCTATATGAGAAGATTCTTAGCTTGTCTAAGGAGCAAAGAGACCGCTTAACCACCTCAAGTCTCGTGACGCGCTTAACCAGTGATACTTATCAGATTCAAACGGGGATTAATCTATTTTTACGTCTATTTCTCCGTGCGCCGATTGTCGTTTTCGGATCGATTTTTATGGCCTTCACTATTAGTCCGCAACTAACCTTATGGTTTATTGGTATGGTTGCTCTCTTGTCCCTCATCATTGTCCTTATGTCTCGGTTGGTCAATCCTCTTTATGCACGCATCAGGAAAATTACAGACCGAATGGTCACCATTACGCGTCAGCAGTTACAAGGGATGAGGGTTATCCGTGCCTTTGGGCAGGCAGCTTACGAAGAAGCAGAGTTTAATGAGGTTAACCAAGACTATACGAAGTGGCAATTAGTGGTCTCTAAATGGTCTAGTTTAATCAGTCCTTTGACTTTCCTCGTCGTGAATGGAACCTTGATTTGTATTCTTTGGCAAGGGCAATTCTCTATTCAAATGGGGACCCTCAGTCAAGGAATGTTGATCGCTTTGGTCAATTACCTGCTTCAAATCTTAACAGAATTATTGAAGCTGGCCATGTTGATGACATCGCTCAACCAAAGCTATATTGCTGCTGGTCGGATAGTCCAGGTCTTTGATGAGAAAAGTGAAGAGCTGGATCAAGAGTTGGATGATGTATCTGTTTCTGACCCTCAACTGGCGCTACAGATCCAAGACCTTGTCTTTACCTATCCTTTAGCCGCAAAACCATCCTTAGAAGGGATTCACTTATCACTAAACAAAGAACAAACCTTGGGAATTATAGGAGGGACTGGGTCTGGGAAGTCCACTCTGGTTCAATTGCTAGGGCATCTTTATGGCCCAAGTCAGGGTAGTGTAAGTGTCTTTAAAGATGGACAGAGTCCCAAGACCCTTGGTCAGTGGCGTGACTGGGTAGCAGTAGTTCCTCAAAAAGCAGAACTCTTTAAAGGAAGTATTCGTTCCAATCTAACGCTGGGATTAAATGAGGAAGCGAATGAAGAGCAGTTGTGGTGGGCCTTGGGAGTTGCGCAAGCAGCTGATTTCGTCCGTGAGAAAGAGGGAGGACTAGAGGCTCCTGTAGAAGCTTTGGACGGAATTTTTCCGGTGGTCAACGTCAACGTTTGACCATAGCACGTGCTATCCTTCGCCAAGCTCCATTTTTGGTATTGGATGATTCTACATCTGCCTTGGACTATTTGACAGAGGCACGACTTTTACAGGCTCTAAAAGAGGAATTGACGGAGACAAGCCTCATTCTCATTTCGCAGGCGGACCAATAGTCTACGAAGTGCTGAGCAAATTCTCGTCTTAGATAAAGGTCGTCAAGTCGGCCTAGGAAGTCATGAGGACTTGGTGGCAACGAATCCTTTATACCAAGAGATTCATTACTCCCAACAGAAGAGAGAGGAGAGGGCAGAATGAAACAGAAGACTTATTTACGGCGCTTGCTTGCTGATATAGCCAAACAGCCCATTTGGCTAATCATAGCAAGTCTGGGAACCATCTTACAAGTCTTGTTGACCGTCTATATCCCTATCCTAATCGGGCGGGCAATAGACTTAGTGGTCCTCCCTGATGTAGCTCACCTCATACTCCCACTTATCCTGCAAATGGGTCTAGTGATCCTCTTTGCAACGCTGATCCAATGGTTGAATCCTTTAATCTACAATCAGATGATCTATCGCTACAGTAAGGACTTAAGGGAGAAGGTCATCCAGAAAGTGTATGTTCTTCCTTTATCTTACCTGGATCGTCAAGGTACTGGGGATTTGGTCAGTCGCTTGACCACGGACGTTGAACAACTGAACAATGGTTTATTCATGGTCTTCAGTCAGTTCTTTGTTGGTCTTCTTACGATTTTAGTGACCATAGCTAGTATGGCCCGATTGGATTGGATGATGATGGGGATGGTCTTGATCTTGACACCCTTATCACTCTTTATCGCCCGCTTTATTGCCAAGCGTTCTTACCATCTCTTCAGGATGCAGACCCAGGCGCGTGGGGATCAGACGCAGATGATTGAAGAATCTCTCAGTCAAGAAAGCTTGCTTCAAGCCTTCAATGCTCAGGATGCATTTCATCGGAAGTTTATCGAGATCAATGGCGATTATGCTGCTTACTCTCAAGAAGCGATTTTTTACTCCTCCACCGTTAATCCTGCGACGCGCTTTGGCAATGCCCTAATCTATGCGCTTGTGACGGGATTTGGTGCCTTCCGTATCCTATCTGGAACTGGCTTTACTGTTGGTCAGTTGGTGACCTTTCTCAACTATGTCAATCAGTATACTAAACCCTTCAATGACATCTCCTCCGTACTTGCTGAACTGCAAAGCGCCTTAGCTTGTGCAGAGCGCCTCTATAGTATCCTAGACCAGGAGGAAGTGAAAGAAAGTGGCAAGAGAGACTTGCAAGAAGACGCTGTAGAAGGAGCTGTCCAATTTGATCATGTCAGCTTTGGTTATCGCCCTGATCAGACCCTCATAAAGGATCTTTCCATTTCCATCCCGCCGGCTAGTAAGGTAGCTATTGTTGGTCCAACTGGGGCTGGGAAATCTACATTAATTAACCTTCTCATGCGCTACTATGATGTGGATCAAGGTCGCCTGTTCTTAGACCAAGTACCTGTAAGTGACTATAGTCTTGCTAGCTACCGCAAGCAGTTTGGAATGGTGCTCCAAGAGACTTGGCTCAAAGTTGGGACCGTACATGAGAATATCGCCTTTGGTCGACCAGATGCTAGTCGGGAAGAAGTGGTCCAAGCAGCAAAAGCTGCCAATGCTGATTTCTTTATTCAACAGCTTCCAGATGGCTATGATACCTATCTAGCAGATGCTGGAGACTCCCTCTCTCAAGGACAAAGACAGCTTCTGACAATCGCTCGGGTCTTTCTTGCAGTGCCTAAGATTCTGATTTTAGACGAGGCGACCTCTTCTATTGACACGCGGACAGAGTTGCTCATTCAGGATGCCTTTCATAAGCTAATGGTGGGTCGGACCAGCTTTGTGATTGCCCATCGCCTGTCTACAATTGAAAATGCGGATCTCATCCTAGTTATGGTAGATGGAAATATTGTCGAACATGGGAATCATACGGAGTTGATGGCTCAAAGAGGTGTATATTACAAAATGCAAACTGTCCAACTTTCGAATTAGTAAGACAAAACAAGACTGGATGGTAATCCAGTCTTGTCAGATTGAAGATAAAGTCTTCCGAAAAACTTTCCTTAGGTGAGTGCGGACGTCAGCGAACTTCGAAGAAGTTCCATGACTTAGTTTTGAGCCTAAGGTCTCAAAACTCCCGAGTGCCTGAAACCATTGTGTTTCAGGCACTTTTCTCACAGCGGAAAGTTTTTTATCTTCTTAAATGGCAAAATAAGTTATCTTTTGAAAAGTATCTAGCTGTTTTATGTAAAATAATAGTTTGTTTAATCCTGCTGATCTTTTAAAAGATAGAGAAGAGAGAAGGCTAGGAGTGCCATAGCAATACCTAATACGGTAAAAATGAAAGCGTTGCTGTCGGAGATGAGACCAATGGTATTGAGGGCGAAAGGTGTAATGGCCGCTCCAAAGCTACAACCCAAGACGGCTACAGAGGTCACCTGGTTTAACCGTTTAGCAGGAATCTTGGCTGACAAGATTTGGAAAACCATGGTGAGAGCAGTGCTATACGTATAGCCGGAGAAGAGGGCGGATAGAGCAAGAAGAGGGATACTTGGAGAAAGGGCTACAGCCATCATGGAGAATCCGTAAGCAATCCCGGCATAAGTGATCAATTTGCTCTTGAACAAATGTACAAGACCAGAGAAGGTGAGACCAGCTAGAATTCCGATTAGTTGCATAGCACTTAGAATGAAGCTAGCTGAATTATGTTGATCCTTGAACGTGTAGGCGACAATACTTGGAATGCGAAGAGTTACTCCGACGTTGCATAGGACAATCATTGCGGCTACAATGGCCAAATAATAGTTAACTTCCATTCTTCTTTTTGGAGTGGTTCTTTATAATTGGCTTGTGTATGCTGACTTTCTTCTTGCTGGTGGTAAGGGACAAAGGTCATGAAGAGAAAGAGAACGATTAAGCCTGCCCCGTAAGCTAGGAAGCTAGAAGTCCAGCCGAATTGGAGGAGGAAGCCGACCAATAAAGTGACGAGGGCTGTTCCTACGACCTCGGCAGAACCACGAAATCCAAGAGTTTGGACTCGTTCACGTCCATGATAGCGTTCGCTGATAATGGAAATAGCCTTAGCATTGATCAAACCGACACCCATTCCAAAGATGAAACGAGAGATGAAGAGGATAGGATAAGCTTGGTTAATGAAAGGGACCATTCCGAAGATTGAGAGGATTAACAGACCAGTGATAATCATCTTTCTCTCATCCAAGAAGCGTTCGATAAAGGTGTTGAGGAAGAGGGTAAGCATAATCCCAGCGGATGGAAGGGATACCAAGAGTTCGATTTGACTTTTAGGGAGATCCTTATAGTATTCAAACATATGGGGAAGTGCACTAGAAATCGAAAAAGACGTCGTTAATACAAGAGATAAAGAAAGGATACTAACCTTTTCTAATAATTTTTTCATAATCATCCTTCAGTCACATATTTGGTCAAAAGACACTCTACTATGGTATAGTTTTTTGCTTCATTTAGCAAGTTATTTAAATGAAATTTTTCAATATTTTTCATAATTGGAAAAAGAAAAAAACTGGAGGTTTAACTCCAGTTTTTATTTCTATTAAACGTTTAAGACTTTATCCAAGAATTCTTTCAAACGTGGGTGTTGTGGGTTGTCGAAGATTTGGTCTGGTTTGCCATCTTCGAGGAATTCCCCATCAGCGGTAAAGATGACACGATTGGCCACTTGGCGCGCAAATCCCATCTCGTGGGTAACGATAATCATGGTCATGCCTTGTTTAGCCAAGTCTTTCATAACGTTCAGTACATCTCCGACCATCTCAGGGTCAAGGGCAGAAGTCGGTTCGTCAAAGAGCATGACGTCTGGCTTCATTGCCAAACCACGCGCAATGGCCACCCGTTGTTTCTGACCACCTGACAAGCTATCAGGAGAGACATCAGCTTTGTCAGCCAGTCCAACCTTTTCCAAGAGTTCCATCGCTAATTCCTTAGCTTCTTCACGACTCATGCGTTTGTGCTCCAAAGGAGCAAACATGATGTTTTCGATAACACTCATATGAGGAAAGAGGTTGAAGTGCTGGAAGACCATCCCGACATTTTCACGGACGATATCAATGTTGGTTTTTGGATCAGTAAGATCATAGCCGTTCACGGTAATCTGTCCCTTGGTTACTTCTTCGAGAAGATTGAGACTGCGTAGGAAGGTGGATTTACCAGAACCAGATGGTCCGATAATACAAACCACATCTCCTTCGTAGAATTTTGTTGAGATGCCTTTTAGGACCTCATTTTCACCGTAGTATTTGTGGAGGTCATGGACATCAATTTTTAATTTAGCCATTAGTTAGCCCTCTTTTCTAATTGTTTTGCAAAGCGTGTCAATAAGGTAATGATGACGAGGTAGAAGACGGCAAGGATCGCATACATCTTGAAACTTTGGTAGTTTCGAGCGATGATAATCTTACCAGTCTGGAAGAGCTCGACCAAACCGATCGCAGACACGATAGTCGTATCTTTCAGTGCAATAACGAATTGGTTGACGAAGTTTGGAAGCATCAGTTTAGTTGCTTGAGGCAAGATAATCTTGCGCATGGTCTTGCTATAAGAAATCCCGAGGCTTCGACTGGCTTCCATCTGTCCGGCAGGTACGGCTTGAATCCCACCACGAACAATCTCAGCGATATAAGCAGCAGCATTGAGGGAGAGAGCGATGGTACCTGCAAGGAAGTCATTGATTGGGGATTGGTGACCCGTCATGGACTCGATCAAATTGGGAATTCCCCAGAAGATGAAGGCAGCAAGGATCATCAGTGGGATACCACGGATGACATCGACGAAGATCTCAGCTGTCCAACGAAGCCATTTATAAGGACTCACACTGAACATTCCAAAGATGATCCCGATCACCATAGCAATCGCAAATGATAGAAGTGCTAGTGCAATAGTGACCCCAAGTCCACTTAACAATTGTTTGTAGTTGTTTTGGAGCAAGCCCCAGATAGTCGTTTCATCCACTGAAGTAGATTCTGTGCTTTCTTCGCTATCGCTTGAAGGTACTTATCCAAGATCTTTTGGTATTCGCCACTTTCTTTTAAGTTGGCCAAACCGTTGTTAAACATATCAATCAATTCAGGGTTCGAATCTTTTTGAACAGCAAAGGCAATCTGACCACTTGGAGTTCCTTCGATAGGTGTTTTGAATTTACGTCCTTGTTTAATGGCGTATTTGATCACTGGTTCGTCATCCATGATAGCAGCTACAGAACCAGAGTTTAAGCTGTCATACATAGAAGCCCCATCTGAGAAGGTTTTGATTTTATAGCCATACTTACTCTTGTTTTCCTCGAGGAAAGTTTGAGAAGCAGTACCATTTTTGACACCTACCGTTTTTCCTTTTAGGTCTTCGTAGGAAGAAATTTTACTACTCTCTTGAACAGCAAGAATTGAATTTGTTGTATAGTATGGATCAGAAAAGTCAAAGGTTGCCTTACGTGCATCTGTCACAGTCATGCCGGCAATCATTCCGTCCGCATTTCCGTTCTGAACATCACTGACCGCGGCATCAAAACCAGGGTTGCTAATTTCTAGGGTAAAGCCTTGGTCTTTGGCAATGGCCTTAATCAATTCCATATCAATCCCAGTGTATTTGCTTTGATCATTTTGGAAGACGAAGGGAGCAAAAGAGGAATCACTAGAAATTTTGTATTTCTTCTTCTTAGGAGTCGCCTTTTGGCCAGCTTTTGTGCTCGTTTCAGGAACAGCAGAAGTGCTGGCGGTAGTCGTTGTTGAAGAAGATGATTGGCTGCTACCAGTCCATTTTTCAATAATTTGGTCTAGTGTACCATCTTTCTTCATTTGAGCAAGGGCAGTATTGAATTGTTTAATAAGGTTTTCATGGGACCCATCTTTTTTGACCCCAAAAGCAAAGCTTCCAACAGCTTCTCCTTCCATATTAATAGAAAGGTCTTGTCCTTGCTTAATGGCATATTCGATAACAGGTTGGTCGTCCATTATGGCATCCACTGCACCGGTTGATAAACTATTGTTCATCAAATCACTGGTATCGAATGTCTTGATCGTATAACCGTACTGATCTTTGTTCTTCTGAAGGAAGCGTTGAGCGGCTGTTCCGTTTTTGACACCAACTGTTTTGCCTTTAAGCTGGTCATAGGAAGTGATTATATTTGCTTTCTTAGTCGCAATCACGACTTTTGTATCATAGTAGGTATCAGACATCGCAAAAACTTGCTCACGTTCCTTGGTTTTGGTCATCCCTGCCATAATGGCATCGGCTTGACCAGCTTGAACTGCATTGACCGCTGCATCAAAGCCTGGGAAAGACTTTTCTAAGGTCCAACCGTTGATTTCAGCGACCTTGTCCAAGATTTCAACATCAATACCTTTATAAACTTGGTCTGAGTCTTTGAATTCGAAGGGTGCATATGCCGTATCGAAAACGACTTTTACAGTTTCAGCCTGTGCTTGACTCGCAAAGGCGAATAGTGGAAATAAGAAAAGCAAACATGCTAATATTTTTTTCTTCATTTCGTTCTCCTTTATATCTAATCCAGTTGTCTTAAGAAGAGCTATGGAAGGGATACCCTAAGAGGGCTTTAAAAAAAACAAAGAATTCATACTGAAACAAGTATGAATTTCAATCATTTATTTTTTACAAGGTTTATCATACCACAAATGAAACCTAAAATCAAGAATTTTAACCAATCCATGTTAGGTTTTCTAACATCATTAAATATTGCAGTCTCTGATTTTCTTTGCTACAATGAAACTATAAGATAAAAGGAGGAAGATAATGAAGAAAGGTAACATTATTCAAGATATAAAAACTAACACCTCATGGCCAGTACTTGTTTCTACACTATTCTATGTGTTTTTAACTTTCCTATTTGTTGAGGGTGGGCTTTGGTTTGGGAGTGAGTTTGTAGGACCATTTTCTCTAGTCATAGAGTTTTTAACTGAACTCTTTTCACCGGGCAATGGAGGAGCGAGTGTCCAAGAATTTTTCTACCATTATTTTCTTTATTATGAGCTTTTCAGTTTTGTATTCATTCTTTTGCTCTTTATTTTTTGGGTGAAGTTCATTGAGAAGAATCCTCTATCGACTTTAGGTTTTGTAAAAAGAAATTGGCTTAAATATCTTAGCTGGGGAGTCTTAATCTCCCTTCTTCAAATGGGAGTCATTGCCCTTGTCTACCAAGTAAGTGGAATTGGGTCTTTTGAGCTAAATGAGCTTAGTTTAGAACCCATCCTCTTTATTCTAGGCTTGTTCCCATTTTGGCTCCTTCAAGGAGGGACTGAAGAAGTGGCGACGCGGGGTTGGCTCCTAACTCGGATTGCAGCAAGAACTAATTTGCCTTTAGCAATTGCGATTTCTAGTAGTCTATTTGGCTTTCTCCATCTGGGGAATTCAGGGGTGACCTTCTTATCCGTACTGAATATTGTCCTTGATGGAGTGCTAGCTGGTCTTCTCCTTGTCTACACCGATAGTATCTGGCTAGTGGTCGCTCAACACGGCACTTGGAACTATGTACAAGGAAATCTCCTTGGTTTTCAAGTCAGTGGGACGGGCGCAGATGCGTCTATCTTTAGCTTTACCATAGGATCAGGACCTGACTGGCTGACCGGAGGGGAATTTGGAGCAGAAGGATCGATTATCACTACCCTGGTTCTTCTTGTATCCCTAGTGATTGTTTATCGTTTAGGGGAGAGGAGAGAAAGAGTTGTTACTGAACAAGTGTGAAATCACTAAAAGGAAATAATGATGATTAAGGAGACAGGTTCTTAAGCCTGCCTTTTTTCTGTACCAAGATCCTCTCTTCAAAAGTCAGAGAAATATCCTTCATTATGGTAAAATAAGAAGAACTAGTTGAAAGGAAAAAAAGATGATTGTTAAGTTTGACAGAGGCCTGCTGAAAGTTCAAATTGCATGGGGTCTGTTTTTTTCTCTTGTTCCATTGTGCTTGATTATTTCTTCCCTTTTAAATGATTCTTTGTATGAGAATTATTTTGGTAAGCTCTTTCTCCTTTTCTTTCTTTTGTTTCCATTATACGCTGGTATTTATGCGGTAGATGGTATGATGAATCTTAGAAAAACAAAGAAATTTATAGAAGTAGATGAGCAGACCTTCACCTATTATGGGAAACTTTTTGGCCGAAAAACCTTTGAAATCCCCTTATCTGATATCGACCTTGTCATGAAAGATTGGTCAAGTCACATAGCCTACATCAAGCGTTCATCATCCTTTCTTTATTTTTTGAAGCGGATTGAATACTTTTTTGACTACCAATCCGAATTGGATGATAAAAAAAGATACCGGGTTCTGATGATACTATTCAAAGATAGTGAGACGGCCATCAAATTCGATAAAAAACTTGGTTTTCAGTTGCCAAAGAAAAGAAAATATGTTGCAAAGAACCAAATCATACGAATTCGCGTGGATAGAGGAGAGGTTTTCTCAGACCAAGAAATGAATGACTATATAAACGAAAGGAACGGTCATGATAGATAGAAAAGTAAATAACAAATTTAAACTCGTCTCCAAATACCAACCGTCTGGGGATCAACCGCAGGCCATCGAGCAGTTGGTGGATAACATCGAGGGGGGCGAGAAGGCCCAAATCCTGATGGGAGCGACTGGTACGGGTAAGACCTATACCATGAGCCAGGTCATCGCCCAGGTTAATAAGCCGACCTTGGTCATCGCCCATAATAAAACCCTAGCAGGTCAGCTCTATGGGGAGTTTAAGGAATTTTTCCCGGATAATGCGGTCGAGTACTTCGTATCTTACTATGATTACTACCAGCCAGAAGCCTATGTTCCTTCGAGCGATACCTACATCGAAAAAGATAGCTCGGTCAATGATGAGATTGATAAACTACGCCACTCAGCTACCTCGGCCCTCTTAGAGCGCAATGACGTCATTGTAGTTGCGTCTGTTTCATGTATCTATGGTTTGGGTTCGCCTAAGGAATATGCCGATAGCGTGGTGAGTCTGCGTCCAGGTTTGGAGATTTCTCGTGATAAACTACTCAATGACCTGGTGGACATCCAGTTTGAGCGCAATGACATCGACTTTCAACGGGGAAAATTCCGTGTTCGGGGGGGATGTGGTGGAGATTTTCCCAGCTTCGCGAGATGAGCATGCCTTTCGCGTTGAGTTTTTCGGGGACGAAATTGACCGCATCCGTGAGGTTGAAGCTCTGACTGGTCAAGTCCTTGGTGAAGTGGACCACTTGGCAATTTTCCCAGCTACCCACTTCGTGACCAATGACGACCATATGGAAGTGGCCATTGCCAAGATTCAAGCGGAACTTGAAGAGCAGTTAAAGGTCTTTGAAAAAGAAGGCAAGTTGCTGGAAGCCCAACGTCTGAAACAACGGACCGAGTACGATATTGAAATGTTGAGGGAGATGGGCTACACCAATGGGGTCGAAAACTACTCTCGTCATATGGATGGCCGGAGTGAAGGAGAGCCCTCCTTATACCCTTCTTGATTTCTTCCCGGAAGATTTCCTCATTATGATCGATGAAAGCCACATGACCATGGGACAGATCAAAGGCATGTACAATGGAGACCGGTCGCGCAAGGAAATGCTAGTCAACTATGGTTTCCGTTTGCCATCTGCCTTGGACAACCGACCACTTCGTCGGGAGGAGTTTGAAAGCCATGTCCACCAGATTGTTTATGTGTCTGCGACACCGGGTGATTATGAGATGGAACAAACCGATACCATCATCGAGCAGATCATTCGTCCGACCGGTCTTCTCGATCCTGAGGTGGAAGTGCGCCCAACCATGGGGCAAATGGACGATCTCTTGGGTGAGATCAATGCGCGTGTAGAACGTGGAGAGCGGACCTTTGTCACCACCCTGACCAAGAAGATGGCAGAGGACTTGACTGACTACTTCAAAGAAATGGGGGTCAGGGTCAAATACATGCACTCGGACATTAAAACATTGGAGCGGACGGAGATTATTCGTGATTTGCGTCTGGGTGTCTTTGATGTCTTGGTCGGAATCAACCTTCTTCGTGAAGGGATTGACGTACCAGAGGTCAGCCTAGTTGCTATTCTTGATGCGGATAAGGAAGGTTTTCTCCGTAATGAACGCGGATTGATTCAGACCATCGGTCGTGCTGCCCGTAATAGTGAGGGACATGTGATCATGTATGCGGACACCATGACCCAGTCTATGCAAAAAGCCATCGATGAAACAGCCCGTCGTCGTCAGATTCAGATGGCTTATAATGAAGAGCATGGCATCGTGCCACAAACCATCAAGAAGGAAATCCGTGACCTGATCTCTGTTACCAAGGCGGTGGCCAAAGAGGAGGACAAGGAAGTGGATATCACCAGTCTCAACCGCCAAGAGCGCAAGGAACTGGTCAAGAAACTGCAAGGTCAAATGCAAGAAGCTGTCGAAGTGCTTGACTTTGAACTAGCAGCGCAAATCCGCGATATGATGTTGGAAGTCAAGGCCTTGGATTAGGGAGGAGATAGGAATGAAAATTCTAGTCATCAATGGGCATCCGGATAAGGAAAGTTACTGTCAGGCTATTTCAAACCATTGTTGAAACTATTGACTCAAATCACCACGAGCTTAAAGTGATCAGTCTCAATGAAGAGGACTTTGATCCGGTCCTTCGCTACGGCTATCGAAAACGGATGGAGGAAGATCCCTTTATCCTTCGTTCTCAAGAATGGATCCAGTGGGAGGAACATCTGATCTTTGTCTATCCCATCTGGTGGAGTAGTATGCCGAGCCTCATGAAGGGCTGGATCGATCGGGTCTTTACACCTGGGATTGCTTACTCGGCTAATGATCAGGGAAGCTTCATCTGGAATTACCTGAGAGGCAAGCAATTTAAGAAGTTGCTCAAAGGAAAAACAGCCAGTATTTATGCGACCTCCATGGCGCCTACTTGGTGGTACAAGATCTTTTCAGGCCCTCTCACATTCCAGATAGTTATGGTATCTCTGTCTTGAAGAATGCCGTCTTGAACCACTGTGGGATCAAAACCAAGCGTGTCTGCACCTTGGGAGAAGTCGGACGAGATGTGAACACCGCTAGCATGCGGGAACAGCATCTTCAGAAGGTAGCAGCAGAAGTCAAGAAACTTTGATAAGAGACAGGAGACTACTGATAAGTTAGTGTCTTTAGTTGTATTTTGAATAGGTTTTGGTTAAACTATTAACATAATCTATAAAACATAGGAATGATTCAATATGCTACTTTTTATCTATATGATCTATGTCATTTATTCACTATCAAAAATGAAAAATGAAGGTAAAAGAGTCTCAATTTTCACTAAGTTGATTGTTTACGGCTTATTGATACTCTCCTCGTTTATGCTCTATTTTAGTTTATTGTCATTTTTATTTAGCCCTTTGCCATTTTTTGGCTTTCTAGCTGCTCTTGCTATTGGCGGTATGATGCTATCTCTGAAAATAGTCATTGCCCTTCTTTTGCTTCTATTATCACTCAGCTTATTCTTAGATAGTAAAAATAGTGATCCGGATACGCCTCCAATTGATCATTGGCTACGGTTGGCAGTCCATATTCTATTGATCATTATTTAAGGGGAGCACGCTATTCGTTTTATCTTAAACTCAAACCAATGTTTACATAGGAGAGGTCAATGATGAGAAAGCATTTGAATCTGTTTAGGATCCTGTATCTGGTTCTATTACTTTTTGTTTTTGCTAACTTTGTATTAGGTTACTATGGCTATGCCTTTACTCCGCTCCTGTGGAACCCTTGGTTGTATCTAGGAGCTGTGACAGTTTTTTTGTCACATCTGGTATCGCTTTTATCGAACTCACGCAGTCAATTGAAAGAATGTAGTGGGGCTACTGTTTAGTTTCTTTTGCTAGCCTGATCTTAGTATTATTCATTGTGTTTTTTTCTTTAGTTTTGATGGTCATGGTTCGGTAACGATTCACTCGAAATATTATTTTAAAAGAGAAGTCAATTGTCTTTCAGAGAGGTTCCCTTTTAGATGCCTTCGATGAATACCATGAGCTAGTAAATCCCTTTGTGATGAAAAAAGAGATAAAGAAAAAAGTTTATATTGGTTAATTGTCAATATCATAGAAAGGAAATATATGTCACGTACAACGCCTACTATACTGTGCAATCTTTGCATGGTCGAAGATCTTGAAAATGGGAAAGTAGTCCTCCAATACCGCTCACCTGAAAAGACTCACTGGGCTGGCTATGCTTTTCCAGGTGGCCATATCGAAGAAGGAGAAAGCCTTGTAGAATCCGTCATTCGTGAAATCTACGAAGAGACAGGACTTACAATTACAAATCCAAAACTGGTCGCAGTCAAAGACTGGCCACAAGATGAGGGCGGCCGCTACATCGTCTTTTGCTACAAAGCGACAGAATTTACAGGCCAGCTAAGATCGTCTGATGAAGGAGAAGTTTCTTGGGTTGAGAAGGACCAACTAGAAAAGTTGGACTTGTCCTACGACATGTTTCCTCTCCTGGAAGTGATGGAAGACCCGGACTTGTCTGAGTTCTATTATCGCAAACGGACAGACGATGATTGGGAAAAATTTCGCTATTAAGGAGTTAGGTAACACTAGCTCTTTTCTTATTCTTGTAAGAAGTGGAAAAAAGTAGTATGATGGAAGGGTTTAGGAATACCTGGTCTAGGGGGATTTATTATATATGAAGGATTTTCACTTTGATGCCATTGCAGCATTTGAAAATTACGAGATCGAAACTATGAGAGATGGCCATGTGGTGGTGACAACCAAGGTCGTGGAATCATCGCTCAATTATTATGGAAATGCGCATGGAGGATATCTCTTTACTCTGTGTGACCAAATCAGTGGATTGGTCGTGATTTCACAGGGAGTAGATGGTGTGACCTTGCAGTCGTCCATCAATTATTTGAAAGCAGGGCGTCTAGGAGATATCCTAACCATCCACGGGGAATGTGTCCACAGTGGCCGCACGACTAGGGTTGTCGATGTCGATATTACCAATCAGGAAGGCGCCAATGTCTGTAAGGCCACCTTTACCATGTTTGTAACTGGAGAAAGAGATGAATCAGCAAAAGTACGCATTTAAAAACTATATTTTTGATTTTTATGGAACCTTGGTCGATATCGAAACCGATGAGTCTAGTCCAGTCTTATGGGATACCATGGCCCAGATCTACCAGTCCTATGGAGCTCATTATACAGGAGAAAGTTTGCAAGTCCGCTATAAGGAGTTGGTGCAGCAAGCTGAGCAAAGTATCGCTAAGGAAAAACAGGTTACATATCCGGAGATTGACTTGACCGTTATTTTCGTTCAACTCTATCTAGAGAGCCATCCAACAGGAGCCAGTGTCCATCATCTCAAAGAGTGGGGACGCTTGATTGCTCGGACCTTCCGTGTCCTCTCTCGCAAACGCTTGGAGCTCTATCCGCACACGAAAGAAGTCTTAGAAGATATGAAAGCTGCAGGGTGTCGGATCTATCTCTTATCCAATTCGCAAGCAGACTTTACCAACCCAGAGATTGATTTGGTTGGCTTGAGAGAGATTTTTCATGATATTTATCTGTCGTCTGATGCAGGGATTCGCAAACCTCAGCGCGAATTTCTCATGAAAGTCATCAAAGAACACCAGTTGAATCCTGATAAAACAGTCATGGTAGGGAATGACTTCAGTACAGATGTGGCTGTAGCGAAAAGTATTGGCATGCAAAGTATCTTGATCAATACCTTCCCCTACTCGGACGAAGAATTATAGAATAAGAGTCAAGCAGGCGTGCGCGTGATTCGAGACATTCAAGAATTGCAAGAAGATTAAAGGTTACCATCAATTTTAGGAGGCCAAGTTGCCTCTTCTTTTATTGAAAATGCTACAGTTAAACAGAATTTGTCAAAATTCCCTTTCATGGTATACTATGGGAGTTAATTTTGCTAAGGAGATTGAAATGAATAACTTACCAAACTGTCCAAAATGTAATTCTGAATATGTCTATGAAGATGGTGCCCTCTTGGTCTGTCCAGAGTGTGCTTATGAATGGAACCCAGCTGAAGTCGTAGAAGAAGAAGGTGTTGTAGCCATCGACGCGAATGGAAATAAATTGGCTGATGGCGATACCGTCACCTTGATCAAAGACTTAAAAGTGAAGGGTGCACCAAAAGATTTGAAACAAGGAACGCGAGTGAAAAACATCCGTATCGTCGAAGGTGACCACAACATCGATTGTAAGATTGATGGCTTTGGCGCAATGAAACTTAAATCAGAATTTGTCAAGAAAATCTAAGAATAAGAAGAAGGGCTTAGCCCTTTTCTTTCAGGAGAATACTATGAAATTCAAACTATTATTTAGCTATCGTTTTCTATTGTTTATCTTGAGTGTCATCGGCGTTTATCTGCAACTGACCAAGCATGGTGGTTTTGGGATGATGCTCTATTACACCATTTTGTCCAACATGTTGGTCATGTTCTTTATGGGGGATATGGTCTGGCGCATGCTTCGTGGTCGTTCGACCCAGACTCAGGGCTATCTTCGTTTAAAAGGTGGTGTCACCATGTCTATCATGATTACCTGTGTCATCTACCACTTTATGCTAGCACCCATTGCGACACCTGAGAAGTTTTACCGCTTGGAAAACTTCCTCTGTCACTACATTGTTCCCTTGATGTTCTTCTTTGACACCCTGGTGATTGATAAACCGAAACAATACCGTAAGTCGGATCCATTAGCTTGGACCTTGCTTCCCTTGCTCTATATGGTCTTTGCTCTTCTCAACGGTTTGGTCCTTAAGTGGCCAGTTCCAGGGGCAAAAGACAGTCCTTTTCCTTATTTCTTTATCAATGTCAATCGTTTTGGCTGGCTTTATGTGGTTAAGATGGCGACCATCATTTTTGTCGCTTATTTACTAGCTGGATGTGGCTTGTTTGCCTTGAAGAAGATTGGGAAAAAAGGAACAGATCATCATTAAATAAAAGATTTGTGGATGTAAATCCGAACATTCGTAGAAAATAATAGGTTTTTTCTTGCATCCCACTATAAACTGTGATATAGTATGGATAATTAAATAGTCCTTTAATCCTGTCCCGTGAGGCAGGCAAGGAGTCTGATCAAAATAAGGGGTGAACTAGATGCGTTCTAGGTCTTATCTCTTGATATTTTTCTGAAGCCTCCTTGAAAAGGGAGGCTTTTTTCTATCAATTAGGAGGAAAAGATGAAGATCAAAGAAGTCGTTGATGATTTGACCATGAAGCGAGCGATTACTCGCATCACTTATGAAATCATCGAACGGAATAAGGATCTGAGCCAAATTGTTTTGGTAGGGATCAAAACTCGTGGCGTTTTCATTGCCAATCGCATCAAAGAAAGGTTAGCACAGCTAGAACAAATAGAAGTTCCAGTCTGTGAATTGGATACCAAGCCTTTCCGTGATGATATCAAAGTAACAGAAGATTCAACCGTTTTACCAGTAGATATTACTGGCAAAGATGTCATCCTGATTGATGATGTCCTTTATACAGGTCGGACCATTCGAGCAGCCATCGATAATCTTGTCAGTCGTGGACGTCCATCGCGTGTCAGCCTGGCAGTCCTAGTGGATCGTGGTCATAGAGAATTGCCGATCCGACCAGATTATGTTGGAAAGAACATTCCAACAAGTCGATCAGAGGAAATCATTGTCGAGATGACTGAGCTAGATGGTCAAGATCGCATCTTGATCGAGGTGAGTGAATAAGGTAGTTTTCAAATCGTCGCTATATACAGGAGTGACTGAGGAAGCTTCCTGTATCGTTTTCACATATGCATATCTTTGGAATGGAGTTACAACATGTCTACAAATCAAATCGCACTTAAAAACCTTGTCTCAATGGAAGCTTTATCAAACGAAGAAGTTATGGCCTTGATTAAGCGTGGTATTGAGTTTAAAAATGGAGCAAAAGCTCATTACGATGAGCAACATATCGTGTCTAATCTCTTTTTTGAGTCGTCAACACGTACGCACAAAGCATTTGAAGTGGCTGAGTTGAAATTAGGTTGTGACCTCCTTGACTTTGATGTGAAAACGAGCTCTGTAAACAAGGGTGAAACTCTCTACGATACTATTTTGACCATGTCAGCTCTCGGAGTTGATATCTGCGTCATCCGTCACCCAGAAGTAGACTACTACAAGCAATTGATTGAAAGTCCAACCATCACAGCTTCTATTGTCAACGGGGGAGATGGATCCGGTCAACACCCAAGCCAAAGTTTGCTAGACTTGATGACCATCTACCAAGAGTTTGGTCACTTTGACGGACTCAAGGTTTGTATCGCTGGTGACTTGGATCACTCACGGGTGGCAAAATCCAATATGCAAATCTTGAAACGCTTGGGAGCAACTCTTTACTTTGCGGGTCCAGACGAATGGAGAAGTGCAGAGTTTGAAGAATACGGAACCTTTGTGACGATCGATGAAGTTATTGAAGAGGTCGATGTTATGATGTTCCTCCGTGTGCAACACGAGCGTCATGACTATGAGTCTCTCTTCTCAAAGAGAACTACCATCGTTTGCATGGCTTGACACAAGAACGCTATGATCGTATGAAAGACACAGCCATCTTGATGCACCCAGCTCCAGTAAACCGTGATGTGGAGATTGCTGACCACTTGGTAGAAGCTCCTAAATCACGCATCGTGGAGCAAATGACCAATGGTGTCTTTGTCCGCATGGCTATCATCGAAGCGGTTTTAGCTGGACGGAAATAATAGAGTAAGAAAATAGAAAGGAGAAGTGAGGGAGTCTACAAAAAGGTGGTCTTTTCTCACTTTTCTTTTTGGAGTTTGTAAGGAGTTTTTATGGTAAGACGTCTCTTAGTGTTAGAAGATGGGACGGTTTTTGAAGGAACTGGTTTTGGAGCTGATACCTATGTCAGTGGGGAATTGGTCTTAAATTCTGCCATGACGGGTTATCAGGAGTTGATTACCGACCAGTCCTATAAGGGGCAAATATTAGCCTTTACTTTTCCAGTTATCGGTACAACTGGGATAAACCGAGATGATTATGAATCTATTTTTCCTGGGTGTCTAGCAGTGGTAGTGCACCAATTAGCAAGTCATCCCAGTAATTGGCGCAAACAGTTATCCTTAGATGCTTACCTGAAAAAACACAATATTCCAGGGATCCAAGGAGTCGATACTCGAAAGCTGGCTAAAATTGTCACTGAATATGGAAGTATGAAGGCTACAGTGGTCAATGAAGGGGATTCGATCGAGCATATCTTGGATCAGCTCCGCGCAACCGTCTTGCCTTTTGACCAAGTTCGCCAGGTGTCGACTAAAACTCCCTATGCTGCACCAGGGTTTGGTAAGAGTATCGTCTTGATCGACTTGGGCTTACGGCATTCCGTTTTGCGTCAATTGATTGCACGAGGTTGTAACGTCACGGTCGTTCCTTATTCAGTTAAATTGAAGGAATTAAAGGATTTGCAGCCAGATGGCATCATTCTATCCAGTGGTCCAGGGAATCCTCATCATATCGATGGTATTTGCCAGGTCATTGCTAAAATTGATCCTCATATTCCGATCATGGGGATTGGCTTGGGGGCAGAATTGCTGGCCCTTGCCCACGAAGGAAGCCTCGCGAAACTAAAAAGCCCTCATCGTGGACTTAACATTCCTGTAAAAGAGGTGGCTACTGGAAAAGTCGAAATCACTAGTCAGAATCACCAGTACAACATTGAACGCGAAACTCTTCCACGTGACTTTCTGATCACCCATGAGGAGCTTCATGATCACTCTATCGAGGCCTTTCGTCACCGCTATCTTCCTTTGATCGGTGTCCTCTACCATATTGAGTCCAGTCCAGGACCAAGGGAAAGTCTCTATTTCTATGACGAATTTATGGATTTGATTGAAAGTAAATTAGACGAACGAAGGGAGGAGTTATGGTCATGAATCAAGTAACGCTTTTGTGTGCAGAATCCTTCAATGATGTCAGTTTGCTTGGAGCACTCACGTCTTGTCCCATATTAAAAGATCGTGGCTACCAGACAGAAGTCCTCTATTGTGGAGACGAAAACGACATCACCAAAGAAGCTGGAAATGCTGTTTCGGTTATTCGTTTAAAGTTAGACAGTCTCAAAGAAGCCCTTCTAGCAACGAAAACCAAAAACTTACTGCTGTCATTTGCGGATAAGCAAGTCCTTGGTCTTTTATTCCGATTGGAAGAAATTGGGTTTCTCAAGGAACACAAGATCCGTATTCTAGGAACTTCGCTTAGGCAATACCGTACTTTTTACCACCAGTCAGACCAAAAGTCATTTTTACAGGAGTTGGGTTATCAAGTTCCTTCCTCTTCCTTGGTTTCGACAGTCAGAGAGGCTATTGAGTTCTCAGAGCAAATCCAATTCCCTATTGTTGTTTGGCCACTTGCCAGCAAGCATGGGCAAGGTCGTCGGATTGCTAATAACTTGGACGACCTTTGTGAGGCTGTCGAAAAGGGACTAGAAGTATCGCCACAGGCTCAGTGTTTGTTGGAGTTCTCGACGGTTGGTTTCAAGGAGTTGGAATACATCGTTGTCCGAGATCGTCAGGATAATTATTATCTTGCTGGAAACATTGAGAGCGTCGACCCGGTGGGGATCCACTCCAGTGATTCTTATCAAGTCATCCCTAGTCTGACGCTGACGGATACCGAGCATCAGACCTTGAGAGAGGCAGCATTGTCTATTGTCCGGCATTTGAGACTGGTTGGAGCAACTTCCATCAAGTTTGCGCTAGATCCAAAGAGTTACCAATTCTATATTCTTGAGGTCAATCCTTTTGCTTCGGATTCCTTCTCGACCATGTCCATGGCCTTAGGATATTCGATTTACCACCAGGCCTTATGCTTAAAGTTAGGCGACCACCTTTTGGACCTTCCTCACCCAACGATGAAGGGTCTTACAGCCCTGTTTGAACCCACTCTAGATCGTATTTTCTTTAAACTACCCGTCTTTCCGATGGAAAAGGTGACAAAAGTTCTCAATACACAAATTCATTCAGTTGGTGCAATTCATGGGTTTGGTACTAGTTTGGAAGAAGCCTATCAGCAAGCTGTTGAAAATTTCGGTTCGGATCAATGGCCTAAGCATATTCTGAAGGATGTTTCGGACGATGAACTCATCCAACGGATCGCCAAACGAATGCCATATCGCTTTTCATCTATCTTAGAGGCGTTTCATCGAGGATTCGAAAGGGAAGAAGTGAGTGACCTGAGTCGAATGGATCCGTTTTATCTCCAGTTTTTATATAATCTTTACTTGTATGAGCGACAAGAGAAGGAGCAACTATGTCCTGAGCTAAAATTACGTCCTTTGGATTTAACAGCTGGATTCGGTCAAGTTGGCGAAAAGGTTTCTTACTATACTTCGATCTGTGGCGAAGATGAGGCGCCAGATTGGAGTCAATGGATCTTATTGGTTGATCGAGGCGCTCTAGAAGATTCGAGCCAGATTCTTAGACTGATTGATTGCTTGAAGCAGCAGCATGAAAAGGGAAGAAAAGTAGCCCTTCTGACACATCGTCCTTTTGCAGGACATGCAGCAGATACTTGCTTGCGAATCCCTCTCTCAATTTATGAGACTTACCAAGACCAGATTAACAGCCAGTTTGGTCAAGTAGAATATTTGGATGAATAGAATAAGAGCTTCGGTCAAGATATCCGAAGCTCTTTTAGGATAAAAACAAACTGTTTATTATATAAAATAGTTAGCTGACTATTTAAAAACATGAGCTCATTTTTTGATTCAGTTAAGTAGTTCTAAAACTTTCCGCAGTGAGAAAAGTGCCTGAAACAATTTTGTTTCAGGCACTCGGGAGTTTTGAGACCTTAGGCTCAAAACTAAGTCATGGAACTTCTTGGAAGTTCGCTGACGTCCGTACTCACCTAAGGAAAGTTTCCAAGTAGATTAAATATTTTATCTGAAATTCTTTGGTTATTTTAACAGAAGAAATTTTAAAAACAAAACACTGGATTAGGAATGGCTAACAATTCCGATGATGGTATCCACTGCACGTTCCATGGTTTGAAGGCTGACGTATTCAAAGCGACCATGCATATTTTCGCCACCAGCGAAAAGGTTTGGAGTTGGAATTCCCATAAAGGAAATCTTAGAACCGTCTGTACCACCGCGGATAGGTTCGATGATTGGCGTAATGCCCAAATCTTCCATGACTTCCTTAGCTAGGTTGACTGGTGTCATATCTTTCTCGATGACCTGTTTCATGTTGTAGTACTGGTCTTTAAGGGTCAAGAGAACACGTTCGGCACCAAGTTCTTGGTTCATCTTGCTTGCGATGTCTTCCATCATGGCTTTACGGCTTTCAAAGTTCTCTGTCTCGAAGTCGCGGATAATGTAGCTAGCATGCGCTTCCTCAACAGTCCCATCAATATTCATCAAATGGAAGAAGCCTTGGTAGCCATCTGTTTTTCAGGGCGGTCTTCTTCAGGGAGTTGATTGTGGAAGTCAAAGGCTAACTGGAGGGCATTGACCATTTGGTTCTTAGCAGTACCTGGGTGCACATTGCGCCCTTTAAAGGTAATTTCAGCTCCTGCAGCAGAGAAGGTTTCGTATTGCAATTCACCAAGAGGACCACCGTCCACTGTATAAGCGAAGTCTACATTGAAATCTTCTGCGTCAAACTTATCTGCTCCGACTCCGATTTCTTCATCTGGTCCAAAGCCAACTCGGATTTCGCAGTGTTTGATTTCTGGGTGAGCATTCAAGTATTCGATCGCTGTTATAATCTCAGCAATCCCAGATTTGTCGTCTGCACCAAGAAGGGTCGTACCGTCAGTAGTAATCAAGGTTTGACCTTTGTAGTTATGGAGGTTAGCAAAATCAGCTGGATCTAGTGAATAACCAGAATCACCAAGAGGAATAGCGCCACCATCATAGTTTTCGATGACTTGAGGGCTGATATTCTCAGCATTGAAGTCAGCTGTATCCATATGTGAGATGAAGCCAATTTTTCGGGTGAGACTTGGATCGTTCGCTGGTAGCGTTCCGATAGCAAAACCATTTGGAAGGTAGTAGACATTTTGCAGTCCAACTCGTTCCATTTCAGGAAACAGTACATTCTTTGCAAACTCTACTTGAGAAGGTGTACTAGGAGTTGTTGTAGAAGTCTCATCAGAGCGAGTGTTGACTTTGACATAGGTTAAAAAACGATCTAATAATGTTGGGTATTTCATTTGTTTTTCCTTTTCTAGTTCTGTGCTTGTAAAACATAGCGCTTGATAGCAGTAGCGACACCGTCTTCTTCGTTAGAAGTGGTAGTGACATCAGCCAAGGCTTTGATAGCAGCTGGAGCATTGCCCATAGCAACTCCAAGACCCGCGTACTCAATCATTTCAATATCGTTGTTCTCATCCCCTATAGCCATGACCTCTTGCCTTGGTATTCTCAAGTATTCAGCCAGTGCCTTTAAGCCGGTCGCTTTATTTACCCCTTTAGGAAGGATCTCAAATAGGATCGGTTGGGAGCGAATAGTGTGGAAGCGCTGGGCTAATACTTCTTCATAGGTTTCTTGAAAGACATCAATCTGCTCTTTCTGATCGATAAACATTCCTTGGAAAATCGGTTGTGCCTTAAGGACCTCTTCAAGGCCAAGTGACACGGGGACTGCAGAAACGATGCTAGCATCCATTTTAGCTATTTCAGAAGCTTCCCGATTCAAAATGATGTAGCGATTTAAATCGAATAAACTTAATTGAGGATGAATCTCCTGCGTCAACTGATCGAGATAACCCAAATCTTCTTCAGATAAGGCATTATAACTGATGACGGACCAATCTGATGATTTAACAGTTGTACAACCATTATTAATCACAGAGTAGGAGTGATTACTTTTGAAGCCAATTTCTTCAAAAATTGGACGTACACCGGAGAGAGGGCGACCTGTACAGATAACGACGTGTACACCAGCAGCTTCAGCATCCAAAAGAGCCTGCTTATTAGCAGGACTAATGGTTTTGTCTGGTGATAAAAGGGTCCCATCTAAATCAATAGCAACTAATCGAATCATAGCTCGTCCTCCTTAGCTGGTTGAAAGCTAGCAACGACTTTACCGATGACTCTCGGCTCCTCTTCTAAAGGAATAATCTTATCACTATACTTTTTATTGAGGGAAACGAGACGAATCCCTTGGGCCTCACGAAAGACACGCTTGATCAAGGTTTGCCCATCGTACTCAATAGCATAGATAGCACCAGCAGTATCGTAGAAAGTTTGCTTGATTAGGGCAACAGATCCCTTTGGATATTTAGGTTCCAGCGAGTCTGTATGAATCCAAAGTGCTAGATCATAGGCTAGTTTTTGATCAAACCAAACCAAATCTCCCTTAGAAGCACTTTGACTTGCAGCATAACTGTCGAAGACCGTATATGGTGTGTATTTCTTCTCGATACGTTTCCGTTCAGCCTGTAAAACCAACAAGCGATTGGCTTCCTCTAAGAGTGAATCTTGAAAATCCTCATCCAGTTGCTTATAGATAAACTCAATCTTAGAATCCTCCAAGGTATCTGGTTGTCCATAACGAGGATCTAGGTCAGAGATGGGTATTTCAAAGAAGCTAGCAATCTTTTCTAAGTTCTCACTGACTGGGAGAGAAGTCCCTTTTACATAGCCAGTCAAAGTACTAGCTGGGATACCAGTAGTACGAGATAAATCGACCTGTTTCTTATTTTGAACCTTTAATAGTTCTCTTACTTTTTCGGAAATAATGCGCAAAGCCTCTTTATCTTGTGGGCTTGCTTTTCCACGTCCTCTTGCCAAGAGCTTCACCTCCTTTTACATTATAACTCATTATAGCGAATTAAATCGAAAATGTAAATAGAAATCCTTTATTGTTCATTAATTATTTTAATTCGAATTAAATAGAAATCCAAAATATTCTATTATTATATTGTAAAACTTGATAATTTTAGGTATAAGGTCTAAAATAAAGAAAAAGACTTCATGGAGGTTGAAGTATGATTCGGACCGTTAAAATTAAAGATGCAGGTCAAATTCGTGATTTGTGCCACCAGGCATTGGGGTATGATTCAACTGTTGAGAAAGTTTCGGCTCAGATTGATAAGTTTAATCAGCAAGATTCGGGTCACTTTTGCTTTGTTTACGAAGAGGACCAAACTGGAAATATTTTAGGCTATGTCGAAGCAGAAGCCTATGAGAGTATATATAGCGATCCGGGTTTAAATGTTTTAGGACTTGCTGTTTTCCCTTCTGCCCAAGGATGTGGGATTGGTCGGCAATTGATGGAGCGAGTTGAAGCTCTAGCTCGAACTCATAACTTTTCCTTTATTCGTTTGAGTTCTGCCTCTCATCGTAAAGAAGCCCATGTTTTTTATGAACATATAGGCTATGAAGGAAATAAAACACAGAAGCGATTTTTGAAAATAATGGATTAAGATAGGCAAAGGCCTATCTTTTTTGTTATAATATACTGAATAGTTTTATAAGGATGAAAAAATGAATTTAGAAGAATTAAAGAAACGACAAGAGAAGATTCGGAACTTCTCCATTATCGCCCATATTGACCACGGAAAGTCAACTTTGGCGGACCGAATCTTAGAAAAAACTGAGACCGTTTCTAGTCGGGAAATGCAAGCCCAGCTCTTGGACAGCATGGATTTGGAACGGGAACGTGGGATTACCATTAAGCTTAATGCCATCGAGTTGAATTACACGGCAAAAGACGGAGAAACCTACATCTTCCACTTGATTGACACACCGGGACACGTGGACTTTACTTATGAGGTTTCTCGTTCGCTGGCTGCCTGTGAGGGAGCAATTCTCGTAGTGGATGCAGCTCAAGGGATTGAAGCCCAGACTCTGGCAAATGTTTACCTGGCTTTGGATAATGATTTGGAAATTCTTCCAGTCATTAACAAAATCGACTTGCCAGCTGCAGATCCAGAACGGGTACGAACAGAAGTAGAAGACGTCATTGGTCTGGATGCCAGTGAGGCAGTCCTAGCTTCAGCCAAGGCTGGTATCGGGATTGAAGAGATTTTGGAACAAATCGTCGAGAAAGTTCCAGCTCCGACTGGGGATGTTGCTGCTCCATTGCAAGCCTTGATCTTTGACTCAGTATACGACCCATATCGTGGAGTTATCCTTCAAGTTCGGGTGGTTAATGGTATGGTGAAGCCTGGTGACACCATCCAGTTGATGAGCAATGGCAAGACCTTTGATGTGACAGAGGTAGGGATTTTTACTCCTAAAGCGGTTGGTCGTGATTTCCTTGCGACAGGAGATGTTGGTTATATTGCAGCCTCTATCAAGACTGTTGCGGACACTCGTGTCGGGGATACGGTGACCCTAGCGACCAATCCAGCAAGTGAGCCCCTTCATGGTTACAAGCAAATGAACCCAATGGTCTTTGCCGGTCTTTACCCAATCGAATCTAACAAATACAACGATCTTCGGGAAGCTTGGAGAAGTTGCAATTGAATGACGCTAGTCTTCAATTTGAGCCTGAAACATCTCAAGCCCTTGGTTTTGGTTTCCGGTGTGGTTTCTTAGGACTCCTTCATATGGACGTTATCCAGGAACGCTTGGAGCGCGAGTTCAATATTGACTTGATCATGACAGCGCCGTCTGTAATCTATAAGGTCAATTTGACAGACGGAGAAGTGCTAGATGTGTCCAATCCGTCTGAGTTCCCAGATCCAACCAAGATCGCTTCGATCGAAGAACCTTATGTCAAAGCGCAAATCATGGTGCCGCAAGAGTTTGTCGGAGCTGTCATGGAATTGGCCCAACGCAAACGTGGGGACTTTGTGACCATGGACTACATCGACGAAAATCGGGTTAATGTGATCTATCAAATCCCACTGGCGGAAATAGTCTTTGATTTCTTTGATAAATTGAAATCTTCTACGCGTGGTTATGCGAGCTTTGACTACGAGCTGTCTGAATACCGTCCATCTAAATTGGTTAAAATGGATATCCTTCTTAATGGCGATACCGTCGATGCTCTCAGCTTTATCGTTCACAAGGACTTTGCCTATGAACGTGGTAAATTGATTGTTGAGAAGCTCAAGAAGATTATCCCTCGTCAACAGTTTGAAGTGCCTATCCAAGCAGCCATCGGTCATAAGATCGTTGCACGTACAGATATCAAGGCTCTTCGTAAGAACGTCTTGGCCAAGTGTTATGGTGGGGACGTCTCACGGAAACGGAAGCTTCTTGAAAAACAAAGGCCGGTAAGAAACGGATGAAAGCTATCGGATCTGTAGAAGTACCACAGGAAGCCTTCTTGTCAGTTCTGTCAATGGATGAGGAGTAAGCTTCTCTCTGAAATATTCCAACAAATCAAAAGTCCCGCTAGGGGCGTTTTTGTATCGGACTAGACAAATAACGCTTTCAAATCTTCATTGAACGTGATAAACTAGAGGTATCAAAACCCATCACAAAGGAGAGGAAAGATGAAAAATAAGTTCCTACTAGCGACTGTCTCGGTCTTATCAGCTGTTGCCCTTGTAGCTTGTAGCACACCTAAAAAAGAGTCTAGAAAACCATTGTCATCTGAATCTAGTTCCACTGAGGTGGTAAAAAAGAGTAAAAAATCCTCTAGTAAAAAGACTTCTAGCAAGGTAGAGTCAAAATCATCAGATGATATCAAGAGTTCTGTCGAAACCAAGCGGGTTGGTTCTGCAGATTATGGTTATATCGATATCCCAAGCAAGTGGATTAAATTTACAGATATAGATGGCGGAGACAGCATTCAATTTACAGATGGAAGTGCCTACAATATTGTTACGATGAACGGGTATACCAAAGAGAAAGCAAATGTCGGTGAGGGGGAAGTCTTCAACGCAGAGTTGATTGCGAACCGAATTGCTTATTATTGGAATGACAATAAAGAAGTAGAGAAAATGTGGGGAGCGAAGACCACTGTCTCAGGGAATGAAGCCTTGCAGGCTCAATATTATCCTTAAATCTGGACAGTACCTCATTACTTGGGTCTTCCAAAAGGATGATAAGGTATACTTGATGTCTTTTGAAGGCGATCCAGAGACCTTGGCTCAATTCATTCCTTACATTGAGGAAACATGGAGTTTGGATGAGAAAGGTCCAAAAGCCTAACAGATTCGTGAGGAAATTTCTTTCGTTTTGACCAATTTTCGATAGTTGATAGATGGAATTTGAGAAGCTGTGATGAAGTACTGCATTTTGAAATAATCAACTTCTTGCAACCTGGTTAGCAAAGAATCTCTCAGGTTGTATATCCTTAACAAAGCAGGGACTAATTCAAACAGTTCATCAGTTTGAATTAGTTCTTGTTTTTTTGGTAAGAAATTTAAATGGTCCTTTTAGAATAGAGTATAAGATGTTAGACTAGTGTATATAATATATCATAGAGGAGAGAAAGATGAAAAATAAGTTCCTACTGGCATCAGTTACGTTTTTGTCTGTTGTTAGTCTCTTTGCTTGTACCAGTCCAAAGAAAGAGTCTAGTAAAACATTGGCATCATCTAGTTCCACGAATGTGGTGAAAGAGACTACAACATCAAGTAGCAAGTTAGAGAAAGAAATATCAGATAGTGATAAAGTGGATGTAAAAACTAAACGAATCGGTTCAGCAGATTTTGGCTATGTCAATATCCCGAGTGACTGGGTAAAGAATGATAGTATCCAAGTCGGGGATAATATTCAGTATACAGATAAAAACGCTTTCAATATTATTGTTTTAAATGCTGCTACTAGAGAAAAAGCAAATGTAGCTGAAGGAGTGGAATTTAGTGCAGATCTGATTGCTCAAAGGTTTGAGACTAGGTGGAATGACTCTAAACTAGTTGAGAAAAAGACAAGGTCTACGACGACCGTTGGAGGAAATGTATCACTTAAAATACATATATTTCTCAAATCAGGCCTGCAGGTTGCTGGATGGGTATTCCAAAAAGATGATAAGGTTTATTTGATTGTTGTTGAAGGATTTGAGAAAACAATAACTCAATTTACTCCTTATGTAGAAACACTTGGAGCCTTGATGGAACAGGTGCCGTGACGGATTAATGAAAGAAGATAGATTGATGAATCTATCTTTTTTTACGGCCTCTATGGTATAATGCTCTTATCCATTTAGCAATTAGAAAGTAGTTTATGACTCAAGAAATTGACTTAGAAAAATACCATCAGTTAGCGCTCCAGAAACAAAAGCAGCACCGCAAGGTATTGGCAAATCTGAAAAAGAAGCCTCCTAAAAATTTAGATAAAATAGCCCAAGAGATTCACGATGAAGTCTTTCAAGAAATTGATTGTACTGCCTGTGCCAACTGCTGTAAGACCCTAGGACCCGATTTTAAGGAAGCAGATATCACGCGCATCGCCAAGTATTTCAAGATGAAGCTTCCCGCTTTTGAGGCGGAATTTCTTCAAGTCGATGAAGATGGAGATAAGGTTTTTAAATCCATGCCTTGCCCTTTCTTGGGTGGTGATAATCTCTGTTCCATCTACGATGTGCGTCCTAAGGCTTGCCGAGAATTTCCTCATACAGACCGCAAGAAAATCTACCAGATCAACCATCTGACTATCAAGAATACCCTCACTTGCCCAGCAGCCTATTTATTTGTAGAAAAATTGAAGGATCGTTTGTAATGACTTACACATTTTTACTTTTTGACCTAGACCACACCTTGTTGGACTTTGATACAGCGGAGGAAGTGGCCTTAACACAATTCCTGCAAGATCAGGGGGTTCAAGATATCCAAGCCTTTAAGGATTACTACAAACCCATGAATCAAGGCCTCTGGAAAGATTTGGAGCAAAAGAAGATTAGCAAGAAAGACTTGATTAACAGCCGGTTTGCGATTGCCTTTGCTCATTTTAGCAGAGAGGTAGATGGTGAAGAGATGGCTTTGCGCTACCAGGACTACATTAGTCAACAGGGACAGACTTTCCCAGGATCAGAAGACTTGTTAGCCAATCTAGTAGAAAGAGGTTACAAGCTCTATGGTGCTACCAACGGCATTACTGCTATTCAGCAAGGGCGCTTGAAGCAGTCAGCCATCACACCTTATTTCAAAGAAATCTTCATCTCTGAACAATTAGGAACTCAAAAACCGGAAGTGGCCTTTTACGAAAAAATCGCGAACCTGATCCCAGGATTTGCTAAGGAACAAGCTCTCATGATTGGGGATTCTTTGACGGCGGACATCGCTGGAGGCAATGCTGCGGGGATTGATACCGTCTGGTACAATCCGAATCATAAAGAAAATACCAGTCCAGCAGTGCCGACTTATGAAGTGGATTCTTATGAGGCGTTATTGGCTCTCTTGCGAAAAGATTAGCCTAGTACTGATACCAGTTGTTTTCAGTTAGAGGTGAAATGGAATTGACCTGAAAAGAAGGAGATGTAAACGGGGTTAAATGATTAGAAGAAATTTATTTTTTCAATTTCTTATTCAACTAGCTTATATCCTCCTATTAGCTGGTGCAGCTTTCTATTTGTTATGCTTATTGAATGGGATGGATTGGGACCAAGCTACTGTTCAGGAAAGAAAAGGGTTTCGAGCGTGGATAATGCTAGGCTGCACGGTTTCTTTCATTCTCATTCGGCAAGTATTCGAATTTGTTCGTCTGATTTGTAAAACAAGCAGAAAAGGCAGAGAGTTTTCGCAGCAATGGAACGAATCAATCTCTTTGCTGGAGATAGAGAAGGAATCAACATTTAGTGAACCGAGGTTGAAGTTACTAGTATATAAGGGTTATTTGATAACCTATCGCTCTTGTTTCGACTATCTGAGAATAGATGAGGACATTTGGAAAATCCAACTTCAGAAATTTCAAAAGTATAGTTATAGTAGGTACTCTGGTAGAAACAAATCACTTCTTCCTCCTAAGTATTTTCTTGTGTTAAGGGATTTTGACTACAAGGAATACTATCTCGCTATCAGCTATCAGAAAGAGGAGTGGCATCATTTTTGGACCTATCTGATGAAGCAATATCCCTGGATTGAATGTAGCGGTGATGTGGAGGAGCATCAAATATAAGCATCTCTTTAACAACCTGAATAAGCTTTGTTCAAATTTCATTCCATTACAAACTAGCTCTCGGGCTAGTTTTTTGTTATCATGGAGGAATGAATAAATTAAAACAAATAAAGGGTAGGATCAAGAAATGGATCGGCTACCTGATTCGTGCATACTTCATAGGGGGCGCTCTCTTGATTTGTTTTCTTTTTTATTTTAGTAATCAAGAAGAAAAAGAAATCCAACAGCAAATTTCCGGCTTTTATCAGGAAGCGGGATTTAAAGGAGACCTACATTTTAAAGCAGCTAAACTCCATGGGATGTCGACCGAATATGCCTATAGCTATCAAGAAAGGGTTGAGGGAAAGACGGTCCAGTTTGACTTTCCCGATGCGACTCATCTATCAAAAGAAGAAACTGGGAAAAACTATGACACGGCAGGAGAACTGGCTCAACATTACAACAGTTGGTTAGTAGCCCCGTTTTTTGAAAGAGCCTTTACGGAATCTCAAGGATTTCAACAATTAAAGCAAGAGATAAAAAAGCGATTTCATCAACAAGGCCTCGAGGTAAGCGAGGTTCGCCTTCAGTTACCAAACCAAAATCCCGATTTTGAAGATCAATTGGCAAGAGACTTACTGGCTGCTGAAAAAATAGGAGAAACAGATCTTCGAGGGATTCTGACCTTGGATTATGCTACCTACCGCCAAATTAAGGGGTTTTCCTTTACCGTTACGGTAACTTCCCTCGCCAAAGAATTTGAAGGGAAGCACTTGGATGTATCCGGTCTTCCTTCTGGGAACTATGTGATTGAATCGGATTCCAAAGATGAAGGATCTTATTACTTTGAGATCGATTAAAAAATTGTTAATAGTGTCAAGTTTTTTTCTTGACAGGTCTATAAAATGTGTTATAATAGATCATGTGCTAAATAGCTTGTCTATTTCACCGAAAATTAAAATATAGAAAAGAGACTTATAAAAATGGCAGTTAAAATTCGTTTGACTCGTATGGGTTCTAAGAAAAAACCTTACTACCGTATCAACGTAGCAGATTCACGTTCACCACGTGATGGACGTTTCATCGAAACAGTTGGAACTTACAATCCACTTGTTGAAGAAAACCAAGTTACTTTGAAAGAAGACCGCGTTCTTGCATGGTTGGCTGATGGAGCTCAACCTTCAGATACAGTTCGCAACATCCTTTCAAAAGAAGGTGTCTTGAAGAAATTCCACGATTCTAAATTCTCAAAATAATCAAAAAGTAGGTTGATGTATGGATACGATTGAAAATCTTATTATTGCAATTGTGAAACCTTTGATTTCACAACCGGATGCCTTAACCATCAAGATCGAAGATACTCCTGAATTCTTGGAGTACCACCTTGACCTTGATCCTAGCGATGTTGGTCGAGTGATCGGTCGGAAAGGTCGCACCATTTCTGCGATAAGAACGATTGTCTACTCTGTCCCAACTGAAGATAAAAAAGTAAGAATCGTTATTGACGAAAAATAAAAGGCGGGACTCTGTCCCGTTTTTTTGTTGCAAGGAGAAGGAATGAGAGATTTAACAGTTAGACAACTAGAGGAATACTTACTTGATCATTATCAACAATCTAGAACAGAAGAAGGACTTTTTATCAAACTAGTGGAAGAAGTTGGAGAAGTCGCTGAGGTTTTTAAAATGGACGTTCAGGTAGAAAAGAAGGTGTCCAAGATTCAAACGAGGTATTGGCAAAAGGAGTTGGCAGATATCATTCATTACACAGTGGCAATTGCGACTATCAACCATATCGACCTAACGAAGACCATTTTTTTGAAAAAGACAAGAAGGCGACCCATCAAGTATCAGCATGAACAAGATTTGGAAGGCTTTTTTTAGCAAGAAAGTCCATTTGAGAAAAATCTATTGAACGTGATAAAATAAAAACCTAAGAATGTTAAGTGAATTGTTGTTTAGAAGGAGTTATTTTTGATATGAACCGATTTGAAGTAACTACAAAGATTGGTTGTCTCTCTGTTACTTATAAAAAGGGAAATAAAATACTAGTTTGTTTAAATGGTGCTGGTTTGATACCAAGTTATGAAAATTTCCTACCAATCCTTGAAAAACTTCCTTCCTCAATAGGTTACTTAACGATTGATTTTCCGAATACAGGCAGGAGTCCGATTCATAGTCAAACAGGAATTAATTTGGACAATCTTGTTGAAGCAGTATTCGAAATCCTGAAAGGGTTGGAAATTTCCGATTATATACTTTGTGTTCATAGTTTAAGTGGTGTTTTGGCTTTAAAGTTACTGAGTAAACCAATTAAGTGTCAAGCTTTGATAGCAATTGAACCAACAACAAAAAATATAATGTTTGCTGATTTTTCAAAAAATCCTTATCCAGAAATGGAAGAGCAAATGAGGATGATTGAAGAATGTGGTCCGGAAAATTATTTTAAGGGACTAACTCATGCAACATTTGAACCTGAAACTGATAGACTGATTTGGGAATTGATGGAAGAAAAGGGCTTAGAATTGGAAAAGCAAGTTCCTGGATTTCAGATATCAGTAAATATTACCGCTGAAGATTTTGATAGTTTGACCTTAGCAGATAATATTCCTGTTTTCGTATTTTGTCAGGCGTACAGAGAAAAAGAGTACAGAGATTCAGAATATTGGAATTCAAATACGAAACTCATTCTAGGTGGAAACCACCACTATCTACACTGGTCAGAATCGGAAAAAATTGCAACTCTTATTAGAGAACTGTAAAGATAAATTAATTAAAAGAGGAATGTAGTGAAATCATGAATTATTTTAACGTTGGGAAAATTGTAAATACCCAAGGCTTACAAGGAGAGATGCGGGTCTTGTCTGTGACAGACTTTGCGGATGAGCGCTTTAAAAAAGGAGCTGAATTGGCCCTCTTTGATGAGAAGGATCAGTTCGTCCAAACAGTGACCATTGCTAGCCACCGCAAGCACAAGAACTTCGACATCATCAAGTTTAAGGATATGTACCATATCAATGCCATCGAAAAATTCAAGGGCTTTAGCCTCAAGGTTGCGGAAGAAGACTTGACGGATTTGGATGAGGGCGAGTTTTATTACCATGAGATCATCGGCCTTGATGTTTATGAAAATGACCAGCTAATCGGTCAGATCAAGGAAATCCTGCAACCAGGTGCTAATGATGTCTGGGTAGTCAAACGCAAAGGCAAACGAGACCTTCTCTTGCCTTATATCCCACCAGTGGTGCTCAATATCGATATCCCGGGTAATCGGGTCGATGTGGACATCTTAGAAGGGTTAGACGATGAAGATTGATATTTTAACCCTCTTTCCAGAGATGTTTCGCCTTTGGAGCACTCGATCGTCGGCAAAGCGCGTGAGAAAGGCCTATTAGAGATAAACTACCATAATTTTCGTGAATATGCGGAGAAGGCACGCCACGTCGATGATGAGCCCTATGGTGGTGGGCAAGGTATGCTTCTACGAGCGCAGCCGATCTTTGATGCCTTTGATGCCATTGAGAAAAAGAACCCGCGCGTGATCTTGCTAGATCCAGCTGGTCGGACCTTTGATCAAAGGTATGCAGAAGAGTTGGCTCAGGAAGAAGAATTGATCTTTATCTGTGGTCACTATGAAGGCTACGATGAACGGATCAAGACCTTGGTGACAGATGAGATTTCTCTGGGAGATTATGTTCTGACGGGCGGTGAGCTAGCAGCCATGACCATGATTGATGCGACAGTCCGCTTGATTCCAGAGGTGATCGGAAAAGAGTCCAGCCACCAGGATGATAGTTTTTCGTCTGGTCTCTTAGAGTATCCTCAATACACACGGCCTTATGAATACCGAGGGATGACGGTTCCAGATGTCCTCATGAGTGGTCACCATGAAAATATCCGTCAATGGCGTCTTTACCAGAGTTTGAAAAAGACCTTGGAGCGTCGCCCTGATCTGCTAGAAAACTATGAATTGACAGCAGAAGAAGAGAAGATGTTGGAGCAAATTAAACAAGAAGACTAACAGCGACAGCTGTTTTTCTTTTGCACTAAAATAAGAAAAAATCTTTCCCATCCTACTAGTTATTGGTAACAAAATGTGGTATCCTTATGAAGAGAGAACAGATATGAAAAAGTTTTGGTGGGGATTGCAATGGGCAAAAAAATAGGAAAATCAGTCTTTACAACGGGTGTCGCTGCGACAACCCTCTTTTCAGCTTTGGCTGGACATAAGGCGCAAGCAGAGGAGATTGCCCAGAAGGATGCTGCTGATCAGCAAGCGCCTGATGTGACTGGAATGGATTCAAGTTTTATGGATATGAATATCTTAAATGAACAGTTGTTAAAAGCTGAAAAAAGAGTAGAAGACCAACGTTTGCGCTTGAATCAGGCTCAATCTGAATACAATGTAGCCAAGTCTGGTCTTGAAGCTGCTGAAGCTAACTTACAGAATACTGAAAAAAGGATTCAAGACTCCAATCAAAGCTCCATTGGCAAAACTGAAAATGAAGTTGCGGTTGCAGAAGCAGTTGTTACTTTAGAAGAAGAGAAGGTACGCCAAGCAACAGAATCTGATCAACAAGTCCGTTCTGCTATCAAGAATCAAGAGAATAAAATCGCTGCTCAACAGTTACTTGTAGATATTGCAGGTAATGAATTGAGAAAAGCCAAACAACCCATCCAGAACGATGAGACAGTATTAGCCAACGCACAGCTAAAAGAGGGGCAGGCGCAAAACGAATTAAAAATAGCTCAAGCATTAGTGGTTAATTTGACAGAAACTCATGCCAATGTGCCCCAGGTCTTAAAGCAGGTTTCTAGTGAGATTGCTGGTGCACAGGAGAAAATTGAGCGATTAGCCCATCAAATTTCCCTAAAAGAAGTGGAGTTAGAACAGGTCCGTGAAGCTGCAATGCTGAGTCCCATCAATCTTCAACAGGCAAGCTATGAGACCTTACTTCAAGAGTGGGCCAAGTCGGGTGACCAAGGCGCTGTCGAAGCCTTGTCTCTTTATCGCCGTAGGGATGAAGAGAACCAGCTGACAGGTGGAAAGGTCACTAGATTAGATAACGTCTTAAAAGCGTTAGAAATCGTAGATACAATTAATCAGTACCGTCGCCAGGCTGGTTTAGAGGAGCTCTTGGTAGATCCTTATCAATTGCCTTTGAGTCAACTTCAAACAGAGTATTATGTAAACCATCGAAAAGGCTTGTCCAGTTACCAAGAGAATGAGAATGTTACCTGGGGCTATCGACCTAGAGAAGCGGTTGCCTTCTGGTATAGTGAAAAAGACCACTATCGTCAATTAGCCAAGCAATTCAATTTACCGACGGATGAAAGTCAGCTAGATCCTAGTCAGATCTCCAGAAAAGTGGGACCGGACCTATTTGCTAAGGTTGGCCACTATATCCACATGATGGGGAATCAATACAAGGCTATTTCAGTTGCCTATGCTCCAGATTTAGAAGTATCTCAAGCAGCTTTCTTTGAAGAAGGAGGCCCGCTTTATACCAGTGAAGAACTCACCAAGTGGATGAGAAAAGTTGCCAATGCAAGGACGACAAAGCGGATGTGAAGGCTGTAAAAAATACATTGGAGAGCCTAAAGGTCGAAAAGATTAACCAAGAATCCCGCATCAATATCCTTTCTAGGCATTTATTCGATGTCAAGAATTCTCTTGCAAGTCATGAGCAACTATTGGCGCGTGCTCGGCGTAACCTAGCTTCAGCGATGAAGAAATGGCAGGATGCGTCGACAGAAGTCAAGGAAGCGGAAAACTCACTGGCAGTATCAAGGGCTCGGATACAAGGCAGTATTAGCCCGAAAGAAGAAGCCTTGAAAAATGTTACTCTAGCATTAGAAGAAGATAAAAAGAAATTAGATGCTTTACAGAATGCAGTGAAAGAGACTGCATCTAAACTTGAAGGAGCACATGCCCAACTTCAAATCGCTCAAAAACAATTAACGCAAGCCAAATGTCATCTGAAACTGTTTACCAATTCATCTGAACTGCTAGTTGATGCCCAGGCCTTAGTGGATTCCGCAAAATCTGAACTCGAAGAGAAAAAAGTAGAATTTGAAACAGCCTTTGCAAGTTTTATGGCTTATCAAAAAGAAGCTAGTGAGTTCAGGATTCGGATAGAGAAAATTCAGTCAAATGAGGATGGAAATAAATCTGCAGTAGCAGGAGAGGAAGAAGTTACTGATCAGGCCCCAGTTTCGTTACTGGCTTCTACTCAATCAGAAGATCACTTGCAAGACGAAGCTAACTTTGAGAAACCTACTGGAAAAGACGAACACAAAAGTAAAAAGGGATTATCCAAATGGTTCCGAGGGCTTGGGTTTAAAAAAAGATGAATAGTTGTTAAAGTGAGAGTGGGACAGAAATCGGTAATTCGTTAGAATTCGATTTCGTCGTCCTGCCTCCGCACAGTTGAGTAGGGCTGTAAAAGCTGATGAAATCAGCGTAGTAGAGCCCACTCAACCACTGCGTCTTGCTCGATAATCCAAAGACAATTGAGAGGCTAGGACTTTTGTCCCAGCCTCTTTTTTGTTCTGTCAGAAATTTCAATTGAGAGTTTTAAGGATTAGTTCAAGACTTAAGTGGCTAGATTTAAAGAGAGAACAAAGGACATTTTTGGAGAAATTGATAGAAAATGAAAGAAAATGATATTTAGTGCTTGACTTTGAATGATAAGAGAGTATAATAGTCCTTGTAATCGTTTCCGAAAGGAGGTTATATGTTAAAATCTGAACGAAAACATATCATTTTAGAAAAGGTTATCAAAGAGCGAATCGTCTCTATTGAGGATTTGGTTCAAGAACTAAACTCATCAGAATCAACGGTTCGACGTGATTTAGATGAACTAGAAGCAGAGAATAAACTGAGACGAATTCATGGTGGGGCTGAAAGTCTTCATTCCTTGCAGGAAGAAGAAAGCAATAAAGATAAAGCAATCAAAAACGTGCAAGAAAAATCTGCTATTGCAAAAAAAGCAGCAGAATTGATCAAAGATTTTGAAGTTGTCTTTATCGATGCAGGGACCACCAATGAATTATTAGTTCATGAATTGGCCAATCCAACCGTTACAGTTGTGACCAATTCCATTCACCATGCAGCGAGTTTAGTAGAGAGAGAGATATTCCGACGGTCATCATCGGAGGGATGGTTAAGACGTCGACCGACGCTAGCATCGGAGGGATGGCCTTGAATCAAATCGGTCAGTTAAGTTTCGATCGAGCTTTTATTGGGATGAATGGCGTCGACCTAGAGTCGTACAGTACTCCAGATCTTGAAGAGGGGGCCGTCAAACGGGCCATTTTAGAGAATGCAAAGAATACATACATTCTCCTGGACTCGTCAAAACTTGGGCGCACATCTTTTGTTAAGGTAGCTCCGGTGAAGAGAGCAACCATCATTACCAATGCTTCAGATACGGAAATCCTTTCTAAATTAAAAGAAAAAACGGAGGTTATTGAGGTTTGATTTATACAGTTACATTAAATCCAGCGATTGATTACATCGTCCGTCTCGATCATGTAGAGACAGGGGCGGTCAACCGGATGGCTTCGGAAGATAAATTCGCCGGTGGTAAGGGAATCAATGTCAGTCGTGTCTTAAAGCGTCTTGATATCGAGAACACAGCGACTGGATTTATCGGTGGTTTCACAGGACGCTTCATTGAAGACGTACTGACCAGCGAAGCTATTTCAACCAACTTTGTGACAGTGGACCAAGATACACGGATCAATGTCAAGATCAAGGCCGATGAGGAAACCGAGATCAATGGGAACGGCCCAGAAGTGACGGAAGCTCAGTTGCAAGAATTGCTCAGCATCCTCTCAAGCTTAACAGCGGATGATGTGGTAGTTTTTGCAGGGTCTGCCCCATCTTCACTTGGGAATGCGGTTTACAAACAATTGATCGCAGCAACTCGTGTGACAGGTGCTCAAGTGGTTTGTGATTTTGAAGGGCAAACCTTGATTGATTCCTTGGAGTTCAATCCCCAATTGGTTAAACCAAACAACCATGAGCTGGGAGCTATTTTTGGTGTTACATTGACGGAATTGCCAGAAATTGAACGCTACGCTAAAGAAATCTTGGCAAAGGGCGCACAAAACGTCATTATTTCCATGGCGGGTGATGGTGCTCTTCTGGTAAGTCCTAGCGGCACTTACTTCGCAAAACCAATCAAGGGTCAAGTGAAGAATTCTGTCGGGGCTGGAGATTCCATGGTGGCAGGTTTCACTGGGAAACTCGCAACAACAGGAGATGTCATCGAAGCCTTCAAATGGGGCGTGGCTTGTGGCACAGCAACCACCTTCTCAGATGATTTGGCGACAGCTGACTATATTAAAGAAACTTATGAAAAAGTAGAGGTAGAAAAACTATGAAAATTCAAGACGTTTTAAATAAAAACGTAATGTTGTTTGATCTACAAGCAACAGATAAAGAGGGCGTGATCAATGAGATGGTCCAATCGCTCGTTGACAATGGTGTGGTGACAGATTTTGACACCTTCAAAACTGGTATCATGAACCGGGAAGCACAAACTTCAACTGGTTTGGGTGACGGAATTGCTATGCCTCACAGCAAAAATGAAGCTGTCAAAGAAGCAACGGTCTTGTTTGCAAAATCAAGCAAGGGTGTGGACTATGCATCACTTGATGGACAGCCAACAGACTTGTTCTTCATGATCGCCGCTCCAGAAGGAGCAAACGACACTCACTTGGCTGCTCTTGCTGAATTGTCTAAGTACTTGATGAAACCAGGATTTGCGGACAAACTTCGCCAAGCAAGCACTGCTGATCAAGTGATCGCAGCTTTTGATGCAGAAGAGCAAGAAGCTGCAGTTGAAGAGGCGAAAAAAGCAGAAGCAGTCAAAGAAGCAGCTTCATCTGATAAACCGCTCATTGTTGCTGTTACAGCATGTACAACTGGTATCGCCCACACTTATATGGCAGAAGAAGCCCTTATCAAAAAAGGTGAAGAAATGGGTGTTACAGTCCGCGTTGAAACCAACGGGGCATCTGGTGTCGGCAACCGCTTGACAGCTGAAGAAATTGCAAAAGCTGAAGGGGTCATTATTGCAGCGGATAAAGCAGTTGAAACCGCTCGTTTTGATGGCAAAAAATTGATCTCTAAACCTGTCGCAGCTGGTATCCGTCAGACAGAAGAATTGATCCAAACCATCTTGGATGGCAAAGCAGATGTCTTCCACGCTGAAAATGCTGCACAAGCTAGCGCTAGCCAAGAAAAATTGAGCTTAGGTGGAGCCTTCTACAAACACTTGATGAGTGGGGTTTCTCAAATGCTTCCATTCGTTATCGGTGGGGGTATCTTGATTGCCCTTGCCTTCTTAATTGACCAAATTCTTGGAGTACCTCAAGATCAATTGTCTCAACTTGGTTCATACCATGAATTAGCAGCTCAATTCAAAACAATCGGTGGTGCGGCCTTTGGCTTCATGCTTCCTGTACTTGCAGGTTACATCGGATTCTCAATCGCCGAAAAACCTGGTTTTGTAGCAGGGTTTATCGCTGGATCTATTGCTAGCTCAGGATCAGCATTTGGAAATATCGCCTACGGCGCTGCTAAAGGTGAGTTGCCAGGAGCAGTATCATCTGGTTTCCTTGGTGCCTTAGTTGGTGGTTTCCTTGCAGGTGGAGTGATTCTTGTTCTTCGTAAAGCTCTAGCAGGTCTTCCACGCTCTCTTGATGGTATCCGTTCAATCCTTCTCTTGCCATTACTTGGTGTTGGTTTGACAGGATTCTTGATGTTCCTCATCAATATTCCAATGGCTGCTATCAATACTGGTCTTAACAACTTCCTTTCAAGCTTGTCAGGTAGCTCAGCTGTCCTTCTTGGACTTCTCGTCGGCGGTATGATGGCTGTCGATATGGGTGGACCAGTGAACAAAGCCGCTTATGTCTTCGCTACAGGTACACTTGCTGAATCTGTTGCTTCAGGTGGTTCTATTGTTATGGCAGCCGTTATGGCGGCTGGTATGGTTCCTCCATTGGCAGTATTCGTAGCAACAGTCTTGTTTAAAGATAAATTCACACAAGAAGAACGTGATTCAGGTTTGACAAACATCGTTATGGGTCTTTCCTTCATCACAGAAGGTGCCATTCCATTCGGTGCAGCTGACCCAGCTCGTGCCATCCCAAGCTTCGTTGCAGGCTCAGCATTGACAGGTGCCCTTGTTGGTCTTGCAGGCTTGAAACTTATGGCTCCTCACGGAGGAATCTTCGTTATCGCTCTTACATCAAATCCACTTCTTTACATCTTGTTCGTATTAATTGGTGCAGTCGTAAGTGGTATCTTGTTCGGATTGCTTCGCAAACCTAAAAACTAAACATGACGAAAAGGCTGGGATTTCCCCAGCCTTTTTCTTTTTTCTCTGATAGAAAACAGTGTGAAAAGACATGGTTCTGCAATAGAATCTTGATTTAATTTATGGTATAATTTTCATAACGCTTATTTTTAGGAGAACAAGTATGGATATCCAACGTGAAAAAGAATTCGTCAGCCAGTATCATTATGATGCTCGTAACTTTGAATGGGAAAAAGAAAATGGAACTCCCGAGACAAAAGTAGACGTCAACTTTCAATTGATTCAACGCGATACAGAGTTAAAGACAACCTCTTTAATCGTTATTTTGACCTATATGATTGTCTTTGATGGCTTTGTCATCAGCGGGACCATTACCCAAATCAACCACATTCACAACCGTTTGGTCAACGAGCCAAGTGAGTTTAGCAAAGAAGAAGTGGAAGAATTAGCTCGTCCTTGCTTGAATATGCTGAATCGTTTGACCTATGAGATAACTGAAATCGCCCTTGATTTACCAGGGATTAATTTGGAGTTTTAATGCATGAAATTAGCAGTCATCACAGATTCTTCTGCCTATCTATCAGATGAATCAAGAGGACACGATAATTTATTTGTCCTAGATATTCCAGTTGTCATTGATGGAGTATCTTACGTAGAAGGTAAAAATCTGACAGCAGAAGAGTTCTATCAAAAGATGGAAGCTTCTTCTGAACTTCCGAAAACCAGCCAACCTAGTATCGCGGAATTAGAAGAACTCTTACCACAACTAGAGGCTAAAGGCTATACCCATGTTTTAGGGATTTTCCTTTCTTCTGGTATTTCTGGTTTCTATCAGAATATCCAGTATATGAAAGATGAATTCCCAAATCTTACGATCGCTTTTCCAGATTCTAAGATTACCAGCGCCCCTCTTGGGTGGATGGCTGAAGAAGCGGTTAAATGGGCTGATGAAGGCCGTTCTTTTGATGAAATTCTAGCCAACATCCAGACACAAATCGATGGAACTTCTGCCTACATTATGGTTGATGACCTCGATCATTTGGTCAAAGGGGGGTCGTCTCTCCAATGGAGCGGCGATTCTAGGGAATCTCCTCAGTATCAAACCCATCCTCTATTTTAATGAGGAAGGTGTGATCGAGGTATACGAGAAAGTTCGAACCGAGAAAAAAGCCATCAAACGCTTAGCTGAGATTGTCAAAGAAGGAACAGCAGGTAAAGAGTACCAAATCATCATTATTCACGGGAATGCACTGGATAAAGCAGAAACGCTTCGAGATATTCTTCATCAAGATGGTTTTTCTGGTGAGATTCCATTTGCGACCTTCGGCAGTGTTATTGGTACTCACTTAGGAAATCATAGTGTTGCCATCAGTTTTGTACCGAAAGTATAAGGAGAAAACATGCCAATTAAAGTAGTGATTGCAGGTTTTAAAGGAAGAATGGGGCAAGCGGCTTATCACATGGTGTTAGAAGACCCAGAGATTGAACTAGTTGGCTTGGTTGATCCCCATGCTTCTGAAAACGAGCTAGCAGGTGTTCCGGTCTTTCATGACAAAGAAGGGGTTTTGTCACTGGATGCGGATGTGTGGGATTGACTTTACCATCCCTAAAGTTGCTTATGAACATACCCGCTTTGCTTTGGAGCATGGACTAGCGCCTGTAGTTGGGACAACTGGATTTACAACAGAAGAAATCACTGACTTGATTGAATTGTCTCGTGAGAAAAATCTTGGAGGCCTTATCGCGCCAAACTTTGCTATTGGTGCAGTCTTGCTCATGCAATTTGCAGCGCAGGCAGCTAAGTATTTCCCGAATGTAGAGATCATCGAGTTGCATCATGATAAGAAGAAGGATGCACCGAGTGGGACTGCTGTGAAGACAGCTGAGCTGATCAGTCAGGTCCGTCAACCACAAGAGCAGGGAGCGCCAGATGAAGAAGAGAGTCTTCCAGGGGCTCGCGGTGCTAACTACCAAGGCATGCATATCCATTCGGTTCGTTTGCCTGGTCTGGTAGCCCATCAAGAAGTGATTTTCGGTAGTCAAGGAGAAGGATTGACCTTACGCCACGATTCCTATGATCGGGTGTCCTTCATGACAGGGGTCAATCTAGGAGTAAAAGAAGTAGTCAAGCGTCATGAGCTTGTCTATGGTTTAGAACATCTATTATGAGATTAAAAAAACTGCCTTCTGAATTTCAGGAGGCTTTGCCAATATTAGAAAAGATTCGAAAAGCTGGATATGAAGCTTATTTTGTCGGGGGCTCTGTACGGGATGCCATTTTAGGTCGTCCCATCCACGATGTAGACATTGCCTCCTCCTCTTACCCGGAAGAGACCAAGGCTATTTTCGAGCGGACCATTGATGTCGGGATTGAACACGGGACGGTCTTAGTTCTTGAGAATCATCAAGAATATGAAATTACCACCTTTCGGACAGAGGATGTCTACGTCGACTTTCGAAGACCCAGTGCGGTTAATTTTGTCCGTTCCTTAGAAGAAGACCTCAAGCGCCGCGATTTCACCGTCAATGCCTTTGCCTTGAGTGAGGAAGGGGGAAATTATTGACCTTTTCGATGGACTTGAAGATTTGGAGAATCGGATCCTAAGAGCTGTTGGTGTGGCGACAGAACGCTTTAACGAAGATGCTCTTCGGATCATGCGTGGTTTTCGCTTTCAGGCCAGTCTTGGTTTTGATCTAGAAGAAGCAACCTTTAAGGCCATGACAGATTGCGCTCCCTTGTTGGAGAAAATCTCCGTCGAACGAGTCTTTATTGAGCTGGATAAGCTCCTCTTAGCTCCTTTTTGGCGCAAGGGATTGGAAGGTGTGATTGCTAGCAAAAGCTATCAGTACCTTCCCCTCTTACAAAATAGCCAATCGTCACTAGAGAAACTGTTCCAGCTGTCCATGGATTATACCTTTACGAGTTCCGAGCAAGCTTGGGCCGCCTTACTCTTGTCCTTAGATGAGAATAAGGTCTCTGCTTTTTTCAAGAAATGGAAAACCTCTCGTGACTTCGCTAAGAAGGTGGAGCAGTTGGTTGAAATCTACCGGTTGCGTGAAAAGGCCAGTTTAAATCGTCGGGATGTCTATCGCTATGACCGTAGCCTTCTCTTGTCAGCGGAAGAACTGCGTCAGGCTCATGGATTGCCCGTAGATTTCCAAGTCATCGAAGAATTGTATGATTCTCTAGCGATCCATGATAAGCACGAAATCGTAGTCAATGGTGGGATGTTGATGAAGGAATACGGCTTAAAACCAGGTCCAGGTCTGGGACAAGTGCTTTCTGCCATCGAATGGGCCATTGTAGATGGCGAATTAGAGAATGGCAAACAAGCGATTGGTGATTTTTTGAGTCGCTATCTTGAAGCCAAGAAGGGGGAAGCATGAGCGATTTTATTGTTGAAAAACTAACCAAGTCCGTCGGGGATAAGACGATCTTTAAAGATATTTCTTTTATCATTCATGAGCTGGATCGGATTGGACTAATCGGGGTCAATGGGACAGGGAAAACGACTCTCTTAGATGTTTTGTCTGGTCGTGCAGGCTATGACGGAGATCGTTCCCCTTTTTCTGCAAAGAATGATTATAAGATTGGTTATCTGACCCAAGAACCTCAATTTGATGATAGCAAAACTGTCCTTGATACAGTCTTGTCAGAGGATGTGAAGGAACTTCAATTGATTCGTCAGTATGAGTTGTTGATGAGCCAGTACGATGAGAGTCAGCAAGCGAAACTGGAAAAAGTCATGGCGGAGATGGACTCTCTCAATGCTTGGGAAATCGAAAGCCAAGTCAAAACAGTCTTGACCAAGCTGGGGATTCAGGATTTGTCTGCTAAGGTGGGGAGTTTGTCTGGTGGACTGCGACGCCGTGTCCAACTAGCACAGGTTCTCTTGGGAGACCATGATTTGTTGCTGTTAGATGAGCCGACCAACCATCTGGATATTGATACCATCGAATGGTTGACCAATTTCTTGAAGAACTCTAAGAAAACCGTACTTTTCATCACCCATGACCGTTATTTCTTGGATAATATTTCAACTCGTATTTTCGAACTGGACCGTGCTGGTCTAGTCGAATACCAAGGAAATTATCAGGATTACGTTCGCTTAAAAGCTGAGCAGGACGAACGGGATGCGACTCTTCTTCACAAGAAGCAACAACTCTATAAGCAAGAATTGACCTGGATGCGTCGCCAACCACAGGCGCGTGCTACCAAGCAACAGGCTCGGATCAATCGTTTCCACGACCTCAAAAAGGACCTATCTCACCAGGTTACAGAAACAGATCTGGAAATGTCCTTTGAAACTAGTCGAATCGGTAAGAAAGTCATCGAATTTCAAGATGTCGATTTCGCCTATGATCAAGGACCGATTTTGCAGCAGTTTAATCTATTGGTTCAAAACAAAGATCGGATTGGAATTGTGGGAGATAATGGTGTTGGAAAGTCAACCTTGCTCAACCTGATTGCTGGGAAACTTCAACCGACTGCTGGGAAGGTCCTTATCGGAGAAACGGTACGGATTGCCTACTTCTCCCAGCAGATCGAAGGCTTGGATGAAAGTAAGCGGATGATCAACTTCTTGCAGGAAGTAGCGGAAGAAGTCAAGACCAGCGCAGGGTCTACATCAATTGCCGAATTGTTGGAGCAATTTCTCTTCCCTCGTTCGACCCACGGAACCTTGATTGAGAAACTTTCTGGTGGTGAGAAGAAACGGCTCTATCTCTTGAAGCTCCTCATTGAAAAACCAAATGTCTTGCTCTTAGACGAGCCGACCAATGATTTGGATATCGCGACCTTGACAGTGTTAGAGAATTTCCTACAAGGATTCGGCGGTCCGGTCATCACGGTTAGTCACGATCGTTACTTCCTAGACAAGGTTGCTTCTAAGATTCTAGCTTTTGAAAATGGTGGCATTCGTGAGTTTTTCGGCAACTATACCGACTATCTAGATGAGAAAAAGTTTGAGTTAGAAATGGTTGCTGAAAGTAGCAAGCCTGAAAAAGAAAAGGTAGTCAAAGTCCGAGAAGAAAAGAAACGGATGAGCTACCAGGAAAAGCAGGAGTGGGCGACTATTGAGAGTGAGATCGAAGAGATTGAAAACAAGATTGCAACCATCGAGGCTGAGATGAATGAGAATGGTTCTGACTTCGGTAAGTTGGCCAGTCTCCAGCGTCAGATGGATGAAGAAAACGAGCGGCTCTTAGCCAAGTACGAACGCTATGAGTACTTGAGTGAGCTGGCAGAAAACTAAAGGAGGAAGGATGCACCATATTAGTAAATACAGTCTTTTGCTGTCATCATTTTTATTCTGTGGCATTGGTTTTGTTCTTTTTGTAAATCCAATCGAAAAAATTGCCACCTTTAGTTGGTTGATTTCTCTGGGCTTTTTCTTGATTTCAGTTTCGCGTTTGTCGCGTTACTACCGTCTACGGACTCAAGCGACCTTGTCAGATCCTTATTTATTCCAGAGTGCTGTCTCGCTGGTCTTTGCAGTCTATCTCTTGCTATATGGCTACAAGACCTTGCCAATCGTCTTTCCGATCACACTCGGTATTTGGCTTTTATATAAGTCTGCCTTGAGTTTACGTAAGGCCCACTATCTTTCTAAGAGTTCTGAAGAATTATCCAAGAAGTTTACTTTTTGGGGGCTCATTCAACTGTTTACAGGATTGTTTCTCATTATCAGTCCACTATCGATTAGTATCTTCCTCTTGCATATTTTAGGATTATTCTTCTTCGTGATTGGCGTTCAATCCTTGAGACTCTTTTTGAAACTTCATAATGAAGAGTAAAGAAGTCCTGTCTGTGTTTTTGCAGACAGGTTCATTTTTTGTAAATGAAATTGAGAGAATTCTTGAAAAACAATTGAAACCCTTTTCACATTTTGGTATACTAGTGTCAAGAGAATAGGAACAAAGGAGTGTAAAATGTCCAAAAAAATCATTGGTATTGACTTAGGTGGAACATCAGTCAAATTTGCCATTTTGACGCAAGAAGGAGAGATTCAAGAGAAGTGGTCTATCAAGACCAACATCCTAGACGAAGGAAGTCACATCGTTCCTGATATCATCGCTTCTATCAAACACCGTTTGGAGTTGTTGAACTTATCCGCAGAAGATTTTATTGGAATCGGGATGGGATCCCCTGGTGCAGTTGATCGTTTTGAAGGAACTGTCGTTGGAGCGTACAACCTCAACTGGAAAACTGTACAGCCTATCAAGAAAGATATTGAATCTGCCTTGGGAATTCCTTTCTTCATCGATAATGATGCCAACGTAGCTGCCCTTGGTGAACGTTGGAAAGGTGCTGGTGAAAACCAACCGGATGTCGTCTTCATGACACTTGGAACTGGTGTTGGTGGCGGTATCGTAGCAGAAGGAAAGCTCTTGCACGGTGCAGGTGGTGTTGCTGGTGAACTTGGCCATATCACAGTTGATTTTGATCGTCCATTTGATTGTACCTGTGGTAAGAAAGGTTGCTTGGAAACAGTAGCTTCAGCAACCGGGATTGTCAATTTGACCCGCCGTTATGCAGATGAATATGCAGGGAATGCGACCTTGAAACGTCTCATTGATGATGGCGAAGAAGTTACAGCTAAGACAGTCTTTGATCTTGCTAAAGATGGAGATGAGTTGGCCTTGATTGTCTACCGTCATTTCTCTCAATACCTCGGTATTGCTTGTGCCAACATCGCTAGTGTCTTGAACCCAGCCAACATCGTCATCGGTGGTGGTGTATCAGCAGCAGGACAATTCCTCTTGGATGGGGTTCAAAAGGTCTTTGATGAAAATACCTTCCCACAAGTCCGTACATCAACCCAATTGGTGCTCGCTAATCTTGGAAATGATGCAGGAGTTATTGGAGCTGCATCACTTGTCCTACAATAGAATTTATTTGAAAGAGATCCAAACCGAATCATTTGGACCTCTTTTCTTTTATCCTGTGTTATAATGTAGGTATTACAGTATTTAAGGAGATTGAATGACAAAAGCAGATATCCTTTTTAAAGAAAATATTCGAAGAATTACGGAAGAAGGCGTCTGGTCTGAGCAAGCTCGGCCCAAGTACAAGGATGGCACAACAGCCAATTCCAAGTACATCACGGGAGCTTTTATGGAGTTTGATCTGGCCAAGGGCGAGTTTCCGATTACGACCCTTCGTCCTATTGCCATCAAGTCGGCTATCAAGGAGATGCTCTGGATCTACCAGGACCAGTCCAATAGTCTGGAGCTCCTAAATGATAAGTATCAGGTACGCTACTGGAATGATTGGGAAGTGGGAGATACAGGGACGATTGGTGAACGCTATGGTGCTGTCGTTAAAAAACACGACATCATCAACAAGATTCTCAAACAGCTGGAAGCCAATCCCTGGAATCGACGCAATATTATTTCTCTCTGGGACTACCAAGCTTTTGAAGAGTCAGAAGGACTTTTGCCTTGTGCTTTTCAAACCATGTTTGATGTGCGTCGTGTCGATGGGGAAATCTATCTGGATGCAACTTTGACCCAACGTTCAAATGATATGCTAGTGGCGCACCATATCAACGCCATGCAGTATGTGGCTCTTCAGATGATGATCGCTAAGCACTTTGGCTGGAAGGTTGGCAAGTTCTTTTACTTTATTAACAACCTCCACATCTATGATAACCAATTCGAACAGGCAGAAGAATTACTTCGGCGCGAGCCATCTGATTGCCAACCACGTTTGGTCTTAAACGTGCCAGATGGCACCAATTTCTTTGAGATCAAAGCTGAGGATTTTGTGCTAGAGGACTATGATCCTGTCAAACCTCAGTTAAAGTTTGATTTGGCAATATAGAGATGATTGTTAGATTACTTTAATAGGAAGAACGAATCATAATTTAAATTATGATTCGTTCTTCCTATTTATTATATTTAAGGATTAGTAATATCGCCAAATTAAAAAAATGATTAATTTTTTTAAACGTTTTACTTTGGATAATTAAATAAATTCGATAGAACTAATAAGGTTAGTCATTAGCCAATATATACATATAATTTTTGAAATTTTTGTATGAAATTAAGTGAGTAAGAATTTATTCAATGATCGTATTATTAGATTTTCCTTCAAAGATTGAATATCGGGGTATGATCGGTTCTTTTAGGAACGCTAGTGATTGTTAGTACAGCTTCAAGCGTAGTTTCTGATGAAAACACAGAGAACCATGCAGTAGTTGCAACAACAGAAGCAGCAGGTCAATCTGTGACTATAACGGAAGCTAACCGCTTCGTCAACAAGTGAAGCTGAAACTTCAGTTACAACATACCGAGCATAAGCTCCTGTAACTGCTACAGAAACGGCTCAAACTACAAAAGCACCTGTTGAGGATCATGCTCTAATTGCAAATCCTGCAGTGGCAGAAGCATCAACAAACTCAAGTAACAAGGGGCCAAAATGAACAATAAGTGATAATAAAGAACCAGTTTCTACAGGCGTAGAAGCACCAGCAAATGAAGAGACAGTTCCAACAGTATTAGCAGAAAACACTGGGAAGCGTCGCAAACGTCTAGCTATATGTGATGCCAATGATCCTAACTTGATTGCGAATGATGTAGAAGGCCCAACATCAACTCCTAAAGTTGAGAAGTCAGACTATTCAACCTTTTCAGCTAAAGAATTCACGAAACAGATCAACTGGATAGTTTTCGGAAATTCTGCAAATTGGACCAACACGACTACAGAAGTCAATGAAGAAACAGCTCTCCAGGTTGGTTTAATCTATAAAAAAAGGAAATCATGACTGGTTATTTAGTCGCTGCAAGGGTTAAATAATTGACCTATATCCCCTATATTATCAAGGATTGTAGCGCTTTGAAGTTTAAAGGTAGTGATAAAATCCGCTTGCTAGTTCTTCTATCCTAAATAAGAAATTATCCATTACCTCGAACTTCTTTGTAGGTGGCAACTGAGCGTAAGCATCCATGGTTGTTGTGATAGACTTGTGCTCCATTCTATTTGGTAGTTTTTTTCAGTTCATACCAGCATTTAACATCCTAGACGTGTGTATGACGAAACAGATGAAAGTCATAGTCTTTGGTAGTCCTAAAGCAGATTAACGTTTTTTAGGGCTGCAAGTTCATTTCTATCGAACATGTAGTTGCCATATATAGTTACAAAAATTAGCGGGTATTTTAGCAATTCATGCTTTTTAAAATTAGCGCCCATCTCCTCATAAAATTCCTTGAATTTTTCCATAATACCGCTCTTTCCTCTCGGCATTTTCAAGTGCTACTGATAGAAGTTGGGCAACTTTTTTCCAGTCGCCACGTTCAATCGCTCCCTTGATTTCATTTTCTATTCGGATAGCGATCTTATTAATTTTAGGTTATTTTGACTTTTGTTATATTGTCATAATTCTTTATCTTTCTTTTAGACAAAAATAGTGAATGGGCTCTTGCTCGGTTTAGTTTCATGAGATGGATTGTTGTTCTTATTTACAAGGAGATTTTTTATATTGTCGGACAATAAAGTGAATAAAGTTTAGAAAAAATAAAAAAACCATAGCACTCATAAGGGGGAGGGAGAATAAGGTAGATTTGTAACAGCAAATTAACTTGATAATGGAAGTAAAATGATAATTGTTAAGATAGAGATGAGGATTAGGAAGGAAGAAAGGGAAAAGAAAAAAAGTTTTGTAAAGAAAGAGGGAATGGGGGAACCCCATTAAGAATAATTGTGTACACAATCTTTTAGAGAAACTTATACAAATATCAACATATTAGCATAATGGAAAAAACAAAGAAGCCTTCATAAGCTCTATATATCAAGAGAAATTAAGACCTTCAATTGCAACACCTGATAAAAAGCTCCAGTAACTATACAATCAGCTTGCTTTAAAGGCATAAAAGGAGTAAAATAGTACTGGATATTATTAATATTATAATACCAAATATATGTAGTTTTTTAACTCTATAAACTATTTCAAACCACATAAATATTATAGGGGATTTATAAAAAAAGTAGGAGTATATACATGAAATTTGAAAAGCGTCAAAAGTTTGCCATCAGGAAGTTCAGTGTCGGTGTGGCCTCTGTTTTGATTGGGCAGTTTTTTATAGGAGCTGTAGCTAATGCTCCAATCGTACACGCCAGTGAAGTGATTGGTTCTCAATCGGAAAAGCAAAATGTACCAGCTTTTGTGGAATCTCAACCAAAGTCAGAACTAGCTACTGTAGATACTGATACGACTCAGGTTGTTCCTATACCTGAGTCAGATCAATTGGATGAAAAACCAGTTGCAACTCAACCGTCAATTGAAGCAAGTATATTAAATTCAGAAAAAGCAGTTTCTACAGAAAGGATCCAAAAGTTCAGCCAGAAACGCTGCCAAAAGAAGTGGCAGAGACTATTCAAAAAAAATCCGATAGAAAACCACTGGTAGATGCTTCTCTGACGAAACTGGAGGAAAAGAAGGAAGTTACAAATCCTGACAAGGATCAATTGGAAACGACCATATTAGAAGCAGAGGTAGTAACGAAAGAAGCTGAAAAATTCCTAAGTAGTCTGACGGACTCAACACAAAAAACTGCCATTGGAGAAGCGCTTCGTCGTTATAATCAACTTCTAACAGAAACCAAAAATTCAGTCAAGTTAATGGAAGGATCAAATACAGCCTTTGATCCATCTTACACAAACTTATCAGGAGCTATCGAAGCAGTCTGGAACCAACTCAAAAAAATGGGTCATTCAGGTGAAATTAGTTATATGTTGGAAGCAGAGACGACGAGTCAACCAGCTGTGCTCATTCCAAAGGGGGCAACGACGATCTACTCCTACGGAGCAACTATGGCACCTAATGTCGAGTTTGATATTTCTACCGATCTTTCATCCTCTCGTAATACTGATTATTCTCGATTTTCAGCAGTAAGAAATGGGTTAACCTTAAATGAAGATGCCCGAAAATTGGGGTTAAGTATCAGAGAAAAATCTTTTACTAATGCATCGGGATCTTCGGACACTATTCTCGGCCTATCTGGAAATGTTCCAGTTACGGTAAAGCCTGGGACTTACAATGTTGGCTTCAGATATAATAATCAAGATTATACGACAAGTCTAATCATAAAATCGGTTAATGAATTACCCTATATTACGGTAGAAAATGAGAGTGGCTATTCTACTGTTACTAAAGATGGAAGCGACATAACATTAAGTTATAAAACAGGAACTAGCCGTATAGATCCTAAAACGGAAGTGGAATTGACTCAAGGAGCTAAAGATTTAGGTTTGACTTACGATTCTACTAATCAGAGAATTTCAGGGAAAATAACCTTAGACAAGACGGTTAAAGAGGGGACTTATGATATTGGTTTAGTTTCTAAAGATGGTTTTTATAGAAGTAGTCAATCACTAATTATTAGAAATCCTAGTACCTATGAAATAAATACACACCCATATCTTTTGAAATATTTTAATCCTAGTGCTGCAAACGGTTCAGATGATGGTTTGGTTATTCCTACAACAACTTTTGGTTATGCTATAGGTTATGATAGTGAAACTGTCCGTTCTTATAATCCAAATATCCTATATGGTTCTTATAGTAGAGGAAACAATAATTTAGAGAATAAAAACACTATAAGAACAATTAAAGATGCCAAAAAAGATACGCTTCATTACTATACAGAGTTTGGATTAAGATTTAGCGATTCTTCTGTTCCCCTAGATAAGGTAAGGATTGATAAATTTGAACGTATAGATACCAATGCAGATGTAGCATACGAACTAGTCGATGTTTCTAAATTGGAACCTGACAATGCTTGGAAAGCTGATTCTGATTATGTTGATAGTCTTCCTTATCGAGTACGTTTTACTAAACTTCCTAAACAGCAAGCCAACTTTACAATTAAGTTTAAAACGACGGATAGTTTTGGAACTGAAAAATATTTACAGTTCCAGTCAGAACGGAGGAACGTTCAGTTGCTAATAAGCCTGATAATAGATTAAATGATTACTTAACACATGCAGATGTTTTGCTTCATGCGGATAAGCTTTATCAAGTAAAAAATCCAACACCAGTTGCAGTTCCTAAATCTACTGCTCTTCAAAAATTAGGCGAGTTGGTATTGAATAAAGAAAATGCAGAGTTGATAGATATAAAAGCTCCTGAGGGAGTTAGCATTACAAGAAGTGCAGAAGATCCAACTAAATACGTGATTACCAAAAAAGATGGAGTAATTTTACCTATTGGTGTACATAAGATTACAGCAAAGGCTAAGGATGGACACTATGGAGAAGATGCTCCGCTACGGGAATTTACTTTCGAGGTGATGGATGGTCTAAATCCTATTTCTAATCAAAGCTGGCAAGAAGGGCAAGCTATCCCAACTATTCCTGTTTCAATGACAAATGGTAGTAAGATTACGAGTTTATCAGTTGAGTCTGATGGAGGACATTTCTATCTAAGTCCTAATGCTGACAATACAGGTCTAACTGGTTATGCCTTAAAACATACAGATGCACCACAAACAGCGATTGTAACTGCTACTTATACCAATAATGAAGGTCAAAGTCGTCAGATTAAGACAAGCTTTACCTATACAGTTACACCGCTACCAGTTTCTGATTTAACTTTATCTATAACGAATGATAAGCAAACAGTTTCAGAAGGAACTAAATTCGCAGATATGGTTGTAACAGCAACTGAAGGTGCTACAGTCACAGTAGGAACACTGCCAGATGGTGTTATGTATGATAGCAATAGCAAAACATTATCAGGCACTGGACTATATGAAGGACATTATGTGATTCCGGTTACTGCTACTAAAGATGGGGTTTCAATTACTAAAGTAGTCGATTTGACAGTAACGCCAGGAAACTTTACTGTTCCAACAGCTAATTATACGTTTACAGCAGGTAATGAAATACCTACAATTACACTTAAAATTCCTGCAAATGCGACTGTAAGTTCAGTTGGAGGTACTTTACCAAGAGGTTTAAGCTGGTCTTCGGACAGAAAAACAATCACAGGTACTCCGACTCAAGTAGGTACTTTCCAAGTCTATGGCTATGTTAACAGAACTACTTCAGGTGGCACAAATCAATCGACATATGGGTATGTAAATATCACAGTAAACAGTGTGCCATTAAACTTTTCTATTCCGGATAATACAAAAACAGTAAAAGCTTTAGATGAACTGCCACCGATTAATCTACAAGCAGATGGAGCGGTGTTATCAATAACTTCAGGCTCACTACCTCCAGGTGTGAACTATGATGCTACGACAAAAACTGTTTCAGGAACTCCTACAAAAGTCGGAACTTATACAGCAACTTTCACAGCAACGAATCCAACAATTAGTGGCAATTCAACCGCAAGTGCAACGTTAACGATTAATGTAACTTCACGAGATTTAACTGTAACCGTTGATAATAAGGAACAAGAGAAGACTGTTCTAACTGCGATAGACAATGTTGTACTGACTCCTTCTGACAATAAAGCGAGATTGGAGGTAGATACAAGTCAATTACCACCAGGAGTTACTTATGATTCAGTAAGTAGAACAATTTCTGGAACACCATCTAAAGTTGGAGAGTACTTAATTCCATATAAAGCTACTTTCCCAGAAATGGCAGAATCTCCAGTTGATGGGGGACATATTAAAATTAATGTTCGCCCACTTCCGGTAAGTATTAATGTTACTGAAAAAGAACAAATGATTCGTCTGGGTGAAACTATTAAAAATATGGTGGTTTCTCACAGTGAACATTCAAGTTTAGTAGCTCGTTATCTAAGCGTAGACTTACCGGAAACAGACTTAGATTCGTATCTTGAATCAACTGCAGGTTTAAATTATAATCCTGCAACGCATACAATTAGCGGTACTCCAACCAAGCCTGGTATTTATAAAGTTCGTTTAAAAGCAACATTGGATTCTGAAACATTAGGTAAAGGTATTGCAGAAGAGATTATCACTGTAACAGTAGTAGATGATCCAGTAACATTAGACATAAAAAATGATCGTCAAATGATTGCGCTAGGTAAAAATGGTCTTCGTCCAATTACGTTTGCAGTACCAGCAGGTGCTACATTAACGGTTGATAAGACCAAACTTCCAGATGGTGTAACATACGATGAATCCGCTAAGACTATTTCAGGAACACCAACAGTAGCTGGAGCATTTGATATACCAGTAACAGTGACAAATGCTGGTAAAACTAAGTCAATTACAAAAGACATTACGATAGATGTTGTAGACTTAACACCGTCAACTCCGACAATTACAGTGAAGGAAAACAATGACGGAACTCATACCATTACGATTTCACAACCGGGTGCTAACCCTGTTGAAACAATTATCAAGAATGGTAAAGATGGAGAAACTCCAAATGTCAAAGTAGATCGAGATGAAACTAAGAAAGAAACTACGTTAACCTTCTATAGTGACAAAAATGCGAATAACCAGTTCGATGTAGGAACAGATACTGTTTTAGGAACATCTGTAATCAAAGATGGCCAAGATGGAGTAGCTGGACCAAAAGGAGATAAGGGTGATCAAGGTCTTCAAGGTGAACGTGGTCAAGATGGAGCTCAAGGCTTACCAGGACAAAACGGCCGAGACGGAAAAGATATCCTAAACGGAACAAACACACCAACAGCCCAAGATGGAAAAGATGGCGATACATTCATTAATACAACAACAGGAGACGTATTTGTTAAGAAAAATGGGGAGTGGCAACTAGCAGCTAACATCAAAGGACCAAAAGGAGACAAGGGTGATCAAGGTCTTCAAGGTGAACGTGGTCAAGATGGAGCTCAAGGCTTACCAGGACAAAATGGGCGAGACGGAAAAGATATCCTAAACGGAACAAATACACCAACAGCCCAAGATGGAAAAGATGGCGATACATTCATTAATACAACAACAGGAGACGTATTTGTTAAGAAAAATGGGGAGTGGCAACTAGTAGCTAACATCAAGGGAGCTAAAGGAGACAAGGGTGATCAAGGTCTTCAAGGCCGTGATGGACAAAATGGAACAAATGGACGTGACGGAATTGATGGTAAGTCTCCAACGATTGTAACAAACGAAAATCAAGATGGAACTCATACTATTGTTATCACCAATCCAGATGGAACAAGACAAGAAATAGTTGTGAAGAATGGTAAAGACGGAAAAGATGGTAACTGTACTTGTGTTAATAAACCAGTACCACCGCTTGAAGACAAACCGCAAGAACCAAAAGGTAATATACCAAAACCACCACGTAAAGACGAACCACAAGAACCAAAAGGTAATATACCAAAACCACCACGTGAAGTCGAACCACAAGAGAAGAAAGACGACAAACCAGGTAAGGATACTTCAGTTAACGTAGTAGCTGTTCCCGTACCAAGTGAAACAAATACAGAGGTATCTGATTTTAATTTTTCTGAACACACTAGTCAAAGAAACACTGCATTGCCAAATACTGGAAGTCAAACAGAAGTTATTTCAGTTCTTTTAGGAAGTGGAATATTACTTACTCTTTACGTAGCCAAAAGAAAAGAAGACTAGAATTAAAATATTTTCTAAAATTCTAATTCAAATACTTTAATATAGAATAAAAAGTGGTAGCGCTCAGAAATAATGTCTTGATACTAGGTTTCAGATCAATATTTCATCGACATTAGAAAGAAAAAAATATCTAGATCAGTCAACCTTTAGGAGGTTACGGATTTAGATATTTTCTTATTTGTACTTATATTGTAATACTCATAAATTATTGAAAAGTAATATTTTATCCTTGGTATCGATATCTGTTTATTTCTGCAAATGTCAGATTCTTCAGCAATTTTTCAAGATAGTGTTAAAACTAAAATTAAATATTGCTTACTGAAGTTTGTTGAATATATAGTAAGAGTCCAATAATAAGGTTAAGAAAAATAGATACCGGAATAAGCCTAAAAAAAGAAAAGCTACATGTTGAAGCTTCTCTCGCTTTTAATTGTCCGAATCAATATTCTTATTTCAAAAAATGTAGTTATTCGGTAGATTTTTAATGCAATACATTGAAGTTTATAATTTCAAGAATCGCGTTAAATCAAGGTTTCTCACGCCTACTGACGTGTAGCGAATCCCTGTTTTATCTCTGTAAAAGTGAAGTTTTTGAAACCTTTCCAAGTAACTGCGACTATTACAAATGAGCGTGGTAATAAAGCTACAATTACAGCAGATGCCAAATACACACCAACTGTACTTTCTGCCGCTCCAACAGCAACCTCTGCAACATCTAATGATATTCAGGGTACTGTACAAACTGGAACACCTACTTTTGAGGGGGCTACAGTTAATGTAAATGGTCAAGACAAACAAATTCCACTGAAAGAAAACAGCTATAAGCTTTTGGATAAAGATGGAAATGAAGTTATTGGTATAACTCAAGCATATGCAGAAGATGGTAAAACACCAATTGGTACTTCATCAATTGATTCAACAACAGGTGTTGTAATCTTCACACCAACAGATAAGACATACACAGGTGATGTGGTTGCCGTTAAAGTTCAAGTTAATGATGCCATCGGCACACCAGCTGAAACGACTTACACACCTAAGATTACTCCAGTGCCAACACCAGATCAAAAACCAGTTTTAGTGACTAAGGAGGCTACATTTATCAATCCATCAGATGAAACAGCAGTTCTTCCTGAAACTGGTACAGAGGAAAGTTCAAAAACGGGTCTTGCTCTTCTCAGTGCCTTGGCAGGTCTCTCATTATTCGGACTTGCTAAACGCAAAAAAGAAGACTAAGTCTTAGAATTTGTCTGATCAAAACCGCGATAAATCGCGGTTTTTTTGACGAAAAACTTGTAAAGTTTTGGTCAATGAACCAATAGTTGGAAACAGTCTTTTCTAAAAAAATTTGATAAAATAGAAGTATCAGTGTAAAGGATGTAAGAATGAGTAAGAAAGTAATTGGTATTTGGGCTCAGACAAAGAATGGAGTTATCGGCAAGGACCAGGTCATGCCTTGGCATTTACCAGCTGAATTGCAACACTTTAAACAAACGACAACGGGCCATGCGATCCTTATGGGGAGAGTTACCTACGAAGGGTTAAACAAACGTGTCCTTCCAAATCGGACCAATATCATTCTCTCTAGAGATGACAAGTATGATGTAGATAATGAAAAGGTCTTGTTAAAAACTTCCGTAGAAGATGTTTTAGACTGGTATAAGGATCAGGATCAGTCACTCTTTATTATCGGTGGGGAGAAGGTGATTCGCCTTTTCGAGCCTTATCTAGAGGAGCTTTATCAGACTGTCATCGATGCCCAATTAGAAGGAGATACGTATTTCCCAGAAGACTTCCATTGGGATCAGTTCCAGTTACTGGACGAGCGGACGATCGAAAAAGACGAAAAAAACCCTTATGACTTTACCATTAGACATTTTGAAAGAAAGGAAAACTAGTTCATGGAACGTAGTATCTTTGGCTTTTTTACAGCGGTTTTATGCGTGATTTGCCTAGTATGTGCTTCCCAGACTCTTCGGAAGAAGCGCTATGGCTTAGCCACCCTTTTCTTATTAAATGCCTTTACCAATCTTGTGAATTCGATTCACGCCTTTTATATGACTTTATTTAAATAAATTACAAACAGACTTTAGAATCGGGAGAAGAAAATGCCTACAAATCAATCAAATGATATGATGGTTTATTGTTCGTTTTGTGGTAAGAACCAAGACGAAGTACAGAAGATTATCGCAGGGAACAACGCCTTTATCTGTAATGAATGTGTTGAGTTAGCTCAAGAAATCATTCGTGAAGAACTAGCTGAGGAAGTCTTGGCAGACCTCTCAGAGGTTCCAAAACCAATTGAACTCCTCAATATCCTTAACCACTATGTTATCGGCCAGGATCGTGCTAAACGAGCCCTCTCAGTAGCGGTATATAATCACTACAAACGGATTAACTTCCACGAAAATCGTGAAGAAGACAATGATGTGGATCTTCAAAAATCAAACATTTTGATGGTGGGGCCTACAGGTTCAGGAAAAACTTTCTTGGCTCAAACACTCGCTAAGAGCTTGAACGTGCCATTTGCCATTGCGGATGCGACAGCTTTGACAGAAGCGGGTTATGTCGGAGAAGACGTTGAAAATATCCTTTTGAAGCTCTTGCAAGCTGCTGACTTCAATATTGAACGTGCAGAGCGTGGGATCATCTATGTTGATGAAATCGATAAGATTGCTAAGAAGAGTGAGAATGTCTCTATCACCCGTGATGTGTCTGGTGAAGGGGTACAACAAGCTCTCTTGAAGATCATCGAAGGAACTGTAGCCAGCGTGCCACCTCAAGGCGGACGCAAGCACCCACAACAAGAAATGATCCAAGTCGATACCAAGAACATCCTCTTCATCGTCGGTGGAGCCTTTGATGGGATCGAAGAAATCGTGAAGCAACGTTTAGGTGAGAAGATCATCGGATTTGGTCAAAACAACAAAGCCATCGATGAATCAAGCTCTTATATGCAAGAAATCATTGCAGAAGATATCCAAATTCGGTATTATCCCTGAGTTAATCGGTCGCCTTCCAGTTCTTGCTGCATTAGAGCAATTGACAGTGGATGACTTGGTTCGTATTTTGAAAGAACCAAGAAATGCCTTGGTGAAACAATACCAAGCTCTCTTATCCTTTGACGACGTTGAATTGGAATTTGATGACGAAGCACTTGAAGAAATTGCAAGCAAAGCCATCGAACGTAAGACTGGTGCTCGCGGACTACGCTCCATCATCGAAGAAACGATGTTGGATGTGATGTTTGAAGTTCCAAGTCAAGAAGATGTTAAACTGGTTCGGATCACCAAAGAAGCAGTTAACGGAACTGAAAAACCAATTTTAGAAACTGCCTAGAAAGAAATTCTATGAAAGTAAATACTCATAATGCGGATATTCTCTTGAGCGCTACCAATAAAAGCCATTATCCTCAAGATGATATCCCAGAAGTTGCACTTGCCGGTCGATCAAATGTCGGCAAGTCTTCTTTTATTAATACCATGCTAAATCGCAAGAACTTGGCCCGTACATCAGGAAAACCAGGAAAAACACAATTATTGAACTTTTTTAATATCGATGACAAACTTCGTTTTGTCGATGTACCTGGCTATGGATATGCTCGTGTCTCCAAAAAAGAACGCGAGAAATGGGGCAAAATGATCGAAGAATATCTGACATCGAGAGAGAATTTAAGAGCTGTTGTCAGCCTGGTTGATCTTCGTCATGAACCCTCAGATGATGATGTCCAGATGTACGAGTTTTTGAAATATTACGAGATCCCTGTTATCTTGGTTGCGACCAAAGCCGACAAAATTCCAAGAGGAAAATGGAACAAGCATGAATCGATGATCAAGAAGAAGCTGGATTTTGATAAAACAGATACCTTTATCATTTTCTCATCCGTTAATAAAACGGGAGTAGAAGAAGCTTGGGACGCAATTTTTGACTATAGTTTTTCGGAATAAATCATATTATTTCTAACCTGTTATTTATTTATTTGATTTATCTCGATATTGTAATTAAAATGTAATATTGAGCTCAACAATTTAATGCTTTTCTGTGCTATAATCATCTTAAAGAGTTTTCATTAAAACATTAGGAGATTATCACATTGAAAAAAATACTAAATAAATCGAAACTGATTGGATCTATAGTGGCTCTAGTAGCTGCAGGAACAGTAGCGGCAGCTATGAGTGAGCATGTAAGTAACGTTGATGCTAATGATGGTGCTTATACTCAATACGCAGATCCAACAGAAACTTTTATCTCACAAATCGGTGAATCTGCTCGTCAGCTTGGTCAAGAAAATGATCTTTATGCTTCTGTTATGATTGCTCAAGCCATCTTAGAAAGCGGAGCTGGTCAATCTGGTTTGTCATCTTATCCACACTACAACCTCTTTGGTATTAAAGGTAGTTATTCTGGTCAATCAGCTGTGATGCAGACGTGGGAAGATGACGGTAATGGAAATGCCTATACCATCAACGATGCTTTCCGTTCATACCCTAGCTACTATGAATCATTGCAAGACTATGTTGCTGTTTTGAAACAAGGTCATTTTGCAGGAGCTTGGAAGAGCAATACAACAAGCTACCAGGATGCGACAGCTGCTTTAACGGGTGTCTATGCTACTGATACAAGTTACTATGCAAAATTGAACCATATTATCGAAACTTACAACCTTACTCAGTATGATTCGCCAAGTGTGTATGGTGGCTATGAAGGTACAGTCTACAACCCGTATCGCCAACAATATACAACTCAAGAAATCTTGAACTTGGATATCGCATGGGCAAATCGTTTCTTGTAAGATATGAATTAAATTGAATGATAAACAGGCCATTAGGGTCTGTTTATTCTTTTAGTCGTTTTAAATCGTTTTAAATCGTTTTATATCATTTTTTATTGAAAACAGTATTTTTTATATTATTTTTCTGAAAACCTTTTCAGGAGGTTCTATCTATGATATAATGAAGAAGTTCACAAATTCAATTTTTAAGGAGATTCAGATGGGAGAATCAAATTTTGTTCTTAAAGTAGAGGCAGCATGTCAAAAGAAGGAAGAACTATATACAGATTCTAAGGCTCGTTATGCTGTTCGCTCTATGTTTGCGGGTGCATTTCTTACCATGAGTACAGCAGTTGGGATTGTGGGTGCAGATCTTCTCAATACTTTCTTGCCAGGTTCTGGTCGTTTCTTGTTCCCTTTTATTTTTGCTTGGGGATTGGTTTATTTACTCTTCTTAAATAGTGAGTTAACGACTTCCAATATGATGTACCTGACAGCTGGTGTTTATTTAAAGAAAATTAATTGGAAGAAAGCTTTAGAAATTTTGCTATATTGTACGTTCTTTAATCTGGTTGGTGCCTTGTTCCTCGCATTTCTCTTCAGTCAGACAAGTGCTTTTGCTCATTTGAATCCAAAAGGCTTCCTTGGTTCGGTTGTAGAGATGAAGTTGCAACGTTCTAATCAATTGGTTTTCTTTGAAGGGGTTGTTGCCAACATCTTTGTTAATATAGCCATCTTGTCCTACCTCTTCTTTAAAGATGAAACAGCTAAAGTTCTGATGGCTTTGTCAGCTATTTATATGTTTGTTTTCCTTACGAATGAACACATCGCGGCAAACTTTGCTTCTTTCTCATTAGCTACTTTTAACTCTATTTCGAAAGATTTGCCTCACTTAGAGTTCTTCAATGTGCTTCGTCATTATGCAGTCACTTTTGTAGGTAACTGGGTAGGTGGAGGAATGATCATGGGCTTGGCCTATGCATGGCTCAATCGTACCAAGACTATCTATAAAGATTAATAATTTTTAAAAAAAGTTTGCAAAAATACTTGCATTCTTTTTTTTTATGTGATACACTAAATAACGGTTTGAAAAAACTGCCTAAGACAGTAGGGGAGCTTGACTCATAAAGATCCTACCGAGGACAAAACGTATCATGTAAAAGAAGCGTATTGTACTTTCGTGTCTAGGTTTGGGCGCGTTTTTCTTTTGGAAAAATTCCCCAAGCAAAATAATTACGGAGGTGAACACACTAATGAGTGAAGCAATTATTGCTAAGAAAGCGGAACTAGTTGACGTAGTAGCTGAGAAAATGAAAGCTGCTGCATCAATCGTCGTTGTTGACGCTCGTGGTTTGACAGTAGAACAAGATACAGTTCTTCGTCGTGAGCTTCGTGGAAGCGAAGTTGAGTACAAAGTGATCAAAAACTCAATCTTACGTCGTGCAGCTGAAAAAGCTGGTCTTGAAGATCTTGCATCTGTTTTTTTGTTGGACCATCTGCAGTAGCATTTTTCTAACGAAGATGTTATCGCACCAGCGAAAAATCTTGAACGACTTTTTCTAAAAAAACGCTGACGCACTTGAAATCAAAGGTGGTGCAATCGAAGGCGCTGTCGCATCTAAAGAAGAGATTCTTGCTCTTGCAACTCTTCCAAACCGCGAAGGACTTCTTTCTATGCTCCTTTCTGTACTTCAAGCGCCAGTGCGCAACGTTGCTCTTGCAGTCAAAGCGGTTGCAGACAACAAAAGAAGACGCGACTTAATCTTAAGCTATGCAAACGTAGCCTAGCTACAAAAATAAAAACATAAAATATAAAAACTTATTTGGAGGAAATAACAATGGCATTGAACATTGAAAACATTATTGCTGAAATTAAAGAAGCTTCAATCCTTGAATTGAACGACCTTGTAAAAGCTATCGAAGAAGAATTTGGTGTAACTGCAGCTGCTCCTGTAGCTGTTGCTGCAGACTGGTCTCTGCTGACGCAGGTCTCGCTAAAGATTCATTCGACGTTGAATTGACATCTGCAGGCGACAAGAAAGTCGGCGTTATCAAAGTTGTACGTGAAATCACTGGTCTTGGTCTTAAAGAAGCTAAAGAACTTGTTGATGGAGCACCTGCACTTGTTAAAGAAGGTGTTGCTACAGCTGAAGCTGAAGAAATCAAAGCTAAATTGGAAGAAGCTGGAGCTTCAGTTACTCTTAAATAATAGAGTTTCCAATCAAAATGAAATCCGAGGTCTAAACCTCGGTTTTTTGTGTAAAATTTTGAGTTTAAGTCTTTATTTTTTACAGATTAATTCTGTACTTTGTCTACAGTAGGATTTTATCTAAATTTTTCAAGATTAGAAAGCTGTTGTCGATTGCATTTAAGTCCGAAGTTGATATTAGCGACTTTTTTTAACCGAATGAAACTATTAAACACAAAATAGGAATCAGAAATTTTTGAGGATTAAATGATTGTCTATTTTTTGAAATCATACTCCTTTAAATTTTATTTCTGTCAATCAACATATCTACAATTCTTTTTATATTTGATAAAATAATATAAATTAGGAAAATTTAAAAATTCAAACGTCAAAAATAAAACATATAAAGTAGATAGTTATGGCTATCTACTTTTTTTGTCTCCAGAAAATAGGTATTGAACCGATCAAAAGCTTGATTTCTCTTGGAATTATCAAATCTAAACTTTGATTTTTTGGGAGAGTGTTAGCCTCACCAAATATTCTTCTACTTTCCAAGTCCTTTCTAATATATTATGTTGTTAGACTTTTAATTTTTTGATAAAATAGTTTTTATCAAAAAAAAAAGGAGATTTCTGATGAAATACTTTAAACGTCTTGTCTTTGCTACTTTGTTGGCAGTTGGTGCATTTTTCCTTGTAGCTTGTGGTTCTAAAACTAGCGACAATGGGAAATATGTCTATAAAGCTGAGAAGGATCAAATTAAAACCATCCTTAAAAAGCAAGGGGCTACTGATGAGCAACTTGAGCAGGTTATTGATCAATTTGATTTGACAATGACAATTGAAATCAAAGATACAAAAGCTAAGATGATTATCAAAATGAAAGCTCTTGGTGAAAGCAAGGAGAAAACAATTGACCTGAAAGCTGATCAGAATGCTAAAACTCTTGAATCAGCAGAAGGTGGTAAAGATAAAGTCAAGTATAAGATTGATGGTGATGTTTTGACTTTGGATGTATCAAAAGCAGATTCTAGTGATTATGAAATTTTTTCTTTCTTCAAAGATGCAAAATTCAAACGTCAAAAATAATCGTATATAGAGGGGATAGCGGAGGCTATCCTCTTTTTTATTCTTTGCTTTTCATCAGCTCTTTTCCTTGCTAGCCTAAGGGGGATCTGATATAATAGGGATGACTTGAAGGAGCCAACGTGCTTTGTAAAATAGCTTAAAAAGTGCTTGAGGGTGCTTTTTTATTGTATAGAGAGGAGAAAGGTATGGGATATATTTGGTCCTATTTGAGAAAATATCCAAAATGGTTGTGTTTGAATGTTACAGCAGCCATCTTTTTTGTGATTGTCAATCTCGGTTTGCCAACTGTTCTAGCTCGTATGATTGATGAGGGGATCAATCCGAGAGATGTGGAGCGAGTTTATTTTTGGGCATGGGTTATGTTCGGTGTGATCATCGTCGGGATTCTCGGTCGCATCGTTCTGGCCTATGCCGTTGGGAAGATCACTACAACCATGGTCATGGATATGCGAAATGACCTCTATGAGAAACTTCAGGAATATTCCCACCACGAGTATGAGAAGATTGGGGTTTCTTCCTTGGTGACGCGGATGACGTCCGATGCCTTCGTCTTGATGCAGTTTTCTGATCAGATGTTGAAGCTTGGTGTCATTACCCCTATCATGATGCTGTCCAGTATTCTTTTGATTTTGCAGACGAGTCCATCTCTTGCTTGGATTGTGGCGATTTCAATGCCATTTTTGGCCGTGGTCGTCTGGTATGTAGCTATCAAGACCAAACCTTTGTCAGAGAAGCAGCAGGAAACCCTGGATAAGCTCAATCAATATGCGCGCGAAAACCTTACGGGACTTCGGGTGATTCGTGCTTTTGCGCGCGAAGAATTCCAAGAAGAAAAATTTGGCCAAGCTAATGCAATTTATGCGGACAACTCCAATAGACTTTTTAAATTGACCGGCTTGACGGAGCCGCTCTTTGTCCAAATCATCATCGCCATGATTGTAGCTATTGTGTGGTTCGCCTTGGATCCTCTAGGGGATGGCAGTTTAGAAATCGGGAATCTTGTCGCCTTTATCGAATACAGTTTCCATGCCTTGCTTTCTTTCCTATTCCTAGCTAATCTCTTTACCATGTATCCACGGACAGCTGTCTCTAGTCATCGTTTGAAAGAAATCATGGACATGCCGATTTCTATCGATCCAAATCAAAATGGGGTTACAGAGACAGAAACCAAGGGTTATTTGGAGTTTGACAATGTTACCTTCGCCTATCCTGGTGAGACAGAGAGTCCAGTTCTTCATAATATTTCCTTTAAGCTAAGCCGGGGGAAACCATTGCCTTTATCGGATCGACCGGTTCTGGGAAATCCTCTCTGGTCCAACTCATTCCTCGATTCTATGATGTGACCTTAGGGAAAATCTTAGTGGATGGTGTAGATGTGCGTGATTTCAATGTTAAAGCCTTGCGCCACAAGATCGGATTCATCCCACAGAAGGCCTTACTCTTCACGGGGACTATTGCCGAAAACCTTCGTTACGGAAAAGAAGATGCCAGCATTGAGGAGCTAGACAAGGCGGCAGATGTGGCCCAAGCTAAAGAGTTTATCGAAAGCAAGGAAGAGCAGTTCGACACGCATCTAGCTGAAGGAGGGAGCAACCTTTCTGGTGGGCAGAAACAACGTTTATCCATTGCGCGTGCAGTTGTTAAAGAGCCGGATATCTATATCTTTGATGATTCCTTCTCGGCTCTTGACTACAAGACAGATGCTACACTGAGAAAACATCTCAAGGAAGTAACAGGAGATGCGACCGTCTTGATCGTAGCCCAGCGGGTTGGGACCATTATGGATGCGGATCAAATCATCGTCTTGGATCATGGAGAAATCGTCGGTCGTGGAACCCACGAGGAACTCCTAGCAACCAATGAAATTTACAGTGAGATTGCTCGCTCTCAGTTGAACAATCAATCATTAACAGAAGAATAGGAGGGAGGAGAAAATGAAAGAAAAACGTTCCAGTTTTGTACGTCTTTGGGGCTATCTAAGAGCTTATCGTTTTGCCGTTATTTTCGCTATACTCCTAAAGATTCTGAGTGTGGTTATGAGTGTCATTGAGCCCTATATTCTTGGACTCGCTATTACGGAATTGACCGCTAACCTGACAGATATGGCTAGAGGAGTAGCAGGAGCTGAGATTAATGTTGGCTATGTTGGTTGGGTCATGATTGTCTATCTCTTCCGGGGAGTTTTGTATGAGCTCGGATCTTATTATTCCAACTATTTCATGACCAATGCCGTCCAAAGTATGATTGAGGATATGCGTAATGACCTATCTGAAAAAATCAATCGCATCCCTGTTTCTTACTTTGATCAGCACCAATTCGGAGATCTTCTTGGTCGCTTTACCAGCGATGTCGAAACTGTTTCTAATGCCTTGCAGCAGTCCTTCCTTCAAATTGTGAATGCCATTTTCACCTTAAGCTTGGTCATCGCTATGGTGCTCTATCTCAACCTCACTTTGGGTCTAATCGTGATTGCTTCTATCCCGATCACCTTCTTCGGTGCCCAGTTGATTATGAAGAAATCCCAGCCTTACTTTAAGGAGCAGGCTGATGTCCTTGGAGCTCTAAATGGTTTTGTTCAGGAAAATTTGAGTGGCTTCAACGTATTAAAACTCTATGTACGGGAAGAATCATCGCAAGAAGACTTCCGTGACATTACCCGTCGACTCCAGCAAGTTGGATTTAAAGCGAATTTTATTTCTGGACTGATGATGCCTATTCTGAATGCAATCTCTGATTTGACCTATCTTTTGGTCGCAGTTATCGGAGCCATTCAAGTTCTTGCCGGTCGTCTGACAGTTGGGAACATGCAAGCTTTTGTCCAGTATGTCTGGCAGATCAATCAGCCTATTCAAAATTTGAGCCAGTTGGCTGGAACCTTGCAAAGTGCCAAATCTTCACTGGATCGTGTCTTCCAAGTCCTTGATGAACCAGATGAAGTACTCGGTAAAAATGAAGCTCTGGACAAGGAATTGACTGGACAGGTTAGCTTTAACCATGTGGACTTCCAATATGTGGAAGATAAGCCATTGATCCGTGACTTTAATCTTGAGGTCAATCCAGGTGAGATGGTGGCTATTGTCGGACCAACAGGTGCAGGGAAAACCACGCTCATCAATCTGCTTATGCGTTTCTATGACGTGAGTAAGGGGGCTATTACGGTAGATGGACATGATATCCGCGATCTATCTCGCCAAGATTATCGCAAGCAGTTTGGGATGGTTCTTCAGGATGCTTGGCTTTATGAAGGGACCATTAAAGAAAATCTTCGCTTTGGGAACTTGGACGCGACAGATGAAGAGATTGTCGCCGCTGCCAAAGCTGCTAATGTAGACCACTTTATCCGCACCCTTCCAGGGGGCTACAATATGGAGATGAACCAAGAGTCTAGTAATATCTCATTGGGACAGAAGCAGTTGTTGACCATTGCGCGTGCCCTGCTAGCTGAACCTAAAATTTTGATTTTGGATGAAGCGACATCTTCAGTGGATACGCGTCTGGAACTTTTGATCCAAAAGGCCATGAAGAACTTGATGAAGGGGCGTACCAGTTTTGTCATTGCTCACCGCTTGTCTACAATCCAAGAAGCGGATAAGATTTAGTCCTTAAAGAGGGGCAAATCATCGAACAAGGGAATCATGAGTCTCTTTTGGATGCAAAAGGATTCTATTACGACTTGTATATGAGCCAATTCACCAAGAAAGTAGATGCTCAATAAAAACGTCAAAAAAGAGCAGTCGCTCTTTTTTGTTAGGCAAAACACTTCATTTTGTTAGAAGTCGGATTTCTTGAAGGTGGTTGTTTTATTTGCTATAATCGTAGCAGAAATGGAGGCTTTATGCGCTTAACCAGCCAATTAATCACTGAAACGTTCCCAGATTTGGATAAGGTCGAGAGGTTAAATATCGAGGCTTTTCCAGAAGAGGAACGAATTCCTTTATCGGAGTTTTTACGCTATACGGATAATGACGACGCTCACTTTTTCGCTTTTTACAATGAGGAAGAATTTGTCGGATTTGCCTTTGCTATTTCAAATACCAAGGCCTTTTACGTCAGTTTCTTTGCCATTATGCCTCACTTGCGGAGTCACGGCTATGGTCAAGAAATTATTGAAAAATTAGTGGAATTTTACCAACGGACCATGTTGTTAGAAGTTGAGAGATTGGATGAAGAATGTGATAATCTAGAGCAACGTCAAGCTCGGATGGATTTCTATATTCGAAATGGCTTTAAAACAGCCAATGCTTTTCTTGAATACGAAGACCTTAGTTTTGAGATTCTCTACCGAGGAGAGGGCTTCGATGAGGAGGCCTACCGTGATATCTTCCGTAAACTTCAGGAAGAGAATTATTTTGATTTCCGCATCCAATACCGACGCTTTAGTGAAGATTAAACAAAAGTGCTCCTCTGTTAGATAGCAGAGAAGCACTTTTTTAATTAATGGATGAAGATGTAAATAAGTGCATTAATTTGTACCCTGATATTTCATAACAAAATAGCTCAACCCATAAGTTAGTTATTAAGTGAATAAATCAGATAAAAAGAATTGCCGTGGTGGAAGAAAGCTGTTATACTAGATAAGATTGAAAAATGTAAAGGAGAACACATGTTACGAAAAGGTTCCTTAACAGGTTTACTGTTATTTGGTATTTTCTTCGGTGCAGGGAATTTGATCTTTCCACCTGCGCTAGGTGCCCAGTCGGGTAGCCATTTTTGGCCAGCTATTGCTGGATTTGTCTTATCAGGAGTGGGGATTGCCATTGTTACCCTGATTATTGGGACGCTCAATCCTAAAGGTTATATTCATGAGATTTCACGTAAAATCGCCCCTTGGTTTGCTATCGTTTATCTGGTAGCCTTGTACCTCTCTATTGGTCCTTTCTTTGCTATTCCAAGAACGGCTACCGTTTCCTATGAAGTTGGGATTGCCCCCTTGTTAGGACAATCTGGCAGTAGACTCTTCATTTTCACCTTGGTTTATTTCTGTTTAGCCTATTTGATTGCCCTCTATCCATCTAAGATCCTAGATAGTATTGGACGGATTTTGACACCAATCTTTGCTATCTTGATCGTTGTACTGGTTGTCCTAGGTGCTCTCAAGTACAGCGGACACGCGCCACAAGTGGCAACAGCAGCCTACCAAGCATCTGCCTTTGGTCAAGGTTTCCTTGAAGGGTACAATACCTTGGATGCCCTTGCTTCAGTGGCCTTTAGTGTGATTGCGGTAACAACCCTCAATCAACTTGGTTTCACCAGCAAGAAGGAATACATTAAAACCATCTGGATCGTTGGAATCGTTGTAGCCATTGGCTTTAGTATTTTATACATTGGGTTGGGTTACCTTGGAAATCATTTCCCAATTCCAGCAAAAGTGATGGCATCTGATGCCAATAAAGGGGTCTATGTCCTTTCAGAAGCGACCAAGGCTATCTTTGGGCCAGCTGCTCAAATCTTCCTTGCGGGTATGGTGACGGTGACTTGCTTCACGACAACAGCCGGTTTGATCGTGTCAACAGGGAATTCTTCCATAATACCTTCCCTAAAAATCTCTTACAAGGTCTATGCGACAATCTTCACTTTGATTGGTTTTGCGATTGCCAATCTTGGCTTGAGCGCCATTATTGCCTATTCATTACCTGTCTTGATGATCCTCTATCCAATCACCATTACTATAGTGTTGATTGTGATTGTAAACAAATTTACTCAACTATCAAAACCAGGAATGCAACTGACTATTTTCTTAGTTAGCTTGGTGGCGATTGCAGATGTTCTTGCAAGCACCTTCAAACTTACAGGTCTTGCAAACATCATTAAAACTTTACCATTTGCTGCCCAATCCCTCCCATGGTTACTCCCAGCAGTAGTTGGTATTGTCATCTCTCTTTTCTTGCCAAATAAACAAAGCGCAGAAGAATAATAAGTCGTCAATTGAACTCCAGAGTGATATTCTTTGGAGTTTTTGTTTGGCTTTGAAACTGGTTTCTAAATGATTGTTTAGAAATCAAAGCGTAGCAGAAATTTTTAATTTAGGAGCTGGAATGTTATACTAGTTGTAGCATATCAATATACGGAGTATTTTATGAATCAAATCGTTTTCTCCTTCACTGTCTTTCTGGCAGGGATTCTCTCCTTTTTCTCTCCCTGTGTCTTCCCTTTGCTTCCGGTATATATCGGGGTCTTGCTAGGAAGTGATCAGGAAAAATCCATTCAAATTTTTGGGAAGAAGATTCGCTGGCATGGTCTCGTAAAGACCTTGTGTTTTATCGCAGGGATTTCTGTTATTTTCCTCATTATTGGTTTCGGGGCAGGTCTACTTGGTCAAATCATGTACACCAACTGGTTCCGATACTTGATGGGAGCGCTGATCATTATCCTTGGTCTTCATCAGATGGAAGTCTTTCACTTTAACTTCTTAGAAAAGCAAAAGACAATGGATTTCGGGGCGAACAAGCACAAGAATGAATTACTTTCAGCTTTTCTGCTTGGGCTTGGTTTTAGCTTTGGCTGGACGCCATGTATCGGTCCGGTTCTCGGCTCTGTACTTGCCTTAGCAGCATCCAATGGTCAAGATGCCCTCATGGGTGCTCTCTATCTCTTTATCTATACATTAGGGATGGCTATTCCGTTTTTACTTTTGGCCTTAGCGTCTGGGATTGTTCTCCCATACTTTAATCGTCTAAAACCCCACCTCTTGTTACTGAAGAAAATTGGTGGCTTGATCATCATCATTATGGGGATTTTGTTGCTCTTGGGACAATTGAATAGCTGTCTGCTATCTTTTCATAAATCAAATGGAGGTTTACTCATTATGAAAGTTATTAAATACGCCTGTTTTTCGCTTCTTTCTCTATCCATTCTGACTGCTTGCTCTATGAATCAGTCTGAAAGCGGCATGAACAATCAATCCATGGATAATCAATCAATGACCAATACAACTGCTAGTAAACATCCCTTGGTAGGAAAAGAAGCCAGTGACTTCGAGCTAAAGGATATGAAGGGGAATACAGTCAAACTTTCAGACTATAGAGGTAAAAAGGTTTACTTGAAATTCTGGGCGACTTGGTGTGGTCCTTGCCGACAAAGTATGCCTGAACTGAATAAATTGGTTGAAGAAAAAGATAGGGACTTTGAGATTCTCACCGTTATGGCACCGGGGATGCAAGGGGAAAAAACAGAAGAAGAGTTCGTCAAATGGTTTGCCCAACAAGACTATCAATCAGTTCCTGTTTTGTACAATCCGGACGGATCTGCCTTTATGAATTACCAAGTCCGTTCGATCCCTACGGAAGTCTTTATTGATAGCCAAGGAAAGATTGGACATGTTCAATTAGGGGCAATTTCAAATGAAGATGCCAAGAAGATTATCAAAGAGTTGAAATAAAAAAATGAAGCATAAAGCTTCATTTTTTTATTAGTTGCTTTGCACCAGATGTAGCATCAGCAGCTGCGTCACCGTGTCCTCCAGCATCTGAAGCACCTGAAGTTGCGTCTGCATCCCCATGGCCGCCAGCAGGAGCGAATGGTCCGCTACCGCCTACTAAGCGTTGACCAGTTGTTTGAAGGTACCAGTCCAACCATGGCTGGAAGTTAAAGACAATTTCGTTGATACCAGCATATGAACCATCTGGATAGTACATAGCTTGATAGTTGTGAGTATTGATCACGCCTTCAGGAGATCCTGGAACAATAGTACGAACATATTCCTGGTTTCCATTGCGAAGAGTACCGATGACCCATTCAACGTTTTTCATACGTGCTGGTGGAAGAGAACCGTGAACGGTTGACATCCGGCTACCTGATTGAGGTGGCACGCGTTTTGCAAACATGGTATCTGGATCTTGGTGGGCATTGTTGTAGTAGAGAAACTGGTTGTTATCATCAGCATATGTCAATTCGAAAGGCATAGCTTTCAAGAACATATCGATTTGATTAACAGTCAGGATACCGTGGTCCAATTTGACGTATGTATCACCAGATACAGCCCCTGTAATTTCTGCAACTTTTTCTACCCAATCTGGATCATCCGGATCAACCTCAGTAATAGTAGTAGCGATTGGTTTTCCGCAATCCAAATCTTCTGGTTCAATTGGTTTTGGTTTTTTCAATTTAGAAACGACTCCTACGTATTTCACAAAGTTATCTAAACAAGTTTCAAGGAATTTTACAGTCCCTTCGTTAATGATGTTGCCATCTGCATCAAAAGCTTCTTTCGCTTTTCCTAGAAGAAATTCATTTCCTGGAAGGGTATAGGCATTGACACCTGGAGCATCCAGAATCTTACGAAGGTGAACTTGGGCACGAGAAGTCCCTTGGTCATAGTAAGAAGCACCCACAATCATGACAGGTTTGCTTTCAAAAGGATGCACTTCATAGGATAGCCATTCTAGTACAGATTTTAGACCTGCTGAAATGGTGTGGTTGTGTTCGGGAGTTGCGATAATGACTCCGTCGGCACGGGTGATTTTATTGTTAAGGAGACGCAATTGGAAGCTTTCGTCCCATTTTTCATCTTGGTTAAACATTGGAATTTCGTCGATTTCAAGAACTTCTAATTCAAATTTGATCTTAAAATGACGACGGATGAATTCCAAAAGTTTGCGGTTATATGATTGGTCGTAGTTTGATCCTACAAGTCCTACAAATTTCATGCTAGTATGTCTCCTATCTTACAAGTTTTCCCAGTCGAAGTCTTCGGCATCTTTGCGAAGCAATTCTTGAGCGTTGCGCAGTTTTTCAGTAACTTTAACAAAGATACGGAAGTCATCAAAGATAGCGTCGAGTTTCTTGATGACGTCAAGATCTACCAAGTCACCATTTTGATCAAATGCTTGAAGAGAGTGAGAAAGCAAGAATTCGTCTGGAAGGACAGTTGCTTTTATTTCTGGTGAGTTCAAGATTTGACGAAGTTGCAATTGAGCACGAGATGAACCAAGTGTACCATAAGAAGCACCTGTAATCATGACAGGTTTGCTTAATAGTGGGTAAATCCCATAAGATAGCCAAGCAAGGGCGCTCATCAAGACAGCTGGGATGGAATGATCGTATTCTGGTGTACCAATGATAACACCATCAGCTTCCTCGATTTTCGCAGCAATCTCTAAGATAGCTTCAGGAACTTGTTTGTTGGCTGGCTTGTTGAAGACAGGGATATCTTTAATCTCAACCAATTCAATCTCTGCCTTGTCAGCAAATGCTTTTGCATGTATTGAAGTAGTTGGCGGTTTGTTGAACGTTTGGAGTTTGTTCCAACGATCGCAATAAGTTTTGTCATGGAAATTCCTTTCTGAAATTAAAATTACAAATAATCATGTAGCCCACTGGTATAGGCGAGACGACCTGACTGATATACTAGAATAGTATCTATGCCAGGTAAGGTTTCAATAATATTTAAAATGTTGGTCGGTTCTTCACCGAACAAGCGGGTGGTCCAAATCTCCCCATCGACTGATCGATCAGAGATAATCGTGAGACTTGCCAGTTCCGTTTCGACAGGATAGCCAGTATCAGGATCAAAAATATGATGGAAGGACTGGCCGTCAACCTCGAGGTGACGAACATAGGTACCTGATGTCACAACGGACTTATCTGTAACAGATAGAACGAGTAAATGTTCCCCTCTTGGAAGTTGAGGATTTTGAATCCCGATTCGCCAAGGGCGATGACTGACAGGATTTTGACCAAGGGTAAGGATATTGCCCCCTAAATCAATTAAAGCCTGTTCAACTCCCTGACTCCTAAGATAACTAGCTAGTAAATCAGCACTAAACCCCTTAGCTAAAGCCCCTAAATCAATTTTCATCCCTTTCCTTTTGAGAAAAACAGTTTGTTGATTTGGATCCAAACAAATTTGATGAGGGTCAATGACTGTTAGGGCTTGTTCTATTTCCCCTTGATCAGGCTTCCTAGCATCTGAAAAACCAATTCTCCAAGTTTGGACAAGTGGACCAATCGCAATGTTTAAATGACTTCCTTGCGCCTGACTATGAGTCGTTCCAAGTGCAATCAGCGAAAAAAGATCCGGGTGAACCTTTACGGGTTCAATGCCAGCCTTTTGATTGACCTCCATCAATTCAGAAGAAGAATTATTGGCACTAAAGCGATGCTCATAGGATCGCAGGAGACTAAAGCAATCGGCCAGTATTTGGTCAGCTTGTTGATGAGAAATCGAAACGGATATGGTGGAGCCCATTAGGCGTTCTGATCGACTAGTTAGTTCCACAAATAGTAAACCACCTTTCCAATATTCACCTACTTCAAGTTTATCAAAAAGAAAGCCATTTCACAATCCCCCCAAGCAAATTAATTGACATTTTTTTCAGGACTTATGCAAATTGATTTGAAAATAAAATCACAAATTGTAAGCAAAAAAATGGAAACGATATCATTTTTCATGTTATAATTGTATGGTAAATAAAATTAAAGGTAGGATTTTTTTCTATGAGTAAAATCGTAGTTGTGGGTGCTAACCACGCTGGAACTGCATGTATCAACACAATGTTGGATAATTTTTGGAAACGAAAATGAAATCGTTGTTTTTTGACCAAAAACTCAAATATCTCATTCCTTGGATGCGGAATGGCTCTTTGGATTGGTGAACAAATCGACGGACCTGAAGGCTTGTTCTATTCTGATAAAGAAAAAAATTAGAAGCTAAAGGCGCTAAAAGTTTACATGAACTCACCAGTTCTTTCAATTGACTACGACAACAAAGTTGTAACTGCAGAAGTAGATGGTAAAGAACACAAAGAATCATATGAAAAATTGATCTTCGCAACTGGTTCAACTCCAATTTTGCCACCAATCGAAGGTGTTGAAATTGTCAAAGGGAACCGCGAATTCAAAGCGACTCTTGAAAATGTACAATTCGTTAAATTGTACCAAAATGCTGAAGAAGTTATTAAGAAACTTGAAGACAAGAGCAAACACCTTGAGCGCATCGCTGTTGTAGGTGGTGGTTACATCGGTGTTGAGCTTGCTGAAGCATTCGAACGTCTTGGAAAAGAAGTTGTCCTTGTTGATATCGTTGACACAGTATTGAACGGATACTATGACAAAGACTTCACACAAATGATGGCTAAAAACTTGGAAGACCATAACATCCGTTTGGCACTTGGTCAAACTGTTAAAGCTATCCAAGGTGACGGTAAAGTGGAACGCTTGGTAACTGATAAAGAAACATTCGACGTAGATATGGTTGTTCTTGCGGTTGGTTTCCGTCCAAACACAGCTCTTGCTGATGGTAAGATTGAACTCTTCCGCAACGGTGCCTTCCTTGTAGACAAGAAACAAGAAACATCAATCCCAGGTGTATACGCTGTTGGTGACTGTGCGACTGTATATGACAACGCTCGTAAAGACACTAGCTACATCGCTCTTGCATCAAATGCGGTACGTACTGGTATTGTAGGTGCTTACAACGCTTGTGGACATGAGCTTGAAGGAATCGGTGTGCAAGGATCAAACGGTATCTCTATCTATGGTCTTCACATGGTTTCAACTGGTTTGACTCTTGAAAAAGCAAAAGCAGCAGGCTACAACGCTGTTGAAACTGGCTTCAACGACCTTCAAAAACCAGAATTTATCAAACATGACAACCATGAAGTTGCCATTAAGATCGTTTATGATCAAGATAGCCGTGAAATCCTTGGTGCTCAAATGGTATCACGTGATGCTGCAATTTCAATGGGTATCCACATGTTCTCATTGGCAATCCAAGAGCATGTTACAATTGAAAAATTGGCATTGACAGACCTATTCTTCTTGCCGCACTTCAACAAACCATACAACTACATTACTATGGCTGCACTTACTGCTAAATAATGTTGTCCAAAAAACGCTCATTAGAGCGTTTTTTTGCTGTTGTCTTACTCAAGAGCTATAAAAAATAGTATAATGAAAGCAATCAATCTGGGAGTTAAAGAGAATTTATGAAACAAAGTCAGCAAATCCAAAGAGAATTTCAATCAACCTCAAGATCTATTTTATCTCAGGTTAGCAGAGGTGTTTTAGTAGGGCTCGTAGTCGGCGCGATTGTCTCGAGTTTTCGATTTTTTATTGAGCATCTCTTTCATGTTGTCCAGGGATTGTATAAGGATCTTGGAAGAAGTCCAATCAATTGGATCATTATCCTCTCGATGTATCTTTTTATTATTCTACTAGCTAGCCAGCTCATCAAAAAGAACAAACGTTAAAGGATCTGGTATTCCTCAAGTAGAAGCAGAATTAAAAGGACTGCTTCAGATAGACTGGTGGGATACGCTTTGGCAGAAGTACATTTTAGGGATTTTAGCAATTGCAAGTGGTTTGATGTTGGGTCGTGAAGGCCCCAGTATCCAACTTGGCGCCATGGGAGGAAAGGGGCTGGCTAAGAAACTTGCGCTTAGTCCTGTAGAAGAAAGAGCCTTGATTGCCAGCGGTGCCGCAGCAGGTTTGGCAGCAGCCTTCAATGCACCGATCGCTGGTCTACTCTTTGTAGTAGAAGAAGTCTACCATCATTTTTCTCGTGTCTTCTGGGTATCGACCTTGGCCGCGAGTTTGGTCGCAAACTTTGTCTCTCTCAATATTTTCGGTCAAACACCTGTTTTAAACATGCCAGACCACATCCCCCATATCGATTTATCCAGTTATTGGATTTTCTTAGTCATGGGAATTTTTCTGGGCCTAACAGGTTATTTCTATGAAGTTGCTGTTTTAAATATTGGTCGGCTATATCAAAAGCTTGGTAGCTGTTTCAAGGTGACTTCTCTTTACTATCCACTCTTTGCCTTTCTTTTGATCCTACCAATTGGTTATTATTTTCCTTACTTATTAGGTGGTGGCAATCAATTGGTTTTGAACTTAGCCCATGTCCCTCTTAGTATCCAGACGCTAGTCTTTTATTTTGGGATACGGTTTATCTGGAGTATGATCAGTTACGGGAGTGGTCTTCCTGGTGGCATCTTTCTTCCGATTCTAGCTCTAGGCTCTGTTTTAGGAGCCTTGGTTGCGGCTGTTTTATTAAAGTTTGGTCTCATACATTCGAATCAACTTCCCTTATTTGTTATTTTAGGAATGAGTGGTTATTTCAGTGGCATTTCAAAAGCGCCCTTGACAGCCATGATTCTAGTGACTGAAATGGTAGGAGATATACGAACCTTGATGCCTATTGGCTTGGTGACTTTGACAGCTTACATTACTATGGATCTGCTAAAAGGGGCCCCTGTTTACGAGGCTATGCTAGAGCAATTGATGCCTGAGGTGACCAGTGGTTCAGATGTCTTAACCCTGATCGAAATTCCAGTATCAGAGAAAATAGCAGGCCGTCAGGTTCGAGATTTAGATCTACCGAAAGACCTCCTGATCACAACTCATCAGCATAATGGAAAAAACAGTACGGTGCATGGTAGTACCCTCCTCTATCTAGGAGATAGCATCTACCTCGTAGTAAAAGAGACAGATATCGGTCGGGTAAAAGAATTACTTCTTTAATTCATTTTATTAAAGTTTTCTGACAATTGTTGAAAAATGAGAAAATCTTTGCTATAATAGATCACGTAAAAAACGAATCCAGGAGAAATTCTCATGAAAAAACTTGCAGTAACACTCTTATCAGTCGCTTTATTAGCAGGCTGTGCCAATACATCTTCAAAAAACACAACTACAAATAGTTCCTCTTCAACAGTGAAATTGTCAAAAGAGGACCAAAAAGCCTTGGACCAGGCGACAAGTGAATACAAGGAGTTTGTGCAAGGCCAAATCGATCAGTTGTTAAAAGATACAGAGGAATTTCAAAGAGTCCTCAAAAGTGGTGATCTAGAAGAAGCCAAGAAGGTCTATCCTTTGATTCGGATGTCTTATGAACGATCTGAACCAATCGCGGAAAGCTTTGGGGAGTCTGATGTCAAGATTGACTTCCGTTTGGTTGACTATGTCGATGAAAACAAATCAGAAGAAGGATGGTCAGGCTTCCACCGTATCGAACGCATCCTCTGGGAACAAAATACAACCCAAGGCACTGAAAAATATGCAGAGCAATTGGTAAATGATATCAAAGAGTTGAAAGCTAAGATTGCGACAGTAGAAGTAACGCCAGATTTGATGTTGACAGGTGCGGTTGACCTCCTGAATGAAGTGGCGACACAAAAGATCACTGGGGAAGAAGAAATTTTCTCTCATACAGATCTCTATGACTTCCGTGCCAATATCGAAGGGGCTGAGAAGATCTTTGCTCTCTTCAAACCTCTCATTGAGAAGAAGGATGCCAAGCTAGTGAAAACCCTTGAAACAGAATTCAAGGCAGTGAATAACCTGTTAGACAAACATATGACAGATGATTCCAACTATAAATCATATACAGATCTAACAGAAAAAGATACCAAAGAACTAGCAGAAGCAGTTACAAAATTGGGGGAACCACTCTCTCAAATGGGAATCATTTTAAACGGTAAATAACAATGACAAAAGACGATAAATTTTTTGAAAAGAAGATGGATCGTCGCGAATTTCTGAAAAAAGCAGGTATTGGGGGAGCAGGCTTAGCACTTGGTCTATCCGGTGCTTCTGCTTTTTTCGCTAATAAGGAGCAAGGCTCCAGGAATATCGCAGACGGTCAAGAAGAAATTAGTTTTTACGGTAAGCATCAGGCAGGGATTACCACGCCCATGCAGAAGAATATCTATTTTGTGGTGCTCGATCTCCGGACGACAGATAAAAACGAATTGATTCAGTTGTTTAAAGAATGGACAGATTATAGCCAGAAATTAGTCAATGGCGAACTGGTCAAAAAGGATGGTTCCAACGCTCTCTTGCCACCAAGTGACACTGGAGAAACTGTCGGACTAAATCCTTACCGCCTCACCCTAACCTTTGGTGTTTCAGCTAGCTTTTTGGCCAAATTAGGCCTTGAGAAGAAGCGTCCCAAACTCTTCCGGGATCTGCCAGCTTTTCCTAAGGAACAGTTGAGAGAGCAGTATACGGGTGGTGATATTGTCATCCAAGCATGTGCAGATGATGAGCAGGTGGCCTTTCATGCTGTCCGCAATCTGATCCGTAAAGGACGGAACAAGGTGACCATGAAGTGGAGCCAATCAGGATTTGCTGCTATTGGGGATCGCATGGAAACACCCCGAAACCTCTTTGGCTTTAAGGATGGAACTGCCAATGTTACGACAGAGAAAGATTTCGATAAGGTCGTTTGGGCTGATAGTCAAGACTGGATGAAAAACGGCTCTTATATGGCTGTCCGCAGGATTATCATGCACCTAGAGACCTGGGATCGGACCAACCTACAGGAGCAAGAAAATACCTTTGGACGCTATAAAGAAAGTGGCGCACCATTTGGAAAGAAAAACGAGTTTGACGAAGTGGACCTCTCCCTCTTACCAGTTGACTCACATGTCCGTTTGGCCAAAGAAGTGGATCTGCCAATTTTACGACGCTCTTATTCTTACTCTGATGGGATTGATCCGAAAACAGGGCAGTTTGATGCAGGATTGCTTTTTATTGCCTTTCAAAAGGATCCGGACCGCTTTGTGAAAATCCAAACCAATCTTGGGGCAGACGATAAGATGAATGAATATGTGACCCATATTGGCAGTGGCCTCTTTGCCTGCTTCGGAGGTGTGAAGGAAGGAGGGTACATTGGTCAAGACTTATTTGAATAAATTCTTAGTCGTCCTAGTAGCCTGTCTCTTTTTCATCGCCACCCCTGTCCAAGCTGAGTCTTATAGTGATCTCTTTATCAAAATCACAGATGCAACGACAGCAGTTCGGGATAAAGATCAAGAAAAGGCTCACATTCTTGTCGCAGAGATAAAAGAAGAATTTCTGAAGAAAGCCAATCATGATTCCAAAGCAGGAAAAGAAGTCCAGAAAAATCTGGACTTGGAAGGCGAGATCACAGAAAAGCAATTGGTGACTGTCTCCACTTCCTTGCTAGCCTTTGAAAAAGAGCAAAATCCAGTCGATCTGGATGCTGAAAAGGAGAAGCTAGAAACTCGCTTGCAGCCTTACTTTGAGAAGCTACAAGAGGCAATCACAGCAAAGGATCTCCAAGCGACACGAAAGGCTTACGCTGATTTAAACAACACTTGGACCCGGAATGAAGCGGTTGTCAGAGATCACAGTACGGCTTACTATGGAAAAGTAGAAACAGCTATCTCCTTCTTGAGAAGTGCGATCGAAACGGAGCCTACAAACTTTGACTCCATCCAATCTTCTTACAATGACCTAAAAAATGTCTTGGATCAGTTTATCAGTGGGGAAAAGATTGAGGAAACAAGTTCCAATTTGACCCTTTCAGACGGGATCAAGCTCCTTAAGAAAGCTCTGAGTCTCTTCCAAGCCAATGACACTAGCCAAGCTAGCAAAGTCATGAAGGAGTTCATTACCATTTGGCCAACGATCGAAGGCGATGTCAGCACGACCAATCCTGGTCTCTATACTCGGGTGGAAAGTCAAAGTCCTGTCATCATGGTCAAGGGGAACGAAAGCAAGTATCAAAAGCAACTGGAAGCTCTGATTAGTGATCTGTCTGCTATTGATACCACCGCATCCTATTCGGCGGTTGACGCTATGTTGATCCTCTTACGTGAGGGAGTTGAAGCGCTTTTGATTGTCATGGCTTTAGTGACCGTTCTCAAGTCAGCAAAACTATTCAAAGGCTTGAAATGGGTTTATGCAGGGGCTCTTCTGGGTATCCTAGCCAGTGCAGCTATTGCAGTCGCTCTTCAATTCTTATTCCCAGCTGTGACCTCGGCTTCCAACCGAGAGATGATTGAAGGAGCAGTAGGGATCATTGCAGTAGGCATGATGATTGTCATTGGGATTTGGCTACATCGCAAGTCCTCCGTTCAAAAATGGAACCAATTCATGGAAAGTCAGATGAAGGCTGTGACAGCAACTGGAAGCTTCATTTCTATGTTTGCCCTCAGTTTCTTAGCTGTCTTCCGTGAGGGGGCTGAGACTATCCTTTTCTATGTGGGGATCCTCCCTCGTATTCGCTCCTTTGATTTCTTCCTAGGGATCGGCTTGGCACTTGCAGTTTTAGCCATTCTTGCCATTCTTATGACCAAGGCGAGCCATCTGGTCAAGCCACATAAGATTTTCTTCATCTTGACTTGGATGATCTATGCCCTGGCCTTTAAGATGCTAGGGGTGAGCCTGCACGCGCTCCAATTAACCAATATGCTTCCCAATCATATCTTGAGTAATTTCCCGACCATTGATTGGGCGGGGATCTATCCGAGCTGGGAAGTTCTTGCTTGCCAAGTTCTATTCGTTCTTATTGTCGGGATTGTAACGGTGAAGCAGCATGAAAAATGAAGATAGAAGGCTCACTATTGTAGAGCATTTAAGCGAGTTTAGACGACGCTTCATCGCTTGTATCCTTTGTTTTTTCGTTGTCTTTTGTGGAGCCCTCTTGTTTTCTGACCAGCTTTATGCCTTTTTGACGGCTGGATTTCGAGAGAAACTCTTGGTCCTTGGCCCTAATGACATTTTAAGCATCTACCTTCAGTTGGCAAGCTTAATAGCCTTTACCATCACCCTGCCCTTCACTCTCTTTCAAGTCTGGCAATTTGTAAAACCAGCTTTGAGAAAGGGAGAAGCAGGAACTATTCTGCTCTATGTGCCGGCCAGTTTGCTTTGTTTCTTGCTAGGCTTACTCTTCGGCTATTATCTGGTTAGTCCAGCTATTCTCGAGGTGCTCTTAAAGTTAGGACAAGGCCAGTTTACCATCCAGTTAACGGCACAGAACTACTTGGCCTTCATCTTTCATACGACAGTGCCTTTGGGTGTCTTGTTTGAACTGCCAGTCCTTGTAGCTTTTTTGACTTCGATTCATATCTTAACGCCAGACTGGTTAAGGCGCTACCGCCGGATAGCCTACTTTCTATTGCTGGTACTAGCCGTCATCCTGACGCCAGCTGATTTTATCAGTGATCTAGCAATGACCGTGCCACTGATCTTGCTTTACGAAGTAAGTCTGGGCATCAGTCGCATCATCTATAACCGCATACAAAAAAGGAGATAAATATGGGAATTTTACGTGATATTGGAGCACCAGGTCTAATTATTATTATCCTGGGAGCCCTCTTAATCTTTGGACCAAAGCGTTTGCCAGAGTTAGGACACTCACTTGGAAAAATGTTCTCTGAATTCAAGTCAGCCGTCAACAATGGAGCTGCTGAAAAGGAAGAGGATAAAGAAAAGACTAGCAAAACTGAAGAAAACTAGTCTTATAAGTATATTAGAATCATTAAGTTTAAAAGCATTTCATGACGATGGAATGCTTTTAAATTTTGTTTCCTTTCAAATATTCATACACTAAAGTAGCAGGAATAACGATGAAAACGCCACTAAATATGCTATACTATAAGAGTAGACAGAAGGAGGATCAACTGATGAGAAGAAAATGGGTAACGATCATTTCTATTATATTTTTAATCCTATCTGGTGGTTACTTTCTCTATAACAAGATAACGAAGCCGAATCTTGGACCTAAAACAACCAAACTCTATCAGCATGGTTTTCGTTTGTTAGAAGAGCAAATTGGAACCTACATCAAAGAAAACTATAAAGGGATCGATAGAATTGAGTTTTCACCCATTTATGTAACTGGAGATGACGGTTCTTCTATGTTGAATGCGGAAGTTATTCCAATAATTTATGATTCTCACGGAAATAAAGCGATATTTGGAGGATCATATAAAAATTTTCAACATCCTGCTTATGGAATTATAGGGTCATTGCGTTTAGATTTGACTATGATTTGAAAGAATCTATTGAATTAAAAACAGACTCAGGAGAATTTGTAAGTGTTGTTTTTGGTAAACCACTCCCTCGTCAAGCTCTTCGTACATTTATAGATTCAATAGATGAAAATTTTCAAACTTTGATCGAAGAAGGAAAGCTAAAAGGTGTTGAGAAATAAGATCTAGGAAGTCCAAATGCTGAAGTGATTTATAATTTAGAACTAAAAAAAGGTGTGCTTCCGAATGACACTGAATAATTCAGAACTTCAAAAAGGAGGAGCGGAATGAAGAAGAAAATATTAATTGTCAGCGCAGTTCTTGTAACTTTACTTTTTGCTGGAGTGTTTTACGTATCGCAGTATAACTTCTCAACCGGTTTGAGGAGGAAAGAAGAAAAAATCATCAAACATGGTTTTCGTTTGTTAGAAGAACAGATGGCAACTTATATCAAGGAGAATTATTCAGGAATTTCTAAAATAGAATTCTCGCCTATTCTTATCCAAGGCGGTGAAGAAAATCCACCATTTACGGCGGATGTGCTTCCCGTAATCTATGATGAATATGGAAATAGGGCGGTGATGGGGAAGCGAATAGGCAAAAAAGGTTATCCATCATATGGAACAACTGGGGACTTATTTCTTGACTTTGACCAACTTGGTAATGAAAGTATTTTGCTAGAAGTTTCACCAATTCTGGGTAAAAAAATCGATGTTAGTAATGCAAATCACTTACCAGAGGATGCGAAATTAACACCTCCTATTAAAGGAACAGATGACAACATTGACGCTTTGGTAAATGATGGTCAGTTAAAAAATGTTATTAAAAGTAAGAATGGAAGTACTAATGTAGAGATAGTTTATAACCTTCAAATTATTAGAGGGAGTTATTCAGAATGGAAATAATCCTTTATTAATCAGGGGGGGGCTTATGGATAATATGGCAGAAAAAAATCGGCAAGGAATATTATATCGTGATATAATATAAACAGAAAAAAATGGATTCGTTTTCATTTAGATGCAGAGGTGACAGTTAATGAAGAAAACAAAACTTGCAATTATAGCTGTATTAATTATCTTAGTTTCAGGAGGGGGATACTGTATGACAAAGTGGATTGAACATCAAAATTCGCCATATAATGTTAGTGATGTTTTGGACGACAAAGGAGTGAAACTTTACAAACGAGGATTTCGTTTGTTAGAAGAACAACTGGCAACTTACATTAAAGAGCATTACTCTGGTGTCAGTAAAATAGAGTTTTCACCAATTTTTGTTCAAGGTGGGGATGGGCAGAGCATGTTTCATGCCAATGTTGTTCCTGTCATTTATGATACTCATGGTAATAAAGTCTATTTAGGTCGAACAGTTCAAAATTTCGGTTATGCTAGTTATGGAGATTATGGTGATGTCAGATTGGATTTTAATGGATTTGATGAAGAAATAATTGAGCTAAGAGTAGGAGATGATTTTATTGATATTGCAGGCAATAAAAAACTCCCTGAGGAAGTCAAACTATCATCTAACCCCAAGATGGATGAAAACATTGAAGCGCTTGTTAAAGATGGACAGCTGAAGGACGTGGTTAAAAGTGAGGAAGGTAGTCCAAGTGCAGAGGTTATTTATAATACAGAAATCAAGAAAGGATATCATTGGGAATGGCATTAAATGATGAACAGGTACAGGAATTACAAGTTGATGTGTTAAAAATAATAAAAGAAAAAAATGTTAATGAACAATTTGGTCTTGAAAGAAGCGGAAAGAAATACCAATTAATCAACGAAGTCAACGAAACCACCCAAGCCATTGCTGTTGCGCCTCTTGATAAGGAAGGACACCCAGATTATAGTCAAACTACTATTGTTGTTGCCGGAACTCAAGCTCCCGATGGAGACATTAATAATCATGTTATAGAGTCTGGATTTAATGCAGTAACAGCAAGAGTTCAATTAACAGAACAGACAAAGGATGTTCGAGAATTTTATAATCAATCATTAGCTAGTGCTAAAAAAATGGCTGGTAAAGGACAAGAAGTTAATATTAGTAATATGTCGGGATTTAGTCAAGCAGGACCAGCTGTTGCTAAAGTAGCTGCGGAAATGAAAGTCCAGAAGATTACAAATTTCATGGATTGGGGTGCATGGGCTTCTTTGTACAAGAATTCGTCCGATTATAAGGGGATTAGTAATGAAGAATTAGCATATCTTAATAAGCACTTACACTCATACAGTGATCAAGGGAAAGATTTAACAAGTTGGGATGGTCACGGGGGGATTATTCCATATGGTAAAGTGTTTACTGTCGAAGGTAAACATCATAATGCTGGTTTACCCAAGATTAAAGGTAATAGTCCAGATTTTGAGTGGTATGAAAAAAATCTTCTATTTTGTTCAGGAATGTCGAAGAGCCAAGTTGAAAGAATTGTAGACAAAATATTAAGCAAATCTAGTATTGATAATGCTTATAAAACAATGGCTAGACCAGAATTGATCGAACGCTATGAAGTAGAATACGGTCCTTTCGCTCCTGAGCCAACTAAACAAGATTTGATTTCTTTAAATATCAAACAAATCAAAGAATTAAAGGATTCCTTGAAGACTAGTTCCGGTAGTAAAAAAATTAGTTTAAGAGAAGAATTGGTCCGAGTAAGTGCGGAAACCACGAAACTTCAAGCTGAGGTTTACGAGGAAGAAATTAAATCAAAAATTGAATCTGCAAAGGAAAATGTTTCTCAAAAAATTTCATCCCTTAAATCTGAAGCATATAGTATTGCTCGTCATTTACCATCTAGTGAAGTAGAGGCTCTATTATCTGAATTAACTTTGGATACTGCATGGAACAGTGGCAAAGAGACAAAAACTATCACTGCAGCAAGCGACTATAAGAATACAATGTCTCAGATTTCAGATAATCTGAATAAGGTTGCTGATAGAATTATTGAAAGTGATCAAATAGGTGCCAAGATTTTTAGCAATTAAAAGGAGTTAATGAATGATTGAACCGAATACTGAAGATCGATTAGAAGCAGAGCGCATAAAAACTGAATACATGAAAGTTCAAGAACGATTGGCAATCCAGGCTCTAGTTTCAGCAACAAAAGGTGTCCTAATGGCCGAAGGGGCTATTTTACAAACTTGGCTGGCTAATCAGGCGTTTAAAATGCAGAATTTCGCCACTTCTCAAGTACCTGCTTCCCTAGAAGGAGGATTAACAGGGGGTGCTGCTGATGCCATCAAAAAAATTTTAACAGAAGTACCTAAACCTGATCTTTCCAGTCCAATACTTTAGGAGAATTCATGAATATCAATGATAAAATTAGTAAAGTCGAGAGTGATCATCAAGCTTTTAGAAGGAAAGTGGCGGATTATGAATTGGATTATCAAGATATGAAGCGAGAGGCAAAAAGACTATCTGAATCTATGACCGATCTTATCATCTCCTTTTGTCATAACAACAATCAAGAACTTCCAATACATGAATTGCGGCTATTAGAAGAAATAGAGATAACTTTGAAAAGAGTATTTCTAGGTTTGAAACTAGATTAAGCCAAACATATCAAGAGGAAAATAAACTTTACAATAAAAGTATGGAATCTCTTGAAAATATGAAAAAGAAGCTATGACACTGATGACTGTTTATACCACTCTCTAGTATAGTTCACTCGTTCCTCCTGTCTGAAAATTTTTGTAAATTACAAACTGAAAACAAATCAGAATTCGAAAGCGTTTTCCTTGAATCTAAATTAGGCCAGGAGTATAATAGAGAGTGGAAAAAGTACATTAAAAAGGAGTGTGTCATGATGATCATTAGTGTGATTTTTGCTGTAGCTTACTTCTTGCTGGTTGCCCTTGTTGCGGCTCTTGTTTTCCGAGCGATAGGAAAAATATTTGAGCTCTTCGATGGCTACCTGATGTACCATTAAGAGATAAACAAGTCCACTCACTATGAGTGGTTTTTTACTATAGAGCGGAGATAATTATGAAAACGGAATATGAAAAGATGATTGCTGGCGAGTTTTACAGTCCCATGGATCCAGAATTGAGGAAGTTGGCACAAGAAGCTCGGGCCAAGCAATTTGCCTTTAACCAAGAAGCAGACGGTGAGAAGCGGAGTCAACTCATAAAAAGTTGGTTCGGGTCAACTGGAGAAAATCTATCCTTGGACCCCTTCTTGGCTTGTGACTATGGGGTCAATATCCACTTGGGAGAGAATTTTTATGCCAACTGGAACCTAACCATGCTGGATGTCTGCCCGATCAGGATCGGAAAGAATGCCATGATTGGCCCCAATTGCCAATTTCTCACCCCTCTCCATCCGCTAGATCCGCATGAACGGAATGCAGGAAAAGAATATGGAGCTCCGATAACGATAGGAGATAACTTCTGGGCGGGTGGTGGAGCTATCATCCTTCCAGGCATAACCTTAGGCGATAATGTCGTCGTCGGAGCAGGAGCAGTGGTGACCAAATCATTCGGGAATAACGTAGTTCTAGCTGGAAATCCAGCCAAAATCATTAAGGAAATAGAGGTGAAAGAATGAGGTTTTACTTTATCGGAGGTCTCGGAAGTAACGAAAATCATATGAGCGAATTTGCTTCCTACTTTCCTTTTCCCATCACCTATCTAGATCCCTATAGGGTGAAACTGGAATCTGCAAAAGATATAGTAGATTGGTTTAAAGCCCATGCGGATTCTAATGAAAATACTTGTATCATTGCCCATTCACTAGGTGGAGATTTGGCTCGATACCTAGCATCCAATGAGCCACAAATTACTCACCTGGTTCTGCTAGATGGCGGCTATCTTGATATGGACCAGGTCTTACCACTAGAGCAGGAAATCGAAGAGACACTCGCCTATCTGAAGCAACAGGTTTTTCATCGCTAGAGGAAGCAGTTGCAAGTGAACTTGGTGACACTGACAAGCCTTCCCAAGCCGCTATAAAGGCCATCCAATCCAGTTATCGTTGGAATCCTGACCTCCATCATTATGAACTGGATTTGGATCCACAAGCCGTTCTTTCCCTGCTGAGACTCAGACGGGAGCTTCGTTCTTTTCAAGCTCCACTAACGAAAACCAAGGCCTTATTCATCGGACCTAAATACGAAGATGAGCCCGATTGGAGAGCTAGAGCACTTGAAAATTTAGATCCTTCTATCAAGAAGGTACTCTTAAAGGATCTCGGTCACGATTTTTATACAGTAGTTCCTAATCTTGTCAGCAAAGAAATCATCAATTGGCTTCAGAATTGTTCATAAATAACTTATATACAGAAGTTGCTCTAACTAATCGTCTAATAATTTCCGAACATTAATTCAATAATCAGCATTCTAATTGAATCGACTCCGTATCTTTGCTATAATCTTGAATGGAAACGTCGGAAGACGAAGTGATGACGCATCACGATTTAAAATTTAGAAACGAGATTCCAATCCGTATGTTAAACGAATTTCCAATCTTTGATTACGAAGATATTCAATTAATCCCTAACAAGTGTATTATCAAAAGTCGTGCAGAAGCTGACACGACAGTTCAGTTTTGGTAAGCACACCTTCAAGCTACCAGTGGTACCTGCCAACATGCAGACTATCCTGGATGAGGATGTGGCCGAGCAACTGGCTAAAGGGGGCTATTTTTACATTATGCACCGCTTTGACGAAGCTTGTCGCATTCCCTTTATCAAACGTATGCACGATCAGGGCTTAATTGCTTCCATTTCAGTTGGAGTAAAAGACTATGAATACGACTTTGTGACTCAACTCAAGGACGACGCACCAGAATACATCACCATCGATATCGCTCACGGACACTCAGATAGTGTCATCCAAATGATCCAGCATATCAAGAAGGAATTACCAGATACCTTTGTCATAGCAGGAAATGTCGGAACTCCAGAAGCTGTTCGTGAGTTGGAAAACGCTGGAGCAGATGCTACCAAGGTCGGGATCGGACCTGGTAAGGTCTGCATTACCAAAGTGAAGACTGGATTTGGTACTGGCGGTTGGCAGTTAGCCGCCCCTTCGTTGGTGTTCAAAAGCAGCGCGCAAACCCATTATTGCAGATGGTGGCATTCGGACCCATGGAGATATTGCGAAATCCATTCGTTTTGGTGCTAGCATGGTCATGATCGGTTCTCTCTTTGCAGGTCACATTGAAAGCCCAGGGAAGACTGTTGAAGTCGACGGGGAAGCCTTTAAAGAGTATTATGGATCTGCTTCAGAGTACCAAAAAGGCGCCTATAAAAATGTTGAAGGTAAGAAAATCCTGTTACCAGCCAAAGGTCATCTGCAAGATACCTTGACAGAAATGGAGCAAGACTTGCAAAGTTCTATTTCCTATGCTGGAGGTCGCAAGGTTGCTGATCTCAAGCATGTCGATTATGTCATCGTAAAGAATTCGATTTGGAATGGTGACTCTCATTAAAACTACAATTACTTATTTATCTTGCGGATTGGCGCAAGGTCTCTACAAGGTGCCGGAACACCTAACAATAAGTAAGTCTTAGATTGATCCAGGGATACTTGGATTCTGTAGAGGCTTACTTGGTAAGTCTCTATTTTTTGTTCCAAACTGTTCAGGAGAAAACATGAAATTATTAGAAGAACGTATATTGAAAGACGGAAATGTCCTGGGAGAGAATATCCTCAAGGTCGATTCCTTCTTGACCCACCAAGTGGATTACCAGTTGATGAAAGAAATTGGGAAGGCTTTTGCGGACCGGTTTAAAGATGCTGGTCTGACCAAGGTTGTGACCATTGAAGCTTCCGGAATCGCTCCTGCCCTCTATGTGGCAGAAGCTTTGGAACTTCCCATGATCTTTGCTAAAAAGCCAAGAATATTACCATGAATGAAGGGATTTTGACAGCAGAAGTCTATTCCTTTACCAAGCAAGTGACCAGTACGGTTTCCATTGCTAGCAAGTTTTTAACACCAGATGATCGCGTCTTAATCGTTGATGACTTTCTGGCAAATGGCCAAGCTGCTAAGGGCTTGATCCAGATCATCGAACAAGCTGGTGCGAGTGTTGAAGCAGTCGGTATCGTCATCGAGAAATCTTTCCAGGATGGCCGTGGACTACTTGAAGAACTCGGATATCCAGTTGTTTCACTTGCTCGTTTGGACCGCTTTGAAAGTGGTCAGGTTGTATTTAAGGAGGCAGACATCTAATGCAAAAACAAGAAAACCATTCACAGGCAGCCATTCTAGGGTTGCAACACCTATTGGCCATGTATTCGGGCTCTATTCTAGTACCGATTATGATTGCGGGCGCTTTGGGATATAATGCCCAGCAACTAACCTATCTCATCTCTACAGATATCTTTATGTGTGGGGTAGCCACCTTCCTGCAATTGCAGTTAAACAAACATTTCGGGATTGGTCTTCCGGTCGTCCTTGGGGTGGCCTTCCAGTCTGTAGCACCTCTTAGCATGATTGGGGCTAGCCATGGTAGTGGGGCCATGTTTGGTGCCTTGATTGTTTCCGGGATTTATGTGGTTCTGGTCTCAGGTTTCTTCTCTAAAATCGCTAACCTTTTCCCATCCATTGTGACGGGATCTGTCATTACGACCATTGGTTTGACATTGATTCCAGTCGCCATTGGAAACATGGGTAACAATGCTGAAGAACCAACAGTTCAAAGTCTGATTTTAGCTGTGATTACCATCCTCATCATTCTGGTGGTCAACATCTATACAACTGGCTTTATCAAATCCATCTCTATTTTGATTGGGTTGATCGTTGGGACAGCCATCGCAGCTTCAATGGGCTTGGTGGACTTCGCACCAGTAGCACAAGCTCCAGTTGTTCACGTTCCAACACCATTCTTCTTTGGAGCTCCTAAGTTTGAAATTACTTCAATCGTTATGATGTGTATCATCGCAACTGTTTCCATGGTTGAATCGACTGGCGTCTATCTTGCTCTTTCAGATATTACAAAAGATCCAATTGATAGCACGCGCCTTCGTAATGGCTACCGTGCTGAAGGATTGGCCGTTCTTCTCGGTGGTATTTTCAATACCTTCCCATACACTGGATTCTCACAAAATGTCGGCTTGGTGAAATTGTCTGGTATCAAGACCCGTCTTCCAATCTACTATGCGGCTGGTTTCCTCGTTCTTCTTGGGCTCCTGCCTAAGTTTGGAGCTTTGGCGCAAATCATCCCAAGTCCAGTACTTGGTGGAGCTATGTTGGTCATGTTTGGTTTTGTGTCTATTCAAGGGATGCAGATCCTTGCGCGTGTTGATTTTGAGCACAATGAGCACAATTTCCTCATCGCAGCTGTATCGATCGCAGCAGGGGTAGGGTTAAACAACAGCACACTCTTTAATGGCTTACCAAGCGCCTTTAAAATGTTCTTTGCAAATGGAATTGTCGTTGCCAGCGTTTTGGCAATCATTCTTAATGCTATCTTAAATCGCAATAAAAAATAGTCTTAAAGAACTGAGGATCTGTTTGATCTTCAGTTTTTGATTTTTTTTGACATTTAAAGAGACATATAGTAGAGTGGTAAGAGAAAATTTCACCTTGATAAGAAGAGAGTATCATCCATGTATCTAACCCATCATTTTAAAGAGCGCTTGCGTTTGTTTATCAGTCTATTTATTCCTCTCCTGGTTTATCAACTCGCCAACTACTCTGCTAGTTTTGTTGATACAGCCATGACGGGGCAATACAATACCTTGGACTTAGCAGGAGTCTCGACTGCCACTAGTCTCTGGAACCCCTTTTTTACTTTTTTAACGGGGATTGTATCAGCTTTAACACCAATTATCGGTCATCATTTAGGGCAGGGGAATAAAAAACGAATAGCTTCTGATTTTTATCAATTTATCTATCTCTCTTTCATGATGGCTGTCCTCTTGATTGCTTTTGTCTTGCTGATAGCACCGATTGTCCTAAGAATAATTGGTCTAGAAAGTGTCGTAGCTGGGATAGCGACCCGTTATTTAGCCTTTCTCTCTCTGGGGATTTTGCCTCTTTTACTCCTTAGTGTGGTCCGTTCCTTGCTGGATACCTTGGGCCTCACTCGCTTGTCCATGTACCTCATGCTCCTCTTATTGCCTTTAAATGCAAGTTTCAACTACATGTTGATCTATGGAGCTTTTGGTCTACCTAAGCTAGGAGGAGCGGGAGCAGGACTGGGCACATCCTTAGCTTACTGGGTTCTCCTCATCATTGCTTTCTTGATTTTTTTCAAACATCCTAAAGTAGCTATCTACCAACTATGGAATATCCAACCTCTCAACCTCAAAGAGATGAAAGAGACAATCCGACTCGGCTTACCGATTGGAGGGATTGTGTTTGCAGAAGTGATTATTTCTCTGTAGTGGGCTTGCTCATGGCTAAATTCCCATCTATGACCATTGCCAGTCACCAATCGGCTATGAACTTCTCAACCCTTATGTACGCTTTCCCAGCTAGCATCTCCAATACCATGGCCATTATTGTATCCTTTGAGATTGGGGCTGGTCGTCCCGATGTCGTTCGTCAATATTGCCGGATTGGACGCTGGACAGCCTTTGGGTTTTCCATCTTTACCCTTACTTTCCTCTATCTGTATCGCTATCAAGTGGCGGGTCTCTATGGAAGTGACTCAGAATTTATTCATCAGACAGCAATTTTCATGACCTATAGCCTGCTGTTCCAAATAGCAGATACAGTCGCAGCACCGATTCAAGGGATTCTTCGGGGGTACAAGGATACTACCGTTCCCTTCTTACTTGGTGTCTTTAGTTACTGGTGTGTCTCTATTCCCTTGGGGATCTTTTTAGACCATGTCACTAACCTAGGTCCGTATGCTTACTGGATTGGCTTAATTTCTAGCATTGTCGTTAGTGGTATTTGTTACCAGATGCGACTATGGCAGATTCAAAAGAAATACCAAATTTCTTAAAAGAGGCTGGGACAAAAGTCCTAGCCTCTCAATTGTCTTTGGATTATCGAGCAAAACGCAGTGGTTGAGTGGGCTCTACTACGCTGATTTCATCAGCTTTTACAGCCCTACTCAACTGTGCGGAGGTGGGACGACGAAATCGAATTCTAACGAATTACCAATTTCTGTCCCACTCTCTTATTTAGTGCGCATCTCACCTTGAGGGAAGTAGGTTCCTTCAGGCATATCATTGATAATGACATGAACAGCAGATTGGGGAGCACCTGTATTCCGAACGACAGCCTCGGTTACTTCCTTGGCCAAAGCTTTCTTTTGTTCCAAGGTGCGCCCTTCGAATAAATCAATACGTACAAATGGCATTGCGCCACCTCCTTCATAAATTTTAACCTTATTTTATCACATTTTAGGATACAAAGCTGGGCAAAAATATGGTAAAATATAATGAAATACTTTTAGAGAGAACAGAAGGAAAATGGCACAATTATATTATAAATATGGGACTATGAACTCAGGTAAAACCATCGAAATTTTGAAGGTAGCCCATAATTATGAAGAGCAAGGCAAGGGCGTCGTCATCATGACTTCCGCAATCGACACGCGTGATGGAGTGGGAGTAGTTTCTAGCCGGATCGGTATGAAACGAGAAGCCATGGCCATCGAAGACGAGACAGATATCTTCGGTTATATCCAAAGGCTAGAAAAGAAACCTTACTGTGTCTTAATCGATGAAGCTCAGTTTCTCAAACGCCATCATGTTTATGACTTGGCGAGAGTCGTTGATGAACTAGATGTGCCCGTCATGGCTTTTGGCCTCAAAAATGATTTCCGAAACGAACTATTTGAGGGTTCTGAACATTTGCTGTTGCTAGCGGACAAGATCGAAGAAATCAAGACCATCTGCCAATACTGTTCTCGTAAAGCGATCATGGTTTTGCGCACTCAAGCGGGCAAACCCGTCTATGATGGAGAACAGATCCAAATCGGTGGACACGAGACCTATATCTCGGTTTGCCGCAAACATTATTTTGATCCAGATATACCAACTGAAAGCGTCTAGAATGTTTTAGAGAGGATAATAATGTCTATTTGTTTAAAAGATATTACAATAGAGAATTATTTTGACGTTTTGAATCTAGAAGTTCATCCAAATCAAAGGAATTTTATTGCATCCAATTCTATTAGTTTAGCTGAAGCCTATGTATATGATAAAAATGGTGATTTTATAGCTCCCTTAGCAGTTTATGATAAGGAAGTATTAGTTGGTTTTGTTATGATTGCCTATGACCAGAAAATTGGGATCAGCAAAGGGAACTACTTGTTATTTCGTTTTATGATCGATAAACGATTTCAAGGTTTAGGCTATTTTAAACCGACTATGGATGCAGTCATTGACTTTGTTCGAACAGAGCCAGCTGGAAAAGCAACAAGTCTTTGGTTATCTTATGAACCGGAAAATAATCAAGCGAGATATTGCTATCTCCATTATGGATTTAAAGAAACTGGCGAAGTCATAGAAAACGAAATTGTAGCAATCTATGATCTAACAACCAAGAATTAAGGAGCAAACATGAATATCTATGATCAACTACAAGCTGTAGAAGACCGATACGAAGAATTAGGAGAATTATTGAGTGACCCAGATGTGGTCTCTGATACCAAACGCTTTATGGAGCTTCAAAAGAAGAGGCATCCACTCGTGATACGGTGACAGCCTACCGTGAGTACAAGCAAGTCCTTCAAAATATCGTCGATGCTGAAGAAATGATTAAAGAATCAGGCGGAGATGCGGACTTGGAAGAAATGGCTAAGCAAGAGCTAAAAGATGCTAAGGCTGAAAAAGAAGAATACGAAGAAAAACTGAAAATCTTACTTCTTCCAAAAGATCCAAACGATGACAAGAATATTATCTTGGAAATCCGTGGAGCAGCAGGAGGAGACGAAGCACAATTGTTTGCTGGTGACCTCTTGCAGATGTACCAAAAATACGCGGAAAGCCAAGGTTGGCGCTTTGAAGTCATGGAAGCTTCCTACAATGGCGTTGGTGGGATCAAAGAAGTCGTGGCCATGGTCTCTGGTCAATCGGTTTATTCGAAACTCAAGTATGAATCTGGTGCCCACCGAGTGCAACGGGTTCCTGTGACAGAAAGCCAAGGGCGTGTCCATACCTCAACTGCCACAGTTCTGGTCATGCCAGAAATCGAAGAAGTCGAGTACGACATTGATCCAAAAGACCTTCGGATTGATATCTACCACGCATCTGGTGCGGGTGGACAGAACGTCAACAAGGTCGCAACAGCCGTTCGTATCGTCCACTTGCCTACCAACATCAAGGTCGAGATGCAGGAAGAACGGACACAACAGAAGAACCGTGAAAGCCATGAAGATCATTCGTGCGCGTGTGGCTGACCACTTTGCTCAGATTGCCCAAGACGAGCAAGACGCTGAGCGGAAGTCCACTATCGGTACTGGTGACCGTTCAGAGCGGATCCGGACTTATAACTTCCCTCAAAACCGTGTGACCGATCACCGGATTGGCTTGACCCTTCAAAAACTGGATACTATCTTATCTGGTAAACTGGACGAAGTGGTCGATGCTTTGGTCTTGTATGATCAAACACAAAAACTAGAAGAGTTGAACAAATAATGTTGTTGGGACCATTATTAGCTCAGTATGAAGAAGCATTAATAGCCGTCGGAGAGGAAGCAGAAAGCCTCTCCTTCGCGTATCGAGCTTTAAAAAACTGGAGCTTTACAGACTTTGTCCTTGCCTTGCAAAAAGAAGCGGAAGCAGAGGACCAGAACTTGCTTGAATCCGTCTTTGATCAGTTGAAACATCACGTCCCTGCCCAGTATATTATTGGCAGCGCAGAATTCTGTGGCCGTGTTTTTACAGTTGATGAGCGCGTGCTGATCCCACGACCAGAGACAGAGGAGTTGGTGGATCTCATACTGGAGGAAAACGATGAGGAAGCCTTACGAGTTCTAGATATCGGAACAGGTAGTGGGGCCATCGCTATTAGCTTAGCCCTTGCTAGACCTACCTGGCAGGTTCAAGCTAGCGATGTATCAGAAGAAGCTTTATCCCTTGCTCAAGAAAATGCCAAGCAGCTAGAAGCAGTCCTTGAATTCAAGTTGTCAGATGTACTGGACGAACTAGAAGGTCCCTATGACCTGATTGTGTCCAACCCACCCTATATCTCTCGTGATGATCTAGAAGAAGTCGGAGCCAATGTATTAGCCTCTGAACCCCACTTAGCTCTCTTTGCAGACCGTGATGGATATGCCATCTACGAAAAGATTGCCCAACAGGCACCAAGTGTTTTAACAGCAGATGGAAAGATTTATCTAGAAATCGGCTATAAGCAAGGAGGAAAAGTAAAAGAGCTCTTTCAAGAAGTATTTCCCAACAAACGCATTAGCGTTCTGAAAGACCAATTTGGACAAGATAGAATGGTAGTAGTAGACAATGGATCTATTTGAAAAAGAATTAGAAGCTGGTCACGCAGTTGTCTTACCGACAGAAACCGTCTATGGCCTCTTTGCCAAGGCTCTGGATGAAACAGCGGTTGATCAGGTATATGCTCTAAGCAACGCCCTCGCGAAAAGGCTATGAACCTCAATATTTCCAGTGAAGCAGGAATTCGATTTTATTCGAAAAACCAACCATCCTACCTGTCCAAATTGATTGCAAGTTTCTTACCAGGGCCTTTAACCATCATCCTTGAGGCTAATGAAGAAGTCCCAAGCTGGATCAATTCTGGGATGGCTACAGTTGGATTTCGGATGCCAGCTCATCCAAAAACATTGGAATTAATCTGTAAAACAGGTCCCTTGATCGGACCTTCTGCCAATCTATCTGGGAAAGCTAGTGGAACCCAGTGCCAGCAAATTCTTAAGGAACTTGGCCATGGTGTTTTAGGACTTGAAGACGATAGCTTTCTAACTGGACAAGACTCAACTATTCTAGACCTTTCGGGTTCTAAAGCCCGAATCTTGCGTCAGGGTGCCATTACACGTTCGGAGATCCTTGAGCGTGTACCAGAGATTCCTTTCTAGGAGGAAGAAGATGTTACGTAACCTTTTATTAACGGATGTGGAGTCTTTAAGTCATATTAACGAGCAAGCATTAGGCTACTCTTATTCTACTGAGAAAACAGCCCAGCAACTGCTTGGTTATGTTCATGCAGAAGCTGACCAATCTCTTTACTCGGATCCAGGTTTTAATGTTCTGGCTCTTGCTGTTTTACCAGATCAGCAAGGAAAAGGCATCGGGAAAACCTTGCTCCAAGGATTAGAAGAAGAAGCCAAACGAAGAGGATACACTTTTATTCGCTTAAACTCTGCTGACTACCGCACTGAGGCTCATGCTTTCTACGAACATGTCGGTTATAGCTACGATAAGCTACAAAAACGTTTTATAAAATTTATTTAAGGAGAAGACCTATGATTTTTGACAAAGAAGATTACAAAGCCTATGATGCGGACCTATGGAATGCCATCGCAAAAGAAGAGGAGCGCCAGCAAAACAATATCGAGTTGATTGCTTCTGAGAACGTCGTTTCAAAGGCAGTTATGGCAGCTCAAGGATCTATTCTAACCAATAAATATGCCGAAGGCTACCCTGGTCGTCGTTACTACGGCGGAACAGATGTTGTCGATGTGGTTGAAAGCTTAGCCATCGATCGCGCTAAGGAAATCTTTGGAGCTAAGTACGCTAATGTTCAACCGCATTCAGGAAGTCAGGCCAACTGCGCTGCCTATATGGCCTTGATTGAGCCTGGCGATACAGTTATGGGGATGGATTTGGCTGCAGGAGGACATTTAACTCACGGTGCCTCTGTGAGCTTCTCAGGTCAAACCTATCACTTTGTTTCCTACAGCGTAGATCCTGAGACAGAGCTCTTGGATTTTGACGCCATCTTAAAACAAGCCCAAGAAGTGAAGCCAAAACTCATCGTTGCAGGTGCATCAGCCTACTCTCAGATTATAGATTTCTCAAAATTCCGTGAGATTGCGGATGCAGTAGGAGCAAAGCTCATGGTTGACATGGCCCATATCGCTGGCTTGGTAGCAGCAGGTCTTCACCCAAGCCCAGTTCCTTATGCACATATCACGACCACGACCACCCACAAGACCCTTCGTGGCCCTCGTGGTGGCTTGATCTTGACTAATGACGAGGAGTTAGCTAAGAAAATTAACTCTGCCATCTTCCCTGGTATTCAAGGAGGCCCTTTGGAGCATGTCATCGCAGCTAAAGCAGTAGCCTTCAAGGAAGCACTGGATCCAGCCTTTAAAGAGTATGCAGCGAACGTCATTAAAAATAGTCAGGCTATGGCGGATGTCTTCTTACAAGATCCTGATTTCTGTGTCATTTCAGGCGGAACTGAGAACCACCTTTTCCTTGTCGATGTGACGAAAGTCGTTGAAAATGGGAAAGTGGCGCAAAACTTGTTGGATGAAGTCAACATTACCCTCAACAAGAACTCTATTCCTTATGAAACCTTGTCACCATTCAAGACCAGTGGAATTCGAATTGGGGCAGCAGCCATCACCGCTCGTGGTTTTGGAGTAGAGGAGAGCCGTACTGTTGCTGACTTAATTATCAAGGCGCTGAAGAATGCAGATAAGGAAACTGTATTAGAAGAAGTGCGTGCTCAAGTCAAAGCCTTGACAGATGCCTTCCCACTTTACGAGGACTAAACCTTCTTATGGATATTTACGTAAAAAAAGCCATCATTCATCAATTTAGCCCAGATGATACCGATCTTTATCTAGCAGACAAATTCCTGAATATCACCCCCAAAATTGAGGAATACTTGCGCAAAAAGATTGAGCGGGTCTATTCCGATGAGGCGAAGACCGGCTTTATCGAGGAAGACAATCCATTCCTTGAGATGATAACGGATGATCTCCTAGAAACTTCAGTAGCCATAGCCAATCGCTGGAAAGAAGAATTTGTCGTCTCTGAGAATCAAAAAACCAACGATCTGGTGTTTATCCAATTCTCGAAAGAAGGGGTTGATCATTTTGCCTTTCTTCGGATCGCTTTACGGGAAACCTTGACCCATCTTGGTGGGGAAGTGGATAATCCGATTAAGTTGACGCAAAACAATCTACCTGGCTTTGGAACGGGTGCTGATGAAGCCTTGGTTATCAATCTTCAAAGCCGTAAGTACCACTTGATTGAAAAACGAATCAAGTACAATGGGACGTTCTTGAACTATTTTTCCGAGAATCTCCTCCAGGAGCAACCTAAGATTTCACCTAAAAAATCGATCAAAGAAATCGAAAAAACAGCCAAATGGATTGCTGAGAACTTCCAACAAGATGATTTTCAGTTCCAATCCAAGGTCAAATCAGCAATTTTCAACCAACTGGAAGAAGAGAATGAACTGTCACCTGAAAAGTTAGCCAATGATTTGTTTGATAACAATCTAACGGCTCGACTCAGTTTTGTCGATCAGGTGAAAGAGACTATTCCAGATCCTGTTCGCTTCGATGAGATTGATGCCAGCCGCCAATTGAAGAAATTTGAAAACCAAAAACTCTCCCTTTCAAACGGAATTGAGCTTTTGGTCCCTAACCATGTTTACGAAGATGCTGAATCGGTAGAGTTCATTCAGAATGAAAATGGGACCTACTCGATCCTCATCAAGAATATAGAGGACATTCAGAATAAATAATGATGAAACGAATAATAAAAATTTTCTTTTGCCTCTTGCTCGTCTTTTTCATATACAAGGGCTATCAGATACACCGGGATGTCAAACAGGTCATGACTTATCGTACCTTAGTGCGTGAAGTACTGGCTGAGGAAGATACTAGTACTAATGAAGATCTGATCCTTGCTATGATTTATACAGAGACCAAAGGCAAGGAAGATGATGTCATGCAGGCCAGTGAAAGTGCAACAGGCCAGACAAATTCTATCACCAATAACAAAGAAAGTATCCGCCAAGGAATTCAAACCCTCTCTGAGAATCTGCGAAAAGCAAAGGAGAAGGGAGTCGATCCCTGGACAGCAGTTCAGGCTTATAATTTCGGCCAGGATTACATTGAATATGTAGAAAAAAATGGCGGGAAAAACAGCCTTGAATTAGCTCGTAAATACTCAAAAGAAGTGGTTGCACCGAGTCTTGGTAATGTCACAGGGAAGACCTATCTTTATCTCCATCCTATTTCATTTTTACATGGCTCAGAGCTCTACGTTAATGGGGGAAATTATTATTATTCACGTCTCGTTGAAACGAATCAGTTCATCATGAAACTATTTTCCTGGTTCTAATACAAGCAGTCACTCTAAACAAGGGAAGAATCCCTTGTTTTTTTATGGAGCAAACTGTCATCTATTTATAAAGAAGCTGTAAGCCCGTCATAAGATAAAAAGGATAAACTAGTTGGGATGCAAAGGGATAAAACCTGCTTCCTTTTTCTGTAGGTTTATATTAAAAATTTAAGTCCTAAAAAAAAACCAATTTTCATTGGCTTTTTAATCTGTTACTTCAATCGTGAAATAAGGGATTCGTAAAATTGTTCCCAAGAGGCCTAAAAATGGAACCCAAGGAGATGACTTAATGACAGCTGTTTGACCAGCTTTTACAATAACCTCCTTCGTTGGAGTAATAGAACCTGCTTGATTTACATGAACTTTAACGAAGTCAAGACCTTCAGGAAGAGGAAGTGTCACAGTTTCATCTTTACTTAACCTAGCAACACATTCACCATTAAAATAAACATTTGCCTTTTGAACAACACCAACAAGACCTGTTTGACGCGATACTGTAATTTCTGACATTTTGTTTCTCCTAAACTTTAAAAGTATTTTAATTAATAATTCATAATAATAACGATAACCTTATCATAGCATTGTTCTCTTTAAGAATCAAGTTAATTCTTATACTAAAGATAGTGTATGTATCTATTAGAATAGATTCTTTAAATTAAGTTTAAATCATAAATAATTACTCTTGAAGAACTTACAAATTTATGCTATTATCATGTTAAAAAAAATATCTCATTCTGTTATAAATTATGAAAGAAACAATTGTATATACACAAATAATTATATTTTTAAAGTAGATAATAAGTCAGGAAATGTATTATGAAGATGTTTATACTTTCTATATTGGTTGCGTTTTTTTATATTATCTGATTAAAGCTCAATTTAAGAGTATTATTTTTAGATATTCTTATATTTTTCATTTGTAATAACTTCTCATTTGATTTTTTTCTTATTACTTCTACCAATAGAATTATTAATCGGACTTACTGGAGCAAGCATCTTATATACCTTTTTAAGAAGCTAAAAGGTAAAAGAAATCATGCAATTCTTCATGAAAAAAATTTTATTATTGGAATTGGTGAAGTTAATTCCTTACTTATCTTATTTACATGTGCATGAGCCTCGCTCCTCTCTTTCATATATTTATTATCGGAACAGAAGTAAGTTCTGGAAAAAAATGATTATAACCATCTTAAGTTTACTATGGGGAATTATATTAACATTTGCTCGGATTTATAGCAAACTTTTTGAAATGAATAGATCAATTATTTCCTATTAGATACATGTTTATAAATACTATTCAAATAAAAATCTCTATATGTATTTTCATCATTTTTTTGACTATGTAGTAAGTCAAAAAAATCACTTGAAAACATCAAGTGATTTTTTTGTATTTAAATAAATTTTTTTATGTATCTATCTAGAGATTAACTCTGACATCAAAAGGGCACTTGTAATATCATTCTGCGTTTCTAGTAATTTATTATTTTGCTCCAAAAGATTATTTTGTTTATAATTTGATTGTTTCAGTTCAGAGTAATGAGAGTGTTGTTGCTGAATGGAGAATTCTAGACTATCACGCAATTTCTTACCATCATCAGCCAGTTGAGATGAAAGGTTATCAACTGATTGATAAAGATTATTAATGGCGTAGAGCATCTGATCTTGGAATTGATCTGTTTTCATAAGATTGACACTTTCTTTCCATGTATCTGCCCGTCCCTCGTTTAATAACTGCCAAATAACCGATAAACTTTTAGAATCATGATACGTTTTTGGTAGTAATGCAATCATACTAGTACCGTTTTCAATTCTATTATTATAGTCTTGCAAAGCCCTATCCAGTGTTTTATCTAACTTAAAAACCTTTTCAATTGCTGCTTTAGGGTATCGATTTTCCCAAGCATCAGTTGTTTTTAGCAATTCTTTATTCTTATTATAGTCATTAATTAATTTATTTAAATAATCAGTAGAGATTGCGTCAGTAATTAATTGGTTATAAACATTCTTTTCAATAAATTCTGATAGAGGCTTATTTGTATACTCTTTTAAGACTGTTTGTGAGTGAATATAACGATCGTTAGCAATCTTTTTAGATTTTGATTCTGCTGAAGGATCTCTTACAAATTTTTCCCAAAGAGAAATAGTTAGTGGACTTGTGATAGTTGATAAAACTGCTGATGCAATTACAAATGCTATAAAGAATAAGAAGACATGAAATATATATTCCATGGGATTATATGGAGTTGACAGCGTGATTAGACTAATCAAAGGTTCTGATAGCCATTGTAAAAACTGCCAAATATTCATATTGTATACATTCAAACAAAAAATATACAACAAAACTAAACCAGATAGCATTGCAGATAAACTTAGTGTAAAGCAGCCTGGAGATTTTGTTTTACTAATCTGTTCTTTTGACCAGTTTAAAAAATATTCGGGATTCTCAACTTGTAGATTTTCTAAGAATATTTTACTATCATTCTTCCAAGACTTATCAAGTTTGGCTAAGTTAGTTTCTGCCATACTAATATTTTCGTTAATTTTATTATGTATAGCCTCCTTAACATCTTTTTGAGAAAAAGGTAATTTTTGTCCGATCATTGAGTTTGTTATTTGATATTGAGTTAGCCCGAGATCAAACAGATAGTCATTATACTGTTCTCTTTCTGATGCATAATAATAGTTGTTCCAAGCTAATTCTACTGGTTTTTTCTCAGCTACAGCCATAGAAATAACATCTTGTAAATGATGATTAGACAAATTATTTAATTGGTGACCTTTTAGGATTAACTGATTGTTTTCTTCCATAATATCCTCGTAAAATTAGTAGATTAATTATAATACTTAACACAAATCTCTTAATGAACGTTAAGTATTTATAACATAATAACTATAATAAAAATCACATTCTTTGTCAATATCATTAAAAAAACAACACAACAAAATCCTATCTTTTTATATCTCAAAAAAATATAAGGGTTCTGTTTGGATTTTTTTAACTAAAAACATAAGAAGAATTAGTATCTAGGGTGTTATATTTGATAATATAATATAGAGCAGTATATAAAATTAAGAAAACCATCAAAATAGGTTCTGATGGTTTCCGATCTTTATTCGTAATTATAATGCTGTTTCATTAATTAAATCACATAAATTTAGTACTATATACTATTCCCACTCAACAGTTGCAGGTGGTTTACTTGTGATATCATAGACGATGCGGTTGACGTGGTCAACTTCGTTTACGATACGTACAGAGATTTTTTGGAGTACTTCCCAAGGGATTTTGGCAAAGTCAGCTGTCATTCCATCGATAGAAGTGATAGCGCGGATGGCAATGGTATAGTCGTAAGTACGACCATCTCCCATAACACCTACGGAACGAACGCCAGTGTTAACAGTGAAGTATTGCCAGATATCGCGGTCAAGACCTGCTTTGGCAATTTCTTCACGAAGGATCGCATCGGATTCACGAACAGTTTCAAGTTTCTCTTCCGTGATTTCACCCATGACACGGATGGCAAGACCTGGACCTGGGAATGGTTGGCGCCATACGATGTGGTCTGGCATACCAAGCTCTGTACCAAGAGCACGAACCTCATCCTTGTAAAGAGTATTGAGTGGTTCAATCAGCTCGAACTGCATGTCTTCTGGTAGACCACCCACATTGTGGTGAGACTTGATGGTTTGAGCAGTATCCGTACCTGACTCGATCACGTCTGTATAAAGTGTACCTTGAGCAAGGAATTTCACATCTTTTAGCTTGCTTGCTTCGTCATCAAAGACATAAACAAACTCGTTCCCAATAATCTTCCGTTTTTTTGTTCTGGATCAGACACACCAGCCAATTTATCAAGGAAACGTTTTGCAGCGTCTGCTTTGACGATATTGAGACCAAACTTACCACCAAGCATATCCATCACTTGGTCAGCTTCTCCCTTACGAAGGAGACCGTGGTCTACAAAGATACAGATCAACTGATCACCGATGGCTTTTTTTGGAGAAGAACCCCAACTACAGAAGAGTCAACACCACCTGAAAGTCCGAGGAGAACACGTTTGTCTCCAACCTTTTTCACGGATTTGTTTGATTTGCATCTCGATGAAGTTATCCATAGTCCAGTCACCTTTGGCACCACAGATATTCAAGGCAAAATTACGAAGGATATCATAACCATGTACTGAGTGACGAACCTCTGGGTGGAATTGGATACCATAGATTTTCTTATCTGGATTTTCAATCGATGCATACGGACAGTCAGCAGAAGTACCTGTACGAACAAAGTCAGCCGGAATTTCTGTAACAGCATCCCCGTGGCTCATCAAGACCAATTGTTTGTCTGGTGTGCCTGCAAAGAGAGCAGAAGACTCCGTCAAGCTAAGCTCAGATTGACCATATTCACGGTTACCAGCATCGCCTGCAGGAACAACCTTCCCACCAAGCTTGTGAGTCAATAACTGCATCCCGTAGCAAATCCCTAAAATCGGAATTCCAAGTTCAAAAATCTCTGGATCAATATCGAAAGATCCTTCTTCATACACTGAGTTTGGTCCGCCTGAAAGAACGATCCCAACTGGATTGATTTCACGCACTTCAGCTGCAGTAATCTTGTGGCTCTTCAATTCTGAAAAGACACCGATCTCACGAATACGACGAGAGATGAGCTGATTGTACTGGCTACCGTAGTCAAGCACGATGATTTTTTCAACATCATGCAAATCAGTTGATAGGTTTGTCATCTTTTCCCCTTCTTCTAGAAAATTCTTTTCCTATATTCTAACACAAAAGCCCCTTCATTACCAATCAAGACTGACTAGGATTGAAGATTTAACAAAATTGCGCTACAATAGGTTATAACACACAGAAAGAGTAGCAAGATGATTCCAGCTTACATACAAATTCACGATCAAATTAAAGCCGAAATTGACCAGAAAATCTGGCAAATTGGACAACGCCTCCCTAGTGAGCGGGACTTGGCTGAGAAGTTCCAAGTGAGTCGCATGACCCTCCGTCAAGCTATTACACTTTTGGTAGAAGAAGGAGTACTGGAGCGCCGTGTTGGTAGTGGTACCTTTGTCGCTAGCACGCGCGTCCAGGAAAAGATGCGGGGGACGACTAGTTTTACTGAAATCATGAAGGCCCAAGGAAAGATCCCTTCAACACAGGTTATTTCCTACAAACGCACCATTCCTAGCCTTCAAGAAGTAGATAAGCTTGGTATCGAAAAGACTGAAACAATCGTTCGAATGGAACGGGTTCGTTATGCAGATGGTGTACCAGTGGTTTATGAAGTCACCTCGATTCCAGAAAAATTTATCAAAAACTTCAAACGGGAAGAAGTAACTAGCCATTTCTTCCAAACTTTGGAAGAGCACGGTTATCGTATCGGTAAATCTCAACAAACCATCTATGCTCGATTAGCCAAAGAGAAGATTGCTGAATATTTAGAAATCCCCAAAGGACAGGCCATCCTTGGATTGACTCAGATCTCATATTTTGATAATGGTGTCGCTTTTGAGTATGTAAAGAGCCAATATGTTGGAGAACGCTTTGAGTTTTACTTAGAAAATAATTAGATTTACATAATTGATATTACGTAATTCACAGAAGTCTTTCGCTAGGAAACATCAATCTAGTTTAGACCATTTGGAATCTGACTTTCTTGTTTCTCGTGAGTCAAAATAGGTAAGTCCCGCTAGTCTTTGGCGGGCTTTTTTGATATAATGAAAGGTATGGAAATTGAGAAAACCAACCGAATGAATGCGCTCTTTGAGTTTTACGCAGCGCTCTTGACAGACAAGCAAATGAATTATATCGAGCTCTATTACGCAGATGACTACAGCTTGGCTGAGATTGCGGAAGAGTTTGGGGTCAGTCGCCAGGCAGTTTATGATAATATCAAGCGGACAGAGAAAATTCTAGAGGATTATGAAATGAAGTTGCACATGTACTCGGACTACATTGTACGCAGCCAGATTTTTGATCAGATTTTAGAACGCTATCCGGAAGATACTTTTCTACAAGAGCAGGTTGAAATTTTATCAAGCATTGATAATCGGGAGTGATTATGAGCAGTCTGGTCATTTATCAAGGAATAGCTTGCGAACTATTAGTCGCAGAGGAAGTATTTCCTGCTCAACTACAGATTATCTCGCCCAATGATATCTCCAAAGCTATGCAAATAGGTTTTAGCTGTTGGGGATATCCAAATGAAATCATGAAAGAAGTCACACCCGAAGAACTAGAATGTTTGCAACATTTCGGACGATATCCACTGAATTGAAAAAATAGGAGAAAATAATGGCATTTGAAAGTTTAACCGAACGTTTACAGAACGTCTTTAAAAATCTTCGTAAGAAAGGGAAAATCTCTGAAGCGGATGTCCAAGAGGCAACCAAAGAGATTCGTCTAGCCCTCTTAGAGGCCGACGTCGCCCTTCCAGTTGTAAAAGACTTTATCAAACGCGTCCGCGAGCGTGCTGTAGGTCATGAAGTCATCGAAACCCTCAACCCTGCCCAACAAATCGTGAAGATTGTCGATGAAGAATTGACAGCGATTTTGGGTTCAGAAACAGCAGACATTATCAAATCTCCTAAGATTCCAACCATTATCATGATGGTCGGTCTTCAAGGGGCTGGTAAAACAACCTTTGCTGGTAAATTGGCCAACAAATTGGTCAAGGAGGAGAACGCACGTCCTTTAATGATTGCGGCCGATATCTATCGTCCAGCAGCCATTGACCAATTGAAGACGCTTGGTCAGCAGATTAATGTCCCTGTCTTTTCACTTGGTACAGAAGTCCCTGCAGTGGAGATCGTTCGTCAAGGTTTGGAGCAGGCGAGAGCCAACCACAATGACTATGTCTTAATTGATACAGCCGGTCGTCTGCAAATCGATGAAAAACTCATGGGCGAATTGCGTGATGTCAAAGCCCTTGCTGAGCCAAATGAAATCCTCTTGGTTGTCGATGCCATGATTGGTCAAGAAGCAGCCAATGTGGCGCGTGAGTTCAATGAACAACTCGAAGTGACCGGGGTCATCTTGACCAAGATCGATGGGGATACCCGTGGTGGTGCAGCCCTTTCTGTCCGTCAAATTACTGGGAAGCCAATCAAATTCACTGGTACTGGTGAAAAAATCACTGATATCGAAACCTTCCACCCAGACCGTATGTCTGGTCGGATCCTCGGTATGGGGGATATGCTGACGCTGATCGAGAAGGCTTCTCAAGAATACGATGAGAAACGTTCCCTTGAACTCGCTGAGAAGATGCGGGAAAATACCTTTGACTTCAACGATTTCATCGATCAGTTAGACCAAGTTCAAAACATGGGACCAATGGAAGATCTGCTCAAGATGCTTCCAGGTATGGCCAACAACCCAGCAATGAAGAACCTCAAGGTCGATGAACGAGAAATTGCTCGCAAACGTGCGATCGTATCATCCATGACGCCAGCTGAACGTGAAAATCCAGATTTGTTAAATCCAAGCCGTCGTCGTCGGATTGCGGCTGGTTCAGGAAATAGCTTTGTCGAAGTCAATAAATTCATCAAGGACTTTAACCAAGCCAAACAGATGATGCAAGGCGTCCTCTCTGGCGATATGAACAAGATGATGAAACAAATGGGGCTCAATCCAAATAACATGCCGAAGAATATGCCTAATGGAATGCCTGATATGTCTGCCCTTGAAGGCATGATGGGACAAGGTGGCATGCCTGATTTGTCAGCTCTTGGTGGAGGCGCTGGAATGCCTGATATGAGCCAAATGTTTGGCGGTGGTCTCAAAGGAAAAGCTGGTGAATTCATGATGAAACGGGCGATGAACAAGATGGCCAAACAAATGCGCAAAAATAAGAAAAAACGGAAATAATCGTTTCTAATAAAGGGCCTGGAACACACTGTTCTGGGTTCTTTTAGAAACTACTACTAGAGGATCATGTTAAAAAAACTATTTCAACAAGTCATTCGTTTCTTTACAAGATTGTTTTCTTCGCACAGCAAGCCCTTTGAATTTCCTAAAGGGTCGAAGAAACCACCGATCAGACCGATTATCTTTGTACCTGGAAGTTCAGCCAGTATCCAGCGATTCAACAGAACCATCCGCATGCTCCATCGATTTTCTAGAAAAAAACAGAGTCTCTTAAAAATAAAAGTCAATAAAGATGAGTCTATAGAGATGGAGGGAAGACTGAATACAAAAGAGCCGAATCCGATGATTGTGATTGGCTTTGAGAACAATCGAGATGGCTACAGCAATATCAAGCAGCAAATCGAATCCCTTAAGATTGCTTTAACCTATCTTCTTGATCACTATTATTTTACAGAGTTCAAGGCAGTTGGGCACTCCAATGGTGGACTAGTTTTGACTGGGTTACTGGAAAGTGGCTTTTTAGAAAAGAAAAAACTGACCGTAAGCAAGCTAGTTATTATTGGTAGTCCTTACCAATTCAATCAAGAAATGTTTTACGATTTTCAAAAATGGAAGCATTGCTTAGAAAAAGAAGTAGAAGTCCTTAACTTTGTCGGTAGCTTTACTGGGAAATCAGATGGTATCGTCCCTCTTTCTAGTGCACAAGCAGCAAAATCTATTTTTGAGAAACAAGCCTATACAGAAGTAAATTTAAAAGGACGAAAGGCTCATCATTCAGCTTTACCCACTAATCCAGATCTAGTGAAACAATTAAGTCTATTTTTGAATCTATAAGTAAATTACATAATTTCGGTTATGTAATTTTTTATTTGTCTCTTGCAATCCTTAAGTAAATATGGTACATTTTTGGTAGCGATTACACATACTTAAGGAGGATTTTATGAAAGATCCCAAATTATTAGAAACAATGAAAGATTACAAGGGACGGGATGAGATTCCCGCAGATTTTGATGCTTTTTGGGATCAAGCCCTAGCAAAGATGACTGAACTTCCTGAATACAAGCTTGAAGAACGAGATTTCAGCATTCCAAATGTTGCTTGTTATGAATTAACATTTAAAGGAACCAGAAATGGCCTTGTCTATTCAAGAATAATCCTGCCAAAAACGGATCAAAAGGTTCCCGTTATTTTCCATTTTCATGGCTATATGGGTTGTTGTTGGGATTGGGCTGATATGTTGGCTTATACAGTAGCCGGCTATGGTGTTGTATCAATGGACGTAAGAGGGCAGTCAGGCTATTCAACAGACGGAGATCGCTCACCGCTTGGAAATACGGTAAAAGGACAGATTATCCGCGGAGCCGTGGAAGGTCCTGATGAGCTCTTTTATAAGGATGTCTACTTGGATCTTTACCAGTTAATTGAAATTGTAGCCAGCCTCCCTCAAGTTGACGACAGCAAACTTGCTAGCTACGGAGCATCTCAAGGCGGTGCCCTTGCTCTGGTTGCTGCTGGATTGAATTCTCGTATACAACGAACGGTAACCATTTACCCATTCTTATCGGATTTCAGACGGGTATTAGAGATTGGAAATACCAGTGAGGCCTATGACGAGCTTTTCCGTTATTTCAAGTTCCATGATCCATTCCACGAAACCGAGAATCGTTTGATGCAGACATTGGCCTATATTGATGTAAAAAACTTTGCCCATCGCATCAAAGGACAGGTTCACATGATTACTGGGCTAGATGATGATGTCTGTTATCCTGAAACGCAGTTTGCCATTTATAATCGATTAGAATGTCCAAAAGAGCATTTAATCATGCCAGAATATGCTCATGAAGCTATGAACGTTCAAGTCAATGATCGAGTCTATAATTGGCTTTGTGGTAGCAAGATTCCATTTCGATATGTAGAAAAATAAGTTACAGAAAAAAACAATCAGCAAATCACATGGATTTACTGATTGTTTTGTGTTTGAAAGGGATCTAGTATAGAAAGAGATACAAAACAGTCCTATATAACCCCTATAACATCTTTCCGAAAAACTATAATTTTCTTGAAAAATATATCTGGCTATGCTATACTACTAGTATAGAAAGATTTGGAGAAAAACATGAAACGCGAGATCTTATTAGAACGGATTGATAAACTCAAACAAGTCATGCCCTGGTACGTATTGGAATATTACCAATCGAAACTGGCCGTTCCATACAGTTTTACAACCTTATACGAATATTTAAAGGAATACGATCGATTTCACCTGGGTCTTGGAATCTGGTATATCGGATGCTGATACCATGGCCGAGATCCCTTTAGACGTTCTGGAACACATGACCAAGAAAGACATGGAATCCTTTATTCTTTACCTACGTGAACGTCCTCTGCTTAATGCCAATACGACAAAAAACGGTGTTTCCCAAACAACTATTAACCGCACACTTTCTGCACTGTCCAGTCTCTATAAGTATTTGACCGAGGAAGTTGAAAATGAGCAAGGGGAACCTTATTTCTACCGCAACGTCATGAAGAAGGTTGCTACCAAGAAAAAGAAAGAAACCTTGGCAGCCCGGGCTGAAAATATCAAACAAAAACTCTTTTTAGGAGATGAAACAGAAGGTTTTCTTAACTATATCGACCAGGAGTATCCTCAAACACTCTCAAATCGCGCCTTATCCTCCTTTAATAAGAATAAAGAGCGAGATTTAGCCATTATAGCACTCCTTCTTGCCTCTGGTGTCCGTTTATCTGAGGCAGTCAACTTGGACCTTCGTGACCTTAATCTTAAGATGATGGTCATTGACGTTACTCGAAAAGGTGGAAAACGTGACTCGGTCAATGTTGCTGCCTTTGCTAAACCTTATTTAGAACAATATCTCGCTATTCGAGACAAACGTTACAAGACAGAAAAGACTGATACGGCTCTCTTTCTGACCTTGTATCGAGGTGTTCCAAACCGGATTGATGCTTCTAGTGTTGAAAAAATGGTGGCCAAGTATTCGGAAGACTTCAAAGTCCGCGTAACCCCCCACAAACTTCGCCATACATTAGCAACTCGCCTTTATGATGCAACCAAATCACAGGTTTTGGTCAGCCACCAGCTGGGACATGCTAGCACCCAAGTTACAGACTTGTATACGCATATCGTTAATGATGAGCAGAAAAATGCTTTGGATAGTTTATAAAATTACATAACGTAAATTATGTAAAAGGTATTCTATTAGAAAAAGAGCGTAAGATTTTTTATGGAATCTTACGCTCTTTTATACTTTCTATAAAAACTCAATCCAATAGTTACGGTGGGGCTCAATAATGACTGGTTTTCCCCAGAATGATTTTAGATAGGCCAAGTTTGCAGGGGTGACAGGTCTTTTTTCACCATTATACTTTTCTGCACTTCCTTCCGTTAAAAAGCATTTAACTGCTTCATATGGTGTACCATCGCTCGCTATTCGATCAATTCCTAAATAAGCAATTTCATCACCGGCTTTTGAAAATCTGTAAATAGTTTACCAATAAAATAAACCGTCTTATCTTTCATTAATTCATAAGCCTTACTATTTTCTAGTCTGTTATTCGCTGCAACGTACATAATACAAAAGCTATCCACGATATCTTTCAAAGGCATTAATTCTTCTTTGCTGACTATAATTTCGTCGGGAGCAAGTCCGCCAAGGATTTAATTTTTATAATGAGGTTGCTGGATGATATTATCTAAAGCCATTCCTAATGGTAGTTGGACAGCTTGTTAGCCTAATGGTTCGAGCTCTTGCTTTTTCTGGTCAAGGTGTCCTTGTGTAATACTGACATTCAAATCATAAGGACTGGAAGGTTGCTGCTTGCTAAAAAAAGCCACTACTATACGAGCTAACTGTTCAAATAGACCAAGATTTTCCACTGGAATTTTTCATCATTGAATATGATCCCCTTTTTTTGTTCAGATTTCCTCTATATTGTACACTCATGGTATTTAAATATCAAGTTTAAGATAAAAAGATATCCATGTTAAATGGATATCCTTTACTTTATTCCACCACTGCTTCAGCAATTTCCTCTGCAGTGATACCTGCGAAGTAACGACCCTAGGTTAATGGTTTGAAGGGCTTTGAGGACGTCTTCACGTTCGTATTTGACACCACGAAGAACATCTTCTACTGCTGCAACATCTTCGATACCAAAGAAGTCACCGTAAATCTTGATATCTTGAATTTTTTTGATTCAATGACATTAGCGAAGATTTCCACCTTACCGCTTGGGAATTTAGTGCCACGACGGACATTGTATTCAGGAGACTTTCCATAGTTCCAATCCCAGGTACCGAACTTGGTTTCCTTGATACGATTGATTTCAGCTAATTCTTCATCCGAGAAGACATATTCTGTCATCTCAGGGTATTCTTTCTTCATGTAGTCCAAAAGCAAGTCACGGAACTCTTCAACCGTGATTTTTTCTGGCAACTCATCGATGATATTGGTCACACGAGCACGGACTGATTTAACCCCTTTGGACTCAAACTTGTCTTTAGAAACCTTGAGAGCATTGGCAAGGACTGACAAATCAACGTCAAAAAGAAGGCATCCATGGTGCATGATCCGACCATTAATGTAAGCTTGGGCATTTCCACAGAATTTCTTGCCATCAATCTCTAAGTCGTTACGACCCGTGAATTCAGCCTTAACCCCAAGTTGAGCCAAGGTGTTGATCACAGGAGTAGAAAAACTCTTGAAGTCAAAGGCTTTGTTTTCATCTTCTTTTGAAATGATGGTGTAGTTGAGGTTGTTCAAATCGTGATAAACAGCCCCACCACCACTGATCCGACGAACCACTTCAATCCCATGCTCCCGAACGTAGTCACGGTTGATTTCTTCGATGGTATTTTGGTGACGACCAACAATGATAGAAGGTTTGTTAATCCAAAGAAGGAAGATTTGATCTTCATCCAAGAGGTGCTTAAAAGCATACTCTTCTAAAGCAATATTAAAAGCAGTATCATTTGAATAATTAATAATGTATTTCATAGTAATTCCAAAAATTCGTTTTATAAATCCTACTCATAGTAAGATAAGCATTAGACAGAAATAGTTGAATTTCACTTGAATTTTCTGAAGTAGTAAAAAGAAGGGAGTGGGACAGAACTTCGCTAGTAAAAAAGTTCGTATTCCCACCCCCGCACAGTTGATTAGGTATCTTTGAAGCTTGTCCAGCGAACAAAGATACCAATCAACCACTGCGTCTGACTAATCCTTCCAAACATTTCTTCGATAAGGAAAATTATTTATTAAGCTATTTCTCGGAAAAATTGAGACAAGTGGCTCAATTTTTAGGCATGGAACTCTAAGAGAGGTCGCTGCCGTCCGTACTACTTTAAGAAAATTTAGTTGAAAGAATAGTATTATTTCTTCTTAGGTGAGTGAACTGCCAAGCCGAGTACATCCGCAAAAGCTTCGTACATCACTTCTGAGAAGGTAGGGTGTCCATGAATGGTCTTGAGCATTTCTTCCACAGTGATTTCCATCTCAATGATGGTTGAAGCTTCGTTGATCAATTCAGCTGCTGCTGGACCAATGATATGAACCCCAAGAACCTCACCGTATTTCTTGTCTGCAATAACCTTAACAAAACCTTGAGCTGCATCTGATGCAATAGCACGACCGTTCGCCGCAAAGTTGAATTTACCGATTTGAACATCGTATTTCTCACGAGCTTGTTCTTCTGTCAAACCAACAGCTGCAACTTCTGGAAGTGTGTAGATGGCTGCAGGTGTCAAGTTCAATTTGGCAACAGCATGATTTCCCTTAAGAGCATTTTCAGCCGCCACTTCACCCATACGGAAGGCAGCGTGAGCCAACATCTTGGTACCGTTAATATCACCTGGCGCATAGATACCTGGAACAGACGTTTCCATGTATTCATTAACCTTGATCCGTCCACGATCCAATTCAAATTCAACATCTCCGATACCTTCAAGATCTGGAACACGCCCGATTGAAAGAAGAGCTTTGTTGGCGATAATATCATCTTTTCCTTCAACTTTGATACGGAGTTTGCCATCTTCTTCAATGATTTCTTGCAATTTCGTATCCGTCAAGATGGTCATACCTTTACGTTCAAGGATCAAGCGAAGGTTCTTAGATACTTCCGCATCCATAGCTGGAACGATGCGGTCCATCATTTCAATAACCGTAACTTTTGAACCGAAGGTCATGAAGGCTTGACCAAGTTCGATACCAACAACACCACCACCAATGATGACAAGGCTTTCTGGAACTTCATTCATTTCAAGGATATCATCACTGGTCATGACAAGGGATGATTCCATACCTGGAACGTTAATCTTGCTGACTTTGGAACCACCAGCAAGGATGATCTTCTTCGTTTCAAGCAATTCAGAACCGTTTACCAAGACATTCTTATCTTTCGTAATGGTACCGATACCCTTGTGAACATCCACTCCGTAGCTGCGAAGAAGACCCGCAACACCACCAACAAGAGTATTAACAACTTTAGATTTAGTTTCTAAAAGTTTATCCATATCTACTGAGAAACTTGGATTTTCAATGATAATACCACGGTTGGCTGCATGTCCGATATTTTCGATAATTTCAGCGTTGTGGAGGTAAGTCTTAGTTGGGATACATCCGCGGTTCAAGCACGTTCCACCAAGTTCAGATTTCTCAACAAGAGCAACCTTACCACCTAATTGAGCTGCTTTAATAGCAGATACGTAACCAGCAGGACCACCACCAATCACTACGATATCATAAGCGTCATCGCTCTTATTGTCATCGTTTGAAGCACTTGCTGCAGCTGGAGCTGGACTTGCTTCTGGTGCAGCTCCTCCAGCGGTTGGGATGTTTTCCCCTTCTTCACCAAGATAACCGATCACTTCTGTTACAGGAACTGTTTCACCGTCCCCTTTTAGGATAGCGATCAAGTAACCATCTTCTTCCGCTTCCAACTCCATGCTGACTTTGTCTGTCATGATTTCAAGGAGAACTTCTCCTTCTTTTACAAATTCGCCGACTTTTTTATTCCACTGAACGATTTGTCCTTCGGTCATATCTACGCCGGCTTTTGGCATAATTACTTCTAAGGCCATTTTATTTCCCTCTTCTTCTTGTTTCTATTCTCTCTCGTTGATTAGACCAACATTGAAATCGGGTCTTCAATCAAGGCTTTCAAGTCTTTCATGAATTTGGCACCAGCCATTCCATCGACAACGCGGTGATCAATGGTCAAGCCCAAGCTCATGATTGGACGAATGACAATTTCACCATTCACAACCACTGGTTTTTCAACCGTTGCACTAACTCCAAGGATGGCAGAGTTTGGTTGGTTGATAATCGGTCCAAATGATTGAACGCCAAACATCCCCAAGTTACTGATAGTAAAAGTTGAGTTTTGCAATTCACTTGGAGCAAGCTTACCATCCAAGGTACGGCCGATAACATCCTTGAAGGCTACGACCAACTCTGACAAGGTCATCTTTTCAGCATTGTAGACAACTGGAGTCATCAATCCATTGTCCATCCCAACTGCCATCGCTAAGTTGACATAATTGTGAGTGATGATGGTTTTGCCATCTTCTGTTAATGACGCATTGATGTATGGATGTTTCATCAAGGTCTTAACCACTGCTAGAGAAAGCAAATCTGTTACAGTCACCTTCTTACCAGTTGCTTCCATGATTGGATCCAATACCTTCTTACGAAGGGCCAACATTTGAGACATATCAACGTCATAGTTCAATGTAAAGGTTGGTGCTGTCAAGTAAGATTCCACCATCCGTTGAGCGATTACCTTACGCATTGGTGTCATCGGAATCCGCTCAATCTCACCATAAGGTGTCACATTATCAGGAACTTCTTCGACTTTCTCAATTTGAGCAGGTGACTTAATGGTCTCATTCTCAATATTTTCAGGAAGGAAAGCAAGGACGTCCTTCTTCATGATCTTACCACGATGACCAGTTCCTTGGATTTCTTGCCAAGCAATATTGTGTTCTAAAGCAATTCGTTTTGCAAGTGGTGAAATGCGAACCACATTTGTGTCTTTATATGTTTCCACGTCTTCTTTGTGGACACGACCGTTTGCGCCTGAACCAGAAACATCATAGAGGTTGATCCCAAGATCATCCGCTAATTTTCTAGCCGCAGGAGTCGCTCTTAGCTTATCATCAGCCATGACCTCTCCTATTCTATTATAAGATACTAAGGGCGTCAAAAGTCAAAGTGAAAATAGGAAACTTGACGAAGAAACTTTAGTTTCTAGGAAAGTTTATCTTTTTCACACAGACTTTAGCCCGAGTTCAATTTTATGATGCAAAGGGCGTTTAAAAGCGACCGAAAAATAGGAAATCGACGCAGACTTCGATGAAGTCAAGGAGATTTATCTTTTTTCCGAGCTTTTAGCCCGTGCACTAATCTAAGATATCAAGGACGCAGAGAACTTTGTACCTAAAAAGATACAAAGTTTCCTCGTCTAATTTAAATGACATTACATAATTTATGTTATGTATTATTCTTTGTTATACGTTTTACGAATGGCTTCTTTGATGCTTTCAACTGTTGGGATCATTGCATTCTCAAGATTTTGTGCGTAAGGCATTGGCACATCTTCTCCTGCACAACGGCGGATAGGTGCATCCAAGTAATCAAATGCTTCTGATTCAGAAATGATAGCTGAAATTTCACCGATATAGCCACTTGTTTTGTGGGCATCGTTGACAAGGACTACTTTTCCTGTCTTCTTGACAGAGTTAATGATAATCTCTTTATCGAGTGGGACCAAGGTACGTGGGTCTACTACTTCTACTGAGATGCCTTCTTCTGCCAATTCTTCAGCTGCTTGCATCACGCGACGAAGCATTTTCCCGTAGGTTACAACAGTGACGTCAGTTCCTTCGCGTTTGATTTCTCCGACACCAAGTGGAATCGTGTAGCCTGGATCCACTGGCACTTCCCCTTTTTGATTGAATTCTGATTTGTACTCAAGAATGATTACTGGATTGTTATCGCGGATAGATGACTTGAGAAGCCCCTTCATATCCGCTGGCGTACCAGGAGCAACAACTTTCAAACCAGGAATATGGGTGAACCATGATTCCAAAGATTGGGAGTGTTGAGCTGCAGAACCAACTCCGTTACCTGCAGCACAGCGAACGGTCATCGGCACTTGCCCTTTTCCACCAAACATGTAGCGAGTTTTAGCAGCTTGGTTGACAATAGCATCCATGGCAATTACTGAGAAATCCATGAAGGTCATATCAACGATTGGCCGAAGTCCGGTCATGGCTGCCCCTGCTGCCGCACCTGAAATCGCAGCCTCAGAAATTGGACAGTCACGAACACGTTCTGGACCGAATTCCTCAAGCATTCCTACTGAAGTTCCGAAGTCTCCACCGAAAACTCCGACATCTTCCCCCATCAACAATACATTTTCGTCGCGACGCATTTCCTCAGACATAGCAAGGATAATGGTATCGCGGAAAGACATTAATTTAGTTTCCATAATTCTCTACTCCTCCTTAGTCTGCGTAAATATCTTCGAAAGCTGATTCGAGTGGAGGGAATGGGCTTTCTTCCGCAAATTTTACTGAAGCTTCCACTGCTTCTTTTACTTCTTCTTGGATCTGATCCAATTCTTCTGCGCTCGCAATCTCATTTTCAAGGAGATACTTGCGAAGGTTTTCGATTGGATCCTTCTTCTTCCACTCCTCGACTTCCTCACGTGTCCGATATTTACCAGGGTCTGAAGATGAGTGACCAAGCCAACGATAAGTGACACTTTCAATCAAAACAGGGCCTTTACCAGAACGAACATGGTCAACTGCCTTCTTAAATCCTTCATAGACATCAATGACGTTGTTTCCATCAGGAATAAACATTCCAGGAATGCCGTAAGCAGGACTACGCTCATGTATATGCTTCACATTGGTCATTTTTTTGATGTCAGCAGAGATTCCGTAACCATTATTGATACAGTAGAAAATTACCGGAAGATTCCAAATGGAGGCCATATTGACCGCTTCATGGAAGACACCTTCATTGGTTGCGCCGTCCCCAAAGAAGCAGACAACAATCTTTCCAGTCTTATGCATTTGTTGGGTAAGAGCTGCACCTACGGCAATCCCCATACCACCACCAACGATACCATTGGCACCAAGGTTACCAGCATCAAGGTCGGCGATGTGCATGGATCCACCCTTCCCTTTACAAGTACCGGTATACTTACCAAGGATTTCTGCCATCATACCATTCAAATCGATTCCCTTAGCGATGGCTTGTCCGTGACCACGGTGGTTAGATGTCAGCAAATCATCATCGTTCAAAGCCAACATCGCTCCAACGTTCGCCGCTTCTTCCCCAACAGAAAAGTGCGTCATTCCTGGCACTTTTCCTTTTTTTACTAACTGTGCAATTTTTAAGTCCATGCGACGGATTTCTTCCATTTTACGGAACATATCCAATAAGAGACTTTTATCTAATGTTGCCATTATTTCGCCTTTCTAAGCAATTATTCATTCTCTTTCATTCTAGCCAAAAATGTAAGCACTGTCAAAGAATTTGCTTAAAAAATCACAATCAAACACCCTCTAATAGCACTAAAGGCTGGCTTTTAAGCGAATTTATTAAACATTTCACAAACTTTCACATACTATACAAGTCACATCAAAAAAGAAGCTGGGACAAAAGTCCTAGCCTCTCAATTGTCTTTGGATTATCAAGCAAAACGCAGTGGTTGAGTGGGCTCTACTACGCTGATTTCATCAGCTTTTACAGCCCTACTCAACTGTGCGGAGGTGGGACGACGAAATCGAATTCTAAAGAATTACCGATTTCTGTCCCACTCTCAATCATTTATTGATGGCGTTGGCCGAAGTCATGAATCATTTGTTCTAACTCTTCACGACTTGGAGTTGTTAACATGTAAAGGTAGTCCCCTTGGAGTTCCGCAAAGGCTGCAGGCATATCTTTCTTCACACGGAACTGATCTTGGTATTTGGCCAAGACTTCTTCCTCAGAAAGGACATAAGCCGCATTGGCACGGCGTGAAGTCGCCAAGCAATAAAGTGGCTCAAACTCAGAAGCTGGGAAATGTTCGCCGGCTACAATAGCAGCATAGCCACGATACAAATCGATCGAGTGAGCATAGTTGTAGACATCGATGGTGAAGCCACCTGCAGGGCGATTATTGTACTCAATCGCAATATAGTCATCCCCATCACGGAAGAACTCAATGTGGAAGAAACGCTCCTTCATGCCAAAAGTTTTAACAATCGCTTCTCCGTATTGACGCAATTTTGGATCCATCTCTTTAAGGACATAATAAGAGTTATCCATCTTGTAGAGCATCAAATCGAGTGGTGTATAAGCATAGTCAAATGTAGTCGAGAAGACAATATTACCATCACGATCGACCAGACCATCAAAGGTACAAATCTCGCTAGAAGTGACGAATTTCTCAAAGAAGTACTCGGTATGACCATCCCATTCTGCCTTAAAATGGTCCACATCATCTGCTGTTTCAAGCTTGAAGGTTGCTGCTGCTCCTACACCATTGTCAGGCTTGGCAATTAATGGCAACCCAATCTTCTTCACAGCCTTGTCTATGTCTTTTTCGACTTTGACCACTGCACCAGGTACGACTGGAACACCTGATTTCTTGAAGAGTTTTTTCATTTCTGATTTAAACTTGGTTTTCTTCAAATCTTTTGGTTTTGCACCAAAGACATTGAATTGCTCACGAAGCGCCGCATCCAATTCTAACCAGTATTCATTGTGAGATTCGATGCGATCGATTGGCCCGTGTTTGTAGAAAAGAAAGGCTACTGCACGCTTCACTTCGTCCCAGTTTTCCATGTTATCAACTCGGAAATACTCTGTTAAACTATTGCGCAATGGCTCGTCTAACTGTTCATAAGGCTCCTGTCCAATCCCTAAGACCGTGATGCCTTTGTTAGCCAGCTCGATGGTAAATTGTTGAAAGTTTTGCGGATAATAAGGTGAAATAACAAGATAATTCATAGAGATCTCCTCCCTTTTAACTTAAAGATACATTTGTCCTAGGAAATAAGGCATTTGCTTGCGCCACCAGTCCCAATCATGGGCTACATCGTGTCCCCACTCTGCAAACCAAGCAGGGATATTTTTGTGGTCAAAGGCTTCTTTCAGTTTGTAGAAAGATGGTAGGCCATCCTGTTCCCAAGCACCTAGGCCGGTACAAACGACAATCTCAGCCTGACGGTAACGATCGATAAACCAGCCGTCATTTTGATGCCAAATATAATCAGATGGCGAGTTTTGATAAATCGCTTCATCGCCACCAAATTCACCAACAAAGAAACGAGCATCATAGATACCACTCAAAGCAACAACCTTGTTGAAGACATCTGGATGTTGCAAGAAGAAATTAAGCGCGTGGTAGGCTCCCATAGAGCAACCAGTTGTCATCATCGGGTCAAACCAGCCTGTTTTGTGCTTGATGAAAGGAATGGCCTCTTCAATCACATAGCGCTCGTAAGCACGGTGCATCTCTGCTCGATCATGAGGATTTTTCCAATCACAAAGCCAGCTTTCACTATCGACACTCGAAAGGGTGAAGAATTGAACCCGACCTTCTTCGATAAACTGAGCACAAGCATCAATCATACCAAAGTCATAGTACTCGTTATGGCTCCCACCTGATGAAGCAAAGACCACAACAGGAATCCCCGTATGTCCATAGCGGTTTAGATACATTTCGCGGTTGAGTTGGCCACTCCAGTGGCTTAGATGTTCAATATTCATAAATTCCCTCTTTCTCTTTATTTATTTTAAGACAATTAATCCCATTTTTCTGCCAAAAAACGAAGGCATTCTGGAAGATTCTCAGCCCAGGCTTCTTCATGGTGAATAGCCCCAGATTGAATCCGAATGGCAATATTTTCCAAAGCAACACCTTGTTGAATGACGTCGTGATAATAACGAAGGGATGAGTCAATATAGGCTTGCTTGATATTCCCAGCCATTAGCGTTTTATCTGTATCATCCGCCTCTTCAGTCCCCACATAGATGTAGATCCGTTGATCTGCATAAAGGTTCTTCCGCTCGATATAGCGGTCAAAGGCCTCTTGGTGCAACCAGTTGGCAGAGGAGAAGACTCCCAGACAACCGATTTGGTCTTGGTATTCCAAGCCCAAAAATTGGGTGATATTCCCACCAAGCGAAGATCCAATCATGGCTGTATGTTCTCTGTCAGCAAGGGTACGATACTCTTGATCGATAAAGGGTTTGACGACATCCATGACAAACTCCCCATACTCTACACCCTTGCCACCAAATTGCATACCAGGGATATTGGACTCCTTGTACTTCCAGGCAGAGTATTCGTTCATCCGTTGCAAACCATCGTTATCAATGGCAACGACAATCATGCGACTAATGTCTGGATTTCGCTTAATGGCTGGAATAACTTTCCAGGAATGACCCGCATAGGCTTCCTTGCTATACAAAACGTTTTGCCCATCGTGGAAATAAACCACAGGGTAGCGACGATCTGTATCTGTTTCATAATTCTTAGGTAATAAGACTCGAACACGACGGAGTTTTCCGGTATAAGGCACTTTCAACTCGTGTGTCTTCATCTCTAAATAAAAGTAGGATTTATTCATTGTCAGAAAACTCTCTATATTCTAAATTTTTATTAATTATACCATTTTTATAAGAAAAAGTCTGGATTTCTCCAAACTTTTTCATTGATTGACTTTATTTTCCAATAAATGTAGCCAGATCTTGTAAAGAACGTTCGGCAATTTTCTCATACCGTTCCTTCTTATCCCGAATGCGTGGGCCTTCCAACTCCTTAATAATTCCGAAGTTGACATTCATGGGTTGGAAATGCTTGCTGTCAGCATGGGTAATATAGTGAGCTAGACTTCCGATAGCTGTCGTATCAGGGAAGATGGTTGCCTCTTCTCCTTTGAAAAGGCGAGCTGCATTGATTCCAGCTACCAAACCTGAGGCAGCTGACTCAACATAACCTTCTACACCTGTCATTTGACCTGCAAAGAAGAGGTTGGCTTGCTTCTTAGAACGATAAGTCTGTTCAAGCAGATTTGGAGAGTCCATGTAGGAATTGCGGTGCATGACACCATATCTCACAAACTCCGCATTTTCCAAACCAGGAATCATTTGAAATACTCGTTTTTGCTCGCCCCATTTAAGATGCGTTTGGAAGCCAACGATATTGTAGAGGCTAGCAGCCGCATTGTCTTGACGCAATTGGACTACCGCATAAGGGGTCTTAAACTCCCCATCACGAGGTCCTTTGTAGTCATCTGGATACTCGAGACCAACTGGTTTCATAGGACCATAGAGCATGGTTTTGATGCCTCGTTTGGCCATGACTTCAATTGGCATACAACCTTCGAAATACTTTTCTTTTTCAAAAGAGTTGAGCGGGGCTTCTTCCGCATTCACCAAAGCCTCATGGAAGTCCATAAACTCTTGTTTGGTCATGGGACAGTTGAGATAAGCCGCTTCTCCTTTGTCATAACGAGACTTGAGGTAAACCTTATTCATATCAACGGTATTGACATCGATAATAGGAGTTGCTGCATCGTAGAAATAGAAGCCATCGCCACCATTGAGCGCGTTGATCTTTTCCGCCAAGGCATCACTGGTTAGAGGACCCGTTGCGACCACTGTGATCGCGTCTGTCGGCAATTCTGTAATTTCATCGCGAATCACTTCGATGAGCGGGTGTTGAGATACCTTCTCCGTTACCCGACTAGCAAAGCCTTCCCGGTCAACTGCCAATGCTCCACCAGCCGGTACACGAGTCGCTTCTGCTGCTTCAAGGATAACAGAACCTAAACGTCGCATTTCTTCTTTGAGGAGCCCGACAGCATTGGTTAGAGAATCCCCTCGGAGAGAGTTGGAACAGACTAACTCAGCAAAGGTGTCTGTTTTGTGTTGTGGAGTAGATTTGACTCCCCGCATTTCGTAAAGCTTGACCGGAATACCCTGTTGGGCAATCTGATAAGCCGCTTCCGAGCCAGCAAGGCCTGCACCGATAACATTGATATAAGATTGAGACATGACACTAATACCTCTTTGGGTATCCAAACCACCCCACTGGAATGTTAGACACCCACAAATCTTTCTAATTTTCTACTTGGTCCATTATACCAGAAAGCCAAGTAAAAAGACAGGGAGGGTTTTCCTTCCTGTCTTAGACCTAAGTCTGTTATTTGTTTTCTTATAGACACAACCAAGCAGCAAAGAGGGCTGATAGGATACTGAATAAGGACCCGATTAAATAATACTCTGCGAAGGCTGGATTCTCCGAAATTTTATTGTAGCGGGCGATAGATTTTGCCGTAAAGACCAGTCCGATAGAAGCAAATTGGCCGTAGACGAGACAGGCACCGATAATCAACCGCTCTAAGAAGCCAATCATGGAACCAGCCCCAGTGATGGTATCCATTTTCTCCTCCATCGTCGGCTGGTACTTAGCAAAAAGAATTTTAAAGACGATATTGGTCGGTTTTCCCACTAGGAGGACATAATAGATTAGCTTTAAACTGTCAATAGGCAAATAAGTCGTGCCATTTTTAGCTCCCCAAAGGACTAGGAAACTAATGATACCGACATGCAAGACTTGATCCAATGCAAAAGTCCATGCGGCTGTTACATTCAATTGCTTCTGCACGATCGGTTTCAAGAAATCTATTCCCGCATGAGTAAACAAAATAATCAAGCAAATCCACCACAAGTCCAGATGACAGAGGGAAACGACGAATAGAGGCAGAGCTACATACAGAACGTGAAGGCCGAGCACCTTCTTATCCTGGTCCTTGTGGTCCGCCATCTTTTGGCTTTGAAAATAATAATCCGATAACAAATGACAACTCAACAAGAGAAGCAAGTATGGATTTGTTACGATACTAGATAATCCTGTCATAAGCCTCTCCTTTCGCTAAACTTTGAATACTAGCTAGTGCTGCTGCTCGCCCCCGTAAGTAAACACGGATACTGCTACTTTTCAGCCGTTTAGAGAGAGCACTTGGGTTTATCTCCAGCGATTGGGCCAAATCCTGCTGACTAAAATTCTCACTATATACACATCTCTTAAGAAGATCTAGCAGGATTTCTTCCTGACTGCCACGCCAACCCGAACGAATAGCTTCACCGGAAGCGATGAGGGCATTCACAAAGAAGTCTTGCTTTTCCTTCCCACTTGAAAAATAGATCTGGGTATTGCCGTAGTCATTTTTCTGATGAACCAGATTGATGGCGGCGCGTGCATTCCAATAGGCTGGCCCATCCGCACCGATACTTTGTAAGGGATCAATATCCGTTACAATCTCCCCGAGACCAATCCCGAAACGAAGTTGAGTAGGAGTTAGTAAAGAACGCAGGGTATCGATCATTTGAAAAACCGGAGCATCCACCTTTAAGAGCCCCTGAAACTCATCGCCTAGGGTCAAGGTAAAATTGGATGCTAAGAATTCTCCAAATAGTTCATTCATCGTTTGAAGCGTTTTTTCTAACTGTTTTTGCAGGTCAAAACGCTCTTGAACCATTTTGGAATCAATGACATCTGCAATCAAAGCAAGATACATAAGCCCACCTCCTTGTGTCTATTATAACGAAAAAAAACAAAAATGTCTATTATAACAGACATTTGTTAAAATTGCCGTTATAATAGACATCAAATGATTCTAAAATCTTATTTTACTTTTTCTTCTTCGTAGTCGCCGTTGCTACATACGACCTGCTTACCGCCACCACGAACTTTTTTCTCAACTAGGTAGTGACCACATTTCGGACAGTCACGGCCAATTGGCTTATCCCAAGAGGTGAATTCGCAGTCTGGATAGCGATTGCAGCCATAGAAGGGACGGTTCCGTTTGGTTTTACGCTCGATGATTTGGCCTTGGTGACAGTCTGGACATTCCACTCCAATTTCCTTAACGATAGCTTGCGTATGGCGACAATCAGGGAAATTACTACAAGCGAAGAACTTACCAAATCGACCCAACTTGATGACCATCGGACTTCCACAAACCTCACAGTCAAATCCAGCAGCCTCATCCTTGATTTGGATTTTCTCCATCTCTTCTTCAGCCTTGGCTACTTCTTTTTTAAAGGGTTGGTAGAAGGAATCAATGACCTTTTGCCACTGTTCTTTCCCGAGTTCAACATCATCCAACTTCCCTTCCATCTCAGCGGTAAAGGTTACATTGACGATATCTGGGAAGAATTCAACGATCAGTTTATTGACGATTTCTCCTAATTCGGTTGGCTCGAAGCGTTTGGCTACAAGCTTCACGTAATAGCGTTTTTGAATGGTCTCAATGGTCGGTGCATAAGTTGAAGGACGACCAACTCCATTTTCTTCTAAAGTCTTAATCAAAGTCGCTTCAGAGTAACGAGCTGGTGGTTGGGTAAAGTGCTGTTCAGGTTTGCTGTTGACCTGAGTGACGGTGTCACCTTCTTCCATGTCCGGTAGCATCTTATTCTTGTCCGAATCATTGTAGATCGCCAAATAGCCGTCAAACTTCACCTGACTTCCATTTGCTGTATATTGAACTCCATTTTGCCCTAAACGGACATTCATGGTATCAAAAATAGCTGCTGTCATCTGACTAGCCACAAAACGATTCCAGATCAAGGTGTAGAGCTTGAGCTGATCCTTGTCCAAATACTTAGCAATTTTCTCAGGCGTATTGTAGACGCTAGAAGGACGAATGGCTTCGTGGGCATCTTGAGCACCAGAAGCATTCTTAACCCTACTACCATGCTTAGAATACTTGTCTCCAAATCGATCAACGATAAAACTAGCTGCTTCATTTTGAGCGACTGGACTAATCCGAGTCGAATCCGTACGCATATACGTGATCAAACCTTGAACACCAGATCCAATATTGATACCTTCGTACAATTGCTGGGCCACCATCATGGTCTTACGAGTACGGAAGTTAATCTTATTGGCTGCGTCCATCTGCATGGAAGAAGTTGTGTAAGGAAGCGGCGCATTGCGTTTGCGCTCTTTCTTCTCTACCTTTTCAACGATATACTCTTTCCCATCGAGATGTGAAAGAACGGCTTTCACATCCTCCTGGTTTTGAAGCTTCATCTTCTTGCCATTCATTCCATAGAAATTGGCTTGGAATTGCTTGGTCCCCTTTTTAAAGGTTCCATCAATTGTCCAATATTCTTCTGGTTGGAAGGCATTGATTTCTTCTTCCCGGTCAATAATCAATTTAAGAGCAACGGATTGCACCCGACCAGCCGAAAGTCCCTTCTTCACCTTTTTCCATAGAATTGGTGAGATGGAGTAGCCGACAATCCGGTCCAAGACACGACGTGCTTGTTGAGCATCTACCAGATCCATATCGATCTTACGGGGTTCTTGAAAGGCATTTTTACCGCATCCTTGGTAATTTCGTTGAAAACAACACGGTTCTTATCTTCCTTATCCAACTGAAGAATATGCGCCAAATGCCAAGAAATAGCTTCTCCTTCACGGTCCGGGTCACTTGCGAGAAAGACTTGTTTGGCTTTTTTAGCCTCTTTTTTCAAATCATTAATCAAAGGACCTTTTCCGCGAATATTGATGTACTCTGGTTCGTAATTGTTCTCAAAATCAATAGACATGGTAGATTTTTTCAAGTCACGAATATGACCCACACTGGCCATGACCTTATAATTTCTACCAAGATACTTTTCAATCGTCTTAGCTTTCGCAGGAGACTCCACGATGACTAAATTCTTTTTAGTTGTTGTGGTTTTCTTTTTTGTTTTAGTAGCCACTTTTTTACCTCTATTTTGTAATAAACCTCATAGAGTGTAAACTATTTTTTTCGGGATGTCAACCGTGAAGTTCTCCTATAGGAGAACTCATTTTAAAATTCAAACTCATCTAGGACATCTTTTCCACTGGTGACCAGCTTTGCACCTTCTTGAATGAGGTGGTGACAGCCATCTGAACGTCCATCCAAGATCGAACCAGGAATAGCAAAGACATCTCGCCCTTCTTCCATAGCACGCTCGCAGGTGATCAGACTTCCAGACCGCATCCGCGCTTCCGCCACGATCACCGCTCTAGAAAGGCCAGCAATAATCCGATTGCGCTCTGGGAAATGGTGCTTCTGAGGACCTTGACCTGGACCGTATTCTGTTAGAACTAAATGGCTCCCACTCATGTACTTCTGCAATTGTTTATTGGATCTAGGATAGAAGACATCTAAGCCAGTACCAATCACTCCAATTGTCTTTCCTCCATTTCGAATTGCAGCATAATGGGCTGCAGCATCAATTCCCTTGGCTAATCCGCTCACCACAATTAATTCATTATTTAACTCGTTAATGATTTTCTCAACGGATTGAATCCCTGTACGGCTACAGGATCGACTCCCTACAACCGCAATCTTTTGCTGTTTAAGAAGATCAATATTGCCTAAGTAAAACAACAAAACAGGTGGGTTATGCATCCAGAGAAGCTCTTCAGGATATTCCGGATCCATAATGGAAATCGAATCAAACTCCTTAAACTCTTCTCTCAAGACCTTGTCATCAATCCGGATATACCGTTCCATAAATAGTGTTTGATTGCGACAACCTGCAATTTTTGCCATTAACTCTAAAGAGGGCCACTCCCCATTCATTTCCCAGTAATTGACAATGTTAAAAACCTGTAGATTTGACAGGCCAGCAACCTTTAATTTATAAAGTTCATATTTGTTCATTCGTAAACCTCATTTTCTACTATCTATTTATAATATTCGTAAAAGAAAACAAAAAAAGCTCTAAAAATAGAACTTTTTAATGATTTACTAAGATGTTAAAATGACAAACTGCCCCCAAAAGATTACTTGAGTTGTGGTAACGAGCTGCTTGAATCTCCACTAAAGAAAATCGTTGCTCCCCACTTTCCTCCATCAGGCTTTTATACTGATGGTTAATCTCTTCCAAAAGAAGGGGTTGACTACTAATTCCCCCACCAATCGTCACTTTTTCAAGCCGAACCAAGGACTGAAGGTTATAGATTAGGATCGCAATTTCCCTACAATAAGAAGCAAATAAGTCTTGCAATTCCTCATGATGACCAGCTTCAAGGACTTCAAAAACTTGAACTCCATCTTCTTCAGGCAATTCTAAGAGCCGACTAGCATTAGCCACAAAATTGACTGCAGAGCCTAAATTTTTGAACCAAACTGAAATCCCATGTCTCAAAATCTCGGTCTGATATTGCTTTTGTTCAGGAGTCACTTGCTTCTCCCCTAAGCTTGGCCAACGAAGATAATCCTTGAGATTCCAGGTGGAAATTAAGGAACCGTTGGAAGTCAAGGCTAAGCCTACCCCAGTTCCTAACACAAAGGTTGCGCCACAATCACAATCCTGGAGGTTTCCAATTCGTGCTTCTGCCAAGCCTGCAGCATCCCCATCGTTGAGGACGGTCACAGGGACTTGAAAAGTCTTATTTAAACGAGAAGCTAAAGGAATATTCCTTAAATAAGGAATGAGGCCACCTTTGAAGACAAATCCCAGTCGACTATTGATTTCACCCGGACAAGAGATGGCGATCCCAGTGATTCGATTCTGGAACAAGCAAATCACGCGCTCAAGAGCTTCCCATAATTCCTCAATAGTAGCTGGTGTCGGAACTTTAGAGGAATCACTCACCTGATAGGCTTCATCCACTAAGGCATATTTAATAAAGGTTCCTCCAATGTCAAAAGCTAAGAGCATTTCCTTCCCTCCTAGTCAAGATCCGTCATGGACTTAATGGGTTCGAAGCTTCGGCGATGGATAGGGGTGACCCCATGTTTTTCCAAGCCCTCAAGATGATTGCTTGTCCCATACCCTGCATTCTGAGCAAAATCATAACCTGGATACTCTTGGTCATAGGCTGCCATCATATGATCTCGTGTCACCTTCGCCACAATAGAAGCCGCAACGATAGACAGAGAATTAGCATCACCTTTGATGATGGATGTCTGAGAAATAGGGAGAGCCAATTTCATTGCATCAATCAAGAGGTGTTGAGGTCGAGGGTCCAATTCTTGAATAGCCTCTAGCATGGCTAATTTGGTTGCTTCATAAATATTAACCTGATCAATGACCCGATTATCTTTTATCCCAATCCCGATAGAGAGAGCCTGGTCTAAAACCGCTTGATAAATAGCATAGTGCTTCGATTTTGGAATTTTCTTACTATCGTTTAAACCTGGAATCTTACAATTTTCCGGCAAAATGACGGCTGCTGCGACGACAGGGCCAGCCAAAGGGCCTCTCCCTACTTCATCAACACCTGCAATAAGATGAATCCCTTGAGCATAAAGTTCTTTCTCATAGGCTAGCATTTTTTCCAAACGCAAGTCTTCGTCTACTTGTTTTTGGAGTTCGCGTTTTCGTTTGCTGATAGCCGCTTGAACGCCCGCTCGACCATCAAGGATCAACTCTTCAAATAAGGGATGATCTAGCTCATCAATCGTTGCTAAACACTCTTTAACTTCTTTAATCGTTGGCATCTATTTCACCTACACGATCAAGGGTATAGCGTCCCAAACGACCATCACGTACATCCTTGACAAACAAACTGTAGAAGCGATCATAATCATCTCGGAAACCTAAGCGTTGAGTCATCTCCATAATGATTTCAGGCGCTTCCTGCTCCAAATCCATTTGCTTATAGCGTTCTTGTAACTTTTTTGGGTAATGGGATTTAAAATACTCAAGACCAAAAATAGTCACCTCATCCATTGGCAATAACTGGTCCTTAATGGCACCCGTTAAAGCTAATTTTAGAGCTACATCTTCATCTTCAAATTTTGGCCAAAGAATCCCTGGGGTATCCAAGATTTCAAGGTCCTTATTGGTTTTTAACCATTGTTGCCCTTTGGTCACCCCTGGTTTATTCCCAACAACAGCAATCTTTTCCCCTGCTAAGCGGTTCATCAGCGTTGATTTCCCAGCGTTGGGAATCCCAATAATCATGGTCCGAAGGGTTTCAATTTGAATCCCCCGTTCTTTCTGGCGAGCAATTTTATCGGCCATCAAAGACTTAGCAGCATCTGTGACCTTCTTAACCGTGGATTGCTCTTTGGAGTTGATAGCCAAGGTTTTGATTCCTTGTGACTCAAATACTCCTGCCACTCTTTTGTAGCGACAGGATCGGCCAAGTCTACCTTGTTCAGAATCATCAACTTAGGCTTGTCACCAACAATTTTTGTCAACATCGGATTTTGACTAGATAAGGGCAAACGTGCGTCCACCAGAACCGTCACAAAATCCACAAATTTCAAATTTTCTTGTACTTGTCTTCTAGCTTTGGACATATGTCCAGGAAACCATTGAATAATCGCCATGATATGAAATCCTTTCAACATTCAATCCTATCTATTATACCATGAAATACAGTATTTTCTTTTAAAACTGCTTCCCATTTTTGCCGTAAAAAAACGAAGCTACATTTGTAACTTCGTTTCTTATTTTAGCGAATTTGTTCAAAGTGCAAGTGAACAGCGATGTGATCTCCATAACCACTTCTTTCCAAATCGCGTTGCAAGCGATAAGAAATATAGTGTTCAGCAATGGTAATATAACCAGCACCAAGTAAACGGTGCTCAACCATTGATTGGATCATGCTGATTGTGGCACGTTCCACTTTCGCTTCTTCCAAATCCATCACAACTTTCTTAGTCACTTGCGCCAAGTTTTGGCGAAGATCATCGGTCAAGACATAGACTGTTTGTGCTGCCTTCAAAACAGCTTGATAGATTTTATCTGGATCAAATTCTACAACTTCACCACTACGTTTAATGACTTCCATCTTATTCTCCTTGATCATCAATATACTTCTATTATCTAAATAAATAGGGGGATTTGTCAAGAATCTAAGACATCAATAATCCGGACGAAGAACTCCCGTAATGATTTCTTTGCTCGCGTGGTAATCCCCATCCACTACAACCTTGATGATGCGCTTCGCTTCCTCAGCAGGAGCTGGCACTAATGGCAAACGAGTCGGACCAGCTTCAAAGCCCATATAGTTCAAGACTGCTTTAACTGGAGCTGGGCTTGGATAAGAGAAGAGAGCATTGACTTTCGGGATAAACTGGCGCTGAATAGCCGCCGCTTTTTTAATATCATTGTTCTCAATGGCTTGGAACATTTCATGCATTTCATCCCCATTGGTATGAGATGCTACTGAAATCACCCCGTCTGCCCCTAGGTTCATGGCATGGAAAGCATCTCCATCCTCTCCTGTATAAATGAGAAACTCCTCTGGCTTGTGCTCGATTAAGTAAGCCATATTGGCAAGGGTTGTACACTCTTTCACCCCAATGATATTTGGATGTTCTGCCAAACGGAGCATGGTTTCTGGTGTCATTTCGACAACCACGCGCCCAGGAATGTTATAGATTATGATTGGCAAGTTAGAAGCGTCTGCAATAGCCTTAAAATGCTGGTACATACCTTCTTGAGAAGGTTTGTTGTAATAAGGAACAATCGCTAATCCGGCAGCAAAGCCACCAAATTGGTCGACTTCCTTGACAAACTCAATCGAGTCGCGAGTTTCATTGGTCCCGACACCAGCAATCAACGGGACCCGTCCGTTGACTACCTTTTGGACCGCTGCAAAAAGTTCTAATTCCTCATCGTGCGTTAGAGTTGGACTTTCCGCAGTGGTACCAGCTAAAGAATCCCATCTGTGTAATGAGCCAAGAGATGTTCGATGAGTGGAGGAATGGCCTCAAAGTTTATCGAACCATCTTCATGGAAGGGAGTGATAAAGGCAGTGATCATTCTACAATTTTTTAAATCCTGATAAGACATACATACTCCTTCTTGAGACAACCATAGGGAAGAGGGACAGCACCAAAAGTTGATAGCTGTCCCCTATTACAATTTATTTAGTTAATGAATCATTTCAACTCAAACTTCAACTCAGCTGTTGGGCGCACGAGTCCACGTTCATGAAGGGTTTCTGCAATTTGAACTGAGTTCCAAGCAGCTCCTTTAAGAAGGTTATCAGAAACCACCCACATATGAATCCCTTTTTCTGCATCCAAGTCTTTACGGATACGACCAACAAAGGTATCGCGAGAACCAACCGCATTGATAGCTTGTGGGTATACTTGATGAGCCACATCATCTTCCAACACTGCACCTGGGAAGGCTGCAATCGCTGCTTTTACTTCTTCAATAGGGGCCACTTCTTTGGTCTCAATGTAAACTGACTCTGAGTGAGCTGACAAGACTGGAATACGTACACATGTTGCTGATACGGCAATGCTATCGTCTTCCATGATTTTCTTAGTTTCGTTCGTCATCTTCATTTCTTCATATGTGTAGTCATTATCAGTAAAGACGTCGATTTGAGGAAGGGCGTTAAAGGCGATTGGGTAATGTTTCTTATCACCACCTGATGGCAAGATTTCCGCATGTAAATCACGTGGATCCACTCCGTCATTCAATACTTCACGCAATTCACGTTGAGTTTCCAGAATGGCTCCCATACCTGCACCTGAAACAGCTTGGTAAGTAGACACGATGATACGGTCCAAGCCCCATTTTGACGAACTGGTTCAAGAGCTACCATCATTTGAATCGTTGAACAGTTAGGACAGGCGATGATGCCGTTATGAGCATCAAGCGCATGTGCATTTACCTCAGGTACAACCAATGGCACATCTGGGTTTTGACGGAAGTAAGATGTATTATCAACAACTACTGCTCCTGCTTTAACAGCATATGGTGCATATTTAGCTGAAGTTGATCCTCCAGCCGAGAAGAGAGCGATATCAACCCCTTCAAAAGCATTTTCAGTTGTTTCTTCAATGGTCACGTCTTTCCCTTTGAATTGCAAGACTTTACCTGCTGAACGCGCAGATGCTAGATAGCGAATCTTATCGATTGGAAGACTTGATTCTTCCAACATTTTGATCATTTGTGCACCAACGGCACCTGTAGCACCGACAACAGCAACTGTATATCCCATAATAAAACCTCTTTCGGAATTTTCTAAAAATTTGTGAATTTTATCTATTATACTATTTTTCCTAACAAATGAAAAGAGCAATTTGCATTCAATTCAACATTCGATTGCTATAGTTTATAAAGGATTCTTAAGTAAATAAAAAATCCCCTACCAAAAGGTAAGGGATCGAGGCATCTTTCGATGAGAACAGCCGGTTCACACAACTGTTCAAGGTCCGCTCCTGCGTTACAATTGAATGTAGACCTCCTCAGCGCAAAAGGCTCCTAAGAGCCAATCGACTCATCGCATAGACTTAGTGTACCATGAACGTCCACAAACTGTCAAGAAGGTAGGTACTTGCTTCCCTCTGGAATGCTCAAAGGAGATAACTGATCTCGATAGCGGTCGATAAAGGCCCCTACCCAATCCGGATTAACCTTGGAATAATTGCGTAAACTCCAGCCGATTGCCTAATTTATAAAGAACTCGCTTTGACCTAGATTATTGATGATCACTTTCTAACAAATCCGTATCTGTTTTTTCTTTCCTCATAAGCTGGTGATCAATGGCAATCCGCCTCAACCAAAAGTCCTGATCCTTACTCCAATCCAGCATAACCTGCTTGGTTTCTGGATAGGTGAAAGTAATCTCTCCTATGATGCGGTCCAACTGATCAATACTGTCCCACCATGATTTGGTTTGAGCCAATTCCTTTAGCTTTGGAAAATCTTCAGGTCTAAGCTCTTTCTTCTTTTTATCCAGATAATCCATAACAATATATTGAAACTCACGGTAAGGTTGCTGGCAACACTCTTCCACAAAAGCCCAATCAATTGGATCCTTTATGAAAGGCTTAAAAAAATCTTTTTCAATCTTTTTGAGAATTGGTTTTTGCACGCCAAGAAAGCTGAATTTATTTTTCATATAAGCTTCAATAGCTGGGACTTTCGCTGGATCAGCCTGGTCTTCTAACAGTTTAAAAAGAGATTTTGTATCCATATGAGTACTCCTCTTCTACAATAAACTGTATGCACATTGTGAGTATCTGCCTTCATTGAGCGATTCATCTAGTTTCATTTTAACATTAGCAAAAGGCAGGGATAATTAGCTATTATGATTTACAATTGTCGTGGTTTCTACTAGATTTTCCTGACAGGCCCTTCGATGGTCTTTTGCATCCAGACAATATCATGCCATTGGTCAAATTTATAACCAATTTTAAGAAAATGAGCAACTTTCACATAGCCTCGTTTCTCATGGAGGGCGATACTAGCTGGATTTGGCAGGGCAATGCAAGCTAAGAAACGTAAATAACCACGCGCCTCTAACTCGATCTCTAATGCCTCATACAAACGAGAAGCCAGTCCTTGCCCACGATAATACTGATCTACATAGACAGATACTTCCACCGCCAAATCATATGCTGATCGATCATAATAGGTTGAGGCATAGGCATAAGCAAGGACTTGACCGTCTACTTCAGCTACTAAATAGGGAAAACGTTGAAGGATCTTTTCGATATGCCCTTCAAATTCCTCAATTGTCGGAACCTGGTATTCAAAAGTGATGGCTGTTTTCTCAACATAAGGGGCATAAATCCTGACAAGTTCAGGAGCATCTTCAAGGGTGACTGGTCTTATCTTCAGCATGGTCTTCTCGCTTTCTATTTCTCTATTATACCCCAAAAGCACAAAAATAGAGGTTGTCCGCCAACCTCTATATATTTTTTTAGAACAATCCTAAAGCAGTACCATCTTCTGCTACATCCATGTTCAAAGCAGCAGGACGTTTTGGTAATCCAGGCATAGTCATCACTTCACCTGTTAAAGCAACAATGAAGCCTGCGCCAGTCTTAGGTACCAATTCGCGAATGGTAATGTCAAAACCAGACGGCGCCCCGAGGAGACTTGGATCATCTGAGAAACTATATTGGGTCTTAGCCATACAAACTGGCAACTTATCCCAGCCATTTTTCACGATCTGAGCAATCTGAGTTTTGGATTTCTTCTCAAAGACAACATTGTCGGCCCGGTAAATTTCTTGGGCAATCTTAGTGATCTTTTCTTCAACAGAAAGGTCATTATCATAAAGACGAGTGTAGTTGGCTGGACTTGTTTCAAGTGTCTCCACTACTGTTTCTGCTAGGGCCAATCCTCCATCAGCACCATCAGCCCAAACGCTCGCCAATTCAACAGGAACTTGAATAGAAGCACAGAGTTCTTTCAGAGCTGCAATTTCAGCTTCTGTATCTGTGACAAATTCATTAATAGCCACTACTACAGGAATTCCGAATTTACGCATATTTCTACGTGGCGCTCCAAGTTAGCAAAACCTGAACGAACAGCTTCTACATTATCTTCAGAAAGAGCATCTTTGGCAACTCCACCATTCATCTTCAAAGCACGAATCGTTGCGACAATCACCACTGCAGATGGGCTAACAGGAAGATTTGGTGTTTTGATATCCAAGAATTTTTCAGCTCCCAAATCCGCCCCAAAACCTGCTTCTGTCACTACGTAATCTGCTAAACGAAGAGCGGTTGAGGTAGCTAAAACAGAATTACATCCATGGGCAATATTAGCAAAAGGTCCACCATGAACAAAGGCTGGAGTTCCATAGATGGTTTGGACCAAGTTTGGCTTGATCGCATCTTTCAGAATCAAGGCAAGCGCCCCTTCCACTTCCAAATCACGGACATAAACTGGACTACGATCATAGCGGTAACCGATCACAATATTAGCCAAACGACGTTTCAAGTCTTCAATATCTGTTGCCAAGCAAAGGATGGCCATAATCTCAGAAGCAACGGTGATATCAAACCCGTCTTCACGAGGAATCCCATTGAGCGGTCCACCGAGACCGACCGACACGTGACGCAAAGCACGGTCATTCAAGTCCACTACCCGTTTCCAGATAATCCGACGTTGGTCAATGCCTAGCTCATTTCCTTGATGCAAATGATTGTCGATCAAAGCTGAAAGTGCATTATTTGCTGTTGTAATGGCATGCATGTCACCCGTGAAATGAAGGTTGATATCCTCCATTGGGAGTACTTGAGCATAGCCTCCCCCAGCTGCACCACCTTTAATCCCCATAACAGGGCCTAAAGAAGGTTCGCGAATGGCAATCATGGTTTGTTTTCCAATTTTATTTAATGCATCTGCCAAACCAATGGTGATGGTAGACTTCCCTTCTCCAGCTGGAGTCGGGTTAATCGCTGTTACCAAGATGAGTTTTCCTGGTTCTTCCTTCTGAACGGCTTGGATCTTGTCAAAGGTTAATTTTGCCTTGTACTTTCCATAGAGTTCCAAGTCATCAAATTGAATGCCCAATTTCTCTACTACATCTGTGATTGGTTTCAATTCAATACTTTGTGCAATCTCGATATCTGTCTTCATCTGAATCTCCTCACTATTTTATAATCCTATTATACAGAAATTTTGCGAGGATATATATTTTAAATATCAAACTTTTTCCATTCGTTCGGATTTTGCCTTTAAAATGGACCTTATCAGCCTTCATTCTAATTTCTTATACCCTTCTATATGAAATAACTATTAGTCCCTTCATCGTCTACTCTACCGCCTTTGCATCCCCTTGACCAACAATCGTAAGAGCCGTGTTCTTGGCTTTACTAAAATATAAAATTCTTGTAAAATAAGCCTATGAATATTTTGATTACTTCCGGTGGGACGAGTGAAAAGATCGATCAGGTTCGTTCGATTACTAACCATTCCACTGGTCAACTTGGAAAAATCATTTCCGAACGTTTTTTAGAGACAGGTTTTTCTGTGACTCTGGTGACAACTCAAACTACGGTTCAGCCTAAAGAACATCCTCGTTTAAGAAAGATATTTATCAAAAATGTCGCTGAACTTCAAACCGTCCTTGAAAAAGAAACTCCAACTCACCATGTGCTCATCCATGCGATGGCCGTCTCTGACTACAGCCCCGTTAATATGTCAGGCTTTCAGGCTGTCAAAGAAGCTAGCAATTTAGAGCAATTTCTCCATCAAACCAACCAGGAATCGAAAATTTCATCAGAGGAAGATTACCAGGTTCTCTTTTTGAAGAAAAATCCTAAGTTGATTTCTCTAGTAAAAACTTGGAATCCAGACATACGATTGATTGGCTTTAAACTGCTGGTTGATGTAGCACAGGATCAACTCCTATCCGTTGCTCGCGCAAGCCTCGAAAAGAATCAGGCAGAAATGATTGTTGCCAATGACTTAAGCGAAATTCAAGACGGAAAGCATCGGGCTTACTTAGTTACGAAAGATGCTATTCAAATAGCCGAAACTAAATTGGATATTGCTCAAAAAATCTACCATCACATTAGGAACAAAGGATAAAACCTATGGCCAATATTCTACTAGCTGTTACAGGAAGTATTTCTGCATATAAGGCGACGGATCTCACCAATCAATTGACCAAGCTCGGTCACCAGGTTAAGGTTCTCATGACTCCTGCAGCTACAGCTTTTATTACCCCTCTAACACTTCAGGTCCTCTCCAAACAAGCTGTCCTGGTAGAGGTCATGACAGAAGACGATCCAAAACAAATCCAACATATTGACTTGGGGAAAGAGGCCGATCTCTTTCTAGTCGCACCTGCTAGTGCCAATACCATTGCAAAATTAGCCCACGGCTTTGCAGATACTATTGTTACCAGCACTGCTTTGGCCCTACCATCTGAGGTAAAAAAATTCCTAGCACCCGCTATGAATACCAAGATGCTGGACCACCCCGCTACACAAAACAATCTTGAAACCCTAAAAAGCTACGGCTACCAAATCATCCCACCGCGCGAAGCTTTACTAGCTTGTGGCGATCAGGGATCTGGCGCTTTAGCTTCCATCGAAACCATTCTAACTACTATACAGGAGTCGCTCTCATGAGAAAATCTTCTTCATCCATTGCACAAATTTCTATTTTCTTCGCTATCATGGTGACCATTCATTTTACATCAACCATGATCTTCCAATTCTTCCCCTTTCTAATTCCACCGACCTTCGTCCATATCCCAGTTGTCATTGCCTCCATTCTTTATGGACCTCGTATTGGTGGGACCTTGGGACTTTTAATGGGACTCTTTAGCCTCACCATCAACACCATCGTTCAGCTACCAAGTAGTTATTTATTCAGTCCCTTTGTTGAAAAAGGAAACATATACTCTCTGATCATTGTACTGGTTCCCCGTATCCTCATCGGGATCACCCCTTACTTTGTGTACAAGTTGATCCATAATAAATCCGGACTGGCAATCGCTGCCACGGTTGGATCTTTCACCAACACTTTCTTTGTGCTTTCAGGAATTTTCATCTTCTTTTCAAAAAATTATCCAGGTGGTATCCAAGCCTTCCTCGGTGCTGTTTTAACCACCAACTCATTGATTGAGGTCCTTGCGACAGTCATTCTGACTCTAGCAATCATCCCACCTCTCTCAAAAGTTAAGAATTCATTATAAGGCATTTTCGTTTATCACACTTTTCAAATGAAGGTGTGATTTTTTGTGGACACTCATCATATAAATTTGAAAACAATTGCTATTGAATCTAGTTTTTTCAGAAAAAAAATGCTATAATGTAAGCGATTAATTATAGAAATAAGGAGTTGCACTATGACTTATCAAGAAAACTTCCAAAAATGGGCTGATTTCTCTGACCTACCTGATTACCTTCGTCGTGATTTGGAAAGCATGGATGAAAAAACGAAGGAAGATGCCTTCTACACAAACCTTGAATTCGGTACCGCAGGTATGCGCGGATTGATTGGTGCTGGGACTAACCGTATTAACATCTATGTGGTTCGTCAAGCAACTGAAGGTTTGGCTCGTTTGATTGAATCTAAAGGTGGAAATGAAAAAGAACGTGGAGTTGCCATCGCTTATGATAGCCGTCACTTCTCTCCAGAGTTTGCCTTTGAATCAGCAGCCGTTCTTGCAAAACACGGTATTAAATCCTATGTCTTTGAAAGTCTCCGTCCAACTCCAGAACTTTCATTTGCTGTTCGTCACCTCAACTGCTTCGCAGGGATTATGATTACTGCTAGCCACAACCCTGCTCCGTTTAATGGATACAAGGTTTACGGTGAAGATGGTGGTCAATTGCCTCCACACGACGCGGACGCATTGACAACCTACATCCGTGCTATCGACAATCCATTTGCAGTTGAAGTTGCTGATGTAGAAGCTGAAAAAGCATCTGGTTTGATTGAAGTTATTGGCGAAGCTGTCGACACTGAATACCTCAAAGAAGTCAAAGATGTTAACATTAACCCTGCCTTGATCGAAGAGTTCGGTAAAGACATGAAGATTGTCTACACTCCACTTCACGGTACTGGTGAAATGTTGGCTCGTCGTGCTCTTGCTCAAGCAGGATTTGACTCTGTACAAGTCGTGGAGGCACAAGCAACTCCAGACCCAGACTTCTCTACGGTTAAATCTCCAAACCCAGAAAGTCAAGCAGCTTTTGCACTTGCTGAAGAGCTAGGTCGTCAAGTTGGAGCTGATGTTCTTGTTGCAACTGACCCTGACGCTGACCGTGTTGGTGTTGAAGTCCTTCAAAAAGATGGTAGCTACCTCAACCTTTCAGGCAACCAAATCGGGGCTATCATGGCGAAATACATCTTGGAAGCCCATAAAAATGCTGGTACCCTTCCAAAAAATGCAGCCCTTTGCAAATCTATCGTATCAACTGACTTGGTAACTAAGATTGCTGAAAGCTACGGCGCAACTATGTTTAACGTCTTAACTGGTTTCAAATTCATCGCTGAAAAAATTCAAGAATTTGAAGAAAAACACAATCACACTTACATGATGGGATTTGAAGAAAGCTTCGGTTACTTGATCAAACCATTCGTACGTGATAAAGATGCGATTCAAGCTGTCCTTGTCGTTGCTGAGCTTGCTGCTTACTACCGCTCTCGTGGTTTGACACTTGCTGACGGTATCGAGGAAATCTACAAAGAGTACGGCTACTATGCTGAAAAGACAATCTCTGTTACACTTTCTGGTGTTGACGGTGCTGAGCAAATCAAGGCTATTATGGCGAAATTCCGTGAAAACGGTCCAAAAGAATTCAATGGAACTGCCATCGCTGTCGTTGAAGACTTCAAAGCACAAACATCTACTGCTGCTGATGGCACTGTAACAACCTTGACAACTCCTCCAAGTGATGTATTGAAATACACTCTTGCTGATGGTTCTTGGATTGCCGTTCGCCCTTCAGGTACAGAACCAAAAATCAAGTTCTACATTGCCGTTGTTGGTGAAAGCAACGAAGATTCTCAAGCTAAAATTGCTAACATCGAAGCTGAAATCAATGCCTTTGTAAAATAAGCAACTAGAAAGATGAGATTAACCAATCTCATCTTTTTTCGTATCAAAATACAGCATTTTTTCGCCCTTTATGGCATACTAGATTTATAAGAAAGCGAGGTAATCTCATGGAACAATTTTTAGAAGATATTAAAGATCTTGAAGTAACCACTGTTGCGCGCGCGCAAGAAGCCATCGACCAAAAAGAAACAGCAACCTTCTTTATTGGACGCAAGACTTGCCCATATTGCCGGAAATTCGCTGCTAAATTAGCAACTGTAGTAGCCGAAACTAAAGCTCATATCTACTTCATTAATAGTGAAGAACCAAGTCAACTGGATGCTTTGCAAGCCTTCCGCTCCACCTATGGCATTCCTACTGTTCCTGGATTTTTACATATCGAAGCCGGTGAAGTTACCGTTCGCTGCGACTCATCCATGTCAGAAGAAGAAATCAAAGCATTCGCTCATCTATAAAAAAAAATTGAGGCTGGGACAAAAGTCCTAGCCTCTCAATTGTTTTTGGATTGTCGCGCAAGACGCAGTGGTTGAGTGGGCTCTACTACGCTGATTTCATCAAGCTTTTACAGCCCTACTCAACTGTGCGGAGGTGGGACGACGAAATCGAATTCTAACGAATTACCGATTTCTGTCCCACTCTCAATTTTCATTTTCTGTAAAAGTCGTCCAAATCTTCTGCTGGGGTTTGGCAAAAGGATAGGCCGAAAATTCTTCTGGTTTTAACCAAATAGTTGATTCACTGGTTGCTTGTTCTAGTTCTTTTACCAATCCGTACCGGATCTGAACCTGCCACTTGCGATGCGAAAAGACATGCTGGACCATGGGATAAGTTCTCTCTTGCCAATCAATGACCAAGTCATAGTCCTGTTCAAAGGAGAGAATCTCTAGATTGTCCTCTGCTTGTTCTTTCTCATCCAATAGAGACAATTGGCCCAGATTCTCAGATAGACTATCCACTTCAATCATGGGAAAATGCCAGAAGCCTGACAAGAGTCCTTCTCGCTCATTTTTTTCCAGCAGGTAGCGCCCTTGACTATCCTTGACAATAAAGGCTGTTAAATAAACGGGTACTGGTTTCTTCTTTGGAGCCTTGATGGGATAGCGATCCATGGTCCCATGCTGATAGGCCGCGCTAAACTCTTTACAGGACTCTCTTCCGGACGTGGATTGACTGGGGATTCAATATCTGAGCCCAAATCCATCAAAGCCTGATTGAAATCACCAGGACGCTCTGGATCGATCAAGACTTCCATCATGGCCTGAAAAATCTTGCGATTAGTCGGGATTCCGATATCGTAGTCTACCTCAAACAAACGAGCTAAAACCCGCATGACATTGCCATCCACTGCTGGCTCTGGCAAGCTAAAGGCAATACTGGCTATAGCACCAGCTGTATAAGGTCCAATTCCCTTGAGTTGAGAGATAGCCTCATAGCTTGATGGGAAAACACCCTCATGGTCCTCCATGATTTGCTGGGCAGCTTTCTGCATGTTGCGGACCCGTGAGTAATAGCCCAAGCCCTCCCAAGCTTTTAATAGCTTTTCTTCCGGAGCCTGAGCCAGATCCGCAATCGTCGGAAAGCAATCCAAAAAACGCTCATAATAGGGAATCACGGTATCCACTCGTGTCTGCTGGAGCATAATCTCTGAGATCCATATTTTATAAGGATCTTTCGTCCGTCTCCAGGGGAGATCCCGTTTATTGGCATCGTACCAGGCTAATAACTTTTCTCGGAAAGAGGCAATTTTTTCCTCCTCCCACATATTAATCCCATAGTCTTTTAAATCCATCATATTCCTAGTATACCATAGAATGGGTTCTAGTTTAGAGATTCTGACTCTACCATAAAAAGGCTTAGGAAATTCCTAAGCCTTTCAATTATTCTTATTGTTCCACAGCTTGAGCTGCTGTGATCAAGGTCAATTTGTAAACGTCATCTGCATTACATCCGCGAGAGAGGTCGTTAACTGGTTTGTTCAACCCTTGCAAAACAGGACCTACTGCGGCAAAGCCACCAAGACGTTCTGCCATCTTGTACCCAATGTTACCTGCCTCAATACCTGGGAAGATAAAGACATTGGCTTGTCCTGCCACCTTACTTCCTGGCGCTTTCAATGCTGCTGTTTCTGGGACAAAGGCAGCGTCAAATTGCAATTCCCCGTCAATTTCAAGATCTGGACGAAGCTCATGAGCGATTTTTGTTGCTTCAACTACTTTATCAACACTTTCACCAAAACCTGAACCTTTTGTTGAATAGCTCAACATGGCGATTTTTGGATCAATCCCAAACATCTTCGCTGTGATAGCAGAGTTGATGGCAATTTCAGCCAAGCCTTCAGCATCTGGATTGATATTAATAGCGCAGTCCCCAAACAAGTAACGTTCAGATCCACGGACCATGAGGAAGGCACCTGAAGTACGACTAACATTTGGACGAGTTTTAATAATTTGAAGTGCTGGACGAACGGTTGCAGCTGTTGAGTGAATTGCACCTGACACCATTCCATCAACAATTCCAAGATGTACCAACATGACACCAAAGTAGTTGACATCATCTTGCAAAATTTGGCGTGCTTCTTCTTCTGTCATTTTACCCTTGCGACGTTCAACTAAGGAAGTTACCATCTCTTCAAACCTGAGTAAGAATACGGATCGATGACTTCGTATCCTTCCAAAACTCCTTCAATTTCAAGGTAAATGCCAATCTTATCTGGATTCCCAAGCAAGACAGGGGTTACGTCTGTTTCTTTCACAATTCGTTTTGCTGCTTGCAGAATACGTGGTTCTTCACCTTCTGGTAATACAATACGTGCATTCTTACCAACCAGGTTGGCTTTGAGGTTTTCAAAAACTTCCATGAGTTTCTCCTTTGAAAAAAATTAAATATTTGTTAACTGTTTTAAGACCTGGCTAAAATCATCTGGCAAAGAACTTTCAATTCGGAGTTCTTCTTCCAAAAAAGGATGATAGAAAGCCAAGGAATGGCAATGTAAGGCTTGTCGAAGTATCCCATCTTCTAAGGAACCACCATAAAGATCATCTCCCAAAAGCGGAAAACCAATATGAGAAAAATGAACGCGAATCTGATGGGTCCGGCCTGTATGCAATTGGATATCCACCAGATGAATATCACCGAAAGACTGGACAACTTGGTAGCTGGTATGAGCATACTTGCCACCTTTTGCTACTTTTCGGGTAATGATCGATTCTTCATCACGCGCAATGGGGGCAATGATGTCACCCTTGCTTGCCAACTCACCCGTCCCCTTTACCAATGCAAAGTACCGTTTGAATGGTCTTAGCCTGAAGTTGTTTATCCAATCGGGCATGGGCATAGCCATGTTTAGCAAAGAGCATAATCCCACTGGTATCCTTGTCTAAACGGGTGACAATATGAACCAGCTGGTTTTCATACTGTTTTCGAACGTAGTAACCCTTGACAAAGTTTGCAATGGTATTGGAATGAAGAGAGCTAGGAATGGATGCCACTCCTGCCGGTTTGTTGAGGACTAAGAAATGATCGTCTTCATACAAGATTTCCAAATCACGATCAATGGCCTCCAAGGCTTCATAGCCTACCTCAGAGGGAATATCAATCGTTACCTTATCTCCTATATCGAGAAGATAAATGGCATTTTGTTCAATGCCATTAACTAAAATCTGGCCTCCAGAAAACTTGATCTTGGCCAATAACCCCTTTGAAACCTGGTGCTTCTTCAGGAATGTTTTGACCTTGACGTGTTCGTCTGCAATAAACTCGAACCTCATTCGTCAATATCTCCAATAAAAGCATCCTTGACCCGATTCCAGAAACTGGTATGACTTGGGCTCGCTACGAAATTGATCTTGTGGTTATCAATCTGGTATTCGATATGGACGATATTTCGATAAGAATAAGTTGAATTATCGACAGAGAGAATGTGAAAACCTGGTCGGCTTGGCGTAATTTCAATCTTATCTTTTTTGGGAACAATGATCGATGACCCCAAAGTTCGATACACACGGTTATTCAGGCTAGCAATTTCTGCAATTTGAAGTGCTTCGATTGTCGGGTGAAGAACAGCTCCTCCCAAAGATTTGTTATAAGCCGTACTACCTGTAGGGGTCGAAACGGTAATCCCGTCTCCTCTGAACCGCTCAAAATGAACGCCATTGATGGTTAAGTCAGCTACCATCGTCCGATCGCTCCGTTTGATAGTCGCTTCGTTAAGAGCTCGCATAATCTTAGTATCCCCATTTTCAAAGGTCACTTTGACATTCAGGATGGGGTAAGACACCTTGGCACCTGTATCATACTTAAGATTTTCTACTAATTTGTCAATCTCATCATCTAGATAGTCCGTATAGAACCCAAGATGCCCCGTATGTACCCCAACGAAACGAACCCGATCCAATTGACTCTCGTACTTATGAAAAGCCGAGAGCAACATGCCATCTCCACCAATGGAGATCACGATATCTGGATGTTTTTCAGTCAAGATAAAATTATTCTTTTTTAATTTATAACGAAGTTGTTGAAAGACCTCTTCGCTCTGGCGTTTTCGATTTCGAATAATCGAAACCTTCTTATCTGTAGTCCTCATCTGTATCATCACTATTTCCGACGCCATCGTTTAATTTACGATGCAAAGGATCAAAAAGAGCTTGTGCCTCCTGAATGGCATCACGAATGGCACCCATTTCCTCATCGAGTTGATAAGCCAAATTCGCTGTGACTTCAAGACGCTTTTTAATCTCGTCTGGAAAATCTCCTTTATATTTGTAATTTAATGAGTGTTCAATGGTGGCCCAAAAATTCATAGACAGGGTACGAATCTGTATCTCTGCCAAAATGGTTTCATAGCCATTAATGGTATCTACTGGATACTCTACTACGACGTGATAGCTTCGATAGCCACTCGATTTTTTGTGACGAATATAATCGCGCTCTTGTACCACACGCATATCCTGACGCTTACGCAGGACTTCTAGGACTTCATCCACGTCATCAACAAATTGAACCATAACCCGCAAACCAGCAATATCTTGCATATCTTGAGCCAGGTTCTCTTCAGAAATACTTCTGCGTTCCATTTTTTCGAGAATACTCTCAATCGGCTTCACACGACCGGTCACAAACTCAATTGGGGAATGCTTTTGTTGTTTGCGATACTGCTTTCTTATCCCACGAAGCTTAATCTTCAACTCACCAACTGCTTGGATATAGGGATCTAAAAAATTTTCCCAATCAATCGCCATTGAATCACCTTGTCATCTCAAAGTTTTTTGTATAAAATAAACACATCTATTATTATATCATAAAGAGCTTGCAAACGAAAGAAAAGGACGTGGCTATGAATCATTTAGAAATTGAATTTAAAACCTTACTAACCAAGGAAGAATACGACTCTCTTAAGGATTTTTTCAAGGAACAACCTCCTATCCGACAAACCAATCACTATATCGATACGCCCGACCAAGCCATCCGGAATCATCAGATGGCCTTGCGAATTCGTACCTTAGCTGATCGGGCTGAGCTAACCCTTAAAGTACCGCAAAAAGCGGGACATTTGAATACAACCAAGCTCTTACATTTGATCAGGTAGAAGACTTTCTATCCAAGAAAAAACTCCCTCAAGGTGAGATTGCCAGCTTTCTCACTGATTTAGGAATTCCACTAGCTGCCTTAGATGTCTGGGGTAGTCTGGAAACAGAGAGACGTGAGAAAAGAATCCCTAAAGGTTTATTAGCCTTTGACCGTAGTCGTTATAATTCTATTGAGGACTATGAGTTGGAAATGGAGGTAGATGCTGCCTCAGATGAAACTTATTTTCACGAATTTCTCAAGGAAAAACAAATTGAATACAAGCCAGCAAAAAGTAAAGTGGCAAGATTAGCTCAAAGTTTGCTAAAAAGCTGAAATTACTGAATTTTTTTGCTAAAATAAGACTAGACAAAAATATCTAAATGAGGATCAAACACATGTCAGAAAAAAACAATATGAAGCTCTTCGCACTCAACTCCAATCAAGAAATTGCACAAAAAATTTCGGAAGTTGCTGGCATCCCACTCGGAAAGCTTTCTTCACGTCAATTCTCAGATGGTGAAATCCAAATTAATATCGAAGAAAGTGTGCGTGGATATGATATTTACATCATCCAATCTACTAGCTTCCCAGTGAACAATCACTTGATGGAATTGTTAATCATGGTAGATGCTTGCCAACGAGCAAGTGCCCATACCGTAAACGTGGTCCTTCCATATTTGGGTATGCTCGTCAAGACCGTACCGCTGCTCCTCGCGAACCGATTACAGCAAAATTGGTTGCCAACATGTTGGTCAAGGCAGGAGTAGACCGTGTTGTAACACTCGATCTTCATGCAGTTCAAGTACAAGGCTTCTTTGATATCCCAGTAGACAACTTGTTCACGATTCCTCTATTTGCTGATCATTATATCAAACAAGGTTTAACCGGTTCAGATGTAGTGGTTGTCAGCCCTAAAAACTCCGGTGTGAAACGAGCACGAAATCTTGCTGAATATCTAGATGCCCCAATTGCCATCATCGACTACGCCCAAGACGACTCTAGCCGTGACGAGGGCTACATCATCGGGGATGTTAAAGGTAAAAAAGCAATCCTGATCGATGATATTTTAAATACAGGTAAAACCTTCTCTGAGGCTGCAAAAATTGTCCAACGCGACGGCGCTACTGAGATTTATGCCGTTTCTAGTCACGGACTTTTCGTAAAGGGAGCTGCAGAATTGCTAGACCAAGCACCAATTAAAGAGATCTTAGTAACAGACTCTGTAGCAACCAAAGAGCAAAAACCAAAAAATGTAAAATACATTACTGCAAGCGAATTAATTGGAGATGCCCTTGTTCGTATCCAAGAGCGTAAACCTGTTAGTCCACTCTTTGCATACCACAAGAAATAAGGTGATGGCGTGATTTATTTTGACAATGCGGCAACCACTCCCCTAAGCCCAGGAGTAATCAAGGTGATGACAGAAACGATGGAAACCAGTTTCGGGAAATCCATCTAGTCTCCACTCCCACGGCCGCCAAGCGAAAAAAATTCTTAGAGATGCTAGGGAATGCGTTGCAACTTGTTTAAAGGCCTCCAGTCAACAGATTATATTCACTTCTGGCGGGACAGAAAGCAATAACACAGTTATAAAGGGCTACTGTCTCAAACATAGACAGCAAGGGAAGCATATTATTACCACGGCTATCGAACATCATGCCGTTCTGGAACCGATTGAGTACTTGGTCCAAGAATATGGATTTGAAGTAACCATTATTCACCCAGTCGATCAAAAGATTCGACCTGAAGATATTCAAGCTGCCCTTCGTCCCGATACTATTTGGTGTCCACCATGTATGCCAATAACGAGACAGGCGATCTCTTACCCATCAAGGACATTTCAGACCTTTTAAAAGACCATCCTGCAGCTTTTCATGTCGATGCTGTTCAAGCCGTTGGTAAACTTGCTGTAGCCCCTGAAGAGTTAGGAGTTGATTTTCTAACCGCATCCGCCCATAAATTTCACGGGCCTAAGGGAGTTGGTCTTCTCTATGCTAAAAAGCCTGACTTCTTCAATCTCTTACACGGGGGGTGACCAAGAAGACAAGCGTCGAGCTAGTACAGAGAACTTGATTTCAATTGCTGGAATGGCGCAATCCCTCAAAGAGTCTACTGATCAGTTAGACGCAAATTATCTGTATATTCAAAGCTTATCTGAACGAATCCTAACTGGCTTAAAAGATCTAGATTTCTATCTGAATGGCTCAGATTCCAAACTTCCTCACGTCTTGAACATTGGCTTTCCTGGTATCAGCAATGATATCTTACTGCTTCGTTTAGATATGGCAGGGATTTCAGTCTCAACTGGCTCTGCTTGTACTGCGGGGACTGTTCAGCCAAGTCACGTCATTGCAGCTTATTATGGCGAAGATTCACCTCGCTTGAAGGAATCTATTCGCATTAGTTTATCTGAATTCAATACTTCTGATGAAGTCGATATTTTTATTACAAACATTCATAAAATTTTAGGAGAATTACATGGCATTTGAAACATCTGTCTCATTAACAAACTGTGATTACACATACGCAATCCACCCAAATATCAAAAAATATACCCTACGCGACAATACTTTTGCACAAACAAAGGTTGGTAACTACGAATTAAATCGTTTATTAGAAGCTATTCCAAATAGCGGAGATGGCTTTAAGTTAAAAATTATCATCAATAAGGATTTAACAGGATTTAAAATTAACATTACTGATAAGTCAGGCCTTCGTTTGGTTAATATTTTCAAAAATCCAGAAAACAAGATTATCCAACAAAAATTCTACTTCCTCATGGACAGTTTAGTTGAACGGGAAATTTTTGAAAGGATTGAAAAGTAATGACCAATGGTCTCGTAGTCCTCACTTATTTGGATGCATACCAAAAGGAACGTCAGATCAGCTACGATAATTTGGATCACTGTTTATTAGCTTTTTCAGGCTGTGTGACCCTTCCAGATTCCTATCAGGTTGTTTCCGTATCCTACAAGGGACAAACATTACCTTTTACTGGAAAGATAGGCGACTTCTATCGCTATCTGATTCAGTTCGATCAGAGTTTAAGAAATTCCAACTAAGAAAGAAAAGCACCTTTTTGGTGTTTTTTTAGTAGAAGATAGTTGCTTTATTCACAAACTTTTTATACAATAGATTTGAAAGGTTGTGATATTGTGAAACAAGATAAGACTAATCCAATTCCTCGTGCTACTGCCAAACGACTCTCCCTCTACTACCGCATTTTTAAACGCTTTAATGCAGAGAAAATCGAGAGAGCCAATTCAAAACAGATTGCTGAAGCCATCGGGATTGACTCCGCAACTGTTCGTCGCGACTTCTCCTACTTCGGGGAGCTAGGACGACGTGGTTTTGGTTATGATGTCAAAAAGTTAATGAACTTTTTCGCAGATCTCTTAAATGATAACTCCATCACCAATGTTGCTATCGTCGGTATTGGGAATATGGGAAGTGCCCTTCTTCACTATCGCTTCCATGAGCGAAACAAGATGAAGATTGTCATGGCATTTGATACCGATGATCATGAGTTAGTCGGTACTAAAGTAAAGATGGTATTCCGATTTACGGCATCTCAACGCTGAAAGAAAAACTAGAGGGACAAGAGATCCAAACAGCCATTTTAACAGTTCCAAGTGTAAAATCTCAAGAAGTTGCAGATGTACTGGTTGAAGCTGGTATCAAGGGAATCCTTAGCTTTTCCCCAGTACACTTAACAGTTCCAAAAGATGTGGTTGTCCAATATGTCGATCTAACCAGTGAACTACAAACCCTTCTCTACTTTATGCGCAAAAATACATGACAAAATGAGGCTAGGACAAAAGTCCTAGCCTCTCAATTGTATTTGGATTGTCGAGCAAGACGCAGTGCTTGAGTGGGCTCTACTACGCTGAGTTCATCAGCTTTTATAGCCCTACTCAACTGTGCGGTGGTTGGACGACGAAATCGAATTCTAACGAATGACCGATTTCTATCCCACTCTCTTTCTGTCTATACCAATAAGTCTGTCTCCTCTCGGTAGCTATAATAATCATCAGTTGAGACAATCAGATGGTCCAGAAAAACAATTCCAAGACAATTACAGGCTTCAATCATTTGTTGGGTGACACCATCATCATTCTTACTCGGATGAATGATTCCAGATGGATGGTTGTGAACAAGGATTAAAGACGTCGCCATATGCTTGATGGCATAATGCAAGATCTCTCGAGGTTCTGCAATGCTACGATTGACTGTTCCGATAAATCACTTGCTGATGGATAATTTGGTTCTGGGTATTCAGATACAAGGCCAGTAAATGCTCTTGTTTCTCATGGCCGATCTTTTGCTGCATCATCTTTGCAAGCTTCTGACTACTCATAATTTGTTCTGTTTCAATCACTTGGGAAGTCTGGATTCGTTTCCCAAGTTCAATAGCAGCTAACAGCTCAATTGCCTTTACTTTCCCAATCCCTGGAACTTCCTGTAGCTCCTGAAAGCTCATACTAGCCAATTCCTTTAAGCTCTTTAGTGAGCCTAAGAGCTCCTGTGCGATCTCGTAGACTGTTTTATTTTTGTTCCCTGTACGTAATAAGATGGACAGCAATTCTTGATTACTGAGCTTATCAGGGCCTTCTGTAAGCAAGCGTTCTCTAGGTAAAAGACTAGCTTCTTGAAATACAATATGATACATAAAAAACCTCCTCAATTAATAATTCGCAATTGAGGAGGAAAATGGATGAGTCTGTATAAAATTTATATAGGACAAACTACTTCTCTTAGGTTTTCAAGGATTCGAGTTTCTTCATTTGAGAAGTTAATTCTATAGCCTTCTTGCACTTGTTCCAAGGTCCTTAGGAATTGACGAATTTCGTATCGAATTAAGTGTTCTTGATCATCAGGAAGGTTTTCAATGGTTTTAAAGACCTGTTCAACTTCGTAGATTCCCTTGGTAATGAGTCCCGTTTTTGGAAAATCATTGACCAGTAAGCCGTAGAAATTTCTTAGCAGAGTATAGATATCTTCTGTAGGCATTCGGTTCCTCCAAGCTTCTTTCTATCACTCTTCTATTATAAAATAGAAAGCATGCAAAAATATGTCAGTCAGGTAACATTTTATGACTATCCTCTTACAAATTGGCAGAAAATTAACAGAAAAAAAGAGGTCAAGGACCTCTTTTTTTGTTGATTATAATTGCATTTGATTATAAGATTTTGTGAAAGCTTCTAGGATATCTTTTGGTGCTTTTGAGTAATCTACTGAAGTTTCCAAAGTACCTTTTACAATCGTACGATAAGTTGCTGCGGCATCCTCACAGGTCACCAAGGTAATTTCATTTACCCCTTCTCGATCTGCAATGACATCGACCCGATCTGGCGTTACTGTCTCAACAGAATTGATGACATAGGTATAGACCTTTTCCTTATCAGTGATATAGATTTTCATTCCAGCTTTGGCATGTTCTAATGGGGAAAAGAGCATTTCATTTGCCCCAGTCAAACCAAAGACATGGTGACTAGCTAAGGAGTAATTCCTTTGCCCCATAACCTGGTCCTCTTTCATGGTACCTGCTCCATAATAAAGCCCCACATTATCTAAGCCTTTAAAAATCGGAAGGTTCATCTTCAATTCTGGAATTGCAATTCCTCCAATAACAGGTAACTTTTGTGCCTGCCATTGGGCATTGATGACAGATTCTGTAGACAGCGATTTGACTTCTTTAAAATCAAAGCTAGTCTTAGCCTCTTTATTCTTATCGATGGTCTTTTTCGATACCTTGTTGACCTGGTACTGATTGGTATGCCAAACCATGATCATGTTCCGAATCGGAGCATTAAAAATCAGAGCGATAGACAAAAGGATCAGCAAGGTAGCAAAGATATTAATCAAGCGATTGCGTAAGCTTGTTTTCTTCTTTTTTCTTCTTGAAGCCATTGTTCACCCTACCCTTCACTTTCCGTTTCAGTTTCTGACTCATCTTTTTCGTCAGCTTGAACCGTTGTAAAGGTTACGATTTGGGCATCTTGATCCAGACGCATGACTTTCACACCCATAGTCGAACGTCCAGTTTGAGAAATATTGGCGACGCTTGTACGAATCATGACGCCTGTATTGGTGATAATCATCAAATCCTCATCTCCTTTGACAGTCATGAGACCGGCAAGAGGACCATTTTTCTCAGCCACATTCGCAGTTTTAATCCCTTTACCACCACGTCCTTTGGTTGGATACTCATCAGCACGCGTCCGTTTACCATATCCCTTTTCAGTGATAATCAATACTTCATCTTGATCTGTAATCACGCTTGCACCGACCACTTGATCCCCTGGACGAAGGTTGACACCTCGGACACCAGTTGCTGAACGTCCCATATTCCGAACAACAGACTCTTTGAAACGAACAGAATACCCAAATTTAGTCCCAATGATAACGTCAGCATTCCCATCAGTAAGGAAGACGTTGATCAGCTCATCCTCATCTTTGAGGTTAAGAGCTTTCAAGCCATTTTGACGGATGTTGGAAAACTCGGCCACACTGGTCCGTTTAACTAGTCCAGAACGCGTTGTAAAGAAGAGATAGGAGTCTTCACTACGATCCTGAGCGACGTTAATAATTGTCTGGATGGATTCACCATCATCTAACTTCAGCAAGTTAACAATCGGAAGTCCTTTGGCTGTACGGCCGTATTCAGGGATTTCATAGCCTTTGAGACGATATACCCGTCCCTTATTGGTAAAGAAGAGCAAACGATCATGGGTGCTAGTAGAAACCAATTCACGGACAAAGTCATCATCCTTGACCCCTGTACCTTGAACACCACGCCCCCCACGTTTCTGAGCGGTAAATTCAGCTTGATCCAAACGTTTAATATAGCCTTTGTTGGACAGGGTAATCAAAACGTCTGTTTCTTCAATTAAGTCCTCATCTTCAAGAGAAAGAACTTCTCCGACCATCAACTCAGTACGACGAGCATCGCCGAATTTACGTTTAACTTCATCCAATTCTTCCTTGATGATCGTAGCTACACGCTCAGGCTTAGCTAAAATGTCTGCAAGATCAGCAATCAAAGCAATGAGGTCATCGTATTCGCTTTGGATCTTGTCGCGTTCCAAACCAGTCAAACGACGAAGACGCATATCCAAGATAGCTTGGCTTTGACGCTCAGAAAGCTTAAACTTACTCATCAATTCAGCTTGAGCTTCTGCATCTGTCTGGCTATTCCGGATGATTTTAATCACTTCATCGATGTGATCAAGAGCGATTAAGAGTCCTTCCAAGATATGGGCACGAGCTTCCGCCTTCTCTTTATCAAAGATGGTCCGACGAGTCACTACTTCTTTTTGGTGCTCAATATATGATCCTAAAATCTCACGAAGGGAGAGAATTTTAGGGACACCATTTTGGATGGCCAACATGTTGAAACCAAAGTTGGTTTGCATTTGGGTCATCTTGAAGAGATTGTTTAAGATGACATTAGCTGAAGCATCGCGACGGACTTCAATGACGAAACGAACCCCTTCACGGTTTGATTCATCCCGAACAGCAGTAATGCCATCAATCCGTTTCTCTTGGACCAAACGTACAATATGTTCATGCACTTTGGTCTTGTTGACCATATAAGGAAATTCTGTCACAACAATGCGTTCACGACCAGTCTTGGTCTCTTCAATTTCCGTGCGAGAACGCAAAACAATCGAGCCCTTTCCTGTTTCATAGGCCTTATGAATACCTGATTTGCCCATGACCAAGGCTCCAGTTGGAAAGTCAGGTCCAGGGAGCACTTCCATCAACTCACGCGTTGTCACATCAGGATTGTCCATCATTAACTTGACAGCATCAATAGACTCACCGAGGTTGTGCGGTGGGATATTTGTCGCCATCCCTACCGCAATCCCTGTCGCCCCATTGACTAACAAGTTAGGGAAGCGAGCTGGAAGGACGTTTGGTTCCCGTTCGCTGGCATCATAGTTATCTGTGAAATCAACTGTATTCTTGTTGATATCTCGAAGCATTTCAAGAGCAATCTTGCTCATACGAGCTTCCGTATACCGTTGGGCAGCGGCGCCATCACCGTCCATGGAACCAAAGTTTCCATGACCGTCTACAAGCATGTAGCGATAACTCCACCATTGCGCCATACGAACCATAGCTTCATAGATTGATAAGTCTCCGTGTGGGTGATATTTACCCATAACATCCCCTGTAATACGGGCAGATTTCTTATGAGGTTTATCTGGCGTAACCCCAAGTTCATTCATTCCGTATAAGATCCGACGATGAACTGGCTTCAAACCATCTCGTACGTCAGGAAGAGCCCGAGACACGATAACACTCATAGCGTAATCGATAAAACTGGTCTTCATTTCCGATGTTAAATTAACATCAACTAAGTTATTATCCTGCATTAAAACAATGCCTCTCTTTAATTAATTCACCATACTATTATAACACATTTAGTACTTTTTTTCTCCTTCGGAACACAAATGTAAAAACGTTTACATCGTCCAAATTAAACGTAAAACCGTGACAAGAATAGTAAAAGTGGTAGAATAAATGCGAATGGGGAAACCCAAAAAAATAGAAGGAGACGTTTAGAATAATGACTTTAACTAAACAACATAAAAAAGTTATCCTTGTCGGTGACGGCGCTGTAGGTTCATCTTACGCTTTTGCACTTGTTACTCAAGGTATCGCACAAGAATTAGGTATCATCGAAATCCCTCAATTGTTTGAAAAAGCGGTTGGTGATGCTGAAGACCTTAGCCACGCTCTTGCCTTCACTTCTCCTAAGAAAATTTATGCTGCTAAGTACGAAGACTGTGCGGATGCTGACCTCGTTGTTATTACTGCAGGTGCTCCTCAAAAACCAGGTGAAACTCGTCTTGACCTCGTCGGAAAAAACCTTGCTATCAATAAATCAATCGTTGAGCAAGTTGTTGCTTCAGGATTTAACGGTATCTTCCTTGTAGCTGCAAACCCAGTTGACGTCTTGACATACTCTACTTGGAAATTCTCAGGTTTCCCTAAAGAACGCGTTATCGGGTCTGGTACTTCTCTTGACTCAGCTCGTTTCCGTCAAGCTCTTGCTGAAACTATCGGTGTTGATGCACGTTCAGTCCACGCCTACATCATGGGTGAACACGGTGACTCAGAATTCGCTGTTTGGTCACATGCTAACGTTGCCGGTGTAAAATTGGAACAATGGTTGCAAGCAAACCGTGACTTGAATGAAGCTGACCTTGTAGATCTCTTCATCTCTGTACGTGATGCTGCTTACTCAATCATCAACAAGAAAGGGGCTACTTACTACGGTATCGCCGTTGCCCTTGCTCGTATCACTCGTGCCATCCTTGATGACGAGAATGCCGTACTTCCACTTTCAGTCTTCCAAGAAGGCCAATACGGAGTCGAAAACGTCTTTATCGGTCAACCAGCTATCGTTGGTGCCCACGGTATCGTTCGTCCAGTAAATATTCCATTGAACGACGCTGAAACACAAAAAATGCAAGCATCTGCAAAAGAATTGCAAGCTATTATTGATGAAGCATGGAAGAATCCAGAATTCCAAGCAGCTTCTAAAAACTAAGCAAAAAACATCTCCTTATTAAAAGGGGATGTTTTTTAGTTGCTTTATTTGGATTTGTCAGCAAGGATTTCAAGCAAATAAGGCACAACGAGATTGCTCTCTACGTCTTTCAAAGAAGAAATCCAGATAAAGTCTGTATGCTCTTCTGGATCTAATATAAAATCACGCTCTTCCAAAATCTCGCCAGCATAAACTAGGCGTGTAAAGACAGTATCTTTGCTAGCATCAAATTGACTATCTTCGTGGATAATCTTATTAATCCGAAGCTTTTGATTAACTTCCTCCATAGCCTCACGTAGAGCAGCCTCTCTGGGCAATTCATTCTTTTCTACACTTCCACCTGGAATATCCCAATAAGATGGATAGACATTAGGGAGACCTCGCTTTATTTTCGAGCGTTTGATAAGCAGATACTTCCCGTCTTTCTCAATCAAGGAATGGGCGATTAATTTTACTGTCATTGCATGTTCCTCCAAGAAAGAGCAAAAAAGACTCCGAGGAGCCTCGTTATGAATCATCCACCCTGAGGGAATCGAACCCCCATCTCAAGAACCGGAATCTTACGTGATATCCATTACACTAAGGGTGGCAACTATGATAGTATATCAAAAAATCGATCATTTTACAAGAAAAAAAAGCTTGCCTAAGCAAGCTTTTTAGTATGATTACAATTCAATGTCACCAAACAAGTCAGCCATTGAGAATCCAGTTTGAGTTTCTGGAAGTTCAAAGTCACGTTTTTCTTGTTTTGGACGACGTGGACGTTGTTGACGTTTTTCTTGTTTTTCGCCTTCTTCTTGAGCTGGACGTTCTTCAAGTGCTTTGATAGAAAGTGATACACGTTCATCAGCAGCATTTACTTCAAGAACTTTAACAGTTACTTCTTGTCCAACTTTAAGCACATCTTTTGGATTTTCAACACGTTTGTGTGAAATTTGTGAGATATGAACAAGTCCATCGATACCTGGCAATACTTCAACGAATGCACCAAAGTCAGTCAAACGTTTAACTGTACCTTCGATTACATCACCAGCTGCTAATTTTTGTTCAACGCCATCCCATGGTCCAGGTGTTGTAGCTTTCAATGAAAGTGATACACGACCTTCTTCTTCGTTCAAGTCAAGAACTTTCACTTCGATTTCTTCACCAACAGTTACAACTGATTTAGGTGAAACGTTGCGTTCGTGTGACAATTCAGTCAAGTGAACCAATCCATCAACACCACCAAGGTCGATGAAAGCACCGAAGCTAGTGATACGAGCAACTTTACCAGTTACAACATCACCAACGTTCAATTTACCAAATACTTCAGCGCGCGCTGCAGCTGATGCAGCTTCAACAACTTCACGACGAGAAAGGATGAAGCGGTTTTCTTTTGCGTCAACTTCTTTGATTTTAGCATCAAATTCTTGACCTACGAAACGTTCAGTGTTACGTACAAAACGAGTATCAAGCATTGAAGCTGGAATAAATCCACGAAGTCCTTCAAATTCTACTGAAAGTCCGCCCTTAACAGCGCGAGTTCCTTTAACAGTAACAACTTCTTCTTCACGTCCGACCAATTTGTCCCATGCTTTGCGAGCTTCCAAACGTTTTTTAGATACAAGGTAAGTTACTGTATCAGTATCTTTACCAACTACTTGACGAAGAACAAGCAATTCAAGTGTTTCACCTGGTTTAACCAAGTCATTGATGTCAGCATCACGATCGTTTGTCAATTCGCGAAGAGTCAAGACACCTTCGACACCAGTTCCAGAGATTGCAACGTTAGCTTGTGTAGCGTCAACTGTCAAAACTTCAGCAGTAACAACATCACCTGGCTCAACTTGGCTAACACTGTTTAGCAAATCTTCAAATTCATTCATCTAAAAAATCCTCCAACAATCAAGTTTTCTAAACTTGACATACTTATAATTATTTTTCCTAAGCAAGCACTCGCAACGAAATCAAAATGATCTACAACGACTTCTTCATATAAAGAAATAAAATACCTGAGTAGATATTTTACCACCTTATCTGATATTACCTAGAACTGGGGTAGCTGGATTCGAACCAACGCATGAGGGAGTCAAAGTCCCTTGCCTTACCGCTTGGCTATACCCCAAACATAGAATGGAGAGAGAGGGATTCGAACCCCCGAACCCGAAGGAGCGGATTTACAGTCCGACGCGTTTAGCCTCTTCGCTATCTCTCCAAGCAAATCAACAGACACAATTATACCATTGATTAAATGAAAATGCAACCCCTTATTTGTTCAAATTATAATTTTCGATGGCACTTTCCACTGCTTTTTCAAGGGATTTAAAAAGACTATCTACGGATCCGTTTTTCACAAGAGCAAACTGAGCACCCATATCAGCAATCTCGGCAATAGCCTTTTTTCCAATCGTTAATTGGTATCCATCAAAGGTTTCCTTACCAACAACCACTTTACTATCTGCAATTTGAATTTCAATTTTTTTATCTTTCTTACTCATTCTTCCACCTCATTTCAACCCCTTTATTTTACAAAATTTTTCACATGCTTGCAAGCCGAAAATGTTTAATGATTAAATTATTTCATTTCGCAGCTATCTGCTTCTGGCAAAAAAAGAGAGAGTGGGACAGAAATAGGTAATTCGTTAGAATTCGATTTCGTCGTCCAACCTCCGCACAGTTGAGTAGGGCTGTAAAAGCTGATGAATTCAGCGTAGTAGAGCCCACTCAACCACTGCGTCTTGCTCGACAATCCAAAAACAATTGAGAGGCTAGGACTTTTGTCCCAGCCTCTCTCATACTTGGTTTATTCAGTTACCTTGAAAATCCATCCTTCTGGCGCTTCAATATCACCAAACTGGATGCCCGTTAATTCATCATACAGCTTGCGGGTAACCGGCCCTACTTCCGTTTCTGAATAGAAGACATGGAAGTCATCTCCATGTTGAACTCCACCAATAGGAGAAATGACTGCTTTGCTGTTCCACAAGCACCTGCTTCAACAAAGCGGTCTAGATGATCAATTGGCACATCCCCTTCGATTGGTGTCAAACCAAGACGATGCTCTGCTAGATAGAGCAAGGAATATTTGGTAATTGATGGCAAGATGGAAGGACTCAGTGGAGTGACAAACTCATTATCAGCTGTAATTCCAAAGAAGTTTGCTGACCCTACTTCTTCAATCTTGGTGTGGGTCGCTGGATCCAAGTAAATCACGTCGGAGAAGTTCCGAGACTTAGCTAATTTACCAGGTAAGAGGCTAGCAGCATAGTTTCCACCAACTTTCGCTGCACCTGTCCCATGAGGTCGCTGCCCTGGTCGTACTCATCTTGAATCAGGAAGTTGGTTGGGACCAAGCCACCCTTGAAGTAGTTTCCTACTGGCATTGCAAAGATGGTAAAGATGTATTCCTCTGCTGGTTTCACACCGATAATATCTCCAACCCCAATCAACAAGGGGCGAAGATAGAGAGTTCCACCAGTCCCATACGGTGGGACATATCCTTCGTTGGCACGCACTACTGCTTTACAAGCTTCCACAAACATATCCGTTGGAACTTGAGGCATCAAAAGACGATCAGCCGTCCGTTGTAAGCGTTTAGCATTCTCATCCGGACGGAATAATTGAATACTGCCATCCTTTGTCCGATAAGCCTTCAATCCTTCAAAGGCTTGCTGTCCATAGTGCAAACTTGGAGAAGATTCTGAAATATGAAGAGTGGAATCTTCAGATAACTCTCCCTTCTCCCAGGCTCCATTTCGGTAATAAGCAATGTATCGATAGGGTAATTTCATATAAGAAAATCCAAGATTTTCCCAATCAAGTGATACTGACATATTTATTTTCCTTCTTCCATTCAAGACTTGCTAAATAGCAAGAGCCACCTTTGAAGATGACTTATTCATGTACTCTATTTTACACCATTCCATGAGAATTTCAAGTGGAGTTTGCAATTTTCTGAAAATTTATCAATCAGGAAAGCCAGCTACAAAAGAGCTGACTTTTATCTTATTTAATTCTAGCAGTAAAGACTTCTTGATCAGAAATTTGATCATTGACAAAGGAACCATTGCTGGTTCGTTCTGACAAACTAAGTTGGGTAACATCCACTTCTGTCACCTGTCCTGTTGTCGAGGTAATTTGAAGGATTTGATCCTGCTCTCCTACTTCCTCCTGGCTCGTAAAGAGATCAAAATCTCCTTGGTCCGTGAAGACTGGACCTGCCTTGAAGACGCGGTGTGGTTTAGACTTCAGCTCACGTAAGACTTGTAGTCCACGTTTAGCCCGGCTGGTCACAGGAATATCGTCTTGTGACATCCGTTTGAGACTACCTCGTTGGGTCAGAATGTACATACTTGGTGTTGTCGATTTAAAGACTGCTACCACCTGATCCCCGTCTTTGAGGTTAATGGCTTTAACTCCTGCTGCTTTAGCCCCGACCACTGGGACTTCCTCAATATTGAAGCGTAAGCCATAACCATTTTTGGTAATGACCATGATGTCCTCGAGGACAACTGGTGCAACCGCTACGATACGGTCCTCTTGGTCCTTCAACTTAGCATACTTGGTTGATTTGGAGCGATAGGTCCGCCATGGGCTCAATTCCTTGCGTTCAAAGCGCTTGATTTGTCCCTGTTGGGTAGCTGCGAAGTAGGTCACGCCCTCAAACTGATCCACAATCTCTGCAAAAATAATTTCTTCTTCCTGCTCGAAATTGGTCAAGGTCTGACTGAGGTGTTCTCCGATATCCTTCCACTTGGTATCTGCCAATTCATGAACAGGTCGATAAATGGCATTTCCTAAATTGGTAAAGAGCAAGAGATGCTGGGTAGTCTTAGCAGGCTCTACAAAAATCAATTCATCGTCGTCTCGCTTACCGACTTCTTCCACTGTAGATGCATTGAAAGAACGAGGAGAGGTTCGTTTGATATAACCAGCACGGGTCACGCTGACGAATGTCTCCTCTTCGACAATCAGACTAGCTGTATCAATCTCGATCGTCTTAGCGGTGTCTTGCAACTCGCTGCGACGCGGATTGCCAAAGAGTTTCTTAACTTCACGCAATTCCTTCTTCATGAGATTGAACATGGTCCGTTCATCCCCAATGATGGCTGCCAAGGTCGCAATTTGCTCCTTGAGGTTGGCATGCTCTTCTTCCAAGGTTACGATATCCGTATTGGTCAAGCGGTACAATTGCAAGGTAACAATGGCTTCTGCTTGTTCTTCGGTAAAATCGTAGCTGATCTTGAGGTTTTCCTTGGCATCTGCCTTGTTATCAGAAGCACGGATCAAAGCGATGACTTCATCAAGGATAGAAATGACGCGGATCAAGCCCTCTACGATGTGGAGGCGTCGTTCCGCCTTTTCCTTGTCAAAGCGAGAGCGAGCGACAATGATATCCCGACGGTGAGCAATGTAGCTAGACAAAATCGGCACAATTCCCACTTGACGCGGGGTATAGTTGTCAATGGCCACCATATTGAAGTTGTAGTTGACCTGCAAATCTGTGTACTTGAACAAGTAGTTCAAGATCAAGTCTGCATTGGCATCTTTCTTCAACTCAATGGCAATGCGAAGACCATCCCGGTCAGACTCATCTCGAACCTCAGCAATACCGGCCACCTTGTTGTTAACGCGAACATCGTCAATCTTCTTGACCAAGACAGCCTTATTGATTTCATAAGGGATCTCAGTGACGATGATTTGTTGCTTGCCGCCTTTGAGTTGCTCAATCTCTGTCTTAGAGCGAACAACCACCCGTCCCTTACCTGTTTCATAGGCTTTCTTGATCTCATCCCGCCCTTGGATAATGGCACCAGTCGGAAAGTCAGGCCCAGGTAAAAACTCCATGAGCTTATCTACCTTAGCAGATGGATGGTCGATCATGTAGACCACAGCATCGATGACTTCAGCAAGGTTATGAGGCGGAATATCTGTCGCGTAACCAGCTGAAATCCCTGTTGCCCCATTGACCAAAAGGTTTGGAAAGGCAGCAGGCAAAACGGTTGGCTCTTTTTCTGTATCGTCAAAGTTCCAAGCAAATGGTACTGTGTACTTTTCGATATCTTGAAGGAGATAACCCGCAATTTCAGATAGACGGGCTTCGGTATAACGCATGGCTGCCGGTGGATCCCCATCCATGGAACCATTGTTTCCATGCATTTCGACTAGAATCTCACGATTCTTCCAGTCTTGAGACATACGGACCATGGCATCATAGATGGAAATATCCCCGTGAGGGTGGAAATTCCCCATGATATTTCCGACAGACTTGGCAGACTTGCGGTAGCCCTTATCATGGGTATTCCCGTCCTTATTCATAGAATAAAGAATCCGCCGTTGAACAGGTTTCAAGCCATCCCGAATATCAGGAAGAGCCCGTTCTTGAATAATGTATTTGGAGTAACGACCAAAGCGCTCTCCCATGATGTCCTCCAGGGACATGATTTGAATATTACTCATATAAGATACAAAGCCCGTAAAATACAAAGTGAAAATAGGAAATTCTTGCAGTGAGCGATGCTCACAAAAGAATTTATCTTTTTCACACAGTATTTAGGGCGTGTTCAACTCCTTTCAAAGAATGTTGAGTAGATTTTTATAAAAGAAGGTGTTCAGTTACTACAAGTAACTAAACTATCCTTTCTGCTGTTTAAAATAGATTAATTAATGATTAGAAAGTTTCTCTTCAGCATAAGTCATCATCTTTACAGCCACTTCCTGATCATAGTCAAATCCCATCTTTTGGGCCAGACTTTGTGCTTCACAATCGAATAACTTCATGGTAGCAAATAAGGATTGACTAACCTTCTCTAAACTAGATAAATCAAGAAGTGCTGAGAACTCCTTCTCTTGCTCAGCTGGTAGATACTGGAAGAGGTACTTGTAGTTCTTTCCGATATCAACTGATCCTCTATAGGTTGTCACCTGCCAAGCTAATACCTTGAGAAGTTCTTGCTGGCAGATGCCATAGAGGTGATCAGTCGCATAGAGAAGCTGATTTCTTCGAATCCCTTTGACGACATAAGTCGATACCCACCAAAATTCATTGCAGGATACAGCAAATTCCTCTTCAGTAGGCGGAGCGGTCCAGTAGCGCTTCGGACTAGGAATGTAAGAGTCAAACAAACCTTTGTCGTCTTTAAGCGCTCTAAAATCTGCTTCGCTATCCACCCACTCTTGAATATGTTCCTTGGGACAGAGTGTCAAATCAATACGATTGCCATCTTCAAAGAGCATGAGGTAAAGATGACGGTGTCCTAGAGTAACTTCTTGCTCAATGATGCGTTTACCAAACTGATCCATCCATGATAAATCTGAAACCAGGTCTTCTAGATTCTCAACAATATAGACCACATCATAATCTTGGAACTCATCTTTCAGGGGATGTGGGCTAGTCCTCGATCCGGATAAGGCCACTGCTTCCACTTGCAGAGATTCAGCTATTTGCACAATCAGATTCATCATTTCTGTATCAGTTCTCATCTTTTACTCCTTCATTACTTACAAATCCTTGGAATTGTTGGTTTTTATCAAAAAATAGATAAACAGATGGAAGAAACGAGGAAATCATAATTATAAGTTTCGCTAAATGGAAGTTGATGACCACCTTAATAAATTGACCTTGAACTTTAAAGATCATCAAATGCATATAGATGCTAGCTAGGAGATAGATCCCTAAAATCAGAGAGGCTTTCAATAATTGATGGCTATAAACCGAATAGAGACGTATGCCACTATAAACTAGGGATGTATATAATAAAGGCAAGTAAAACGTCACCAATACTATGATAATTGACAAATGTCCTTCAAAATTCTTAGAGGAATAATCACTGATTGCATTCATGGTTAAAATCCCTGCAATAGGGAAATAATATCCTAAAAAATGGATCTTGGATTTATTTTTCTTAATTGCAATATAAATAAATGTAGCGACTAATACGACCGGTAAGAATGGGAAAGTAGAGAAAGTTATAGGTAATAAGATATCATTCATTTCAGACCTTCCTACGATTCTAAATAATATTCAAAAATATGGCTGGCAAATAAGATAGAACAAGAGAAAGGAACATTACCCCTATCATCATGCTTCGATGTTGCAAAAACTTTTCCGACATACTAGCACAACCAGGTAAAAAAGGACAGCACTCGCTAGATAAGCAAGGAAAATTAGGATTATTTTCCATCCATATTTAGGAAAAACAGGAAATAATCGGATGACGTGATAAAGCAAGGCAATCACGATCATAGGAACACCTAGGGCGACGAGACTATGAAAATAAAACCTAAGTAAGTCCATATAATCGAATGTCCTGAACTATCCATCACTCACACTCCTTAAAACGCGGTCGTTTCTTCCAAGGTAAACTTAACGTTATCTTCAATCCATTGACGACGTGGTGCAGCCTTATCCCCCATGAGTACGGAGACACGGCGTTCTGCACGCGCCAAGTCATCAATCGTGACACGGATCAAGGTACGGGTTTCTGGGTTCATGGTGGTCTCCCAAAGCTGGTCTGCATTCATCTCACCCAACCCTTTGTACCGTTGAATGGTTGCTCCACGGCCAAAGGTCCGACGCAACTCTTCTAATTCGCTATCTGTCCAAGCATAGGCTACTTCTTCTTTCTTGCCTTTGCCTTTCGACATCTTATAAAGAGGAGGAAGTGCAATGTAGACATGCCCTGCTTCTACCAAAGGGCGCATATAGCGATAGAAGAAGGTTAAGAGGAGGGTTTGAATGTGGGCACCATCTGTATCCGCATCGGTCATGATAATGATCTTATCGTAGTTGGCGTCTTCCACAGAGAAATCTGCCCCAACTCCTGCACCAATGGTGTAGATCATAGTGTTGATTTCCTCGTTCTTGAGGATATCACTCATATTGGCCTTCTCAGTATTAAGAACCTTCCCACGAAGTGGAAGAATCGCTTGGAACTTCCGGTCCCGTCCTTGTTTGGCAGAACCGCCGGCTGAGTCTCCTTCGACTAGATAGAGTTCGTTTCTTAGGATTTTTAGACTGGGCTGGTGTCAATTTACCAGACAAAAGTCCCTTGTCCTTTTTGCTCTTCTTGCCATTTCGGCTTTCATCCCGCGCCTTTCGAGCAGCTTCACGCGCATCCCGGGCCTTAATAGCCTTACGAATGAGATTGGAAGCCAACTCCCCATTTTCCATGAGGAAGAAGGTCAACTTGTCAGCGACAATCCCGTCAACAACTGGTCGAGCAAGTGGACTTCCTAGTTTGTCCTTGGTCTGCCCTTCAAACTGCAAATGAGCTTCTGGCACCAAGATCGAAAGTACTGCAGAAAGTCCTTCCCGGTAGTCGGATCCTTCTAGGTTCTTGTCTTTTTCTTTGAGAAGCCCCGTCTTTCTTGCATAGTCGTTCATGGCCTTGGTAATAGCTGTCTTCAGTCCCGTCTCGTGGGTTCCCCCATCCTTGGTGCGGACATTATTAACGAAGGACAAGATATTATCAGAATAACCATCATTGTATTGGAGGGCAACTTCTACTTGGAAGCCTTCTGATTCTCCATTAAAGTAGAGCACCGGCGTCAAGGTTTCTTTATCTTCATTTAAGTACTCAACGAAATCCTGAACACCATTCTCGTAATGGAAGGCGACATAGTTGTCTTCTTCCTTACGGAGATCGGTCAACGTCAGTGTTACATCCTTGAGTAAGAAAGCTGATTCTTTGATCCGCTCCGCAATGGTATTAAACTTGAAATCCGTCGTTGAGAAGATGGTGGCATCCGGCATGAAAGTAACCTTGGTTCCCGTCTTAGACTTAGGAGCCGACCCAATCTTCTCAAGAGTGGTAACAGGCTTCCCACCACCTTCAAAGCGTTGCTTGTAGACCGCTCCATCACGGGTAATCTCTACCTCAAGCCAGCTGGAGAGGGCATTCACGACCGAAGATCCTACCCCGTGGAGACCACCAGAAGTCTTATAGCCACCTTGACCAAACTTCCCACCCGCATGGAGGACGGTAAAGATGACCTCAACGGTTGGTTTACCCATAGCATGCATCCCTGTCGGCATCCCCCGACCTTGGTCTGCTACAGATAAGGACCCGTCTTTGTTGATGGTAACGTCAATTTGAGAACCAAAACCAGATAGGGCTTCATCGACAGCATTGTCGACAATTTCCCAGACCAAATGGTGAAGCCCATTTCCATCCGTGGATCCAATATACATCCCTGGACGTTTACGGACCGCATCCAACCCTTCTAGTACCTGAATGGCATCGTCATTATAATTATTAATGTTGATTTCCTTTTTAGACACAAGGAACCTCCTGTTTGTTCATCTTTTCTATATTACAGTTTTTTAGGAAATTTTGCAAAATTTTTCTTTCTTCTCTCCCTTTAACTAGGCTATTTAAGTGCGATTGATTCAAACCAACTATCCGATGTGACAAATCAGCTAGATATTTTCTTTTTCATTCAAAGCATTTTTGATATAATGAAACTATGATGAAAACAATTCTTTTACTCGTATTAGCATACCTATTAGGCTCTATCCCTTCTGGTTTGTGGATAGGAAAAGCCTTCTTTAACATCAATCTCCGCGAACACGGTTCTGGAAATACAGGAACCACCAATACCTTCCGTATCCTAGGGACAAAGGCAGGTCTGGTCGTCTTTGCTGTTGATTTCCTCAAGGGAACCTTGGCTGTTTTATTGCCGACTATTTTTGGGGTTTCAGGAATTTCTCCTATGGTCTTTGGTCTTTTAGCAGTCCTTGGACACACCTTCCCAATTTTTGCAGGCTTTAAAGGAGGCAAGGCAGTAGCGACTAGTGCAGGGGTCCTCATCGGCTTCTCTCCCGTTTTCCTCATCCTTTTAGCCATTTATTTCTTTGCTAGCCTTTACTTGACAAGTATGATTTCCTTTTCAAGTGTGACGGTCGCTATTCTGGCTAGTATCGGAGTCCTCATCCTCCCGCTGACTGGTTGGGTTCTCCCGAGCTACGATCTGATTTTTACCATCGTCGTCCTCGCTTTAGCGACCTTGATTATTATCCGCCACAAGGACAATATCAAACGAATCCTCAACAAGAATGAAAATATCATCTCCTGGGGAAAAAACATCACCCATCAAAAACATAAAGACTAGAACTTTTGCTCTAGTTTTTTTGTTTGCGATCACTTTGTCAGCACTTCTCTTCAAAAAAGTTCTATAAGTTTTTTCTTCCTTTTGTTTTTAATCATTGCAATTAAGGAGGATTTAGTTTATAATATCTTGAATTCAAAATCGGGAGGGTTTTTATGAAATTCTATTCCTACGACTATGTACTGAGTCAGATTAGCCAGCAAAATTGGGTCATGGTGATCATGTCCATTCTCTTAGTGTTGGTAACGGCTTTTTTTGTCTTTAAGGCATATAAGGATAAACGTGGAAGTAAGTTCCGTGAATTGTCTATTATTTCTGTCTTAATCTTAGTAGCCGTTGTTTTGATTGGCATTTCAAATTTTCAAAACAATCAGTCTAATGACAATCAATTCCGCTCTTCCCTATACTTTATCGAAGTTGTTTCAAAAGAATTAGGTGTAGATAAAGAAGATGTCTATGTCAATACTTCGGATACGACCGACGGAGCTATTATCAAGGTAGACAAGCAATTCTATCGTGCGATTAGCGGAACAGACCCAGATAGCTATTTACTTGAAAAAATGGACTTATATAAAACAGATGTAGAACTGGTGGAGGTTGAAAAATGATAAGCTTTTTTGCTACAATTGCAATTAAATTGGCCTTGGGGCTTCTTTCTCTTGTTTTTGTTATTAACGTAACAGGAAAAGGAAATTTAGCGCCAAGTTCTGCAGTAGACCAAATACAGAACTTTGTTCTCGGGGGTATTATCGGCGGGGTCATCTACAATAGCTCGATTACCATCCTTCAATATTTCGTCATCCTCATCATCTGGACGATTTTGATTCTGTCACTCAAATGGCTTAATACCAATGTTTACTTCATCAAACATCTGATTGATGGAAAACCAACTATTATCATAAAAAACGGAAAATTAGATCCAGAAGCTTGTCGCTCAAAAGGCCTTTCTGCTTCTGACGTCGCTCTTAAGTTGCGCTCTCAAGGGGTCTTCCAATTGAAAAGAAGTCAAAAGAGCCGTCATCGAACAAAATGGCCAACTCATAATCGTTCGAATGGGAGATGAAAATCCCAAATACCCAATCATTACAGATGGTGTAGTCCAAGTAGAAATCTTAGAGACCATCGGTAAAACTGAAGAATGGCTTATGGCCGAACTGAATAAAAAAGGATTTGAAAATGTCGATGACATCTTTATCGCTGAGTACGACAAGGGTGAGATTAATGTCGTGACTTATTAAAGTTGGAAATCAGCTATTCGATAAAATAGACAAGTAAAAGGTCGTTACGAACTGTAACGACCTTTTTTCTATCTTTTAATAGTACTCCCCTTGGCGGTAGTTCCAAGAGTTGAAATGATCAGATAAGTGCATCATGATCTTGTCGATATCCAATCCCTTACGGATCACGACTGGGCAAGTATTGACAGAACGGCTACCTGCTCCTTGTTCTGGGATGAGTTTTTCCTTCTGCATCAACCATAGAAACCATCACTCCTTGTTCATAGCGAGTTTCAATAGTCTTGTCTGGTTGGATAGAGGCTACATAATCATCGGCTTCGATGACCAAATCCACGGCACCTTCGATTCGCTCTCCGATTCCCTCGACTTTCCCACGATTTCCTTTACCAGATGGGTTAGCTGAAGAGGCATAAACCATTTTGCCTTCTTTTTCCCACATTTCTTTGGCGATTTGCTCACCAGCTTTACCGAATTTGATGACAAAACAGCTGGTTCCACGAACATCTGTCATGAGTTCTTCACGTCCATCGCCGAAGGCTTGTAATTTGGCATAGGCATCTTCACGCCAAGGAAGGATACAACCAAGCAAGATATCTTCATCCCAATGTTTTTGGTAGAAGGCTTCGATTTCAGGATTCAATTGCGCAAGGGCACGAAGTTCATCCATACTTCCGCAAAGAACGACACCTGGTTTGTTGCGGTTACGTTCTTTGGCTTCAAACTTGCGTTCCAAGCCAGCCTTGTCGCTGGTCATGATGATGTAGCCGACTTTGGTAGGGCAGACGATACAACCACCCTCGCCTTTAAGAATGTCAAATCCTTCTTGTGAAAGTGTTCCGTCCCATTGAATGTGTTTTGTCATAAATTTCGTCCTCTTCTATTTCTTTTTTTCTATTCTATCAAAATTCCCAAAAAGCTTCAATATATTTTCTGAAAATTCTTAATTAACTATACAATTTTTATTGCCAATAGGCGGGCCGATTCTTCTCATAAGCAGCAATCAAGTCCTCGTATTGGAGGGTAATCCCAATATCATCTAGACCGTTGAGTAATTTGTTCTTCCAATCCCCATCGATCTCAAAGCTAAATTCTCCAACAGGCGAGATGATCTTCTGCTCTTCCAAATCTACCGTTACCTCATCTGTCGGCTTCAATCTTGCCAGCTTTTGACGAACCTCTAAAGGCTGGACTATTGGTAGCATCCCATTATTGAGTTCATTATTGTAATGGATATCTCCAAAAGAGCCGGCGATAACGACTTTAAAGCCATAATCAGCTAAAGCCCAGGCTGCGTGCTCCCGAGAAGAACCAGCCCCAAAATTGTCGCCAGTAATCAAGATGGTTGCCTTGCTGTATTCTGGTTTGTTAAAGATAAATTCTGTATCCTCGGTGTATTGATCATCCAAGTAGCGCCAAGCGTACATGAGGTATTTACCAAAGCCTTTTTTATCAATCAGCTTTAAAAATTGCTTGGGGAGGATTTGGTCGGTATCGATATTATCGTTCATCAAAGGAACCGTAGTTCCCGTATAAATGGTAAATTTCTCCATGATTCCTCCTTTTACTCAACTTCTGGCATTTGGCGCACATCGACAAAGCGACCGGCTATTCTGCTGCAGCTGCCATTGCTGGGCTACAGAGATGGGTCTTAGCCCCAAATCCTTGGCGGTCTTCAAAGTTCCGGTTACTAGTAGAGGCACAGTGGACGCCATCCGGCACCTTGTCTGGATTCATCCCGAGACACATAGAGCATCCTGGATCACGCCATTCAAAGCCAGCATCCAGAAAGATCTTATCTAAGCCCATTTTTTCCGCTGCTCGTTTGACAGGACGGGAACCTGGAACTACGATGGCGGTTAAATTAGGGGCAATTTTCTTCCCTTCTAAGAAACGGGCAGCCAGCTGCAAATCGCTGAGTCTGGCATTGGTACAAGATCCGATAAAGATATAGCCCAACTCGATGTCTGAAGCCTTTTGACCTGGTTGGAGATCCATGTAGGCATAGGCCCGTTCATCATTCATATCCCGAATTTCTGGAAAGGCTGTTTCCACGTCGACTCCCATAGAAGGGTTGGTCCCCCAGGTCACCATGGGTGCCAACTGCGATACATCGATGGTGATGACTCTATCATATGTCGCATCGTTGTCACTGACCAGGGACTGCCAATCGGCTACTGCAGCTTCAAAATCTTTCGGTACACATTCACGCCCACGGAGATAGTCAAAAGTCGTCTCATCTGGATTCATAATCCCCATCTTAGAGCCGAACTCAATGGACATATTGCAGATGGTCATCCGCTCTTCCATGGTGAGGCTATCGATTGCTTCCCCTCTATACTCGACCACATGGCCAACCCCACAGGCTACGCCATAACGAGCAATCAAGGCCAAAATATAGTCCTTGGCATAAATCCCCCCTTTTGAGGATTTCCAGTAAACTCGACCAAGAGTTTCTTCGGTTTGACCTGCCAAATGGTCTGAGTCGCAAAGACATGCTCCACCTCACTGGTCCCAATCCCAAAGGCAATGGCACCGAAAGCTCCATGGGTCGCCGTATGGCTGTCTCCACAGACAATGAACTTTCCAGGCTGGGTCCGTCCTGTTTCAGGACCAACCATATGGACAATTCCCTGTTTTTCTGAACCATGACCTGCATGATCGATCCCAAAGTCCTTGACATTTTCAGCTAATTTATCAATTTGAGCCTTAGAAATCACATCCCGGATATCATAAATGTTAACCGTTGGGACATTGTGATCAAAGGTTCCAAAGGTTAAATCTGGTCTCCGAACCTTTCTACCAGTGTCTCTAAGCCCTTGAAAAGCCTGGGGACTGGTCACCTCGTGGATATAGTGTTGGTCCACATACATGAGTTGGGGCTGGCCTTCCTCACCGGTCACTACATGCCGTTCCCAGATTTTATCAAAAATTGATTTTCCTGCCATCCTTACCTCCATAAAGCGTAGAGTGTGTAAAATGTGAGAAGGGTTCCTAAGAGCCAGGTAACCTTAAAATACCACTTCTGTGTTTTGTGATGAAAGAGTAGCCCTCCTATCCAGGCTCCTAGCCCTCCAACTGCAAAAGCATAAAAGAGCAAGGTCTTTTCTGGTATCCGCCAGGCATTTCTTTTGGCCTTTTCCTTATCAACTCCGTAGAGAATCCCTACGAAGAGATTCCATAGAAGGATCAAGCCAGTAATCATTCCTTTTACACTCATAATCGTTTTATAATCTCTTCTGTCATTTCTTTTGTCGAAGCACTGCCTCCTAGGTCTCTCGTAAAGATCCCTGCAGCAAGAGTTGCTTCGACTGCTTTTTCAATGCGACGAGCATCTTCTTCTCGATCAAAACTTTCTCGCATCATCATGGCAACAGAGAGGATCATCGAGACTGGATTCGCCACGCCTTGACCTGCAATATCTGGAGCCGATCCATGAATAGGCTCATACATGCTCGGTCCTGACTCTGAATGGCTAGCCGATGGCATAACCCCAAGAGTGCCAGACAAGACACTGGACTCGTCTGAAAGGATATCACCAAAGAGGTTTTCCGTCACGATAACATCAAAGCGTGAAGGATTGGTAATCATGAGCATGGCTGCTGAGTCTACCAACTGGTGCTCCAAGGTCACATCCGGGAAGTCTTGAGCCACTCGATCAGCTACTCTTCTCCAAAGCTTGGAGGTTGCGAGGACATTTTGTTTATCAATGCTAGTGACTTTCTTGCGACGTCCCCGCGCAATCTCAAAAGCCTTCCTCACGATTCGCTCTACTTCTTCAACTGAGTAGTCGTTGATATCCCGTGCTTGATTTTCTTCTAAGATATGCTCTCCAAAGTAAATCCCGCCGGTGAGCTCGCGAACTACTACGAAATCCACACCATGGATACGCTCCTCCTTCAAAGGAGAGAGGTGCTTGAGGGAGTCGTAAATCTTGACCGGACGAATATTGGCATAAAGGTTGAGCTCCTTACGAAGAGCTAACAAGCCTTGCTCCGGACGAATCGGTGCTCGGTCATACTGAGGACTTCCGATAGCCGCTAAGAGAATGGCATCAGATTCCTTTGTAGCTTCTAGAGTAGAAGCTGGTAGAGGATGACCAGCCGCATCAATCCCTGCTCCACCAAATGGATGAGCTTGGACCGAATAGTCAAAATTTGTTTTTTCAGCCACTGCTTTCAGCACGGACAGGCCGGCCTCCATGATCTCTGGCCCAATCCCGTCCCCAGCTAGGGCGACAATCTTCTTCGTCATAGTGTTCTCCTTTAGGCATCTGGTAGATCACGATAGGATACAATGTGACCGATCTCTCCAGCATTCTCTTTGCACCAAGGTATTGGCATTGATATAGGCAATCGCTGACGCCTTCAATACGTCAAAGTCCAAACCGGAAGCATTAAAGATGGTATCCGTTGCTTCATTTTCAACAGTAACCAGCACACGCGCTTGGGCATCAATCCCATCTGTCACCGCATCAATAGTGTAGGAAGTCAGACGAACTTCTTGATGGAAGAATTGATCAATAGCATTAAAGATCGCTTCCACTGAACCTTGACCTTTGGCAAGGTATTCAAGAATTTCACCATCTTCATTTTTCAGACTGACTGCTGCAGTGATGCTTTCATCTTCATTGGTTGTGAGGCGAAGATCATCAAAGTGGAAACCTTCTGGATTTTCCACTGCTGTACCGGCAACAAGGGCGCGGATATCGGCATCAGTGATCTCGTGTTTCTTGTCTGCCAGAGATTTGAACTTAGTAAACAATGGCTGGATGTCTTCTTCTGTGAATTCCAGACCCAACTCATGCAGTTTTTCTACAAAGGCATGGCGACCAGACAATTTTCCAAGTGGAAGGCTATTGCTCTTAACCCCCACCAACTCAGGCGTGATGATTTCATAGGTAAGCGGATTTTTAAGGACGCCATCTTGGTGAATCCCAGACTCGTGTGAGAAGGCATTGCCGCCAACCACTGCCTTGTTTTTAGGAATTGGAATCCCAGAGTAACGAGAAACCAACTCAGAGGTGTTGATGGTTTCATTTAGGACAATCGGACTCTCTACTTGGAAATAGTCTTCGCGAATATTAAGGGCGACCGCTACTTCTTCAAGTGCCGCATTGCCGGCCCGTTCCCCGATGCCATTGATGGTTCCTTCGACACGACCAGCTCCATTCTTTACAGCGGCGAGGCTATTAGCCACCGCCATTCCTAGATCATCATGGCAATGAGGGGAATAGATAATCTCACGATCTGTCTTGACATGGTCGATCAAGTATTTGAAAATAGCTCCGTACTCTGCTGGTGTCGTGAAACCGACTGTATCAGGAATATTGATGTAGCTAGCACCAGCATCGACTGCGGTCTGGACAACTTGCAAGAGGAAATCCAATTCCGTCCGTGTCGCATCTTCGGGTGAGAATTCAACAACTTCAAACTTAGATCGAGCATAAGAAACGTGCTCTTTGATGGCTTCAAGAATTTCTTCCTTGGTCTTGTTGAGTTTAAACTCCCGGTGAATGGGACTCGTTGCGATAAAGACGTGAACTTGCGGATACTTGGCGTCTTTCAAGGCTTCATAGCAAGCATCGATATCGGATTTAACGGAGCGAGCCAAACCTGTCACAGCAGTCTTGGTCAAGACCTTCGCAATCTCTTGCACAGCAGTGAAGGAATCCGGACTAGCTGCTGGAAAACCTGCTTCAATAGCAGAAATGCCCCATTTTTCCAATTGCTTGGCAATGGCAATCTTTTCTTTAATGGAAAAATTGACTCCTGGAGTCTGTTCACCGTCCCGAAGACTGGTATCTAAAAATTCAACTTTACGCATAGGGTATCCTCTTTTCTAAACATAGTGAATAAAATAAAAACATCTCGCCAGTTACCTAAGCGAGATGTTTTGTTACTCCCGCTTGGTAAGCCAAACAGGACTAATGCTTTTGCACTAGCCCGAGTACCTCAACAACAAAGCAAATTGAATAAACTTAGCTGTTTTCATGTTTGACTTTCTCCTTTGATTGATGTCTTGTTTAGTATTTTAGCATAGGGGAAAATCAATGTCAAGAATTTTCTACAATATTCTGAATTTTTTGAATAGAAACAAAATAAAGGCGAAAGTCGCTTTCTTACTTTCGCCTGATCTTCTTATTTTTTCCTGTAGAGATCAAAGATAATTTGATCATTGTATAGATCAATGGTATTGGCCTTGACATAGAAATCCATATCATTTTTAATCTTAGCAAGCTCGATCTTGATCGTCGCTTCTTTGCTATCAATTTTTACAAAGTCAGGTAGATCCTTGTTTGTAGACAGCACCTGCATCACGGTCTTCTTAGGAAGTTTCAAGGTCCCAACTGAAAAATCCTTGAGGGTCAAGAGAATACTTCCATCCTCTAGCTTACTTGGCTGGAAATAGATATAGAGCGGGTACTCCTTCCCTAAAAAGTCCATCTTCCCCTCTAGTAACATCTGTTGATTGTCTGCATACAGCTGATAATCACTCAAATGATAACTTTTAAGCATGACCTTGATGGTTTCATTTAGTTGAGCCCTAGTTGTGGTCATACTGCCGATCTTGACATCTCCTCCTTGACTAGGAGTCTGTAGTTGCCGGACATCCTCTCGAACCGTTGAGAAACGAGTCCATACGACTAGACTTGTTGCCAGCAAGAAACTGACCAAGCCTAGAAAGAGCCATTTCCAGATGTTGATCGGCGTTTTCTCTCGTCTTTCTTTATAATGAGGTCCTGTGGTTGCTGGCTTAACCTTCTTTTCACTCGAACCATTTTTTCTCAGTTGCATGTATTTTCTCCAGTACAGCTTCTTTCATGATCTCATAGCCAGTATTATTGGGATGGAAACTATCCTCATCATACAAGGCATCATTGGTCACAGTTTCTTTTCCTAATTCGGATTCTGTCACCCCACTCTTGCCATCAATGCCCTTATAGAGGAGGTCATTGATTGGAACAAAGTAGACGCCTTGATAGGCAGAGAGGGTCTCCTCCGTTCTTTGGTTCCACTGATCGACAAGGGTCTGCAATTCCGTTAGATCGGGGAAATTGAGATACAAGGGATTATAGATCCCCACCACGTAAATAGGCAGATCAGGGTTGTCCTTGCGGGCAAATTCGATAATCTGTTTGAGATTTTTCTCATACGTCTTCGATGCTTTTTCGAAGCGGTCTAGATCTAAATTACTGGTATCCTCAAGAATGGCCTTTCGCAGGTCATTGCCCCCGACAGTAATGGTCAGTAACTGAGCCTTCTTCAGGTCCTTTCGAATCTCCTTTTTCTCCTGCATACGTGACAAAATTTGACCGCTCGTGTTGCCAGAGACACCATAGTTGATCGCTTTGAATTCAAGACCTGTTTCATTAGTCAAACTCTGAGCGAGCAGAGGGACAAAACCTCCTTGATTGGTGCTATCTCCTACGCCTTTGGTCAAGGAATCCCCAATCGCTACATAGGTGACTACCTTCTTTTTGGTACTTGCTGATGGTTTGGTCATTACTGGTTCTGCCGAAGGAAGGAGCCAATTGACCAGAAAAAAGCAGACCAGAAAAGTGACCAAACAATACAAGATCATCTCTAGTATTTTTCTACTATTCATATACTCCTCATTCGTCCAGCTTTCAATTTGACTTTCTTATTTTTAAGTCAGGTTTAGGCTTGGTAGACAATCTTGCCCTGGCAGATGGTATAGGCTACTTGTCCCTTGAGGGATTCACCGACAAACGGGGAATTGGCTGCCTTGGAAGCAAAATGATCAGACACTAAACGATCAGCATCCAGATCAAAAATCACAATATCTGCTGGTCCACCGACTTCCAAATAGCCCGCTTCAAAATTATATAATTTAGCAGGATTATAGGTCATTTTTTCTAAGAGTTCCATCAAGCTGAGCTCTCCTGCCTGGACCAAATAGGTCAAACCAAGCGATAGAGAGGTTTCTAATCCTGTCATGCCGGAAGGAGCCTTGGTGATATCGGCTACGTTCTTTTCATCCGCATGATGAGGCGCGTGGTCCGTTGCGATTACAGTAATCACTCCTGACTTCAATCCTTCAATGACTGCACGACGATCCTCTTCTCGACGAAGAGGCGGATTCATCTTGGCATTGCTTCCCTTAGACAGCAAGAGGTCTTCAGTCTTAGAGAAATGCTGAGGAGCTACTTCTGCTGTAACAGGAGCACCGATTGCTTGGGCAAACTCGACTACCTTGACACTCTCAGCTTTCGAGAGGTGTTGGATGTGGAGGTGGCCACCTGTCGCGTGAGCAATCATAGCATCACGCGCCGCCATCGAGTATTCTGCCACACCAGTCGCTCCGCAAACCTTGAAATGCTCCCGAGCAATGTGCTCATTGAGTCCCAGAATGCCGTTCAACTCTGGATCTTCTTCGTGAAGACTAATAAAGGTCCCCAGACGTTTGGCTTCTTCCAAGGCCTGACGGACTACCTTGGTACTTTGCAACGGGATCCCATCATCTGAGAAACCGACAGCTCCAGCCTGTAGCAAGCCTTCAAAGTCGGTGAGATGTTGGCCATCAAAGTTCTTGGTAACCGTCGCTACGGTTTTAACATGAATGGCTTCCTTAGCAGCAGAATCCAAGACTTCTTTTAAGGTCTCGACATCTGAGATTGTTGGAGTGGTATTGGCCATCATGACGACTGTGGTAAAACCACCTGCTGCAGCTGCCAGTGCTCCTGTGTGAATATCTTCCTTGTGGGTCTGACCTGGTTCACGGAAGTGAACGTGAATGTCCACCAAACCTGGCGCTACCACCTTGCCACTCGCATCGATAACTTGGGCTCCCTCATAAGAAAGAGATGGACCTATTTCCACAATTTTCCCCTGATCTACCAAAAGATCACATACTTGGTCAAAACCAGTTTTCGGATCCATTACCCGACCATTTTTAATGACTAACATCTTCTACTCCTTTATTCATAGAAATCAACATGGGTCTCTAGCAAGCGATCCCCATCATAGCGGAACATAGCTGAAAAGAAGGGTTTATCCTCCAAGAGCCACTCGACAAAGGTGTGGTCCCCCTCCCAAGTTGGCTTACTTAAGACTTGATCATAAGGCACCCACTCCAGTGTCCCCTCGTTACACTCGATGAGTTCCCCTTCAAACTCTGTCACCTTGAAGACATAGGTGTACCAGTCTAGATCGGGAGTAAATTCAGGGAAGGTGATAATTCCTTTAGAACTGGCTTAGCAACTAGACCCGTTTCTTCAAGGATTTCTCTAGCAGCACATTCTTGAGGGGTTTCCCCGCGTTCTAATTTTCCACCAACCCCGATCCACTTGCCTTTATGGACATCATTGGGCTTTTTATTGCGATGAAGCATCAAAAATGCTTCTCCATTATCGATATAGCAAATTGTAGCTAACTGTGGCATTATTTCTTCTTTCTATTTTCCTAACTTCGCAACCAATCAATCGTCTCGCGACCCATCTCCGTTAAATAAGCGTTAGCCCTTGAAAAAGGACGGGAGCCAAAGAAACCGCGATAGGCCGATAAGGGACTGGGATGGGCACTTTCAATAATCAAGTGTTTGCTTGCATCAATCAAAGACTTCTTCTTCCGAGCATAGGCACCCCACAGAATGAAGACAACATGCTCCTCCTCTTGACTGACTAGCGAATAACTGCATCTGTAAACTCTTCCCAAATCAGGCCAGCGTGCCCATTGGCTTGGCCAGCAGGCACTGTCAGACAGGCATTGAGTAAGAGAACCCCTTGCTCTGCCCAAGGCGTCAAGTCATGGGAAGGCTTAACCCCAATATCTTCCGCCAACTCCTTTAAAATGTTTTGCAAGGATGGAGGTGCTGGGATGTCATCCGGTACAGAAAAGCTGAGCCCCTGTGCTTGACCAGGACCGTGATAGGGATCCTGACCCAGAATCACGACCTTAACTTCTTCCAGATTCGTTGTCTTTAAGGCCTGAAAAACCTTTTCACGAGGTGGGTAGATAGTCCCTGATGCATAGACCTGATCTAAAAATTGATTGATTTGCTTAAAGTAGCCCTCTGGAAGCTGCTCCTTAAGCAATTGGTGCCATCTTGAATGTTCCATCGCTTCTCCTTACAGCATAAAATAATTAACCGTTCTCTTGAGATTTCCTTGGACCAGCAGCCAAACCAATAGAGGCTAACAAGAGAATTTGTGGTAGAAATTGGATCAGATAACGAGTCTTGCCACCTTCAAAGATGGTCAAAAAGAGAAGACCACCAAAAACAGCAAGCGATAGGAAGTGGAATTCGTCATCGTTCTTCTTCTTGAGATAGACAAGGACCAGGCCAGCTGCCATCACAATCCAAACCAACTGTTTGACGAACTCATAAAAACGATACTGAGGACGATCTGTACTTAAGAAGTAGGTACGAATCCATTTGGCAACTGGTAAATCCTTGGTATAAGGCTCGTAAAGAGGGTTAATGACCGGAGTCTTTTCGTATTCAACATCCCGATAGAGCCAACCAAGTGTCCCTTCTGCAACCGTTAAGGATTGCTTGGTATAAAGATGTCCCAGGAGTCCAATCGGACCATATTCCTTCAAGCGCCGTTTGATTTCTTTAATGATATATTCGTTCTTGAACATCCCATTATTGTACTCGTCTCGCTTATCTTCGTCGACATATTTCAAGAGCCCTTCTTTCATATCTGCTTGGTTGTGCCCAATATCCGTCAAGCCCAAGTTAATAAACAAGAGCGGTCCTTTAGCCAGCCCTTCCCTTTTTAAAATAGGGACATCTGTTTGGTGTTTGACAGCTGTATTCAGAGCTCCAAAGACCAGACCAGTTGATAAAAGGGTTAAAGCAAAGACTTTTCCAAAGACCTTCCACTGCCCTTTAAAGAAAAGGACCATCCAAAAGGCTATCACGACAATAATAGTCGTCGGACGAATCAGCATAGTAAGCCCTGATAAGAGACCAAGCCACAAGGATGTCTTCCATTGTGCACCACTCTCGCTCCCTTTTAAGAGATCCAAGGCTAGTCCTAATTGCAAGGCGATGAGAGGAAGAGGCGGAATATCCGTGTACATGGAGTAAAAATAAGGGGAATAACAGATTAAGACCACATAGAGGGTATATACCCAGTCTGCTACTTTTTGGTCATAATGTTTCAGCCCTAAACGATATAAGAGGATAGCTCCTGCATTCACGAAGACCATATTGAGAACTTGCATGACCCAAAGGCCCGCTCCACCAAAGAGTTGGTAGAAAAAGCGTTCGTACAAGAACAAGGGAAGGTTATTGGGATTCCGGCTCAGGTAACTTGATATAGAGGACTCTTTTAGAAGGCCAAAAGCTCCCGTATAGACCACCGCGGCATCCCGACGGATAAAGAGTTCCGCAGACAGCATAAAAACAATCTGAACTAGAATCGCTCCAACCATCAATCCGGTCTTGTGTTTCATCAACCAGGCAAAGGCTCTTTTGAGATAGGAGCGACCGGTATAAGCTAAGAGAAAGGCCACTCCACCAGCTACAAGCCCCCATCCTGAAATATCTTTGAGGTAGACGACACTAATGACAAACCAGTGCACCATCAGGAGCAACATGACCAGATGGAGCAATCCAAATAAGGCATTTTTACTTTTTACTAACATAGCTCCATTATAGCAAAAAAATAGGGATTTCGCTGGATTCTATCGGCTCTCCATCAAATAGAGGACTTCTGTTTGGATGGTGAAGCCAAGGCTTAGATAAAGACACAGGGCTGCTTGATTCTCTTCTTCAACGACAATCTGAAATTGCTGCTCCACTTCTGCAGCCATCTGATTCATCACACTTCGTAAGAGATAGCGTGCGTACCCTTTGCGAAGATGATCCGGGTCAACGGCTAATCCGAAGAAATAGGTCGTACCCTGAGATAGATCAACTGTGATAGATGCAAGGACTTGCTCTTGATTCCGCAGTACGAAGAGACGGGTATCCTGCCCCTCTAAGGACTCAGTCGCATACTTGAGGGCATAGTCAAGATCTGTCTCAAAAGCCTTAGATTGAAAGCGAGCAATCTCTGGGAGAATGGACTCCTCAGCTTCCAACACCATCAGCCCTACTCTCTTCTCATGGTCAGTGACTTGACAAGGTGCATCCAACCACAGTTCGTGCTCTTCCTCCTCTGCCTCCACTAAATGAAAATGGCTAAGTAACTCTGGGTGCTGGTCCAAAAAGCGAAGTTCTGATACATACAAGCGTTTTTCTAGCTGAAAGTCCTTGGCCAAGTCCATAAAGTCTTCCCATAAGGAACGAGCAATCCCTTGTCTACGAAAAGAAGGTGTCACAAAGAGCTGAACCTCAGCTTCTTTGGGTTCATCCGCATAGATGGACAAAAATCCTACCAGCTGTCCCTCCACCAATGCAAGGATAAATGCTGGCATCGTAGGATCATAATTATAGAGATTGTCCAAATAGGGCAAGCGATAGGTATAGTCATTTTGGTGACAGGCTCTCACAAGCTGCTCACACTGCTTCTTTTCTTCTAGACTCAGACGAGTGCGTCTTTCAAGCTTCATCATTTTTCCTTCCTTTACAAAACAAAAGGAGAGCCAAGTGTTGGCCCTCCTCCATTATACTTTAGTCTTGCCAGTTTTCTTGGTTTTCCTTGAAACGGCGTAACAGTTCCAAACCTTCAGAAGTGATATAACCTTGTTCTTCAGCCAAATGAATCAATTCTGTGTAGTTAGACAGGGTTTCAAGTTGAACGCCAGCTTCCGAAAATTTCTTATCTGCCTTCTCTAGTTGGTAGGTAAATATAGCCACCACACCAAGGACGTCTGCTCCTTCACGCTTCGCAGCTACGACAGCATCCAAAACAGACCCACCAGTAGAAATCAAATCTTCAACCACCACCATCTTTTGACCTTGTGGTACTCGGCCTTCGATTTGGTTTCCAGCCCCATGGTCCTTTGGTTTGCTACGGATGTAGGCAAATGGCAAATTCATCTTGTCCGCAATAATGGCACCATGAGGAATCCCTGCAGTTGCTGTACCTGCAATCACTTCTACTTCAGGGAAAGCTTCCTTGATTTTATCTACAAATCCATTTTCAATCAAGGTACGAGTTTCAGGATAAGCGAGGGTCACACGGTTATCCGTATAAATAGGGGACTTAATCCCAGAAGCCCACGTAAAAGGCTCTTCTGGTTTCAAATAAACAGCTTCAATTTTTAGAAGATGGCTAGCAATATCTTTAGCTAATGACATGATAACTCCTTTTTACGATTTTAATCGAATACGAATTAAATCAATTATTTATTTTTAAACGACTGTACAGGTTAGTGAATAGTTTAGGGAAGGCCCTATCGGGCTCTGTTTATTCCGACGATCTCAGAAGAGAAACGATAATTTTCTCTTCTGAGATCTAGTGAAGTCGTTAGGGAAGGTCCCATGGGACTTCCCGTAGAGCTACAAAAGTTTCACTTTTAGTAGCTCTTACGCATTCCACTGTCTCTTAATTTCATGATAAGCATCCCATGGGTTTTCTGCTTGGATAATCGGACGTCCAACCACGATGTAGTCTGAACCGATGGCATGGGCTTCTTGTGGGGTCATGACCCGTTTTTGGTCGCCAATTTCTGCTCCTGCAGGACGAATCCCTGGGGTGACGCAGACAAACTCTTCTGATGTAGCTTTCTTGATCAAATCTACTTCATGGGCTGAGCAGACAACGCCGTCCAAGCCAGCTTCTTGCGCCTTACGAGCATAATTAACAACTGATTCTTGGACAGTGGTTGGATGTTTTGGCAATCACGCATGTCTTCTTCACTGGTTGAAGTCAACTGAGTCACCGCCACCAACTTAGCTCCTGGTCCAAGTGCTTTTTTGGCTTCGCGCATCATCTCTACACCACCGGCTGCATGAACTGTCACCATATCCACACCAAAGGTTCCTAGGACAGACATGGCTGACTTAACCGTATTTGGGATGTCGTGCAATTTTAAATCCAAGAAAATGCTATGGCCACGACCTTTCAGATAGTGAACAATTTCTGGGCCGACTGCATAGAAAAATTCCATTCCGATTTTTACAAACAGTTTTTCATCTTCTGGGAAATGTTCTAGAAAGTTTTTGACATCTTCAAAAGCTGGAAAATCAAGGGCGATGATGGGACGTTCTTCACGCATGGGTTTCTCCTTTTTATGACTGACATTTTTTCCACAAAAAAACCTTGCCCGAGGCAAGGTTACACGAAAATTAGGTAGTATCTACCCTGATTCACCGTCTAGACCTTAGGAGCCTCTCTGGACCACTTTAAAGGTTTTTCTACATTGTAGTACGATATGAAAGAAAAGTCAAGAAATAATCGTAAAACGTTCGGATTCAGTCTGTCTTTTTGGATTAGACTAGTATGAGTCCTTGATCATAACAAAAAACTTGACATATTACCGATTTTCCTGTAAGATATTTTCTATGCTGAGTAAGGGTTGTTTTAGTTGTAACTTACTCAGTAGCCTGTTGGGGTTGTAGCCAGCAGGCATTTTTTATTTTCTTGATAATCCTTATAATAGATTTTCTCGGACATGCCGACGTAAATCTTCTAAGCTAGTTATTCCATACTGATCCATGACCTTTGGTAAGTCTTGGATAATGGTCGGACAAGCATATGGATCTGTAAAGTTAGCAGTTCCTACTCCGATTGCAGAGGCACCAGCAACAAACATCTCCAGGGCTGCTTCTGCTGAATCTACACCGCCCATTCCAATAATCGGCAGTTTGGTGGATTGGGCCACTTGGCGGATGAGTTTCAAGGCTACTGGGAAGATAGCTGGTCCTGACATACCGCCTGTGCCATTGGCAATGATTGGCTTGCCTGTCTTGAGATCAAAGCGCATCCCGACCAGCGTGTTGATCATGGTCAAGCCACTCGCTCCCGCATCTTCTGCAGCCTTGGCGACTTGAGTAATATCGGCCACACTAGGGGTCAACTTAACATAGATAGGAACGGAGGAAGCTTCTACCGCAGCTTTTACAGCTGCATAGGCCAACTCAGGAACCTGCCCAATTAAGAGGCCATTGTTGCCATGGTCTACGTTGGGACAAGAGATATTGAGCTCGATGGCCTTAACATTTGGCGCTTGCGAGATCTTGCCAGATACCGTTGCATACTCTTCATTTGAGAAGCCTGCTACATTGGCGATAATCGGTAGATCTGGATAATGCTGGGCCAACCAAGGAAGTTTCTCTGCTAGAACAACGTCTACGCCTGGATTTTGGAGACCAATAGCATTGAGCATGCCTGCAGGCGTCTCAGCAACACGTGGCGTGGGATTTCCGAAGCGAGCCTCAGCAGTTGTCGCCTTGATCATAATGGATCCTAATAAGTCTAAGTCATAGTATTTGGCATATTCCTGACCAAAGCCAAAACAGCCGGAAGCCGGAATGATGGGGTTTTTCAAGTCTAATCCTGGTAAAGATACGGCTAGTCGATTTGCTGTCATAAGGTCCTCCTACATCACAATCGTACCGGTTTCAAAGACCGGTCCGTCTTCACACACGCGCTTGTTGGCCGCTTTGGCTCTCATTTTCTAGATGCACCACACAGGCATAGCAAGCCCCCATCCCACAGGCCATACGTGATTCCATAGAAATGTAAGCACGAAGATGGTCATGGAATTTGGTATTGACATATTTGAGCATGCCAGGTGCTCCACAAGAATAGATAGCGTCAAACTCCTGGTCCATCTGATCAATGACCGTAGAAACATAGCCCTTGGTACCATAAGAACCATCGTCTGTTGTAATGGTTACTTGGCCGTACTGCTTCAATTCTTCTTCGAGGATAACCGCTTCTTTATTGGCAAATCCAAGAACAGAATGGACTTCTACTCCCTGCTCATGTAGCTGTTTAGCCACTTGGACCAAAGGAGGAACACCAATCCCGCCACCAATGATCAAGGCACGCGCCCCTTGACCAAGACCTTTTAGGTCAAAGCCGTTTCCTTGAGGGCCCATGACACTGAGGAAGCTACCGACAGGCAGCTGAGAAAAGATGGCTGTCCCTCCCCCCTTCTACCCGATAGATGAGGCGACAGGTCTGGCTGTCTGGATCTATCTCAGAGATAGAAATAGGACGACGGAGGAGCTTAGAGTCATCCGGTACTCGGATATGGAGAAACTGCCCCGGTAGCATCTGCTCCACCATTTCCCCCTTTAAGACTATTGAAAAAATCCGTGGCGCAATCTCTTCTTGAGCGATTAACTCCATGTCTTCCATCATGATTTTTCCAAACCGTTTCTTACAGCTGTCACTGACCATTGGTTTCCTCTTCTTTCTTCCAGCAAAAAAGACCTCGCAAAAGCAAGGTCCTACAAATGATCAGCTAGACTCGGTCCGCTGATCTTTTTTTCTGTCTTTCCTTGCAGGCCTCTCTGGACCCCTTAAAGGTTAAATTTGTCTCATTATATCGCTCTCCTTGTCGCTTGTCAAGTAGAAGCCCGAAGGCTCCTCTCATTTCCCATCTGTCTCAGGAGAAAACCCTTCTGGTACCGGTGGGATATACTGTAAAGCGATGCGATTTTCTGGCTTGCGATCGACCAAGTAGAGAACCAACAAGAAGATCCATTCCAGGGGCTTCATTAGGTAATAGATCAGGTCCATGGCCCATTTCTTCTTGATATGTTTGGCAAAGGGGTAGCCATAGCGGTCATAATTACGACGCAAGAAACGATGGAATCGTGGCGTCTTTTCTTCTAAGACCTGCTCAAAGGCATTGGCAATACAGAGCTGGCGATTCACCACAACAGGATGACCGTGCCGGACTCCCATCCGTTGAGGCTTGACAACTTTTTCATGACCACCAGCCGCAACCGTGCAGAGATAGTGCTCATCCATGATGAGATTCTGTGGAGGGATCTTTTCTGAGAAGGTCCAATCAGCCGTATTAGTCCAGGCCTTGACCAAGCTATCAGGACGCTGACCAAAGAGCATGAGGAGCATGACCAATACCGCTAACAAGGGGAGGGCAAAGACGACTGCCAACCAAGGCCAGTGTTTAGATTGGTGGAGGATAAGGTGAAAGCGCTGGAGAATTGGATTGTCATAGGCCCTAATGGGATCAGACTCACCCTCCCACTCCTTCATCCTAGTTCTCAGGAGGCTAATAGAATAAACCAACAAGAAAACCGTGTGACAACCGATGACTTGCAACTGGATGTCAAACACTCCTACTAATACCAAGCCCATAAGTATCCCACTAATACAAAAAATGTTCAAAAGCGGGGACAAGGAATTGGCATCCCTATAAGAATAAATGACAAGAGCTAGGAAGGAAATCAATGCCAAAGTAAGAATCGTCGGGAGAGCCTCCGACCAAATCATGGTATGCTTCTGCTCATTGATGAGCTGATGAGTCCAATCATAATCTGTCAAATCCTTTACCATATAGATGACGAAGGATTCTAGGATACAGCCAAAGACTCCTATCCAAAGGATCACAAAGTACTTGCGATTGTTGACCCTTCGTTTAATTTCTCCTCTTCTCTCTCATCATAGACACCGACCAGTTCCTTATCCAAGGTCTGGGCCTGTATCGTAGACCAGCGAGATATAGCATACAGAATCACAAAGATATTGGGAACAAAATAACTAACCCCTAGAGCATGAACAAGAATTGTAGCACTGTATATTGCGACTCCAAAAATAGCATTCCAGAAACCTAAAGATTGGATATTTCCTGGTAAGCTCCCTAGAATTAGAAAGACGTACAAACCAAGAAAGATCAGTAAATTGGTCATAAAGTTTATCTTTACTAAACTGGCTAAAAATTTAGTCTCCAGTTCCTGATTCCATTTTTTGTACCAGAAAACGATTTTCTTCATTACATCTCCTCCATCATTTCCCTCATTTTATCAAGCTACAATCAATCCTTCAATTCTAAACCTGTTTTATAGGGAAAAATCGTTCTAGAGACTGATACTAGCTGGGATTTTCTGTCAAAAGTATGTTAAAATATAAGCATGAGAATCCAACAATTACATTACATTATCAAAATCGTCGAAACAGGCTCTATGAATGAGGCGTCAAAGCAACTCTTCATCACCCAGCCAAGTTTGTCCAATGCTGTGCGGGACTTGGAAAAAGAAATGGGTATTGATATCTTCATCCGTAATCCCAAAGGAATCACTTTGACTAAGGATGGGATGGAGTTCCTTTCTTATGCACGACAAGTCGTGGAGCAGACCCAACTCTTAGAAGAACGCTATAAAAACCCAGTAGCCAATCGGGAGCTCTTTAGCGTATCCTCCCAGCACTATGCCTTCGTAGTCGAAGCCTTCGTCTCTCTCCTCAAGAAAAGCGACATGGAGAAATATGAACTCTTCCTACGGGAGACCAGAACCTGGGAAATCATCGATGACGTCAAGAACTTCCGTAGTGAGATCGGTGTCCTCTTCCTCAATGGGTACAACCGGGATGTCCTCTCCAAAATGCTGGATGATAGCCACCTCAAGGCGACCCATCTCTTCACTGCCCAACCTCATATCTTCGTCAGCAAAACTAACCCTCTAGCTAACAAAGAGGTGGTGAAATTAGAAGATTTAGAAGACTTTCCTTATCTCAGCTATGACCAAGGGACCCACAACTCCTTCTACTTTCTGAAGAGATCCTCTCCCAAGAGCATCACAAGAAATCTATCGTAGTCAGCGACCGTGCTACCCTCTTCAATCTCTTAATTGGTCTAGATGGCTACACCATTGCGACCGGTATCCTTAATAGCAACCTCAATGGAGACAATATCGTTTCCATCCCGCTAGATATCGATGACCCAATCGAGCTGGTCTACATCCAACACGAAAAAGCTAGCCTCTCTAAGATGGGTGAAAAATTTATCGAATACTTACTTGAGGAAGTCCAATTTGATAAATAGGAACTAACTAGCTACACAAGCACAATAAAAACACCTGAAAGAAGTAAACCTCTACTTCCTTCAGGTGTTCTTTTATTGTCTTAATTTCGAAAATACTTGGCCAATCTTCCTTTCGATGACCAGGTCTGCTTGCTTGTCCTGTGGGATACTGGTCTTATTGATGACGACCAGCTTCTCCCCTTGGAAATACTGGATCAGGCTGGCTGCTGGGTAGACGACGAGGGAGGTACCACCGATAATCAGTAGATCAGCCTCTTGGATGGCTTTGGCTGCTTGGCTAAAGACGTCCATATCTAGAGGTTCCTCGTAGAGGGTCACATACGGTTTAACCACCTTACCACAATCGAGACAGTGTGGAACAGTCCCTTCCAAAGCTAGAAAAGCCTCTAAATCATAAAAGCGCTGGCAGCCCGTACAGTAATTACAGTCGGCACTACCATGGAGTTTCAAGACTTTTTTAGACCCCGCCATCTCGTGGAGACTGTCAATATTTTGCGTCACAACTGCCTTGAGCTTACCAGTTTCTTCCAGCCAAGCCAGATAGTGATGGGCTGCATTGGGCTTGGCATCTGGATAGAGCAGGTACTTCTTGTAAAAGTCGAAAAAGTCCTCTGGATAACGCTCAAACATGGTATGAGAGACCAGTTGCTCAGCCGTAAAATGCCGACCCAAGGTGACACTATAGACCCCATCTGAGCTCCTGAAATCTGGAATATTGGACTCTGTTGAGACGCCTGCCCCACCGAAAAAGACAATCCGTTGACTCTGATCAATGATGTCTTGCAATTCTTTCAATTTATCCATGTCTTCCTCCTTACAAAAGAGCCTCGATACTAGCATTGGCCTGGTCGAAGTAAAAAGGTTCTCGCTGGTAAACAATCCCCGTCTCCTGAGCCAAGCTGACCAAGAGCTCCATAAAATGCTGGGAAGAGAAACCAGTCGTCCGGTGGAGTTCTTCTTCATCAAAAGGTTTGATCAAGTGAGCTAGAGGATTGCGGACAGATTTCTCCAACTCCCGCAGTTGCTTGGTCGCATCCTTGGTGGAATCTGACAAGTCCAAGAGTAAGATCAACTCCGTTAAACTGGACGAATTGACCGCACTCTCACTATGGAATTGTTGCAAGGCTGGATTGTCAGATGATCGGATCTTGTCAAACTTCCAATGGTCATAGCTGGACTCTTTGGAGTTGTGAATGTAGTCCGCAATATCAGGGATCTGCAACTTAATCAAGCGCATAAAGATTCGATAGATAGCAGGACTCACCGCCCGAATGAAGTCGATGATCTGCTCATTGCGAAGCTTGGCCTCTAGGTCGTAAAGGTAGTTAGCCAACTGTTCCTCTTCTGGATCCTCATGCCAAAAAAGCTGAAAACCAGTCACTTCTAGCAACTCGGTTTTCAACTTTTGGTTCATGATCGGTTGGATATTGAGCTCTCGACGCTCGGCCATTAACTGCAATATGGTCAAGACCAGCTCTGGCACGCCTTTCTGCTTCTTAGCAGAGCGAAGGGCCCGACTATACTGGTAGGTCTGAAGATCGTAGAGCCATTCATCATGAAGGTATTCTGTCATTAGTCTACGATCAAGGTTTCAAGACCAACTTTCATCATATCAGTGAAAGTATTTTGACGTTCTTCTGCAGTCGTATCCTCATCTGGATTAACCAAGCTATCAGAAATGGTCATGATGGCAAGGGCATCCACATGGTATTGAGCTGCCAAATAGTAAAGAGCCGCTGCTTCCATTTCCACAGCTTTTACGCCCCATTTACCAAGCTCCAAGTTCTTTTCAAAGTAGTTTGAATAGAAGACATCAGAAGACAAGACATTACCAACGTGAGTGGTCATACCAAGGTCTTTGGCAATGTGGTAGGCCTTATCTAGCAAATCAAAGCTTGCGATTTGTGGAAAATCGTATTGAGGCCAGTCGTTACGGATGATGTTTGAGTTGGTTGCGGCAGCTTGCGCCAAGACCAATTCACGGACGTGGACATCGCCATTCAAAGAACCAGCTGTACCCACACGGATCAATTTCTTCACGCCGTAGTCCACGATCAACTCACGCGCATAGATAGAGATGGATGGCATCCCCATTCCAGTCCCCATGACAGACACGCGATGACCCTTGTAAGTACCCGTGTAACCAAACATGTTCCGAACATCGTTGAAGCAAACAGCGTCTTCTAAAAAGTTCTCAGCGATAAATTTCGCACGAAGAGGATCTCCAGGAAGGAGAATTTTATCAGCAATTTCACCTTGCTTAGCAGCAATATGGATAGACATAATTAAGATACCAAGGGCGTTAAAGAGGCAAAGTAAAAATAGGAAATCCGACAAAGATGCTACGCATCTAGAAGGATTTATCTTTTTACACAGCCTCTAGACCGGGTTCAATTCAAACCCGAACTACCCTTCCTTTCATTTTTTGTTTTGAAAAGCTTTCCGCTCGTGTTCAAATCAGAACACATGCTCTACCTTTCTGTGTGTATTTTTTAGAAAGCTTTCTGCTCATGTTCAAATCGCAACACAAACTCTAGCTTTCCGGATTCATCATAGAGGTCCGGCATCAAAAGTGAGGTTTATTCCACCCCCAACAAGCCTGGTTCCTTTATATGCTTACTTAAATTATACCATAAGAAGATAGGTTTCACCTAGCTTATAGGGTAAATCCCCTACATAAAAACTACTGAATCTTATCTAGCTGGAGACTCCTTGATTTTTTTCCCCATGAGATGATCCAATCCTTTGGAGAAACCAACAGTTAGAAAAGCTGTCAGCAAGAGATAGGGTAGAACTGTTAACCCTTGTCCCGTAAACCCAAGGACCAAGCCAGTTGCAGATAAGGGAGCTTTTAAGGTCACTGTCAAAAAGCAAACCGAACCTAGGAGAAAGAAAGCTGGAGTATTTCCAACACCAAGTACCAAAGAGATGAGGGCTGCTCCTGCCATTCCCAGTGCAAAGGAAGGCGTCAGAGTCCCTCCATAGGCACCTGCCCAAAAGGTAACCAGAACGACTAGAGCTTTTAGGGTTAATAGAAGAAAGATTGTCTGCCATGTGGCCCCATTGAGGATTTCCTGAGCCATCATCCGCCCATTTCCAAGCAGGTGGGGCTGGAAGCTCGCTAGACCAGCTAGGAAAACAAATGCTAATGGCAAAGTGATAAGAATTCGTTTGTCCTTAATTCGATGATTGGAGGCCTTCTTTGTGAAACGGGCAAAGAGCCAGGCGACTGGAGTCAGGAAGGTAATGAAGATAACCATCTGCCATAAGACTGTAGGTGACCAAGTTATTTCGGGCACTTGATAGAGGGCTCTGTCTGAAATGACCCAACCTGCCGTATAAGCAGCCACATAAGTGGTAATCCCGGCCAAGACAAAGCGTTTCATCGAAAAAGCCAGCCCCAAGGTTTCAAAGATAAAAAAGACACTGGTTAGTGGTACTTGGTAGACCGCTGCCAAGCCTGCACCAGCCCCACAAGCAATCAGAAAGATGCGGTCCTTAAACGATAAGTCTAGTGCTCGTCCAAGCGGAGTCGCCAACAAGGCCCCAATCTCCCGGGGTGCTCCTTCTTTTCCTACTGGTGCACCAGCTCCTACGGCAATGATTTGCCAGGTGGAATGGAGCATCTGCTCCCAGAAATGAAGACGAGGACGTGAAGGCTCCTCCTTCATCTGGCCCTTGATAGAAAGAATGTTTCCCTTTCGCTGTAGGAGATACCAGACCAAGGCTGAGCTGGCACCAACAAGAAACAGACTGAGCCAAATCCGTGAAGGCGGAACTCCGTCTGTCAAAAAGTCAAACTGGTGCTCTGAACGACCAAAAGCCAATCCTTCCACTAACTCTAAAAGGTAATGAAGCAGGATACCCGCTAAACCCGAAACAAGCCCTAGCAGACAAGCTGCTAGGACTAGTCTTCGTTTATTGGGAATTGTTTTAAGGGATCTCACAATTCTTTCCAAGGTTCTTACAATTCAGCAAGAATCGCTTTTAGCAATCCTTTAAAATCGCCTTTGACGCGCTCTGTCACTTCCACTACTTCTTCGTGGTTGAGCTCTTCTTGGAAACCAGCCGCAAAGTTAGTAATGCATGAAATACCAAGAACTTTCAAACCAGAGTGAGCAGCAACGATAACTTCTGGAACAGTTGACATACCGACAGCATCTGCTCCAAGAGTCTTATATGCACGGATTTCAGCTGGAGTTTCGTATGTAGGACCTGTCACACCGATATAAACGCCATCATCCAACTTAATGCCCAATTTGTCTGCTACTTGATGAGCAGTCTCACGGTATTCTGGTGTGTAAGCTTTCGACATATCTGGGAAACGTGGACCAAAGTCATCCAAGTTTTCACCGATCAATGGATTTTGACCTGTCATGTTAATGTGGTCAGTGATAGACATCAAGGTACCTGGTCCATATCCGATACCACCAGCAGCGTTGGTTACAAGAACCCCTTCACAGCCCAACACTCTCATAACACGAACTGGAAAAGTCACCACTTCCAATGGGTTTCCTTCGTAGAAGTGGAAACGTCCTTGAAGGGCCAAGACTTTACGTCCAGCAAGATCACCATATACCAATTTACCAGCGTGACCAACTACTGTTGAACGACCCCAGTTTGGAATGTCTGCATAGTCTACAACCACTGGATTTTGGATTTCTTCTGCCAATTCTCCAAGTCCTGATCCAAGGATTAGACCGAACTCAGGCGCTAGGATCCCCTTGTCTTTCAGGAAAGCAGCTGTTTCCTTGATTTTGTCTAAAAATGTCATTGTGTGTCTCCTTTATTATTTTTTAGCATTTGACCGATTTTGTCAAAAGTTTTAGCATTGCGAATGGTGATTTGGCGATAGAAAGGCATCTTGAGCAAGTACTTGTGATAGGCAGTTGCATAGTAAGATTCTTCAGAAAATTTCCCCCAGAAAATCCCAAGTTTTCCAAAATGAACGACTTCATCTTCCAGTTCCAAACTGTCCACTTTCTCGATGACTTGATCCACATCCAAGCCCTCCGTATAGAAGAGGACGTCTTTTCGCGCCATGTCTTTTGTCCACCAACCTGGTAGATTGTCAAGCTCCGCCTCAAAGTCCTCTAGACTCAGCAAAGAAAAGCTCTGAATAAATGGATAATGGACTTCAAAGAAAGCCTCTAACTTTTCAACCAATCGGGCTTTGGGAACAGTCGAAGTAAAGAAAATGTTGCCACTGTTGATGTAGGTTTCAACCTTTTCCAGTCCCAACTCTGTCAGTTCTTGACGAAGTTGCGCCATGACAACCTTATTTTTCCCACCGACATTAATACCCCGAACAAGTAAAGCATATCTCGTCATCTTATACCAATTTATCTAAGAAACTTTCCCCAATCATGGCTGTTTCAACACCAAAGTTATCCGCAACTGTTGCTGAGATATCTGCAAAATGTCCAACTGGAATGACACCATTTCCTTTAAAGGATGGACTGTAAGCTAAAAGTGGAATATATTCACGAGTGTGGTCAGTTCCGGCGTAGGTTGGGTCATTTCCATGGTCTGCTGTAATCAAGAGAAGGTCATTCTCTCTCATGGCTGCGATAATTTCAGGCAAGCGTTCATCAAACTCATGCAAGCAATCACGGTAACCATGAGCATTGCGACGGTGGCCGTAAAGGGCATCAAAGTCAACCAAGTTTGTGAAAGAGAATCCTTTTTCAAACTCAGCAAGACCCATCGTTTTCAAAAGTGTATCAATCCCATGGCTGTTTGACTTGTTGTGACCCATGTCATGGTTGATACCAGCACCGTTAAAGATATCGTTGATTTTACCAACAGCATAAGTATCGATACCAGCTTCGTTCAATTTATCCAAAACAGTTGGCGCAAAAGGTGAAACGGCCAAGTCACGACGGTTAGCCGTACGAGTGAAGTTTCCTGGCTCTCCAACATAAGGGCGGGCAATGATACGTCCAAGAAGAGCTGGACGTTCTAATGTGATAGAACGAGCGTATTCACAGATACGGTAGAGTTCATCCAAAGGAATGATGTCTTCGTGGGCTGCAATTTGAAGAACTGGGTCAGCTGATGTATAAATGATCAACTCGCCTGTTTCCATTTGACGTGGTCCAAAGTCATCGATGACAGCTGTACCAGAATAAGGTTTGTTGGCTTCGCGGATAACCTTACGTCCTGAGAATTCTTCGATTTTTGTCAAAATTTCTTCTGGGAATCCATTCCAGAAAGTATCAAAGGGTTCTGTAATATTAAGACCCATGATTTCCCAGTGACCTGTCATGGTATCTTTTCCAAGAGAGACTTCTTCTAACTTCGTTGCGTAACCAGTTGGATTGCTCTCAGCAGGTACAGTCTTTATAGGTTGTTCACGCGGAATATTTCCAAGACCAAGTTTTGCCATGTTTGGTACATTCAAACCAACTGCTTTTGAGATGTGTCCAAGTGTATCAGATGCGCCATCAGGTACACCAGCATTGACAAAGTTATTAGCATCTGGAGCTGCTCCGATCCCTACTGAATCCAATACAACTAAATGCATACGATTAAATTTTGGCATTTTGAATGTCTCCTTTATAATTTAAACTGAATACAGTATAACACAAATTTTTGAAAATGTAACGCTTTCATATAAAATTTTATAAATAAGTTTCATATCCTCAGAAAAAAGGACAAAATGCCCTTTTTAAAGTGATTTGCTAATGATTTTTGGACCTTCTGGTGTCCCGACAATAACTTTTGAAACCATTCCTAAGAAGAGACCATGATCGACAACACCGACAGTCCGATCCAATTCTTCTGCCAAGACTTCAGCATCTGGGATCACTTTCAAGTCCAAATCAATGATAAAGTTCCCTTGGTCAGTCACAAAACGCTGGCCATCTTTTTCACGATAAGCTGGTGAATAGCCCTTCTTCTCAAAATGACGGAAAAGATTCTCTGCCCCGTATTGAACCACTTCTACTGGCAGTTTAAAGGCACCAAGCGTCTCCACTTGTTTAGACTCATCGACAATCCAGATGCAGTCTTTTGAGTTGGTCCCAACGATTTCTCCATCAAGAGGGCACCGCCCCCACCTTTGATCCCGTTCAAAGCAGGGTCTACTTCATCCGCACCATCTACGGTCAAGTCTACCACTTCTACATCGTCAATGGCTTTGAGTGGAATTCCCAAGCCTTCTGCCTGTTCATAGGTCACGCTTGAGGTCGTTACAGCAGTAATCTTCAAGCCTTCTTCCTTGATGCGACGCCCCAATTCAGCCACAAAATAATAAGCAGTTGACCCTGTACCAAGACCGACAATCATGCCGTCAGTAACAAACTCAGCTGCCTTAATGCCTACCTGTTCTTTTAGGTTTACCATCATAGACCTCCATTTCTATTCATATTTAGTATAGCATATTGGCCGACAGATTTCACTACTTAACTGAAAACCTTTTCAACTCCTCCTTCTAAAAGCAATATCTTGCCCCTCTTGCTAGTTTACGATAGAATAGAAGGGAATACACAGGAAAAGAGAAGATACATGATTACTAGAGAATTTGATACTATCGCTGCGATCTCGACTCCGCTCGGTGAAGGGGCTATTGGGATCGTACGCTTGAGCGGAACAGACAGCTTTAAATTAGCACAAAAGATCTTCAAGGGTAAAGACTTGAATAGCGTGGCTAGCCATACCCTCAACTACGGCCATATCGTGGATCCAGATAAGGATGAGATCCTCGACGAAGTTATGATCGGAGCTATGCGTTCACCAAAGACCTTCACTCGCGAAGATATTATCGAGATCAATACTCACGGTGGGATTGCGGTGACCAATGAAATCCTGCAATTGGTGATCCGCGAAGGGGCACGTCTTGCTGAGCCAGGTGAATTTACCAAGCGGGCCTTCCTCAATGGTCGTGTCGATTTGACCCAGGCTGAGGCGGTCATGGATATTATCCGCGCTAAGACTGACAAGGCTATGAACATCGCTGTCAAACAGTTGGACGGATCCCTCTCTGATCTCATCAACAACACGCGCCAAGAGATCCTCAATACCCTGGCTCAGGTCGAAGTCAACATCGACTATCCTGAGTACGACGATGTCGAGGAAGCAACGACCGAGATCATACGTGAGAAGACCACTGAGTTTGAAGACCTCTTGACCAATCTCCTCAAGACAGCTCGTCGTGGTAAGATCCTCCGCGAAGGGATCTCTACTGCTATCATCGGCCGGCCAAACGTCGGTAAGTCTAGCCTTCTTAACAACCTCCTGCGTGAGGAAAAAGCCATCGTAACCGATATCGAAGGGACCACCCGAGACGTCATCGAGGAATACGTCAACATCAACGGTGTTCCCCTCAAGCTGGTCGATACGGCTGGGATCCGCGAGACCGAGGACATCGTCGAACGCATCGGGGTGGAACGCTCTCGCAAAGCCCTTAAAGAAGCCGACCTGGTCCTCCTGGTCCTCAATGCCAGCGAACCCTTGACCGATCAGGATCGCCAGTTGCTGGAAATCTCTCAAGATAGCAACCGCATCATCCTCCTCAACAAGGTTGATCTCCCGCAACAAATCGAGTTGGACGAGATTCCTGCTGATCATATCAAGATTTCCGTCCTCAAAAACCAAAATATCAACCAGATTGAAGACCGGATCAATGCCCTCTTCTTCGAAATGCTGGCCTGGTCGAGCAAGATGCTACTTATCTCTCCAACGCTCGCCACATCTCTCTCATTGAGAAAGCTGTTGAAAGCCTCCAAGCAGTCAACGAAGGCCTGGCTATGGGCATGCCAGTGGACCTTCTCCAAGTCGATCTGACCCGCACTTGGGAAATCCTTGGAGAGATCACAGGAGATGCCGCTCCAGACGAGCTCATCACCCAACTCTTCAGCCAGTTCTGTCTTGGAAAATAACCATCAAAAAAATCGTATGTTGCAAACATACGATTTTTCTATTCTTAATTTCCTTGGTCCAGACTTTGGACAGTGAGGTAGGCTTGGTAAATCAAGAAGAGTCCTACTGCTGTCAAGAATGGAATAGCGAGAGGGAGTTCTGTCTCGATTTGGCCAAATGGTGAATTGCCGACAAAGTGAAGGCCAAAACCAGATACAAAATAGAACCAACCCGTCAGCATCAACTCCTTGCGACCTTTTGTCGCTTGAACGATCAAGTAGAGACCTACCATGAAAAGAGCTGTGTAGGCCCAGTGAGATACGACCCCATTCATGATCCGACCTAGGATACCAGATACTGCGTAAGAAAATCCTTCTGGCATGTCTTGACGGATATAGGCAAAGTCCTCCACAATCTGGAAACCAAGACCAGATGCAATCGCTAAAAGGAAGATAGATTTGATCCGACGCACATTGAACAAGTATAGGACAAAGAAAATCGGAATCAACTTGAAGGGTTCCTCAAAGAGGGGGCCTGCAATGGCACTCTCATACTGGTTCCAAAAATCGCTATTGGGCGCTACCGCTTGAATCATCTCGTGGAAATAGGTATTGGCAAAACTAGACAACCAACCTGCGATAAAGCCCCCACCTAGAAGAGAAAAGAGAACCGGAATCCAGGACAACTTCCACTTCTTTGCGAAATGAAAGAGAGCCCAAACAGCAGGAATCGCATAAACTAGGAGCAAGAGGACAGAGATACCAATGATTCCATACTGGCTACCTGTCATCCAACCAGCTGTGATAGACTGCGTCTCATAGGCCAGACCAATCGAGAGCAAGAATAAAAATAGAAACAAAATCGATTTGCGTTTCATAAAAAAACCTTTCTTTAAAACAATTAAAAAGGCTGGAATTCCAGTCTTTTTGTCTATATGGATATTGTAACAATAAAAGCTTAAAAAAACAATAAATGACTACGGAAATGACGATTGCTAGTTATTGCAAATACTTGCGATGAAGAATCTTACATGATAAAATATTAGACATAACATTGGCAGGAAAATCAGGTTGAGTTTTTACTCTTCGGGTTTCGGTGCTATCCCTGAAACTTCGGTTTCTAAACAACTGGAATTGCGATTGAATCGTTCGCCCCCAGTGTTATCAGCTCTCTACTTCGGTCGGGAGTTTTTTTATTTTCCTTAAGAAAACGATCTAAATAAGTCAAGATTGTTCTGTTATGGAAGCATACGAAACACAGTTTATATATTATTAAAACTCAAATTATGTGTTTTAAGTTATAAAAATTAGTAAAAAGGCTCTTAAAAACATTTAATAAGATCTACTATTTTGAATCAATATAAGTTTAAAAATCGAGATGAATAAATGTATAAAATTAATATTTTCTAGTGATTAAAAGCTATATTTATTTTTCTCTATTAATAAATGCATCTTCTCCACCCTCTAGAATATCACAAACATGTGTTCTAATACTCTGTTTTTTGAAGTATAAATTGAGATTCTAAATTTTTTTCTTATTATTCTCTAAAGCTCCATTTATATAGTCAAACTTCTCACCATTTTGATTTGGAAAATCATCAGATTGTTGATTTGCTACAATAATATTTTCTGCATCGCCAGCTACAACTATATTGGGATTATGAGTCACAATTATTATTTGCCGTTTTAGTTTAGTTTGTTTAATATACTGCGTTAATTGATTATATATTGCTCTATTATCCAAGCTATCTTCAGGTTGGTCAATTAATACTGGGATTTTACTATCTGAAAATTCCAATATTAATTTTAATACTATAAATGCTTTTTTTCCCAGGAGACATTTGATCAAACTTATCACCTTGATACTCGATTTCAAATTGATAATCATAAAAATTTGTTGTAAAAAAATGCTCTATATGGTTTAACTTATTTCTATTTCCATTAAATGTGAGATTATCATCTTCAAATATCGAGTCAATTACCTCATCAAAAAGAATTAGTTAGTTTATCTATAAAATCTTGTTTTTGAACGACCACGGGCACTGATGTAATCAAATTCCAGTTCAAGATCTTTTTAAATTAAATTCTATTGAGATTTTTTTAAACTATCGTCATCCTCAATTTTTAAAAAGAACTTAACAAATCCTCTCTATATTTGGAATAAACTTTATATTTTTGAAATAATTTTTATTCTTGATATTTATATTTTTCTTTATCAAGTTCATTTTTTTCTATTTTTTTGAATTTTTTTCAATCCTAGATAAATTATCATATTCACCCTTAATAAGAGAATTTAATCTTGCTATTTCTGAATTATTTTTTTAGTAGCCTCAATACATTTTTTTATAAGTACTATCATTTTTCTATACTATTTATCTTATTTTTCATTATTTTCGAATTTGATCTTCTTTATTTATTTTAATTCTTCCAATTTCATATTCTTGTTGTTTTTCTAAATGTATCTTGTAATCTAGCATTCAGTTGACCAATCTCGATTCTTAAATCTGGTGAAGGCGACAATGTATTATCATAACTTTTTAATTTCAAATGTAATTGGTGGTATACTAGATAAATATTTTAAATCGGTTTCATAAACGGCTCTTTTGTTTTTTAACTCTTGTAATTCTCTATTTCGAGTTTCAAATAACTTACCCTCCATTTCAGATATCTTACTATCATCCATTAATAATTTTTTATTAGCCTCATAGTTTTCTATTCGATTTTTCGTAGCTTGTTCCTCTGCTTCAGGCTTAACCAACTCACTAATAGAATTTTGATTCTCTTTATAATTTTCAAGCAACTCAATAATTTCAATTCGCAAATTGTTACAGTTTTGCTCATATTTCTTTAGCTCAAGGTCCATATCTTTTGACTGAATAATATTTCCTACTAAATCCTTAAGTTTCTCCCTTTCTCTAGCCAAAGTATACATATGCTCTTGAGGTATATACTCAATACGTCTAGAATTTTCCTCTTGTTGATCTTTCCATATAATGTGAAAATCATCCAAATTTTCAAATGAGTAGGACTTAGTAGTCAATTCATGTCCCAATTTTTTCGCAATTGAATTTAACAAGGTTGACTTACCAGTTGAACGTCCCCCTATAATTGCATTTAAATTTTTCAGATAAATATATATTACAATTCTTATATTGTATCTTGTCAATGACAAGTTCATCTTTTTCAAGAATTGGTTTATCTTTCTTAACACAAATACGATATTCTGGTTCATATTTAATTTGCTTTAAACCTTCAAAAGTTAAATCAGCTTTAACCCAAGAATATTTTGTTCCGATTTCTTCTAATGAATGAGCATCTGAAGATTGAAGTAATGGCCTAACGTATGGTGATTGATTTAGCCAGTATTCTCTATCGTTCATGATATTATTATGAGCACATTTTTTATCTTTACAAGTTACTGGATTATCACAACTCGAATGAATCAGAAAATCTGAATTAACACAGATATTTTCATAAACTGCCTTATTTTTAGGATCAGAGTCGCTAGTAGCACTACCGTGACCTCTAGCAAGAAAACCAGTTAAAAATCTACCACCTAAATCATTATCATTATTGAACACTTTCATCAATGTACTGAAATCAATATTTGCAACATTTTCAATTTCACACTTTGTTAGAGTATTAAAAGACTTATCTGTGCTTCCTATATTTGCTTTTAATTGTGCCAATAAATTTTTAATAGTTACATCTTCCAACTCATTATCAAAAATTATATGGTAATCAAAAAGTTGGTCAGTTTTATTTATGTTTGAAAGTCTAACTTCAAGATTCAAGAAAGTTGCAATACCTTGCATGTTTAACTTATTCTTTAACTTAAAGTCATCCTCAGTAAAATTAAAATAATTAGTTAAACCAACTGCCGATATGTTACTTTCTTTAATTTTTTGAATAAATTTATCTTCATCAATTTCTCCCTTACCATCTGATAATCCAAACTGATTATTTATCATAGTATATGGAGAATGGATATGCAAATCCCATTTTCTAAATTCTGATCCTCTGTTCGACACTTTTATCCTCCAATTTATCAAGCTAATATTGTTAAAGAAATTACAACTCTCTCAATCTTTCCCTAACCTCATCCTTACTTACTTCTTCGTTAAAGAATGGTAAACCAACAATTCGGTACCGATCATCATCTATAAGAGTTTTCGCTTCATCTCGCTCAGAAATTTGATGTAAGAACTCTTCCTTCCAACCCTCTTTACCGTTTACAAACGTACCTTCTGAATCTAAGAACTGGCTTCCTTTAGGTTCTATGAAAATCTGCCACGAAACATTACCAGTCTTCTTATCATTTGCAAACATGAGAAAATCTGGTTCAAATGGTTTCCCTTTATCAAAACTATAAATCCTCACAGCTTTTTCATTTCTAAGAAGATAAATATCTGTCCATTTTTCTTCTAACTCAGACATTAGATCTTTTAATAAACGAACAAGTAATTTTTCCTCATCTGTTCCAAAGTTATCATCATATGCGTACCAATCAAAACTATCAAGATCTTCATAGTAATTTGTCTCAGCCGGATTCTTTTGTGATAATCCAAATTCAGCTTGACTATTCTTCTTGATAGTATATTTCCTAAGGATGTTATCCTCAAACAAATCTTTAATTTGATATTTTTCAAAGGTATCAGAACCAAAGAATCGTTCCTCTTTCGAGATCAAATCCTTCTCTATATGGTACAGTAATTGTTCAGCAATATAAAGTTTATCTTCCTGTGTTAAATCTGAAACAAGCTTATGCTGACTTTCAACTCGTACATCTATATCAGAGAGCATTGCAATGAATCCTGAAACACTTCCTAGTCCTAAAAAGGCTTTTTGAAGATTATCAAAGGTGAAGTTCTTATTTCGGTTTATTGCTGCGCGTACTATATTGTTTCCAATTTCTTTACCAAATTTAAAACTAACTGAGGCCAGAGGTTCAGAAATATAGAGCGACTCATCAAATGCGTCTATATCATGAACTCCTTGACTTGGTAAAACAACTTCAAAGGATTTTGGAATAAATGATGTATCAAAGAGACTTTCTTGACGTCCCTCAGCCAATTCTTGATATGACAGACGTTTATTCATCCATACAACTCCATCTGTATAAGTGCGAGTTTTCTTGAATGATTCTTTCAATTTAAGATGTCGCTCTTCCAATTCTTGATCATCATAAATACCTGATTCACGTAAAACTTGCTTCAACTCAGAAATATAACGTGGATTGTTGGCAGAATGATAATGCAGTTGTTCAATTATACGAAGTTCATTGTTCTCATTTTCATCAAATTTACGAGTATATTTTTCTTCTACGTTATTTCCAATCACAAAGGGATAGTAACGTGCTCCACGACCAATAAGTTGTTTTTCTGTGTTTGTTGTCTTACCAGCAACAAATCCATTTTTTGTTGTCTTACCATCACGGATATCATACAGTCTAACAATATCGAAGAGATTTAAAACATCCCAACCCTCATTCAACATATCGACCGCAAAAATCGCACGTATCTCGTTTTCAGGTTGCTCTAAAGTATTTAATAAAGACAGACTGTTTTTATTCTTATTCTTTCCATCCACTAGAAGTAAACGCTCTTGTCGGAAGTCTTCTTGGAGTTCTGAAATCAAGTCGGAGTCAGAAATTCCTGCTGTCTCAAAATACTCAAATGCTTTCTTTAAAATATTATTTTGTTCTTCCGTTTCTGAGACTAATGTTCGTTGATTCTGAATATCCTCCACCGTCAATCGATTTAAAAGTTCTAAAAATGATTGTAAGTTACCTTCACTCTCAGAAATCTTTTGAGATTTAAACATTACTAATGGCTTTAGATTTATACCGTTATTTAAGGAAATCTTTTTACGGAATTGACTTATCAAAATTGCCTGTAGCATACGGTTATTCACATTTCCATCTACTAAGTGGAAGAGGACATCTTTCGAATATTTATCTAGTCGAAATTCTTTCAAATCATACTTAAATAACAAAGATTTTTCATACTTTTGAGCCAATGTAGGGTTGGATAAATCAATCGTTGCCGTAAATTCAAAAATACTCGAATTTTGAGCGGTTTTCTGAATCGTTTCAATCGTGTTAGTCCAACTAGTATTATCATCTTTTTCAGATTTACTCAGTCCCGCATTCAAATGATGCGCTTCATCAGCTAGCATCACGACTGAAATATCCTTAAATTGTTCATAAGACAAGCGATTTTCACGAGGAGTATTAAGATCTAGGTGAAGTTTCTGGATAGTTGTAAACACAATATTAATGCTATCATCACGACTATCAGAGAAATCTGTCACTTCTCGTATGTTTACATTTTGATTATCGATAACGATTTTGTCAGTGAAAAGATACTTTCCTGAACTGTTTTCTAAAAAATTATCTCTTGTTTTCGTCAAAATATTGTCATTATTAACAAAAAAGATAAAATTACGTTCACCTTGCTTATATTTTTCAAGGATTATAGCAGCCATTAAGAGCGTCTTTCCTGAACCTGTTGCCATATTATAAAGGACCTGCTCTGGAACGGTACGGTTTTTATCAGTTTTGTAATACAAATATCGACCAATTGCTTCTTCTTGGTAAGGACGTAAAGGATACTTTAGATTTTGAATTATGTAAATTGGGATATTTTCTCGAAAATCAATAAAGCCAGACTGACTTACAGTGTCGTAAGTTTCATAAATAAACGTCATGACCTAATTCTCCTTCCCATAGAAAGATCTATTCAATTTCTTATCCTGCTCTGATATTTGATAATCTCCATCATCAATATCACTATAATTCACATACAGGTTATTATTATCAATGATTTCAGACAATATTTGTTTTTGCTCTGCTAACGATAATTTCTCAAAATCTTATTTTCTTAATTTTTTAGGATCGACACGATATGAAAGGAAAGAAGATTTCTTGGCTTGCTCAAAAAGAGCTAAAAGTTGATCAGTTGAAGTTGCATCAATAATTGCATTTTTGAACTCTTGAGCATCATTTTTTAATTCACAATAGACAAATGACCCTCCACCTTGCCACTTAACATCTTTTGAGATTCCACCTTGTTCTCCATCAATCACTTTCTTTAATCTTTCTACAGTAACTGTTTCAATGTAATCCATTTGTTCAATACCAATGTACTGACGGTTCATTTTATGAGCTACAGCAGCCGTTGTTCCTGATCCAAGAAAGAAATCCAAGACAATGTCATTTTCTGAAGTAGAAATTTCGATTATGCGCTTAATAGTCCCCTCTGGCTTAGGAAACATAAAAACTTTATCTCCAAAAAGTTCACGAAGGTGAATCGTCCCTCTCTCACTATTAACTTCTTTATCCCACCATACTGAACGTGCCATTGTACTACTCTTTCTATACTTTTCTTGAATAGACCATCCTCCATCTTTCATAGCTTTTGCCATAACATTAATATTCTTATTTTCAATAAATTTAGGTTTCCCCCATCTCCAAACCGTCTGAATTCCTCGAGATTTTTTAGGCATAACTTCAACTGAAAATTTGTCAGTTTTCACCTCAGAAACTCTATAAAAACCCGAATCATCTTTCGAATCAGGATCGACAAAGATTGGATAAACTAAATTTGGCCGGTTACCTATATGGAACGCGGTATTTCGATTTCGAAGTTCTCTGATATCAAATCCACCATACTGATCTTCAAATTGAAATTTCTTTTCAGGATCATTTATCAAATTTAGTTCTGCATAGGGCTGTTTGTACACAAAGATAAATTCATGCATGTTCGCAACTCCACCATAGTCACGACCACGCGGATTATTCACAACTGTTATCAATTCAACAAAATTGTCTTGCCCAAAAATTTCATCTAACAGAACTCCAAGATATTTTACCTCATTATCATCTAGGTGTATAAAAATAATTCCCTCTTTAGATAGCAATTCTTTAGCTATTTCTAAACGATTTTTTATAAACGTTAGCCAAGTTGAATGATTAAAACTATCATTATATCTAAACCCATCATTCCCTGTATTATATGGTACATCAATATAAATAAGTTTAACTTTCCCAGCGAAACGTTTCTTTAAGCTGTGGAGAGCAATTAAGTTATTCCCTTTGATAATTAGGTTGTCAGTATCTTTTAACTCTTCAACTTTATGCTCTCCATCTTTATCAAATTGCTTAAAATTGGTAAGAACTTTATCATCCAATAAGCGATTAATTTCTGAAGGTGCAAGCGTCTCATTGAAGAATATTTCTTGACGTTTGGCTTCATCCTTTGTCTGTCCGCCCTCTAGTACACAGTCTTTGTATGGAAAATTCAGAACTACATTTTTGTTTTCAGATAAATACTGTCCATTCTCGGTTGCTAATCCAATTTTTGTTTTATAAGCTGTGAAACTATCTGGTAAGAACTCTTTATTATTAAGAAACTGCAAAAAAACATCCTTCTTAAATATTTGAATGCCTGTTTCTAATGTTGAAAAGAAATGATTGGCTACTTTCTCATCCCCCATCAAAGCATTTAAAAGTTCTGGATCATATCGTCGAGCCAACTCAGCTAATTTATTTTTGTTTAAAATACCTTCAACTAAAAAATTTTCATGTTGAGAAAGCATTTCTTCTAATTCTTGTTTCATAAGTTACTACCTGTATCCTTTCAGATAAACTAAATATTGTAAGTTAATTATATCATAGACCCGTGTAATAAATGGGTCTTATATAAATATTGTAGGTTATTATTTAACAGTTAATAACTCCAAAACTAAACCACTCATAATCGAACCTCCTATCGATTATTATATTAATACAATTTTACCCCTTCTTTCCTCAAAAATCAATTCATTATATGGAGATATTCAATTTTTTTGACTTTTAATTTACACACAAAAAGGAACTCGCATACACAAGTTCCATTAGTAGGTAGATAAACTATCTTTTTAAAATTTTTCTGTAGAGACTTTCCGCTGTGAGAAAAGTGCCTGAAACACAATAGTTTCAGGCACTCGGAAATCTTGAGACCTTAGGCTCAAGATTCAGTCATGGAACTTCGTAGAAGTTCGCTGACGTCCGTCCTCACCTAAGGAAAGTCTCGAAAGAGGAATTTCTATCTAATCAGAAAAACCACAAGATCAAATGTTTATGTCCCCTGCCGGAATCGAACCAGCAACTACTCCTTAGGAGGGAGTTGTTATATCCATTGAACTAAGGGGACCTATAAAAAAAGAAGCGAGATTACTCCCGCCTCCTTGTTCGTCTTAACGACGGATTTCTTTAATACGAGCTGCTTTACCTTGCAATGCACGAAGGTAGTACAATTTCGCACGACGTACTTTACCGTAACGTACAACTTCAATCTTTTCTACACGTGGAGTGTGTACTGGGAATGTACGTTCAACACCGACACCGTTAGAGATTTTACGAACAGTGTACATTTCAGTGTGTCCTTGACCTTTACGAGCGATAACAACGCCTTCAAAGATCTGGATACGTTCACGAGTTCCTTCGACAACTTTCGCGTGTACACGAACAGTGTCACCAGGACGGAATGCAGGGATATCAGTACGAAGTTGACCTTCAGTCAAGCTTTGAATTAATGGATTCATTTTATTCTCCTATCTTCGTCAATCTTGAGGGCTACTCCCCCAGCGGATAAACTGTATTTTTGTGCTTCCATTACGCACAAAGTTTATAATACCAAAAGAATGTCCTTTTGTAAAGGATTATTGCAACTTTTTCGCAACTTTTTGTCCACCATAGATAGACAGGGCTGGAAAGAGACGAGTTGCGACCAGACAAACCAAGAGAAAGGCTGGCCAATGTTGGAAACCAAAGACCTCACACCCGATCAAGATTGGTCCAATCGTCGTCGAGGTTGCTCCGGCAAACACTGCTGCATAGCCCAAGGCAGCTACCAGATAAACCGGAAGTCCAAAGAAAGGAGCTATCCAGACACCCAGACTGGCCCCGATAGAAAAGAGCGGAGTCACTTCTCCTCCTTTATAGCCTGCTGCAATGGTCGTCACCGTGAAGAGGAGCTTGAGGATCCAGTCTACCCCAGTGATCAAACTCTTCCAATCAGCTCCTTCAAAACTTTGGGAAATCAGATTGGTCCCCAGTCCCGTGTAGCGACCTGCTCCAATCAGATACAAGAGAATACTCAGACCGAGGCCAACCACTCCAATCCGCACATAGGGATTGGCAAAGGCCCTGGTAAAACTTTGTTTAAAGGTGCCTAGGAGATAGGCAAAGAGCTTGCCTGTCAGACCAAAGATGACTCCCAAAAGAAGTAACTGCAAGAAGACTTGTGGGGATAGGGAGAGCTTGGCAGAAATGATCTGGGTAAACTTTTCTAGTCCCAAGGTGTGAGAGGTCCAACTTGCAACAAAGGCTGCAATGGTCGCTGGATAGAGAGCCCGCCACTCCAATCTCCCAACCACTAGGACCTCCATAGCAAAGAAGATGGCAGCTAGAGGCGTCTGAAAGAGTCCCCCGAAGCCGGCAGCCATCCCAGTGACCAAATAAATCCGTGAAGCGTGAGGGCCAAGTCCCTCTCTTCGTAGAGCATGGGCGACTGTTCCCCCAAGCTGGACCGCCACTCCTTCTCTACCAGCAGATCCACCAAAGAGATGGGTCAACCAGGTAGAAAGGATGGTCAAGGGAATCAAGCGCTTGGGAATGGCTTTCTCCCTTCCCTCTCCTACTTCAAAGAGGAGCTCCATCCCTTTTTGACTCTTACCTCCATAGGTGCGATTGAGATAGGTGATCAAGATACCGGCTAAAGGCAGAAAGGGTAAGAGATAGAGAAGGTAATCCGTACGAACTTCTCCAATCCCGATCAAGACACGCCCGAAGAGGGTATCTATCGCCCCAACAACTGCTCCAATAATAAGAGCATCTAGCGTATAAACTAAAGTTCTTTTAATCATCATCATCTCAGCACCCTAGTCCGCATCTAATTGATCAGCCTGGTAGCCTCTGGAGCGCTTCATCAAATCCCGGTAAGTGGCAAGGATGGTCTCTTCATAGCGTTTCCTGTACCAAACCAGCTACATTGGCTAAAACCTCATCTTCTCTAGCCCTGTCCAAGACAGGATTTTGATGGGTTTCTTTGTAGCGAATGACATCTTCCACACAGTGCATCCGGCGTTCTAACAGACGGACCAATTCTTTATCAATGCTATCAATCTCTTGGCGAATCTTCTCTAGTTCCATACACTGGCCTCCTTACTTTTTGCTACCCATTTTATCAAAAATCGGGCAATCTTACTAGCCCTATTCAGCTATTGAAGGTTTTCAACCATAAAAAAAGTGCCTGCAACATGCAAACACCTTTCTTAGCTATGGATTAGCCCACTTTTGCTACGACTTCTTCTGCAAAAGCTTCTAATTTTTCAATATCTTCATCTTCAGCTGACAAGTCTACCTTGACGCACTCAGAACCTTTAATCGCACCAGTCGCTGCAAAGACACGATCAAAGTCATCGACTGCCTTACAGAACTCGTCGTAGAAGGTATCACCGGATCCAACAACACCGTAGATCTTACCATTCAAGTCAAGACCAGCTAAGTCTTCATAAAAGTCTACGATTTCGTCAGGAAGCTCACCATCACCGTAGGTATAGGTCGCTACGACTGCAATATCAGCTTCAAGAAAGTCCTCTGCGTCTACTGTTGTACATTCGTCGACTTCTACTTCGACACCAAGATCACGAAACTTATCGGCTACGATATCAGCAATCTCTTCTGTATTTCCTGTCATACTTGCAAAAACAATCTTTGCTAATGTCATAATTCCCTCCAAATAATAATCTTATGACATTATACCACTTTCGCTCGCATTTTGCATGGGGAAGTTCTGGGTACCTGGCATTGTTCGGAAATTCTACCCCCAGAGAGCCAGACAATCTTTTTCTTTTCCAAATGCCCGCCTTATGCTAAAATTGAAAGAGAACTAAATGAGGTACTATATGCAGATTACACAGGACATTTTAGAGAAAATCATTCAATACGATACCATTATCCTTCACCGTCATATGAATCCCGATCCGGACGCGATCGGAAGCCAGGTCGGTCTGAAAGAAATCATCCAAACCAACTTTCCAGACAAAAGAGTCCTAGCTACCGGATATAACGAGCCGACTCTTGCTTGGATGGCTAGCATGGATACTGTCACAGATGAAGACTATGCAGGTGCCCTGGTCATTGTCTGCGATACCGCCAACACCCCTCGCATCGATGACAAACGCTACACAAGTGGCGATTTTCTAATCAAGATCGACCACCATCCAAACGACGATGCCTACGGAGATCTCCTCTGGGTAGACACAGATTCAAGCTCTACGAGTGAGCTTATCACCCTCTTTGCTCTTGAACAACAGCTTGAGATCAGTCCAGAAGCAGCCCGTCTCCTCTATGCTGGTATTGTCGGAGACACTGGACGCTTCCTCTATCCTTCGACGACCAGCCGGACTTTCGAGATGGTTGCCCACCTTCGTAGCTTTGACTTTGACTTTGCAGGTCTTTCTCGTCAGATGGACAGCATGAGCTCTAAGATCGCCAAGCTTCAAGGCTATGTCTATGATCATCTTGAAATCGATGAAAATGGAGCTAGTCGCGTGACCCTGACCCAAGAGCTCCTCAAACACTACCAAATCACAGATGCCGAGACCTCTGCAATCGTCTCGGCACCTGGTCGGATCGAAACGTCAGCGTCTGGGCCATCTTTGTCGAGCAAGCTGATGGCCACTACCGCGTCCGTATGAGAAGTAAAGCTCTGGTGATCAACGAGATTGCAAAACGCCACGACGGTGGAGGCCACCCCCTCGCCAGTGGAGCCAATTCTTATTCCTTAGAAGAAAACGAGCAAATCTATCGGGAACTACAGGAAGTTGCCAAGTCCAAATAGATAGTTACAATCAAGCAAGCAGGTCAGTTGTTTCTAGTGGAGACTACTGACTTTTTTCATTTTGAACAAAAAACGAATGAATCTTAATAAAATTTATAAAAATGTGAACAATTTCTTCAAACTCCATTCCAGTTTGAGCTTATTTATGTTATAATAATCACAAAAAAAGGAGACCTTTTATGCATAAGCATCGTATTTTTATCATCGTCGCAGCAGCTCTTGCTATTATTTCTAGCTTCTTGCCATGGGGTTCATTTTATGCTGGAGCCTTTGGAAGTTACAGTGTCAGTGGAACACATGGTGGAGATGGATGGTTCATCATCGTCCTATCTATTGGGGCCATCGTCCTAGCTTGCCTTTCAAATATTACTTCACCTATGAACAAAAATTTTTCCATCGGTGTTATCGTTATCGGTGTACTCGAATCCATCTTAACTCTCGTTAATATGATTAATGTCGGAAAATATGCTATTAACTTTGGTGACTATGGTGTTTCTATTGGATTTGGTTTGATTCTTGCTGTTCTTGCAAGTATCGCTACTGTTATCGCAGGACTCCTTGCCATGTCTGGTGGTAAAATCACTAAAGGAACATTCCAAGAACTTGCATCAACAGGTAAAGGTTTTGTTCAGTCTGTTGCATCATCTGTCCAATCACCTCAACAACCAGGTCAACCTGGACAACAACAATGGCAACAACCACAACAAGGGTTTGGACATCCTGCTCCAGGACAAGGGTTCCAACAAGCGCCTCAACAACCTCAACAGCCGCAACAACCACAACCAGGGTTCCAACAAGCGCCTCAACAACCGCAACAAGGATTCCAACAAGCACCTCGACAGCCGCAACAAGGATTCCAACAAGCGCCGCAACAGCCGCAACAGGGGTTCCAACAAGCGCCTCGACAGCCGCAACAAGGATTCCAACAAGCACCGCAACAACCTTGGCAACCACAACAACCAGAACAGCCAACTACTGAACCTGGTCAAGAATAAACAGATTTCTATTGATCTTACATGTCTAATATTTCCTTTCTAGGACTGTTAGACAGAGTGGGAAAGCTTACCTAATTGGATAAGCTTCTCTCACTTTTTTCTTTATAAAATGCGAAAAATTTGGTAAAAATCCTTGCCAAACTCTTTTGTTTTTGATAAACTAGCTTAGTAACAATCTATGGCTCGGAAAGAGACCATGGCAGAAAGGAATTATTGCAAAATGAAAAAAGATATCCATCCAGAATATCGCCCTGTTGTCTTCATGGACACTACTACTGGTTATAAGTTCCTTAGTGGTTCAACTAAGTACTCTAACGAGACTGTTGAATTCGAAGGTGAAACTTACCCATTGATCCGTGTTGAAATTTCATCGGACTCACACCCATTCTACACTGGACGTCAAAAGTTCACTCAAGCAGATGGACGTGTGGATCGTTTCAACAAAAAATACGGTCTCAAATAAGAAACCAATCAAAACCACTTCCACTTGGCAGTGGTTTTTTCTTGTCCTTCTCAGCACAAAAAAACCGCTTCTTCAGGCTTTCTGAAAGAGCGGTTTTCTTATTATTCGTAATCGCCACCGGTAAAGTTGAAGTATTCTTCTAGGCTTTCCTGAAGCTGCGACATCTTTTGCATCTTCTCCGATATAGCGAAGGTGCCAGCTTTCAGGCATGTAACCTGTGCTCGCTTCTTTTCCTTCTTGATAACGGACGATAAAGCCATACTTAGCAGCATTCTTGAGCAACCATTTACTTGCGCCTGCTTCTTGGACCAGATTGCCACTAGTATCGATGAGGTCAAATGCTAGACCTGTCTGGTGCTCACTATAGCCAGGACGAGCTGAGTAGCGATCTGCTGCAGCTGCACCGTCTTGATTGACATAGCTTTGGTAGAGATCAACCTGGGTTTCATAACTGCGGAAACCACTGTACTGATCGCTAATAGCATAGCCTTCAGCCTGCATGGCTGCAATCAACTCGTGCAAGGCCTCAACAGCTGTTGGATCCTCACCTGGATTGTAGTCTGCAGCTAAGGGATAGTGCTTGTTGGCGATGACGATATCTCCAGACTTCCCTTGGACACTGTAATAAGAACCATTGAAGGAAACACCTTTGTCTACTGTGACTTCGCCAGCCTTCTTCGTTGACTTGTCGCTATCATCAGACGAACTTGCTTCAGATGATCTTCTTTCTTTTCTAGTGGATGACTGCTCGACTTGCTTACTGGAAGCAGGCTCATTTTGTACCGAGTTCTTTGAATCGTTCTGTTGGCCACAAGCTCCCAGACTCAATATGAGAAGACCTGCAAGCGTCAATTTTTTCATGCTTAATTTCATCATTAATCTCCTAATTGCCAGCTGTGACCGTAATAGCCGTAATCACGTAAGTATCCCCTACTGGTTTTAGAGTATAGGTCTTGTCCTTGCTACTCTGGCTATCTTTTCGGCTGGTCACATAGTGTACAGTATATTCTTCATGGGTTTTCACGATTATCATTCCGTTCTCTTCGGTAACGCTGAGAACGTTGAAAACACCTGGTGTATAGTAGTCGATTTCAGCCTTCTTGACGCCTCCACCTGTTGTCCACTCCACCATTTCCTTGTAGGCGTCACTTGAAGTGTCATAGTACTTGGAGTAGGTGTTGGATCTACTTGAGACAGATGAGAAGACATCTGTGCGGTAGTCTTGAAGGAAGGAGGTTACAGAGGTCTTTTTCTCTTCAGCCTTCTTAGCTTCTTCTTCCTTAGCTTTACGTGCTGTCTCAGCATCTTTCAATCGTTTAATCACATCTTTAGAAAGTTTCAAAGTGATGACTTCATCATCATCTGAAGTTTCTCCAATAGTGACTTTTGCCTTTCAGTTGTATAGCTCTCACCATTCAAGTTAAAGACAGCGTGAACTTCTATTTCTTGATGGGCCACTACATCAACTTCAAATAAGGTGCTTGTGCCGACTTCCTTACCATTCACTGCAACCTTGATATCCGTTGGATTGCTGACTTCTTCTGGGAATTCAACCTCAAGAAGACGTTTCTCCGAATTAAAAGTCAAGTTCAGCTTATTTTTAGAGGCTTGAGCCGGATCTAACTTCACACCACTAGAGATTTTTCCAACTTCGGTCTTCCCATCTAGTTGCATGTCTCGTGAAGCAAAGTGAACTTTTCCAAGCTTGGTCGTTTGGTTCTTCTTGAGCACTGTCGACTCTTTTTCGCTGGTCTTAAGCTTGGCATCATCTAGATTCGTAGTTGCTGTGACTTCAAGTGGATAAGTCGTAATGCGGTATTCTTGAAAAATACCAAATTTCTTATTCGCTTTCTCAATTCCAATCAGCAGATTCTGTTTTTTATCCTTGACAATACCTGTTTTCGAAGACTGGGCGATATGATCTAATTCGTAAATGACATCGATCTTCTGAGAAGTCATATAGTCTAGTAAGCTTTGAGCTTCTTCCTTGGTCCACTTATCCTTTTCACTAGAAAGAATGCTAGCTACTTCTCGATAATCCTTATGTTCAATAGCCGTAACCAATTTATCTACTGTAACCTGTGGGCCGGTTGTTGACGAGAAGTAATAACCTAGACCAGACAAAATCAAGACCAATAAACCAAGTAGACTAAAGAGAAAGACTTTCTTTTTCTTATCCTTTTTCTTGCCTTTCTTAACAGAGTCCTCTTGTTCGAGTGCATTTCCTGTCACTATTGTTTCAACTGGCTGGGGCAGGATTTCTGGTTCCTCTGATGAGCTTGTCACTGGGGCCAAGACATGTGTTGTTTGATTGTCCTCTTCCAACTCTACTGAAGGAGCAGGTACTTCAACGATTTCAAAATTCTGACTTCGTGCAGCTTCAATCTCTTCAGAAACTGGTGATCGTCCATAAAGAGTAACGAAGCGCTCTTCCCAAGCCTGTTGGAGAGGATTTACAACCTCTTCTACCGGTTCCTGGTTTCCTAGTCCTGTAGGTTCCGTTGGTACCTGATCAATCGCCACTCCTGCAATCGATTTGATTGCCTTAAAATCAAAGCCAGTCTCTCTTCCTGCAATAAATTCTTCAGCAGTCGGTTTACGACCGATTACTTTTTCAAATAATTCTACCCATTTCTTTTGCATGAATCTTTTCTCCCTCACTATAAAATAGGGAAAGTGGATCTCCCACCTTCCATTTCATGGTATATCTAGAATCTAAAGTTTGAGAAACTTGGAGTATTTGGAATAAAACCTGCAGCTACTTGTTCTAAAATACGAGCATTCACATAAAGGACAAAGATTGCAATGAGAAACACGATTATAGATGATGCCACCAAAAGCAAAAATCTGTCAGCTTTTAAGCTTGATTTGTTCAAACCTAGGTGAACTACATAGCAAGTCCCAACAAAGAATAATAAGAAAATGAGGTAGTTTACTAATCCATAAAATTCATAAACTTTAATAAGTCCTGTTAAGAAAGCAAGCAGAGCAAGTGGTAAATTGTAGACGGATAAGCGTCCAAACTCTTCAAATGAGCGACCATAACTATATTCCTTGTCTTGAAGAACCACGCGACGGACAAAGAATCCTGTTACTTGGAAAGCATAAATAGTAAAGAACATTGAAATCAATGTTAACATAAAGGCACGAAAGTCCATTCCATATCCGCCTGTAAAACCACTAGCTGTGAAAAAAGTTGCCAAGGTCAAGACAAATGCTGTCAAGACATATTGCAAAATTCCATTGAGAGCTTTTGTATTATACTCTGTCGACGGACGTTTCAAGGCTGAAAGGAACCAATTCCAATAACCACCAACAGCTATTCCAAATTGACTTGGTTGTGCATAATAGGCTTGACCTGGTTGAGGTTGACCTGGATAAGGTGCTTGTTGGAAGCCTTGACCTGGAGCTTGTTGACCAAATCCTGGTTGTGGCTGTTGTTGAGGCGCTTGTTGGAAGCCGTTTGGTTGAGCACCAAAGACTGGTGCTTCTGGTGCAGCATTGAATTGTGGCGCCTCTTGAACTGGTGCCTCTGGCGCAGCAGTGAATTGTGGCGCTTCTTGAACTGGTGCCTCTGGTGTAGCAGCGAATTGTGGTGCTTCTTGCACAGGCACTTCTGATGCAGCAGCAAATTGTTGCGCCTCTTGAACTGGTGCCTCTGGCGCAGCAGTGAATTGTGGCGCTTCTTGAACTGGTGCCTCTGGTGCAGCAGCGAATTGTGGTGCTTCTTGTACTGGTGCTTCTGGTGCAGCAACGTACTGTGAAGTCACTTCTTCTGGTGCAGATGGAGCAGAAACAAAGCCAGTGTTTGCTTGCTCTGGAACCACTGGAGCACCTACAAATTGTGAAGTTTCTTGTGCTGCTTGTTCTTCTTGGAACTCACCTGCAGCCAATGCTTGAGCAATCTCCGCTTCAGTTGCTGAACGACCGTTCACAGCTTCAAAGTAATCAAGCCAATCCTGTTTGATCATAAAATAATCTCCTTATAAAATAAAATACAGATATATTATATAAAAATTTCCACTAGAATTCAATGTTCTACCCGAATTCACAAGCTAGGATATCCCAGCTATTCCAATGCATCCATGCCACCTTGGACGTTGGTCACGTCATAGCCCGCTTCTTCCAAAAATTGACAGGCGCGAGCTGATCGTCTGCCAGACTTGCAGATAACATAATAGGCTTGGTCTTTGTTCAGCTCTGAATAGCGTTCTGCCAACACTGATAAGGGAAGTAAGGTCACTCCGTCCAGATGAAGAGCATCATATTCCTCCTGCTCACGGACATCGACGACGTTAATTTCTCCTGCTTGGTACTTTGCTACAAAGTCATTAAATGGAATTTCTTTCATGATTTCTCCTTTTTGATGCCATTATGGCAAGGTTAGTATTTCATATTTAAAATCAATGGATTCTAAAAAGCGGAATAGGTCTTGGGTTTTGATAAAGATGGTCTTTTCATTGGTATTCGGATGGAAGGCCATGATCTCTTCTGACACAATATCCTGATCAAAATAGACGAGAATATCTTTCTCTTCATTGTTTAACAAGCCAAATGGGGATACTGTCCCAGCTGGTAATTGCATTTTTCTGCTAGAGATTCAACTGAAGCCATACGGATCCGATTAGCTCCTACTTGCTCTTTGAAGTCATCCATATCCAAGGGTTTCTGGTCATCCATGATGAGCAGATAGTACTGGGTTTTCTTTTTGTTGGTCAAAAACATGGACTTGGTCCGGACCCCTTCTAGACCTTCAATATAGGAGTCGGCCTGCTCAGTAGTTAGCACTGGCGGGTGTTCCACCACATCAAAATTAATCCCTAGTTGGTCCAATTTGTCTTTGACTTTTTGATATGCATCCATAGAATATCTCCTTTTATGATACTCACTAACTATTATTTTGTGTGCTTTGCTAAAATCTGCTGGACTCGAGCCTGGAGAGCGGGCACCACTTCTGCCTCAAACCAAGGATTCTTGGCCATCCAGATCTGATTGCGAGGCGAAGGGTGGACCAAAGGGAAATAGTCGGGCAGGTAGTCCTGGTATCGACGCACCCGCTCGGTCACCTTGCCACTGACCTTCTCATGGAGATAGTAGGCTTGGGCGTACTGGCCGATCAAGAGAGTCAGCTCAATATCCGGACACTCCTTGAGGAGTTGAGGGTGCCACTTTTCCGCAAAGCCCTTGCGAGGTGGCAGATCCCCTGACTTGCCATGCCCTGGGAAATAAAAGTCCATGGGAATGACCGCAAATTGACCCGAGTGGTAAAAGGTCTCTTCATCAACTCCCAACCATTCCCTTAGACGGTCTCCACTCTTGTCCTTCCAATAGAGGCCTGCTTCTTGGGTCTTGAGCCCAGGCGCTTGGCCAATAATATTGATCCGAGCAGTCTTTGGTGCCGCAAATAAGGGCTCGATCCCTTTATCCGTATAGTCTTTGTTCTGTGGATCGGTCATGATGGCCTCTTTGATCCGCTCTAGTTGCTCCATTTCTCCTCCTCTAAGCAAAAACTCAGCCAGCAAGTGCCGCCTGAGTAGCGTCTTATTTGATGAGTTCGTAGATGGCTTCTGCGTAGATTGCAGCTGCACGGTAGAGATCTTCTACATCCGCAAATTCATTGGCTTGGTGCATGGTGTTCACATAGTCTGGGAACATGGCACCGAAGGCAACCCCACGTTTCAATAGACGACCAAAGGTTCCGCCACCGATTACTTGCTCATGACCTTTCAGTCCGGTTTGTTTTTCATAGACACGCAAAAGCGTTGAGACCAATTCATCTTCCATTGGAACATAGTGAGGGGTGTGGCCGTGGGCAGATAAGCTGACGGACGCCACTCCTTCTACTTTTTCAAGTCCAGCTTTGATGATTTTTGGATCTGTTCCTTTAGGGTAACGAATGTTCAAGGCGATGGTGTTATCTGAGCTATTTTCGTAGAAGTTGAAGACACCCGCATTCATGCTAAGAGCTCCCATCTTCTCATCTGTATGGGCAATGCCAAGCTTCTCACCAGCAAAGTCTTCGTGAAGAAGAGAAGCTGACACTTGCAAGTAAGCTTAGCAGCTCCACCGAAGTCAAACTGGATCAAGAAGAGAGCCAAGTAAGTTGCTCCATTGATCCCAGCTTCTGGAGTAGAGCCGTGGGCAGATTTTCCGACAATAGTGAGCTTGTACTGGTCTTCATCTACTGTAGATACTTCATAACGAAGTTGGTGTTGCTTAGCAAAAGCATCGAGGAGATCCACTAGATCTGGTAATTGGCCAGAAACGACTGCAGTCGCAGACTCTGGTACCATGTTTTCACGAAGGCCACCGGTGAAGCTATGAAGATGCGCTTGACCTGTATTTTGACCACCGAAGTGAAGGTACTCAGTAATGTTTCCTTTTTCCCCGTTAATGATTGGGAACTCAGCATCTGGAGAGAAGCCAAAGTCTGGATCAGGAAGTCCGACGTGTTTGAAATAGTAGTCCATATCGCCCCAGCCAGACTCTTCATCTGTACCGACCACGAAGCGCACGCGCTTAGATACTGGCAATCCCAGATCCTTGATAATCTTCAAGCCGTAGTAACATGCTACTGTAGGCCCCTTGTCATCTGATGAACCACGCGCATAGAGCTTGCCATCGATAATCTCAGGTTTGTAAGGGTCTGTATTCCAGCCACTACCTGCAGGTACCACGTCCATGTGAGCAAAGATTCCGAGCTCTTCTTCCCCTTGTCCGAAGGTGAAGTGACCAGCATAGTTGTCCACGTTGGTTGTTTCGTAGCCATCACGCTTAGCAATTTCCAAGAATTTCTCAAGAGCTTTGACGGGTCCAGGTCCGTAAGGGTGAGTCGCATCTGCCTGGCTGTCATCCCGTTCTGAGTTGATTTCCAAGAGGCTGAAAAGGTCAGCCATCATTTCTTCGCGACGTTTTTTTCTACTTCTGCTTCAAAGTCAATTGTTGTCATGCATTCCTCCGTTATTTTCGATTTAAATTGAACACCCCAAAATCCCATCAGCGACTATCTACCAGCCTGCCAAAGGATTCTAGAAAACCGGACTTGTATTGTACGAGACGAGGACCATCCGGTTCTTTCTGTTGTTATTAGCGTTTTTTTCGATGATTTCGTCTACTGGCAAGCGGTAGCTAGGTTCTACCTTCTCTGCTGCGTAACCAACCGTGATCAAGAGTTCTGGACGGAAACGCTCTTCGATTTCCAAGACTTCGTTGATTTTTGATTTGTCAAAGCCAAGGATGATGTTTGAGCCGATCCCTTGGTCCGTCAAGGCCAATACCAGGTTCATTGCGACCAATCCAGCATTCAATGCCAAGTAATCACTGATCTGTTGTTCATTGTAGCGAGAATATTCTGCAGGTAGGTTTTGCATGAAGTATTGCAACTGCTCCTCTGTGAAGTTCTGGACACCACCGACACGCGCAATCTTCCGAGCCCGACGTTGCAAATCGGTATCTGTAAAGAGAGCGATGGTCACAGGTGCTTCCATGACTTGGTCATAGTTCCCACCATAGGCTAGTTTAGCCAATTCCGCATTTTTCTGACGAACGACCACGAATTTCCATGGTTGGCTATTGTGCGCACTTGGTGCCAAAGTCGCAATCTCAATAGCTGTCCGCACATCCTTTGGATCGACCGGCTGGTCTGTGAAATGCTTGATCGCATGACGTTTTTTGTTGAGTTCTAGGAATTTCATAGTCAACTTCCTTTTCTAATTCTATTACCTCTATTTTAACACAAAATGAAAGAGCTTGCAGAGTTTTTTCATTGAGGACCCTGTTTCCTTTTCCACTAGGCTACTCGCCCTTCTATAGACTCAGATTATTCCGACGCGGGACCTTCTTTTTCAAAGAACTGGCCACTAGAGTCTTGGATTTTGTTGATGATGTCGTCGTAGTGAGAATTTCTTTCTTCCTCATAGAGATTGTTGATTTCTTGATAGTTCAACGGATTTTCAACCTTTGGTTCTGGCTTGCGACTGAGGAAATCAACAGTCCCTAGCAGAAGCAAGATTAGGATCACTAAAGAGGTCCAGCCAGTTTCCTTCTTAGGTAGCCAAACTCCCTTGGTCGAAAGAGATTTCCAACTTGGGTTTTGAGGCAAGAGCACATAGATTCTCTTTTGAGTCGGGAAGAGGGTCAACAATGCATACAAGATCAGAAAGAGAAATGAGAAACTATGGACAGAAATCCAACTATATTTAATTTTCATCTTAAAGGCCTTGTAACCAGCTCCTCCCATATACACTTCAAGGGCAAAGACGGCGATAATCAAAAGACAGAAAATCAGGAATTGGACTTTCCATAGTTTTCTCAATCCTAAATACTCTTTTTTGAGCGCCTCTTCTTTGTCCTTGGCTTGGTCTACTTCTGCTCGGGCTTGTCTGCTTGGTTTAACTTCACTATTACTTTCAGTTGACTCCGCTGGCGTTTCAACTGGTTCTACCTGTCTAGTAAAATAGGCCTCCGCTTCTCTGGTTACTTTGCTAAGGTTTTCCTCCGTCAGCAGATAAGGAAAGCCATTGATCATCCAATTGTCTCTCTTATCTGCCTTATTCGGCTCCACCAGATTAAGACAAAAGTATCGCCCAACCAAACTTATTGAAAATATAGCTCCATAAAAATCAGATGTGAATGTAAAATCAACGCCATAAACAGTCTGATTCTCAGTCATTTTTTTCGTTTCCATAAAGTAAACGTCCTTGGTAAACGTCGATCGGATTATCTCTTGTACTTTAGAAACTTTTTCTTCAACTGTAGCAGGATCAAGGGGGAGTGTTAAAGCAGAAAACGTATCGGTGGAAGCATTCCCTTCTAGACTATCTTTAAACCAATCCAAGAAAGAAGTCATATTGGATACAGTTAGATCAATAGGCTGATGAAGCGAGAGGGCTTGGATTTCTATACTAGAAGGCATGGGGTCTAGCTCTTCAAGAACAAACTGCTGACCCGCTATCTCAAAGCTAAAAAAAGCTGGATAATGAGGCCACAGACAAGTAAAGACAACCCTAAAGGGCTCATTCTTTTCGAAGGGTCTTCTCCCAGAAGTCTATTATTGCTATTCCCTCAAAGGTCGATTCTATCATTCTTTTAAGGAGGAAACGCTTTTTTAAGAGATTATCAGGAGTCAGTGCTTCAGATAGCATAAGGCCTGGTTGATCTAGGTAAGCTTTGATCTTTCCGAAGCTATCTCGAAAATGATCTCGATCATACAAAAACTCCATCCCGAATCTTTCAGGCCCCCAGAGGAGTGATACATCGTTACCTTCAACCAACATATTTATTGTTGTCTTATATTCTTCAAGATGAATCTCAAGAATAAAAGTCGGACCATAAGCACTCCGGGCCGTCGTTTCTATATCTACAATTTCGAAATGCTCACCAAAAACATGTTGAAGGGCTTGTCGGATATCATTTACCACAAGCTCTCTATGCTGATCAACAGTTAATCCCATTTCTTTATTACTTACCTCTTATGCGTTTTTATAGACTCAAGGAAAGCATTAGCCTCCTTTAGATAGTCGTGTTGTTCAATCAAGGAAGTTAGCAACTCGTTGTTATGACCCCGATAGTTATCCTTGCGTCTCAATTCTTCGTACATCTCAATAAAAGGAAGGCCCTTGTCCTTGGCATCTTGGAGCTCGACTTCATAGTCATAGGCCACCTTACGAAATTGCAGGTTGGTCACTCCATCTTCTTCGACATCGATCAGTGCATACTGAGCTCTGTGGTTTTGAATTGGTACCCAGTCGAAATAAGGCATGCCAATAGTCCCCGGATTAAGAATCTGTTGGCCCTGGCTGCCATAGCGAAGCAACTGCTTGTGGACATGCCCGTAGATCGCCATATCTGTCTGGTCATCCAGCAATTGGTCAAAATTCTCCGTCGAATTATCTGGACGCAAGTCCCCACCGTAATTCTTTCTGGCAAGTTGTGGGTCAGTGAAAAACGAATACCATTGACCTCCTTCTTCTCTACCAAGGGAAGGGAACGAAGCCAATCTATCCGCTTAGGATCTAGTCCTTCCATGAGGTACTGAGTGAGACGAAGAAGCTGGATCTCCTGCGGATCCTCAAGTCCGTACTCGCCATCCAATGCCTCTAGGACACAATCGTCCCAATTTCCACGAACAGCAACTGTAATCGGAATCGCATCCAGCAACTCAAAAAGGTCCTCTCGTCCAGGCCCCGGTAGCAAAATGTCCCCTAAAAGCCAGTATTCCGTCGCGCCTAGAGCACGCGCATCCGCAATCACTGCCTCCAGGGCTGTCGTATCTCCGTGAATATCAGATAAAATGGCGATTCGATGATTCATTATAAACTCCTTATGATTGGTATGGTTCAGAATCCTCCGCTACTTCCATCAAGGGACTTGCTTCTTCCTGCTTTCCTTGTTGGAGCTTGGCTTGCACTGCCTCTGCGACTGCTCGTGGGATGCCGACTGTGACGATCTCATCTACAGTAGCTTCTTTGATCTTGGTCAGTGACTTGAAGTGCTTCATCAGCAGCTGCTTGCGTTTTGGTCCCAAACCTTCGATGCCATCCAGCTGGGAAGAGAAGGAATTCTTGGACCGCAACTGGCGGTGGAAGGTGATGGCGAAACGGTGGACCTCATCCTGGATTCGTTGCAGGAGGAAAAATTCCTGCGAGGTCCGAGAGAGTTCGATGACTTGGAGAGGATCGCCGAAGAGTAATTCATGGGTTTGGTGCTTGTCATTCTTTTGCAGGCCTGCAATGGGAATATCCAGCCCCAACTCCTCTTGAATGACTTGTTTAGCGATATTAACCTGGCCCTGACCCCATCGATGACGATTAGATCTGGTGGCGTCAGGCCATCCCGCATAACCCGGCTGTAGCGTCTGCGAATGACCTCCCGCATGCTAGCATAGTCATCTGGCCCGACGACGGTCTTGATCTTGTACTTGCGGTAGTCCTTTTTGCTTGGCTTCCCATTGACAAAGACCACCATGGCAGAGACTGGACTGGTCCCCATGATGTTGGAGTTGTCAAAAGACTCAATGCGCACAGGGGTTGGGATTTGCAGAAGTTTTCCAAGGTTTTCAATAGCACCTTGGGTCTTTTCCATGGATTTTTCAAGGAGATTGAACTTCTGCTCCAGACTGACACGTGCATTCTTGATGGCCAGATTGACCAACTGCTTCTTTTCCCCGCGCTGGGGCTTGAGGACCTTGGTATCCACTAAGGCCTTGACCGCTTCCTCATCGATATCCTGAGGGATCAGGATTTCATTGGGGATCAGGTGAGATTTCTCCTGGTAAAACTGGCCCACATAGGTCAAGAAATCCTCGTCTGGATCATTGTAGTAAGGGAAGAGATTGACGTCGCGCTCGATCAGCTTGCCCTGACGGACAAAGAAGACCTGCACACACATCCAGCCCTTGTCCACGTAGTAGCCAAAAACATCCCGATTCTGCAAATCCTTGGCCATGACCCTCTGTTTGGTCCGCAGGGTCCCGATGGCCTGGATCAGATCGCGGTACTCGGCCGCCCGCTCGAATTCCATGTTTTGCGCAGGCGGTAGTCATCTTGAGCTTGAGCTCGTCGATAATCTTATCATCCTGCCCCTTGAGGAAATCAGATACCTCCTGGGCCATGCCCTTGAAATAGGCCTCGTCCTTTTGGCAGACTGTGTGAGCCATACACTGCCCTAAATGGTAGTAAAAGCAGACCTTGGAAGGCGGATTGGTACACTTGCGAAATGGGAAAATCCGATCCAAAAGCCGTTTGATCTCATTGGCCGCTCCCACATCTGGATAGGGACCGAAATAGAGACCACCATCCTTTTTGACCTGGCGCGTGATGATGAGGCGCGGATAGCGCTCATTGGTAATCTTGATGAAGGGATAGGACTTATCGTCCTTGAGCATGATATTGTACTTGGGCTTGTTCTCCTTAATCAGGTTGATCTCAAGAAGCAAGGCCTCAATATTGGACTCGGTGACGATAAACTCAAAATCCACAATCTCAGATACCAGGGCTTCTGTCTTGGTATCGTGGCTCCCTCTGAAATAGGACCGCACCCGATTGCGAAGGTTCTTGGCCTTCCCCACATAGATGATGGTACCGTTCTTATCTTTGTGAATGTAACAGCCCGGACTCGTCGGTAAGAGCTCGAGCTTGGATTTAATCAAGTTATTCATACTCTCTATTATAGCAAAAAAGAGAGTGGGACAGAAATCGGTAATTCGTTAGAATTCGATTTCGTCGTCCCACCTCCGCACAGTTGAATAGGGCTGTAAAAGCTGATAAAATCAGCGTAGTATAGCCCACTCAACAACTGCGTATTGCTCGACAATCCAAAAAAATTGAGAGGCTAGGACTTTTGTCCCAGCCTCTTTGATATTAATAGCCTCTTAAGTAAGGAAGTAAGGACATAAGGGTTGTCCCAAGGACCAAGACCCAGAACCAGAAGGAATACATGCTTCTTTGGAAGACGCCTGGTGCTGGTCGATTTTCTTGTATGTAGTGAAAAATAGCTTTTCTCTTTAAAATCAAGACGATGGTAAAGGCGATTGTTCCACCTAAAAAGACTAGAATTTGAACCCACTCGGCCACATTCATATTGACATGCGTGCCGAGGTAATGAAGCCCTTGAGAGAGGACCAGGTTGTTAAAGATATGGTAGAAAATTGCCCACCAGATCGAATACTCGAAGGTCAAGTAGCCAAAGCCGAAGCCGATAATTGTCGCAAAGAACAACTGATCAAAATTGGCATGGAACATTCCAAAAGCCACCGCTGTCATAACGATCGCAAAGACTTTTCCATACTTTTCTAAGGCTCTCAGTCCAGCGGCCCGGAAAACCAACTCCTCTGTGATGGGACCAATCAGGGTCGCATAGAGCAAGAGACTCCAAGACTGGCTGAGTTGCTCAGACATATCCTCTTGAGGCTTGAAAAAGCCCAGGGTTCCCATCATGTGGTCTAAGAGTTGAGATAAGGCGCTAGAAGCCAACTGAGCAAACCCCAAGAAGGCAATGAACACTAAGAAAGTCTGCCAGGTCATCTTGCGTCCCTTTTGTCTCACATCTCCTTTAAAGAGGGATCCTTGCCGATAAAGGGCAAATAAGAGGACACCGATACTGACAGATATCAGATAGCTAATCCCGTTCCCATTGATGATTTTTTCTACATACTCCTGCTTCTCTGCCATCTCCAATCCATACCGTCCAAACATAAAGAGGGTAATGACAAAGGTTGAAATGATGCTGACAAAGACCATGACCAAGAGATAGAGGCAAACCATCCCTGAAAAGCTTCCCAAATCCTTTTTGGGATCTATAAATCGATTGAACTGTTTCATCCATTCACTCCACTATTCTACTGTTTTTGTTTTCCGACTCCACCCGTAGCACCATCCAAAAGCCCCTTCATAGAGAACAAAGAAAATCAGAAATGCATGTAGGAAATAGTCCTCCGGAAGCGCCAAAATAATCGGATCCCGATAAGGATCAAAAAGCCAGGTAGCATCTCCGACAAAGAGGACTTGGTGAAAGAGGGTAAAGAATTGATCAAAGCCAATAAAGAGGGTCACTCCTCCTATGACGATAGGTAAGAGAACCATCCCACCAAATAAGCGACGATAGAGGCCTGCATAGCCCTTACGCATCACTGTTCGAATAAATCGTATAGCCACTGGCAATAAGACCAGGAACAGGGTCTGGGTCAGATGAAAGAGGTACTTGACTGCCTGGAAATGATGGAGGCCATCGGGAGAAGATGGAAAATCCGGCATCTCCAACTTCCAGGTAAACGGACTGGTCAAATACTGCATAAGGATCTGAAAATTCTTCTGGATGACTGCAGGGGTCAAACCGGTCCGATTCTGAATTCGTAACCAGCTGATCTCCATGGGATAGATCATCCAGGCTACTAGAATGGTCCCCAAAATCACCGTTGCTACGAGCCAGAGCACAAAGCCCGTTACGTTTAACCGATCACGCATCGAAATCCCACTCCGCTAAGCTAGATAGGACATGCGTTGGTGGCAAGGGCAGGTCTGGCACTTCTTCTGGCTTGGTAAATCCAGTCGTCACCAGCAAAGTAGGGATGCCATTGTCAATCCCTGCTCGGATGTCGGTTAGGTAATTGTCTCCTACCATAACCACTTCTTCGCGCTCTAGTCCCAGGTGAGCGATGGCCTTATCCATGATGATGGCATTGGGCTTACCGATAAAGGTCGGCTTCACGCGCGTTGCCGCTTCGATTAAGGCATTTAGAGCACCCGCCCCTGGCATCATTCCCCGTTCTGTCGGGATATTGAGGTCAGGATTTGTCCCGATGAAATGGGCTCCCTTTTGAATGGCCAAAGTCGCGATAGAGAATTTCTCATAGTTCACTTCCCAGTCGAGACCCACCACGACATAGGCTGGATTCACGGTATCTTCGACGAAGCCTGCTTCAGCAATGGCTTGTTTCAAGCCCACATCTCCAATGACATAGGCGGTTTTCCCAAGATTCATATCCACCATATAATCAATGGTTGCTAGTGTTGCTGTATAGATGGTATCCAGTGGCGTTTCGATATTGAACTGGCCTGCCAGCATTTCTTGAACCATTTCCGGCGTCCGGGTAGTATTGTTGGTCACAAAAAGATAGGGGATCTGACGCTCTTGCAATTGGTGGACAAAGGCTTCCCCAGCTGGGATCCGCTCCTTGCCCTTGTAGATGGTTCCGTCTAAGTCAATTAAATAACCCTTATAAGTCATGGGATTCTTGGTCTCCTTTTTCACTTGCTTCCTCTGCTACTTTCTCCTGACCTTGAAACTGGCCTCCTGCTCCATACAGAAGTAAGCAAGCCCCATATAAGGCAAATTGAAGGACCAGACCGAAGAAATTGATACTTGCTTTTCCAGCCTGAGTAAAGAGGAAGGAGGAAATCATCAAGATGACGATGGTCACCATTAAACCACCAATCTTAGCCTGATCAATGGTGATAGTATAGACGCCAGTTTCTTTTTTCTCATTGCTTTCTTTCTCGGCCTGGATAGGCTTCATGGTTTCAATGAAATCTGTCATTAAGGTCGCTGCGAGGCTGATAGTCGTACTGAAGAGGACACCTTGGGAGAGCTTGTCAAAGAAGTTACTCCAGAAGCTTCCTGATTGACTGGTGATACTCAAAGAAAAGACGACAACAGGCAGGATAAAGGCCAAAATCAAATGAATCCAGACACGATACCAACGCACGTCTTCCTTGAGAAAACGCATAAAGACTTCAAAACTCAGACGGTAGCGTACAAAGCGAATCGCTTCCTCAATAAAGATATAAAAGGCTGCGACTAAGGTTAAGAAACCATCTCCTAATACATAGAGGGGATTTTTCTTACGACGAGCATAAGCAACAACCCGCCTTTGAACCTCCATCAAGTCTTCTTTTTTCTGTTTTAATCTTCGTTTTTCCATAATGTTTCCTTATCTATTTCTTCCCAAGTGATCAGGGCTTGTGCGTGGATTTGGCCTTCCGATGAGATGAGATGATTGCTGACCATTCCTTCTCGCTCGACGCTAGAGGTAATCATGCCCCCAGGCAAGACCTCCTTGACATACTTGAGATGGACCCGTTTGGGGATATGCTGGCTTAGGAATTCTGCTCCCATCACTTCAAAGACCCAGTCTAGGTACTTGCTGTTGTTGACATGGCCGTTCATATCTAAATCATAGAAACGCACATGGTAGTCCTGCTCCATGGCTCCATTCAGTTCTGGATAGCGTGGGCCACGGCGGATCTTCTTCTCAAATGGGGAGTCATATGGGGCAGTGACTTCCTCCGGTACGGATTGGACCTTGCGGCTATCCCGATCCATCAAGACAAATGTCGCCACCATCTCGACGATAGCTTGACCCTTCTGGTCTCTAACGACAAAGGAACGGTAGCAAAAGAGACGGTTGTGGGCCAGGGCCTGGGTCTCAATGGTAATCTGTTCATCAAAGACTGGTAGGCGGTGAACCGTGATGTCATAGTCGGTGATGATCCAGACTAGATTGCGCTGTTCGAGCAGGTCCCTGTCACTGACACCCAGCTCCATCGACTGCATACCTGAGACCTGCAAGGACAGGAGGATGAGCTGTGGCATCTTGATAAAGCCATTCACATCGCTCATATCAAAAGGAACTTTCATGTCATACTGATAAATTTTAGCCATCGTTTACTCCAATATAAATTTCTCTGCTACGGTATCTCCAAGGAACAAACCTCTCTTGGTCATCCGAACTTGCTTGTCATCTGGAACCAAGAGTCCCTGCTCCGTCAGACTGGCCACCACTTGTCCATAGCGTTGGTCAAAGGAGACACCAAATTTTTCTTCAAAACGTGCCTTGGACACACCTGTCTTTTTCCGTAGACCGAGGAACAACTCCTCTTCCATCTTCTCTTCCAGTGTCAGGTGTTCTTCTGTGATCCGAGCCTTACCTGCCTCAACAGCCTCTAGGTAATGCCGGATTGGTCCGTGATTCTTGTAACGAATCCCATCGACATAGCCAGAAGCTCCTGCTCCTAGACCATAGTATTCTGCATTATCCCAGTAAACCAGATTGTGCCGACTTTCAAAGCCAGGCTTGGAGAAATTGGAAATCTCATAGTGCTCAAAGCCTGCTTTTTCTAGCTCCTCAATGATGTACTCGAACATCTCTGCTTCCAGCTCTTCTTTGGGCAGAGGAAGCTTGCCTCGTCTCATCCGATTCATAAAGACCGTGTGGTTTTCTAAAATCAAACTATAGAGACTCATATGGGGGATGTCCAAGTCGATCGCCTTGGCAACATTTTCCTTGACCTGCTCCATGGTCTGACCCGGCAGAGCATAGATCAAGTCGATAGAAATGTTATCAAAGCCAGCCTGCTTGAGGTGGCGGATATTGTCATAGATATCCTGCTCCTTGTGACTCCGTCCGATCTTTTTCAGCATCTTGTTATCAAAGGTTTGGACACCCAGAGAGACCCGATTGACCTGAGAGTCCTTGAGGACTGCGATCTTATCCGGATCCAAATCGCCAGGATTGGCCTCGATGGTAAACTCTTCTAGCTCCGATAGGTCCATGACCTTGGGCAATTCTGTCAAGAGATAGGCCAGTTGCTGGGCAGATAGGGCTGTCGGTGTCCCTCCACCAATGTAGAGAGTCCGAAGTTTGCCAATCTCATAGGATCGAGTCTCCTGGATTAAGTGTTCCAGATAGGCATCGACCGGTTGATTCTTGATAAAAACCTTAGAAAAGTCACAATAATAACAAATCTGGGTACAAAATGGAATATGCACATAGGCAGAAGACGGTTTAGCTTGCATAACCTTTATTATACCACATTCCGACCAAAGCCCGAGCAGAAAAAAGAGGGGGAAACAAGGATTTCCTTGACAAGAAGGAATGAAAGGAATAGAATAAAGCTAATCACATTCGGAGGTAAGGAGATATGAACAACTAAGTTTCGTTAAATAGGATACTTTATTTAGTGGACTGCTTGTTCTATCTCTTTTTGTGTACCCTCTCGCCTAATTTCCAACCTTTTGTTGGCTAAATAAGGTCTTTTTCTGCTTGGGTTTCACTTGAATACAGCTCTACTAAATAGGTAGAGCTGTTTTTTGTCCCAGTAGAAAGGAATCTTATGCTAAAACTATCCCACCTCACTATCCGACATACAAAAGATTTACGAGATCTGGTTCGAGATCTTTCCCTGACCATTCATGAAGGAGAAAAAATTGCTATTATTGGCGAAGAAGGAAATGGAAAATCTTCCTTACTTCAGGTCCTTATGTCCCCAAAATCTCTACCAGATTATCTGACCATAGAAGGCGAAATCACCACTTTCTTTCACTCCTATGCCTATATTCCCCAGACTTTGCCGGAAGCCTTGAAGGGAAAAACCTTGGAAGAATATTTTTTTGGAGAAGACGAGCTAGACTATGCCAGCCTCTACAGACTGGCTGATCAATTGCAATTTGATAGCGACCGCTTTGCAAGCGACCAAGCTATTGGAAGTCTATCTGGAGGAGAAGCCCTCAAAGTCCAACTGCTACACGAACTTTGTCGTCCTCATGAAATACTATTTTTAGATGAACCTTCAAACGATTTGGATTTGGAAACCCTAGACTGGCTCCAGCAGATGATCCAAACGAGCCCCCAAACCATTTTATTTATTTCCCATCATGAGGATTTTTTGACTCAGACAGCGGATACGATCATCCATCTAAGACAGATCAAACACCGCAAGGAGGCTGAAACCATTGTAGAGCACCTAGGCTATCAAGACTACAGTAGCCAGAGGGAGCAACAATTCAAGCAGCAGTCCCAGCAAGCTGCCAACGATCAACGAACCTACCGAAAAACAATGGAGAAGCATCGCCGCGTCCGTCAGCAAGTTGAAACATCCTTACGAAACACTAAGGATAGCACTGCCGGACGTCTCCTAGCAAAGAAATGAAGTCCCTTCTCTCACAAGAAAAGCGCTACGAGCGAGAATTCCAATCCATGACTTCCCAACCCTATGATGAGGAAGTCATCAATCTACATTTTCCTCCCCTCACTCCCTTGTCTCCTCATAAACGAGTCCTTCTCTTAGATCAGGAAGAGCTCGCAATTGGTGATCGGGTCATGGTCAAGGACCTCTCCCTTACTCTTCAAGGGCAGGATAAAATAGGGATTATCGGTTCAAACGGTTTAGGGAAATCTACTTTCCTAAAAATGATATGGAAAAGTCTACAGAAGAATGAAAGTATCCGCACTGCCTATATGCCACAAGATTACACTGAACTTCTCCCTCTGACTCAGACACCCGTTCAATTTCTACAGCATTCAGGTGATCGCGAAGAAATCAACACCATTCAATTGCATTTAGCCTCCCTCAACTTTACTTATTCTGAAATGCACCATCCGATCTCTGAACTTTCTGGTGGCCAGCAAGGAAAAATCTTCCTCCTCCAATTAGTACTCACAAGTCCCCAATTTCTAATCTTGGACGAGCCTACTCGCAATTTTTCCCCCACTTCCCAACCAGAAATTCGACGCCTTTTCGCAGACTACCCAGGCGGACTGGTTACAGTCTCCCACGACCGGACCTTCCTCAAAGAAGTCTGCCAAAAAATCTATCGTCTGACGAAACATGGCTTGGTAGAAATAGAGGCTCTCTAACGTAAAAAGATTGGCCAGAAAACCAATCCTTTAAATTGAAAATGAAGTCCTCTTAGAAACTTTCCTTAGGTGAGAACGGATGTCAGCGAACTTCTTAGAAGTTCCATGACTTAGTTTTGAACCTAAGGTTTCAAAACTCCCGAGTGCCTGAAACCATCAAGTTTCAAGCACTTTTCTCACGGCGGAAAGTTTCAATAGAGGATTGAATAATTCTTAATTTGTTAGATTTGTATGAAAGAACAGTTTGTCAACGTTCTCCAAACTTGGTTTGACCAATTATTTTATCTAATTTTGTCCTGCCTCTTGTCCCATTTCCTGGGTACGTTTGTAGGCTGCTTCCACTCCTGCAATAATGTCGCCCCGTAAGCCGACTTGTTCTAAGCGATTGACTCCTGCGATGGTAGAGCCACCTGGGCTACAAACTGCATCCCGCAAGCGGGCCGGGTGCTCGCCTGTCTCTAGGACCATTTGACTAGCTCCTTGGAATGTCTGGGCCGCCATTTGCAAGGCTTGCTCTCGTGAAAGTCCCAAGCTTACTCCTGCATCTGCCATGGCTTCGATCATCTGATAGACAAAGGCTGGACCACAGCCTGCGACAGCCGTTGCAGGATCCATCAATTTTTCTTCAATTTCATAGAGAGCTCCAGCTCCTGCTAAAAGCTGGTTGACTTGGGCTACTTGCTGGTCTGTCACTGATTGGGAGCGGGACAGACTGATGAGCCCTTGACCAATGGCTACGGGCGTATTAGGCATAATGCGAATGAGCCCCACTCGGTCATTTTTAACCACACCCGCCATTTTGTCCAGCTCCAAGCCTGCAGCCATTGACACCAATAAGAGATTGGAGCGTTGAGATAGGACAGTTTGATACTCTTCTAGGAGAGGACAGATCTGGTAGGGTTTGACTCCTAGGAAGATGACCTCTGCTTCTTTAAAGGCCTGTTCAGGATCAGACGCTGTTCCCCCATACTGTTTGATGAATTCTTCCACCTTTTGAGGGGATCGGTTGACCAAGAGCAGATCTTTCGCAGGCTACTTCTTTTGCGACCGCTTTGGCCAGACTAGCTCCCATATTCCCAAGACCGATAAATGCTACTTTCATGACTTACCTCACTTGACCATTTCCAGTGACCAAATACTTATAACTGGTCAGCTCACGCAAGCCCATGGGACCACGCGCATGCAACTTCTGGGTCGAGATGCCCATCTCACATCCTAGGCCGAACTCTCCGCCATCTGTGAAGCGGGTCGATGCATTGACATAAACGGCCGCCGAGTCTACCTGGTTACTGAAGAGTTCAATGGCTGTCGCATCTTCAGAGACAATGGCATCTGAATGGTGGGTACTGTGGGCTTCGATATGAACGATGGCTTCTTCTACAGAAGGGACGACCTTCACGGCCATGACATAATCTAAGAATTCCGTATCAAAGTCAGTCTCAGAAGCTGGTGAACCGTTAATGATTTGCTGGGCTTGAGCATCCAAGCGCATCTCCACTGGTACCGGAGCCTCGTCTACCAAGAATTTCTTCACTAGTGGCAGAAAGTCTCCTGCAATAGCTTCATGCACCAAGAGGACTTCCATAGCATTGCAGACGGATGGTCGGCTGGTCTTGGCATTATGAATGATACTGAGAGCCTTGTCTAAATCTGCTGCATGATCGACATAGACATGGACAATCCCGGTCCCTGTCTCAATCACAGGGACAATTGCTTGCTCTACAACTGCCTGGATCAAGCCAGCACCCCCACGTGGGATGAGAAGGTCTAGATCCCCCTTGGCCTTCATCATAACCAGACTGCTCTCCCGACTGGTATCTTCGACCAACTGGAGGACAGCAGGATCAATGGTGGTCGCTTGCAAGCCTGTTTTTAAAGCGCTAACGATGGCATGGGCTGTCTGATAGGCATCCTTGCCACTGCGCAGGACAACAGCACTCCCGCTTTTCAGGGCCAAGGCTACTGCATCAGAGGTCACGTTTGGACGACTTTCATAGATAATCCCAATGACCCCCATGGCCACTCGTTTCTTCTGAATGACCAAAACCGTTCTCCAGTGTCCGCTCCTCCAAGAGTTCTCCGACTGGATCGGGTAGGGCGAGCCACTTGGAGAATTCCATTGGCCATAGCTTGAATGCGCTCTTCTGTCAAGAGCAGGCGATCCAGCATCACCTCCGAAATCCGGCCCTGAGCTGCTTCCATATCCAACTGATTAGCAGCCAAAATGTCAGCTGTGGCGTCAACCAAGGCGTCGGCCATCGCTCTTAAGGCTTTATTTTTTTCTCATCACTTGTTGCAGTATTAATACTTTTTTTGGCCTGTTTAGCCAGGCGAATCTGATCGATCGTCTCCATCTAATCCCTCCTTTAAAATTCTGTAAATAAGAGTTCTACCTCAGGTGTGATGGTAATCCAATCATCCCGGTGAATGACGATGCCCTTTGGCTTTTGCCCATGGAGCAAATCCTTAATGGCTGCAGCCCCTAAGCGGGTACGCCCTTTCCCAATGACCTGTCCAGTCTCTGCATCATGAACCGTGATAATATCGGAGAAAGAGAAGGCTCCCTCAACCTTTACCACACCAGACACAAGGATACTCTTGCCCTCTTCTTTGACGGCCTTAACCGCTCCTTGGTCCAGCCATACAGACCCTTGGCTAGTGGCATAGAAGGCCAGCCATTGTTTCTGATTACGCAAAAACTTGTCCTGAGCTGTAAAGTAGCTACCATCCTGAGTCTTCTCTGCCGCTTCTAGAAGAGCATCTTCTTTCAGGGACGAGCAAATGTAAACAGGAACTCCTGACTCGGTTGCAATGGTGGCTGCTTTGATTTTTGTCAGCATGCCTCCTGTCCCATTACTTGAGCCTGCTCCACCGGCCATCTCAATAATGTCCTTGCTAATCGAGTCAATCCGCTCCATACGTTTGGCAGTCGGATCCTTTTGAGGATGTCCTGTATAAAGACCATCGACATCCGTCAGTAAGACCAAGAGATCCGCTTGGACCATGGCTGCCACTTGGGCACTCAGGGTATCGTTATCCCCGACCTTGAGCTCTTCAATCGAGACTGTATCGTTCTCATTGATAATCGGAATGGCCCCCCCTTTGCAAGAGGACAGAGAGAGCCTGGTGGGCATTTTTATAGCGGCGTTGGTCGACAAAGTCATCCTGGGTCAAGAGGACCTGGGCAGAGATAATGTCGCGTACCAGTAGATTAGAGGTATATTCTTCTAACAGAAGACCTTGGCCAACTGCTGCAGAAGCCTGCTTGTCCGCAATCTTGGTCGGGCGTTTTTTAAAGCCCAATGCACCAAATCCAGCCGCAATCGCACCCGAAGAGACCAAAATCAATTCATGCCCTTGCTCATGCAAGAGAGCCAGTTGCTGGGTGATGGCCTTGACCTTGCTCCGAGACAAGCTCCCATCTTGATTGGTCAGGGAAGAGGTCCCTACCTTAAACACAATTCGCTTATTCTTCATCCATTCATTCTCCAGAGTATTCGATTGTAACATTATACCATGAAAGCCTTAAAAATTACTAAGAGCTGACCAAAGAAGGCTATCTGCCCACAAAAAAACGAGTTTGACCACAAGAGGTAAACTCATTTTGATGATTGAATGCTTATCCTTGACGGAACCGCTCCAAGGTTTCTTGGAAAATCTCCGGTACCTCCACTGAAAACTCCATGACTTCTCCCGTCCGAGGATGGGTAAAGCCCAGTGTCTTAGCATGGAGGAACTGGCCATGGCCTTTCAAAGTCTTGCGAGGGCCATAGACTTCATCACCAGCGACCGGATGGCCAATGTAGGCCATGTGAACCCGAATCTGGTGGGTCCGCCCTGTCTCCAATTGCAGCTCGACCAAGCTATAATCCCCGAAACGCTCCAAGACATGGAAACGGGTCAGAGCTGGTTTTCCTTTGGCTGTCACAGCCTGCTTCTTACGGTCCTTGTCACTCCTCCCAATCGGCGCATCAATGACACCCCGATCGTTGGGAAGATTGCCGTGGACAATGGCCCAATACTTGCGCAGGGACTTCTTAGCCTTGAGCTCATCTGCCAAGGCTACATGGGCCACATCATTCTTGGCCACCATGAGAAGGCCAGAGGTGTCCTTGTCAATCCGATGAACGATCCCCGGACGAAGCTCACCATTGATCCCTGACAAGTCCTTGATGTGATACATAAGGGCATTGACCAGGGTCCCACTGGTATGGCCGGCACTCGGATGGACCACCATGCCCTGAGGCTTGTTGACCACTGCGACATCCGCATCCTGATAGATAATCTCTAAGGGGATATCTTCTGCCTCGTAGGTCACTGCTTCCATTTGAGGGACTTCGTAGCTGATAACATCCCCTTCTTTTACAGTATACTTAGCCTTTTTGACTTGACCATTGACGAGGATCTTTCCTTCCTTGATCTGCTCATTGGCCAAGCCACGTGAGAGTTCAGTCAACTCTGAGACGGCCTTATCCAGTCGCGCTCCAGCGACTTCTACTCTAACTTCCATGGCTCTCCTCTCTTAAAAGATAAATCAGTAACAGTCCCACCCCAATGCTTAAATAGATATCCGCTACATTGAAGATGGCAAAATTCATAAAATCCAAGTGGAACATATCGACGACAAAGCCCTGACGGAGTCGGTCAATAAAGTTACCAATACCACCAGAAATAATCAAGGTCAATCCCAACAAGAGCCAAATGGAGCCTTTAATATGACGATAGAGATAGACAAAGGCTGCTCCCATCGCAATCAGGGTAATGATGGTAAAGAACCACTGTTGGTTTTCTAACATGGAGAAGGCCGCTCCAGAATTCTTTAGGTAGGTCAGACTGACCACTTTGGGAATGAAGCGACGCATACCCCCTAACGGGATCTCCTTGACAACATATCCCTTCACCGCTTGATCTAGGAGAATCAAGAGGAGGATACTAATAAAAATACTTACTTTTCTCTTCATTACCTACCTCTTCTCATCAAAGTAGGCTTCCATAACTTGGACAAACTTCTCAGCCACTGGTGAGAGATCTACCTCTTCCCGTTTGACATAGACCATTTTATTATTCAGATCATCGATCAAGGGGATAACCGTAATCCCATTCACCGACTGGCTATCCAAGAAGCCAGACCCGGTCGCATAGGCATCGGTCCGCTCTAAGATCCCATTCAGGGTTGCCCGGTCCGTCACATTGAAGAGCTGGGAACTGCTACTCGTATCGACAAAGTTCTCCGAATAGTAGAGATATTCATCCTTTTCCTGGGTAAAGCGAACAGTCGGTAGGTGTGCCAAGTCCTCCATCACTAAGGATGCTTTCTTAGCTAATGGATGGCCCTTGCGCAAATAGATATGGGTCTGGAAAGGAATCAGGTCAACGACTTCCAAGCCCAGTTTATCCACCCGTTGCATGATCCCTTTTGTATTTTGCTTATTGAGGTAGATAATCCCCAGTTCACTATGACCCTGAGCCACTTCATCCAGGATTTGAACCGTTGTCGACTCAAAGATTCGGAAGTCTTTGTTCTCCGGATAAAGGACTGAGAATTGGGTAATCAAAGGGGGAAGGAAATCATAGTGCTGACTCGAGATCGAGAATTCCTTCTTTTCTTCCTCAGGATTGGCATACTGGTTTTGAAAAACATCAAAGCCCTTGACCAATTCTTGGGCCTTTTCATAAAATTCCATCCCGCGGCGGGTCAAGAAAGTCCCTGAACTAGTCCGACGGAAAATCTTAAAGCCCAGTTCCTTCTCCAAGTCTCTCACAGAGATGGACAGACTCGGCTGACTGACGTACATTTTTTCAGCTGCTTCACGAAAAGTACCACTATTGGCAATCGCGACAACATAGCGTAATTGTTGAATATTCATGACTTCTTCCTTCTAACAATATCACTCCATTATACCATAATCTAGAGGATGAAAAAAGATAGGGACATCAATCGAGAGAGATCAAAAAAACTCCCTGATGAATCAGAGAGTTTTTTTGAATACAAAATTATTTTTGCGATTGGGTAAACAGAAACTTGTTTCTTATCGCGACCTTTGCGTTCGAAGCGTACTACGCCTTCAACTTTAGCGAACAAAGTATCGTCTCCACCACGTCCAACGTTCACACCTGGGTAGATGTGAGTACCGCGTTGACGGTAAAGGATTGATCCACCTGTTACAGTTTGTCCATCAGCTGCTTTAGCTCCAAGACGTTTTGCTTGTGAATCACGTCCGTTTGATGTAGAACCTCCACCTTTTTTGTGGGCGAAAAGTTGCAAGTTAGCAAGATTCAATTTCAACATAATTGTTTTCCTCCAGTTAGTTTTCTGTGATAACTCTTGTTTGGACGAACTCGGATGAGTTCTCCGATAAGTTTGCCATCCCTAAGAAAAATGATTCAAAGAATAGTTGGGTCATTTCTCTTTGATGAGGTGGAATGTCTGTCGGGATTGTAACCCGCATGAAGCCACCCTCTTCTTCGTTTAATTCTAGTTCCGGTTCATAGCCTGCAAATTTCTCAACTGAGTTGACAAAGTTAATGGCAAGCGTAGAAACCGATGCACACACGACATCTAAGCCGTATTCGCCACTTTCGGCGTGACCAGTAATTTCTGCACTCCTCAGCTCGCCATCTTCGGCTCGTTCAAAGACTGCTTGTATCATGTGTTCTCCTAAAAAAATTAAGCGTTGATTGCGTTGATGACAACTTTAGTGTAAGGTTGACGGTGACCTTGTTTACGGTGGCTACCTTTTTTTAGGTTTGTACTTGTAAGTAACAACTTTCTTTTGTTTTCCTTGTTTTTCAACAGTTCCAACAACAGTAGCTCCTGAAACAAGTGGAGTTCCGACAACAGTGTTTTCACCACCAACAAGAACAACTTCGTTAAATGTAACTTCTTGACCAGCTTCAACGTTCAATTTTTCAACGTAGACTGCTTGACCAACTTCAACTTTAACTTGTTTTCCGCCAGTTTTAATGATTGCGTATGTGCTCATTATGCACCTCCTATGTATTTTTGGGTTTCCCCGTATTTTGTGAAGACTCGCCTAGCATCGTGGGACGAACCACTTAAGCTCAAAGGATGAGCGACGATGATCGAGCGGTTGCACAGGCATGTGCATAGTCAACTCTCTAAGTATATCACTTCTGTCAGACAAAGACAAGCATTTTTGTCCCTTGAAAACGGATTTTCATCATTTAATGATAAAAATAGAGGAAAACAAGCGTTTTCCCTTTTTTCATCGATTGGTCTTGCTGATTCTTCAAGTAATCTCAGTGGATCTTACAACAAATCCTCAATCAGCTCATCGACTTCATCTGCTTCCGCTTGAGGCGTGATCTCTGTCACGATGATACCTGCGACAGCTCGCTCCACCAAAGCTTCCACGTCCATGCGTTCCTCATACTTCTCCGCATTTTTGAGTTTTGGATTGGTCTTTGGACGATCCGGTGCAAAAATGGTACAGCAATCTTCGAAAGGCTGGATGGAGGTTTCAAAGGTATCGATAGCTTGGGCGATATCGATAATCTCCAACTTGTCCATAGTCACCACTGGACGGATGACGGGGGTATTGGTCACGGCATTGATAGCCTGCATGCTCTCCAGCGTTTGGCTGGCTACCTGACCAAGACTTTCCCCATTGATGATGACTAGGCCACCACGGATTTGACGGATGCGGTCTGTAATCCGCATCATAAAGCGCCGAGTCAAGGTCATGAGATAGGCTTCCGGTGCCTTGGCTTTAATCTCTTCTTGAATCTCAGTAAAAGGTACTTCGATAAACTGGATATTACCGCCAAACTTGGTCAATTTACGAGCTAAATCGTGAGCTTTTTTCAGCGCACCAGGACTGGTATAAGGAGGGCTAGCGAAGTGGACCGCTTCAATGTCCACACCTCGCTTCAAGGCTAGGTAACCCGCTACTGGGGAATCAATCCCACCAGATAGCATGAGCATCCCTTTACCAGACGTCCCAACCGGCAGACCACCCGCTCCCTTAATGGTTTCATAAGAGATATAGGCTGCTTCTTCCCGGATTTCCACTTGGAGGTTGATATCCGGTTTCTTCATTTGGGCTTGGATACTTGGGATCGCTTCAAAGACAGCGCCACCCAAGGTTTTGTTGAGCTCACGGCTATCCAACTCAAAAGAATGGTCACTTCGTCTGCTGGAAATCTTGAAGGTCATCCCTTCTTGGTAAATGTCCTGCATGATTTCTTGAACAGCTGAGATCAAGGCTGGGACTGATTTTTCAATCTTGTAAACGGGTGAAAAATTTTGAATCCCGAAGACCTGTTTGAGGGATTCAGCCACCGGTTCATAATCCGTTCCATTTAGATAGGCATGGGCCCGATCCCGATCGGCTGTCACTTTGACAGCTGGGTAAATGGACAAGACATCAGAGATATTATTGCGCAATTTATTAATGAAGCGCATCCGGTTCTTTCCTTTAGTAGAAAGCTCCCCATAGCGGATCATAATTTCTGAATAAGTTAATGGCATAGTAACTTCCTTTTCTTTTCCTTAACGCACCTTACGTGTTTTTTCATAGATCAGTTTGAACTTGGTCAAAAATTGCTCGACCTGACTCATGTCATTTTCGAGATCGAGGCTAAGACGGACAGCTGTTTGTGCCAGAGCCTTGTCAACCCCCATAGCAATCAGGGTTCCAGCTGGTTTGCCAGCCTTGGAAGAGCAGGCAGAGGTTGTCGAGATATAAATCTCATACTCTTCGAAAGCGTGGACGATGACTTCTCCTCGCACTCCCTTGATACCAAAAGTTAAGATATGGGGTGCAAAGCCCTCATCTCCTGAGAAGACAGTCACATCTGGGTAATGAGTTAATTCCTCACGAATGACTTCCTTCAACTGATGGCATTTACGCTCAAAATCCTCTTGACGCTCCATCGCCAAGCGCAAGGCCTTGGCAGTCGCTGCAATTCCAGCTAAGTTCTCAGTCGTCGAACGAAGGTCCTTTTCTTGTCCGCCACCTGTTAAGAGGGGACTGATCTTTTTGCCTTCTTTGAGATAGAGGAAACCAACCCCACGAAGTCCATGGAACTTGTGACTGGAGAAGGTTGCTAGTTCCACCCGTTCTGGCAAATAGAGAGCGGTTGAAACCTTAGCCAGCGCCTGAACCCCATCGACATGGAAGGTGATGGTCGGACGATCAGCTAATAGGTCCGCAATGGCTTGAATCGGCTGGATAGAACCCACTTCATTATTGACAGCCATGATCGACACAAGGGTTGTATCTGGACGCAAGAGTTTTTCCAACTCTTCTACTCGGACAAAGCCACGCGCATCAACTGGAGCAATATCCACTTCAAATCCTTGACCTTGTAGCCAAAGGGCCGATTCCTTCACAGCTGGATGCTCAATAGCGGAGACAATGATATGCTTTCCATAAGGAGCTTTTTCAAAAGCAACTCCCTTGATCGCCCAGTTGTCCCCTTCTGTTCCACCTGAGGTGAAAAAGATTTCTTCTGCTTTCTTGCCTAGGAGGGAAGCAATCTGCTTGCGGGATGCCTCCAAGATCCGAGTCGCTTGACTTCCCAGGTTGTGCAAGCTAGATGGATTGCCCCAAATTTTGCTTGCGACTTCCGTGTAGGTAGCCAAGGCCTCGGGATAAGGTTTGGTTGTTGCTGAATTATCAAAGTAAATCATCTTCCACTCTCTCCTAGTCAATTTTCAATCATCTTATTGTAACATTTATAGGTTGGAGGGACAAGGATTTGGCAGGCTTCATTTTGTTCCTAGTTTCAGACAGAAAACTTGTAAATTTCTCAAGATAGCTTATGATGAAGATGGAGAGTTTTGTAAAACGCTTACAAGATTCCTGTTGTTTTTTATGACCTACTCAAGTCCAGAACTGGAACCGATTGAAGTTACAAGGAGACAAGCATGAAACGACCGATTTATCTTTCCATTGTCCTAGCTGGAAGCCTTGCTCTCGGAGGACTGCTCGCTGTCCTACCACCACTTCCATTTGCCCTCCCTTCTGCCCAACTAGCCTGTCACGGTAAAGGACAGTGTGACTTGCAACATCCCTTAGAGAAGCCGCCTTACTTTAGAGAAGATGAAGGCAGTCTCCGTGAAATGAGCCTTATCCAGCCAATCCCAGGTGAATCCGATAGTCACATCGAATTCAAATGCTTGGTCGAATACAATGGCTGGTTCCGTCGTATCATCCGTGTCAAGGATGTAAAAGTGATTTCAAAAACCAAGGAATTCAAGGGTAAGATTGACTACTCTATCCCGGATCCAAACAAGATAGAGATTCAGGCGAATGGTCAGTTTGTCTCTCCTAATGACTCCTATAGTTTCAGTAACCATGAAATCATCAGTCAGCCTAGTCAAACAAACCAAGCAATTTCCGTCTCTGAAAAAGGACAGGCAAACTTTGCAACGTCCTCTGAGGCAAGCGAGATTCAAAGCATCCAGTTTGAAAGCAATTTGAAATTTTAAAAACCTCTTTCATTTCTTCTTAGACATTTTCATAAAAATAACGTATAATGACTAAAGTGTTCACATAAAAGAACCAAATATGAAATGAAGAGGAAACAAATTATGACACAATACTCACGAAAAGAAAAACACCAAGACAGCAACAGACCATCAAGAAGCGAAAAAGTGAAACAGAGCCTTTCTTTATTCCAGATGATTGTCGCAACGATTGCTAGTCTTCTCGGTATTATCGTTACTTCATTTACTATTTACAGTATCATGAAACCGACAACTAAGACAGAGGAGAAAAAAGATAGCTCTACTAGCGTTGTCGTTGTCCATGAAAAGGATGGATCTGCTACTGATTCAAGTGCTACGGGAACGGATACCAGTGCAAGCAGTAGCCAAGCATCCGAATCAAGCTCTGAACAAACTGATTCATCACAGGCAGAAACCAGTGTCAGTGAAGCTCCTGCAGACACAACACCTTCTGCTACTGATACCGAATCATCTGCTAACCAGTAAAAAAAGACCGTTTGGTCTTTTTTTGTTTCTAAAATAGAAAAGCCTCTATCGACCAGAAATCCTGGTCAAGAGAGGCTTGTTTTTATTTGATGACTTCTTGTGTCTTCGCGTAGTTGGCTTCAACAGCTTCTTTTTCAGCTTTCCACCAGTCTTGGTTGTCTGTATACCACTTGATGGTTTCTTCCAAACCTGCTTCGAAGTTTGTGAATTGTGGTTCCCAACCTAATTCTTCACGCAATTTTGTTGAATCAATAGCGTAACGCAAATCGTGACCAGCACGGTCTGTTACACGGTCGTAAGCATCTTTTGGTTGACCCATTTTTTCAAGAATGAGCTCAAGCACTTCCTTGTTATTCTTTTCACCGTCAGCACCGATCAAGTAAGTTTCACCGATACGGCCCTTGGTAAGGATTGCCCAAACACCTGTTGAGTGATCGTTGGTGTGGATCCAGTCACGGACGTTCTTGCCTTCACCATAAAGTTTTGGTTTGATACCAGACAAGATATTGGTAATTTGACGTGGGATGAACTTTTCGATGTGTTGGTATGGTCCATAGTTGTTTGAACAGTTTGAAATAGTTGCCTTAACACCGAAGGAACGAACCCAAGCCTTCACGATCAAGTCTGAAGCAGCCTTGGTTGATGAATAAGGGGATGATGGGTTGTATTTGGTTTCTGCTGTGAATTTTTCACCAGGACCTTCCCCATGTCCAGGAAGATCTTCGCGCAATGGAAGGTCTCCATACACTTCGTCTGTTGACACGTGGTGGAAACGAATATCGTATTTACGAGCAGCTTCCAAGAGTGTGTAAGTACCAATGAAGTTTGTGTGGATAAATGGTGATGGGTCATTCAATGAATTGTCATTGTGGCTTTCAATGCATAGTGAACGATCGCATCTGCCTTAGCAGCCAATTGGTCAACCAATGCTGCGTCAGCAATGTCACCCACAACCAATTCAACACGGTCCCCAAGGATTTCTTCGATGTTGGCACGGTTACCTGCGTAAGTGAGTTTGTCAAGGACAGTCACATGCACGTCTGGATGGTTGTTGTAGACATAGTGTACGAAGTTTGAACCGATGAAACCAGCGCCACCAGTTACGATGATGTTTTTGTATTCAGTCATTTTTTCTCCAAAAAATTGTTTTTTCTTTATCGTTCCTTAAATCAATCTTTTTTTAGCTTTCCTTAGGTGAGTACGGACGTCAGCGAACTTCGAAGAAGTTCCATGACTAAGTTTTGAGCCTAATGTCTCAAAACTTCCGAGCACCTGAAACAAAAGTAGTTCAGGTGCTTTTCTCACGGCGGAAAGCTAAGCATATAGCTCGCTTCGCTCGTTTATAGCAAAGCAAAAAACTATATAATGATTTTCTTGATTGTTTTAAGAGCTTCATTTTTACAAATCTTCTGCTTTTAAGGGTTTGACGTCTTTGAGCAATGGGTGGTTCTTGTCTGCTTCTGAGACTTCTGCTTCTGCCAAGCTTTCCCACTGGATATCTAGGCTTGGATCTGCATAGTTGACAAAGGCATATTTTGGTTTGAGCTCCAATGCCCAGTAGTCATTGACCAAATAGCTGTAGGCTACTTTGTCAGACAAGACTTGGAAGCCATTGGCTACACCACGAGGTACGAAGATCCCTTTAGAGGCGTCAATCACTGTTTGGTAGGTGTTCCCAAAGGTATCGCCTTCGCGAAGGTCTACCCAAGTTCCAAGAACCTTTCCTTCATCTGCTACAGAGATGTACTTGTCCCAAGGTTCTGCATGCAGACCACGTAAGACATGCTTGCGTGAAAAAGAAACGTTGTTTTGTAACTTGCCTTCCGCAAAGAAGCTTTCAGGGAATCCAAGAGGAAGCATTTTTTCTTTTTGAAAGTTTTCCTTGAACCAACCACGGTTATCCCCATGAACTGGAATATCAAACTCCATCAAACCTGGGATGGCTTCAATCTTGAGGGCTGCTAATTCTTTCCGAAAAATTGTTCTGTCATTAAGCTTCTCCAATCAAACGGAGCAAGTATTGTCCGTATTCATTTTTCTTAAGTGATTGCGCTAATTCATGAACTTGTTCTTTGGTGATATAGCCCATGCGATAAGCAATTTCTTCAAGGTTGGCAACTTGGACATTTTGCAAGCGTTGAACAGTCTCAATATATTGAGAAGCCTGCAAGAGACTTTCGTGAGTACCTGTATCCAACCAAGCAAAGCCACGACCCATGAGCTCAACAGAGAGATCTCCACGCTCCAAATAAGCCTTGTTGACATCCGTGATTTCAAGCTCGCCACGAGGACTTGGTTTGATGTTTTTAGCAATCTCTACTACATCATTGTCATAGAAATAAAGTCCTGTCACCGCAAAGTTTGATTTTGGATGTTCTGGTTTTTCTTCGATAGTGATAGCATTCATGTCCGCATCAAACTCTACCACACCAAAACGTTCTGGATCTTTAACTTGGTAACCAAAGACAGTTGCCCCTTTTTCCTTGGCTTCCGCCCGTTGCAACATCTTGGTTAGGCCATTTCCGTGGAAGATATTATCTCCAAGAACGAGGGCAACGTGATCGTCACCGATAAAGTCTTCTCCAATGATAAAGGCTTGTGCCAAGCCGTCTGGGCTTGGTTGCTCTGCATAAGAGAGGGGAAATCCCAAGTTCAGAACCATCTCCAAGAAGCTCTTCAAAACGAGGAAGATCTTGCGGAGTTGAGATGATCAAGATTTCTTTGATCCCTGCCAACATAAGAGTTGACAGTGGATAGTAGATCATTGGTTTGTCATAAATGGGCATCAACTGTTTGGAAGCAGCACGGGTCAAAGGATACAAACGAGTCCCTGAACCACCGGCTAAAATAATACCTTTCATAATGTTAGGCCTTTCTACGTATTCATTACTCTTATTTTATCATGTTTATATAAAAAAGTCACCTTGTTTCCATGCTACAAGGTGATGACAGGTTATCCCAAAGCGACGTCTAGGATCATCATAGTGACAAAGCCAACCATGAGACCGAGGGTCGCAACATCTGTGTTGCCATTAGTTTGTGAGTCTGGGATCAACTCTTCGACCACCACAAAGATCATAGCCCCTGCCGCAAAAGAAAGGGCGTAAGGCAAGATGGCCGTCATGGATAGAACAGCAACTGCTCCTAGCAGGGCTCCTACTGGCTCTACGATTGCTGACATGGATCCCCAATAAAAGGCATTGAGACGGGATTTGCCATCCGTCCGGACCGGGATCGAGAGGGCAGCTCCTTCTGGGATATTTTGCAAGCCAATCCCAATGGCCAAACCAACCGCCCCGATAAAGGCTTCTGAACTTGGATTGCTTGCCAGAGCTCCAAAGGCCACACCGACAGCCAAGCCTTCTGGAAAATTGTGGATAGTAATGGCGAGAAAGAGTAGGGTTGTCTTAGGCAACTTCTTTTCCCTCGGCGTATGGATGCTCTCAGCCTCCTCAATCTCCTTACTCATATGAGGGTGAGGAACGATAGCATCGATCAAGCGGAGGAAAAAACCTCCAGCTAGAAAACCGATAGCAGCCGAAAATAAGCCAGGCTCCCATATGATTTTTTCGCATACTCAATAGACTGTTGCAAGAGGGACCAAAATGACGCCGCAATCATGACCCCCGCTTCAAATCCCATCATGATGTCCAGTAATTTACGACTAATATGCTTGAAGAAAAAGACAATGGCTGACCCGATAATAGTACAGCCCCATGTAAACAATCCTGCGATAAAGGCCTGTAAGACCACGGATTGTGATTGAAACCAATTCATAACAACTCCCATTTTCTTGTTGATTCACTTGTTCTACTCTACTATTTTTATCCGAATGAAGGAAGGTCTTTCGAAAAAAAGAGAGTGGGACAGAAATCGGTAATTCGTTAGAATTCGATTTCGTCGTCCCACCTCCGCACAGTTGAGTAGGGCTGTAAAAGCTGATGAATTCAGCGTAGTAGAGCCCACTCAACCACTGCGTCTTGCTCGACTATCCAAAGACAATTGAGAGGCTAGGACTTTTGTCCCACTCTCTTAGTCACATATTGTTCAACTGGATAATCTGCTGAATCTAAGCGTAGGTTGCCTCCTGCCACTAGTTGGGCTAGATGCCAACCAATGAGGGGACCTGTTGTGAGGCCGGACGAACCTAGGCCACTGGCAACATAAATACCAGCTTGATTGGGAAGAGCCCCCCAGAATGGTGAAAAGTCACTGGTGTAGGCCCGTGTACCCACGCGCTCGCCGACAACTGTCGCTTGAGCTAGTTCTGGATAGTAGGCCAAAGCTTCTGTTTCCATCTGATTGAGCAGAACTTGATCTACCGTCAGGTCAAAGCCCATCTTATTCTCATGAGTGGCTCCCATACTGATCTTGCCCTTTTGGAAGGGAATGATATCCATCTCTCCTTCCGGCATGACCACGGGATAATCATCAGTAACTAAGTCTAGCTGATAATCCCGCAACTGTCCTTTTTGAGGACGGACATCAACTTGGTAACCAAGTGGCTCGAGCATTTGCCCCAGCCAGGCTCCTGTTGCTAGGATGACTTGGTCATAGCTTTCTCCTTCAATCTGATAGCCATCACTTGAGACTGAGAGAGCAACCTCTTCCTTGATCACTCTTGCGCCACTGGCTTTAAGAAGGGTTTCCGTCAGAAGCGCTCCCTCTACATGGGCTCCACCTGATGCATAGAGCAGCTTCTCAAAACCTTGCAGCCCTGGGAATTGCTGGGCCACCTCTTCTTTGGTTAAATCGCCAAGTCTCCAATCAAGGGAGATTCTTCCCGACGGCTCAGCGCCAACTGATAGAGTTCGTCTAATTTCTCCTCCTTTTTCTTGAGGAGATAGACACCGGTCTGCTGGTAAAAATCTGTTTTAATTCCGTCCTTGGCCAGGTCTTCTACCAATTCTTGGTAAAAATCAGCTCCCAGACGAGCGAGGCGATACCAGGCCTTGTTCCGCCGTTTGGAAAACCAAGGGCTAATAATGCCTGCCGCTGACTTAGTTGCTTGGCCGACTCCATGGTCATAGACAGTCACATCCACTTGTGCTTCTTTGGATAAATAATAGGCTGCAGTGGATCCTACGATCCCTGCACCGATAATGGCTACTTTCATCATGACCCCTTAGATATGGTAAAAAGGATTGGTGCTGGCTTGACTGCCAATCACTTCAATCTCCCAGGCTTCCTCATCCTTCCACTGGTTAAGCTTTTCTACTAATTTTGACACAAAAAGAACTTCGATATGGTGTCCTGGATCCAAGGCCAAGAGGCCATCGCTCAGCATGTCCTGAGCCGTGTGGTAGTAGATATCTCCTGTGATATAGACCTCAGCTCCCTTAGCAAGAGCATCCTTGTAAAAGGACTGGCCACTTCCTCCACAGATAGCAACACACTCAATGACCCATTCCAAATCAGCCTGGTCATAATGAACCAAACGCAAAGCATCTAAGCCAAAGGTTTCTTTGACCTTTTTAGCCAACTGGCCAAAGGTTTGGGCGGGTACTCGACCGATCCGGCCGATTCCGATTCCTTCTCCCGTCATGCTGAGGGGCTCTGTATCTTCAATGTCCAAGAGCTGGCAGAACCAATCGTTGAGCCCATCTGGGACAATGTCAATATTGGTATGGCTGACATAGACCGCGATATCGTGCTTGATCAGGTCAATATAGATCTGATTTTGAGCCCGATCGGCTACCAAATCCTTGATGGGACGGAAAATCGGCGCGTGCTTGACGATGATCAAGTCCACCCCATGGGCGATAGCTTCTGCCACCGTCTGCTCCCGGATATCCAAGGCTACCATGACCTTATGGATATCTTTTTGTAGCGTACCGACCTGTAGGCCACGGACATCTCCCTCCATGGAAAGTTCTTGAGGACAGTAGGCTTCATAGCGTTTGATGACTTCACTTGCTAACATGTAGGACCTCCTTGATTTGTGCGACGCGCTCTTCTAACGATGATCTGGCAGATTGATTCTCAATTGGGACCTGCTCCAAGGCAAAGGCTAATTTCTCCACTTCCTTGGACCACTTCTGAACAAAGGCTGGAGCTTGTTCCCGCATCAAATGGGGACCAAAGCGTAGTTCCTTGGCTGTCAACTCTTGAGAACCCTGTTCCACCACGAGGATCTCATAGAACTTCTCATTTTCTTCCAAGATAGCTTCATCAACAATGCGAAAATCATGGTTTACCAACCAAGCCCGCAGTTCATCTTCTCGATTATTGGGCTGGAAGACCAAGCGAGAGACACCAGCTAATTTCTCAAAACCTGCCGCTAGGATATCTGCAATCAAGCGTCCTCCCATGCCTGCAATAGTAATACAGGAAATGCCATCTGTTGGTTCAAATGCAGCCAAACCATTGGCCAGACGGACCTCAATCTTGCTCTCTAAGCCATTATCGGCGACATTTTGGAGGGCAGACTGATAAGGCCCATCAACCACTTCACCAGCGATAGCGGCCTCAATCTTACCTTCTTGTAAGAGGGCGATTGGCAGATAAGCATGGTCACTCCCTACATCCAACAGACGCGCTCTAGCTGGGACGAAGCTAGCCACCAAGTCCAAGCGATTTGATAATTTTGTAAATTCCATGTGCAACTTTCTAAACTTTTATTCCATCCTTTAGTATACCATGTTTGCACCATTAAAAAAAGGCGCAACGGCGCCTATTCAAATTGCTTCTAAATTGTTTAGCTAGATATATATTTTGAGAAATCTCTTATTTTTGGAGCTCCAAAAATACGTATTGAGTTTTCTGCAGTGAGAAAAGTGCATGAAACTTTTTGTTTCATGCACTCAGGAGTTTTAAAAGTAAAACAGTTCGGGGAACTGTTTTAGCCTGAGCCTAAAAATTGAAAAGCGAAGGGGTTCAAAATGAATTGAACACGGGCTGTGGCTCGTGTCAAAAAGATAAGTTTTCCTAGAATCCAAAATTTCTTCGTCAAACTTCCTATTTTGACTTTATCCGCAGACGACCTTTGTATCTTGATTTAGTCATGGAACTTCTATGAAGTTCGCTGACGTCCGAACTCACCTAAAGAAAATCTCAATACAATTGAGTTATCTATGCTTAGACTTTAGTCAATTTCCTTATAGTCCACTTCCAAGCCTCGTTGCACAGCTGGGCGATTGGCGATTTTCTCTGTCCAGGCTTGCAAATGCTTGTATTCCTTCACATCTAGGAAAATTCCGGCACGGTCCCAGACCTTGTCTTGGGCTAGACGGCCATACCAAGACCAGATGGCGATATCTGCAATGGTATAGTCATCTCCTGCAATATAAGGTTTAGTCGCCAATTCCTTATCCAGTAAGTCTAATTGGCGTTTAGCTTCCATAGCAAAACGGTTGATGGCATACTCGATTCTTTCAGGTGCATAGTGGAAGAAATGGCCAAAGCCTCCACCTAAAAATGGCGCAGCCCCTGTCTGCCAGAAGAGCCAGTTGAGCACTTCTGTCCGTTTAGCTGGATCAGTCGGGATCAATTTGCCAAATTTCTCAGCTAGATACAAGAGAATATTGGCTGATTCAAAGACCCGAATGTCTTGCTCGCCTGATTGATCCAACATGGCTGGAATTTTTGAGTTGGGATTGATGGCTACAAAGTCACTGCCAAATTGATCTCCCTCACCAATCTTGATGCGATAAGCGTCATAGCCTGCATCAACTCCCAGCTCTTTCAATTCCTCCAGCATAATGGTTACCTTAATCCCATTTGGAGTTGGAAGGGTATAGAGTTGGAAAGGCTGATCCCCTTTTGGAAGAGTTTGTTCAAAGCAGGCACCTGCTGTTGGTTGGTTCAAGCCACCCCAGGCTCCTCCCATCTGGTTCGGTGCTTCCCATACTTCTGGTAATTGATAATCTGACATCTCTTTTCTCCTTTGTCTATGTTACTACTAGCATATCAAATCCTGCCTCTAGTTTCAAAAATCTGCTACACTAGCTTTACTTGACTTTTCTTGGCAAAATGATAGTATAGAAAAAATACATTTTGAAGGAGAAAAAACATGTCCACGATCGACTTTCATAGTTTGGCAAAGACAGAACTACACTGCCACTTAGACGGTTCCTTGTCTCTTCCGACCATTCGCCAATTGGCAGCCATGGCCAATATTGACCTTCCTGCTAGTGATGAAGAGCTCAAGCACCATGTCACTGCACCTGCCCACTGTGAGAATCTTTTGGACTATTTGGAGGCCTTTGACTACATTCGCCCTCTTCTTCAGACCAAGGAAGCCTTGACCCTTGCTGCTTATGATGTGGCCAAGCAAGCTGCTTTGGAAAATGTCGTCTACATTGAGGTGCGCTTTGCCCCAGAATTGTCCATGGACCAAGGGCTCACTGTCCCAGAAACTATCGATGCTGTCTGTGAAGGACTGCGCCAAGCCCAGGATGAATTTGACATTGTCTCGAAAGCCCTGGTTTGTGGTATGCGCCAGTCTGATCAAGAACTCACTTCTCACATCCTGGCAGAAGCTAACCAGGTTAGAAATCAGGATTTTGTTGGTTTTGACTTCGCTGGGGATGAGCACCACTATCCACCACAAGCTATTGATGCCCTCATCCAACAGGTAAAAAGTTACAACCGGCCCATGACCCTCCATGCTGGTGAATGCCACTGCCCAGCCAATGTCGCTCAATCCATGGCCTATGGCATCAAACGAAATGGTCACGTGACCTTGCTAGCTGACGAACCAGAACTTCTAAAAGAGTTTGTAAAAATGGGGTTACTGGTGAACTTTGCTTGACAAGTAACCTCCAAACCAAGGCTGCTGCCACTGTGGAAGACTTTCCTTACCTCAAGATGAAAGAAGCTCAGGCCCATATCAGTATCAACACAGATAACCGAACCGTTTCTGATACAGATTTGACCAAGGAATATGAACTCTACCATCGCCACTTCCATACAACGCCAGCTGACTTTTACCAGCATAATATTGATGCCATCCAGGCTTCCTTTGCTAGCGACGAGGAAAAACAAAAACTCCTGACCAAACTAGAAGAAGCCTACGCAGACTATTTATAAATGAAAAAACTAGCACTTTATGAGTGCTAGTTTTTTAATCTTTCCACAAATCCATCGCCTGTAAGAAATCATCTGAAACGGTAACATTTTCAGGCTGAAAGGCCTCCCTCTCTTGTTGCTTGATTTTTAATTGTGTCAAACTGGTAATGCCCTCCCGTCGCCAATTGCGCAGGATGGCCTGGATGTATTTCCAGTGAGGCTTACCGTTAAAGACTGCTTCTCTCAAGGCAGCCTTCACAATATCAGGGTCTGTTTGGTCCTGTTTGACTGTCTGCGTCAAGTCTTCGATTTCAAAGGGAGTCAATAAACGGCCTAACTCCTGCTCAAAGGTTTTGACCAAATCAGCCAGCTCATTTTCTGCCTGCTTGTCTTGCCCACGCTGTGCTACTTCCGTCTTACTTTGAAGCAAGTCATCCAGGCGTTCGAGCGCAACAGTCGCATCAAAAAAGAACTTCAATCTCCCCATCCAGCTCAATGGTTCGATACTGGAGCAAACCTTGATTGGTCAGGCGAGACATGGACTGGTTGACTTCTGTTACCGACTTGCCAATCGCATCTGCAATTTGATTAGGTGTGAGGCTGGATTGGTTGGTCGTGTTTTGCAAATAAAAGAACTGCCAAACCAGAAAATCCTCTGCGTCTTTAAATAAATGGTGATAATGGAAAAGTAAGGCACTTGGTAAGACCAAATTGCCCGACTTAAATGCTTGTGAATATGTCATACTACCCCTTTATAGGTAACCATAAAATGAAATATCTTTTTCTAACTCCTCCAAACGATAAGGAGTCTCTTGGTAAACTGCATAATTGATCCAATTACTAAAGAAGTTGGCTTCCGCTAAGTTCCACCGCATCCGTGGGTCCCGACTACTATCATCCTGATCGTAATAATTCTTTGGAAGATCTGGGTTCAAGCCTGCTTTGACATCCCGCTGGTATTCCTTGGCCAAGGTATCACGGTCATACTCCAAATGGCCAAAACTATAGACCTCTCGAAGGTCTGGACTGGCCAGGATAGATAGCCCTACTTCACCCCCCTGAGCTAAGACTTGCAAGTTGCTCTTGTCTAGCACTTCTTTGAGGGGGACATCCGTATAACGTGAGTGAGGAGCCAAAAAAGCATCGTCAAAACCACGCATCAATCGGTTCTGTGGATTCATGACTGTTTGCTCATAGATCCCTGATAGCTTGTCACAGAGAGCTACTTTTTCAATCCCATAGCGGTAATAGAGACCAGCTTGCGCACCCCAACAAAGATGCAAGGTTGAAAAAACATGGCGCTTCGACCAAGCAAAGACCTTTGTTAACTCCTCCCAGTAATCCACTTCCTCAAAAGCCAATTTCTCTACTGGAGCTCCCGTAATGATCAGGCCATCATAATAATTCTCTTTAATATCCTCGAAGGATTTGTAAAAGACTTCCATATGCTCTGCTGCTGTTGTCTTGGACTCATGGCTTGTCATATAGAGGAAATCCACATTGATCTGCAAGGGAGTATTGGCCAGGAGGCGTAACAGTTGAGTCTCAGTTGCTACCTTAGTCGGCATGAGATTCAAATCAGAACATTCATCGGACGAATATCTTGGTGAGTTGCCCGAATATCATCCATAACAAAAATATTTTCTGAGCGAAGAATATCAACTGCTGGTAATTTCTTATCTAAGGTAATTGGCATAAAAAGCTCCCATCTTACAAGTTGTTACCTCTTATTATAAGACAGGAGCATATAGTTTTCAATTATGGTTTTTCTCTATCCAGATATAGTTCTAAACTATATTAGTAATGCATCAAGACTTTGTAGTCGTAATCTCCGATAGCTTCGCGACCTTTGAGATCATCGAGTTCAATCAAGAAGGCACAACCTGCAACCACTCCACCGAGTTTTTCAATCATTTCGATAGTTGCTTTAACGGTACCACCTGTTGCCAAGAGGTCATCGACGATGAGGACGCGTTGACCTGGTTTGATAGCATCAGCATGCATGGTCAAGGTATCCACACCGTATTCTTTTTCGTAGTCCGCTGAGATGACTTCACGTGGCAACTTACCAGGCTTACGAACAGGTGCAAAACCAATTCCCAATTCAAAAGCGACCGGACATCCAACGATGAAACCACGCGCTTCAGGTCCGACGATCATATCGATCTTCTTATCCGTTGCGTATTGAACGATTTCACGAACCGCATAACTATAAGCATTGCCATCTGCCATCAAAGGGCTGATATCACGGAAGGTAATTCCTTCTTGTGGATAGTTTTCAATGCTTGCAATGTAATCTTTTAAATTCATTTCTAACTTCTTTCAAAATTTATGTTTACATTTCATTATACCATGAAAATTTATGAGATGCACTAGAAAGTCTTAAAAAAGCAGACTTTAGTATGATTCATGAGCAATTGTTACTTTTCATCAGAAAGCAAATAATTATAAATTTCTTGCACAGATCCTAGAGACATAAGTTCCTGGTCTTTGACCGTCTGCACCAAATCCTGATAGATGGAACTTGAGGCAATCTCCTTCTTCTCCGCGTCCTTGTTGACCGTCATGATGCCATTTTTAATCTGGACAAAGCCCAACTCTTGGAAAATCTGGATCATCTTGATCAACAAAACCTGTGGAATCTTGAGGTAGTCAGATAGTTGGCTGAGCTTATGGCGGACATCAAACTCTGGGAATTGATAAAGCGTTTTGTAGAGTTTAGCATACTGATCCCGACTACCATAGCCAGTCAAATAATAGGCCTTGTCAAGGTGATTTTTAAAATAGACCGCTTGGAAGCTCTGTTCTTGGAAGAGCGCTTTTAAGTCAGCCAGGTCATCCGGTATGCGATCGATGACAATGGCAGGGGAATCTTCCCCTTCTTCCAACTGACTAAAGAGTGGGATGGCTGGTGGGAGAGGAGAATTTTTCCCTCGGATATTGTAGAGCTGTACTCCTTCTACACGGGCATCCACGACCATCAGTTGCAAGGTGGTCTGTCCATTCCACTGATTGATGGACAAGGATACCACCAACTCCAGATTTCGCTTGGGAGTACTCCAATTCCAAATGGCCCTGACCAAAAGCCACCACATCAAAGCGGGCATCACCTTTTTGGATCTTTAACTTCAGATGGCTATTGCCAGCCCCCATGGTCCGACTAGACTCCACTTGGAAATCACGAATGTAAAAGAGCGGCTTCTTATGGTCCATCCCAAAAGGAGCTAGACGGTCAAAACTCTTCAAAGTATCCAAGGTCAACTCTTCTAGGTCCAACTCCTCATCCACAAAGAGTGTGGATTTGGCCGTCAGGTCAATCCCTTTTTCACGAATATAATCGGAAAAAATCTCGGTCAGATGAGGGAGCTTGTCCACTTCCAAAGTCATACCAGCTGCACCCGCATGACCTCCAAAGGCGATAAAGAGATCCCGATGGGGATCTAGGGCTTCAAAAATATGGACACTTTCGGGACTTCGCGCACTTCCCTTAGCCTTGCCTTGGTCTATGGTGAGGACGATGATGGGCTGATGGAGCTCTTCTAGCAGTCGACCGGCTACGATCCCTAAGACACCAGGATTCCAGCCTTCTTTTGCCAAGATTTGAACGGGAAGACTTGGATCGACCATAGCTTTGGCCTCATCATAGATGGCTTGGACGATCTCCTTGCGTTCTTCGTTCTTGGCTTGAATCATCAGCGCAATCTCCAACGCCTCTTCGTCGTCAAAGCCTGTCAAGAGCTCAACTGCTGGATTTGGGTCATCCAAGCGACCCAGCGCATTGAGACGAGGTGCAATCTCAAAACCAACCGTTTCTTCATTTACATCTTGAGGGGCGATGGAGGCCAGCTTGAGCATTTCCTGGAGGCCGATCCGTTGGGTTTGGCGAAGGACACCTAGGCCGTACTTGACCAGGATGCGATTTTCGTCTGTCAAACTGACCATATCTGCAATGGTCCCAATCGCAACCAAATCTAGAAAATCTAGAGGTACCTCTTCTAGGAGAGCGGTCGCTAATTTAAAGGCAACCCCACAACCTGCTAGGTGCTTGAAAGGGTAATCGGCATCTGGATGCTCGGGGTGAATGATGGCATAGGCATCGGGTAAGACCTCGGGCATGGCATGGTGATCCGTCACGATGACATCTACTCCCATGCTTTGGGCCAAGTCAATGGCTTCATGACCGGCTACCCCATTGTCCACTGTGATAATGAGGGAAATCCCTTGTTGTTCAATAAGTACTTGTAGACACTGGCATTGGGACCGTAGCCATCCGTAAAGCGGTTGGGTAGATAGACGGCTACTTCCGCACCCATCTGTTCCAGGGTTTCCTTCATAATAGAAGCAGCCGTCATTCCGTCTGCATCATAGTCTCCGTAAACTAGGATCTGTTCATAATCTTCAATAGCTTGGCGGATCCGATCCACAGCCTTGTCCATATCGTGCAGCAGGTAGGGATCATGCAGATCTTCTAGCCGCGGTTCTAGAAAACGATCCAGCGCGTCTTCCGTCTGGATCCCTCGTTCTCCCAGTAACTTGGCTGCGGATGCTTCCAATCCTCTTTTCTTTGCTTGCGCCAAAAACGTTTCATCTGAAAAGGGCGCAGCAAACTGCCATTCATATTTTGACGTGATCATCTGTTTATCTTTTCTCCCTGTCATCTAGTCTACTTATTATATCATGAATCATTTTTTCAAATGTGATAAAAGGTTTTTACGGAGAAAATGAAGAAAGGATTCCCTATCTGGAAATCCTCTCCGTCAATTACTATAAATCATCCCTGTACAGACATGCTTTGAAAGTTCAACAAAGCCCAGGGATTGGTAAAAGGCAAGATTTTTCTCGCTCCTTTCTGTGACGAGGGAGTCGTTGATAGACATGGGGGAACCTTGCTAAGGCCTCTTCTAAGAGTTTCGTTCCAATGCCTTGGCGCTGGTGATCTGGTCGCACCAAGAGGTCTTGCACCAACAGGACAGAGTGCCCATCACCTACCAAGCGAATGTAGGCGACGAGCTCTTTCTCATCATAGACTGCTAACTGCCAGAGACTGGCTTTGACAGCTTCTTCTAGCATGGGTGGATTGTTGGTATAATTGGTCCAGCCGACCGAGCTGTAGAGTGCGAGTAGGTCTGTCATCGCTGGAATTTCTTTTTTATAATGTAACATCTTAACTCCTTTTTAAGCTATAGTGCTTGAAGAAGGCGATATCTCTGTAAGGGGACTCTTGGCAAACGGCCAGCTCCATTTTGAGCATAGACTCTCTCCAGCCTTCTTCGCTCTTGAAGCGATTGTCCTGCAAGGCGTAAAAGACACGAATTCCTTGGTAGTCCTGAACTTCGAGGGCTAGGTCTTCTACTGCTCTATCTAGATCATAGGCCTGGGCCAAGCCCATGGAGTGGGTTTCCAGATCCTGACCTGCTAGGAGATCGAGCGCTTTCTGAGTATCATTTTCAAAGACGACGGTCTGCAGGACGCGTCCGACCTCATTGTGCTTGACGATGGATAGGAGACCATCTGGTTTCAAGAGACGGGTAAATTCTTCAAGAACTAGCTTGCGATCCTCTACATACTCCAAGACATTATGGCAAAGGATGACATCAAAGCTGGCATCTTCAAGGCTTGCTAACTGGTCCAGACTTCCTACCAGTTGCTGGTAGGAATGTTCTTGGGCCCGCAAGGCTACCATTTCTTCATTAGGCTCCACAGCAAGGACTTGATTTTCTTTTGCTAGGTGGTTGGCCACCAGGCCAAAGCAACTGCCAAAATCAAGCACTCGCTTTCCCTTGATGTCCTGTAATTGGTCAAAAAGGATATCATAATAGATCTGTCCCCAGGGTTGCTGGAGATTTTCTAAATAAGCTTGAATATTTGCGGCCATCTGGCTCCTCCTATTTGTAATTGAACATCTTGCTGGCGAGCTTGTCCGAGATGCGTGGGAATAGGGTATAGAGCTTGTGGGTCAGGTTCAAGAGCCAAGGAAGATTGAGCTCGCGTTTTGCTTTTCCAATGTTTTTAACGATCTTCTTGGCTACAAAATCTGGTTCCAAAATGTAGCGATCCACAGCCTTGACATAGCTTCCGTCAGGATCTGCCTGATCAAAGAAACTAGTCCGAATGGGGCCTGGATTGACCGTCGTCACATGGACACCAAAAGGCATGAGTTCCAAACGCAAGGCATTAGAAAAACCAATGGCGGCAAACTTAGTGGCCGAATAAAGGCTGGATTTGGCAGTTGCAACGAGACCCGCCATGCTGACGATATTGACGATGTGCCCCTTGCCTGCTTCCTTCATGTGCGCCCCTAACAAACGTGAAAACTGCATCAATGCAAAGGTGTTGACCTCAAACATCTCTCGCACCTGCTGGTCAGAAATGCTATCAAAGGCCTCAAAGATCCCATACCCAGCATTGTTGACCAAGACATCGATCTTTCCATAGCGCTGAGTCAGCTCTTCCACTAGCTGTTGGACAGCTGAGGAATCTGTGATATCTATTCCGATGCATTCTTTCTGAGGATGGCTGGCATAGAGGTCTTCCAGTTTTTCTTGATTTCTCCCTAGGAGAATGAGCCGGTCCTCGGGGAGAAGCTTGACCATTTCCTGTGCTAGTCCCCCTCTTGCTCCTGTGATGATGATGGTTCGCATCTTAGATCTCCACTTCTTCTAAGTCCTTGACCACATGGACCTTCTCAAATAGTCGCTGCATCTTTTCGCAATTGGCTGACGTCCTTGGAGAGGAAGCGGGCACTGATATGGTTGAGAAGAAGGCGTTTGGCTCCTGCTTCACGCGCCACTTCTGCGGCCTGCATATTGGTCGAGTGTCCGTGCTTACGAGCCATCTTCTCATCGCCCTTGCCATAGGTGGACTCATGGACGAGGACATCGGCATTGACGGCAAGTCTGACGCTGGCATTGGTCTTCCGTGTATCGCCCAGGATCGTGATGACCTTACCAGGTCGAGGGGCTGAGATATAGTCCGCCGCAATGATCTTGGTGCCATCCTCTAGGGTGACATCTTGGCCATTTTTGACCTTGCCAAAGAGCGGGCCAAACGGCACTCCTGCTGCCTTGAGCTTGTCTGCATCCAACGTTCCTTCGAGGTCTTTTTGCATGATGCGATAGCCCACACAGAAGATGGTGTGGTCCAAGGCCTCGGCATAGACCGTGAACTTATCTGTCTCCATGATTTTTCCAAGAGAACCTTCATCGAACTCATGAAAATGGATCTGATAGGGTAGCCGAGAACCGGAAACTCGCAGGCTGGTCAAGACAAAAGACTTGATTCCGACTGGGCAATAAATCTCTAGATCCGTCTGCTCTTCATTGGCTTGAAAAGCCCGGCTAGAGAGGAAACCTGGCAAGCCAAAGATATGGTCCCCGTGTAGATGGGTAATAAAAATCTTGCTGACCTTTCGCGGACGGATGCTGGTTTCTAAGATTCGGTTCTGCGTCCCTTCCCCACAGTCAAAGAGCCAGACTTCATTGATTTCATCCAGAAGTTTGAGGGCTAGACTAGAGACATTACGAGATTTGGACGGTTGTCCCGCACCCGTTCCTAAAAATTGAATTTCCATTGTATTCTTTCTAACTAATATAGATCATAGCGGTCCGATTCTTCGATCGAACGGCGATTTTTCCTGAGTAGGCCCTAGCTAATTGAGCCAATTCGTCCTGGTTGTAGCCAGTCAGGCGGATGCTGCCATCTGCTAACTCTTCAAATTGAGACAAAGCTGACAATTCCTTGATCTCCACCACCTCTTGATCGTTCACCGGACGCATCAAGATCAAGCCTTCCTCTTCATAGACCAGGTAGTGAGGAAAGATTTGCGCAATCTCAAACAAGAGGTCCATACGAATGGTTTCTGCTTGCTGGGCAAAGACTTGAGCCAATCCTTCTCTCGGTAGCAAAAGCCATAGGCCTTGCCAGACAGATTGAGACGGACAAAGGGTTTGTCCTCCTCAAAGCTGGGACTGGTCTGATAGAGTTCAAAGGTCTCAGTGACTTGTTCATAGTAGTCAGTTGCTACTTCGGGGCTCTTCTTTTGGTAAAGCTCAGCAAAATAGGCATTGATGACACTGGGCGGTGGCGTGATAAACTGGAGCTTTTGCTCTTCTGTCAATCCCGCTAAGACCCGCTCCAAATAGACCTTGTCTAGACTGGTATAGCCTCCATAGCTGAGAGCGATATTAAGATAATCCATGATGATAAAACTCCTCTAGTCTCCATGCATTTTTAGGGGCGATGTAGCCTGTTATGACCTCACCAGTTTCCTCATAGGAACGCTCAGCCAATATGGCAATGGTCTCCAATTCATGGATGCGGTAGGCTTGATCAAAAGGAACCTGAATCGTAAAGGGATGGAAGAGCTCCTGCATCTTTTCAAGTAGAATGTCCTGCAGTTTAGTCCGACTATCGGGATCCTTGGCCGAAACCAGGCGATAAGGTGTCTGAGTCGGAGTAAAGTCCGCGACTTTATCAGCCTTATTGTAGAGAGTTAAACGTGGAATCTCCAGCATCTCCAAATCCTTCATAATCTGAAGAACTGTCTTTTCATGCTCTTCATGGTTGGGATCAGAGGCATCGATGACATGGACCAAGAGATCCACATTCTTGCTTTCTTCCAGGGTCGACTTAAAACTGGTCACCAACTCTGTCGGTAAGTCCTGAATAAAGCCGACTGTATCTGTCAGAGTTACTTGTAGATTGCCTGTTAGATGAATGCTCTTGGTGGTCGCATCCAAGGTCGCAAAGAGTTCATCTGCCTCGTATTGGGTCTTACTGGTCAAGGCATTCATAATGGTTGATTTGCCAGCGTTGGTATAGCCGATCAAGCCAATCTTAAAGATGGGGGATTCTAGGCGTTTTTCCCGTACCACTTCACGGTTCTTCTCGACTACCTTGAGTTGACGCTCGATATCGGTGATTTGATTGCGGACACTCCGGCGGTTCAACTCCAGCTGACTTTCTCCCGGTCCACGGGAACCAATCCCCCCGGCCTGACGGCTGAGCATGATCCCTTGACCCACGAGACGAGGCAAGAGGTACTTGAGCTGGGCTAGATGAACCTGGAGCTTGCCTTCGTGGCTCCGAGCCCGCATGGCAAAGATATCCAAAATCAGCTGCATCCGGTCGATGACCTTCACACCCAAAATTTCTTCTAAATTCACATTCTGGCGAGGGGTCAAACGGTTGTTAACGACAACTGTCGAAACCTCATCCGCATCGACCATTTGGGCAATCTCTTCTAGCTTCCCAGAGCCGACAAAGGTCTTACTGTCGTACTTTTCTCTCTTTTGGGTGTAGACGCCGACGACCTCTGCCCCGGCTGTCTTGGCTAGACTGGCCAACTCCTCCATGGACATGTCAAAGTTCTCCATGCCTTGGAGCTCGACACCAACAATGAGGACCCGCTCCTGTTTTTTCTCAGTTTCTATCATTTAAAAATCTTTCTATATCTTGAAGAACCCGCTCCTTGAAGCCTTCTTCTCCAATCTGGTAAAAATGAACTGTCATCCGATTGCGGAACCAGGTCAACTGGCGCTTGGCAAAACGGCGCGTATTTTGCTTGAGCTGTTCAAGAGCCTCTTCAAGGCTTTGCTCCCCCTTGAAATAAGGGAAGAGCTCCTTGTAGCCAATCCCCTTCGCAGCCTGAACCTCAGGATGGTTGTCATAGAGCCATTGGGCTTCTTCTAACAAGCCCTGCTCAACCATGAAATCCACCCGTCGATTGATGCGGTCATACAAGGCTTGGCGATCATCGTCTAGACAGATGATATAGGGTTCATAGGCTGGAGCTTGATTTTCCAAGTCCTGACCGAAATGGGCGATTTCCAAGGCCCGCATTGCTCGTCTACGATTGATCTGCGGAATTTCAATTCCCTCTTTCGCTACTCGCTCAAACAGTTCTTCATCAGTGAGAGGGGACAAACTATCTCGATAGGCTAGGATATCCTCGTGGCCAACATCCCCTCCTAGGTGATAACCTTCTAAGAGACTCTGTACATAGAGGCCTGTCCCTCCAGCAATAATGGGAAGATGGCCCCGTTCTTGAATCTCCTCGATGGCTTGGCTGGCTTCTGTCACAAAATCATAGGCCGAGTAGGTCTCTGTCACCTCGCGGACATCGATCAGATGATGGGGAGCTGTCGCCTGCTCTTCTGGGCTGGCCTTGGCTGTTCCGATATCTAGGGTGCGGTAGACCTGCTGGCTATCTCCGCTGATGACCTCCCCGTTAAAGCGCTGGGCCACCTCGATAGCGAGCGCTGTTTTCCCAACAGCGGTCGGCCCCACTATCACAATTATCTTGTTTTTCATCGTTTTTCCTTGCAAAAATCGCATTTTTTCGTTACCATATATTATAACATAAAAAAATTTAAAGTTCTAAAAAGGAGAAATTCTCATGGCTAAAGGATTTGGTAAAGGTTTTGTTACTGGTGTTGCTGGTACAGTTGCTGCTGTAGCAGGTGCAGTTTACACATTTAAGAAAAAAGTAATCGAGCCTGAAGAACAAAAAGCAGCTTTCATCGAAGAAAACCGTAAAAAAGCAGCACGTCGTCGCGTATCACACTAATCAATCAAAAAACTCCGGGAAACCGGAGTTTTTTTGAATGAAACAAACTATTTTTACATTAACTAGCTAGATAATATTTCAAAAATTTTTTATTAGATAAGCATTTAAGCAAATCTAAAACTTTCCGCCGTGAGAAAAAGTGCTTGAACCACTATGGTTCAAGCACTCGGTAGTTTTGAAACCTTAGGTTCAAAACTAAGTCATGGAACTTCTACGAAGTTCGCTGACGTCCGCACTCACCTAAGGAAAGTTTTTCAAAAGACTTTATCTTCAATTTGAAGAGACTGGGACAAAAGTCCTAGCCTCTCAATTGTCTTTGGATTGTCGAGCAAGACGCAGTGGTTGAGTGGGCTCTACTACGCTGATTTCATCAGCTTTTATAGCCCTACTCAACTGTCCGGAGGTGGGACAACGAAATCGAATTCTAATGAATTACCGATTTCTGTCCCACTCTCTTTATGTGATATTACACTCCCAATCGGATATGAGGAAAGTGGTTGTAGAGGTAGTCAAAGGTTGACTGAAGTTTAGTGTCTGTTGTTTTACCAATGTTCTTAATAGGCATTTGGTATTTCTTTTGATTGTTTCGAACAGCAACTAAGGTTGAGTTTCTGTTTGAAGCAACGAAGCCACGATGCATGGTGAGAATGTGGTGGTAGAGATGGACGACCTGTTTGAGATCAATCGCCTTGAAACCTCTATAGTAGGCAATGAGATGGTCTTTATAAACAGCAATTTTCAGCACATCGTCGTGGAAAGAAGCTTGCTCCAGCAGGATATTGAGATTGTTCTTGGCCTCTGGATAGGCTGCATAGATTTCTTCGTAGGCAGCGATATTTTTCTTGCGGCCGATAATTCCTATAACGACAAAGAAAACACAGAGTCCAATCAAAAACAGAATGTAGAACATGAATGCAAGATTGTCAGATTCAAATTCAGTGATAGAGATATAGGAGCTGCTTGACATTACTGTGATGACTTCGGGATTGTCTGCTAGGAGACCGCGAACGAGGCTGCCATAATTAGAGATATATCCCTGATTTTTTTAGGGGAGTTAGCATTAACATAGGAGCCAACGATTCGGACAGGATTTTTTTCCAGCTCGCCCTTTTTCTCTTTCCAAGAGCTGGGCAATCTGTTTGTCTCCCTTTTTAGCCTGCAGACCAACATATCCGTCTTGGTAAGCAACCAGCCAAACTTGAGTATTATCTTCTACTTCAATCAGAGCCTCTGGAAAAATATATGACACTTCAGCATAGACTGCTGAATCTGCTCCGGGATTGCTATTTCGGTCATAGGCAGTCTTGGTGTTGACTTTTTGGTATTGGATAAATCCCATAACTGCAGCAACTGCTAGAAAAATAAAAGTAATTACCAGTAGGGCGATGGTACCCTGGTTACGTCTTTCCTTGAGCATAGCTCAACTTCCAAAATATAGTACAAAAAAATAATTTGATTAGCAAACTATCTTTTTTGTATAGTATAGCATAAATGCTTGACAAATGGCAAGAATGTGTTATAATGTGAATGAATATACAGATTGATTCATTCATAAAAGAGGCATGGAAATGGATAAAAAAAATGAGCTCTTGGCTGCGGCTAGAGAAGTATTTGCAGAAAAAGGCTATAAGGCAGCTGGAATTTCTGATATTGCTAAGAGAAGCCGTATGGCTGTCGGATCCTTTTACAAGTATTATGAGTCCAAGGAAGCTATCTTCTTGGAGGTTTATGTAGCTGAAAATAGCCGTATACGTGAGGGAATCATGCAACGCGTAGACTGGCGGGGCGAGCCCGAGACAATCGTTGAACAGCTTTTTGCAGTCACTTTTGAATTGATTTCACCCAATAAAATTCTGGCTGAGTGGAACAAGCCAGGCATTTCCCAGATTCTGCACGATTACTATAATCAGGATTCCGGACGAGCATCCAATGCCTTTCATCAGTTTCTGATTCAGACCTTCAGCCAGCGCTTGCAGGAAGAGGGCTTTTCGCAGGAGAAAATAGCTGAGATCATGAAGGTTTATGACTTGATTTTTTACATAGACATGCATGTCACAGAGCAGGAGTTTTCAGGCTACTTCGATAGTCTTGAGACTTTAGTGAAATATTTTGTTAAGGGAATTTTTTCCAAATAGAGGAAATTCCTTTTCTTGGAAGTAGACGTGAATGAATTCATATAACCATTCATTCACGAACAAAGGAGGTGATGGCTTATGTAGTCCGAATAGGAATGGGAAGAAATGTGATTGCATAAGTATAAAGTGAATTATTTTTTAAAAAGCTTTGAATGAATATTTGGAAGCGTTTATTCAAAAATAGAAAGTGAGGAAAAGAATGAATAAGCAAGGAGGATTTGCTATGAGTGGAATGGCTATTTTGGGTATCTGTCTGGTCGCAATTGGTCTTTTGACCATTGGCTACGGCGGTGCGACAGTTGGTTTTAGTTTAAGTGTGGATTTTCAGTCATTTTTAGTCGGAGGTCTCATCATTGTCCTAATCGGAGCTGCTTTGATTCCGGGCTTGCCGGCAGTTGCTAAGCTGATAGCACTGGCTTTGACAACTTTGTCATTGCTGATGTACATTCACATGATGCCAGATTTAGAGTTCATGCTTATGCTCATCTCAGATGTCGTGGTTTTAGGCTTTGCGGCTTGGTTTGCTATCCTTTTTTTAAGAAAGTAGGTGATGAAGATGATTGTAGTTTATGATTCAAATACTTGTATTGGTAAACGATTTGCAGAATCACTGGGCTATCCGACCCAGACTATCAAGGAGAAACTGGAAGAGCCCTGTATTCTCATTACTCGAAATGCTGGTGCTGGGAAAATTCCCTGGTCTACCAAACGCTTTATCAAGAAACATCCTGGGCTGATTAAAGGTTTTGTTAATAATGGTGACTCTGTTAAACACGGCCGGACCTTCTGCGGGGCGACTGCCTTGATTATCGAAAAATATGGGCTCCAGCATATCTGCGATATTGACCGAGGCGGTAGTCCAGAAGATGTCGAGACTGTGCAGGAATTTGGCGGAGTGCTAGTCTCATCAAGTTTCGTAAAATGGAGGACTCGTATGTCTAGATTCAAGAAAATTGGGAGCTTGTTTCTGGCTCTGATTTCTGTCTTTATCCTAACGGCCTGCGGGCATGTACAGAAAGAGCCCGACACTTTAGATAAGACGGAAAGAAATTCTTCTAAACAAGAAGAAGCAGATCAGAATCAGGTAGACGCAACTTCCAGTGCGTCACAGAAAGATTGACTTTTTTGTCAAAATAGAAGAGCTTAATTTGTTCAATGATTTTTAGGTCATCTGTTGACCTGTTTTGCGTATCAATAGAGGATGGAACAAAAGTCCTAGCCTCTCAATTGTCTTTGGATTGTCGAGCAAGACGCAGTGGTTGAGTGGGCTCTACTACGCTGATTTCATCAGCTTTTACAGCCCTACTCAACTGTGCGGAGGTGGGACGACGAAATCGAATTCTAACGAATTACCGATTTCTGTCCCACTCTCTTTTTGTGTTCTTATCGTTCTTTTAACATCTTAGTCGCAAGGTCTAGCATTTCCACTGCCTTTTGGTAGTGCTCGTCCAACAAATCGTAGACGGCATCTTCCGACAGGACACCACAGTAGACCTCTTCAGGAAAGTCTGGCTGATTGGACAGTTCGACATCCTCCATATAGACCTGGCTGGTGTAGTAATCGCGAAGGGCAATATAGCGAGACTGGCCAGCTTCCACTCGTTGCAAACATGCTTCAAGCTCTTCAATTAAACCTTTGTACGCGTTGAGATGGCCTTCCATCTCTTGGATTCGTTCGATAGGGGTCATGATTGTTCCTTTCTATCTGCTAGAGAAACGACTTGCAATTGCTCTCCTCCTAGTAGGATCAAATACGATTCGATGCAGTCTACACTATAGGAGCGACGGAGGGCTTCTGCGTAGAGTTCCAGTTGAGCTTGGTAGCGATCTAGCATGTCCTGAGGGTTGCGGTAACGGTCTGTCTTGTAGTCAAAGAGAAGGATCCGATCTTCCAAAAGGAGGTAACCGTCTAAGATCCCCCGGACCACAAAATCCTGACCACTAGTTGGATCCGTCTTAAGCATGGCAAATGGGGCTTCACGATGGACCTTGTCTGCCTCCTTGAGCAAGAGTTGGCCCAAGTCAGTCTGGAAGAAGGCCAAGACCTTCTTGAGGTCGATTCGCTCCTTGACAGTCGGGCTGGCATTGACCTCTTTGAGAACCATTGCTAGGCTCTCCATCGTAGGCATCATCGTCAATGGAATCCGTTGCATCAGTTCGTGTAGAGCACTACCGACTGCTGCCCCTGTTACAGCTTCTTCCTTGCTGAAGTTTGGAAACTCAAAGCTTGGTAATGGGACGTCCGCTTTTTCCATGAGGTCCACTCCTTCCATATCTTGGATGGGTTCATAGAATTTTTTAATTTGACTCGGTGTCCGCACACTAGGGAGTTGGATAGCAGCTTGGTACTGGGTGTTGAGCCGGTCCACAGATTCTAAGACATCCAGGGCACGGCTAATCTCTTCTGATTGGCGGTTGTCCTTGAGGTCATCGACTGGGAGAGATGTCTTCAACTCCAAGTGACCGATTTGCTCCGGCGTCAAGTCTTGGTCGGTCACAAAGCGGGTCTGATAGGCCAAGTGTTGCTGGGCAAAAACTGCCTGAATAGCGTAGAGCCAGTCTTGGAAACAATTGATCTCCTTGCGAAGAGCTGGGCTCAAGCGTCCATTGACACTGGCTCCCCATTTTTTCTCTTCCAACTTATCCTGCCGCCCCTTACCGACCAAGTAGAGCTTGCGCTCTGCCCGGGTCATAGCGACATAGAGGAGGCGCATCTGCTCCGACAAGGCTGCCAGACGAATTTCCTCAACATTTCGCTGGTAAGGCAGAGTCTCAATGACCAAGCGTACCGACTCAGGGAGACCTGCTTGAGCAGACTCGGTGGGGAGATTCGCAACATACTTGATGCCCACCCCATTTTTCCGACTGATAACGGCATTGGTGGACAGTTCCTTGCCGACAAACTTTTTATCGGTGTTGAGGATAAAGACATAGGGGAACTCAAGTCCTTTGCTCTTATGGATGGTCATAAGCTGGACAGCATCCTTAGGAACTGCCTGGGCAACATTGGCCAAGTCGTGCTGGTTTTCCAAAATCTTATCAATCATGGAAATAAAGCGAGGCAACCCCTTGAAGCTAGAGCTTTCGAAATCATTTGCACGAAGGGTCAAGGCATAGAGATTGGCCTGCCGTTGGGCTCCATTTGGCAGGGCACCTACATAATCATAATAGTGGCGATCCTGGTAAATCTTCCAAAGCAGATCGTAAAGGGAGTGCGTCTGGGCATAGTCACGCCAGGCATCCAGTGTCTCCATAAAGCGAGTAAGTTTCTCTCTTAAGCTCGCATCGATCAACTGAGGAGCACTTCCAGTCTGGTCTAAGGCATGTTGCAGTTTCTCATAGAGATTTTCTGCTTTTTTGCCTTCACCTCTCTGTAAGGCTAAACGGGCCAACTGGTCCTCGTCAAATTCAAACATGGCTGATTTCATGAGGGCCACCAAAGGATAGTCCTGTAAGGGATTGTTAATGGTGCGGAGGGTATCCAAGAGGACCATAACCTCAACCGACTGGAGGTAGTTTTCCTCTCCCCCGTCCGCAACGATAGGAATCTGATAGGCTTCAAAGGCTGAAAGAACCTTGTCGTTCCGGGTCCGAGAAGCCGTTAAAAGCGTCATATCCTTGAAAGGTACCCCCTCTTCATTGTGGAGGCGGATGATCTCCTTGATGACCAAAAGGACTTCACCTGAGGATAGACTATCCTCTTCTTGCTCCTCGTCTTCACCTGTTTCATCCACTTCCTGACTGCCATCATAGAGCAGGAACTCTGTCTCATAGGCCGGTGTCGGCTCTTTCTTATCCGGATTTCCTGCAATCAAGCGATGGCTCTGGTCATAGAGAATTTCTCCAACTTCCTCATCCATGAGGCGTTCAAAGACATGGTTGGTCGCTTCTAAAACCTCTACATGGCTACGGAAATTCTCCTTGAGCAGGATCAACTTGCCATCTGCCCCTTCTTCTTGGTAGGCCTTAAACTTGTCATTAAAAATCTGTGGGTCTGCCTGACGGAAGCGGTAGATAGACTGCTTGATATCTCCCACCATGAAGCGATTGTGGCCATTGGACAAGAGTTCCAACATCCGCTCTTGGGTGTGGTTGGTATCCTGGTACTCATCGACCATGACCTCGTGGTAGCGCTCCTGATAGAGCTTGCGGATATGAGGAAATTCTTCTAGAATCTGGATGGCAAAATGGCTGATGTCACCAAATTCAAAGGCATTTCCTGCTTCTTGCGCTCTAAATAAGCGGTTGAAAAGGCTTGGACAAAGTCCCTAAGCAAGACCAGCAAAGGCAAGGGTTCATCCTTGAAGCGAATCTGATAGGTTAGCTGGTAGTGCTGGGAAGCTGCTGCCCGCAAAGCTTCGATGCGTTCTTTGCGTTCATCATTGAAGGCGGTAGCTAGCTCTTTCAGGTCTTCTTTTCGTGTCGTGATGGTCAGGCTTCGTCCTCCGCTGGCACGGGAGATCAAGACCACCCGCTCCAAGACCTCAAAAATCGCTTCCTGGCTGGGTTTCTCATTGAGACTAGCAATCAAGTCTTGAATAGCGGTGACATTTTCTTGGTACTTGGCTCCTGAAAATGCTTGTCCTTCATTTGCCAGATGGAAAGTAAAGAAAGATTCCAGTTCAAAGAGTTGCTCTTTTACCACTTGGGCTAACTGGTCCAAGGCTTCATCATAGTCCAGATCCTGATAGCCTTTGAGGAAGGACTCCTTCAACCAGATGAGAGGATCCGCAGTCGATTGCAGGAAGTCTACTAGGGCGTAAACTTGGTCCTTAAAGCCTGTTAGCGACTTGCCCTTTCCTGTAAAGTTCTTAACTAGACGACTAAAGAGGCGGTCAGACCCTTGCTCCTCATAAAAGCGTTCAAAGACTTGTTCAAAACAGTCATTCTTAATCAGGTACTGCTCGCTCGCGTTTTGAAGAATGCGGAAGGTCGGCGAGAGGCCTACTAAATAACCATATTTGGAGACCAGTCGCTGCGTGAAGGCATCCATGGTTCCGATATCACTAGTTGGTAATTCTGCAATTTGTTGAGCCAAGTGGTGCTTGAGCTCCTCATCATGGCTAGCCTTAAGACTTTTCTCTAACTCTTTTTCTAAGCGTTCCTTGAGCTCAGTCGCTGCCTTGACGGTAAAGGTCGAGATGAACAATTGCTGGATAGAAATCCCCCCGATGCAACTGATCCAGGATCCGTTGAACCATGACAAAGGTCTTTCCAGATCCAGCCGAAGCTGATACTAGGATATTGGTCCCTGACGAATAGATGGCTTCTATCTGCTCAGGGGTCCGTTTTTGTTCCTTGTCAGACTGGGCCTCCTGGATTTGGAGGTCTTGAATCTGACCTGGACTTAAAAATTCAATTGGTTTCATCGACTCAATTCCTCCTTCATTTTTTCTATCCAGGCCTGACGAAGCTTGTCACCGACTGGGCGTTTGTCATACTGACTTAGGTCCAGTTTCTCCAAGAAACGGGCTTGTCCTAAGTGGCGATTGGCTTCAAATCCCGTAATCGATTTGTATTGTTCTACATATGGAGCAATGCTTCGACCATTTTCAGTATAAGGGTTGATAGCAAAGTCACCCGACAAGATACCCTCCGCTGCTTGTTGATAGAGATGGGCATTGTAGAGTAAGAGCAGATTTAGCTCCTCTTGACTCAGCAACATGGCCTTGTTTTTCTCATAGCTCTCCCCTAATTGACTGGCTTGGTCTGCTAAGAAGAGCCCTTTGTACTGCTGGGATTTAAGAACGGCTTGAACGGCATCATCGACCGCCTTGGTATCCTTGAGAGGCACCAAAGGATCCACCATCTGCAAGTACATGGCTCCGAAAATCCCCTTGTCAGGATCAAAAGCCTGAAAGTCTTTGATAGCAGACAGATAGGTTGGCAACTGAGAGTTGAGTCCATTAAAGAACTTCTCAAAGTTAAACTTGATCTCACTGGACTTGTAGTCCACCACTCCAAGGCCCCTGTGTCAGACAGCCGATCTATCCGATCGACCTTGCCCTTGACCAAGAGCGGACGACCATCTTCTAAGGTTAAGAAGGGACGATCTTCTCGGCCGAAGAGAGCTTCTTCTCCAATGGTTTCAATACTGTCATTGTGAGCAAGGACACGACCAGTCGCCCGGGCCGTATCCAGTAGCAATTCTTTTGAAAAAGCGGCCATAGCATTCTCCTGATAAAGGAGGGCAAACTCTGTCTCCTGGCTGGTTTCGCGAATGGCCTTGGTCAAACGCTCATCAAAATCCCCTTCTGAAGGATCTTTCAGCACCCGTTCAAAAATACGGTGCAAGAAATTCCCATGGCTTCTCGCGTCTGGGCGCAAGTGCCACTCCTCCTGCAAACCTAGGACATAGTGGAGATAATAGCTGTATTGGTTTTGGTAATAGGTGTTGAGAGCTGAGGCAGATAAAGACAGAGCCTGCCCTTTTGGATAAAGGACTTCCAACGTCTCATCCTCTAAGACCTTGGTCGTCAAGCTGTGGCTGATTTGCGGGATATGCAAGCCTTCTGAAGCTAATTTCTTGCGAAGGACGCGAATGGCAACTGCCCAGAAAGTCGCCTCTTCCTTGCTCAACTCCTGGTCAATTTCTCCCTGGTGCAATTCAATCAGTCGAGCTAAGAGGGCCTGGTAAGACCCCATATCTTCACTAGAGGCCCTTGCCTTCTTCTCAATGACGGGTAGAACCAGCGGTGCCTTGGTCAGCTCGAGCAAGTAAGGGGACATCTTATCGTCCACCTCATTGACAAGAATAGGGCTAGACAAGACCAGCTGTTTGGTGGCTGCATTGAAGAGGGACAGAGCGACAAAGCGATTCTTCCGTAAGTTGTCCTGACTGGCAATTTGGAGATTAGCCTGTTGGTCTGAAGCTTGGTTCAAGACCTGACGCTCCTCATCCGTCAGCAAGGATTGGTCCTTGGCAATCTTAGGGAAACGCTCCTGGGTCAAGCCAATGGCATAGACATAAGGAGCTGATAAGGGCTCAATCAAATCATAGGACTGGACTGTCACTACATCCACAGTCGCTGGGACCGTTCGATAACTTGCCAACAAGATCCCTGACAAGAGAAGGTTAAGAAATCATCTAAGGTCACCTTGATTTGATCAAAGACCTGGGCAAATTGTTCTAGCACATGGCTAAAGGACTTCCACACCTGGTCATAGCGTTCCATTTCCTGTTCAGAGCCACGACTGGCTAACTGATGCATGTTTTGCACCAACTGGGCATCTTGACAAAACTGGGCAAACTTTTTCAATAGCCCCTGGCTGGTCTGGCTCTTGGTCTTGTAAAAATCCTGAAGGGGACCGATGACCTGCTGGCGAATCTGGTTGAGACGCTCTAGGTCAAATTTGTCCTGGTGATTGGCTGTAAAGTCACGAGAAAAGGCAGCTAAACCCTTGATTTCTGCAAAGCGAACATATTGTTCAAAATGGTCGATGTCCTCTCGCGTTAGCGTCCCATAGAGCCCTGTCTTCAAGAGATTGACCACATCTTCAGTCAAAAAACGGTAGCGACGGAGACGGTCCAAGGATTCCACCCATTGGACCAGGGGATGCTGGGACATGGATTCGCTCTTCCCGAGATAGAAAGGAATCTGGTACTGGTCAAAGATGGTTTTGAGCTGCAACTGATAAGCATCCACATCCCCCAAGAGGACTCGAATATCTTTGTAACGAGCTCCCTCATACAGACGCTGGCGAATGGAGCGGGCTACAGCCTCTAGTTCTTCCTTTTGATGGTTGCAAGTCCAAATCTCTACTGCTTCTCGATCTTGATCAGACAGCTCTTCCTCTACTTCTGTAAAGTCATAACGAGCTTCCAAGATCCGCGTCATGCGACTAAAGGCATCCTCTTTTCCTTGACCGACATACCTTGGCGTGACCTGATAGGTCCTAGCCAAGTCTAGCAGGAAGTCCACACTGGCCTGGTAGAGGTTTCCTTCACGAAAGGTCGAGCGATAGGCTTTCTCACTGGCGTATGCCCCAATAATAATCTCGACGCCCTTGTCGTGCAGTAAATGAACCAGGTAGTCCTCCTCGGCTGAGAAACGGGTAAAGCCATCAATCACTAAGGCCAAATCCTTTAACTCCTCATCCAAATCTCCCTTGATAAGATGAGAGGCAAAACTAGCCAACTTAGACTCGGACTCAAAGGCGCCTGCGACTAACTGGTCTTGAACGGCTTTCAAGATATGGACCAAGTCTTCTCTCTTTACCTGATCTGGCAAGGCATCCAAGTCGGATGCTGTCATCTGGGCCGTCTGCAACTCATGAAAGAGCTGGATCAATTGTTGGATAAACTGGGGATCCTTCTTAAGACGGGCATAAACCTTGAGCTCTTCATCCGGCATCTGAGAAAGCACCTTAAAAAAGAGCATCCCGAGACCGATATCATCGAGCGACTGCTGTTGGTGGCTTTCATTGAGGGTAAAATAGCGAGCCATCTGGGCAAAGCGAGTAATGGTGATGGCAAAAGAAGCCTCCTGGTCTATGAGTTGCAAGACTTTGCGCTCCTTCTCAAAAGATAGAGAGTTGGGCGCGATATAAAAGACCCGCTTCCCTTCTTCAACCAAGCGATTGGCCTCATCCACCAAGACCTGGGTTAAAGGGGTTCGAATATCTGTATAGACTAATTTCATAATGTTTTGATTCCTGTAAAATGATAATTCTATTATACCATCTTTGCGCCTTTTCTACAGGGATTTTCCCATCATTCAAGAGATTCAAAGCAGATAAAAAAACTGGACAAAACGTCCAGTTTTTCAAGCATTTTATTAACTTCCCCAGTTGATTAAAAGATAGAGTATGCTAGAGCCAAACATATCGGCCAAAGCATGCATGAGGAAGAATGGCAAAAGGTTTTTGATCACCTTCTTGTAGAGGAAATAGTAGAAGAGTCCATAGATAACTCCGATGACCACTGCCCAAAGCAAGCCCTGGTAGGTATGGAAGGAAACCCGTATCAAAGTCGAATAAGCCAGTGCCCACCACTTGTACTTGTCATTAACAGATGTCATGACTCCTAAGAAGAAGAACTCTTCGTAGAAACCATTCAGCAAGGCATAAGCAATCGCCATGGGACTAAGCGCTAAGAACTTGTGAATAATCTGCATGGGATCGATAAATGGGAGGAGATTGATATTGAAGTAATCATACTCTCCACTCACCGTTGTCACGATATCCCCAAACAGACCGACGATGGCAAAGATCAAGGGTACCCAAAAGAGGACGGACCATTTAAAGCGAATCGGAAGCTGTTTAAAATCGAAATTCCGTAGAAGCAAGTAGGCCAAGGCGAGAGTTAATAAGATGATCTGCAGGGTAAAGTTGCTCGAGTATGCTACCCCATCCGTTGCTGTATTGGTGGCCGTTTCAGTAGCTGTGGTGACGGTTTGCGCAACTGGTTGAAGACTGGCAAGGAAGAGTTCTGTAGACCAGACAATAAACTGCCCAAACATGATCGCAGTCACAATAGCGATATCATACCATTTGAGCTCTTTTAATGGCTTTCAGGTCGTATAAATTTAAGAATGTTCATCATTCATCCTTCTATTCCCATAATGGAAGTATTTTTGATAGTTCTACTATAGTAGGATATGCTTAAAGAAACTTTAATTCTTAGTTAGTAATAAAATGGTATCAGTAAAGAGGCTGAGACAAAAGTCCTAGCCTCTCAATTGTCTTTGGATTGTCGAGCAAGACGCAGTGGTTGAGTGGGCTCTACTACGCTGATTTCATCAGCTTTTATAGCCCTACTCAACTGTGCGGAGGTGGGACGACGAAATCGAATTCTAACGAATGACCGATTTCTGTCCCACTCTCTCTCTCAGTTTGTTTCCTCTAAGAGGTCTTGGATTCTATCCAGATACTGGTTGTCTGTCACCGCCATCACGCGCACCCCTTCTGGCCAGATAAAGTCGGGACCAATCTGACTTCGCAAAGGCTGGTCTTCCGCATCTCGATAGCCAATAATATTTAGTTGATATTGGTCTCTGATTTCCAAGTCTCGGATGCTTTTTCCTACCCAGCTAGCTGGAACCGTAAACTCGACCACCACCACTGCTTCATCCAACTGGAAAACTTCAATCCCATGTTGGAAGAGGATCATCTTAGCTAGAGACATCCCCGCTTCTACCTCTGGTAGGATGACCAAATCAGCCCCAATCTTCTCAAGGACTTCCTTGGTCACTTCATTCTTGACCTTGGCAATGACTCGCTCAACACCAAGGGCCTTACAGTGCATGACCGCCAGCACACTGGACTCCAAGTTTTCTCCCGTCGCGATCACGACTGTGTCACAGGTACCGATATCAGCCGCATCCAAGAGGTCCATTTCTGTAATGTCTCCAACAATTCCAGTCGTAATCATGGATTCATATTGGTTGATCACATCTGCGTGATCGTCAATTGCAATAATATCCACATCCTGATCCTGCAAGGTTTTCAGGACACTCTGTCCAAAAATCCCTAATCCTAAAATTCCAATGGTTCGATTCGCCATAAGTTTCTCCTATCCAATAATGATGTCTGCCTTGGCATACTGCAAGGTATCTGCTTTCTTGGCTTGATAATTGTTCAAGCTAACCATGAGGGTCAAAGGACCAATCCGTCCGATAAACATGAGGACCATGATAATGCCTAATCCCGCTCCATTTAAGGTCGAGGTCACATTGGCGGTCACTCCCACTGTCGCTAGAGCGGATACCACCTCAAAGACCAAATAAATAAAACGTTGGCCATCCGGTGTCACCAAACAGATTCTAATAGCCCCACTAAGAAGGTCAACTGGAAAATCACCGCCGTCCCAAAGGAACGTTGAACAATGTCTGGTGAAATCGTACGTTTTCCTAAATTGGTATGTGGTAGCCCCAATAGTTCCTTCCGAGCCAGCAGCAAGAGGACCAGGAAGGTTGTGATCTTCATGCCCCCTGCTGTCCCGCCTGGTGCTCCACCTAAAAACATCTGCAAGAGATAGACGAAGAGCGTCACTGGTCGGACTGCTGTATAATCTAAGGAAGCAAAACCAGCTGTCCGCATGCTGACGGTTTGGAAAAAGCTGACTAAAATTTTCTCTCCCAAGGGGAGGGCCCCAATGGTTGCCGGATTATCAAACTCGGTCAAGAGACTGGTTACTGTCCCAAAGAGAAGGATCGCAACTGTTAACCAGAGAACCACCTTAGTATGGAAGCGAAGAGTCCGCCGTCCTGATTGATTGCGGGCCTTGGTAGCCAGGTCAAACCAAACCATAAAGCCCAAGCCCCCAGTAATAATAAGGGCAGACAAGGTCAGGTTCACCAGCCAATCGGTCTGGAAACTCATCATACTATCGCCCCCAAAATTATCAAAGCCTGCATTACAAAAAGCTGAAACTGCGACAAAGATGGAGTTAAAGATTCCATGCCCCCAGCCAAACCGAGGAATGAAGCGAATCATGAGGAGCAAGGCCCCCAGTCCTTCGATGGTAAAGGTGGTAATGAAATAGAACGGACAAAACGGGCCAAGCTCTGGTTATTGCTAAAGCTAAAGCTGTCCCGAATGGTCTGTCGGTCCTTGTAGCTGAGCTTTTGACGACTTTCCATAAAGAAGAGACCGATAAAGGTCAAGATCCCCAGGCCACCGATCTGAATCAAGAGCATACAGATCAACTGCCCCCAGGCATTGTAGGTCGAGGCTACTGACTGGGTAAAGAGGCCCGTCACACAGACCATAGAGACTGCTGTAAAAAGGTGGTCGACATAACCTGCTTTTGAGCTTGCTTGCTGGACAAAAGGCAGACTCAATAAGAGGGAGCCAATTAAGATAACCAAGAAAAAGCTGAGAAAGAGCCTCCTTGCTGGAGATAGACTTTTCATCTTGGACTTCCATTGTTTAAAAAATAATTTGACTAACATAGCTTCATTGTACCATAAAAAGAGAATAGACTTACAAGTGAAGAACCATTTCTAGGCACAATTCTAAGGCTTTATCGAATGCTTCAGATCCCCAGTCACGCTGGTCATAATTTTCCAGATCTGCAAGAGAATCTGCGGTAAATAGGAGCAAGCCCCAAACCGCATCACGAAGCTGGGCTACTGCTGCAAGTGAGGCACACTCCATCTCCACAACACTACAGCCTTCTTGAATGCGATAGGCCACCTTGTCAGGCGTTTCTCGATAAAAGCCGTCTGTCGACCAGGTCATCACTTCTTGATAGGGAATGGACTCTTGTTTTAGGACCCTTTCAATGGCAGTCAGTGCTCGACGATCCACTTCTATATAACGAGAAGGTGCTACATAATGGTAACTGGCTCCCTCATCTCGCAAAGCCTTGGTCGGGATTAAAAAGGCATTTTCTTCCATGTCCACCAAGACGCCACAGCTACCTGCCGAAATGATTTTCTTCACCCCATATCCAATCAACCAATCCATGAATTGAGCTTCTGCTGCAGATCCAACTGGCGCTTGAGCCAAGCAGATTTCCTCTCCTTGGTACTCCATGACATAAACCGGATAGGTCTTGGTAGCTGAGACAAAGCTAGCCACTTGCTCAGCTCCAGCAGCTTTGGCAAAGCGGTCAATCTCATCCTCTAAGAAAGCATAAACGCATTTATCAGGTAAGTGCAGGTCTAACCCCTCATGAGTCGGCATAATGACTGCCTGTGGGTTGTCATCAAACTCTAAAATAGGAATTTCATGTTTATGAATCATCTTTTGCCTCCAAACTCGTTTGTAACATTATATAAGCCCATCTAGCCTGTGTCAAGGAGAGATAGCGAAAAGGACTATTTCGCTCATTCAACCGTTCCAAATGAAAAAGATGAGGAGCGCATCAAGGCCCTGGCTAACAAACAAGAGCGTACCTTCACCAAGAAACAAGTCATGTCGGATTTGAAATAAGAATTTATTTCACAATAAAAGAAAAGTCTAGTAGATTCATTTCTACTAGACTTTTTCATTACTCAATCACAATCATAGCTTTAATAGTCTTGCGTTCATCCATATCTTTGTATGCCTGATCAATCTCGTCCAAGCTATAACTATGGGTGAAGACGCGACCTGGATTGATATCGCCATCAAGGACAGCCTTAAGCAAGAACTGTTTGTCGTAGGTAGTGACCGAGGCTGCTCCACCTGCCACCGAGATGTTTTGAGCAAAGGTCGAACCAAGGGCACGATTATTGTAATGAGGCACGCCGACAAAACCTAAACGTCCTCCATTGTGAAGAACCCCAAGGGCTTGATCGACAGCTGCTGCGGTACCGACACATTCAAGGGCCGCATCTGCTCCACCTCCGAGAATTTCTCGCACCTTGGCAATTCCTTCTTCACCACGCTCAGCCACAACAGCTGTCGCACCTGACTCCAAGGCCATTTGTTGACGGTCATCGTGGCGACTCATAAGGACAATTTGCGATGCTCCCCGCATTTTGGCTGCGATCACTGCACATTGACCAACGGCACCGTCCCCGATGACCACTACTTTGTCACCAGGCTTCACGTCTGCTACACGCGCCGCATGGTAGCCCGTCGGCATAACATCTGCTAACGTCAAGAGGGATTTAAACATGGCTTCTGTATAATCTGATGGTTGCCCTGGAATTTGACAAGGGCCCAGTTGGCGTATTCGAAGCGCATGTACTCCGCTTGCACCCCATCAGACCAGTTGGTGCCGATATGACGGTCACAAGTCCCATCGTAGCCAGCACGACAGGCATCACACTCCCCACAACCATGGGTGAAAGGTGCGATGACAAAGTCTCCTGGTTTGACCGTGGTAATGGCCTCACCGATTTCTTCGACAACCCCAATAGCCTCGTGACCACTATTTTGATGGCCCGCTTCAATATCTGGATTTCGGTAGCTCCAGAGATCGGATCCACAGACACAGGTACGGACGATGCGGAGAATGACATCATCTGGTGTCTCGATGTGCGGACGTTCTACTTCTACTAGACCCACTTGCCCAGCTTTTGTATAGACTGTTTTCTTCATAGGAACAACCTACTTTCTATTGCTTACTTACCTATAGTATACTCTTTTTATCTAGCTCTAGCCCACTTCCTGATTTAAAACTCCATCTTTTAATCATATTTTTTCCCATACTTCTTTTCTAGCATTTTCTTAATCAGATAAGGCATTTTGACATTTTCTCGCCCTTTCTTGGCAATCAACTTCTTCACAAAATCTGGCATTTGGATATCATTCTCTTCTTCCAAAATCTGACTCGTACTTGATGGAGCTTCCAACTCATCAAAGGTCTCTAGCTGAGGTTGATAGTCGCTATAGGCACCATCTATATGAGACTGAATGGTTGACAGAAGGGCTTTAATCAGTCGTGAATCGCTATTTGGCATAGGAGGTCGGTGATAAGCCACACCAAGCTTCTGACATAGCTCTTTACACTCCACATCATTATCAAAAAGAACCTCAATATGCTCACTAATAAAAGCAATCGGAACAAAAATATAGTGTTCAGGATGCTCCCTCTCATCTCGCAGGTATTCTAAAACATCAGGCTTAATCCAAGGAATACCTATATCACTCTCACTCTGCCAAGTATTGGTGTACTGCTCCTCTTCAAGCCCTAAAATCTCTGCAATCATGCGACTATTGTCATAAATCTGGTCGATATAAGGGTCACCAAAATCTAGTGCCAAAACTGGAACACTGTGGGCTGAAAAAATCACCTTATAACTGTCGTCTCCAATCTGATCTAAAACCTTTTGGATTTCATCAGCCCAATAGTGGAGTAGGTCAGGTTCACGGTACCAGTCCTTGATAATTTGGAACTTTATCTGACCACTTTCTAAAAATTTTTCATAACCCATGACAGAATAGTAGGAATAATGGGGCTCTAGAATCAAACACAAACACTCTTTAATTCCATCTAACTCCATTTCTTTGATCACATCTGTGATGAAAGGGCGGGAAAATTTGTTGGCAAAGTAAACCGATGCTTGATCTCCAAGAGCAGTAGCAACCAAGTCCACTTCTTCTCTAGTTATCCTTTGGAGCGGCGTTCCACCGATTCGGACGTAATTGTCATATAAAGTCTGAATTTCATGTGGTTCAGGACGAACCCCACGGCGTATATTCGTGAAAAACTCTGCTACTCCTTCGTAGGTAATCTCTTCTGGCGACCCAAAGGTCATCATCAACACAGCTCTTTTACTCATAACTACTCCTTGTTCCATGTTTGTTCTATTTTACCATGAAAAGGCTTACTTTAGGGAACTCTTTTATAAATCATTTGGAAGAAGACACTAATTTTCTAGGTCAATACACAAGCTATTAAAAGAAATCATTCAAAGAAAGTGGAACAAATATCTTTTTATGCCCAATCCGATACTGTATTATTCTTTGAAAACAACATCTATTTGAAATTACCATCTTTCATGTAAGAAGAAATGGTTTAAATTCCTTTCTATGAATTTCTACACAATAGAAAAAGTGGATAAAGAAACATTCTTCTATCCACTTTATTGTTTACAGCTTTTATTCGCTACGTAAAGATTCCACTGGGTCTTTCTTTGCGGCGATGCGTGAAGGGATGAGACCAGCTAACATGGTAAGGACAATGGAGATACCAATTAGGATGAGCGCTGCTTCCCATGGTAACTGCGCCACGTTCTCCACGTTAGTCATTTTCGCAACGACGGCATTGATTGGAAGTGTTGCAAGAAGTGTAATTCCGATACCGAGCACCCCGGAAATAAATCCTTCGATGGCTGTTTCGGCGGTGAAGATGCGACGGATGTCTTTCTTCGAAGCCCCCATTGCACGTAGGATTCCGATTTCTTTGTACGTTCGAGAACCGAGATGTAGGTGATAATCGCAATCATAATCGCTGATACGATGAGCGAGATGGCTACGAAACCAACAAGTACGGTTGTGATTACACCCACCATTGTCGTAATGGATGGCATGATGGTTTGAATATCGTCGGAGTAGGCGAGCACTTTGTCGTCTTCGCCAGCGTCTTTTTTGGCTGTGTTATAGGCGTTGATGAAGTCCTTCAACTCTTGTTTTTGTTGGAACGAAGAGGTGTAGAACTCGATGGCAGCCGGTTTGGATTTATCGATAACCCCCAATTTCGCGAGGTTTTCCTCGTAAGTGGCAGCCGAGTTTTCGTTGTATTGTTGGATGTATTGCGCTTGTTGTTCAGGCGTCAATTTGACCAGCTGGATTTTTTCTTCTTCGGTTAAATCAGCAGAATTGAATGGTTTTGGATCTTTGGCAAATGCTTTACCAGTAAATACATTGATGGTAGGGTTGGCTTCTTACTCTTTCACGATGTCACTGTTTTGAATTTGTTCAGAAGTGTAATCGATAAGGTCGCTCGTATAAGCCACACCGCCAGAAGGAGAGTTCACACCAGAACTTGTGCCTTCTTTTTGACGAAGAACGCCGACGATTTTAAGCTCGAGGCCATTCTCGATTTGCGTCTTCATATACGCTTCGTCGTCAATTTTATTCATCCATTGGTTGTTTTCTTTTGCGAAGCGGTTCGTGTTCACAACGGCTTTGAATGTTTTCCCGATGAAATCCCTATACTGATAGGTTTGTGATTTGAGTTCGTCGAGTTTCTTTACATCGTTTAATTCGCTAGGGTCTTTGATGCGTAAGCTATAAAGGAGCAGGTCGCTGATTTGGTTATCTTCATCGACGATAAGGACGATTTCAGATTTATCCTTTGGAAGGCGACCTTCTAGCACGTCATATTGCGCTTCCAGCATGGCTTCGTCACTTGAAAGTTGGCTCCAGTAGTCAATGTTTTGCAAGTAGCCTTTCATTGTTTGGTTAGAAGTTTCGACTTCATCTGCAAGAGTGGATGGAAGGATACTTTTTGGACCATTGGAAGTATCGCTTTCATAAATGTAAGGTTGTAAATTGTATTGGTAACGAACATCTTTTGTAAGAGCTTCGACTTGAGAAGCATTCTCTTCCAAATATTTTTTAAAAGAAGCTAAATCATTTTTACCAATTTGTTTTTTTAATAATTTTGTAAGGACAGTATTAACGCCAAGCTCATTATTGTCTTTATAAGGCTTTTCGCTTAAGTCCGGAGAGGTCGCTAGCAGATTACTTTGGTTCTGCTCGCTAATCGTCAGCGGAAGAGAGACAAGGGTATCTTCTTGCACCTTTTTCACGTAGTCGCTCACACCATTCGAGAGCGCTAGGATAAGGGCAATCCCGATAATCCCGATGGAACCAGCAAAGGCAGTCAGGAAGGTACGGCCTTTCTTCGTCAATAAGTTATTAAACGAGAGGGCAAGTGCCGTCATAAAGCTCATCTTCGTCTTCGTGAACTGAATGTCGCCTTGTGTTTTCTCTTCTGTTGGTTCGTATGGGTTCGAGTCGCTCAAGATGTTTCCATCTAATACTTGTACGATACGTGTGGAGTACGTCTTTGCAAGTTCTGGGTTATGCGTCACCATGATAACCAGCCGTTCCTTGGCGATGTCTTTTAATAACTCCATGATTTGAACTGAGGTCTCGGAATCGAGCGCTCCTGTAGGTTCGTCGGCTAAAACGACTTTTGGATTATTCACAAGGGCACGCGCAATCGCGATTCGTTGCATTTGTCCCCCAGACATCTGACTTGGTTTCTTATATAAATGGTCTTTTAGGCCAACTCGTTCGAGCGCTTCGATGGCACGTTTTTTGCGTTCAGCTTTTAAAACACCAGAGAGCGTCATCGCAATCTCGACGTTAGAGAGTGCCGTTTGGTGACCAATCAGATTATAGGATTGGAAAACAAATCCGATCGTGTGGTTTCTGTAACTATCCCAATCGCGGTCTTTAAATTGCTTGGTTGATTTTCCTTGGATGAGTAAATCACCCGATGTGTATTGGTCGAGTCCACCGATGATATTTAAGAGGGTGGTTTTCCCTGAACCCGATTGTCCGAGAATCGAGACGAACTCATTTTCACGGAAACGAATCGAGATATCCTTCAACGCATGAAACTCTTGATTCTCCGTATAATACACTTTTGAAATATGTTGTAGTTGTAACATATACTCGATCCTTTCATAAATATGAGTAGTCTATCACAATTTGAATTGAGAGTCAATATATTAAATCGATGATTTCTAAAATATCCTCAACAAAGAAATGATCGATTTCCATTAATGATAGTGATGGTGGTGGTGATCATGTCCCATGACTTTGACTGGCTTCCAGCTCTTCGATATTTCGCTTGTGAGCGCGGTGAGTTGCTAGGTCTTCATCCACTTCGATGGTGACATTTTGAAACCCCCTCTCTTTGAGCAAGGCACGGATCGCTTCTTTGCAGACCTCCATCTGCTCCATCCGTTTGAGACAAACATGAACAATAGCATTTTTCTCTAGTCCATCCATGGTCCAGAGGTTGAGCTGATTGATACTAGCCACATGCTCCAACTGCTCCAAATCACTCTTGACTTGCTGGATATCCACTCCTTCTGGCACAGCATCGAGGAAAATCTTGAGCGTGCTCCAAAAACGTGGAAGAGCTTTGGACAAGATGAATGCAGAAATTAGAAGAGATAAGACGGGATCAAGGAAGTACCAATCAGTGTAGCGCAAGATGATGGCGACGACAATCACTGCCAACCAACCTAGTGTATCCTCAAGGAAATGGAGACTCAGGATGGATTCACTCTTAGTCTGCCCCTTACGGACGATGAGGCTGGCTGTTAGATTAATGGCAATCGCAATGACCCCCAACCAAAGCATCCCCTCATGATCCACTGGCTGAGGCTCGATAAGCTTGCTGATATTTTCTAGAATGACTAGACTAGAGCCTGTTATGAGGATGACTGCTGTCAGGATGGCCCCCAAGAGGCTAAAGCGCTTGTAGCCCAGGGTATAGTGGCTGTCCTCCTCTCGATTGGAAATACTCTCGAGAAAAGCTGAGATACCAATAGCCAAGGAATCTCCCAAGTCATGGACAGCATCCGCTAAGATCGCACTGGAGCCAAAGAGACCGCCAAAGATAAATTCGATGATGGCAAAGCTAAAATTTAAGACAAAAGCCAGCCAAACAGCAAATTTTGAACTCATTTTTGACCTCCTTTAATATATGGTATAATGGGAGTAGATGATTCTCTCACTAGTATTATCTCCTACTCTTTTTAGAAAGGATAGAAGCAAACCGTTCTTTGTGTACGTTATTGAACAGTTTGTTTGAATTGTCTATATGAGTCAAACTGACCGGCGGATTGCTAAAACAAAAAAAGCGATCTATACAGCCTTCTTAGAACTGTTAAATAGTAAAGGTTATCAAGCGACGACTGTTCAAGATATTATTGATCGGGCAGATGTTGGGCGGTCTACCTTTTACAGTCATTATGAAAGCAAGGAACTCTTGATTGACGAACTCTGCCACTACCTCTTCCATCACTTGTTTGAGAGAGAGGCACACCTAGCTGCAGAAGACTACCTGGCTCACATCTTTCTCCATTTCCGAGAAAATCAAGACCACGTAACCAGCCTTCTTCTCTCCAAAAATGATTACTTTCTCCGTCAACTTCATAAGGAATTGGAAGGCCATGTCTTTCCTATGGTGGCAGATGATTTAAAAACAGCTCATCCTAGGATTCCAACTTCTTACCTCAAGCACTTTGTCGTTACCAACTTCATCGAAACCCTGACCTGGTGGTTGAGAAAAGGGAAAGCTTATAACGAGCAAGAAGTTGTCAGCTTTTATTTAGATGTCATGGAAATGACAGCTAAACAAGAATAAACATCATTTTTCTAGCTAGAAAGGAAATCTTATGAATCTCCTTATTCTTCTTGGTATTTTTAAAGCCTTCTTAGCCCTTGCCTTTCCCCTCCTTCATTTATTAGCCAGCCTTTCAGAATTAAGAAAGGGCAAGAATACTTTAGGAATTCGACTTCTATTCATCGGAAGTTGCCTTGCGACTGTATCTCTCATCCTCTACTTCTTTTTACCGATTGTCGCTCTAGTTCTTTGGATGATTGGCTGTGGTTTGATTTGCTACGGGGCCTATTGGAATGGCAAGCACAAAGAAAACTTCAACCCAGTTCATCATGTTATTCGAGTGGGCATCGCTCTGGTGATTACGCTTTTATTAGCTCTCATATAAGAAAAGCTCAAGTTTTCAGAATAAACTTGAGCTTTTGTAGTTTCTATTTGTTAAGCCATCAACAGCATGAGAATAGGGATCACCACCATGGTAGCAAGGGTCGTCTCTGTCACCATGACTGCTGCATAATCACTATCAGCTCCGCAGAGTCTGGCAACGACTGGCGCATTGGTCATCACAGGCATGGCAGACTGAATGATAAAGACTTGCTTCATCAAGCTTGGAAGAGGGGCCCAGTAGACGATGGTCGCCATCAAGAGAGGGGCAACCAGGAAGCGACCTAGTAGAATCAATAGATGATCTTTTCCCAGAACCAACTGCTTCACACCTACATGAGACACCGACAAACCGATGAATATCATGGATAAGGGGGTCGTTAAATTGCCCAGATACTGTAAATCACTGGCTAGAAAGGCTGGCAGCTTGATCTGCAGCATCACCATGACTAGCCCCAAGAGAAAGCCCATCAGGGGCGGAGAAAAGACTTTTTTCAGACTCGTTTTGAGATCAAACTGAGCTTCTCCCTCAGCATCCCGCTGGATGAGATAAGTTCCCAAAGTCCAGAAAAATGTCGTATTGCACATGTAATAGATCAAAACATAAGGAATGCTGGCATCTCCAAAGAGGGCTTGGTTAATGGGAAGCCCTACGAAGATGGTATTGGAGTTAAAAAACATGGAAATAAAGAGGCCACGACGGTCCTGTCTCACCGCAAAGATCCTGGCTACACCTGTCGCGATGCCAAGCAAAATAACCATAGACAGGGCAGGAAACCGCAAGCCTGGCAACATTTTAAGCAGATCTGCTGCTGTGAAGCGTTGCGTGATGGTGTAGAGCATATAGCAGGGCAAGGCAACTTGAGTAACTAGCTTTGCAATCAAGCCACGTGACTTGTCATCAAACCAACCTTTTTCACCGATGACAAAGCCCACTAAAATCATGCCCAGGATGACCAGGATGCCCGATATACTCCTTAGAAAGATGTCCATGTATTCTCCTTTTTTATATATTTGAACTAGAAAAACCCATTTTTATAAGTCTCAAAAACTACTCTAGTATATCACAAAAATAGGTTGGGCAAAATTCCCAACCTATTGCATTTTAATGATTATCACTAATACCCCTTCTTAGCAGCGTTCGTCCATTGGTACCAACCAACTAGACTGTTGATTAAGTAAATGAAGTATTTCCCTTGAATTTGAAGGCTCTCTCCCCACCAAAGGTAGATAGAGAAAACGTTGGTCGCTGCCCAGAAAATCCACTGTTCACGGTAAACAGCTGTCATCAAGGGTTGGCCAACCCCATTTGTTGCATCCGTGATGGAATCCCGATACGGACGATTGGCCCCAATTGACTGATAAATAAGCCCGAAAACTAACCACCAAAGTACGCTAATAGATAGATAGATAGATAGATAGATAGATACTTGGTCCATCGAGTTATCAGTCCTATAGAAGAAACAACATGGAATGATTATAATGTCATTATTTCTATGACCTTTACTAAGTCGATTATGCCCTATCTGATTGAGTTAAAAACTAAATTCACACAATATGCTTTATCCGACCTTGTAGACCTAAACAGCAAGTACAGCATTATTCTTTATAAATTGTTATCCATGAACTATAACCAATACGAGCATTACAGCAATAAGGGCGGGCGGAGATCTGACCAAGTGGAAGCTTACCGCAATCCGTCTATCACCGTCAAAGAGTTACAAGTAGTCACTGTTACTGAAAATGATTATGAACGGTTTCAAAGTTTAGAAACATGGATATTAAAAAAACCGTTAGAAGAAATTAACGCTCATACTTCTTTCAACGTGACTTATGAAAAAATCAAAGCAGGGCGTTCGATTGACAGCATACAGTTTCATATTGAAAAGAAACGTCGAGCAGACGATAACAGCTATAAGTTAGAAGATACCACCTATCAAGAATATAAAGCACGTAAAGCAGAAACTGAAAATAAGCTAGCTATTGAAGCAATGAAAAGCAAGTACACCACGCTATTGCTAGAAAATATGTTGCTAAGTCCGTTTGAAATGAAAGATACAAAAATCATGGCAGGATTGCAAGTCCATGTTTACCCCCTCTATGACGAACTGAAAGAATTAAGAGGGTTAAATGGTGTCAAAGACCACTTGTCTTATGTTGCCAGCAGACGTGAAGAATATTCTAAGCATAATATCGCACGCTACCTCAAAAAAGCCATTGAACAATATCTACCAACGGTTAAAAGGCATGACTTAAACCATGATTGAAGACTTAAAAACGATCAAAGAGCTGGCGGATGAGTTGACTGTTACAAAACAAAATATTCAATATCACTACCAAAGGTTACCAAAAGAATTACAGCTTAAAAGTTCCAATGGGTCTAATCTAATAAATTCTAAAGCAGAAAAAATAATTTTAGGTAAAGTAGAAAGTAATAGCAAATCAAATACAAAAGACCAACAAATAAGTAGCAAAGACCAACAAATAGAAAAACTAACTAATTTGTTAGACCAGCAACAACGATTAGCTTTGCAAGATAAAAAGTTGCTAGAAGAATACAAGGCGGAAAATGATAACTTAAAAGCCATCAAAATGCCCTCACAGGAAACAGAATTCAAACACTTAGACAATCAATACAAAGATGAAGTGAACGCTCTTAAAGAGAAGTTGGAAAATTGGCAGGAACAAATCAAAGATCAAAAAAGGATAGAAGAACAAGAAAAACCAATAAAATGGTGGGGACTATGGCGAAAATAGATGATTCAGTTAAAAAGAAAGTTCCAGAATTGCGATTTAAAGGATTCACGGATGAATGAGAACAGCGTAAGTTGGGAGACGAAGTTCGAATAGTGATGGGACAGTCTCCTAATTCAGAAAATTATACTGATGATCCTAATGGGCGCTAAAAATGCGAAGACCTATGAAGACCTATTTTGTATTAGTCAAACAAAAGATCCAAAAGAAATGGTATATGATTATGACCATGAAACAAAGTAAAATCAAACCGAGTGATCTGAGGAAGCACCCGATGATCATGAAACGTTATTAAACACAAAAGTCACCCATGTGAGTTCTTGCCAGAAGCTGAAGTTAACACTTCAACCTGGAAAACCCGCAGAGGTGACTTTTTCTATACATCTCGATTTTTCTGGTAATAATCATTAACCGATAAATATGTCTGTGAATCACCCAGCGACTCCGCTATGTCCATAATCCGCGGTGGTAGTAATCCCACTCGCTGGACAAGTTCGTGATCGCTGAACAATTCCCGTGGACTGCCGGCGAAGCCAAACTTCCCGTGTTCCATAACATACACCGACTCAAACTCGGCGGCGACCCAATCCATGTCATGGGTGATGGTCACAACTTGGTGGCCCGAATCAGCCAACTGATGGAAAATTGCGGTCAACTTGCGCCGGCTTTCCCAATCAAGCGACATCATCGGCTCATCAAATAAATAAATCGCCGGATCCACTGCCAAAACTGTGGCAACGCTCAACAGCTTGCGTTCCGACAATGACAGGTCATATGGACTTTCAGCTGTTTTATCATCCAAGCCAACTCTTTTTAGAGCCGCTAAAGCCCGCCTCGTAATCGTGTCGTGGTCATCCATGACCTGCGCGACACTCCACTCCACCTCTCGTTGAACGGTCGGGTTGAAAAGCTGATCGTCAGGATTCTGAAAAGTAATCCCAACCTTCAGTAACTTTTCGACTGGTTTAAGATCATTAAAATTTTTCTCCATCGATCTTAATCACACCGGTTTGTGGTGTCAGCAAGCCCGTCAACAATTTGAAGAGCGTTGATTTGCCGGCACCATTTTGGCCGACAATCGCCACCATCGGATCGGCGAAGTGTTTGTCTTCAACATCCAAGCTAAAGGACCGTTCCGGATAAGTGAACGTCAGGTGGTTCAGTTCAATTGTGGACATAAAAAAACCTCCTTCAGTTCAGCGTCATTCACCGGATACCGGCCATCAGCCAAGTGCCAATCCATTTTTTTGAGCAAGTTGCTTGATTGTCGGGGCTGGAATCTGCCAGTCAGCTGCCAAATGATTAAACACCTCACCCGGCCTGCCCTGGGCTACCATTTGACCCTCGTGCAGCACCCACACAACGTCGGCGACTTCGCACAAATCGTCAATTTCACTGGTGACAATGAAGACAGTCGTCTCTTTGACTTGGGCCAGCCATTGGAAAAATTGTCGGCGGCCAAGGGGATCCATCTGACTGGTCGGATCATCCATAATCAAAACAGCCGGGTTAGCCACAATCGCCGTGGCAATTGCCAACCGCTGGCTCTGACCACCGGAAAGGCTCTCGGGACGCAAATTCAGCTGTTCAATCAGCCCCATTTGCGTGGCAACTTCTTCAACCCGTTTTTGAATCAGTCCTTCAGCCATTCCCTGATTAATCAAGTCAAAGGCGATTTCATCGGCAACCGTGTCTGCCAACCCGCTTAGTTGGCCAGCTGGATTTTGCAGTACAACTCCATTCATGGCATTATAAACGGGCCAATTGTCGGACACTCGCTGGCCAAACATGTGCCAGTCGCCCTCAATCTCAGCAGACACCATTTTGGGAATGACCCCTGCCAGCACACGGCACAAAGTCGATTTGCCGGAGTGGCTATTCCCGATAATCCCAACCACCTGGCCGGTATGAACCTCCGCGTTAATCTGACGCAGTTGTGGTTGCTCAGTACCCGGATAATGGGTGGTCAAATTTTCAATTACAATCCGTTTATCTTCGTCCATATCTTCCACCCAATCAATAAAATTGCCAATCCAGTCAGACCAATGTGCAGCGTCCGCGACAGGCGATACACGCGCTGGGAGGTTCTGACAGTCCGGTTGAGATTATCAAAACCTCTCAGTTGGAGAGAAATCGACCGCGCCATCGATTGATCCAAGGTCTTAATCACCAATGGAATTAGAACCGGCAGGACTGACTTTAATTTCTGAATCAACGTTTTTTGCGGATTGGTTCCGCGAACTTTTTGTGCCTGCTGGATTTTCCGCATATTGCGCATCATTTCCGGCAAAATATAACACACCGACATCAGAACGTAGACGGTTTTATAAGACAATCCGGACAGTTCCAAATAGGCCGCGTTTTCTGAAATACTCGTGGTCACCATAAAAAAGCCACTGGTCAAAATAATCACCAATACTCGACAACCCAGAGTGGTGGCGTAAATCAGGCCTTCTTTGTAGAACGACACCCCAAGCACAGAAAACAGCACAGTTTGATTCCGACTGTAAAATAACCCTTGGATGATCAGCATGGTGCAAATCAGAAACAGGCTGAATCCCAGCGCCTTAAAGATGGTAGAACTCAATTTGGAAAATAACAATAGCAGTGTTGCGACAAGAATTAATCCGGCCTGAAGCAATAAATTCATACTGGCAAAGCTCAACAACGTCATGTCCAAGATGAACAAGAGCTTAGTAATCGGATCGATCACCTGGTACCACTTGATCTTGACCCGTGGCGCTCCAGAAATCAATGTTTGATCAGTCATCATTTATTACCGCTAAAGAAGTGCACCATCCGCTTCGGCAGCTGACGATAGATGAAGAATGCCAGGTAGGCCACGCAGACTTTATCCAAAATATCCAAGACAAACTCATCGGTAAATGAGGCCAGCCACACTGGTGCATGATTGGCGACCATTACCGCAAACAATGAGTCACCCCAAGCGATACCGGTCTGACCACCCCAAAAGATGACGTTGAGTGGCGTTGAAATGACAGCTGAAACGATAGCAATAATAATAGCAGAGACAAACACTCGTCGCGCTGACGAGAACCACCCATTGGCGTGCAAAACTCCGACAGCAATCCCAATTCCGATGCTGGTAATCGCATACACGGTTGAAATTGGCGATAAGGTCAGCCCATAGATCACGTTGTTGATGAAACCACTGATGGCACCGGCAACCGGCCCAGCCAACATGCTAGCAAGAAAGGTTCCCAAAGACCCCAGCCAAACGGGCAACTTTAACCCCTCCGCCAAGGCTTTGGCAACATAGTTAATCCCCACGGCAGCGGGAATCAAAGTCATGGTGGCAGGACTTAACTTAAATTTCCACATACTGGTACGATGAATCGGTTCTGTTTTCATAATCTTCTCCTTTTGTTTTTAAAGAGCCGTGTCTGTTTAGACTTTCGGACGCAACGCTCTATAGATTTTTGATTTGAACTGCTTATCCTTTCACAGATCCCTTAGTCGACGTCAGGGATTCTCTTAAAAATAATTGTTCAACAGTTCACAACCAATCATACGCCTATTTTCATAGAAGTCAAGATTTTTATGAAATTTTCCTAAAAACGTTCGGGAATTAAAAAATAGATCAAACATCCCTGAAGACTTCAGAAAATCAATTGGGGATAACTGCTATAAAAAACAAACACCATTTCTGATGTTTGTTGAGACTGTAGACAAACTGTTCTTTTATATAAATCTAATAACTTCTTTAAAGATGAAATAATATTATTTGTTAGATTTATTCGACCATCTTCAGTAACTTTCCTCTGTGAGAAAAGTGCTAGAAACAATAGTGTTTCTAGCACTCGGAATTATTGAGACCTTAGGCTCAATAATTAGTCATGGAACTTCTTCGAAGTTCGCTGACGTCCGCACTCACCTAAGGAAAGCTATTTGAGTATTTTATCTTCAATCTGAAACAACTTAAATAAAGTGACTTATTTCAATTTAAAATTCAGATTATTTTTTGATAAACCCTTCTTTCACCAGAAAGTCACGTGCCACTTGATTAGCTGACTTGCCTTCTACTCCGACTTGGTAATTCATCTGGCTCATTTGGTCTGCTGTGATTTTACCAGCCAACTTATTGAGAACAGCTTCCAACTCAGGGTGTTTTTCGAGCAATGCAGTTTTCATGAGGGGCGCTCCTTGATAAGGTGGGAAGAGTTGCTTGTCATCTTCAAGGACCACCAGGTCATAGCGAGCCAGCTCGGAATCTGTTGAGTAGGCATCTGTTATCTGGATATCGCCAGACTGGATAGCCTGGTAGCGAAGGGCTGGTTCCATGGTGGAGACTTGTAGATTAAGACCATAGACCTTCTGCAGGCCCTTGTTTCCGTCTTCTCGGTCGTTAAACTCCAAGGTAAAGCCTGCCTTGAGTTGTCCTTCCACCTTTTTCAAATCTGAAATGGTCTTAAGGCCATACTCCTGGGCAATCTTCCTAGGCACTGCGACAGCGTAGGTGTTTTGATAAGCCATGGGTTTGAGCAAGGCTAGGTCGTCTTGTTGCTTGATCCCATCTCGGGCAGCTTGATAGACCGTTTCTGGATCATGACCAACTTGTGGTGCTGGCTTGAGGAGACTTTCGGTCACCGTACCGGTAAATTCTGGATAGATAGCGATGTCCCCTTTTTTTCAGGGCTTCATAGAGGAAGGTAGTCTTTCCAAAATTCGGCTTGACGGTCACTGTCATATCTGTATTTTTCTTCGATCAAGATCTTATACATATTAGCTAGAATTTCGGGTTCTGGTCCCTAACTTCCCAGCAATGACCAGGTTTTCTTTCTTTGGTTTTGGAAGAAGACTTGGCGTATAAGAAGCTCCTAATCCGAGGACCATGACAGCAAAGGCCGCAAAGATGGTCTGCAATTTAGCCTTTTCCATCCATTTGAGAAGAAGGTTAAAAGCGATTGCTAAGAAGGCAGAAGACAGGGCACCGATCAAAATCAGACTGGCATTATTGCGGTCAATCCCTAGAAGGATAAAGGAACCGAGTCCCCCAGCTCCAATCAAGGCAGCTAGAGTAGCCGTCCCGATAATCATAACAGCTGCTGTCCGAATTCCAGACATGATAACAGGCATAGCCAAGGGAATCTCGAATTTCTTGAGTCGTTTCCACTTGGTCATCCCAAAGGCGACCCCTGCTTCTTCAAGGCTTGGATCAATCCCTTGTAAACCAGTGATGGTATTTTGAAGGATGGGGAAAATGGCATAGATGACGAGAGCTGTCAATGCTGGAAGCGTCCCAATGCCCATAATGGGAATGAAGAGGCCGAGAAGAGCCATGGAAGGAATGGTCTGGAAGATCCCAGCCACCTGTAAGACCCAGTTGCTGGCTCTCTTACGTGTACTTAAATAAACAGCTAGCGGGACAGCCAGAAAAACAGCAAGGAGCAAGGTCAGTAATGACAGTTGCAAATGTTGCCCCAGTGCAGTGAGCCAGTCCCCAAATCGTTCTTGAAAGGTTGCAAGTAGTTTAGACATGGTGAGCACCTCCAAATAAATCTGCGACAAAGTCGTTGGTTGGCTGGGCTAGGATGGCTTTAGAATCCGCCACCTGCACAATCTCTCCTTCTTGCAAGACTGCAATTCGGTCGCCTAATTTCAAAGCCTCATCTGTGTCATGGGTCACAAAAATAGTGGTCATACCGAATTCTTTGTGCAATTCTTTAGTCAGAGCCTGCAACTGCTTGCGAGAAATAGCATCGAGAGCAGAGAAAGGCTCATCCATCAGTAAGATTTTAGGCTCTGCAATGATAGCCCGTACAATCCCAATCCGCTGTTGCTCGCCACCAGATAACTCGCTTGGCAAACGATGAGCATAATCTATAGAAGGCAGACCAACCTTGTTCAAGAGTTCTTCTGTTTTAGAGGCAATTTTCTCCTTGCTCCAGCCCTTCATCTCAGGAATCAGAGCAATATTTTCCGCAACTGTCAGGTTAGGAAATAGGGCAATGGCTTGAAGGACATAGCCGGTACTGAGACGTAACTCCCGTTCATCATAGTCCTTGATCCGTTTCCCATCCATATAGATATTTCCATCTGTCGGCTCCAAGAGACGGTTGACCATCTTGAGCATGGTGGTCTTTCCAGATCCTGAAGGACCCACTAGTACCATAAATTCTCCATTTTCAATTCGGAGATTGACATCTTTTAAAATATTTTTATCCGTGTAGCGCAAGGCTACATGTTTGTATTCAATCATGTTCTTCCTCAATAAATTTTCTATCTCTAAGAATATCCAATAGACTACTTGCTGGATGCCCTAGGACTTTTTCGACATCTGTTGAAACCCCAGCCTGTTCGCCAGCTTTAATCGCTGTATAAGTACTGACCCAGGCATCGTACTCCCAGTTTTGTGCTGGCCATTTTTTCCGTGACTTATAGGCTTCTTCTACTGATTCATCTACATACGTGATGGTCTTACCGCTCTCTTTTGAGAGGAGCGCTACGATTTCTTCCATGGAAAGATCCTCTGGCCCTGTCAGATTCAAGGTTTGATTTTCCCACTCCTTAGGATTTAAAAGAATCTCTGCTGCAACCCTAGATGTGTCCTTACGGGCAACAGCTGACACAAGACCACTTCCTGCTGGACCACGAATTTCTCCATTTTCAAGCGCAATATCAATCAAGAAGTCCAAGTAAAAATTATCTCTCAAAAAAGTGTAGGTGAACCCTAACTCCTTGATATAGGCTTCCGTCTGGGCATGATCTCGAGACAAAGTGAACGTTGCCTTCTCATCTGCCCCATAAAAAGAGGTATAAACAATATGCTGCACCCCTGCTAGTTTTGCAGCATCTAAAAACTCCTTGTGCTCCTTGACACGCTCTGGATTTTCCCGAGCAGATACCATGAACAAGATATCGATACCCTTCAAGGCCTCAACCACCTCTGGAGTATTAGCATACACTATTTTACGGATTTCCGCAGACGCGTAAACTTTTGCACGCTCTGGGCTTTTTGCTAGATGGACTGAAGCGATTCCTTTTTTATCAACAAGATCAGCCACATAGGAACCTAATTTCCCTGTTACACCTGTTATTCCAATCATAACTGTTACTTCCTTTCCCTAGATGTCATTCTCTTTAGCTTTTAGATTTGAGATAATACGCTCTTGATAAGCTTCAAATTCCTGGATTTCTTGATCAGAAAATCCTTGATAAAAAATCTCTCCAAGTTCGTTTCTGACACGGTCTCCAATCTCTTTTTGTGCCCAACCGAGGTCTGTCAAAGAGATATATTTTTTCCTTTTATCCTGGGTACAAGGTTGAATCGTGACCAAGCCTTGTTCTTCCAATTTCTTAACCATACTGGTCAATGTATTATTGGCTAGACCCGTTGCAAGAGCGATATCGGTCGCAGTAGCGCACCCCAACTCTTGCTTCCACAAAATCGTTAAAATTTTTCCCTGTTCACTTCTGTATTGAGCATCTGGTTCCTTGCTCAAGAGTTTTTGAAAGATACGCCCGTTTAACAAACGAATCTGTAGAGCTTGATAGCCCCCTAACCCCTTGTTCATTTCAACTCCTTATTCTTCTATATCGAACTTTTTGAACTATTGTAACACTCTGTATTACATCTGTCAACTATTTCGATATCGAAATATTATTTTTTTTTTTAAAAAAAAGAGTTTGGCCAAGACCAAACTCTGGATAATAAAAATTACTCTTCTTCCACTAAGCGTTTGAACTCTGCCTGGAGTTCAGCATTTTCTGTCGGTTTAAGATACATTTGTCCTCCATTAGTTGTATCTGAATGAAAGACGATCGGTTCTCCCGTATTGGTGATAGCGAAAAATAACTATGAACATCTGGAAATTTATCCCAATTACTGTAGCGTTCTACAATTCGATATTGAGCATTTCCTAGACCTGTATCCGTATACTCGGCATTCATTTTCTCACTTGGTCCATCATCCCTAAGTGTATAGAGGTGGTCAGCCCCAACGTCTCCTCCTGCGATTCCCTTTTGATAATTGGGTTGTCCTAGTCTTCCCCCCCAGTCCTTTATAAAAGCTTCCAGTTTCGCTGATTTGTTAGCGTTCCAAGGAGCTTTCAATTGTGTTTCTGATTTAGTTGAACGACTTGGAACTTCAAATTCCTGCCAATCGAGGCCTCTTAAGTCAATTTGATCCGATGCATTTTTTCCAAAATCAGCAGCAATATCATTTGCTTGTATTTGAATCTCTTTTTCTTGGAGTATAGTCGCTTGCACTTGCTTAGCATTAAGCTGATAAAGAGTCCCATAACCTTGCCCCGTTCCCGAGGACCAGCTAAGCTCTAGAACTTCTCCTCCTTTATAGACAAGCGCAGCATTTCTTGCTCCACCATGACCTGCCACGAACCCTTCTGCTAAAAGGACTGGTTTCCCAGCTTGCAAATAGTAAAGACCGGTTAAGAAATATTTGCCACTCACATTTAGGTCTGCAATCAGCAGTTCCTCTATCCCATCATTATTCAAATCCGCAAAGGCATAGCGCATTTCATCTGCTTGGTTGACCGCATTCTCAACTGCCCAACTATTGATTGGACGCTCAGTTGCTTGTAAACTTTGATAGAGACTTGCGATACTTGCTGTATCCTTTGGCGAGGTCAAAATCTTTTGATAATCCTCAAATATGGGCTGGTACAACTTCTTGTAATCCTTTTTCACCTCTTTTTTAGTAACTTTTTTACCGGAAGATGATATCGACGATGTTTCCGAGCTGTTATTCAACTGACTAGAATGTCGGGGAGTCCGTTTGCTACAACCAACCGTAATAAGTCCTGCTAGTAGAAGAATGAATGCTCCTAATTTCTCTTTTCGTTTCATAAGTTTCTCCTTTTGTATCATCCCTGATAGCTGTACTTTTCTCTTTATATTATACCATAAAAGAAGGCTACACCTAACAATTTGTGTAAAACCTTCTTAGTATATATGATTTAATTCGGATTTTTCTGCTCCTGCCGATTTTGATGATCCTGACTTTCAATGTGTTGCTTGATCAAGGCGACCACTTCATCATTGGTCGGAAGGTCTGAGTGTTGCGCATCCTCTCCTGTCACCGTGATCTCTGTATAACTTGCTGCTTGATTTGATAGATATACTTACCAGCCGATACACTAGCATCCGGAACCAACTCATCCGAGTCATAGGTAATGGTACCAGCTACCGAATACATATGAAGGGTTGTCGGGATAGCTTCTCTGTTCTTAATAAAGTCCGCCAACATCTCTGATTTATTCTTGATGTTGGTCTCGGTAAAGTTATAAGGGGTCCCAATGGTCATGAGGGTCTTGAGATCCACGTCATAATCCCCTAGATAATTTTCAATAAAGGCTGTATAAATCAAGCCTCCATTGGAGTGGGCCAGTCCCTTAAAGTTGTTAAAGTTGTATTTCGATTGTAGGGCTTCAAATGCTTGGTTGACCATCTTAGCTTGCTTTTTAATATTGCTGTAACCATCCTTGTTGTTTTCAAAACCAATGACGATAATCGGTTCATGGTCCTTGGCATCAATACTCCCACTGTAAGTAATGGTCCCATCATTCCAGACCTTGACCTTGAGCAGGCTGTGTTTGGTTCCTTGCCGGTCTTGGTTGAGCTTAGTCACCAAGCCATCAAAGCGATTTTCCGTCGCGGAACTTCCAGGAATCATGATAATAGGCGATAGTTTTGAATTATAGAATTTTTCGATTTTCTGGACATTTTTTCGAGTCCAGCTATAAGAAGGCACAGCCAAGCCAATCAAGAAAAGACAGACCAAGGTGAAGACCAGCGCTGTTTTTTTAGAGATTTTCATGGCTTCCTCCTTCTTCTAGCAAATCTTTCCGAACTTGGTTGCCCATACGGACAAAGGGAATATAAAGGGCTACGTCTAGGGCAAAGCAGAGGAGACTCACAGCTAAAGCTCTCAGGCTTCCTCCCGTCCCAATAAAAGCATAAAGGATGCTTGGTGTCCCATCTGGCACTGGATAGACAGCTGCAGGCATCAGTTTGAAGCACAAAGCCAGAGCTGCAATTCCCATATTGACCAAGGGGATCAATAAGAAGGGAATCACATATAGCAGGTTGAGGAGGACCGGGATTCCTACCATAAAAGGAGCGCCATTGTTAAAGAGGCTTGGAAAGATACTAAGGAAACTAACTTTCTTGTCCTTTTGACTTCGTGAAACCAGTAAGATCGCAACTAAAAGTGCCAGGACTGCACCAACTCCTGCCACCATGCCATAACTGCGGTACAAATTGGTCAAGGTGTAGAGATAAGGAATGCCTGTTGTCGTATGATTGGTGACGGCATAAGTCAGATTTTCCAAGGCAAAACTATCATCCGCAATCGAGTTCAAGGCAAAAACCTGACTGTTTCCTACCCAAGCCGATAAGCTATTCAAGAGTCCTATGACAAAAGTGGATAGGAGGTGATGACTGGTCACGGTCAGTGAACTGAAAAATTGACCGATGGTCTGAAAGACACGGTACTGATTGCCCAGGACTAAGAGGCCATTTAAACTGACTCCTAAGAGCAGAGACAAGAAAATCGGACGTACAGTCTTGGGTTGATAAATAAAGTCTTTAGTGACGATTTGATCGTCACTGGCTTTGGACAGACGAAAAATCTGGCCAATTAGGTAACCTAAAAAAATCGCCAAGAAAATATTGGTCGTCGCAGGTAGATTGATGTGAGATAGTTGCCCATCCCGAAGAGGCCCCATCAATAATCCCTGTGAGCTAACAAGAAAACTGACCATAAGAGCTGTCAAACCAGCAGTCCCTGTACTTCTCCCATAATGACCAGCTGTATATTTCCCTGCAAAATAGGTTGCTAAAGGTCCAGCCAAACCACTTGTAAAATTAGAAAGATTGGACAAGACTTGACCCGTGACCTGAAACCCTGGGAACCAGTCCGAAATAGAAAAGAGCATATTTATATAGCCTCTATCTGAAAAGAAGGACTGGGAAATTACGCGAACAATTGCTGAGAAAAGTAAAAATGGAAAGAGAGATACCAAGGTCTTCTGGGTGATTTGTACAAATCCACGCTCTCGAAACCAGAGAAATTTTTGCACCAAATATTTTATCATTCTTGCTCCTACTATCCTTGTTGACCCGTTAGGTGACATTACACGTGCACACCCTTCTGTTTTCTTCATTATAGCATATTCCTCCACACAAAAACTCAAGCCAACTGACTTGAGTTTTCTTCTTATCGATCATTGTAGCCATCTGGGTGGCTGGAATGCCATGCCCAGGCGGTTTGGATGATGGTTTCGATATTGTCAAATTTTGGTTGCCAGCCAAGGATGGCACGAGCCTTCTCAGAGGATGCGATCAGGGTATCTGGATCTCCTGGTCTACGATCTGCGATCTCAAGAGGGATCGGATGTCCCGTCACCTTGCGGGCTGCTTCAACGATTTGAAGATTAGAGAATCCGGTCGACGAGCCCAGATTAAAGGCGGTCGATTCATTCCCCTTGCGGAGATACTCCACCGCTAAAGATGAGCATCTGCCAAGTCAAATGGATGGACATAGTCCCGAACATTAGTGCCATCTGGTGTCTGGTAGTCATCCCCAAAGATAGCGATCTTTTCGCGTTTTCCTTGGGCCACTTGTAAGACGATCGGTAAGAGATGGGTCTCTGGTCCATGGTCTTCCCCAATAGATCCGTCAGGCTTAGCACCTGCTACATTAAAGTAACGAAGGGGCACATACTTGATGCCGTAGGCTTGATCAGCCCAACGCATAATGGTTTCCATCATGAGCTTGCTTTCGCCATAAGGATTAATCGGTTTTTGTGGAGTGGTTTCAAGAATCGGAATTTCTTCTGGAATGCCGTAGGTGGCAGCAGTTGAAGAAAAGACGATGTAGTGCACCCCACATTCATGCATGACTTCCAAGAGTTTGACCATGCCTGCTGTATTATTGTCAAAATATTTCAATGGATCTGCCATGGACTCAGCGACCAGTGAGTAGGCCGCAAAGTGGATGACCGCATCGATATCGTCATGTTCCTTAAACACAGTGCGCATAAAGTCTTGATCCGCCAAGTCTCCTTGGTAAAAGACGGCATCTGGATGCACCGCTGCACGGTGGCCTGTGACCAGGCTATCGACCACGACGACTTTTTCTTGTCCTTCATTGACCAAGCGGTCCACCATGTGGGAACCGATATAGCCAGCTCCTCCGAGTACGAGTATTGCCATTTGTTTTCCTTTCGCTTCTTTGTTTCTCTCTTATTGTACCAAATTTCTGCCTCTTCTCCACACTTAAAGTGTCGCAACAAAGCGTTTAAAGGCAGCTTGTCCTTCTGCTGTTCGCTTGTAGACACCAGCATCTTCCAGCACCCGCGCAAAGATTTGACCGACTGATTTACGGACAAGGGCTTCTGCCTCTGCTTCATCTGTGAGGGATGGGTGAGTGGCTTTCAAATCATCTGCCCAAGGCTGGTGGTAGGTCGCTACCGTGCTCTCACGTCCAAGTAGATAGTCTTGGACCTGCTTGAGTTCTTCCTTAAGACGAGGTGGCAAAATCGCTAGCCCCATGACTTCGATCAGGCCGATATTTTCTTTTTTGATGTGTTGCACATCTGCATGCGGGTGATAGATACCATCTGGATGCTCTGGTGAGGTTTGGTTGTCACGGAGCACCAAGTCCAGTTCATAATGCCCATCACGAATTCGTGCAATGGGGGTAATGGTATGGTGGGGCTGACCGTCGGATGCCGCTAAGACTTGAACGGCTGGATCCGAGTAGCCACGCCAGGCTGTAAGGATATGGTCTGCCAGAGCAATCAATTGTTCCTTGTCGTCTGATTGCAACCGGAGAACTGACATGGGCCAGTTGACAATCCCTAGCGATAAATCATCAAAGCCATCAATAGTATAGCTTTCCTCAACAGGAGCCACCTCCATAGGGAAGGTGTGGCGTCCGCCTTGGTAGTGGTCATGAGTCAGGATAGACCCCCCTACAATGGGCAGATCTGCATTGGAGCCCGCAAAATAACCTGGAAAAGTATCAACAATGGTCAAAAGTCGCTCAAAGGTCTTGCGACTAATGGCCATGGGAACGTGCTGGCTATCGAGGAAAATGCAGTGTTCATTGAAGTAGGCATAAGGGGAATACTGGAAACCCCAATCATGACCGTCCATGTCAAAGCGAATAATCCGATGATTGGCCCGAGCTGGATGGTCTAGGCGACCTTGATAGCCTTCATTTTCAAAACACAATTGGCAGGCTGGATAATGACTGGCTTTGGCAAGTTTCGCCGCTGCAATGTCTTTAGGATCTTTTTCAGGTTTTGACAGATTAATGGTGATTTCAAGAGAACCGTAGGGAGTCTCTGCTTCAAAAGCTATATTTTGCGCAATCGCTTTGACCTTGATGTAATCATTGCGCTTAGAGAGAGCGTAGAAATCAGCAATCGCTTCTTCTTTAGACTGACGGTAGGTCTCCCAGAAACGATGGTTGACCTGACTAGGGCTAGATGTGATCCAATCCATCAACTCTGCCCCCAAGCTGTCCTTGGTGGCCATGCTATCTTGAATCTTTTTATTCGCAACCGCAATCTCCACCAACTGATCTTTGAGCGCAATCAAGTCTTCTTTTTGAGCTGGGGCGTCTAGCCCCTCTTCTCCAACGCGACTCATGACGCGATTTTTTAGATAAATCCGATCCATCTCTTCGTAGTCACTGGCCTTAATGACGGCTGTGACAAATGCATCCAAAATTCCCTGACTCATTGATTCTCCTTCTTACTTTCTAAATAGTCTCTGACAGCATCTAAATCCTGAAAAACTTGTTCTGCTTTAGTTAAGAAAGACTGTGCTGGGCATTTTAAGTCTGGAATACAAATAACTGGTATCCCAGCTCTATAGGCTGCTTCAATCCCTGCTTCACTGTCCTCTAATACTAAGCAATTCTCTGGTAAAACATTCAAATCACTACAGGCCTTTAAAAATATATCAGGGTAAGGTTTACTTCGCTTGACATCTTTTGCAAAAACTAGATGGTCAAATAAGGACAGTATCCCATTGCTATCCAAGATTATTCTAGCCCGAGATTCAATACTTGAAGTTGCTAGGGCGATTGGAATACCTTCTCTTTTCAAAAAACTAAGCAAATTCTTAGCACCTTTTTTTAAATTGACACCTTGAGCTAAGATTTGAGCTTCCAGCTCATAAACTCTATCCAAGGTTTGGTCAAAGTTCCAGGGTAAATCATAGGTATCCAAAAATCGTTGAACATTCTCCTCTTCCCTATGTCCACTGTAGTCTCTAGAGTAGGTTTCTTCTGTGAAATGAATTCCAAAATCTCCAAGCAATTCTTGATAAACTTTTAGAGAAATGATTTCCGTATCAGATAATAAGCCATCTAAATCAAATATTACAGCTTCCATTTACCTCTCTCCTAATCTAAAACGCGACTGCCCCCTGCTACTTCAGCAATATAAAAACTTGGAGCATAGCCAACGACTTCTTCATAACGGTTGCCAACAGCTTCTTCAAATGCTTCAACTTTATCTTTGTTTACAAGGGCAATGGCACAACCACCAAAGCCTGCTCCTGTCATACGAGCGCCCAAGACACCTTCTTGTTCCCAGGCTGTATGCACCAAGGTATCCAATTCTAGACCTGTCACTTCGTAGTCATGCTCCAAGGATAGGTGGGAAGCATTCATGAGACGGCCAAAGCTTCCAAATTTCCTTCTTCCAGAGCCTTACGAGCTTGGAGAGTCCGTTGGTTTTCGAATACAGCATGGCGAGCTCGTTTGATGCGATTTTCATCCTTAATCAAGTAGCTGTAGGCATCAAAAGTCCAGAGGTCCAATTCCCCTAAGGTCTGGATGTCTAGTTTTTCTTGGAGTTCAGAGACGGCGGTTTCACATTCCGAACGGCGTTCATTGTATTTTGAATCCGCTAATTCCCGGCGTTTGTTGGTGTTCATGATGACCACGACATTGTCTTTGAGGTCCAGCGGTACCAGATCATACTCTAGGGTATTGGTATCGAGATAAATTGCCCGTTGATCTGCCCCCATACCGATGGCAAATTGGTCCATAATGCCAGAGTTGACTCCGATGAAGTAATTTTCGGTTTGTTTGCCGATCTTGACCAGATCTAGACGGTCTAACTGAAGATCATATAGTTTCTCAGCGATGACGCCAATCAAGAGCTCAAGGGAAGCTGAAGAAGAAAGACCAGATCCATTTGGAATATTGCCGTAGACATAGACGTCCATTCCGCTATCAATGACGTGACCTGCTTCTTGCAAGAAGTGGAGCACACCTTTTGGATAGTTGGTCCAGTTGTGCTCTTTTTCAAAATGGAGGTTTTCAAGTGGGACTTCAATGATCCCCTTGTCTTCAAAGTTTCCTGAGAAGAAACGCAAGACCTTATCCTCACGCTTTCTTGCCGCTCCGTAGGTACCAAGTGTGATGGCTGCTGGGAAAACATGGCCACCATTATAGTCAGTGTGTTCACCGATCAGATTAATCCGGCCTGGTGAAAAGAAGGTATGATCAGCCTTTTCCCCAAAAACAGCCTGGAACTTTGCTTGTAAATCTTGAGATGTGATTGTTGTCGTCATAAGAAACTCCTTTAGTTTTGTAAACGTTTTTATACTTGTATTATATCTGATTAGAAGTAAAACTTCAAGTATTTTTAGTAAAATTTTATTCATTTTTTATTTCATGCCCAAATAGGCTATAAAAAGCTTTTTAATCCGATCGTAACTTCTAATTATATCTTGCTTTTTTGAGCTAATTTTAGTAAAGGTTTACCAAAAAATCTCAATTGGGAGATTACCCAATTGAGATTCTTCATTCCTTAGTTTTTCTTTCTTGGATAGACAAAAGATCCAAGGAAGGTTAAGAGGCTGACACCCATGAGGGCTAGGAGGCTCTCTGTTTGACCGGTCTTAGGCAATACCGATGATACAGGGCTGGCTGACGCACTTGCTGGAGCCTGATCAGTGACATGTGGCACAGAGATCGGACGAACTTGTGGACGTTCAAGAGTGCTAGCTTTTTCTTGCTTGCTAACAAGGACCTGTGTTCCTGTATTTCCAATCTCTACTGGTTTTGTTTGATGAGTTGGATCTAAAACTGGTGGAGTTGGAACCTGGGTTTCTGGTGTTGGTAATGATGCTGGTGCTGGATAGAAGAGACCATGACCAATACGGTAGGCGTACTCTGTTTCCGACATTTTTCCATCTACAATTTTTGGAATATCTACCGGCAAGGTACCTAGGTGTTCCTTGCCATTGAAGATGACTTCCACTCCTGCAGGAATATTAGGACCGAAGGCATTGTCTGGTTTGAGGGATTCTGTCGGATCCATTCCCTTATTTCCATAGACTGCTAGAATAGCTTTGGCTGCTGGATAGTTGGCTACATCATAAGGTTTAGAGATGGAAAGGACAGCTGCCTTCTTATGGTTGGCGTTGGCATAATGGACGATTTCAGTTGGGATCTTGGTTCGCCAGAAATCTTTATCCAGTTGCCCTTCATAACCGATCTCTGAAATCACTACGATGTGAGTGGCTTTTTCGAGGTCTTCTTTTAGACTATCAAGGGTGGATTCTTTGGTGAAGTTCTTCGCCACAAAGGAGGTATCTTTTGGAAGCACTCCATCAGCAATTAAGCGACGCATGCCCAAATTTAGTCCAGGGACTTCATTTTCAAACGCTCCTAAGAGTAAGACATGGTCCCCTGTTTGTACCTTAAATGGCAAGGTATTGTCTTCATTTTTTACAACCGTCACCGCTGCCGCTGCAATTTTGCGTTCTAAGTCACGATTGAGGGTAGATCCGACTGCTTCTTCTGCTTTTTCCGCTGTTCGAGCACTTGGATCAAAATTCAGAACCCCACGTTTTTCTTTGAGGGTCAGGATCCGACGAACCGACTCATTTAAACGTTCTTCTGAAATGTCACCCGTTTGCACCGCACGCACCACTTCATCGACAATGGTATCAATCTTGCTTAAATCGGTTTTACTGCGAAGGGTCGTTGGCATCAAGACCAAATCAACTCCAGCCTTGATGGCCATTTTTACAGCCTCGACTTCACCGAAGTTCTTAGCGATAGCATCCATTCCCATGGCATCAGAAACAATCACACCCTTATAGCCGTATTTCTTCCGTACCAAGCCCGTTAAAATATCATCAGAGAGTGTCGCTGGAACATAAATTTTCTCACCAGTTTCTTTTGACACAACCTGATCTTTTTCAATCTGTGGATATTGGATATGAGCCGTCATCAAGAGGTCTACGCCAGCATCCATGGCTTTTTTGAATGGAAGGAGTTCCAATTTTTCAAGTTCGGCAAGTGATTTATCCACCAATGGGAGCCCCGTATGGGAATCAACCGCTGTATCTCCATGACCTGGGAAATGCTTAGCAGCTACAGCGACATTGTAGTCTTGAATCCCTTTCATCATCGGAATACCAAGATAGGCAACCCGGTTTGGATCAGATGAGAAGGAACGAAGCCCAATGACAGGGTTTTGAGGATTGTTATTGGTATCTAGCACCGGAGCGAAGTCCACATTCAAACCTAGTGCAGAAAGCTCTCGACCAATAATTTGTCCAGCTTCTGTCGCTAACTTGGGATCATTGGTCGCTCCAATGGCCATATTTCCGGGGAGAGCTGTACCGCTACCCAATCGATAGACGATGCCCCCTTCTTGATCAATCGCTAACAATAGCGGAATCTTCCCGTTATTGGCCTTGTTTTCAATAGCCGCCTTTTGCATATCTTGGGTCAGAGCTAGGGTCTGCTTGGTTTCTTTCACATTCTCAGCAAATAAAATGACGCCACCAAAGTCATACTTATCAATAGCCTCTGCCACTTCAGCATTGACCATAGTGAGATCTTGTGGCGACTCCTGACCTGCCTCCTGCCACTTACGGAAGTCCGGCATGATCATTTGCGTTACCTTTTGCTTGAGAGACATGTCTTCAAGCAGTTTCCACTTGAGGAGATGCCGTCTCTGTTGTTGTTTCCGTTGGGGAAGCTGCTGTGACTGCTTCACGATCAGTCACAGTTGACGTATCTGACACCCCTCCCTGATTTTCTGTGGAGGTTTCTGGAGCTGGAGAAGCCACAACCTCCTCTACTGTTGCTGCCGGTTCATTGCCTTGATCCGGTGCTTGAGCTGTGTCTGCCTTTGCTGTTTGGATCGATAATAGAGCAAAAGCCGTTAATAGGGCCGCAGATGGATAAATGATTTTTTTCATAAAGCGACCTCCTTTCTTCATGGATATTGTACCACGATTTTATAGTTGTGTAAACGGTTACACATTCTAAACTTAAAAAAGGATAAGCGTTTTTCACTTATCCCTATCTACCTTCTTATTTTTTAAAATACTATTTCTTGACCGTTTTCTGTCACTTGGTAAGCCCCATCAACAAGATTGATTCGGGCTGTTGCTGTGACAGTCTGGTCCTTGTTTTGACGCATGATGACAATGGTATGTTCATCTGGTGTTTCCACTTCAATGCTTCCTTCTAGGTCAAATGCTTGCGAGTTGTTTCGGAAACTAAAGAGCTTGAGAAGGGATTGCACGATCGGTCGCTCTACTTCTTGAGCAATTTCTTCATTGCTGTAGTAATGACGGTTGATATTGCGGCCTTCCTTGGTGTTTTCTAAGAGTTCTAAATCATTCTTCCCAGCTAGGAATCCAACATAATACACTTGTGGAATGCCTGGCGCAAAGGCTTGAATCAAACGGGCTAGGAAGTACTTGCCATCCTCATCTCCAAGCGCCGAATAGTAGGTCGAATTGATTTGGTAGATGTCCAAGTTGTTGTATTCTGCTGTGGAATATTTTCGCTTAACATTTGCTCCTACCTTATAGAGCTCATTTGAAGCATAGTCAATCTCTTCATCTGTCAGGATATCCTTGACATCGACCACCCCAATCCCGTCATGGGTGTCCAGCGTCGTGAACTGCTTCATAGGACTCATCTTCAACCACTTGGCAAGGCGCTCCACTTTTGAGCTATAGAGGGTATAGAGGGTTACCATGGGTAGTGCGAAGTCATAGACATAATAGTCGTGATCGGCAATCTTAAATTGAATGGAATAGTGCTCATGAATCTCTGGAAGAAGCTCAGCACCGTAGCCTGCTGCCATATCGCGCACCTTATCCAACAAATCCCAAATGTCTGGCTCAACGAAGAAATCATTGGTGTCCAATTTCTTCACAGCATAGGCAAAGGCATCCAAATGAATGAGGTCACAGCCATTGCTTGCCAGATGTTCGATGGTCTTGCGAATAAAGTCCATGGTCACTTCCTTGGTCACGTCTAGGTCAATCTGCTCTTCCCCAAAGGTATTCCAGAGATGCTCAGTCGTCCCATCCGCAAAATTGATAGCTTGTTTTGGGGCTCGGTCTTTACGCTTATAAATCAAGTCCACATCTGCTTGAGTAGGACGATTCTCCGGCCAGAACTTGTCCCAGTTGAGGAAGAGATCCTTGTAGGCACTTTGGTCATGCTTTTCTTGGTAGTCCTTGTAGTACTTAGACTGACGGGAAATGTGATTGATCATAAAGTCAAACATAAGATAATACTTGTCGCCCAAGCGTTTGACATCTTCCCAATCCCCAAAGGCTGGATCCACTTGCTCATAGTCTACAGGCGCAAAGCCTCGGTCACCAGTTGATGGGAAAAATGGCAAGAGGTGTACTCCACCTACTGCATCCCCAAAGTGCTTCTCCAGATTTTCATAGAGATCCTTAAGGTTATTTCCTAAGCTATCTGAGTAAGTAATTAACATGGTTTTATTTTGAATTGGCATAATGGTTTCCTTTTCTTTTTTTGAAAGCCAAGTCTTAAGAGACCTGGCTTTCTTGAGTTTATATACTTTAAGAATTGCTTCTTAGGATACGTTTTAAATCAGCAAGCTGAATCGTCCCTTTGTATCTTATTTCTTATTTCACTGCGCCGTTGCTCATTCCTGCGATGATATGGCGTTGGAAGAAGAGATAGACAATAGTGATACTGATAATGCCGACCACGTAAGAGGCAAAGCTTGGTCCGTAGTCGTTGAAATATTGGCCTGCGTAGTTGTATTGGAACAAAGGCAGGGTCCACATTTTTGAATCCCGGTTCAAGACAAGAAGTGGCAACATGAAGTCATTCCAGAACCAAAGAGCATTGATGATCATGGTTGTCGCATGCATCGGTTTCATCATTGGGAAGATAATGCGGAAATAGGTTGTAAATTTATTAGCTCCATCGATCTCTGTTGCTTCATCCAAACTTTCTGGAATCGAGATTTTGATATACCCTACATAGAGAAAGAGGGTCTGTGGAATCGCATAGGTCAAGTAGAGCAAGATCAAACCAAAGGTGTTAGCCAAACCGAGTTTACTCATCATAACTGTTATCGGAATCATGATGACTTGGAAAGGTACGAAAATCCCAAGGATCAAGAGGGTGTACATGATAGTAAAGGCTTTTCTCTTACTCATATTACGTGCAATGGAGTAGGCTGCCATGGGGATAAAGATCATTACTGCAAGTAAAGACAAGACAGTGATGACGACAGAGTTCCAATAATAGCCTCCGATCCCATCAGCCAAGAGTCGGCTAAAGTTGTCCCATGTGAAATTCGTCGGGAATCCAAAGAAATTGTCTACGATATCCTTGGTGGGTTTGAAGGAACTAAAGAGGGTGGCAAGGAGTGGCACTAAAATCAGAACCGATCCCAGAATCAATAGAATATATTTGCCAATCAAGGCTTTTCTTTCATCTTGTTTCATCGTGCTTCTCCTCTTAAATTTCAAATTTCTTAGATACTCTCAATTGGATGATTGAAATCACTACAATCAAGAAGAACAAGATTACGGCAATGGCATTGGCATAACCGAATTGGTTGTTTTTAAAGGCATAATTATAAACCAAGAGCCCAAGTGAGGTTGTGGCATTGTTTGGACCACCACCAGTCATGGCAAAGACTTGGTCAAAGGCGGTAAGCCCACCTTTTAGGGCTAGGATAAAGACCATAGAGACACTTGGTAGCAAGTAAGGCAATTCAACATTCCAGAAGACTTGCTTGCTAGTCGCTCCATCAATTCTTGCTGCTTCTGTAATCTCGGTTGGAATAGATTGCAGACCTGCTAGGAAGATAATGATGGGCATAGCCACCCCTTGCCAAAGAAGGACAAAGACAGCCGCAAAGATCGCTCCCCACTTAGTCCCTAAAAGACTAGTTTGAAGAAACTCAATATGAAGGGCATTCCCAATAGCTGGTAGACCGTAGTTGAAGAATTGTTTGAAGATCAAAGCCACTGTCAAACCAGACAAACAGCTGGGAAGAAGAACCAAGCACGGAAGAAGGTTTGGCCTTTGATTTTAGAGTTCAAGACACGCGCAATGAAGATCCCAAGGGCAATCTCACCAACTACCATGGCAATCGTGATGATCGCAGTAAAGCCAATTGCATTCATGAATTTTGGATCCATAAAGAGGAGCTTAAAGTTGTTTAAGCCGACAAACTTGTAGTTATAGGTCAAACCTGTCCAGTTGGTAAAACTGTAAAAGGCTCCTTGGAACATCGGCACATAGAAGAAAATTGCTTGTAACAAGAGGGGAATGACCACAAAAGCCCATGCCCAATATTTTTGTAATACTTTTTTCATCGTCTCTCTACTCCTAATCCACATCCGCTTTCATCGGGTTAAAGAAGGCATTCAAATCATTGACCATTCCTTGTTTATCACCTGTCAAGACATAGTTCATCGTCAAGGTATGGAAGTCTGCTTCACTGATCCAGTATTGTTGCAACCACACCAAGTGACGATCCGTAAAGGCATATTTAGTCATCCCAGCAAGCGGTGAATCCTCTCCTGCTTGTTTGACCCCTTCGATCGCTGTTGGCGATCCGTCCACATCATAGTACTTTTGCATGACTTCTGGACGGGTCATGTATTCCACAAAGGCATTGGCTTCTTTTGGATGTTTGGTAGTGGCTGAGATAGACCATGCCAAGTCTCCCGCACCAACGGTTAAGCTTTGTCCTTTTTCTTTCCCTGGAATCATGAAAGTCCCAACCTTGAATGTCGGTTTTTGTTCATTGATCGCTGTGATGGCCCAAGACCCATTTGGTGTCATGAGAACATCTCCACGCGCGAAGGCTCCGATAACGTCTGTATAACCTGCACCTTCCCAGTTCTTTTGTTTAGAACCATCCATGCGAAGGATATCCATGACTTTGATGTCATCTCTCATAATCGGATCAGACAATTTAATAGCATTTGGTTGAGAATAACGAAGGTATTGATTTGCTTCTTTTCCTCCACCTGTTGCTGTCGCAAAGGCTAATTGATTATACCCATTGAGCGTCCAAGCATCTGCACCTGCAATTCCAAATGGTGTTTGTCCTTTTGCAACGATGTCTTTTACTAACTGTTCAAATTCATCCCAAGTTTCAGGAACCTTCAAGCCCAACTCTTCAAATTTATCTTTGTTGTAGTAGATTCCGTAAGCATTGGCTGTGAAAGGAACGTTGTAGACTTTTCCGTTTACAGCATATTTTTCAGCGTAGCCGTTTTTTACGTGTTTCAAATAGTCTTTATTACTTAAATCTTCGAAAACACCCGCTTTCGCCCATTCTTGCAATTCGATGGACTGTGGGTAAATATTAACTACATCTGGTACATCTCCTGCGAGAACACGTGTTTTCAATACTTCACCTGCGTTTGGTACATTGACGACTTTGACATTGACCTTTGGGTTTTCCTTTTCAAAATCACGCGCGATTTCTTCCAAGGTTTTGGTCATTTCTTTTTTCTGGTTGAAATACTCGATGGTCACTGTACCATCCGCAGATTTTCTATCGTTAGAGCAAGCACCGAGCCCAAACAAGGCTAAGCCTGTAGTCGCAAGAAGTCCGATTTTTTTATACCATTTCATTTGGCTGTCTCCTTTTATTTTTTGACAAAAACATATTGTTTAGTGAGGAAATCTCCCTGAGGAAGAACGACGGTTAAGCCAGCATACATGAGCTCAGCTCCTGAATAGACTTGATCTGTCCCTTCTAAGCTATAGAGCGCATCTTCTTCCAAACCTTTGAGTTTCAGGGTCGGCTCGATCTCTTCAACCGTTGATAAGACTCGTACATAGGTTACAACCGTACGGTCTTGATAAGTGAACTGGACGGCTGCTTGATTGCTACCTTGGCTTGGATTGATCAAGCGGTAGTGTTTTCCGAATTGAACAAGTGGTCGAATCGTTTTGTAATGAGCGACTTGAGCTGCGATCCTATCCAACTCTTCTTGTGGAAGACTGGTTAGATCCAATTCATAGCCTAGATTTCCCATCATTGCTACATGACCTCGCGTTTCAAGTGGTGTCATCCGTCCCATCTGGTGATTTGGAACAGCTGATACGTGAGCCCCCATGGAAATAGTTGGATAGAGATAACTGGATCCATACTGGATCGGAAGTCTGGCAATGGCATCCGTATTGTCACTTGCCCAGACCTGCGGGAAGTACCGCATCATACCAAGGTCATTGCGACCACCACCACCGGAGCAGGACTCAAAGAGGATATTCTCGTACTTCTCTGTCAAGTAAGAAACCACTTCATAGAGACCTAAAATATACGCATGGGATTGCATCTTGGTTTCAAGGTAGGTTTTCCCATTTCCAAGCTTAGTGATATTGCGATTCATGTCCCATTTGATATAGTCGATCTCATGATTTCCAAGTAAGTCATCCAAGACCTGCTTAATATAAGCCACTACTTCTTTATTGGAGAAATCAAGCACAAGTTGATTCCGTGAATAGGTGTGTTCGTAACCTGGGACTTGAATAGCCCAGTCCGGATGTACTCGGTAGAGGTCGCTATCAACGGAAATCATTTCTGGCTCCACCCAAAGACCAAATTGAAGTCCCTTGTCATGGATTCCTTGGATCAGTTCTGCTAGGCTTCCTCCTAATTTTTCTTCATTGACAGTCCAGTCACCGAGAGCCCGATTGTCATCATAGCGATTGCCAAACCAGCCATCATCAAGAACAAAGAGTTCAATTCCCACTTTCTGAGCCTCATCTGCCAGCTCCAATAATTTGTCTCTCTTGAAGTCAAAGTAGGTTGCTTCCCAGTTGTTAATAAGAACCGGGCGTTCTTTATGCGCAAACTGGCTAGTAATGATATGGTTTTGGACAAATGCTTGGCTCTCTTGACTGAGACCGGTCAAGCCCTCATGTGAATAGCTAATCATGGCTACTGGAGTATCAAAGCTCTGATTTGGCCCCAACTCCCAGGAGAAGTTTTCTGGATTGATTCCCAATCCAACCCGAACTTCATTGAGTTGATTTTTTTGAACAAATCCTTCAAAATTCCCACTGTAGAGCAGTTGGAAAGCAAGGGCAGAACCAGCATCTTCCGTCACTTCATGATCTGCTAGAATAAGAGCAGGAGTCTGGGCGTGTCCAGAAGCACCACGGTTAGAGCTGATGGAGAAAATTCCTTGTTCCACTTGGTGCCGGCGTACTGTTTTTTCTCTTGCATAGGCCCCTTGAAGGGTCATGACATCATAGTCACCTGCTGGGACATCTGCCATCACACTAAGAGCCTTGTGGATCACGACGTTTTCGTCACCACAGTTTTCAATCTTAGAAAAGCTAGTAATAGTAGCCTGATCCTCGTAGGCTGTGTAGTATATGGTCAAACGAAGGGGCCGCTTGATCATCTTCAAAGACCAGTGCCAAGGTTTCAGCCTGATCTACCGAGTAAGGATTAGGAAGACCGGTCGCCTCGATACTACCAGAGTATATATTGGCTCCGACATAGAGGAAATCTGTCACCTCTGTGGCTCCGTGCTGGATCTGGATCGACGGTTTTCGAAAATCTCCTAGTCCGTGCTGGCCCAAGACCTGTCTCTGGGTATCTAGGCTAAAGATACGATTGTCAGGTGTAGGATTTCCTGAGAAAGCATGGTCCTTCTCATGCACCGTATTGGAAAAATGATAAGACGGAATCGGACGTCCCAAATGCTTAAGCATCAGGTAGCCATCGCGATTTTCAAGGATCAGGCTCAATCCCTTACTTTCTACATAGAACAAATTTTGTTCAATACGAATTGCCATGTCTTCCTCCCATTGGATCCTAAAAATCTATTACTATGTATTTTTATTTCTAGTTCCAATATCTTTCTTTTTTAACATGTCTTTATTTTACGAGATGTAAACGCTTCCGAAAATAGAATTTTGTTGGACATATATGGTAAAATGTTAGGTAGGAGGTTCAACCATGTTAGTTTTTTCTGAATACCAGACCGACACCATTGATCTAGCCCTTGATTTTTATGGTTACGAAGATTGCCCAAAGAATTATGAATTTGGTCCTAGCGTTCGAGACAATTTTGTGCTGCATTTTATTACAAAGGGAAAAGGTGTCTTTCACTTTGATAAAAAAGAAATCCACTTAGAAGCTGGAGATCTCTTTCTTCTTCCAAAAAATAAGGTGACCTACTACAAGGCTGACGCAGAAGAACCTTGGTCTTATTACTGGATTGGCATCAGTGGCACCAAGGTCAGTGATTTCATACGCTTTTCAACCTTACATGAAAAAGGCTTTTTAAAGAAGAATGAGGTGGACACAGAGCGGATCGGGCTGTTTATGGAGCAACTGGTTCATAAGGCAGAGGCTTCAAAGATGACTTCACACTACCAACTCCATCTTCTCTCTCAGATCTATGAACTGCTATTTCTTATCAGTGAAGTGGCTCCCGATATCCATCGGAGCCATCCATCTCCAACCTATCAACTCTATCTGACCTGCAAGCATGTGATTGAGACGCATTACAATAAAGAGCATCTAAGTATTCAAGAGATCGCTGATGACCTCAATGTCCATCGGTCTTACCTGACAACTGTTTTTAAGGAGTTTCACCAGATTTCCCCTAAGGAATTCCTGCACTCGGTCCGCATGCAGCGGGCCCAGCAGTTACTGACCAACACAGACGAAAGCATCAAGATTGTGGCCTACTCGGTTGGCTTTTCAGACCCCCTCTATTTTTCAAAGGCCTTTAAGGCCTATAGCCAACTGACTCCTAGCCAATATCGTAACAAACATAAAATTTAGTAAAATTTTATTTCTTTTTACTAGTATTTAGAGTATACTGGGAGTAGTAAGCAATAAAGGATGAACTATGGCAACGATTAAAGACATTGCGGAAAGCAGGCGTTTCTCAGGCAACGGTCTCTCGCGTCCTCAACCAGGATCAAAACCTATCCGTTAGTGATGCAACTCGGAAACTAATATTCGAAACAGCTGAGAAACTCCATTACCAAAAGAAAGATCGAAAAAATAACCCTCTTCAAAGCAAACGCTATCGCATTGCTATCTTAGAATGGGTGACTGAAGAGGAAGAGTTAGAGGATCTTTATTACTACTCCATCCGAGTCGGAATTGAAAAACAAGCCCAAGAACTTGGACACGAAATCTTCCGTGTCTTTAACTTAGAGGATTGGGGACCTCTTGAAAAATCAGATGGAATTATCGCTCTAGGTAAATTTAGTCCCGAAGTTATCAGTCAACTTGAAGGCTATCAGAAAAAACTAGTCTTTGTAGACTCTAATACTTTAATATATGGCCATACCTGTGTAATGACAGATTTTGAAACATCTGTTTACCAAGCGCTGTCATACTTAATAGAATCTGGTCACAACCAGATTGGTCTCCTTGTTGGACAAGAAACGACCGCCGATAATCTCCCTCTTCAAACAGATCCCCGTTACATAAGTTTTAAGCATTACCTAGAAGAGAAAGAACTTTATCAACCAGACTTTATCCGGGTGGGACACTTTTCAAGTGAATCCGGCTACGAGATGATGAAAGAACTGATTGCTGAATTAGGAGACCAGCTTCCTTCAGCCTTCTTCATGGCCAGCGATGCCTTGGCAATTGGTGCTCTTCGTTCTCTCCAAGAAGCTAGCATTCCCGTCCCAGATCGGGTCAGTCTCATCTCCTTTAATGACACCTCGATTGCTAAGCATGTCTATCCTCCGCTTTCTGCCGTTACTGTCTACACAGAAGAAATGGGGAAACAAGCCATTCACAGCCTGTTACAAGACCTTCAAAGAGGAGATTCAGGAATTCCAACTATGCATACTCTGGCCACTCATCTTACCATCCGTGAAAGCACGCGTTAAGAACTTATGAAAACACACGAAATTTTATACCAAACCTTATCCCAAGCCCAGGATTATGTCAACGGCGAGCAACTAGCCCAGGAAATGGGCCTGTCTCGCACCTCTATCTGGAAGGCTATCCAGCGTCTAGAAAAAGAAGGCATCGAGATTGAGTCTGTTAAAAATCGAGGCTACAAGATCCTTTCTGGAGACCTCCTTATCCCCCAAGTCATCGAGGAGCATTGTCCTCTAACAGTCTCCTATAATCCCCAGTGCCAATCCACTCAGTTAGACGCTAAGAATGCCATGGAAACGGGTGGCCAATCTGCTACTCTGTATCTGGCTCCTTTTCAAACGGCTGGTAAGGGGCGTTTGGTCGCGACTACTTCTGCCCTTCTCAAGGGGGGATCTACATGTCCCTCCACCTCAAGCCCAACCTCCCTTTCGATCAAGCTCCTGCCTATACCCTCATGGTCGCAGCTGCTATCTACAAGGCTCTGAAAAATCTAGCCTTACTGGATGTCGATATCAAGTGGGTCAATGACATCTACTACAAGGGGAAAAAAGTCGGAGGTATTCTGACTGAAGCCATCAGCTCTATCGAAACAGGCCTCATCACAGATGTCATCATTGGAGTGGGTCTCAATTTTGCCATCACTGATTTTCCAAAGGAACTGAAAGACAAGGCAGGGTCCCTCTTTGGTGCCCAGCCTCCCATTTCCCGCAATGAACTGATTGCTGAGATTTGGAAGGAATTTTTCACCACTCCAGAAGAGGAGCTGATCTACCTCTACAAGCAACGTTCACTGGTCCTAGGTAAGGAAGTCCGCTTCGAACAAAATCAGACCAGCTACCAAGGTCTGGCTAAGGATATCTCAGACAGTGGACAACTACTAGTCCAACTGGAGGACGGCCAAGAACGCTGGCTTAATAGTGGCGAAATTTCCCTCAAACAGTGGGACCTGTAAAACAGATCAACAGCTCAAAAAAGAAGCACCTGTCTGAGACAAAACATTTCTCAGACTCTTTTGTGTGAAGATATATCAAAACTTTTTAAACCAATTCTTGATATACTCTAAGCATATATCCAGTAAGAATTTGATAAATAATAATACAATTCCAATCTTCACAAACATGTAATATTTAAATGTGTCATCAAATTCATGCACACGGATCGGAAAGGTGAAAATATGAGACGGATTGATAAGAAAATAAAGTGAGATACAAATGGATAAAACCAACGCCACTATAAAAAAATTTTTTATGTAATTGCATTTTTTTACCTTACCCTTTTCTTGTTTTATAACATTAAATACCAATCACCAATTTTATATAGCCTGATTCATTCTTTTTCCTCCTCTTTCTAACAGGCTTTTTATCGTTTTTACATCTTCATCATACACCAATTTCAAATTAATTCAAGTCTGTTTTTTTCTAATCATTTTTATAGTATAATAATAAAGTTTGAGTAATATATAAAAATAAGCAACTATCTTAGTAAACTCTATAAAAATTAACTTTTTTAGATAACAGCATGATAAACTTAAGGTTCTTAAAAGTTCAAGTATTGTATATATAAAAACCATGGTGTATACTGACCCCAAAAAGTTAGACAATTAATTGACACAAAGGATTTCGTTCTATATTGCATAAGACTAGGGTCCTTTTCTACAAGAAAAAAAGCACCATAATTCCTAATTACATGAAGTAGTCAGTTTACTCTTTAAAAAATGACTACTATTTTTTTGAGTCAGGTAAGGAAATAAAAACTTTATATCCAAACTAAAATAAGCACCGCTGGGTGCTTATTTTTATACTTATCTCGTTTTTTCTGATTGAGCTGTTGATCGATACTTTCGACCAATTTCCCTAAGATATAGCTGACTTGCAAATTTCTCAGTATCAAGAGAGCCCAGAAGATAGCTGCCAAGTAGCTTTCTCTCATTACTGCATCATTGAAAAAATAGGTCTCAAAGGCTGTAAAGATAGCCATAGTCCAAAATTGACGTTTATTCATATTGATATTCTACCACGATTTTCTGGAAAAAGCACATCCTAGTCTTCCTGAACAGTAATTTTGTCAGAGAGAAATCGAAAACCTTCCGGAATGACAGACTCTTCTGCTACCTCGACTTCTTCCTTGTGACCACGCGCTTTCTTCGAGAATTCCGCCCGGACCTGGGTCCACTCCTCCATGGAAATGGCCAAAATTTCAGGTGAAAATCCGGCCGCATTGCTTAAAATATTGCCAAACATGGTATTGAGGTTATCTCGCTTCATGGTCTGTTCAGCATTAAAGGCAGACTCAAAAGCTAAAATCGCATGGCGTTCATTGGCCGCAACCGGTTGAGAACCAACCAACAAGGCCTTATCTGCCCCTGCTAGGCTTTCAATAATTTCCCCCCAAGCATTTTGCAGGCGGATGAGATTGTTACGGGCTAAATCTGGATTTTCAACCGCTTCTTGTAAGATGGCTTGAACCTTATTGCGATCCACCCGATATCCCTTGCTGGAGTTCTGAGGACGGGCTGGAGCTGACTTGGCTACAGGAGCTCCGCTCCCTACTTGAGCTAATTGACTTTTCAGAAACTCCACTTCTCTTTTGAGTTGGTCCATTTGTGCCAAGAAATCTGCTGGAAGAGCCGTTTGACTAGCTGAAGAGCCCTCACCCTTGTATTCTGCCAAGCGAATGGTCATCATCTCTGTATAGATCTTGGGCTGCAGGCTGTTTTTAATATCCGCTAAGCTCCTTGTCGCAAGATCAATCCAAGCAAAGAGGGTTGCTTGCGGAATGGCTAGATTCTGGTTAAAGCGTTCACTGACATGGAGATTTTCCCCACCTGTCTGAACGATCAGGAGATCCCGTAAATACTGCAAGAGATCTGTCACAAAGCGGGCCATATTTTTCCCATTATCAAAGATCAGGTTCAACTGGTCCAAGGCAGCTGTTGCATCTTGTGCTGCCAAGGCTGCCACATAAAGATCCAAAGCTTCCTGACTGATAGAGCCTGTGATTTCTTCTGCCGTCGCAGTGGTCAATTGGGCACCAGCTGTCAGGCTGAGGGCCTGGTCCAAAATGGACAAGGCATCCCGCATCCCACCTTCTGCCCGACGGGCAATAATGGCTACAGCTTCTTCTTCGTAATCAATGCCTTCTTTATCCAAAACAGCTTTTAGGTGGTCTTGAATGGCTGGCGTCTTGATGGATTTGAACTCAAAGCGTTGAACCCGCGAAAGGATGGTTGCTGGAATCTTATGCAGTTCCGTTGTTGCTAAAATAAAGACCACATTTTCTGTCGGTTCTTCCAAGGTCTTGAGAAGGGCATTAAAGGCTCCCGTTGAGAGCATGTGGACCTCGTCGATAATATAGACCTTGTGAGGGGCCAGGCTAGGCGCATAGGTCGATTTGTCGCGGATATCGCGGATCTCATCCACCCCATTATTAGAAGCAGCGTCAATCTCGATGACATCCTCTAAACTACCATTGGTAATGGCTTCACAGATATAACATTCGTTACAAGGCTCTCCCCCTTTTTGATTGGGGCAGTTCATGGCCTTGGCAAAGATTTTTCGCCACACTCGTCTTCCCCGTCCCACGAGGGCCAGAAAAGAGATAGGCATGGCTAATTTTCCCCTGTTCGACAGCTTGTCGAAGGGTCGTCGCAATAACCTCCTGCCCTACAAGCTGGCCAAAGGTCTGGCTTCGGTATTTACGATAGAGGGCTTGATACATTAGTCTACTACTCCAAACATCCTAAAATTCCAATTTGTTTTTTTGAGCAAGATGGCTACAAAACGTTCCAAATAAAGGCGATCCAGGTCGTCATAATCTCCCACCTGATCCGAATCTAGATCCAACACTCCCAGCAACTGGTCCTTCAAGACCATGGGGACCACAATCTCACTCATGGCCCGACTGTCACAAGAGATATAATTGGCATGCTGGGTTACATCCTCGATGACCAGCGTCTCTCTTTTCTCTGCTGCTTCTCCACAGACACCTTTTCCTAGAGCGATATGGACACAAGATACCTGTCCTTGAAAGGGACCTAGAATCAACTCTTTTTGATCATAGAGGTAAAAACCTGCAAAGACGGAATGCGGTAGAGCTTGATTGAGCAGTGCACTGGCATTGGCTAAATTGGCCAAGGCATTGCTCTCTCCTTCTAAAAGAGCATCTAACTGAGCTAGTAAGAGTTTGTAATTTGATTCTTTTTCTTGCGTATTCATAACCCTTTATTATACCAAACTTTGGTTAGAAAATTAAGTATTTACCACGGAGCAAGCATTGATAAAAACCAGCTTGCACCAGAAGTACCAAGCAAATGTTCTCAATAAAAAAGCCAGGGAGCAAGGTCCCTGGCTTAGTAAAAATTCGTCTAAGCGTCTCTCCGAACATATTGAAGCGCCCGATATGTCAGAAAGAGGGTCAGAACAAGGGAAACAAACCAAATGGTCCGAAGTCCATAATATTGGATGAGGAAGGTGGATAGGATAGCCCCTCCGACAAAACTCCCAATCAAGGAGGTCATAAAGAGGGATTCCCAGAAAAACTCCATCTTGCGATCCCGCACAAAATTCCCGTAAGCGACCATGGTCTTCTTGAGATTCCCTGTCATAAAGGAATGGTTGTAAGCATAACCATCGACTTCTCCAAAGGAAATGGCTACAATTCCTAGGCTCAGCCCAAAGAAAGGTACAATCAGAAACATTGGGCACTTCTTTTTGGCAGAAAGCCTGCCACCAAGGTCGTCAAGACCAAAGGAACTAAGGTACTAAGCCGCCAAACCGAATGACTAAAGAAGCGTTGAAAGACGGTCATCAAGAAAAATCCCAATCATAAAGGCCAACATGGTTGCTAGTTTGACCTCCACATCCGCGATTTCATGGCCAATTAAACCAACGGATAGAAAGACCACATTCCCGGTTTGGCCCGCCGCCAAGGTACCTCCTCTTTCGATAAAGGTGTAGGCATCTGAAAAAGCCTGCACACATGGTCAGTAGGCAGGCAAAGGCCTTTACTTCTGGAGTGAAACTCCCTTCTTAACTTTTTCATGTTTCTCCCTATTTATCATGGAAAAGAGGCTGGAACACTACTTCCTAACCTCTCATCACTTATTATTTTTGTCCTTCACGTGATTCGCTCAAAATCTTTTCAATCTTGGTCGTAATCAAATCGATGGCTACAGTATTGGTCACTCCTTCTGGAATGATGACATCCGCATAGCGCTTGGTTGGCTCAATGAATTGGTGGTACATCGGTTTCACCACTCCTAAGTACTGCTCGATGACGCTGTCCAAACTCCGACCGCGCTCTTCCATATCTCGCTTGATCCGGCGAATGATCCGCACATCATCGTCGGTATCAACGAAAATCTTGATATCCATCAAGTCACGAAGACGCTTGTCCTCCAAGACCAAAATTCCCTCAACGATAAAGACATCCTGAGGCTCCTGGCGATAAGTCTTAGCACTACGCGTATGCGCTGCATAGTCATAAGTTGGAATATCAACCGGACGTCCAGCCAACAACTCATTGATTTGCTCAATCATGAGGTCTGTATCAAAGGCAAAAGGATGGTCATAGTTGGTCTGAATCCGCTCTTCAAAGGTTAAATGGCTTTGATCCTTGTAATAAGAATCGTGCTCAATCATAGCAATCTTTTCATCTGGAAAGTGGGACAAAATAGCTCGAGAAACACTGGTTTTCTCCCCACCAGAACCACCTGTTACACCGATAATAATTGGTCTGTTTCGCATCTTCTTCTCCATTTTCTATAATCCTATTTATTCTATCACAAAAGCGGTCACTTGACCACGACTTGAACCATTTTTCTATGGCTTTCATCCAAAATCAAAGAAGGATCTCCTTTCCCCTTCCGTCCCAGTTCGAAAGGCCCATTCCATCTTTTTAGGGTGAAACATGATATAATGAAACCAGTAAATACCTGATTGAAAGGAGCTGCCATGCTGAAACTTGGTATCATCGGCACCAGTGCCATCTCCCATTCCTTCCTGGCCGCAACAAAAGAAACAGGCCACTATGAGTTAAGGGCGGTCTATTCGCGGACCTTAGAGAAGGCTAGCAGCTTCGCCCAACCCTATGGACAAGTGGCCCTCTATGATGATCTGATTGCCTTTCTAGATAGTGACCTGGATGTCATCTACATTGCTAGTCCCAATTCACTCCACTATCCCCAGGCAAAGTTAGCCCTTCTAGCTAAGAAACATGTCATCCTTGAAAAACCAGCCGTCACTACTCCCAAGGAATGGGAAGAGTTGGTTAAATTGGCCAAGGAGCACCAGGTCTATCTCTTTGAAGCAGCTCGCAACTATCATGAAAAAGCCTTTGCGACCATCCAAGACTTTCTCAAAGACAAGACCATCTTGGGTGGTCACATGACCTATGCCAAATACTCCTCTAAAATGCCCGAACTCCTGAAAGGGGCTACACCTAATATTTTCTCTGACCAGTTTGCTGGCGGAGCCCTTATGGATCTGGGTGTCTATCCCCTCTACTTTGCAATCGGCCTCTTCGGTCAACCTGAATCAGTAACCTATCAGGCGCGGCAATTGCCTAATTCAATCGATTTGAACGGACATGGTAGCTTGGTTTATTCTGACTTTGTCATCGGCATTCAAGCCGGCAAGGATGTGACCAGCAATCTTCCTGCTGAAATCTACACAACAGATGGCACCCTCTTTCTGAGTGGCATTGAAGCCGTTAACGAGGCTGTTTTTCAAGACCATTCTGGAAACAGCTACCAGCTTCTAATCACTCCTGCTCCTCATAACATGCTAGAAGAAGCCCAGGCCTTTGCTAGTATGATGACAGAGGGCGACCAGATACTTTACCAGACTTGGCTCCAAACTGGACAGATGGTCCATCAAGCCCTCTATGCTATGCGCCAAGATGCTGGAATACACTTTAAGGACGAAAACTAATATGACACTAGCATTCCCACCGCTCTGGCAAGAGCAACTCAAAACCCTCGGCTTTGAGCAACTCACTGAAATCCAAGAACGCCTCTTTGAGCCGATCACCCAAGGGGAGAATGTGCTTGGGGTCAGCCCGACAGGTACCGGGAAGACTCTGGCCTATCTCTTCCCTAGTCTTCTCAAGCTAAAACCTAAAAAAGCACAACAATTGCTGATCCTCTCCCCAAATACAGAGTTGGCCGGACAAATCTTTGATGTCACTAAACAATGGGCAGAGCCTCTTGGACTCAGTGCCCAACTTTTCCTTTCTGGCTCTAGTCAAAAACGGCAAATCGAACGCCTCAAAAAAGGACCCGAAATTCTCATCGGAACTCCAGGCCGTATTTTTGAATTGATCAAGCTCAAGAAAATCAAGATGATGAATGTCGATACCATCATCCTGGACGAATTTGACCAACTTTTCAGCGACTCTCAGTATCACTTTGTCGACAAGATTTGCCACTACGCGCCGCGAGATCATCAATTTATCTATATGAGTGCAACGACTAAGTTTGATGCAGAGCAAATCGAGCCCAATACCCTGACCATTCAGGTAGAAGAGCAAAACTTGGACAATATCCAGCACTTCTATATGGAAGTGGACAAGCGAGAAAAGGTCGAACTCCTCAGAAAACTATCCAATGTCGAAGACTTTCGTGGCCTCGTTTTCTTCAATAGCTTGTCCGACCTAGGGAGCGCTGAAGAAAAACTCCAGTACCGAGAAGTTAGCGCTGTCTCACTTGCTAGTGACGTCAACGTCAAATTCCGGAAAGTCATTCTGGAACGCTTTAAGGATCATCAGCTGACACTCCTTCTGGCAACAGATTTGGTGGCGCGGGGAATCGATATCGACTCACTAGAATGTGTCGTCAACTATGAAGTTCCAAGAGATGCCGAAACCTACATCCACCGATCTGGGCGTACCGGACGCATGGGCAAAGAAGGCTATGTCATCACCTTGGTCAGCCATCCAGAAGAATTAAAAAGCTTGAAAAAATTAACCCCTGTTCGTCCTTTGATCCTTAAGGGAGCTCAACTCTATATAGGGGAAGAATAAGAAAATCGTTCGTAACTTTACGAACTATTCAGATTGAAGATAAAGTCATTTTTAAAACTTTCCTTAGGTGAGTACGGACGTCAGCGAACTTCGTAGAAGTTCCATGACTAATTATTGAGCCTAAGGTCTCAATAATTCCGAGTGCCTGAAACGATTGTGTTTCAGGCACTTTTCTCACAGCGGAAAGTTTTTCATATTCTTAAATGACTAAAAATATAAGTTGTTTTTGAAAATCATCCAGCTGTTTTATGTAAAACAATAGTTTGTCTATATTCAAAATCGTTCGTATTTCTACGAACGATTTTTTTAATTACGATTGTAATAGAGGCGATGACTTTCCACTTGGTGGTTTAAGAGTTCATCAACCGTCACAATGGTGTAGCCTTGCGATTGAAGGTATTGGATCACAGCTGGGAGAGCATTAATCGAAGTTTGGTGAATATCATGCATCAGGATAATTGATCCTGGTTTGACTTGTTTTTTCACCTCTGCTAAGATTGCTTCGGTGTTATGACTCTTCCAATCCAAGGTATCCACATCCCACATGATAAAGGCTTGATCCACTGCATATTGAATGGCACTATTAATCGAACCATAAGGAGGACGAGTAATCTTCGTTTGCACTCCAGTCACCTTTTGAATCACTTCTTTGGTATCCATGATTTCTTTTTGAGCTGACTCCAAAGGCAACTTAGTTAAGACAGGGTGGTTCCAAGTATGGATCCCGATTTCATGTCCTTCCTGACGGACCCGTTTAGCCACTTCTGGATAGGCAGAGACATTCTTCCCAAGCATAAAGAAAGTCGCTTTAACATGGTACTTGTTGAGGATATCCAGGGCTTGAGGAGTCGTCGATGGATCTGGACCATCATCAAAAGTCAAGGCAACCATCTTAGCGTGACGTTGGGTTTGGTAGGCCTCATAAGCTTCACGATCTCCAGGATTCAGGCGAGCAGAATCAATCACATCATAGAGCTTCGAAAGGGGCATATCGAAGGTTTCCATGCCCTCAATAGTAACTGGAAGTGTGATAGAAAGAACACCTTGATTGTAGGTGAACTGCCAGCTTGCTATATCACTTGCTGAGACAGCTTGCATCAGCTCTTCAATTCGATCTTCCCCTAACTGTAGGAAGACCAGCTGAGAGCGCAACTCTGTTAAGAGGGTTTCTTTGGCTAGATCAGCATCCGTAAACAATTGGGAGAATTGGAAGACCGTCCCCTCATCCGTTAGATAAAGGAGGGGAAGTTTGTCGATCCCATCTTTGATGAACTTACCGTTTTTCCACTTGTACTGGGTCTTCTTCACCTGATAAGGATGAACCCCGACAAATGGGTCTTCTGAACGTTCGGTATGATAGAACAATAGTTCTTTTGCTTGCTGGTTCTTCTTCTCTTCTTGGGGAAGAGAGCCAACGTCAGCCAAAATTCTCTCTTTGACCACTGCGATAGGTTCTTCGTTATTTTTCGGGTAGTAGGCAGCAACATAAGATTGACCGACCATTCCTTTTTTTGAAGAATGGTATCTTTGTCTTTTTCAACTGCTTCTTCTTCCTGGATTGCTTTGGAAAACTGTTGATTATAATTTTTGATAGCGCGTGCTTCCTCAATCTTCTGATAAGCAAGATAAATTCCCCCGATGAAAAGGAGGTTGAGGAGGATGAGAATAAGTATTTTCAAGTAGGATTTCTTCATACTCTTATTATAGCAATTTTATCACCAAAAAACAGTAGAAAACTCTAGAATCTAGAAAATAAAACCTAAAATATGATAGGGAAATTAAAGTAGCTCAGTCCTATCTCCTGTCACTTTGAACCGGCAACTTTCAAGCAGAAAAAAAGAACAGATGTGGTAACACCTGCTCTTTATCACAAGTTATATGATGCTGATTATAAGGACTTTTCACGAATCACTTCTACTTTGTAGCCATCTGGGTCCACAATAAAGTAATAGTTTGGAAGAGTTCCTGGCAAGCCTTTAGGATCTGTTACTTGGTAACCTTTTTCCTTATGCTCCGCATGAAGGGCTTCAAGGTCTGGCGTACTCAAGGCAACATGGGCAAAGCCATCTCCAATGACGTAAGGACCATGATCATAGTTGTAAGTTAATTCCAACTCATAGTCATCCCCTTCTAAACCAAGATAAACAATCGTAAATTTGTATTCAGGAAAATCTTTGCGACGCAATTCCTTAAAGCCAAACGCATCTGCATAAAAAGGCAATTGATTTTTCTAAATTCTCCACTCGCAAACAAGTGTGTAACATTTTTGAAGCCATACGACACCTCTTTCTTTTTTTACTATTATACACTAGTCAGGCAAAAATAGCGATTATTTGAAATAGATGAAAAAGCTGAAGGCTCGGACTAGAAATCGGTAAACTTTCGTTAGAATTCGATTTCGTCGATCCCACTCTCACGCACCATGTTGAGTTGAGGGGACTGCTAAAACAGCTGATGAAATCAGCGTGTAGAAAGCCTCACTCAACCACTGCGTCTTGCTCAGACAATCCAAAAACTAATTGAGAGGCTAGGACTTCTGTCCCACTCTCTTACTTGTTTTTCGTTGATTTAGAAGTTGATTTCTTTTTACTATCTGACTTGGTTGCTAGTTTGACCTCGAAAATAGCACCTTTCGGCTTGTTATCTCGAACAGTAATGGTGCCATTAAAGGCTTCTACGATTTGCTTGGCTAAGGACAGTCCTAAACCAAAACCACCCTTTTGACGCGTACGCGCCTTATCCACTCGGTAGAATCGATCAAATATCCGCTTTTTATCTTCGTCTGCAATCCCTGGTCCATTATCCTCTACCCGAAGATAGAGATAGCGATCCTTGAATTGGGCGACAAACCGTATCTTTCCTTCTTCCTCTGTGTATTTGAGGGCATTGTCATACAAAATGGTCATCAGCTGTTTCAGTAGGACCTTGTCAGACACCAGACTCCTTTCGACATGATTCTCATACTCGAAGATTTATCATTTTCCTCGGCAATGATTGCATAATTGGCAAAGGTTTGGTCGAAAAAAGAAGGAGGGATTTCACAAAACTCAGGTTTAATCCCATCATCTCGACGGGCTAAGTTTAAGAGATTGGTCGTCAGTAAGCGCATATTGCGAACCTCATCCAAAGAGGAGGCGATATTCTCACTGGATTCCATAATTGTTGCCTCTGGCTTTCGGAACAGGGTTTCCAAACGATTTTGCAAAACGGCTAAAGGTGTCCGCAATTCATGAGAAGCATTTTCGACAAAAGCCTTCTGCCGGTTCATGCTCTCTAAGAGAGGTTTCACACTCATTTTAGCCAGGAAGATACTTGCAAAGAGGGAAATGCCCCAGAAGCAAATCATGACCAAGGCGATTTGGCTCTCGTGTTTTTCACTGGTCTGCTCCAACTGGCTGATATTGGTCATGATCACGGCATATTTCACCCCATCGATATAATCATCGGGGTCAATATCCACCAAATAAGCCCGGTAGCTTTCTTTTTGCTTATAATGGTTGGTGATTTGAATCTGCTTGATCTTGTTTAAATAGCTGCGACTAAAGGTCACTGTTTTTAAATCCAGAAAACCATTGTCCGTCGTCACATTTTCAAAATTATCATTCAAGAGGATGGCTGTACTATTGGAAGTGACCGATGGTCTAGGGCCATCCTCGGGATCAGTTTCATTATCTTCTGGTCGGTCATCATCTGGTTCGTCTCTTCCCATCCCATTTCCGGTACGATTGGCCAAGCTAATGATGGAATAACGATCTTTACTCAGTATCTTTAAATTTTCATCAACCGTTGTATACAGACTTGACCGCATTACTTGAATAATAATCAAGGTCATGGTTGAGAAAATCAAGGTAAAGAGTCCGAAAATAGCGGATGAAATAAGAAAAAGTCATCCGCATTGACAGTTTTTTTAATTTTTATTGAGCATCTTTCAGAATGTACCCCACGCTACGCAATGTTTGGAGATTTTTTGCAAATTCTGTTCCTTTTAACTTCTTACGAATCTTAGAAACATACACTTCAACAACCGAGATAGTCGTATCGCTATCAAATCCCCAAAGTCGATCAAAGATTTGTGTCTTGGGCAGGATAACATTTTGATTTTGAAGGAAATAGACCAAAAGATCAAATTCTTTCCCTAATAGCTCCACTTCTTTCCCTTCAACAAGCGTAGAATTTGTCGAAAGATTAACGGTTACATTCCCATAAGAAAGGGTATTTTCATTGACCTTACCAGAGCGCTTCAACAATGCTTGGATCCGCATCTTGAGTTCTTCTAGGTAGAATGGCTTGGTCAGATAGTCATCTGCCCCTAACTCAAACCCATGGCCCTTATCGTCCAAACTCTCTTTGGCTGTCATAATCAATACTGGAGTGGAGACACCCTTATCTCTCAATTCTTTCAGAACTTGGAAACCATCTTTTTCAGGGAGCATGAGGTCTAGCAAAATGAGGTCATAGATGCCACTTTCAGCCTCATAAAGACCTTCGTCTCCATCAAAGACTTGCATGACATCTGCAAAGTCATCTAAAAAATCAAATACTGAATTAGACAAACCGAGGTCGTCTTCTACTAATAAAATCTTAATCATGTGTACTTTCTCCTTCTCATTCTTCCATACAGGGATGACGAGTATTTTCTACTCTATTATAACATGACCAGGCTTCATTCAGTAGCATTCAGATAGCGATTTCAACTTTTTTCTTAGCCTGCTGTCCCTGTCTCATCCTTTGATGAATTGTTTGTATTGCTAGACGATTTTTTCGAAGAGGATTTCTTGGAGGACTTTTTACTCGATTTACTATTTTGTTGCTTGTCTTGTTGACCTTGAGGGCCTCCATTTTGTGGTGGTTGGCCATTCATGTCTCCTTGTCCTGGTCCACCGTTTTGGCCATCTTGCGGTGGCATACCGCCTGGTCCTCCACCAAATCCATCTTGTCCTTGACCACCTTGCGAGCCCCCTCCTTGAGGTGGTTGACCGTTCATTTCTCCTTGCCCTGGACCACCATTTTGGCCATCAAAACCTTGTGAGTTAGAAGGTCCATTTTGATCGTTCCCATGGCTATTTTGTCCTTGATGGTTTTGGGCAGGCTGGTTACTATTTTGTGTAGCTACTGCTGCTTGTTGGCGTTGGGGAGTCGTATTGGCTGTCGCCAACATTCCCAAGCCAAATCCACCAGTCATTCCTACGACAAGTCCTCCTGTTGCTGCGGCAGTTGCCCACCACTTAGGACTTTTCTTAACGACAATCATTTTTTCAGTTCTTTCTTGCTTTTGTTCATTCGAAGCTTGCATTCTTTCCATTCCTTAAATTATTTAAACAAGGCCTTTGTTTAGATAGGGATAGTTTACCGATTCTTCCTTAATCGTGACTAAATTTTTTCTTAAACTTTCCTAAAATGAGGATGGAGACAATTGTCACAGCTGAATAGAGGACTTGACAGGCTTGCATTCTTTTTTGTAGAATAGTTACCATAAAAATAAAGCGAGGTTTACTGTTTTGAAAAAAATAGAATCAATGACATTAATTGCTCTTGGAGCAGCTCTGATTGCTGCCCTATCTCCTTTTACAATCCCACTTGGACCCATTCCTATCACGCTTCAGACTTTAGCGATTGGATTGATCGCCAGCATCTACCGTCCAAAAGAAGCCACCCTTTCTGTTCTCATTTACCTCCTCTTAGGTGCCATTGGCCTCCCCGTCTTTGCAGGTGGTCACGGAGGCATCAGCTCCTTCTACGGTCCCACTGCTGGATTCCTTTTCTTCTTTCCCCTTCGTGCTTTGGTTACCTCTAGCCTCGCTGGCCAAAAGGGACAGCCCATTCGTATCTTCCTAGCTAACGCCTTGGGGGAAGTCGTCCTCTTTATTGGGGGTGCCTTAGGTTTTATGCTCATTACCCACCAGAGTTTGGATCTCACCGTAAAACTGGTCGTCCTACCTTTTGTATTACCAGATTTGATTAAGATGACGTTGACAACGGTTTTCGCAGTTATTCTCTATCGCAATCTCAAACATCTCCCATATTTCAAAAAAAGCAAAATAAAAACTCTTAGAGAGGCCTACAAACCTGTAGGTTCCTCTCTAGGAGCTTTTTTTTCTTTATTTAGTTGCTAGAAGGGCTGTTTCAACCGCTGCTTTCTCCCGCTCGATAAGATCGATACGAGCCGCGATCTCTTTAATTCCCATCTTGATATTACGGCTGATCGCCATATCATCCAATTGAGGCTCAAAGAAGGCCTTGTATTCATTCAACCGTTCACGGGTCTTGAAACAGTTAGCTGGGTAGATGACAAACTTATCAAAGCTCATATCACCACCGAGTGCTTTCTTGATCCAATTCCAGTTTTCACGCGCCCAAGTCCAGGTTCTTCCTTGGGTAAAGTCATGGTGCAAGAAATTGAAGTACCAGCTCATAGCCAAGTCCTGAGGTTTCACCACATCCTTGTTCTTCCACTCCTTCAATAGAGCTTCCAAAGTTTCCTCATCCTTGGTATAAGAAAGGGCAGCCGCCAACTGGCGTTTAAAGTTTCCATCAACTGTCTTCACATAGGTATCCAGGTATTGTTGGCTAAGCGCCTTGGTTTCCTGGTGTTTGATTTGGTTGACCAAGATTTGCAAGCGAATGGCAGCTGGAAGTTTTTCTAGATCAGCTGCGTGCGCTTCAAAGATAGCGCTCGCTTGTGCTTGTGCAGCTTCATCATTGGCCTTGATCATATTAGCAATCATTAGCTGACGAACTTTTTCGTCTTCTTCTGTTTCACCAGGCTTAGCTTCCAGTCCCAAGCGTTCGAAGTTGTAACGGTTCATCCGTTTCAACAACTCATGGAAGGCTACTTCTATTTCAGTTCCTTCATCCACAAAGAGACTGATTCCGCTCAAGACGCTCGAAACAGCAGAAACAACCAGGAAGGAAGTTTCTTCTGTCAAGTGTTCAATCACTGGCAAGAGGCTTGCATAAGAAATTTGACCACTTTCCGCTAAGAGACGGCGTTCTTGAACCACTTGCAGTTTCGAAGTGCTATCCAAGTTAGCAAGTTCAGCAAGGATGTCTTCCAACAATTCCCCACGGTAGTCACTGATATAGTGAGCTGTATTTTCTGTATTGAAGCGAAGAGCTCCGCTGTTAGCTGCTTTCAAGGCACTGTAGTTTGGAATTTCTAAGACTTCTGTATCCAAGGTATCTGGAATACCTGTCCAGTTGCTATTTAAAGGAACAACCCACTTGCGACCTTTTTCTTCTCTTTCTCCGATGAAAGAACTGCTCTTGACGGATGATCAAGGTATCGTTCTCTACAACAGCTGAGACAACAGGGTATCCTGGTTGCTCCAACCAAGAATCCATAAAGGCTGCGACATCACGACCTGAAGCTTGCCCAAGAGCATCCCAAAGGTCACGACCGATGGTATTTCCGTATTGGTGTTTTTCAAAGTAAATCTTCAACCCTTTACGGAAGGCGTCATCGCCTAACCAACGGCGAAGCATGTGCATGAGACGGCTACCCTTAGCGTAAACGATGGCTGGGTCAAAGAGGGTGTTGATCTCGTCTGGGTGTTTGACTTCCACATGGACGGATTGAACGCCATCTGTAGCATCGCGTTTCAAGGCAGCAGGCACACCAGTTGTTTGGAAGTCTTCAAAGATATTCCAGCTTGGTTCGATGGCATCCAAGCTGACATATTCCATCATATTGGCGAAGCTTTCATTCAACCAGAGGTCATCCCACCATTTCATGGTCACGAGGTTTCCGAACCATTGGTGAGCCAACTCGTGAGCCACCACTAAGGCTACTGTTTGACGGCTTTGGGCAGTCGAATTCTCATCAACAAGAAGGTAGACTTCACGGTAGGTTACCAAGCCCCAGTTTTCCATCGCTCCTGAAGAGAAGTCTGGAAGGGCGATATGAAGAGATTGAGGGATTGGATACTTCACGCCATAGTAGTCTTCATAAAATTCAATAGCACGAACGGCAATATCCAATGAGAAGTCCAAGTTTTCTAATGGGTGAGCTTTGGTAGAGTAGACACCGACTAGGGTTCCATTCTTGGTCTTAGCTGTCACCCCTTGGAGGTCTCCAGCCGCAAAGGCCAAGAGATAAGAAGACATACGTGGAGTTGTATCAAACTTCCAAATACCTGTTTCTTTGCGGTTTTCCACATCGATTTCAGGCATGTTAGAAAGAACGATTTCTCCTCTTCTTGGTCAAACTTTCACAGCCAAATCAAAAGGTCGCTTTGGCTTCTGGCTCATCCACACTTGGGAAGGCTTCACGCGCAAAATGGCTCTCAAACTGAGTAGAGATCACTTCCTTCTTCACACCATCTACTGTGTAGTAAGAAGGATAAATTCCTGTCATATTGTCTGTGATCTTACCAGAATAGGTCAAGGTAATCGTTACTTGACCTGTCCTTCTAATTCGACATAGACTGCTTCATTGTCATCATCCACCGTAAATGGACGGGTTTGACCTGCTACTTCTACTGTTTCGATGGTCAAATCCTTTTGGTGAAGAGAGATGCGAGTCTCTTTTGCTTCTCCGCTAATGATCACTTTCCCTGAGAAAGTTTTACTAGAGCGGTTCAAATCTAAGAATAGATCGTAGTGCTCAGGTACAAATGTATCAATAAAATGTGCAACTGCTTGCATGAGTAACTCCTTCTTCATTTTTTCTCATCTTCTATTCTAACATAAATCCTACTAACTGTAAGGTAAGAGGGGGCAAAACCAGATCTACAAAAAGACAAAAGTCTGAGATCATGACCTCAGACTTTACTTTTCTTATAATTCCACAATTTTTCCAGTTTCGAAGTAGACAACCCACTCACAGATATTTTTAGCGTAATCACCAATACGCTCCAAGTAGTTGATGACTTGGAAGTAATCACGTCCAGTGATAATCAAGTCAGGATTATGCTTGATTTCTTCCGTTGCCAACTCTTGAATACGATCATAATACTCATTAATCTTTTCATCGCGAGTCGCTACTTCATAGGCCGTTTCAACATCCCCTTTTAAGTAGAGCTCCAAGGTTGCTTCAACAAAGTCTTTGACTTCTCGACCCATTTTGCTGATTTCTTCTTCTACAACCTTACTACGAAGTTCTCCCTTCATACGGATGGTTGCACGAGCGATAGATACCGCGTGGTCTCCCATACGCTCGACGTCAGATACAGCTTTTAAGACTGTCATCACCATCCGAAGGTCCTGAGAAACCGGTTGTTGAAGGGCAATCATCTCAAAGGATTTGCGCTCCAACTTCACTTCATACTCATTAATCTCTGCATCATCTTCGATCACCTGACGTGCCAGATCCCGGTCATGAGTGACAAAAGCTCGAACCGTGCGATTAATCTGGGTCAAGACTTCATTTCCCATAGCATAAAACTGGTTATGAAGTTTTTCTAAATCTTCTTCAAATTGTACGCGTAACATTTACTTTCCCTTTCTTATCCAAACTTCCCTGATACATAATCTTCTGTTTCCTTACGAGCAGGGTTCAAGAAGATTTTTGAGGTGTCATCATACTCGATGAGGTCCCCATCCAAGAAAAAGGCCGTTCTATCCGAGATCCGACTGGCTTGTTGCATAGAGCGCGTCACTAAGAGCATGGTATAACGATCCTTCAACCCATAAAGTGTTTCTTCAATCTTTCCAGCAGAAATCGGATCCAAGGCTGAGGTTGGCTCATCCAAGAGGATAATCTTTGGACTGGTTGCTAATACACGCGCCACACAAACCCGTTGTTGTTGCCCCCCTGAAAGCCCGATCGCTGAATCATGAAGGCGATCCTTGACCTCATCCCAAATAGAAGCATTTTTCAAAGAGGTTTCGACCGCTTCATCCAAGACTTGCTTGTCCTTGACTCCCATTAATCATGAGTCCGTAGGTGACATTGTCATAGATAGACATTGGGAAGGGGTTGGGCTGTTGGAAAGACCATCCCGATTTCCTTACGGAGCTCCACCGTATCAGTCCGTGGACTATAGATATTGTGACCATTGTAGATGACGGTTCCTGTCGTCGTCACCTCATGGTTCAAATCTCCCATCCGGTTAATAGCCTTGAGCAAGGTAGACTTCCCAGATCCAGAAGGACCGATTAAAGCCGTGATTTCTTTAGGGGTGAAATCCAGTGACACACTATTCAGTGCCTTTTTCTTATTGTAATAAACCGACAAGTCCTTGACTTGCAAAATTGGTTCTGTCATGTTTTCATCCTTATGTTGTTTCTAAGTTGCCAATTCCTATCCAAAGTGACCAGACACATAATCGTTGGTTGATTGGAGTTTTGCATTTTGGAAAATGTTGGCTGTTTTATCATACTCGATCAAATCGCCTAGATAGAAGAATCCTGTATAATCGCTGGCACGAGCAGCCTGTTGCATGCTGTGGGTCACGATGATAATCGTATAGTCCTTCTTCAACTCCAGCATGGTTTCTTCCAACTGAGCAGTCGCGATAGGATCCAAGGCTGAAGCTGGCTCATCCATGAGCAAAATCTCTGGTTTAACGGAGATGGCACGGGCAATACAAAGGCGTTGCTGTTGACCACCTGAAAGCGTCAAAGCAGACTTGTGCAAGTCATCCTTGACCTGATCCCAGAGGGCTGCTTGCTTCAAAGATTTTTCGACGATTTCGTCCAAGACCTTCTTGTCTTTGACACCCTGCCCGCTCGTGAGGGAAGGTGATATTGCGGTAGATAGACTTGGCAAAACGGATTTGGTCGTTGAAAGACCATCCCGATATGCTTTCTCATTTCATAGACATTAATATCTGGCCGGTTAACATCGATCCCTTCGTACCAGATCTCCCCAGTCACACGCGCAATATCAATGGTATCGTTCATCCGGTTCAAACTTCTAAGATAGGTAGACTTCCCAGATCCAGAAGGACCGATCAAAGCTGTGATTTTATTCTTCTCAAATTGCATATCCACGCCTTTGATGGATTCATTTGAACCATAGTAGACATGCAAGTCTTTGGTCGAAAGGACCACTTTTTTTCTTCAGGAAAAAGTAATGATATGTTTCTCATCCCAATTGTACTTTTGACATTTCTTCTCCTTTTATGCTGAGGTTAATTTCTTATGGAGGTAAGTACCGAGCTTACGCGCTCCAAAGTTGAAAAATCAAAATGAAGATCAACAAGACTGCAGCCGATCCAGCGGATACTTCAATCGCATCTGGAATGGTTCCTTCACTATTGACCTTCCAAATGTGGACTGCTAGTGTTTCTGCTTGACGGAAAAATAGAGATCGGACTGGTGACACTAAAGAGGTTCCAGTTACTCCAATCCAAGGCTGGGGCAGACTGACCAGCTGTATAAATCAAGGTCGCTGCTTCCCCAAAAATCCGCCCAGAAGCTAGTACGACACCCGTAATAATACTTGGTAAGGCTTCAGGTACCACCACGTGAATCACGGTTTCCCAACGAGATATTCCAAGCGCAAGCCCAGCTTCTCTCTGTGTATGGTGGACGTTTTGCAAACTATCTTCAATGTTTCGTGTCATCTGTGGCAGGTTAAAGACCGTCAAGGCCAAGGCTCCAGAAATAATCGAGAAGCCATATTGGAACTGCACTACAAAGACCAAAGTAGCCAAAAGAGACCGACTACGACCGATGGGAGAGAAGACAAGATCTCAATACAGGTCCGAACCAAAGTTGGTCAATGGGCCCTTCTTGGCATACTCTGACAAGTAGATCCCTGCCCCCTAATGAAAGTGGGAAGGAAATAATCAAGGTAATGACTAAGAGGAAGAAGGAATTATAGAGCTGAATCCCAATCCCTCCACCCTGCTTGGTAAGAAGAGGATTTGCTGGTCAAGAAGGTCCAAGACACATGCGGCAAACCCTCTAACCAGGATATAGAGAATCAAAGAAGCAAGAATAGTGACAATAATTCCAGCAATAGCATAGAGAATCCCCTGTCGCTATCTTATCTATTTTTTTAGCGTGCATAGTTCTTCTTACCTCTTTCTTTCGTGATCAATTTGATAACGCTGTTGAAATGCCAAACTCATCAGCAAGAGCACCAAGGCAAGTGACCAGAGAACGTTGTTGTTAACAGTTCCCATAACCGTATTTCCGATACCCATGGTCAAAATAGAGGTCAAGGTGGAAGCTGGAGTTGTTAAAGAATTTGGAACAACCGCTGAGTTTCCGACCACCATCTGAATAGCCAAGGCTTCACCGAAGGCACGGGCCATTCCAAAGACAACTGCTGTAAAAATACCTGAGCGAGCCGCCTTTAAGGTGACATGCCAGATGGTTTGCCAACGAGTCGCTCCCATAGCCATACTCGCTTCCCGATAGTGACGAGGCACTGCCCGTAAGCTGTCTGTTGTCATAAAGGTCACAGTTGGAAGAATCATGACAAAGAGGACAAAGACCCCTGACAAGATCCCAAATCCTGTCCCACCAAAGATGGAACGAACAAATGGAACCACCACTTGCAAACCAATAAATCCGTATACAACAGATGGAATCCCTACCAACAATTCAATGGCTGGTTGTAAGAGACGAGCTCCCTTTGGAGAAACTTCTGTCATAAAGACTGCCGCACCAATGGCAAAAGGTGTCGCCACCAAGGCAGACAAAAGGGTTACAATGAAGGAACCCAAGATCATTGGCAAAGCCCCAAATTCTTTTCCCTGACGGATTCCAAGTGGATCCGAAAAGGAAACTAAAGACATTGACCTTGTTGACAAAGAAGGTCGATAATCCCTTTTGGGCTACAAAAATCAAAATCAAAGCTACAACAAAGACAATCAAACTCATACAGCAGAAAGTAATGGTTTTACCAAATTTTTCCAAACGAGAATTATTGGACTTTGAGAGCATTTTTTTTGCTACTTCGTTCATGTTTTACCTAATTCTTCTTATTTCTTCGTAATGTTACCGTCAAGATCACGGCTGACTTTCATATCATTGATTGGGATATAGCCCATCTTACCAACGATTTCCTGCTGGACCTCATCTGTCATCATATAATCCAAGAATTTCTTTGCCAGTTTACTTGGCTCACCCTTGGTATACATGTGTTCATAGGACCAAATTGGCCAGTTATTATTCACCACGTTTTCCTTAGTTGGTTCATAGCCATTTAACTTCATGGTTTTGACACTATCATCCACGTAGGTAAAAGCCAAATAAGAAATGGCACCTGGAGTCTGGGAAACAATGTTCTTCACCATTCCATTGGAATCCTGTTCCTGAGCCTGTTTAGGATCTTTCCCATTCATGATGATGTCATCGAATACGGCACGGCTACCGGATCCTACTGCCCGGTTCACAATGGTAATTTCGAGATCCTCACCCCCCAATTGCTTCCAGTTGGTATATTCACCAGTAAAAATCTTACGCAATTGTTCAGTTGTCAAATCGTCTACGGAAATAGTCTTATTGGCAATGATGGCTGTTCCTGCTACTGCCACTTGATGGTCTACCAAGCTAGAAGCATCGATTCCATCTTTTTCCTCTGCAAAGAGGTCACTATTTCCAATATCCACAGCTCCCGATTGGACCTGAGAAAGACCTGTACCAGATCCGCCTCCTTGGACATTAACAATCTTACCGGGATGTTCTTCCACATAACGATCTACCACCCCTTCAACGAGCGGTTGTAGGGCTGTCGATCCAACAGCTGTAATCGCTTCTCCACGGTCAATCCAAGATGCACAGGCAGATAGAGAAGCTGCAAGTGCTACTGTTGCTAGCCCAAGGACTAGCTTTTTTTGCATTTATTCAATGTAAGTCTCCTTGAATCATAATCAAATATCGTTTAAATTTTATCTCTAAACACTTGGTCATCTTCTAGTATTCTAGCAAGAATCACTCTATTTCCACTATAACATAGAAAGACCGCATTTCCTAATAATTTATCTAAATCTCAAGCCTTTTGGAAAGAAATTTTTTAAGGTCCGTCCAGTCACTTTTGCAAAAGCCCTAAACCATTGCCTCCAGCTAAGACCTGATACCAACCATTTGGGTAGTCTTGATCTAGCTGAATAGTCTCTCCAGCCACGTACTTCATAAAGTCTGGATCCGACAAGCTGACCGATTTCTTCACTTGATCTGGTTTCAGAGCTAGGCCCAAAGCAAAGCTAGGTTCAAAGCGATTTTTCTTGAAGGTTCCAAGGTGCAAGCCATTGCGAGCAATCTTGACCTTTTTCAAATCAGGAAGTCCAACCGGCAAGAGATAAAGCTGATCTCCAAAACATTGGTAGAGGCCCTCCAAGTCCATGGCCAAGCAGTCCTTGGCAAAAGCTTGCCACAACTTTTTCTGCTCAGCCGTTAGATTGGAACGGCCTTCCTTGATCTTCTTGACTTCAGGCTCTCCCTGATAAAGGAATTTAGCAACAAATTGCCCTTCCCCTTTGAAACGATGAGGGATACATCCGGGCTGTTTCAGGATAGCCGATCCCTTCTACCATGCCATTGATTTTTTCAATCGGTAGCAATTCCAGCTCATATTCTTCTAAGAGCCAAGAGACAATTTCTTCGTTTTCTTCTGGTGCCCAGGTACAAGTCGAATAAACCAGCTGCCCCCCTGGTGCCAGCATCTTGAGGGCATCTGTTAAGATTTCTCTCTGGAGACCAGCACATTGGGCTGGATAATCAGGATGCCAATAGTCCATAGCATCTGGCTGCTTTGAAACATTCCTTCACCAGAGCATGGTGCGTCCAAAACAATCAAATCAAAATAGGCTGGGAAAACCTTAGCCAAGCGATCGGCTGATTCATTGGTCACCACGACATTACGGGCTCCAAAGCGTTCGACATTCTCGACTAGAATCTTGGAGCGGCCCTTGTGGATTTCATTGGAAACAAGGAGTCCTTGATTGTCTAAATAAGAGAGCAAGTGGGTCGTCTTGCCACCCGGTGCTGCCGCAAGATCCAAGACCTTCATACCTGGTTTTGGATGAGCTACTTGGGCTACCATTTGGGCAGCCGGTTCTTGCGAATAGACCAGTCCAGTGACATGGGCAATGGATTTCCCTGATACCTTGCCATAGTAACTCCAAGGCATGCCTGGAATAGGTTCATCACCTCTGATTTGCTCCGCCTTCAATGGATTAGTCCGATAGGCAGATACGGCCGGCTCGTCAAAGGTTTGAAAGAAGGCCTCAGCCTCCTCTCCAAGTAGTTGAGTCATACTTTTTCTTTAAATCCTTGAGGAAAGGTCATGCGTGTGTTCCTTTCTTCAAAAAGGGTTGAATCTCATCTAGTTTACAAGTTGGCACCATCATGATGGGCTCCAAGGTCTCATAGTTAGGGTTCTTTTCCTTCCAGAGGTCAAAGACAGAGTAACCTAGGCACTCGCCCATGATGGCTGCTGCTGCATAGTCCCATGGCCAGATATAGCTGAAGTAGCCTAAAATACCACCGGATAAAATCTTGGTAAAGCTGATACCAGCACTCCCATAGACCCGAATTCCTAAGCATTCTGCCCCCAGATCCGCCATGCCCCAAGCGTTGGACTTGAGCATGCCAACATTGAAGCCACTAATAAAGTCCCCTAAGAGGGACGATTTTTGAAAGGGTTTTCAGTTCTTTGCTCATTGCAAAAGACTCCAAAATCCTTTCCACCAAAAAAGAGATGATCCCGCATGACATCATAAATCAAGCCAAACTGGCCAATCCCTTCTTCAAAATAAGCAACCATAACAGCAAAGTCTTCTTTTTGGGTCACAAAATTATTGGTCCCATCAATGGGATCAATCACCCAGACCTTACCGGAACGAATAGGTGCACGAAGGTCATCCTCTTCCGCAAAAATGTGGTCTTCTGGATAGGCTTCTAAAATCTTGCCAACCAGGGTTGCTTGCACTTCTTGGTCCATTTGAGTCACCAAATCCGTCGGATTTGTTTTGACTGTAATTGCTAGCTGGTCATGCAGGTGTTCTCTAAGATAGCTTCCTGCTTCTTTGACAATGGTCTTAGCAAATTCTAATTTATTGATCAATCGAAAACCATCCTTCCCCTTTTTCTTTCGCAACTTTGGTTGCGCGATAAAGTGAGTAGCCGCTGACCTCTTCAAATTCTTTGCCCAGACGCTTTTCTTCGCCAATACTTGGGACAACTTTCTTAAAGGCCTTATAGGCTTCTAGGTAGATGCGGGCATCTGCCTTTTGTTCATAGGCTTGTTCAACCTGATTAAAAAAAGAAAGCACCGAAGCAAGCTCTTCAGTGCTCCACGATAAATCGAGTGGGTAACTATAATTCTTATTCATATTAATGGATCTCCGCTCTTAATGTAGCAGATCTTAACTCTTCCTTACGATATCCTCGAGGGAGAAATGCACGAATTTCATCCTCATTAAAACCAATTTGCATCCGTTTCTTGTCTAGAATAATTGGGCGACGCAAAAGACTAGGATTTTCCTCAATCAACTTGATCAAAGCAGAAATCGATAAATCCTCTACATCAACATTTAACTTCTGAAAAATTTTAGAACGAGTTGAAATAATATCGTCTGTACCGTTCTCAGTTAGAGCTAAAATATTACGCAACTCCTCAGTTGTTAGAGGACTCGTCATAATATTGTGTTCCTTAAAAGGAACCTCATGTTTTTCTAACCAAGCTCTGGCCTTGCGACAGGATGTACAACTCGGAGACAAAAATAATGTAATCATGTTCTTCTCTTCTTTTTTTGGACACACTTAGCTGACTCTATTATACAAAATTATTCCGTGCTTGCATAGTGATTTTTTAATTTAGACAAAGAAAATTCTCCCCTTAAGGGAGAATTTCTAACAAAAATTAATCTGGTCCATTTGACGAGCCATGATCTCATCCTGACGCAGTTGCTCGACGAGTGCTTCTACACTATCAAATTTGACCATTTCTCGAATCTTGTCTAACCAAAAAATCCGAATCGTATGTCCATAAATATCTTTTGAAAAATCAAAGATATTGGCTTCAAAGCGAAGTTCCGTCCCATCAAAGGTCGAGTTTTTCCCTACAGAGGCCATCCCCCGGTGACGCTGACCTAGCACTTCTACTTCGACGACATAAACACCATCTTGAGGGAGATGGGTGCGATCGATCGGTGCCAGATTTGCTGTTGGAAAACCAATGGTTCGCCCCCGTGCATCACCATGGACTACGATGCCACGACTGGATAAGGGATAACCTAAAAGATCAGCTGCTTCTTTCACTTGGCCAGAGGCAATGGCCTGGCGAATACGGGTCGAGCTGATTTTTTTGCCCTGGTCTAGGACAGGTGGAACTACGATGACTTGGCCTTTAAAATAGGTTCCCAAATCACTAGCTACTTTCTTATCGCTACCAAAGCTATAATCAAAGCCTGCCACTAAGACACGAGCTCGAAGTCTTGTTAGGTAGGTAGTAACGAATTCTTGGGCCGTATGAGCCGCAAAATCACTGGTAAAATCGATAAGATATAGATCATCGACTCCCAGTTCTTCCATTCGTTTAAAACGCTCCTCTGGATTTTGGAGATGGAGGAGTAATTCTGGTTGGTAACGGGCAAAAGCCAATTTGGGAGATTCTGGAAAGGTCAAAACAGCTACTCGAAGTCCTTGCTCATCGGCAATAGTGCGAGCTGTCCGAAAGAGCTCCTGATGCCCTCGATGAAGACCGTCAAAATAGCCCAAGACAAGAACGGTATCTGCTTGAGCTTTTATTTCTTTTTCACTAGATACATAACAAATGTTCATAAATTTATTGTAACACACTTTCTGTCAGAAAAACCTTGCGAGGTTTGTAAAGTTCTTCCCTTTTTTCCAAAATGGCTACCAACTTTCTCTTGGTAAAAAGCAGCCAACTCTCTGGCTTCGCTCTCAACTGGAATAAAGCGTCCCACTTGGACTTCGCCAACCTCTTCAACTGTCAGCTCTACTTTTTCCAGATCCCCGGTACCAATCTCAAGTGGATGAAGGAAGCTCAAATCTCCTTGACGCAACTTTTTCAGCAACTTCTTCCAAGGTTAGGGCATTTTCTAAGGACAAGCCAGCAGCACTGGTACGTGTCAGATGGGACATGTGGGCCGCATAGCCCAGTTTCTGCCCTAAATCCACAGACAAGGTTCGGATATAGGTCCCCTTGCTGCATTTAACCCGGAAGCGAAAGCGGGCTAGTCCTTCTTCATAACGAATTTCGCTTGTGCGCGTGAATTCATAAATGTTCACCTGCCGAACTGGACGTTCCACTTCTTCTCCTGCACGCGCATACTCATAGAGCTTACGCCCATTGACCTTGACCGCTGAATACATGGGTGGTACCTGTTCGATTTCTCCTACCATCTGGGCAATCATGCGGTCTACCTCTTCTGCATCCAAGGGGTCTTGCACAGGGGTCCGATCGACAACTTCTCCGCTGGCATCCTCCGTCGTGGTAGAAAACCCCAAAGTGATTTCTCCCTCATAGATTTTGCCTTCATCCTGCATAAATTCAACCATTCGGGTCGCCTTTCCTACGGCAATCGGAAGAACCCCCACCACATCCGGATCCAGAGTTCCCCCATGGCCGATTTTCTTGGTTCCTAAGATTTTTCGCAGTTTAAAGACCACATCATGTGAAGTCATTCCCGCTTCTTTTTTTACATTAATAATTCCGTCCATTTGAATTACTCTTTCTAACTCATGTGTGACCATGACGGTCACCGACCCTTTATTATACCATGAAAGGATCTCCTTGTCCCTGATTCCCCATTCCCATGAGCTCCTAAAAATCCCGTAGCAGATTTCAGACTTTTTAAAATGGGTTTGATACAATAGAAAACGAAAGAAGGTGTAACATATGTTAACGTATGATGTTATTGTTATTGGATTTGGTAAAGCTGGTAAAACACTCGCAGCGAAATTATCAAGCCAAGGAAAAAAAGTCGCTCTGATTGAAAAGAGCAAGTCTATGTATGGTGGTACTTGTATCAATATCGCTTGTATTCCAACTAAGACCTTGATCGTCGCAGCGGAAAAAGGCTTGGATTTTGAACAAGCTATGAGTGAAAAAAATGCGGTCACTACTCGTCTCAACGGCAAGAACTACGCAACGATTGCTGGAACTGGTGTAGACATCATCGATGCGACAGCCCGCTTTGTGTCCAACAAGGTCATCGAAATTCAAGCTGGAGATGAAAAGGAAGAATTGACAGCTGAAACCATTATTATCAATACTGGTGCTGTGCCAACTATCCTTCCAATCCCAGGATTGGCTGAAAGTAAATTTGCAGTGGATTCAACCGGTATTCAACGTTTGGAAAATCTACCAAAACGCCTGGGTGTCCTTGGTGGTGGACCAATCGGATTGGAATTTGCCCATCTCTACAATACCTTGGGTAGCCAAGTAACAGTACTGGATGCTTCTGAAGCATTCTTGCCACGGATCGAGCCAAGCATTGCAGCTCTTGCAAAAGGCTACCTGGAAGAAGATGGTATTCAATTCTTGCAAGGCGTTCATACCCAAGAAATCAAAGATGGTAAAAACAGCTTAACCCTTGTAACCGATAAAGGAGATTTCGAGTTTGATGATCCTCTCTACGCAACAGGACGTAAGCCAAACACAGCTGGATCTTGGTCTTGAGAAACACAGATATCCAAGTCACTGATCGTGGAGCGATTCAAGTCAACCGTCATTTGGAAACCAGCGTCCCTGGTGTCTTTGCGGTTGGGGATGTCAATGGTGGCCCTCAATTCACCTATATGTCACTCGATGACTTCCGCATTGTCTTCAACTATCTCACAGGCGATGGTAGCTACAATCTCGAAACACGTGGAAACTATGCGACAACACTCTTCATTGCTCCTCCACTGGCCCAAGTCGGCTTGACTGAGCAAGAAGCACGTGACAAAGGACTTCCAGTTGCTGTTAAAGAATTGCCAGTTGCTGCCATGCCTCGTGGACATGTCAATGCAGACCTTCGAGGTGCTTTCAAAGCCGTGGTCAACCCAGAAACCAAAGAAATTCTTGGAGCAACTCTCTTTGGAGAAGCTGCAGGCGAACTCATCAACCTGATCACCATGGCTATGGACAACAAGATCCCTTATACTTACATCGCAAAACAAATCTTTACCCACCCAACCATGGCAGAAAACCTAAACGATCTCTTTGCGATTTAAACTAGCATAAAAACGCTGGAAAAATTTTTTTCCAGCGTTTTTTAATGTAAAAATCCACAGACAGCCTCTTGAAATGACTTTATTTTCTTCATACAGAGCATGACCAGAATGCTTAAGAATAAGGAGCTGACAACCCAAAATCCCTTTTGCCAGTTCCTTGGATCCTTCACACCGATCACATCATCTTCAAGCGCACCAAGGACCAAGGTCGGACATTGAATTTCTTTTAAGACCTCAAGGCTATCGTGATCCAGGCAAGACTGAGACTGAATGGCAATTCGTTTCTCATCTTTGATTCGTCCCCCAAGCGACCCATGATATTATAAAGCAACCGCCACTTTTGATAGCTCTTTTGCGTATAGGAATGCTTGGCAATATCCAGCATGAGGTCTCTAAAATTTCCAGATTGACTAAGTTTTTGCCAATGCTCAATTCGTTCTCTAGCAAGTTGACTAGGTTTTGCAGTGGTCACGGCTAAGATGAGCTTTTGAACCTTTTCAGGAAAATCCACTGCCAACCATTGGGCAATCATTCCACCTTGTGAAATCCCCATAACATAAGCGGTATCTAGGTTTAGTGTCTCCATTGCTTCTGCTACATCTGCTGCCATATCCCGTGTCGTATAGCCCTGCCTCAACTCATTGATTCGAGAAAAAACATAGATTTTATAGCGCTTAGCAAGTAAACGATAAGAGAGGGAAAAGAGCTGGGCCTTTCCTTTAACGGTCTGAAGCCCATCCCCCAAGCCTGGTATGATCACTAATGGTTGCTTACCTTTACCAAATGTCACATAGTCCATGGTTTTCCCATTCATGGACAAGGTAGCGTTCTTAGCTGAATACAAAGATTATTCTCCTTTCAGAGCATCAAACTTTAGCTTTCATGGTTGGATTCTTTGCGGGTCAATTTTTTGACTGATACATCATCCAACTTATTATTAGCAAGGCGGAGTTGATTTTCTGATGTGGTGAGGAATTTCTTGACTTCTTCCATCCGTTTGATGGCTTTGTCGATTTCATCAATGGCCTTGCCGAAAGTTGACGGAAGCTGAATTGTAGTTCTTAGCAAAGGCAACCTTGAAAGGCATCCAGATCTTCCTCAAAAGTGAGTGATGTCAATATTTTGCTCACGGATAAGTGCTAGTTCTTGCTTGTATTTAAGAGAGTTAAGAGCCGCATTACGTAAGAGACCCAATCAACTGGATAAAGAACTGAGGACGGACCACATACATCTTCTCATACTCGTGGCTGACATCGACAATCCCTGTGTTGAAAGTAGTCGTTATCTGCTTCAAGCATACTTACCAAAACAGCATACTCACAGTTCTTTTCTCGACGGTCCTTGTCCAATTCCTTGTAAAAATCAGCATTCTTATGCTTCTTCTCTGTTCCATCAGCTTCATTTTTCATCTCAAACATGATGGAAATGAATTCTAGCCCATTTTCATCAAAGTCACGGAAGATAAAGTCCCCTTTAGACCCACGTGCAGAGACCTTGTTATCCTTTTCAAAATAGGCATTTGGGAAAGGCAAAACTACGAACCTTGTTGAAACTCACTTTCCGCATACTGCTCCAGACTTTCTCCGATGGCCTTGGTTGATTGTTGGGCCTTGAAGTTCTTATAGAACTCAACCTGCTCATTTGCTGCTTTTAACTGGGCCTCATAGTTTTGTTTAACTGAAGTCAGAGAAAGCTCGTTTTCTTTTTCTTGTAAAAGGAGCTGATTTTTGACCTGATCTCGTTCTTTCTCTAGTTCAGACAATGTTTTTTGCAGTTGATTTTCATGCTCCAAGCGCAAGGTGGCTAACTGATTCTCCAGTGCCTGAACTTCTTTTTCTTTCTCTAGCAGACTTTGGCTAGCGGTTTGCTCCACCTCTTTTTCGCCAATTCTTTTTCAGTATCAAACTGTTGAATCTGGTTTTGTAACTGGGCAATTTCTTGGTCCTTCTTGGCTAACTTCTCTTGTTGCTCATTGAGGGCCTTTTTGCTCAGCTAAAGCCAACTCTTGCCGAATCCGCTCATGAATTTCCTTGTCAAACTCCGCTGTCCGTACTTGGGACAAGAGTTCGCTGTATTGACTTTCGTTGACTGTAAAGACTTCCCCACAGTTGGGGCACTTGATTTCGTTCATAGCATGCCTCTTTCTCTATTCTTAGTATATTATATCATGCCACTAGTAAAATCAAAACCAGCAAACGAGGCTTGCTGGTTTTAACTGAATATTCATTCCTCTTATAGAGACTTTTCTTAGGTGAGGACGGACGGTAGCGACTCCCTTTGGGATTCCATACCTTATATTTGAGCCTCACGTCTCAAATATACCGAGCACCAGAAACTTATGTGTTTCTGGCGCTTTCCTCACGGCGAAAAGTCTCAATCTATTCTGAACTAGTTTCCAAAATATCTTTTTCTTTCAATAGTCTCATTCAGTAAGCAATTTAGATTTCTGAAGAGATGTTGCTTGTTTATAATCTGAAACAGTAAACTTAGCTTACTGGTTTCGACTTTATTTCTTCTCAATTGGCGCGACACTGGCCAAGAGTTTCTTGAGACCCACTTCTGGGAAGTTGATCTTGAGCTCTTGGGTATTGCCACTACCAGAGACTTCAAGAACAGTTCCTTCTCCCCACTTCTTGTGAAGAGCAATGTCGCCAATGGACCAAGCGACGCTTTCTTTGGCACCAGCTCGGTTGCTATTGCCAAAGGGGAGGCTTGATGACGTGAGAGCACTTGGGGCTGCTTGTCTCTTGCGCTCTTGAAGGGCTTGTGACAGGCTCATGCCTTTTCCAAAGGTCGTTCCGCCACCATTACTATAAGAAGCCTTAAAGCTGGTATTAGCTGGACGCGCTAAGCCTTGGTAGGTTAATAAATCTGAGCTAATTTCATTGATAAAGCGCGTCGGACGGTTGTAGCTGGTCCGTCCAAAGAGCAAACGAGAATTGGCATTGGTCAAGAAGAGAACCTTCTCTGCCCGCGTGATCCCCACATAAGCCAAGACGACGTTCTTCTTCCAACTCATCTGGATCCTCTGCCGCACGACTAAGAGGAAAGACGTTTTCTTCCATCCCAATCAAGAAGACCACTGGGAACTCCAATCCCTTTAGCCGCGTGAAGGGTCATCAAGGTCACTTCTGAAGTCTCTTGTGCCCCATCATCTGTATCGGCAATCAAAGCCAAATCATTCAAGAAACGACTTAAGGTTTCCACACCTGATTCGTCTTCAACAGACTCGCCATTTTCATCAAAATTCTTGGTAACAGACAGGAACTCTTGGATATTCTCGATGCGGGCCTGACTTTCCAAATTTCCCTGATTGGTTAGGGCCGTCATATAACCTGTCTTGTCAAGGACTTCTTCGACCAACTCTGTAATGGTCAGCTGGTCCAATTTTTCTCTCAAATCAAGAATGAGATTGGCAAAGTCCCAGATAGCTTGGGCAGCCTTTCCTTTGATGCCTGAGAGCATGATATTGGCTGAAGCATCCAGGAGTGAGGAACCTTGCATTTGAGCAAAATCACGAATCTTATCCACCGTACCCTGGCCCGATTCCCCGCTTAGGTTCATTGATAATCCGCTCAAAACTGATATTGTCACTGAGGTTGGCAATCAAGTTCAGATAAGCAATGACATCTCGAATTTCCTTCCGGCTGTAGAACTTGGTACCACCTACCATGGTATAGGGAATATTGGACTTGAGCAGTGCTTCTTCAATGGTCCGGGATTGGGCATTGGTCCGGTAGAGAACCGCAAAATCACGGTGCTTGTAGTTAGCTTTCCGACTGAGCTCTTCAATGGTTTTGGCAACAAAGACCGCTTCATCCTGCTCGTCATTAGCCCGGTAATAAACAATCTCTTCCCCGTCAGCATTTTGGGTCCAGAGATTCTTCGGACGGCGGTTACGATTATTTTTGATCACATCGTTCGCTGCTTGTAGGATGGTTTTAGTGGAGCGATAATTTTCCTCTAACAAAACGACCTTGGCATCGGGATAATCCTTTTCAAAGTCCAGGATGTTTTGCATGTCTGCTCCCCGCCAGCCATAAATAGACTGGTCAGCATCCCCTACAACACAGATATTTTTAAAACGTGAAGCCAAGAGTTTGACCAATTGGTATTGGGCGTGGTTGGTATCTTGGTACTCATCCACATGGATGTATTGGAACTTCTGCTGGTAATAGGTCAGCACATCTGGATGTTGGTCAAAGAGGCGCAAGGTCAGCATGATCAAATCATCAAAGTCCACTGCTTCTGACTGACGCAATTCCTTTTGGTAAGCCTCATAGCACTTGGCGACGATCTGGGTGTACATGTCCCCCGCTTGGGCGGCATAGGCCACTTCATCAATCAGGTCATTCTTGGCATTGGAAATGGTCCCCAAAATGGTTCGTTCATTCCATTTCTTCGGATCCAAATTCAAAGACTTCAAGATCCGCTTCATCAAGGTCCGTTGCTCACCTGGATCGACAATGGTAAAGTTACGATTGTAGCCAATGTGATCCGCATCTCGACGAAGGATGCGGACACACATGGAGTGGAAGGTCGCGATCAAGCAATCTTGGGTCGCCGGATTCAACTGGTAAGCCCGCTCCTTCATCTCGCGAGCAGCCTTATTGGTAAAGGTAATGGCCAAAATATTCCAAGGATTAACCATTTTTTCATCGATCAAGTAAGCAATCCGATGGGTCAAGACACGTGTCTTACCAGAACCAGCCCCCGCCATGATCAAGAGGGGACCTTCTGTCGTTTGGACCGCCTCTGCCTGGCGATCATTCATACCATTCAATAAAGGATTCATCTCATACTCCTCATTCATTCAATCGTTCTATTATACCACATTTTCGCCCTTTCTCCTTTTGGAAACAGTTGGCATCATTTGAATTTTGCACTCAAAAAAGCTATAATAAAGCCTTAGGAAGAACGAATATTTCCTCATCAACAACGATCCAAGTTTGTCTCTTAGGAGGAAATCTACAGAAGTCTGGAGGAGTTATCAGTGAATCAATCACAAAGTAATTTAAAACTAGCCGAACGTGGAGCCCTGATCAGTATTGTCGCCTACCTGATTCTTTCCGCAGCTAAATTAGCAACAGGCCACCTGCTTCACTCCTCCAGTTTGGTCGCTGATGGTTTTAATAACTTATCCGATATTATCAGCAATGTCGCCCTTCTCATTGGCATTCGCTTAGCCCGCCAGCCAGCTGACCGCGACCACCGGTTCGGTCATTGGAAGATCGAAGATCTAGCTAGCCTGGTGACGTCCATCATCATGTTTTATGTGGGCTTTGATGTCCTACGAGATACGGTTCAAAAAATTCTCAGCAGGGAAACAACTGTTATTGATCCTTTAGGAGCCATTGTTGGAGTTGGGTCAGCCCTTGTCATGTTTGCGGTCTATCTTCATAACCGCACTTTAGCCAAGAAAGCCCAATCCAAGGCCCTCAATGCAGCTGCCAAAGATAACCTGTCTGACGTGGTCACTTCTTTAGGAACCTCTGTTGCGATTGGGGCTAGCGCTCTCAACTACCCCATTGTGGACCAATTGGTGGCCATTGTCATCACCTTCTTTATCCTAAAAACCGCCTACGATATTTTCATCGAATCCTCCTTCAGTCTATCTGATGGGTTTGATGAAAGTCTCCTGGATAAATACAAGGCGGCTATTCTGGAATTGCCAAAGGTCAGCCGGGTCAAATCCCAACGGGGACGAACCTACGGAAGCAATATCTACCTGGATGTCGTCATTGAAATGAATCCAGACCTCTCTGTTTATGAGAGCCATGCCATTACCGAAGAGGTCGAGCGCCTTCTCAAGGAAAAATTTGGAGTCTTTGACATTGACGTCCATGTGGAGCCAAGTTCTATCCCTGAAGATGAGATTTTGGACAATGTCCTTCTCAAGTTAAAGACCTATGAGGAACGTTTGCAGGCTCAACAGGAATACCAAACCCTCCTGGCAGACAACTTCACCCTCATCAATGAGTATGGCCAAGAAAGTCACAAGGAGGACCTGGTCCGTTTGCAGGAAGAACATCAAATTCCCTTTAAGAATTTCGAGATCGAATCCATCAGTCAAAAGACCAAATTGATTCGCTATGAGTTAAATAACCAGATCCATACCAGTCTCTGGCGGCGTCATGAACACTGGCAAAAGGTCTTTCACCAAATTACCAGTAAACAGGAAAAATAGAACTCTTTACCTCAATCTAACTAGAATAAAAAGCTACTGCAATTCCTTTCTGCAGTAGTTTTTTTGTAAGAAAAAATAGCCCTTCCGGACTATTCTTCTTCTTTAATAAAACCAAATTTATTTAGAGGGTACAATCTGAAATCGACAACACCCCTTCAATCTGATCTGCTTTGAATATAACCAAATTCACGGCTATCTTTTGTATTGTTGCGATCATCGTTTAGGACTAAAGTAACTATTACTTGGTACTTTTCCAGCCTTGGTTCCCTTTAAGTTCTCTAGAGAAAAAATCATTTGTAAAATAATCGCCACTTGGGGCCGCCAAATGTTTGGTCTTCATCTTGTCCAAATATGGCTCTGCTGTAGCTACACCATTCAGATAAAAGACATCATCCACATAGCTGACCTCATCGCTCTCTATCGCAATGACACGTCCAAGATATTGTTTCTCTTTTACATGGTAGAGGACCAAATCTGTCCGATCAATTTTTCCCTTCTTAGTCGCTAATACTAAATCATCTTTCTTAACGGAGGCATTGGCCATTTGATCAGATACCCACAATGGTTGAAAAACAAATAGGCGCAAAGTAATGAGTACCAAGCCCAATATTCCAATGATGATAATATTCCGAATCAAATCCCTTTTCGACATTCCTATCCCCCCTTTCAGTTCATTCCATTATACCATTTTATTAGACAATAAAAAAGGCCCACATTCCCTAAATTGTCAGAAACTTGGTCTAAAAAAAAACCTTGCCTCCAAGCTTTTACGCTTAGAGAACAAGGTTTGTTCATTGGTTAGATTAACGTACTGTACGGATACGCATAGTATTTGTACGAACAGCTTCACCAAGTGGCACACCTGCAACGATTACGATATCGTCACCAGATTGTACAAGACCTGCTTCTACTGCTTTACGTTCTGCGATTTCGAACATATCGTCAGTTGATGATGGAGCATCTGTCAACATTGGGATGACACCCCAGTTCAACATCAATCCACGCTCTGTCAATTCGTCAAATGTCAATGCCAAGATATCAGCATTTGGACGGTATTTAGAAATCAAACGTGCAGTGTGACCAGTCTTAGTCAAAGTTACAACCAATTTGATGTCCATTGAGTTTGTAGCGTCTTTAACAGCTGAAGCCATAACTTCTGTCTTAGAGTTACGTTCGAATGAATCTGAGTTTAAACGTCCGTATTCGTTAAGAAGAGTTTGAGCGTTCTTATCGATAGTAGCCATTGTGCGAACAGACTCAAGTGGGTATTTACCATTTGCAGACTCACCTGAAAGCATAGTAGCGTCAGTTCCGTCGATAACAGCGTTAAATACGTCTGATACTTCTGAACGAGTTGCACGTGGTTTTTCAGTCATTGTTTCAAGCATGTTTGTTGCAGTGATAACAACTTTACCAGCAGCGTTCACTTTTGTGATGATCATTTTTTGGTAAACTGGAACCATTTCGAATGGTACTTCGATACCCATGTCACCACGAGCGATCATGATACCGTCAGCAGCTTCAATGATTTCATCCAAGTTATCGATACCTTGTTGGTTTTCGATTTTCGCGAACAATTGAACGTGACCGTTACCAGTTTCTTCACAAATTGCACGAACTTCATTTACGTCTTTTGCAGTACGTACGAATGAGATCGCGATGAAGTTGATACCTTGTTCCAAACCGAAGCGGATATCGTCGTTATCGCGTTCAGCAAGTGCTGGGAAAGGAATCTTAGTGTTAGGGATGTTGACACCTTTTTGTTTAGCGATCACACCGTCGTTTTCAACTTCAACGATGAATTCACGACTTGCATCGTCTTTTTCTACAACACGAAGACCCAATTTACCATCGTCGATCAATACTTGGCGACCAACTTCAACATCATCGTAGATGTCAAGTGCGCCAGCAACGTTCAAAGCAATCACTTCACGAGTTGATTTGATTCCTTGTTTAGTCGCAACACGGATCTTTTTCACCAGTCTTGTATAGAGTACTCTTTTGCATCGCCTTCGAACAATTCTGTACGGATTTCTGGACCTTTTGTATCAAGAAGGAAACCAACTTTTTTACCAGCGATTTCTTCTGCACGTTTAACTGTTGCCATACGGTCACCTTGTTCTTGGTGGTCACCGTGTGAGAAGTTGAAACGGAAAGTGTTTGCTCCAGCTTCGATCAATTGAGCAATGTTTTTTGCTGAAGCTTCAACGTCAAGTTTTTCACCCCAATATCCATCATCACCAAATTTTTTACCACCACGGATTTCTACCGCAGGACCTAAGGTTGCAACGATTTTTACACGTTTGTTCATGATTTCTATGACTCCTTTTAAAATACACTGTCTTTTTAGACAAATTTTAACAAATAAATATTAAATAGAAGATAAGCTACGGTTCAACTCTGCAAGGTTCAAGTCAGCCTTGTGAGGGTTGTTCACTTTGATCTTACCGTCTTCAGTCAAGCTGAAGAGGGCACCTTCTTCTGCACTACCAAGAATTGGGTTTTCCACCATTTGTTCATTGCGGATACCAACAGCTACGCCACCGATACCAGCTTTCAACAACTTAACAGCATGTGCACCCAAACGTGAAGCAAGGACACGGTCACGCGCAGTTGGTGAACCACCACGTTGGATATGTCCAAGTTCTGTTACACGAAGATCACTTGTATCTCCGGCATCTTTCAAGGCTTTACCGAATTCAGCAGCAGACATCACACCTTCTGCAAGGACGATGATGTTGTGTGTACGACCTTTCTCGTAGCCCTTTCTTGATGCTTTCAACGACATCTTCGATTTTGAAGCCTTCTTCTGGAATGATGATCTCATCAGCTCCTGAAGCAATCCCAGACCAAAGGGCAATATCCCCGGCATGACGTCCCATTACCTCGATAACGAAAGTACGATGGTGACTAGACGATGTATCGCGGATCTTATCAATCGCGTCCATAACAGTTGTAACAGCTGTATCAAATCCAATTGTAAAATCTGTACCAACGATATCATTATCAATTGTACCAGGAAGTCCTACAGCTGGGAAAGCCATGTTCTGTCAAACGCATCGCTCCGTGGTATGATCCATCACCACCGATAACGACAACACCTTCGATTCCATGTTTCTTCAACTGCTCGATCCCTTTTAATTGACCTTCGCGTTCAGCAAATTCAGGATAGCGAGCTGAATGAAGCATTGTTCCACCACGAGAAATAATATCTCCAACTGATGAAGCATCCAATTGATGGATATCACCAGCAACCATACCAGCGTATCCATTATAGATACCAAATACTTCCATTCCTTCAGAAATTGCTTGGCGAACAACTGCACGGATAGCAGCATTCATTCCAGGGGCATCTCCTCCACTGGTTAAAACAGCAATACGTTTCATTTCGATATTTGCTCCTTTTTTTCTTTTACATTCTAAATGATTATAACACAAAGAGGCTCAAATTTCTCCTATTTTTCCGTAGATTTTATCGATAAATCGTTTTTCATAGCAATACTTGCCAGCTCATTTTCTAACTTCTCGTTTTTTTCTGGACGGAAACTCCTTTTTAATTGAATGGTCTTTTTCTCCTCTTCATAGCGAATAACGACAGGATAGGGACCCTGGATAGGCTTTTTAAAAATATCTAAGACTGCCCGGTCCTCCTGGTGATCAAACAATTGAATCCAAAAAAACGCTGATTGGTAGCTTCTTCTGCTTCCATCAAAATCATTTGGAGACGACCATCTCTAGATTGTACTTTTCCCCTTGAGATAGTAATAGCCCTTCTCTCTTATTTTTACACTATACTGGCGATAAGTATCTGGGAAAAGGGTGACATCCATCTTCTTTTGGAGATCGGAAACTTGTAAAAAGGCCATATTTTCCCCATTTTTGGTTCGAATGGTCCGGATGGATTGGACTTCGACTAGGATGGTGGCCTGTTCTCCTTCACTTAAAGAAGCAATCGGTCGAGTCGGTTGGCTACTTGCTGCTACAATTTCCACCAGAGGATGAGGGCTGAGACCGACCCCAATGACCCTCTGCTCCATTTCATACTTCTCGGCCTTGCTATAATCCTCAGCATCCATCCAGGAATAATTAGCCTGGCCAAATAAGCTACCCAATTCATCCGCAAAGACAAATAGGTTGGGAAGATTTTGAAGGACTTTTCTGCGATTCTTTTCAAAGCAGTCAAACAAGCCCAATTCTACCAGTGGCGTTAAGAGAGGAAGTTTGTGGTACTGGTTGGGCAAGCGTAAGATAAAATCTTCAATACTCTCAAAGGGACGTTGGTCAATAATCCAATAGGCTAGATCTTTTGGAAGACCTTTGATATTTTTCATTCCTAGATAAATCTTCTGATCTTGGAACTTATCCTTATAAGGAATGGTATTAATAGTCAAAGGAGCTACTTGGAAATCAAATTGGAGCGCATCGGTCAAGTAATCACTACTAGAGTAGTTGAGCATAATGTCAAAGAAGACATCTGGATAATGGACTTTAAAGTAAGCCAATTGGAAGGCCAAGGCTGAGTAGGCATAGGCATGGGAACGGTTGAAGCCATAGCCAGCAAATTTTTCCATAATGGCAAAGACTTGCTTGGCTTTTTCTGCACTATGCCCAAGCGCGACAGCCCCTTTGATAAAGTCATCTTCCATTCGATGCATTTCTGCCACGTTCTTTTTCCCCATGGCCCGTCTGAGGATATCGGCTTTTCCTAGACTAAAGCCAGCAAAGGTCTGGGCCACCTGCATGACTTGCTCCTGATAGAGCATGATGCCATAAGTTGGTGCTAGAATGCCTTCCAAACTAGGATCAATCATATCGACCTTCTCTTTGCCATGCTTGCGTTTGACGAAATTATCAATATAGTCACTAGCCCCAGGCCGGTTCAAGGAAGTAGTCGCAACAATCTCCTCAAAACAGTTGGGTTGAACCCGTCTTAATAAACGGATAGCTCCTGCTTGCTCAAACTGGAAGATTCCCTTGGTATTTCCCGCAGCAAACAAAGCAATCGTTTCCGGATCTTCTAGAGGAATATCCTCAATCTTAATATCCTTTTGATATTTTTCCTTTACTGCTTCCTGCATCCGTTGAGCAAAGGTCAAATTTCGGAGTCCTAAGAAGTCCATCTTGAGCAGACCATTTGCCTCAACACCATGGGCATCATATTGGGTCAGATTCATCTCCTCACCCATCTTGATCGGGATTTGATTGGTGAGGTCTTCTCCACTCATGACGACACCTGCCGCATGAATCGAGGTCTGACGCGGTTGCCCCTCAATCCTCTTCGCAATTTCAAAACCCTTCCGGTATTCTGGGCGACTTTGGATGGCTTGGCGAAAAGCTACATTCTTTTCATAAGCAGAAGCTAAGGTATCCCGTAATCCAATCCGCTTAGTGAGGTTGGTTAACTCATACTCTGGGGTTCCAAATCTCTTAAAAACATCTCGTATGGCTTGTTTCGCTCCAAAAGTTGAGAAGGTCACAATTTGGGCCACATGAGGACTGCGGTAGCGATTTTTAACATACTGGATAAATTTGGGACGATAGACATCTGGAATATCAATATCAATATCTGGCATGGTATAGCGCTCTAGAGTTCAAGAAACGCTCAAAGAGGAGATTGTTCTTGACTGGATCAATCCCTGTGATATCTAAGGCGTAGGCTACTAGACTACCAACTGCTGATCCACGGCCCATCCCCATATAGTAACCCTGACTTCGACCAAACCGTAATAAATCCCAGACAATCAAGAAGTAGTCATCAAAGCCCATCTGATGGATGACAGCTAATTCATGACGCAAACGCTCTTGGTAAACCGTCTGGTCCAGCCCCTTGCTTCTCAAGCCCTCCTCAGCCAACTCACGTAATTCCTCGACTGCAGGCTTTCTCTGGATTAAAACGAGGAAGCTTTAATTGCGTATCAATCTCATAATGAACAGCCGCAAGGGTCTTCTCTAGATAAGAAATACTATCTGGATAATTATGAGCAAAGGCCCGCTCCAACTCTTCTGGTGGCAGGAACATCATAGAAGTGTCAACAGCTCCTACTTCCTTCAGACTGCAATTATTACGAATGGCGTGGAGCATCTGAAGACTCTCCAAATCACTCGTAGAAAAATAGCGGACCGTATGGAGTGGGAAAACAGGACGAGAAAACTGTTTCGCTGGAGTATCTGGAAAGACACCAATCGCAAAGTCTTGGCCCAAGTCTAAATACTCAATCCCTTCAAAATAGGGAACGACGATGGCTATATCCTCCAAAAAGTGTTGGAAATCCGACCAGTCTGTTGTCCCCATCATTTTCATGCTGGAAATCTTGATTAAATGTTTATAGCCTTTGGTTCCTAATGCAACCAAACGGATAGACAAAGGACCCGCCGGTAACTCGACTTCCAAATCAAGACCTAGGACAGCCCCCATACCAGCTTTTTGGCACTCTTCTAAAAACTCGTAGGCCCCATATAAATTATCTATATCCATGAGACCAATTTGTTGGTAACCCATTTCTTTGGCACGCTGAATATAGTCTCGAATAGAGACTAAACTGTCCATAAAGGTATAAACCGATTTTGTGTCCAGTTGTGTAATCACCTTGCACTCCTTTTCGTCCGTTCTTTCCTTCTATTATACAGGAAATCCGACAAAGAAGACACTCTTTACCCATTGCCAATCCTGCCTAACAAAAAAACAGATCAACTGATCTGCTTTCCTTTCTCTATACGGAAGACATGGGATTCGAACCCACGCACGCTGTTACACGCCTACCGCGTTTCCAACACGGCCTCTTAAGCCTCTTGAGTAATCTTCCAAACTAGTATCCATTATACGGAAAAGCGCTCCTCCTGTCAACAAAAAATTTAGGAATCGCTCACAAGATATCATTGCTTGATAGATTTTAAAGAAATAAAAAAACGACAAAGATTTGTCGTTTGCATATATAAAAATGGAGCCGGTGGGAGTCGAACCCACGTCCAAACATCTGCCAACATATTTGTCTACAACCATAGGTTATGTATTGCTTTAACAGCTCCTCGACACATAACTCAAGCCTAGGAACTGCGAGTCTATCAATCTCTTATCAAACTGCTAGACAAAGTTTGATCGTATCTCGCTAAAATTAAGACCTGTCATCAGACACGAGCAATCCGAATCGGGTCACGCCTGCTGGTTTTTAGGCAGCTAGAGCGTAAGAAGTGTTATTTTTGCAGTTATATTTAACTGAGCGTTTACGTCGCCACACGAGTCGCAAAATATGCCTCATAATGCCTGTCGAATCCGTAACGACCCCAAAATGATATACTCCAGTGTATCATTTTTTGGGTAAAATGGCAAAAGAAAAAGAGGAATTCCTTCCTCTTTCATTCTTATTGCAAGTTCAATTTGAATTTTGTTACATAATGAACGGTAAAGTACATAGCTACAATTTTTACTAGCTCATAGATATAGGCTGGAATAAAGTTAACAACCAAGATATCACTAAGGGTATCAGAAGACATAGTTGCAGTTCTTGAAAGTTCTGAAATAGATATAGAAGGGAACAATCTTCCAATGATACTAAGAACGACCCAAAGGATAAATCCAAAGACGAAGGCCATCACGATACGATTGTTAATGAAGAGCTGACCCAGTGAGATGGCACAGTAGAGCATTAAAATACCTGAAATAGTCGCTAACACTTGAAATAGCAAGCTTTGCCAAATAAGAGATGACCCAATATGATCGAACACTGGACCAAGCACATCAAAGATATTCTGTTGTTGAGCAAGACCGATCACTCCTAAGAAAATAAGCAAAGAAAGAATCAAGCTAATAAAACAGAAAATACTCCAGATCAAAGCAGATGTTACTTTTACAAGTAAAACAGTATGAGATCCAGTTGGCAATGTCCAGGTCAAATAACCTTCACGACCAAAAATATTGTTATAAAAACGACGAATAATAATAATATAGTTGGTCAAGGTCAAGCCAATGTAACCTGCAAAAATAACCAGGACAATAATTCCCACAATTGTATAAGTTGTATCTGCTGTATAAGTCGCTGCCCCAGTTATAACACTAGAAGCTAATAAACCAGCAAAAATGGAGAGAATAGCAAGCACACCCGAAATAATGAGATACCACTTATAGGTTGCTTTTAATTCATATTTCATTAATTTCCCAAACATAAGAGCCTCCTAATACATTCTAAATTGTTCACGGAAGATCTCATCAATCGATTTACCGTATTGGTTGCGAAGAACAGTTGTGTTTTCATGCAACAGAATACGTCCTTGATTGATAAAGAGCGCTTCATCCAAGACTTGTTCAACGTCCGCAATCAAGTGGGTTGAAATCAATACTGATGAGTTTGGACGACGATTTTGAATGATGGTTCTAAGAATGTAATCACGCGCAGCAGGGTCCACTCCACCAATTGGTTCATCAAGAATGTACAAATCCGCTTCACGGCTCATGACCAAAATTAATTGAACTTTTTCCTTATTCCCTTTAGAGAGTTGTTTCAATTTTTGCTCTGGGTGCAAAGTGTAAATCATTCAACAATTGATAAGCACGTTGAGCATTGAAATCTTTATAGAAGTCTTGGAAGAAACGAAGGGTTTCTGAAATTTTCATATTCTCATCCAAATAAGTTGTATCTGGTAAATAAGAAACGACTTGTTTGGTTTTTGCAGACGGCACTTCACCATGGATGTAGACATTACCAGAAGTTGGTTGCAAGAGCCCATTCACTAATTTAATGATGGTTGTTTTCCCACTTCCGTTTGGTCCTAACAAACCAATGATACGACCCGGTTGAATATTGACACTCACATCATATAAGGCAATATGTTTACCATACACTTTTTGAACATGGTCTAAGTAGACCAAAGGGTACTGATTCATAATCTTCTCCTTAATTTAATAATGATTCTATTATAACCTTACTAAGAAGTGATTGCAAGATATAATCGTAAAAGAAGATATAATATTCGTACTATTTGACATCCAAACCATCTTCACTAAAAAAGAGGGACATCTGTCCCTCCTTTAAAACAATTTTATTTAATTCCTAATGCAATCCGTGCATAGCGGCTCATCTTCTCAACCGTCCAAGCTGGATACCAGACCAATTTCACATCGACCTTGGTCACTTCTTCCATTCCTGTTAAAGCATCATAAATCTGATCCGTCAGCAAGTCTGCCAATGGACAGCCCATGGTGGTGAGGGTCATATCGATTTCTGTTTCACCAGTTTCACCATCAAACCGAATTTCGTAGACCAAACCAAGGTTGACAATATCTATACCTAATTCAGGATCGATGACCTGCTCTAGATTTTCAAGAATACGGTTTTTAATTTGTTCGATTTCTTCTGTCGTATAACTCATTCTTTACTCCTTCTTCACACGGTTCATACCCCATGAAGAATTTTTTTATTTACAGCAAGCCCTAGATTCAAAGGGCTCTAGAAAAGGGCACCCGAACCTAGGTTGCTTTTCCATTTCTAGGCAACCGTTAAAAATGTCCACTGGACATTCCTCGCTTTTGAATTTCTTGGCTCGGGTTAAAAAGGTCCCCCGGACCAGCCTCGCTATTTAATTTCTTAGCTCGGGTTAAAAAGGTCCCCCGGACTTGGGTCGCTTTTATATTTCTAGGCGACCGTTAAAAATGTCCACTGGACATTCCTCGCTTTCGAATTTCTTGGCTCGGGTTAAAAAGATCCCCCGGACCTGGCCACTCTCTTGTTTTTGGGTGGCCGTTAAAAAGGTCCCCCGGACCTTTTTAATCCTCTATAAAGTCACGCAATGGTTTGCTTCTGCTTGGGTGGCGGAGTTTGCGGAGGGCTTTGGCTTCGATCTGACGGATCCGTTCACGGGTCACGTTGAAGACTTTCCCCACATCTTCCAAGGTCCGCATTTTTCCATCATCCAAACCGAAACGGAGACGAAGCACGTTTTCTTCACGGTCTGTCAGAGTATCGAGGACTTCATCCAATTGTTCGCGTAGAACCACACGAGTGGTGTAGTCTACTGGATTTTCAATCACTTCGTCTTCGATGAAATCTCCCAAATGGCTATCGTCTTCTTCCCCGATTGGCGTTTCCAAAAGAAACAGGCTCTTGAGCAATCTTCAAGATTTCACGCACCTTATCTGGTGTCATATCCATGCGTTCAGCGATTTGTTCAGGTGTTGGATCTTGTCCCAATTCTTGCAAGAGATTGCGTTGTTCACGAACCAACTTGTTAATGGTTTCCACCATGTGAACAGGGATCCGAATGGTCCGTGCTTGGTCTGCAATGGCACGAGTGATAGCCTGACGAATCCACCAAGTAGCATAGGTAGAGAACTTGAACCCTTTGGTATAGTCAAACTTATCAACGGCCTTCATCAAGCCCATATTTCCTTCTTGGATCAAATCCAAAAATTGCATTCCACGACCAACGTAACGTTTCGCAATGGATACAACCAAACGAAGGTTGGCTTCTGCTAGACGTTGCTTAGCTTCCAAGTCACCTTGTTCCACCAAGATAGCCAATTCTTGTTCTTCTTCATTGGTCAAAAGAGGAACAACCCCAATTTCTTTCAAGTACATCCGTACTGGGTCATTGACCTTGGCAGAGTTGCTTCCAAGCAATTCCTCATCTGTCAACTCTGGTTCTTCCTCTTCGTTGTTCAAGACACGCGCGCTTGGATTTCCTTCCTTATCCGTGATGGAAATTCCTGCATCTTGAATCCGTTGCAACAAATCATCAATTCCATCAGCATCCAAGGTAAAAGGAATGACCAATTGATCATTGATTTCATCATCTGTTGCAGTACCACTTTTCTTATGACTACGAATAAACTCTGCAATTTGGACATCTAAAGTTGTGATATCTTTTTGTTCTTTCGCCATTCCTACTCCATTCTTCTTTTTTGAGCGATTAAGCGCTCGAGTTCCAATAAAGCCTGATCCGCATCTCCGCTGTGAGAGGCTTCTCGGACTTTCTTTCCTATTTGTTGACTTTCTTTACGGAGAAGCTCACGATTTCTCGTTTCTTCCACTTCTTCCAACTCATTTTCCGCTATTTCATCCGGTAAATTTTCTTCTAGCATCAGATACCAGGCCCGTTGCACTTCCTCTGTCTGCTCTGACAAATCCTGCGATGTCACTTCTCCATTTTGACAAAGAAGTTGGTACAAGGTTTGCAAGGCAGGGGTATCAAATGAAAAATCTGTCCGAAGACGATATTCATTTAAAACATAAGGAAAGTCCTTCATCCGATGAAGGAGATGATTCTCAGCCCGAACCAGGCGAGGCAGTTGTTTTTGCACGACAGTTGGACTAGCAACTGGAGCCTGTGTCTGAATTTTCCCTTGCTCCTGACGCTGGCTACGCATCTGAAGGCGACTAGCATTAACCGTCTGTTCTACCTGCATATAATCAAAGTCGACCAAGAGATCGGCTAATTTATAAATATAGGTATTCTGTGCCGTTACAGATGGCGTCTGAGCAATTAAGGGAGCCATTTTTCGACAAATTCAATCTGCGCCTGCAAATTTTCAATATTATCTGGCTTCCAATAATCCATGAGAAACTCTACGCGACTGAGACGTGTTTTTTCCAATAAATCCGCCAAAGCCTGAGGAGAATTCTTATTGAGATACTCGTCTGGGTCCATCTGATCAGGAATCTGGACGACCTCTACCTCCTGTTTTTCCAGGACCTCCAAAGCCTTTGCTGTCGCCAGCCTTCCCGCCTTATCCCCATCATAGGCCAAGATAACCTTTTTGGTAAATTTGCTCAGATGAGCCACATGTTCCTGCGTGAGGGCTGTCCCCATAGAAGCAACGGCATTCTCAATCCCAGCTCGGTAGGCTGCGATGACATCCATGAATCCTTCCATCAGATAAAGCTCATGGTTCTTCTTAGCGACCTGCTTGGCCTTGTCCAAATGGTAGAGCTCATAACTCTTGTTAAAAAGGAGCGTACCGCGGCTGTTCTTGTATTTCCCCTGAGGCTTTGCTCCCTCAGCTGATTCACGCCAGAGTCGACCAGAAAAGGCAATGACTCGGCCAGTATCATCCGACAAGGGAAACATGATGCGATCTTGAAACGCATCATACATGATCCCCCTATCACTAATATGAAATAAACCTGAGTCGGCCAGAATATTTTCTGAAAACTTCCCTGAAACACTCTGAAGCAGATAATTTCCTTCTGCTGGTGCAAGCCCTATTTGAAAATGCCGAAGAACCTCATCATCAAGCCCTCGATCATACAAGTATTGCCGAGCCTCTTCACCCATCTTTGTCGTCATCAGGATGGCATGATAGAACTTGGCAGCCTCTTGATGGATCTCATAGAAGGGCTGTTTCCCATCTGCTTGTTGAGGCCTAGACTGACTTGAAGGAAGAGTCTGGACACGAATGCCCACCTGATCTCCGACAATTTGAACAGCTTCCATGAAGGAGACACCACGATAGTCTTCGATAAACTTAAAAACATCGCCTGAGCGACCACAACCAAAACAATGATAGAATTGTTTATCCTCGACCACATTGAAAGAAGGCGTCTTTTCACCATGAAAAGGGCAGAGACCTAAAAAGTTTCGTCCTGCCTTTGTCAATTGAACGACTTCTCCGATTACATCTACAATATTCACACTGTTTTTAATTTCTGAAATCAGTTGTTTGTCAACCATAAACAGTGCCTCCATTTTACCATAGAATATCATTAACTATTTTAAACTAATTTTTGTCAATTGTAAATCATCCGCATTGATTTTCACCTGATTTTTCCACATTTTTCCCTAGATTTGAAAGCCTTCATTTTCCTTAAATCAACTTTTTTAAAAAATTTGAGCATATTTATTGAATACGAAAAAAATTTTCAGTTATACTATGCTCTGTAAAAATTTATTATGAAAGGACATATTTAGGATATGTTAAAAGAATTTGAAAAGCTTTCCTCCTTCGTGGAAACGTTGTTGACCTTGCTGTTGCAGTGATTATCGGGGCTGCATTTGGAGCTATCGTTACATCATTTGTAAACGACATCATCACTCCACTTATTTTGAACCCAGCTTTGAAAGCTGCTGGTGTTGAAAAAGATCGCTGAATTGACATGGAACGGTGTTGCATACGGTAGCTTCTTGAGCGCTGTTATCAACTTCCTTGTTATCGGTACTGTTCTTTTCTTCGTAGTGAAAGCTGCTGAGAAAGCTCAAAACCTTGGTAAAAAAGAAGAAGCTGCTGAAGAAGAAGCTGCTGCTCCTACTCAAGAAGAGTTGCTTGCTGAAATCCGCGACTTGCTTGCAAACAAATAATCAGATAAAAAGATCCGATCTTCTAGCTAGAAGGTCGGCGCTTTTTATCTTCAATTTTTCTAGAGAAACAAAAAACAGACCGAAGTCTGTTCTTGTATTCAATTAGAATTTTTTACGTTTACGAGCTGCTTCTGATTTACGTTTACGTTTTACAGAAGGTTTTTCATAGAATTCACGTTTGCGTGTTTCTTGAAGAGTACCAGCTTTAGTAACCGCGCGTTTGAAACGACGAAGAGCATCGTCAAGAGATTCATTCTTACGTACTACTGTTTTTGACATGTTTTTCACTCCCTTCAAGTTCAAGATCTACTCTATTCTACACGGAATTCTAAAGATTGTCAAGAAAAAGTTAAAGGAATTCATCTCTCACCATCATCTTAGCTTCAAAACTAGTCTAGAATTTCAGTTTTGGTAAAATCCTTTTATTCATAACGATCATAAATCTTTGACACTACTTGTTCGAATGCTTCCAATTCCTCCCAATAATTCGTTGGGAGATTGCGAATTCTACTTAGATCATTTGGATCAAAATGATAGACCAGATGGCGCAAAATTTGATTTTCTATCCAGCGCACATCTTTTAGCTGTTCGATACTGACTGATTCTAGCCTTTCTAGATACTGACATAAATCCTCGAGTGCTTCCACACGAAAATCCTTCTCCTCATGCAAATAATATAAAAAACTAAAATGATCCGCTCTTCTATTATCTTCTATTAGATTCTTTTCTTTCATCCCTACTCCTTTTATAAAAACAATATACTCTACAAAAGATAAAAACACTTTCCGTAGTGACTACGAAAAGTGTTCTGGTCTTACTTATAAAGGAAGCTAAAGAGAGCAATGGCAACGATAGCAGCCAAGATTGGTGCTACAACTGGTACCCAAGCGTACCACCATTTTGAATCTCCCTTGTGTTCTCCTAGGACAGATTTTGGAAGGAAGGCGTGAAGCAAACGTGGACCAAGGTCACGGGCAGGGTTCAAACCAGGTCCTGTAGGACCACCAAGTGAAGTCACCAAAGCCATAACGAGGAATCCAAGCGCCAAGTGAGCCACTCCTAAACCAGGAGCATTTGCTTGAGCCAAGGCCAATTTTGCTGCTGTTGAATTCGCATCAAAAATACCACCTTGCTCAGTAGCAGCTCTTTGAGCTAAGCCAACAATCTCTGCACCGAAGAAGTGTTTTGTTAAACCAAGTGCACCGAAGAAAAGGACGAATGATCCAGCAAACTCGTTGACGAAACCGTTGATGGTTGCTGCTTTACGTGATTCTGGAGTTCCTTTATCCAAGCTAGAAATCGTTGAGAATGTTCCCAAGATATTGTTTGGATTCTCCGTTTGAAGGTAGTAAGGACGGTGAGTCGCAACGACAACCAATTGTCCAAACATGGCTCCTAGAATTTGAGCAACGACGTAGTATATAACATTTTCCCATGGGAAGAGTCCGCTCACTGCAAGACCAATCGTGAAGGCAGGGTTAATGTGGTTACCAGAAACGTTACCAAACATCAAAGCTGGAATCATAACACCCATTCCGTACCCGATTGCAATCACAAGCCATCCACTTTGATGCCCCTTGGTACCCTTCAATTCAACGTTTGCAACAGCACCATTTCCTAAAATAATCAAGAAAGCTGTTGCAATAAATTCGGTCGCAACTTTAACCCAAAAATCAAATTGCATTTTTGAATAATCTCCTTATAAATAAAAATAATAATAATTTATTCTAACAGATTATTGAGGACTTGTAAATAAACCGAACATTATTTTTAAAAAATATATCTCAATACCCTGATTCATCCTTTTTCTAATCCTTGTACTTCCTACACTTTCTATTTATCTCCGAATTATGATACAATAGGACTAGTTACACATCACAAAGGAGATCTCATGTCTGAAATCTATGACATTACCATTATTGGTGGTGGCCCTGTTGGGCTCTTTGCTGCCTTCTATGGCCATATGCGTCAAGTAAAAGTGAAATTGATTGATTCCCTTCCTCAACTAGGTGGTCAACCCTGCTATTCTCTATCCTGAAAAACGAATCCTGGATGTCCCTGGTTTTACGAACCTAACCGGAGAAGAATTGTCCCAACGGTTGATCGATCAATTAGAAACATTTCGAGACCGACATTTGTCTGAACGAAACCGTTTTGGACATTCATAAAAACGAGGATCACTTCCTCATTGAAACCAACAAAGACCAGCATTTCAGTCGTGCTGTCATTATTGCGATGGGTGGTGGTGCCTTTAAACCTCGTCCTTTAGAAGTGGATGGGGCTGAGAAATTCGAAAATGTTCACTACCATGTTTCAAATATCCAACAATATGCCGGCAAACAAGTTGCTATTCTAGGAGGAGGAGATTCAGCTGTCGATTGGGCCCTAGCCTTTGAAAAATCGCACCGACAACTCTGGTCCATCGTCGTGATAATTTCCGCGCACTCGAACACAGCGTTGAAGAATTAAAGGCTTCGTCCGTCTCTATTCAAACTCCTTATGTTCCTAGCCGTTTAATCGGAGAAAATGGCCGTGCCAGCCATCTGGAAATTAGCAAGGTTAAATCAGATGAAACCCAATTACTCCCCATCGATGAACTCTTTGTCAACTATGGCTTTAAATCATCCGTTGGGAAATTGAAAGAATGGGGCTTGGACCTCCAACGCCATAAGATCCTCGTGAACCGCAAACAAGAGACCAGTCGAGAAGGCATCTACGCTTGTGGCGACTGTTGCTTCTATGAAGGAAAAATCGATTTGATTGCTACTGGTCTGGGCGAGGCTCCGACTGCGGTAAATAATGCGATAAACTACATTTATCCAGATAAGAAAGTTCAACCAGTCCATTCGACTAGTTTGTAAGAAGAAAACCTTTGAATCAATGATTCAAAGGTTTTTCTTATAGTTCATCTAGCTCGTCTGCTATCTTATTGATTTTTCGCAGGCGATGATTGACCCCACTTTTGGTTAAGGGAGTTTTCAAGGCATCCGCAATTTGCTGGATAGAATAGTCGGGATTCTGGATTCGAACATAGGCAACTTCCTGAAGCTCGACAGGAAGACCACCTAATCCGATGGTATCCATGATTTTGACGATATTGTTAATGGTCTTCATACTAGCTGTGACCGTCCGCGCAATATTGGCCATTTCAGCATTATTGGCTCGATTGAGATCATTGCGCGCTTCTCGCATGACCTTGACAGACTCAAATTCTTCCAAAGCCTGCTTGGCTTCTACCAAGATGAGGAAATCAATAATATCCTCTGCCCGTTGCAAATAGGTGACGACTCCTTTTTTGCGTTCGATGGTCTTGGCATCTAACAAAAAGTGCTGCATCAGGCTGGCCAAGTCTTGGGCATGGTCAGAATAAACAGAGCTAATCTCTAATTGATAGCGACCAGACTCCGGATCCTTGATGGTCCCACTTGCTAGAAAGCACCTCTCAGATAAGCTCGACTTGCTTCATCTTCTTCTAAAATTCTTGGGTCAATCCCGGTCTCAATACCAAAGAAAGAATCTGCTAAGTGCAGGTCTGCAAGAATCTCTTCGACTTTTTCATCGATAGAAACAGTATAGACACGATTCTTTTTCAAATTGGTCTTTTGATGGTGACGAATATCGGATTTGACCTGATAAAACTCTACAATTAATTCGTAGATATGGCGGGCAATCTTAGCATTCTCCGTGGTCAGAGACAAACTTAAGCCCCCCATACTCAGCCCCAAACTACCTGACATCTTAATCAGAGCAGATAACTCACTTTTCTCAAAGCGGTGAAGGGTCAAGAGCTCTTCTTTTACTTTAATGGTAAAACTCATTTAATCACCTGTACGATTTGCATCAACTCATCTACCACAGCTCCTCCATCATGGAAGGCGCCGCCGTTTTCCAAGCGAAGGAAATTGCTTGAAATAACTCCGGGGAACCTGCGATTTTAGACCTGCAAAATCGTGTTCTACTTGAACCAGGTATTCATCAAAGCGATTCGTGTCCATATATTCTTGAGGGACTTTTTCAATATTGACCAAAACAGTATCAATAAACGGCTTCTTCAAGTGTTTATGAAGGACGGAAACATGGTCACTATCGGTAAAGTGTTCTGTCTCCCCACGTTGGGTCATGATATTGCAGACATAAGCGACCTCTGCTTTTGTTTCAAGCAAGGCCTGACCAATTTCTTCGATCACTAGATTGGGAAGGATCGATGTAAAGAGGGAACCAGGTCCTAAATCACCATATCACTTTCTAAAATCGCATCTACTACTTTTCGACTTGCTTTCGGCGTCTCATCGTTATAGGTATTGGTGACATAAACATAATCAATCATGCCCTCATGATGGGCGATTTCACTCTCACCAGCCACCTCTGACCCATCCATAAAGACGGCATGAAGAGTTAATGGTGTATCACTAGAAGGATAGATTTTTCCTGTCGTATGGAAAAATTTAGTCAGCAATTGCATGGCATTATAAGTCGATCCCTGCATTTCAGAAATCCCTGCAATAATCAAATTCCCTAGAGGGTGGCCAGCTAGTGGTCCATCGTCTTCCGCAAAACGATATTGAAAGACTTTTTCATAAAAACGAGGCATGTCTGACATGGCTACTAGCACATTTCGCAAGTCACCCGGTGGTGTCAATTGATGAATATTTTTTCGAAGTTCTCCAGAACTACCACCATCATCCGCTACTGTTACAATGGCTGTAATTTCAACATCTTTTTTTTCGAAGGCTGTCCAAAATGACGGAAATTCCTGTACCGCCTCCGATGACGGTCATCTTTGGTTTTCTCATGAACGATTCACCGTTTCTTTCCGTCGGTCTTTGTCGCGATGACTCATATTCACCGTCCAATCTTTCGCTAGATCCCGTCCAAGACGAGCTGCAAAGGCTACTGAACGGTGTTGACCACCTGTACAGCCCACTGCAATCGTCAAAACAGATTTCCCTTCTCGCTTGTATGCAGGCAAGATAGGAGCAATCAAATCGTAGAGATGGCGATAAAACTCCTCTGATTCTTGATGGTCCATGACATAGTTATAGACATCATCATCCAAGCCCGTTTGATTCCGTAGCTCTGGTTTGTAATAAGGATTCGGTAGGAAACGAACATCAAAAACCAAGTCCGCATCTAAAGGCAAACCATACTTAAAGCCAAAGGACATGACTTCAATCCGAAACTCAGGCTGACTATCTTGTCTAGAGAACTGTTCAGAAATCACTTTTCGAAGATTACGAGGAGTTAATTCCGTCGTATCAATGACATTTTGGCTCATGTTTTTTAGCGGAGCCAAAAGTTCCCGTTCCAACGTAATCCCATCCAAGACACGCCCATCAGCTGCGAGTGGGTGACTCCGACGAGTCTCTTTATAGCGCGCAACCAATTCACTATCGGTCGCATCCAAAAAGAGAATTTTAAAATCAATTCCTTCGTGGTTCTCTAATTCGTCCAAAATGGAGCGAATTTCTGCGAAGAAAGACCGGCTCCGCATATCCACAACGAGAGCCAACTTATTGTTGTCCATCGACAATTGAATCAGCTCAATAAATTTCGGCAAGAGAGCTGGTGGCATATTGTCGATGGTGAAATAGCCCATATCTTCAAAGGATTGAATGGCTACAGTCTTTCCTGCACCACTCATTCCTGTCACAATGACCAGTTGAATTGTTTTTTCTGTATCTGTCATCCTAATCACCTTTTCCTTACAAAAAAGGAGGAGACCATCATCTTTCCAGTTGGTCAGTCGATGGCTCTCACTCCAGCATTCTTATTTCCCGAATGCATTCCTCTATTCAGACTATACTTCTGCAATGACTTCAATTTCAACTTTGACGTCGCGTGGCAAGCGAGCCACTTCTACTGCAGAACGTGCTGGAAATTCACTTGAAAATGCTGTTTTGTAGACCTCGTTAAAAGGGACAAAATCATTCATATCACTTAAGAAACAGGTTGTTTTAACCACGTGATCAAAGTCCGTTCCAGCTTCCTCAAGGATAGCAGCAATATTTTTCAACACTTGTTGGGTTTGTTCTTGGATGGTTTCTCCAACAATTTCACCTGTTTCTGGTGAAAGAGGAACTTGCCCACTTGCAAATAAGAGATTGCCCACAATTTTTCCTTGAACATAAGGTCCAATTGCTGCTGGTGCTTTGTCTGTGTGAATTGTTTTTGCCATTTTCTTCTCCTGATTCCTAATTTTCACTGGATGTTGCTAATTTTTTTCCCGTTCTAACCGTAACTTACGGTTTGGGATTCAGCTTATTAAAGAGTTCTTCCAATTTTTTTCTGCATTCCAAACGTCTGCAGCAGAGACAAAATTTCCATCTTTATCACGAAAGGATATAGGTTTATCTCCCATCTTCTTCTCCTCTTTACATCTAACTAGTCAACAAATTCAAATTCAAATTTACCGATCCGAACGATATCTCCGTCTTTGGCTCCACGCGCACGAAGGGCTTCATCGACACCCATTCCACGCAATTGACGCGCAAATTTCATGACAGACTCGTCGCGATCAAAATTGGTCATATTGAAGAGCTTCTCTAGCTTATCACCAGACAAGATCCAAGAAGCATCATCATCGCGATTGATCTCGAAGGCTGGTTGGTCCTCATCAAAGCCATAGTAGACTTCTTCTTGTGCCATATCTTCTTCCGTATAGAGCAAGAATTCTGGTGTTTTGTCTAACAAGTCTGCTGTTGCTTCTAACAAGTTGTCCAAACCTTGATGCGCCAAACTAGAGATTGGGAAGATCTGTGGCAGGTCATCAAACTCGTCGTAATTGGCCGCCAATTTTTCTTGAACTCTTTCAAATTTTCCTGACTCTCTGGCATATCCATCTTATTCGCCACGATAATCTGAGGACGCTCCATCAAGCGAAGATTATAAGTTTCAAGCTCTTTGTTAATTTGAACATAATCTTCATAAGGATCGCGTCCTTCACTGGCTGACATATCGATGACATGCAAGATGACACGGGTGCGCTCGATGTGACGAAGGAACTGAGTTCCCAGTCCGACCCCTTGGCTAGCCCCTTCAATCAATCCAGGAAGGTCTGCTACTGCAAAGGATTCACCTGACGGTGTCCGAACCATACCCAAGTTTGGAACGATGGTTGTAAAATGATAGGCTCCAATTTTTGGTTTGGCAGAAGTAATGACACTGAGAAGAGTTGATTTCCCGACTGATGGGAAGCCTACCAAACCAACATCTGCCAAGACTTTGAGTTCTAATTCGAGTTCGCGTTCCTGACCCGGTTCCCCATTTTCTGAAATCTCAGGTGCTGGATTTTTAGGAGTGGCAAAACGGATATTTCCGCGTCCTCCACGTCCACCATGGGCAACAATGTACTCTTGCCCATTTTCAACCAAGTCGGTAATGACCTTGCCTGTCTCAGCATCTCGGACTGTCGTTCCTTGGGGAACTCGTACATAGAGATCTTCTGCTCCCCGTCCGTGCATCCCTTTGGTCATCCCTTTTTCCCCATTTTGGGCTTTGAAATGCCGGTTATAGCGGAAGTCCATCAGCGTGCGCAAGCCTTCGTCTACAACGAAGATCACATTGCCTCCGCGTCCACCATCACCACCCCAAGGGCCACCATTGGGAACATACTTTTCACGGCGAAAGGCCACCATACCATCGCCGCCATTTCCAGCCTTGACCTTAATCTTGGCTGTATCTAAAAACATACTCATAGTTTATCGTTTTCCTTTTATAACCAAGTGTTGCTTGGTAGTCCCTTAGTAGGATAGTGCACCCAAAGCTGCAGCAAAGATTGCTCCAACCGTTACAATCAACATAATTACAATGACCAGCATGGTCAATTTTTCAAAGAAAGTTTTTTTGCGTTTTCCGTTGTCTCCAAAAGCCACGTTTTTTACCTCAATTACAATAAATTCATTAGCCCTATTTTACCACGAATAAGGGCATTTTTCAAACATCCACCTCCTAGAGGAAAGGGAGCTATTGGATAAAATAAATTTTTTTCAACATCGACACTTGTTTAACTCCACTTTTATAGAAGCATCAAAAAAGACTGGAAAATTCCAGCCTTTTAAAAACGAGTATTATTTTGTTAACTTCTTAGAGCGTAACACAGTAAAGCCAACCGCACAACCCAAGATACCAACCAGGATAATCACAGGCGTCATCTTTTCACCCTGTACTAGGAAGAACTTTTTTCTTACCCAGTTTTTGGAATATCATTGCTTTCTGTTGTAGTCGGATCGGAAGGTTTTGATGTCGTTGTTGTCGTAGATGAACTTGATGAAGAACTAGAGACTTGATGAAGAGGATGAGCTCGATGAAGAATTAGAACTTAATGAAGAGGATGAGCTCGATGAAGAACTAGAACTTGATGAAGAGGATGAGCTCGATGAAGAACTAGAACTTGATGAAGAGGATGAGCTCGATGAAGAACTAGAACTTGAAGTCGGTGGCGTTTGTTCTTTCTCACCCAAACCTTCTCCAGAACCTGATTCCAATCTTACTTCTCGTGTTAAGCTACGTGGCTCTGGGAAATTGGTTGCTTTCCATGTCAAGGTGTTATGAACGAGATCACCAACTTTTGTACCAGGAGCTACTTTAGTAGAGTATTCGATGTACATTGGCCAATTGTAGTTATCTCCAAAGTCAATTGTAAATCCTGTAATCTGACCAGCTTCATTCTTGTCGAAGACAGCTTTTTTACTGAAATTGTCTAAAACTGGCAGACTTAAAATATGGGCTTCATTTCTAATTCCACCTTCTACCGGACTAAAGCGAACCGCACGGAAACTGCCTTCTACCAGTGTCAAACCATCTCCAAATTGATCCTTAATGACCATGCCACGAAGGATATCTTGACGAGCATTTAAGATAATCCGCCATTTTACAATCGTTGGATCCGTTTGGTCTTGGTAGCCATATTTCATTTCATAGTCACCAGCTTGACCATCTGTTTTTTCGTAGTTTAATGAAAAATCTGTATTGCCAATTTTAAAGGTCAGTGGGGATGTTTTTGTAACAACCTCTGGATCCACTTTCACATCAAAACGCAAAGCTACGCGTTTATTGAGTGGGTGGGAAGCAAAGTAATCGTTAAAAGTAACGGTTACGGTCTTGTTTGCTGTATTGACAACAGCTTTCCCGACTGTCTGACCATTTGTTTGACCTTCTTCCACCACATCAAATTCGAGAGCTGTATAGAAGGTTAATTCTTTCGGCAAAGCCAAGGTCAGGGTGTCACCTGCTTGAATGGCTTGTGTATCTGGAAAGGCTACATTGATGGTAGCAGACAATTTTTCGTTTGTTAAGACTGTGGTTCCACTGGTTACTGCTTGATTATCCTTGGTCAGACTAGCTGTTTGCGTATAAGACAGGACTTCTGACGCTTGAATGGTTTGAACAAAAGCAGTTCGAAAAGAGGACTGTAGCAACAAGGGCTAGGGACCACATGATTCGACGTAAATATTTCATATTGACCTCCTCAACTCTCGCTTGGAGAGTTCACTTCTTTATTTAATCTTTAAGACCAATTTCATCTTTGACTACAGCAGCAATTGTATCCACATAGTAATCCACTTCTTCATCAGTCGGAGCTTCTGCCATGACACGAAGAAGAGGTTCGGTACCACTTGGACGCACTAAGATGCGGCCATTTCCAGCCATTTCAGCTTCCATTTTTTCAATAATCGCACGAATGGCAGGAACTTCCATAGCCTTGTCTTTCATGCTGATTTTCAACACGGATATTGACCAATTTTTGAGGATAGATGGTAACTTCTGATGCAAGGTCTGATAATGTACGACCAGTTTCTTGCATAATCTTGGTCAATTGAACGGCACTCATCTGACCATCTCCAGTGGTATTGTAGTCCATGACAATCACGTGACCAGACTGTTCACCACTAGATTGTAACCAGACTTCCGCATCTCTTCAACTACATAGCGGTCTCCGACAGCAGTCACAACCTTGTTAATACCCTTGGCATCCAAAGCCTTATGGAAGCCAAGATTGGACATAACTGTCGTTACGATGGTGTTATCTTTTAAGAGGCCCTTCTCAGAAAGGTAAGTCCCAATGATGTACATGATTTTATCACCATCAACAAGGTCCCCATTTTCATCAACTGCAATCAAACGATCACTATCACCATCAAAAGCCAAACCAATAGCCGCACCAGATTCTCGGACAGCCTCTTGCAAAGCCTCAGGATGGGTCGATCCTACTTGGTCATTGATATTGAGACCATTTGGGCTTTCTCCAATAACTGTCAAACGTGCTCCTAGGTCAGCAAAGACTTGACGGGCGCTTGTAGATGCAGAACCATTCGCAGCATCTAGAGCCACGTGCATTCCTTCAAGCTGGGTTCCAGTTGAAACTAAGTATTCTTGATACTTACGAAGTCCTTCAGGATAGTCCATCACAGTTCCAAGACCTTCTGCACTAGGACGAGGAAGAGTATCAGACTCCGCATCCAATAAAGCTTCGATCTCTAATTCACGGTCATCATCCAGTTTATAGCCGTCATTCCCGAAGAATTTAATCCCATTGTCTAGAGCTGGGATTGTGGCTGGCAGAAATCATGACCCCAGCACTTGCCCCTTCAGAACGAACCAAATAAGCTACACCTGGTGTCGCAATCACACCGAGTTTGTATACTTTAATCCCTACAGATAAGAGACCTGCAACAAGAGCACTTTCCAACATTTCACCAGAAATACGAGTGTCTCGTCCTACGAAAACAAGTGGGGTTTCTTTTTCATGTTGACTGAGGACATACCCTCCATATCGACCCAGCTTAAAGGCCAACTCTGGCGTCAATTCGACGTTTGCTTCTCCACGGACTCCGTCCGTTCCAAAATATTTACCCATTATGATAATCCTTTCGATGAATCTTTATTAATTGCTATTATTTGATGAGGAACTGGATGACGACGAGCTAGAACTTGTCTGTTTCAACTCAACCTTCATGTATAGTTCTGATGGAGAGATGATGACTGGTAAATCATTTCCCTCGCTATCGACTGCCTTCAAGGAGACGGTTGCCGTGTAGGTATTGTTCAAAGATCTCCTTCAGGGAAGATGGCTTCCACATGATCAATTTTGGCTAAAGTATCCTGGTCGCTAGTGACAGAGACCTTATCTTCAGAAAAAGTAACATGTGAGAGACTCCAACCTGGGGCAATTTGTTTGTCTGGTATCGTGACGGAAACATCAAACTTTTTCGTCTTTTTCTTACCAATTTTTGCAGTGACTGTTTGAGGCTCGATGGTTGCAGTTAAACCGGAAGGTAAGCCTTCCACCTTTAAGGTGATTTCATGCTGGCCCTCTTTCAAATTGCTCAGATCGGCTACCACTTTAAATTTACGAGTACTAGCCTGCATTTCTGATGCTAAAGCGACACGATTGGACCCTTTCAGAAAGACGGTCACTTCTGAGCTAATCCCACTGACAAAATATTTACTATCGTTGTATTTTACATCAATCGGAATATTGGTAAGAGTATTGGTATAAGTTTCAGAGCTCACTTGGCGTGCACTACTGTTATTCTGGAAATTAACAGAGGTTGCATTGATGAATAAGAGACTTGAGAAAAAGACGGAGGTCACGATATAGACAATTTTTCTTTTTGGAATCATTTGATACGTCCTCCAAAAATTCTTGATTTCAAATCTTTTTTTCCTTGATCTTCTGGAATAATGAAGGAACGCAATTCTTGTTCGAATTCTTCGATACTGAGGTCGTGTCTAAAGCTCCCATTTCTCGCAATGGAAATCCCACCCGTTTCTTCCGAAACAACAAAAGGTGAAGGCATCACTTACCTCAGACAAGCCGATTGCAGCCCGGTGTCGCGTACCGAACTCTTTTGAAATTCCCGTGCTTTCTGTTAAGGGGAGATAAGCACAAGATACAGCAATTTTATCATTGGTGACAATCACTGCCCCATCGTGAAGCGGGGTGTTGGGGATAAAAATATTAATCAGAAGTTCACCCTGAAACATCTGCATCAAGGGGAATACCTGTAGAAATATATTCTTGAAGGGTTCTACTTCCTTGAATCGCAACCAAGGCCCCAATCTTCCGAGGGCTCATATAGGCAACGGCTTTTACATAAGATTGAACCAATTTTTCTTCTGTACTAATCTGGTTGGTTGAGAAAAATTCAGTTGCTCGACCTAATCGTTCTAATCCCGTCCGAATTTCCGGAGAGAAAATCACTACCGCAGCAATGACCCCGTAGGTGATGATTTGGTTGATCAACCAAGAAATGGTCGTCAGACCAATCATATTGGCAACTAACTCAAATAAGAAAAAGGTCAAGACACCACGGACTAAAATCATAATTTTAGTGCCGACAATGGCTTTGATAAAATAATACAATAACCAAGCTACTAGGGCAATGTCAATCAGGTTGACAACCACACTCCAGGGAGTGGGAAATAAACTGGCCCAGTACTGGGGATTTGACAGTTGTTGGATGTTCACGATCTCATACCTACCACTTCTCTTCTAGGCTTATCGAACGGCTAACAAATTGTAGAATCTTACTAGCAACAGCAAGGCTTCTATCAAAAGGATAGCGCGTTCAAACCACTCTACATCATTATATCATGTTTCAACAGATTTTTCTGTAACCTTCTGTTGGTTTTTGTGATAAAATATGAATTATGAAGATTAAGACTAGTATGGGGCTTATTGCCGGAAAAATGAGTAGTCACCTCTTGCGTATGCTTGGACGTGGCTCTACCCTTCCTGGAAAAAAATCGCCCTTCAAATTGATAAAGATATTTTACAACACCTGGCCCAGAACTACGAAATTGTAGTCATCACTGGTACGAATGGGAAAACACTAACAACGGCTCTCACTGTTGGCATTCTTCAGGAGGCTTTTGGACCTATCGTGACCAATCCTAGTGGAGCCAATATGATTTCAGGGATTACGACTACTTTCTTGAACGCAAAAGGGTTCTTCTGGTCGTCCTATCGCTGTTCTTGAAATCGATGAAGCCAGCCTGTCTCGAATTTGTGACTACATCACTCCGACCTTGTTTGTAATCACCAATATTTTTCCGGGATCAAATGGATCGCTATGGGGAAATCTACACGACTTATCGGATGATTTTAGATGGGATTAAAAAAGCGCCTCAAGCGACTGTTCTGATGAATGGGGATAGCCCACTTTTCCACACCCTTCCCCTACCAAATACCCGTTCAATATTTTGGCTTTGATACAGAAAAAAACTGCTCCCACAGCTGGCTCATTACAATACAGAAGGAATCGTCTGTCCCAGAATGTCATGGCATCTTGACCTACCAGTTGAATACCCTATGCGAATCTGGGGGATTACATTTGTGAAAGCTGTGGCTTCCACCGTCCTCCTTTGACAGTCGCTGTCGATGAATTGACCGAGCTGACCAATACTTCTTCTCACTTTAAGATCAACGGGACAAACTACCACATCAATATCGGGGGCCTCTATAATATTTACAACGCCCTCGCTGCAGTTGCGGTGGCCCATTATTTTGATGTGAGCCCAGACGTCATTAAGCGTGGTTTCGATAAGAGCAAGGCTGTCTTCGGTCGTCAGGAAACCTTTAAGATTGGGGATAAGGAATGTACCCTAGTCCTGATCAAAAATCCGGTTGGAGCTACTCAGGCTATTGAAATGATCAAACTAGCGCCGTATCCCTTCAGCTTGTCTGTGCTTCTCAATGCCAACTATGCTGATGGGATCGATACCAGCTGGATCTGGGATGCGGACTTTGAGCAAATCACCCAGATGGACATCCCAGAGATCAACGCCGGAGGGGTACGCCACTCTGAAATTGCTCGGCGACTTCGGGTCACTGGCTATCCGGCTGAAACAGATTACAGAAATAGCTGAAATTAGAAAGAGGTCTTCCAACGCATCCAGCAACAGGAAACTCCTCACGCCTATATCTTAGCCACCTATACGGCCATGCTTGAATTCCGTGAGATTTTGGCCCAAGAACACCTGATTGAAAAGGAGATGAATTAATGACCTACACTTCACTACAATCCCCTGATCAGGAAAACTACCAATACGAATTGAGAATTGCCCATCTTTATGGGAATCTGATGAATACATATGGGGACAATGGAAATATCCTCATGCTCAAGTACGTTGCGGAGAAAGCTTGGTGCTCATGTCACTGTGGATATCGTTTCTCTCAAAGACCGCTTTGATCCAGATAGCCTACGATATTGCCTTTTTCGGTGGAGGCCAAGACTACGAACAGACCATTGTATCAGAAGATCTACCAGATAAAAAAGAAGACATCGAACGCTTTATTCATGACGATGGTGTGGTCCTTGCTATCTGTGGTGGCTTTCAGCTTCTAGGCCAGTACTACATTGAAGCTTCTGGCAAACGCATTGAGGGCCTTGGTATTATGGGGCACTACACCCTCAACCAAGAAAATAATCGCTACATTGGCGACATCAAAATCCATAATGAAGAGTTCAACGAGACCTACTATGGTTTTGAAAACCACCAAGGTCGGACCTTCTTGGCAGAGGATGAAAAACCGCTGGGCAAGGTCGTCTATGGAAATGGGAACAATAAAGAAGATGGTTGCGAAGGCGTTCATTACAAAAACGTCTTTGGTAGCTACTTCCACGGTCCTATCCTCTCTCGCAACGCCAATTTAGCCTATCGCTTGGTGACAACAGCTCTAAAGAAAAAAATATGGACAAGATATCGTCTTAGCGACTTATGATGATATTTTAAGTCTAGAAAAAGCGGAAGAATACGCTGATGTGAAAAGTAAGGCTGAATTAGAAGAATAGGGAGACAAAATGAATAAACGAAAACTACAATATGTTGCACTACTGATTTCTGTACTACTCATTGCGATTATTTCCTTGGCCAATATGCAAACGGTGACTGTGAACTTTTTGCTAGTCCAATTTAAACTCCCGCTCATCATTTTGATTCTGGTCTGTGTCCTTCTCGGTTCGCTGGTGACTTTCTTAGTCAGCCTTCCAAAAAAATTTCTCATTAAAACATGAGTTAAAAATCTGCAAAAAAAACAACTAGGACAAAAAGATGTCAGTGAAAAAGAAGCAAAACAAATCAAAAAGCAAATGCGAAGAAGCAAAAAGCACCGATATGATTTTTTTAGCATCAAGATTTCGTTTAGAAAAATGCAAAAAACAGTTTGATCAGACTCAAAAAAAAGCACCGAGTCGGTGCTTTTTTCATACTGATCTAACTGATCTTTTTTGCTGTGTAGATTTGCTTGGCGACTACTTGAGCTAGGAGTGAAAAGAGAATGACGCCAGCTCCAATCAGGAGAAAGGATTCTACTCGGACACTTGGTAACCAGGTCATCAAGCCTTTAGCTACGGGCATAAAGAGAATGGCTAGGGTAAAAATGGTGCTTAAGACCCTGCCCAGATAGTCTCCTTCCACCTTGGTTTGAACCTGGGTAAAAAAGTGGATATTAAAAATCGTCATAAAGAGTTCACAGACTAAATTTCCAGAAAAGGAAAGAAGAGGCGGAAGAGGCAAGCCCATCATGAAGACTCCTACTCCTGTTAAAATCAATAAGAAAAGAAGCATCTCCATGCTTGATTTAAATTTATTGGCGATCAAAGCTCCGATGATGGAGCCGATAGCCCCCAATGTTAAGATAGTCGCATAGGCTCCTTTGACCCCGTAAAGGCGATTGGAAAAAGGAAGTAAAAACTCAAAAGCTGCAAAAAAGAAATTGACGCTGGAAGCTACCAAGAGGAGGAAGAAAATCTCTTTCTGATGCCAGATGTAGTCTAGTCCATCTTTCATATCCGAAAAAATATCTTTTCCCGTAAACTGTTTCTTTTCCTGAACCTTGGCTTCTTCTTTCGGAAGGAAGGCGACCAGAACAAAGGCGATGAAAAAGGTCAGCGCATCCAGTAAGAGGGTCGCATGGAGACTGGCAAATTGTAAAACAAGGAAAGAGAACACAGGAGAGCTGACACCAACAACCTGTAAGACCAACTCCAAGCGGGCATTATAGGTCACAATCTCATCCTTTCTCTACAACTTCTGTGATAATAGCTTTATTGGCAGTTCTAGAAAAAGCGAAGGCAATGGCCTGGACAATATTGGCAACAATCAGGGCTGCAATCATCCAACGATCATTCCTGATAAAACGAAATCGCTAAACAAAGGAGACCACAAACCAAGTCGGTCGTCATCAAAATCTTGCGACGGGAAAAAAACGGTCTGAGATCACGCCACCAAATGGATTGACTAGAATGGAGGTGACAAGTTCAGAAATCTGATAAATCCCTAATACTGTCTTTCCCTACCGTCCCCATCGAGGCCAGCCAAACACTATTCCCATAATCATAGAGCATATTTCCCATTCGATTGATTGCTCCACGAGCAATCAACTGGACTGCATGTCGATTCATAAAAAAACCTCCTTCATTTTTCTGAAACTATTGTATCAGTTCATGAAAGAGGTTTTCATTTTGTCCCCTATTTGGGAAAAAAATAACGGTTTGCAAATTTTATCAAAAGGATCCTACTGTTCTTTTTGATTGAAGCTGCTTAGCTACTAGTTGAGCCAAGAGTGAAAAGAGAATAACTCCCAGCTCCAATCAAGAGAAATGATTCCATACGGACGCTTGGCAACCAAGTCATCAACCCTTTGGCGATGGGCATAAAGAGAACAGCCAAGGTATAAATTGTGCTCAATACTCTACCTAGATAATCATCTTCCACCTTGGTTTGTACTTGGGTAAAAAAACGTGGATGTCGAAAAATGGTCACAAAAAAATTCACAGACCAGATTTCCTGAAAAAGGAAAGATAAGGTGGAAGGGCAAGCCCATTATGAACACTCCTATCCCTGCCAGAAAGCAGTAAAAACAGGAGAATTCTCATACTTGATTTCATTTTATTGGCAACAAGTGCTCCTAGAATAGATCCAATAGCTCCCAGCGTTAAAATGGTCGCATAAGCTCCTTTAACTCCGTATAGACGATTCGAGAAGGGAAGTAAAAACTCAAAAGCCGCAAAAAAGAAATTGACGCTAGAAGCCACTAATAAGAGAAAGAAAATCTCTTTCTGATGCCAGATATAGTCTAACCCATCCTTGATATCAGAAAAAATATCTTTCCCGGTAAACTGTTTCCTCTCTTGCACCTTAGCTTCTTCTTTCGGAAGGAAAGCCACTAGGACAAAGGCAATGAAAAAGGTCAGCGCATCTAATAAGAGGGTCATATGAAGACTGGCAAATTGTAGAACTAGGAAAGAAAAAACAGGTGAACAGACACTAACAACCTGTAAGACTAACTCCAAGTGAGCGTTATAGGTCACAATCTCTTCTTTCTCTACTACCTCGGTAATAATGGCTTTATTGGCAGGTCGAGAAAAACCAAAGGCAATGGCCTGAACAATATTGGCAAAAATAAGAGCCGCAATCATCAAGCTATCATTTGTGATAAAAGAAATCGCCAAACAAAGGAGTCCACAAACCAAGTCGGTCGTCATCAAAATCTTGCGACGAGAAAAACGGTCTGAAATCACTCCTCCAAAAGGATTCACGAGAATCCCTGTCACTAACTCAGAAATCTGATAGATCCCTAATACCGTCTTTCCTATAGTCCCCATCGAGGCCAGCCAGACACTATTCCCATAATCATAGAGCATATTTCCAATTTTGTTAATAGCTCCACGACTAATTAATTGGACCGCATGTCGGTTCATAAAATCTCCTTTATCACTGTCCTATTTAGAACATTCATTTTTTACAAATTTATCAAAGTGTTCTTGATAATAGGCCACCTGCTCTGGCAGTCCCAGCACATCAAAAATGTGCATGGCTTCCCTCATTTGCTGCCGCCCTTCTTCTGTTTGCCCCTTCTGATAGAGGGCAAATCCTTTGAGATAATGAAAGACATTGCGTTCGTAGAGCTTGATGCTCTTGCCGATAATCTTTTCTACATAGGCTTCAAAATAGCTGGCATTTTCAAAAGAATGGTTTTCTAAACAATGTTGGTAGCAATTCAGGGCCAGAATTAAGACCAGTTTTCGATGGCGACCAATTTCTTTGTAGAAATCTTCACGCTCCATCACTTCTCTCCCAAGCCGTGTGACATAGTCCACCTCATAAAAGCTGTAGAGATTGCCAAAGAGGATCAATTCATACATGGTCCACTCTTCCGTTTGAAAGAGGTAATCCGCCACCTTATCCAGATCACGCTGCTTCATGGTGTAGCTGGCATCTCTCTGGCAAATCAGCCCTTGTAGCAGGATCCAGTTCAGCTCAAAATAGAGAGGATTGGTCGAACTCTTGGCTTTTTCAAGTTGTTCTCTTTGAAGCTTTTGAAAACCCGCAATATCATTTGAATAGTAAAGTGGAATAATCTGAGCCATCAAAGCGACATGCTCATGGTGTTGAAAATTTCTGGCCTTATCCATAAAATTCTCAATCGTCACATGGATATTGTCCAAAATATCAAAGAAGCGCGACGCAGCCAGATCCGACTCCCCCAATTCAAAACGGGATAATTGGGAGGTCGAGCAGGCCTCTCCAGCAGCTTCTTTTAACGAATAATTTTTACTGATCCGAAATTCACGAAAAACTTTTCCTAAATCTTCCATTTGATTACCACTTAAATTCCTTTAAGTGCCTTTCTAACTCTTGCAAGTACCCTTCGTAGAATCCTTGATCTTCTTTCACGGAAACATCTAATTGTCTTAAGTAAGAAATCAGCCAATCAACCAATAGATCATACTGATGAAGAGGTAGGCGTTTCATCTGCTCTTCAACAAAAGAAATGGCCTCTGCAAAGCGCTGCTCTTCTAGAACTTGCTGAAGATAGTGAGCCCCGTTGATGAGTCTTCCTTCCTCATCCTCATACTGCCCCAAATCTAAATTTTGAATCTGTAGGCGCAGAGTTGTACCAATCATGTCTGCCACACCTTTAATCTGCTTCATAAACCAATCATTTCAGTCGCCATAATGTTCTCCTTATGCAAATTAGAAAACTACACTTTCTCCGCTAGTTCTGCTCATTCTAGCATGGCTTCTTCTTGGGCGGTGGTCAGCTGGTCGATTTGCTACTGGCTCTCCATGAGTTCGCCAGCGTCAGTGGCCCGAAGCTTCTTTTAACGAATAATTTTTACTGATCCGAAATTCACGAAAAACTTTTCCAAGATCTTCCATCTATTCCACCTGCTCTGACAGTTCTGCCCACTCTTCCATGACCGCTTCCTGCTGGACAGTCAGTTGATCCAGCTCGCTTTGGAGTTGAACCAAGTCAGCTGCATCATTGGTGCTATGCATGGTTTCGTTGATGGCTTGGATTTTCTGATCCAGCTCTTCCATCTCTACTTCCAATTGCTCAATGCGACGAGTGATTTTCCGGAGTTCCTTTTGGTTTTGCTTTTGCAGATGATAATCATTGCTGGTGACTTCCTCCGTAGAAGAAACAGGCACAGCTTCTGCTTGTGCTGCAGCTAGGACTTCTAACTCCGCTTTCTTCTCCAGATAATAGTCGTAGTCTCCCAGATAGAGAGTCGAGCCCTCTTCTGAGAGTTCCAAAACTTGTGTAGCCACTCGATTGATAAAGTAACGGTCGTGGCTGACAAAGAGCAAGGTCCCGTCAAAGTCAATCAAGGCATTTTCTAGCACTTCCTTGCTATCAATATCCAAGTGGTTGGTCGGCTCATCGAGAATCAAGAAGTTGTTATTTTCCATGGACAGCTTGGCCCAAGAGCAGACGCGCCCGCTCTCCACCTGACAGCATGCCGACAGTTTTCTTGACATCATCCCCAGAGAAAAGAAAGGCTCCCAGGCGATTGCGGATCTCCACTTCTGGTGTCAGTTTAAAGTCATTCCAGAGCTCATCCAAGACACTGTTGTGAGGGCGTTAGTTTACTCTGAGTCTGGTCATAGTAGCCCACCTCGACATTGGCCCCAAAACGAGCCTCTCCCTTGATAAAAGGAATCTGCCCGACGATGGACTTGATAAGAGTAGATTTCCCGATTCCCATTTGGTCCCACAATAGCGACCGCATTCATCTTGCGGATATCCAGATTGATAGGGCTCTGACAGGATTTGATCGTCATAGCCGACGGCTGCCTCTTCTACTGTCAGGACGACATTGCCCGAGGTCTTATCGGAATGGAAGGTCATATGGGCAGACTTGGTCCCAGCTTCCGGCTTGTCTAGGCGCTCCATTTTTCCAACTGCTTGCGCCGAGACTGAGCCCGCTTGGTAGTCGAAGCCCGCACCAAATTGCGATTAACAAAGTCTTCCAGCGCAGCAATTTCTTTTTGCTGCTTCTCGTAGTTCTTGGCTTCGGTCAGCAACTTCTGTTCTTTTTGCTCAACAAAACTCGAGTAATTGCCGACATAGCGGTCCAAGGAATGCTTGGTCAGGTCCAAGGTAATGGTTGCGACCTTATCTAGGAAATACCGGTCGTGGCTGACAATGAGAAGGGCCCCACTATAATTGACCAGATAGTTTTCCAACCAGGCGATGGTCTCAATATCCAAGTGGTTGGTCGGCTCGTCCAGTACCAAGAGATTTGGTTTTTCCAAGAGCATCTTGGCCAGAGCCAGACGGGTATTTTGCCCACCAGACAGCTCTTCAATCTTCATCTGCCACATGGACTCATCAAACTTAAAGCTGTTGAGAATGGCGCGAATATCAGCTTCATAGGTGAAGCCACCTGCCTGACGGAATTCTTCCGAGAGACGGTCATAGTCCTGCATGAGTTTTTCTAAGTCAGCCCCAGTTTTTTCCCCCATCGCAAGCTCCATCTGCCGCAAGGTTTTCTCGGTCTTTCTGAGATCGTCAAAGACATGGAGCATCTCATCGTAGATAGTATTGGACGACTCAAATCGACTATCCTGGGCTAAATAAGAGAGAGAAAGGTCCCGCTTTTTATTGATTTCCCCAGAAGTCGGCTCTTCTTCTCCCACCAAGATTTTTAAGAGCGTAGACTTGCCGGCTCCGTTCTTTCCGACCAGGGCAATCCGGTCCCGTTCATCCACTTGCAGGCTGATATTATCAAAAAGAACCTCCCCTGCAAAAGAGCGTTCAATTTTGTTGGCTTGTAAAATAATCATAGTTTCATTGTACCTTACTTTTGACAAATTGACAATTGAAGAAAAGGCCAAACGCTAGATGCGCTTGACCTGTCCTAACTTTTTAAATAGCTGAGATATTGGAAGCCATTTGGCTGTACTGATAGGCGAGGAAAAGCCCGATGCCAATCACCAGCAAAAGCAAGCCCCATTTGATGACTCCCTTTACAAAGCGAATCACAAGCAGGATCATCATGGAGCCAATCAGCCAAGTAATGGCCGAATGGGAGAAGAAAGCTTGGACGGCTTCCTTATTGTCCCCGAAAAATTGACGGACTCCCTCAGGAGCATAGTTTTCCCAAGCCTGTTGAATGCCTAATTCATGGGAAATTGCTTGCCCTTTTTGGGATAGCCATAGAAAGATTCCAGAGTTAAACACAAAGAGTGCCACTTGTTCTGGAAAGGTTCGAATAATATACAGTATACGTTTGATTATTCTTACTCCTTGTATAGTTGCCGAACAGCCTCAATATCCCTCTCTTGGATGTTATAAAAGGAACCAGCTGCCTGCATGACGGACTCTTCGTCAGTATGGTCCAAACCGATCGCATGGCCTAGTTCATGCTCAGCTGTGTTTACAATCCGCTGATGGGAATAGTTGTACTGCTTATTAAGTAGGTAATAGCGATTCAAGCGAACGGTCACCCGTTTGAAACGATTGGTTAAAACATTGGTCTGAGATTCGGCCTCACCCGCTGCAGAAACCGTGCTATCATCCATCTCTGTCAAGAGGATATCGGCCTCTTCTTCACTGGTGACAAGTTGGAAAGTGAAGGCCCCTGTCTGATTCCAAGACTCAAGAGCTTCCTCATAGGCACGGGTAAAGGTCTCATCCATTTCAGGATCTAGATAAACTTTTGCAGTTGCCTGATCCCATCTTGCTCCTGTAGAGGTATGGCCATCTGTTGCTAAGATCTTCTTGAGCAGATGGACTTCCCTGACCCAGTAGAGGACCATCTCGATGAAAGTAAGCATCTACCTGGGTGACAACCGTTTGGGCTGCACGACTGACCCCATCAATTCCGCTACCGGTTTTGCCACTAAAGAATAAAGCAGCAACCAGCAAAGCAAAACTAAGGGCGAGAGTCCAAAACAAGCCCCAAACAAGACTCCAAATAACCCGTATTAGAAAACGAATCATGGCTATAATGGTTCTCACAAGTTCCTCCTTTCCTTAGGAAGACCTTTGTTTAGGTCTAGAAGAGGTTATTTTACCTCAGTTTTCTTAAAATAAGCTAAAGGGTGACGTCATGAAAGGAAAAAGATCCAGTTGACAGCAAAGCCAACCGAATCCTTTTCATCCTGCTTCTTCTTTTATACGCAGCTTAGCGATGCACTGTTACTTTTCCAGTACGATAATCCAAACTAATCCCACTCTGGACATTTGGAACAAAAACGTTAAACTCTAGACTGCCATCACTCGATTTTGCTTCAATTTGACTGCCAACTGGTACCAAATCTTCATCTGAGGCATAGTAGAGAGTCACCCGATAACGGACCCGCTTATTTTTATCTAAGGCCTTCCGAACAAGGGTTTCATAGTAATTTTGTCCCGTTGAAAAACTATCACGCGCTTGATTGGCCCAAGCTGTTTGAACCGCAATATTTTTAGGATTCGTCATCGAGGCATCAAACCCATCTAAGTTGCCAATCAAGGCATAGCCGAGAAGATGGCCCCGATCAACCGCATGGTCATATTCCCCAGCTAAATTGGTTACTTGGTGCCAGCCAGCGGGAGCCCAATCTACATCCGTCTGTTCTCTTTTTTGGTATTGACGAGTCGCCTTGGTCATCAAAGCGTTGGCAACTGTTGGAATCTCTCGTCCTTTTACAGTCTTTGTCTTAGTATCTGCATAAGGGAGACTAGCAACATCCGCATCCAGATTGGTTTTGTTTTGATTAATGATAAAAGCGCCCGCTTCGTTCCATTGAATGTTCTTTCCTAGTTTAGCTCGAACACTATCTGTCAGAACACTCTCCGCTAGTTCCTTACTCGGTGTTGCTTCTTGACTCGAAGTAACAACCGTTTGAACCTGAGAGTGACTAGCGACTGGCTGGGGTTGACTAAAGTAATAGCCACCGATGGAAAGGGCTGCTGCCACCACCAAGCCCAGTAGAGTTTGTCCTGATTTTTTCATTTTAAGTGGTTTCTTTTGATTGTTTGCCACACTGGTTTCCTCTGTTTCTACTGAATGGGAAAGAGCCTGGGATCACGATCTCAAGCTCCTCTTTTTGATAAATAGTTACTTACCTGAAAATTTCTGAAGGATTTCCTTCCATGTATCTGGCGAGAGAATGGACCAAGGATCCTTTCCCATTACCAATGACACCATATCCAATGACCAAGCCAAGAGCGAAAACAATCGCTAAGATAGTAAGAACCAATAGGACGATTCCCAATTGTTTTCCGATTGCTTTTAATTTAGTTTTCATCATCATCTTCCTTCACACGACGTACATCTGCTCCAAGAGCCACCAATTTCTCATGGAATTTAAAATATCCACGGTCAAGGTGGGTTAACTTGCTCACTTTGGTTTCTCCCTCAGCCACAAGCCCCATTAAAATCAAGGTTGCACTAGCACGCAAGTCTGTCGACATTACTTCAGCCCCTTGTAAGCTAGCTCCACCTTGGATGCGAGCTGTATCTCTCATAATATCTGAATGTAAGCCCATCCGACGCATCTCTTCCAAGTGTTGGAAACGATTTCAAATACCGTCTCAATCATAGTCGATTCACCAGAAGCCATGGCCATCAAAGCAGTAAATTGAGCCTGCATATCTGTAGGGAAGCCCGGATAAGGTAAAGTTTTCACCGTCACTGGTTTCAGTTTAGAAACATCTGAGCGAATGCGAATACCATTCTCTTCTTCCGTTACCTCAACGCCCATTTCTTGCATCTTAGAAAGAAGAGGACGGTTGTGTTCCCAAATCGCATCCTCGATTAAAACGTCTCCACCTGTCATGGCTGCACCAACCATGAAGGTTCCTGCCTCAATGCGGTCTTGAACGACATTGTGAACCGCTCCATGCAAACGATCCACCCCAACAATTGTCAAGGTTTCTGTACCTGCTCCACGTACCTTAGCACCCATCTTATTCAAAAGAGAGGCCAAGTCCACGATTTCAGGTTCGCGGGCCGCGTTCTCAATAACCGTTGTTCCATCTGCTAAGGTTGCTGCCATCATGATATTTTGGGTGGCACCTACGGATGGGAAATCCATGTAGATATGAGCTCCTCGAAGACGATCTGCTTTTGCTTCAATGTAACCAGCCGTTTGGGTGATTTTCGCTCCCATAGCTTCCAAGCCCTTCAAGTGCAAATCGATTGGACGACTTCCAATGGTACAGCCACCTGGCATGGAAACTTTGGCATGACCATTCCGGGCCAAGACAGGACCTAAAACGACGATCGAAGCTCGCATCTTACTGACATATTTGTAAGGTGCTTCTTCTGTTAATGGTTGCGTCGCATCAACGACTACTGTATTGGTTTCTTCATCAAACGTAACTTGTGTGTTCAAGCCACGAACGACATTGTTCATTGTAAAGACATCAGATAAAACAGGAACATTGGTCAAAGTTGTTGTTCCTTCACTGGCCAAAACAGTTGCTGCTAAAAGAGGAAGGACTGCATTCTTTGCTCCTTCGATCTTCACAGTTCCAACTAGGCGATTTTGACCACCATTTACAATAATTTTATCCATACTCGTTATTACTCCATTTCATTCAGTCACGACTACTATCATACCATAAATTCATCAAAAAAGAAGCTAAAAGTTCCCGTTAAACAGTTGCCGACTGAATTCGTAAATACTGATAAAGAAGCTACTAGTTAAATAGCCTAAACTAATGCTGATCAATAAAATAAGAAGCCGAATTTTCACAGCTGTATCGGCGCTTACCTTTAAAAAACGCTCCCACTGAACCACCGTTGAAAGAAGGTGGTAGGCAAAGGAAATAAACAATAAGTGACTGCAAAAAGTAAAAATCATTTGAATCATACCTCTATTATACCATAAGACAAAGTTTCCTTTCATATTCTTAAGATGCGAAAAAAAGAAGTCGATCCAATCAACTTCTTTTTATATTTATAATCGATTTCCGACATTAATCCGGTTAATAGCGCGTTGAAGGGCAATCTTGGCACGACGTTCCATATCAACAGAATGTTGGTCCTTGGCTTCTTCAAGGGCTTTTTCAGCACGCATTTTTGCACGCTCAGCCCGGCTAATATCAATGTCTCGAGCGCGTTCCGCCGAATCCGCTACGATGGTAATGACATTATCTACCACTTCGATAATCCCACCATTCACGGCGATCCAATCAATGTGTTTTTCGTCATCGACCCGACGGACCTTGACTTGGTCTACAGCCAAAACCGCAATGGTATTGATATGACGAGGTAAAATCCCTAATTCACCATCAATTGTCTTGACAGATACAAATGCGGCATGATGATCATAAACCAGTCCATCCGGTGTAACGATTTGGACGTTCATTTGACTCATCTTTCACCTCTTCTTAGAATCCCATTTTTCAGCTTTGGCGATCACATCTTCGATCGAACCGACTCCACGGAAAGCATCCTCTGGCAAGTGGTCATACTTCCCATCCAAAATTTCCTTAAAGCCACGAACAGTTTCTGCAACCGGTACATAAGAACCTGGTTGACCAGTAAATTGTTCCGCCACGTTAAAGTTTTGAGACAAGAAGAATTGGACACGACGGGCACGAGCCACCAAGGTCTTTTCATCATCAGACAATTCATCCATCCCCAAGATGGCAATGATATCTTGCAGTTCATGGTAGCGTTGAAGGACGCGTTTGACCTCAGAAGCCACTGCATAGTGCTCTTCTCCAACGATATCTGGGGAAAGGGCACGCGAGCTTGATGCCAATGGGTCCACGGCAGGGTAAATCCCTAATTGAACCAATTTACGCTCCAAGTTGGTCGTAGAGTCCAAATGGGCGAAAGCTGTTGCTGGAGCAGGGTCTGTATAGTCATCGGCTGGCACGTAGATGGCCTGGATTGATGTAACAGAACCTTTCTTGGTTGAGGTAATCCGTTCTTGCAATTGTCCCATTTCAGTTGCCAAAGTCGGTTGGTAACCAACAGCTGAAGGCATCCGTCCCAAAAGGGCTGATACTTCTGAACCGGCTTGGGTGAAACGGAAGATATTGTCGATAAACAAGAGAACGTCCTGACCTTCCACATCACGGAAGTATTCCGCAATGGTCAAACCAGTCAAAGCTACACGCATCCGTGCTCCTGGTGGTTCGTTCATTTGTCCAAAGACCATGGCTGTTTTTCGATAACGCCAGATTCCTTCATTTCCCAGTACAAGTCATTCCCCTCACGGGTCCGTTCACCAACCCCGGTAAAGACGGAGATCCCACCGTGCTCTTGGGCAATGTTGTGGATCAATTCTTGAATTAAGACGGTCTTCCCAACTCCGGCACCACCGAAGAGGCCGACCTTCCCACCTTTCAAGTAAGGGGCCAAGAGGTCAATGACCTTGATCCCTGTTTCAAGAATTTCTTCTGAAGTAGAAAGCTCATCAAAGGATGGAGCTTTTTTATGAATGGATTCACGAGGAGCATCTTCTGGAAATGCTTCTTCCAAGTCAATGGTATCTCCCAAGACGTTAAAGACCCGTCCAAGAGTTTCTTTTCCGACAGGTACAGAGATTGGACGACCAGTGTCCAATACTTCCATCCCACGAGTCAAGCCATCTGTTGATTCCATGGCAATGGTGCGAACGACACCATCCCCAAGTTCAAGAGCTACTTCAAGAACGACTTTTGATTTTTGTTGGTCATTTTTATAGACTACAAGCGCATTATTAATCTCAGGGAGTTTATCGCCCGCAGCAAAAGCTACGTCAACGACAGGACCTACAACCTGAGAAATTTTGCCTAAACTCATGTCATTCTCCTATTCTATTAAGTTTCTAAGCTTGGTCATACATATAAGCAAGCTTATTTTTGTATTGTTAAAATGTGCATCGAATCAACTACTCAAGCGCACTCGCTCCTGCAACAATTTCCGTAATTTCTTGCGTAATGGTTGCCTGACGAGCTCGGTTGTATTGAATGGTCAATTCATCAATTACCTTCTTGGCATTGTCTGTTGCTGTTTGCATGGCCATCATACCGGCAGCATTTTCAGCTGTTTTGGCATCAACGATGGCTCCATAAATCATACTTTCAGCAAACTGTGGAAGCAATTGATCCAAAATCGCATCTCGGTCTGATTCCAACTCCAGATTCAAGATATAATCTTCATCTGCTTCGTTGGGGTCCAAGTCAATAATCGGAAGCATTTGCTCTACCCGCAATTGACTGGTCAAACTATTGACGTGGTGATTATAACAGACATACAATTCATCAAACAATTCATTTTGATACATTTGGACTGTCTTGTTAATGATCTTCCGCACTTCATCAAAGCTTGGTTGATCAGCTAGGCCACGTAGTTCATAAACCGGCTGGATGCCTCTTGCTCTAAAGAAGTCTGCCCCAATACTTCCAATACAGATGACTTCGAAATCCTCACCCGTTGGATGGTATTCTTCCTTCAATTCCATGACAGACTTGAGAATAGAGGCGTTGTAGCCACCCACTAGTCCACGGTCAGAAGTGATGACAATATAAGCAGACTTTTTGACAGGCCGACTCTTTAAAAATGGATGGTACTTAGCATTCTCAGCCTCATGTCCATGTAAGAGGTCGGTCAATAGCTTACGAACCTTAGATGCGTAAATTTGGAAGTCCTTGGCAGCTTGCTCAGACTTCCCAAGTTTGGCAGCAGATACCATCTGCATAGCATTTGTAATTTGACTGGTATTCTTTGTCGATGCAATTTTATTTTTGATATCATTTAAAGAAACTGCCATCTGCCACTCCTATTTCTATTTGAAACTTGATTGGTTGACAAAGTCAGTAATCACTGCATCCATTGTTTCTTCACTTGGAAGATCTTTGGTCGTACGAATGGTTTCATAGATTTCTGGATGATGCGCTTCTACAAAGGCAAACAATTCCTCTTCAAAGCGAAGGATATCATCAACAGGTACACTATCCAAGAATCCATGTGTCAAAGCATACAAGATGACTACCTGTTTTTCGACAGTTAATGGTTCATGGACTGGTTGCTTCAAGACTTCTACTGTCCGGCGACCACGGTTCAACTTAGCTTGAGTAGCCGCATCCAAGTCACTACCAAACTTGGTGAAGGCTTCCAACTCACGGTAAGAAGCTAGGTCAATACGGAGAGTCCCCGCAACCTTCTTCATAGCCTTGATTTGGGCTGATCCACCAACCCGTGACACAGATGATCCCGCATCGATGGCTGGACGAATTCCTGAGTTAAAGAGGCTATCTTGCAAGAAGATTTGGCCATCTGTGATCGAAATCACGTTAGTCGCGATATAAGCGGAAATATCTCCTGCTTGTGTTTCAATAATTGGAAGCGCAGTGATGGAACCACCACCCAATTCATCCGATACTTTCGCAGAACGTTCCAATAAACGGCTGTGAAGGTAGAAGACATCCCCTGGGAAGGCTTCACGTCCTGGCGGACGACGAAGAAGAAGGGACAATTCACGGTAAGCAACGGCTTGTTTAGACAAATCATCATAGACGATCAAAACATGTTTGCCATTGTACATGAACTCTTCGGCCATAGCAACCCCTGCATAAGGTGCAAGGAATAGCAATGGAGATGGTTGTGAGGCTGATGCCGTCACCACAATGGTGTAATCCATAGCCCCATACTTACGAAGAGTTTCTACTTGCGTACGAACTGTTGATTCTTTTTGACCAATCGCCACATAGATACAGATCATGTCTTGACCCTTTTGGTTCAAAATGGTATCGATGGCAATCGAAGTTTTCCCTGTTTGACGGTCCCCGATAATCAATTCCCGTTGACCACGTCCGATTGGAACAAGGGCATCAATGGCTTTCAAACCAGTTTGTAGGGGTTCTGAGACAGATTTCCGTTGCATAACACCAGGAGCTGGTGTTTCAACTGGACGGAATTTATCTGTTACAATCTCACCCAAGCCATCAACTGGTTGGCCAAGTGGGTTGACAACCCGACCAATCAAGGCATCCCCTGCAGGGACTTCCATGATTTTACCTGTACGACGGACAGAGTCTCCTTCACGAATATCCGTGAAATCACCCAAGATGATGATCCCGACATCCGTTGTTTCTAAGTTTTGGGCCATCCCGTATGAGCCATTTTCAAAGATCAACAACTCACCACTCATGGCATTTTCAAGACCATGAGCACGGGCAATCCCGTCACCAATGTAGGTTACAACACCTGTCTCAGTGACGTCAAAGTTTGGCTTGAAATTTTCAATTTGTTGCTTAATTAAAGCGCTGATTTCTTGTGCGTTAATCGCCAAAATTCACACCACTTTCTATTTCAATTTAGATTTTATAACTTGCAATTGGTGTTTGAGACTGGTATCCAACGTTTTATGATTGGCTGTCACGACAAAGCCACCAATTAAATCTGGATCGATCTTTTGTTGGATCGAGCGAACTTGAATCCCAAATTTTCTTTCGATAATGGGGATTAGCTTTTGCTCTTGAACAGGATCCAAACCAGCAACCGTCGTAACAGTGACGACAAAAGCGTTGCTCAACAGTTGAATCTGATCCAAACAAATCGTTACAATGTCATAAAATAAGGCTTCACGATGATTGAGAATAACCACTTCAATCAAATGGTCGAGTAATTGTGAATCAGAGGGTTGAAAAAGTCTTAGACTTTTTGCTTTCTCTTCATCCTCTACACCGATATGAGCTAAGAAGTTAGCAAGTCCAGTCTCCTCAAAAATCCCCTTGATTTGGGTCAATTTTTCAAAGACTAGGTCTTGTTCTCCTTTTTCAAAGACCAATTGAACAAAAGGCTGGGTATATTTCTCAATCACCATCAGTTGCTTTTTGTCCATTAGGCTTCTCCTAATTCATCAAGATAGCGATCGATCAGTTGGCGTTGACCTTCAGCATCCAGCTCTTGGCTCAACAATTTGCTGGCAAGATTGACAGTGAGATCTGCCACATCGCCTTTGATACTGTTCAATGCTTCTTCTTTGTTATGCGCAATTTCTTGTTGCGCTTTTTCTTTCAAACGTACTGCTTCTTGAGTGGCTTCTGAAAGGATCTGAGATTTGTTCTTTTCTGCAGTTTCCTTTGCATTTTCGACAATAGACGCAGCTTCTTTGCGGCTACCTGCCAACTCTTCTTCACGTTTACTTGCTAGTTCCTCAGCTTTTTGACGAGCTGATTCTGCTCCATCAATATCATCTGTAATCTTTTTGGCACGCGCCTCTAAAATATCATTGATATTGTTCCAAGCAAATTTCTTTACTAAAAAGATTAATAATAGGAAGGAACCAGCAATGAGAATAAAGTTACCAATAATTTCACTCATTGATACATGCATTCTTTTACTCCTCCTCTACTTACTCTTCGCCATTAATTTTCTTACCAATGTAGAGAGATGACAACATGGTAAATACATAGGCTTGGATACATGAAATGAAAATTGAAAATGCAGTCCATGCCATGCTTCCAATAAAGGCAACTGGATACCAATAGAAAGCTTGATGTGATAGACTCACGAGCAAGCTTGCTAATACTTCACCGGCAAAGATATTCCCGAAGATCCGAAGAGCCAAGGAGGCAAAATTCGTGAATTCTTCCAAAATATTCATGGGTGTCATAAACCCTGGTGTTACAAAGGCCTTCAAATATTCCTTCACACCACGACGACGAATCCCTTCAACATGGGCGATCAGGGTGATCAAAAATGAGAAGGCAAAGTCATAACCGAGGTTAGCGGTCGGTGAAGTCCATAAATTGTAACCGTTGGTTGTTTCTAGTTTTGCCATCAATCCAATGTTATTGGCAACTAAAAGAAAGAGGAAAAGAACAAACAAGAACAAGGAGTAATCCTTCATGTAATGTTCACCAATATTTCCTTTTGTGAAGCCTACGACAAAATCATATGCATATTCCAGCACATTTTGTTTGCCTTTTGGTCGGATCGACATTTTTCGACTGGCCCAATAAATGAAGCCAAAAACGGCGAAAACAGAAATCAGGGTCATAGCAAGTAGGGTCAAATTAAAAGATACAGGTCCAAGAGTAATCGTTGGATTGATACTTTCTTCCAAGGTTTGACACCTCCTTTTCTAAAATAGAAGCGTCTATTTGATAATAAAGGCCATAACCAAGGTTACGAAGAAAGTACCTTCGACAAAGGCAACACCAAGGATCAAAAGACTACGTAATTGACCGATAATTTCTGGTTGACGAGATGCAGATTTGAACAGGTTGCTCATCATCAAACCTTCCGCAAGTGACACACCAAAACAGGCTAAACAAAGACCTAAAAAAATGTTAAATTCATGATGAATTCTCCTTTTATAAATTTTACTACCTTAGTTTACTCCTAAAAGATATAATAGTCAAATATTTCCTAGAAAAGTAAAGCGTTTTTAGTGAAATTACGTTATTTTTTTAATATGATAATTTTTTTCCTATCTACGATTGATTTCTTTTTAATTTTTTTAGACGCTTTGTCCACCTCTATTCATTTTTTTCTTCTAAAAAAACTCTCACCTGCTCAGCAGATGAGAGAATTCGATTATTTAAAGATAGACGTTTTTGAAACTGTCTGTTTGTTGCAGTAATTTCTTAAAGATTTTTTTCTTTCAAGGCAAGGGTATTGTCAAATTTGACAGAACCATTCTTCAAGCTGGCCTGATCTTTTTCAACCGCAGTAGCAAAAGCTTGTTTTCAAGTCCTCATAAGAGCTATAAGTAGTCCCATCCACTTCAATAGCCTGAAGTCCATTTTTGGCACTGGTTACCACTTCATTGAAGTAGGCTTTCTTCCAGTCTTCAAGGGTACTGAATGTTCCCATCAGAAATCTTTTGAATGATGTAATCATCCCCTAGAGTCGCATGACCTGCTTGTTTGGATTCTTGTTTATACTTGTTTGAAGCATAGCCTAAGAAGCCTTTTTCATAGCCATAGTAACCCCAGAGTCTGAAGGTATTGTGTTTGAAGGACATGGCTCCAGGAGCTCCCTTCACTGGTGTTTCCCACCATAGATCCCTGTCATCATCGGTACCGTCACATAGGCTGAGCCAAAGTCAGATGGATTATAGACTCCATTTCCAGGACCACGATTGGTCATGAAGTTGTTGGTGATGAGATCATCTACTGAATGTAAGGTGATGGCTTTTTTCCTCATCACTCAAAGGACGCACCTTATCAAATTGATTCTTGGTGTTAGCCCTCGGTATTGTTTATCAACCTTCTTGAACCAAGCATTGTTTAAGTCTTGACTGCCTTTATCGAGGACAGCTTCTCCTTCTAGGTAATCCAGAAGCATGAGGGTGTCATTATAGCCTTTCATATACCGATCAATCTCCTCACGTGAGGTGAGATCATTTGGATTGGTATTGTACCATTGGTTTCCATCATTAGGACGTTCATAGGCCATATTGAGACCTAAAGCCTTGTATTCCCCATTTGGATTGGATACGGATGGTGTTTGGAGCATGCCTTGGGCAAAGGCTTCGATATCGGTTCCTTCGCGGTGTCTCCAACCACCTAAGTAAACCATCCGGTCATTGACGTGCGTCGTTTCGTGGGTAAAGGCAGAGACCCCAAAGTCACTGATCATATCGGTCACCATGAAGAAGACAGAGTCGTCTTTATACGGGTTTCCGTAAATTCGCGCCACAGCTCCCATCCGCCAATCTGTCGCATGGTAACGATCGGTTGGACCATACAATTCACGGATTGGAGCCACATCTTTGCCACTGTTGGTATGGCCGTAACGGTCTGTACTAATGCCCTTGTAGTTTTGGTTATCAAGGACAGGGGTCGGCACCATATTGTTGCTCTTCAAGAGTTGATTGCGAACCTTATCCGTTGCTAGACGTGACCAGAAATCGAGATAATTTTGCTGTCCTTTCGCCACCTTATCGATTTCCGCTTTGAAGGCATTCCGCTCTGCTTCCGTGTTCTTACCATATTTCTCAAAGGAACTATAGGCCATAGTGTTGTAAGTTGAAATCAAGAACATATGGGCATCTTTTAAGTTCAAGAGTGGCAAGATCATTTTACCGTGAACATCATTGTTTAAGCCCTCATAGGCTCTATGCTTAGCAGATGCGAAAGCTGGATTGGTCGTCTCAGGCTCCACAATATAGACATTGTCTTTGGTTGCTTTGATGAACCAATCATTTAAGTCTCTATCACTTGTAAAGAGCTCCATATTGTATTTCAGGAAGTCATTTAAGTTACCAGAAAGAGTCGATTTAGCCACAACTTCACGGAAGGCATCGTGGGTACGAGTCCCTTTGATGTAGTCTTCTTTTGAACCAATTTCAATCAAACGGTCTAAGACATCAACATTCTTCCCATAAAAATCTGGCTTGAACAACATGAGTTGCTTGATATTGAAGTTATCAAACTTAACTCCGTAGTAACGATTGAGGTAAGACAAACCAAGAAGAACAGCGGCCTTGTTGTCATCAACTTTCTTGATAAGGGCCCGTTTGGCAGACTCATCTGTATTTAATTGATGGTCTTGGTTTTCAACCAGTTGTTTGACAAAGTGAGTCAGATTGTCCTTGACTGCTTGGAAAGCTTTCTTCAAGGTAAAGGTTCTTAATGGCATTGACTTTGTTAGGACCTGTTCGACCAAGATGGGTGTAGATTGGATCTGATTGTAATTCGACAGGGCTTAATTTTTCAACGATGGCACCAATGAGATCGCTCCGGTCTTTGTCCACCATATTCGGCGTGTAGACCACTTCACCGAGCTCCGCTACACTGTACTCTTTGACTTGTTTGACTTTAGAGTCTTTCGGTGAAATGCTAAAGACATCTTTGGTCTTATCTGCGTAGTGGATCAGGATGTGGTCGACATCAGCTAGTTCAGTGACAAAATCATTGCCCTTCATAGCGGTCACAGACAAGACTTCCTTGGTCAAGAGAGGACTCGTTGCAGCCAATTTATTCCCTTGGTCGACAATCCATTCTTTATTGTAGAAATGGTTGCAATTTAGCGATATTGCGGTAAGCTAGCTCACGAGTCGCATCGTAACCAGTGATTGCCTTGTATTGATCGTCTTTGCTAACAAGGTGATTGAGCGTATCTTCAATCGGTTTGCTGCTGGTGAATTTATCAGCAGTGATTCCCATTGCTTCGATTTTCTGCTCAGCTTCTGCCAGCGAGATGCTTGGGATTTTACGGGAGTTGTTAAAGGTTTTCTTCCCTTCACTCACGCCTTCCACACTGTAATTGCGCTTGGTTCTTGAATAGGTGAAGTAATCATCTGCATCGATATCTGAGTGTCCGAAGACCATCTCACCTGTTTTGACTTTCATCATGGTGATGTTGTCTTCAATAGCACCCAAGGCCCAGTTAGTACCCAGCAAGCCACCAGATTGAACAGCTTCTTTCAGCTCAATCGAACCTTTAGCAACTGAATTTCTGAGAACCCCTTCTTTACCTACTGTGTGGTTATTTCCACCAGTTTTGAGAAGAATAAACTAGACCTGCAGCTTTTGCTTTATTACCAGTAATTTCAGCATCAACGTAGGCTTTTTCTACGATACCTTTCCAGTTTCTCACCAGAACACCCTGCTAGATACCACCTTTGTTTACCAGCAGCGTGAATTTTACCGATAAAGGCAACATTACTTACCTTCCCACTACCATCAATTTTATTGATAATACCAGCTACATCGTTGCCCCCAACAACATTCCCTGTTACTTTAACATTTTCGACAGTCGCATTATTTTTGATAACATTTGCGATTGGTGCTACTCGATCAAATCCAGGCATGTCAATGTTGACATTTTCAAGCAAGAGATTCTTAACAGTACCACCTTCGATGTTCCCAAACAATGGTCGCGTAATGTTATGGATGGCAAATTTATTGCCTTCTGTACTTTCCAATATTCCCTTGAAGGCATTGGTTACATAGGATTTTCCTGCTGCTGGCACATTGGCCGCATTCATATTGCTACCAAGCTTAAAGGTACCAGTCGGATTGGCTTGCATAGCTTTTACAAGTTCGTTGAAATCGTAGTAGACATCTCCTTCATGAGCTTTCGGCTTCGCAATGTAGTGGACATAATCCTCACTGAACTGCTTTTCTGCTGTTCGTTGGATGAGATCAGGTGCTTTAGCAGTCACCTTGTATAATACTTTTCCATCAATTGTGACTTCTTCGATTTTATCAACTGCCAGTTTTGTGACCTTATTATCTTGGGTGGTAACCTTTAAGTAATAAGGTTTCACATCTGAAGGTGTTTCTGACAAGAGGCTACGATCGGTCTCAAGGCCTTGGTCATCCACGCTAATCAGACTGGTTTCCTTGATGTTTTTGACTTCAACTTTTTTAAGGTCAAGTCTTAGTGGTTCTTCCTTGAGAACCTCTTCTTCATCCCCATTTCCACGATCATAGACCATGGTCGTTGCAAGCGTATAATCCTTGTAGTAGTCTAAGTCTGCTAAGGCAGCTGCTAAATCCGTCTCTGAAAGGGCAAAAGTTTTCACCACTTGATCGCCCTTCTTCAATACAGCCTGGATAGACTTGATGGTCACACCGTCTGGTTTGTCCAAACGATAAGTAGCTTTAGCACTGCGCTTCAATTCTTCCTTATCGACCTGGGTCAAGGTCAAGGTTGGCTTTGTCTAGTTCTTTGGTCCCTTTTTGAATGATCTGATCTTGAGCTTGTTCAACTACTTCTTCCGAAACCGTTGGAGCATCCGCCGTTTTTACACCCTTTGATGGTCTTATAGACCTTGGTGATTTTTCTTCTTCCCATTTCTTACTGCTTGAGAAACCCGTTTCGCTTCCTTTTAGCAAGGTGGCATCTTGTTCGGTTACCGTCTTAAATGGAATTTCCTCAAAAGCAAACATCCTCTGTTTGGCCTTCAATCGCCTTCTTCCCACGACTAATTTTTTCTGTCACAGGAGCTTTTACCGTTTCAGTTGTCGTACTGAGAGGCTCTCCAATTTTCTCGCCATTGACTGTTTTATAAACACGACGAATTTCCTGGCTACCAGCCTCGCCTTTTTGAAGGAGGCTTTCTTCATCGGTGTAACGATTGGCATCCGTTACATACTCTGTTGCATATGGGAGGGCCACCGTTTCTGTCTCTGTTACCGTCCCTTCTATTACTTGATAGGTTGGGTTCTCCGGTTGAACAGGAGCTTCGCCGACATGACCTTCTTCTTGTGTTCCCTTGGCTTCCACCAGGCCTGTATAGGCTGGAGTCTCTGGTTGAACTGGGAGCTTCGCCGACATGGCCTTCTTCTTGGGTCCCTTTGGCTTCTACAACACCGGTATAGGCTGGGGCTTCCGGTTGAACAGGCGCTTCTCCTACATGACCTTCTTCTTGGGTTCCCTTAGCTTCCACCACACCGGTATAGGCTGGGACTTCCGGCTGAACAGGCGCTTCTCCCACATGACCTTCTTCCTGCGTTCCCTTAGCTGTGACCACTGGGGCAGGTTGTGGACTTGGTTGAACATCCTCCTTGGTCCCGACAGCAAGAATTTGTGCAACTGGTTCTTTAGTAACCTTGCTTTCAACTACCTTGCGAACTTCCTGACCATTTACCGTACTCACTTCTGTTAAAACAGTCTGTTCACCATTTTGTCCAGCTCTTAGAACCCTTGTTTGACCTTTTGCCAAAGTAGGATCTGCTTGTTCTACCGTTTCAAACGGAATACTTTCTGTTGAAACTTCAACTTTCGGCTGGTCCACAATAGGGAAAGCAGGACCCTCTTCAGGTGTTACCTGCGATAGAGTCTTTCCTTCTGTTGCAGGTTGGGATACTGGCTTCTCCTCCACTCTTACATGAGGTTCTTGGCCCGTAGCTCTTGGATCAACTGGACAACGAAGGTAGCCAACATAGTCATAGCCTTCTATCTGGATGACACCATTGGCTAGTTCTTTACTGCTTGCAATTGAAAGAGTCTGATTGTAGCTTGCTAATTCAATATTTTGCAAGGCTGCGGCATCAATGGATAAGAGTAAGCTTTGCCCCATGGAACCAATTAATAGGAGTCCCATTACTTTTTTACGGTGTTTTTTGGACAGCAAAAGAACTGCTAAAGAGGCAGTCGCTAAACTAAGGCCAGCAATCGCCAATTCGGTCGTCCCTGTTTGTGGCAGTAGACCTTGACTAGGTGTTTTCTTCTTATAGACCAGATAAAAGGTATCTTCATTTTGATATTCTTCAGGAATAGCACGAATTACTTGCGCTTGTTCCTCAGGAGTCAACTCATTTTCCGTGACATACCCCATATGAACCGTCGCTTCTGCCGTGAATTGATCAGCTTGTACAGAAGGCGCTCCTAATACACTTCCTGCAAAAAGAAGGGCTCCAATAGCAACCGGACCCACTCCGACGGATAATTTTCGAATCGAATACTTGGTAATCTTTTCAAAAGCTTGTCTTCTTTGTTTCATCCTATAACTTCCTACATAGTAATATTTGTAAATCATAGGAAGTCTCATTTATTTTTGGAGAAGGTCAACACTCTCCCTAAACCAGCTTCCCGTGATTTTTTACCTTTATCTATCTTATCTTTTTTCGTATCTTTTAGCAACTTATTTTACTTAGATTTTTTCCTTTATTTCATTCCCTATATTTTAGTTGCAACTTCTTACTTCCTCAAGAAAAAAACGCCTAAAAATAGGCGTTTTCATTCATCTTATAAGGACTGATAGAGATCCGCATAGTGTTGACTAGCCGTATCCCAAGAGAAATCACGACTCATGGCTTCTCTTTGGAGACCGTACCAAGCATCCTTATCATGAGTATAAACTGTCAAAGCTTGGTCGACAGCCCAATTCAACCAATAACCAGATAGGTTGTTAAAGCTAAGCCAGTACCACTGCCATCAAGCACATTATAGGCTTGTACTGTATCTCGCAGTCCCCCTACCTCGTGAACCAATGGTAGCGTACCATAGCGCATAGCCATCATTTGAGATAGTCCACATGGTTCAAAACGACTTGGCATCAAGAAAACATCCGAAGCAGCATAGATTTCTTGCGCCAACTGGACATCAAACATAATATTGGCAGAGAGTTTATCTGGATAAGCTTGAGCAAACCAAGAAAAGGCATGTTCAAAACCAGGATCTCCCGTTCCCAAAAGAACGATTTGGATATCCTTTTGTAGAAGGTTGTGGAGTTCTTCAACCACCACATCAAACCCTTTTTGGCGGGTCAAACGAGAAACGATTCCAAACAAGGGAACATCATCACGAACCGGAAGTCCGACACGTTCCTGAAGAGCTCGCTTACTTGCTGCTTTTCCTGATAAATCATCTTTATTGAAATGATAGGTCAAGAGCGGGTCTGTTTCAGGATTGTAGAGGTCTGTATCGATTCCATTCACAATCCCCGTTAATTTACCAGATTCCATGCGTAAGATCTGATCGAGGCCACAACCATATTCAGCTGTTCTGATTTCATAACTATAACTTGGTGAAACAGTCGTCACACGATCAGCATAGAGGATCCCAGCCTTCATCCAGTTTAAGCAATCTTTCCACCGAAGAGTGCCATCTTCATAGCGCTCAAATCCAACTCCAAACAAATCCCATAACATCCCTGGGTCAAACTGCCCTTGGAACTCCAGATTATGGATGGTCAAGACAGACTTAATACCATTGTAAGCTTGAATCCAACGGTATTTTTCCTTAAGAAGGAAAGGAATCATGGCTGTATGGTAGTCATGAGCGTGGATGATATCTGGAATGAAATCTACACGTTCCATCATCTCAAGCGCTGCCAATTGGAAGAAGGCAAAACGCTCCCCATCATCAAAATCTCCATAGACGTGTCCTCTAAAGAAGTACTTTTGATTATCAATGAAGTAGAAGGTAACACCATCTCTAAAAATACGTTTTACCCCAACATACTCACTTCTCCAACCTACCTTTGTAGTAAAGTGTAGCACATCTTCAATCTGATCGCCAAATTTCGCCTCTACCATATCGTAATAAGGAAGGACGACACGGACATCATGTCCCTTTTTAGCCAAGGATTTAGGAAGTGCTCCAATCACATCTCCTAGGCCCCCTGTTTTTGAAAAAGGAGCTCCTTCAGCGGCAACAAACAATAATTTCATTATCCAATATCCTCTGTAATCACAGCACCTTTTTTAATCACAAGAGGTGCTTCTTTGGTTCCACGAATGGTTACACCAGTCTCAACTACGACGCCCTTGTCAAGAATCGCATGCTCTACGACAGCTCCCTCATGGACAACGACTCCCGGGAATAAGAGACTGCTACGAATTTCTGCCCCCTTGTGGAGATGAACACGACGAGAAATGACAGAATCATGTACCAAAGCTTCGACAATGCTTCCTGATGCAAATTGCGAATTCTTAATTTGCGAACCAGGAGCATAGTAAGTTGGCTCTTCATTTTTCACCTTGGTATAAACTTTTTGATTTGGTGAGAAGAGAGACATGAATTTATTGGTTTCCAACATATCAAGATTAGCGCGGTAGTAGGATTCAACAGAGTGAATATTGGCAATATAGCCAGTGTATTCGAATGCGAATGCTCCATATTCAACCGCTAAATCACGTAAGATATAACGCAATTTTTCTGGATGTTCTTTGTGAACCTCTTGCTCCAATTTTTCAATCAACCATGGTGTATCAACGATAAAGATATCCGTTGACATATTATAGAGAGCATCTGGATCTGTTCCATCAAACAACTTTTGTCCACGTACATGATCTGTCTCATCGATTTCTAAAACCGCATTTACTTCAGAGATGTCACGATGATGCATTTTCTTGTAGACCACTGTGATTGGTCTGTCAACGGTATTGTGCAAGTGGAAGACTTGGTTCAAATCAATGTTTACTAAGATATCACAGTTAAGAGCGACTGTCTGGTTCGAACCAGAGCGTTTCAAATAGGTCAATAGTTGCTCATAATATTCCTTGCCAACGTTTGAACTTTCTACTGGAGTGTTGTAGATACCGAGATAGTAGTGACTCAAAAGAGTTGACAAGCCCCACTCACGACCAGAGCGAATATGGTCAAAGACAGAACTGATATTTTCTTGCTGGAAGATACCAAATACACTACGGATTCCTGCATTAGCGAGGCTAGAAAGCGGGAAGTCGATCAAGCGATATTTCCCATCAAATGGCAGACTGGCAACAGGACGATGATCTGTCAATGACGACATATCATGGAAGCCTACTGTGTTTCCTAAAATAGCTGAATACTTATCAATCTTCATCTGTTGCTACCCCCACTTTTTCGTTATATCCAACGACTTGTACTTCTTCCGTTCCATCGATGACAACACCTTCTGAAACAACTGCTCCTTCACCGATAATAGCACGTTTAATCACAGCACCTTGACCGATAATGGCACCACTCATGACGACAGAATCTTCAACGACTGCACCTTTACGAACTTGTGCTTCCGTAGACAAGATAGAATGTTTTACTGTTCCGTCTACCAAGCACCCATCCACTACCAAGGAATCTTCAATATGGGCATGTTCGCCAAAGAAGTTTGGTGGTGAAATCAAGTTACGAGAATAGATCTTCCAGTGACGATCCCGGCTGTCCAAGGCATTGTTTGGATCAATATATTCCATATTCGCTTCCCAGAGAGATTCAATAGTCCCCACGTCTTTCCAATAGCCCTTGAATTCATAAGCATAGACGCTTTCTCCAGATTCAAGATAAGTTGGAATAACGTTTTTACCAAAGTCAGACATATCGATGTCACTCTTCTCTGCAGCCACTAGCATGTTGCGAAGACGAGACCAGTCAAAAATGTAGATCCCCATAGAAGCTTTTGTTGATTTTGGCTCTGCAGGTTTTTCTTCAAATTCGACAATTCGATTGTTGGCATCCGTATTCATAATTCCGAAACGGCTAGCTTCTTTTAAAGGTACATCTAATACAGCTACTGTAAGGCTGGCATTGTGATCTTTGTGAGACTGAAGCATGTCGTCATAGTCCATCTTGTAGATATGGTCTCCAGAAAGGATCAACACATACTCTGGATTGATGCTATCGATGTAGTCGATATTTTGGAAAATCGCATGACTTGTTCCTTCAAACCAACGATTTCCTTCACTTGCAGAATAAGGTTGAAGGATAGAAACCCCAGTATTAATGCCATCGAGACCCCAACTGGAACCATTTCCAATATGGTTGTTTAAGGCAAGCGGTTGATACTGAGTAATCACGCCAACATTGTGGATACCTGAGTTGGCACAGTTGGATAAGGCAAAGTCAATAATACGATAACGTCCCCCAAATTGCACTGCAGGTTTGGCAATGCTTTGAGTGAGTTTTCCAAGGCGAGTTCCTTGCCCACCAGCAAGGATCAGAGCTAGCATTTCATTCTTCATTGATTACTCCTTTTTGGATTGACGAGACCTTCTTCCCACTTCTGAGAAGAGGCACTGTGGCCTCTTCTACAGACTTAGGAATGGGATCATAGACTGCGATCAGTTGATCACCAACAACTATTTTTTTGATTTTAGACACATTGGAACGAAGTTTTCGTTTCACTTTCCATACACTAGCTCCAAGAGCCGGTAAGGTGAAGGTCAAGGTTTGTGGATAATCTTTCCATAATCCCTCTTGAGTCTTCACTTCCTGGTTGTGCTCTTTCCAGACACCTCCCCATTTCTCTAGTTCTGTATTCCAAATTTCTTCATAGACCCCAGCAACAGGGACGCCGACTGTAAAGTCCTTGCGTTCTACTGGTGCCATATTAAAGATACACAACAGATGATTTCCTTTTTTATCCTTACGAGTAAAGGTCAAGACACTTTGATCTCGGTTATCTGCATCAATAATCTCAATACCATCATAGCTATCATCAATTTCCCAGAGCATCTTGTTATCTTTGTAGAATTGATTGAGCTGTGAAGTAAACTCTTGCATCTTGCGGTTCATGTCATCTTCTAGATTGGACCATTCTAGCTGTTCTTCAGACTTCCATTCTAAGAATTGGCCAAACTCTGAACCCATGAAGAGCAATTTCTTACCTGGGTGACAAATCTGATAGGTCAAGAGGTTGCGCAAGCCAGCGAACTGGTTGTAGCGATCTCCCCACATCTTATGCATGAGACTCTTCTTCCCGTGGACCACTTCATCATGAGAGAATGGCAACAAGAAGTTTTCAGAGAAAGCATACATAAAGCTAAAGGTCACCAAGTTGAAATCAAATTTCCGATAAATAGGATCTTCCTCGTAGAAGCGAAGGATATCATTCATCCAACCCATATTCCACTTGTAGTCAAATCCTAAACCACCATACTCTTCTGGACCAGTGATCTTGGTGCCAGATGAACTTTCCTCCGCTGCCATGATGACATCCGGATGTTCTGATTTAATCACAGCATTCATCCGCTTAAGGAAATGGATCCCCTCATAGTTGAGATTTCCACCATCAATATTTGGTGTCCATGGACCACTATCGTAGTCTAAGTAAAGCATGTTGCTGACCGCATCGACCCGGATTCCATCCAAATGGTAAAACTCAATCCAGAATTTTACACTAGAGATGAGGAAGGATTGAACCTGGTTTTTCCCTAGGTCAAAGTTCATTGCTCCCCAGCCATAGTTGTGGGCACGATGGTGGTCCTGGTATTCAAAGGTTGGTGTCCCATCGTAATAAGCCAAGGCATCATCATTGATAGTAAAGTGTCCCGGTACCCAGTCCACAATCACCCCAATGTTATTCAAGTGACAGGCCTCAACGAAATCCTGAAACTCTTCCGGTGTTCCGTAGGTATGCTCTAAGGCAAAGTAACCCATCAATTGGTAGCCCCAACTTAATCCAAGCGGGTGAGCCATCACCGGCATGAACTCCACATGGGTATAGTTCATTTTTACCAAGTAGGGAATCAAGTCTTCCTTCAACTGAGCAAATGAATAAGGACTTCCATCTTCATTGCGTTTCCATGAACCGGCATGAACTTCATAAATATTTACTGGACGAGATCTAAAGCCAAGTTTTCTCCGTCTAGCCATCCAGAGTCCATCTTTCCATTTCCGTTCCGGAATATCTGTAATAACCGCTCCAGTACCCGGACGTTTTTCCATGCGGACTGCTAAAGGATCCACCTTCATCAAGCGGTGGCCATTTTGTCTTGTAACATGGAACTTATAGATATCGCCAACTTGAGGTGCAGTTGTAAAAACTTCCCAAACACCAGCTTCGTTTCTTACCATAGGAATTTCATTTTCTTCCCATTGGGTGAAATCACCTACCAGGTGTACTGCCTGAGCATTTGGAGCCCATACACGGAAACTATACCCTTCCACACCATCTACTTGCTCTTTATGAGCCCCTAGATAATGTTGAAGATGAAAGTTCTCTCCGGTTCCAAATGTATACAATGCTTGTTTCGTATCCATTCACTCACCTCTCTCGCTTTTATGTAAGCGCTTCCTATTGATATTATTCTACTATAAATAGTTGAAATATTCAAGATTTTTTTCTTGAATAATACGATGAAAAATTATGAAAAAAAAATTTGAAAACTTTCCATTGTTTCCCTGAAATTTTCCTAAAAGTAGATTCATAATTGTTCAGTTTTCAAACTATCTTTTCAATATTATACTATAAAAAAATAAGTGTAATTAAACCTATTTCCGAAATTTTTTAGAAAATTTAAATTTTTTGTTTCGATATAGCGACACCTAGTCCATTTTTGTTCAGCTACTTCATTTAAAGAAACAAATAGACGTTTAAAACTAAAAAGCTACCACCTCTTCCAAGGTGATAACTTTTATCAGATTTTTAAGATCAATTAGTCTACGTTCACGTATTCTTTAGAAAGTTCAAGCACTTCTTCCATGGTTGAACATTCAGTAAGAGCACGATTAGCGTATTCTTGCATCTTAGCTGTGTCAAGTTTCTTCATCAAGCTACGTGTACGAAGGACAGATGTAGCTGACATTGAGAACTCATCCAAGCCCATTCCGACAAGAAGTGGAACAGCTGTTTGGTCACCAGCCATCTCACCACACATTCCAGCCCATTTACCTTCAGCGTGAGCTGCTTTGATCACATTGTTGATCAAACGAAGGATTGATGGGTTATATGGTTGGTAAAGGTATGAAACTTGTTCGTTCATACGGTCAGCAGCCATGGTGTATTGGATCAAGTCGTTTGTACCAATTGAGAAGAAGTCAACTTCTTTGGCAAATTGATCAGCCAACATCGCTGCTGCTGGGATTTCAATCATGATCCCTACTTCGATGTCGTCAGCAACGGCAACACCTTCAGCAACCAATTTCGCTTTTTCTTCTTCCAGAATACCTTTAGCTGTACGGAACTCTGTCAACAAAGCAACCATTGGGAACATGATCCGCAATTTACCGTGAACAGATGCACGAAGCAAAGCACGCAATTGTGTACGGAACATTTGGTTACCTGTTTCAGAGATAGAGATACGCAAAGCACGGTAACCCAAAAATGGGTTCATTTCTTTAGGAAGATCGAAGTAAGGAAGTTCTTTATCCCCACCGATATCCATTGTACGAACGACAACAGGTTTACCGTTCATACCTTCAAGAACTGCTTTGTATGCTTCGTATTGATCATCTTCAGTTGGGAAGTCTTGAGAATCCATGTACAAGAATTCAGTACGATAGAGACCAACAGCTTCTGCACCGTTTTCGTTCACACCTTCAACGTCCTTAGGTGTACCAATGTTAGCAGCCAACTCGAAGTGTTTGCCATCTGCAGTAACTGTTTTTGCATCTTTCAAAAGAGCCCATTCAGCTTTTTGTTTAGTGTATGCTTCACCAGCTGCTTTAAATTCTGCAATTTGTTCTTCACTTGGGTTGATGACTACTTCACCAGTGATTCCAGATACGGCCAAAATATCACCATCTTTTACAAGATCGGTAATGTTGTTTGTACCAAGAACCGCTGCGATTTCAAGTGTACGCGCCATGATAGCTGAGTGACTTGTACGTCCACCAATGTTTGTAACAAAGGCTTTAACGAACTGTTTGTTCAATTGAGCGGTATCGGATGGAGTCAAGTCATGCGCAACCACGATTGCTTCTTCATTGATGGTTGCAGGGTTTGGCAATTTCTTACCAAGCAAGTTTGCAAGAACACGCTTGGTCACGTCGCGAATATCTGCTGCACGTTCTTGCATGTATGGGTTATCTTCCATTCCTTCAAAGATGGTGATAAACATGTCTGTAACTTCTTTTCAAACCAGCCTCAGCATTCACCTTCTTCGTGCGAATTGTTTCCTTGATCTGACCAACCATTTCAGGGTCAGAAAGAACCATCATGTGAGCATCAAATACTTGTGCTGCTTCCTCACCAAGGCTCGCTACTGCATTCTCCCGAATAAGAGAAAGCTCGTTTTGTGAAGCTTCAAGAGCTGCATCCAAACGAGCTTCTTCTGCATTTGTATCTTCAACTGAGATTGTTTCAAATGACAAGTCGGGTTGAACAAGTAGATATGCCTTAGCAACGGCAACACCATCAGATGCTGCAATTCCTTTAAGCATTTCTGTCATGTTTATGCCAATCCTTCTTTTTCCATTGTTTCAGCGATTGCTGCAAGAGCATCATCAGCGTCAGCTCCTTCAGCTGAGATTACAACGTCAGCTCCTTGACCAACACCAAGGCTCATAACACCCATGATTGATTTCAAGTTAACTGATTTACCTTTGTATTCAAGAGTAATATCTGAAGCAAATTTGCTAGCAGTTTGAACCAACAAAGTTGCTGGACGTGCGTGGATACCTGTTTCTGCCACGATGTGGAAATCTTTAGAAGCCATAGTTTGACTCTCCTTTTAAAATTAGTTTTTGAGTTATCTGTGATAACCCTTACAATTTGCTATTATATCATCTTCTTCATTATTTTTCAAGATTTTTATCACACACTTACTGAAAATACTTACAGGAAGCACTCAATTTTTCTCTTCTTTTGAACTACTTTTTTTACTTTCTTCTATTAAATAAATAGAATTGCTTTCACGGGACACAGTATATAGAATTTTAGGAAAATAGTTCGAATTCCTTTGACTTAAAAAAAACCTATATTTTATCACGTTTTTCCTCAATTTTCACTAATTCTTACAATACTACATATTGTGGTATACTTCGATATAGTTAATTTACGTGCACAATATTTAGTTAAAACTCTTGACAAGGAAAAAAACCTTTTTGTTTATACTAGATACAGATTTATGAATTTAGAGGAGTTAGATCACATTATGGTGACAATTTATTCAAAAAATAATTGCGTTCAATGTAAAATGACCAAACGTTTTTTAGATACCAATCACGTTGAATACCGTGAAATTAATCTAGATGAGCAACCTGAGTTTGTAGACCATGTGAAGAACCTTGGTTTCAACGCTGCACCAGTTATCCAAACGGCAGATGAAGTCTTCTCTGGCTTCCAACCAGCTAAGCTCAAGAAATTATCTTAAAACTATCAAACAGGATCTGATTGGTCTAGGGAATGGATTACTGTAGTTCTCGACTACAGTGTTCCCCTAGCCCTTTTACTTGTACAGGGGGAGCTTGCCTCCCCTTTGTTTTTGAATTAGAAAAAGGAACATTATGGGATTAAAATCACTTGAAGACGTAACCTACTTCCGTCTTAATAATGAAATCAACCGTCCAGTTAACGGTCAAATCATGCTTCATAAAGATAAAGAAGCCTTGGATGCTTTCTTCAAAGAGAATGTTGTGCCAAATACCATGGCCTTTGATTCAATAACGGATAAAATCAACTACCTTATTGAACACAACTATATCGAAACAGCCTTCATTCAGAAGTACCGTCCTGAATTTTTGGAAGAATTGGCCCAATTTATCAAAGATCAAAACTTCCAATTCAAGTCCTTCATGGCTGCCTATAAATTCTATAACCAGTATGCTCTGAAAACAAATGATGGAGAATACTATCTCGAAAGCATGGAAGACCGCGTCTTCTTCAATGCTCTCTACTTTGCGGATGGAAATGAAGAAATTGCTAAAGACATCGCAAATGAAATCATTCACCAACGCTATCAACCGGCTACTCCTTCCTTCTTAAATGCTGGACGTGCCCGCCGTGGTGAATTGGTTTCATGTTTCTTGATCCAGGTAACTGATGATATGAATGCGATCGGACGCTCTATCAACTCTGCCCTCCAACTTTCACGTATCGGTGGTGGGGTTGGAATCTCCCTCAGCAACCTTCGTGAAGCTGGAGCACCGATCAAGGGCTATGAAGGAGCCGCTTCTGGGGTCGTTCCAGTCATGAAACTCTTCGAAGATAGCTTCTCTTACTCTAACCAATTAGGACAACGCCAAGGGGCTGGGGTGGTTTACCTCAATGTCTTCCACCCAGATATCATCGCCTTCCTTTCAACTAAGAAGGAAAATGCCGATGAAAGTTCGGGTTAAGACCCTTTCACTTGGTGTCGTCGTGCCAGATAAGTTCTACGAATTGGCTCGTAAGAATGAAGAAATGTATCTCTTCAGCCCTTACTCTGTAGAGCGTGAATACGGAGTGCCATTCAACTACATCGACATCACTGAAAAATACGATGAGTTGGTTGCTAATCCGAACATCCGCAAGACAAAAATTAAGGCCCGTGATTTGGAAACTGAAATTTCTAAATTGCAACAAGAATCTGGTTACCCATATGTAGTTAACATCGATACTGCTAACCGGGCAAACCCTATTGATGGAAAGATCATCATGAGTAACTTGTGTTCAGAGATCCTCCAGGTTCAAGAGCCAAGCTTGATCAACGATGCTCAAGAATTCATTAAAATGGGGACAGACGTCTCATGTAACCTTGGTTCAACCAACGTGGTTAACATGATGACTTCACCTGATTTTGGTCGTTCGATTCGTGCCATGGTTCGTGCTTTGACCTTCGTTACAGATAGCTCTCATATCGTTGCTGTTCCAACAATTGACCACGGAAATAGCCAAGCTCATACCTTTGGTCTTGGAGCCATGGGACTTCACAGCTACCTTGCCCAACAATTGATCGAGTATGGATCACCTGAATCTGTTGAGTTTACGAGCATCTACTTCATGCTCATGAACTACTGGACTCTCGTCGAATCAAACAACATCGCACGTGAACGGGGCGTTACCTTCCACAACTTTGAAAAATCAGACTATGCCAACGGTAGCTACTTTGATAAGTACACGACCGGAGAGTTTGTTCCAAAATCTGATCGCGTCAAAGAACTCTTTAAGGATATCTTCATTCCTAGTGCAGAAGACTGGGCTGAACTCCGCGATAAAGTCAAGGCAGATGGTCTTTACCACCAAAACCGCTTGGCTGTCGCACCAAATGGTTCTATCAGCTACATCAATGACGTATCTGCTTCTATCCACCCAATCACACAACGGATTGAAGAACGCCAAGAGAAGAAAATCGGTAAGATCTACTACCCTGCTGCTGGTTTGTCAACAGAAACCATTCCTTACTACACTTCTGCCTACGACATGGATATGCGAAAAGTCATCGACGTCTATGCTGCTGCAACTGAGCACGTAGACCAAGGACTTTCACTCACGCTCTTCATGCGTAGTGATATTCCAAAAGGGCTTTACGAATGGAAAACTGAAAACAAACAAACCACTCGTGACTTGTCTATCCTTCGCAACTACGCCTTTAACAAGGGAATCAAGTCTATCTACTACGTCCGTACCTTTACCGATGATGGTGGAGAAGTTGGCGCGAACCAATGTGAAAGCTGTGTCATCTAAGACACTCTGATCCATTGCTACCAAAAAGTCGGTTCGCCGACTTTTTGTGCGGTATTCTAACAATTGTGTTAGAATAATAATGATTGTATGATCGAATGAATTAGAAAAAGAAAGAGATTTCAAATGGAAACTTACTACAAAGCCATTAACTGGAATGCCATCGAGGATGTCATCGATAAATCTACTTGGGAAAGCTAACCGAACAATTCTGGTTGGATACACGTATTCCTTTGTCAAACGACTTGGACGACTGGAGAAAGCTGTCTAACAAGGAAAAAGACCTTGTTGGTAAAGTTTTTGGAGGTTTAACCCTTCTCGATACCATGCAGTCTGAAACGGGTGTGCAAGCCCTTCGTGCGGATATTCGTACTCCTCATGAAGAAGCTGTCTTTAACAACATCCAATTCATGGAATCTGTCCATGCTAAGTCTTACTCTTCTATCTTTTCTACCTTGAATACCAAGTCAGAAATCGAAGAGATTTTCGAATGGACCAATACCAATCCCTTCCTTCAAAAGAAGGCAGAAATCATCAACGAGATCTACCTCAATGGCACTCCTCTAGAAAAGAAAGTAGCCAGCGTCTTCCTTGAAACCTTCCTCTTCTACTCTGGTTTCTTCACACCGCTCTACTATCTTGGAAACAACAAATTGGCCAACGTGGCAGAAATCATCAAGTTGATCATTCGGGACGAATCTGTTCACGGAACCTATATCGGCTACAAGTTCCAACTTGGATTTAACGAATTACCAGAAGACGAACAAGAAAAACTTAAAGAATGGATGTATGACTTGCTCTACACCCTCTATGAAAACGAAGAAGGCTATACAGAGAGCCTCTATGACGGTGTAGGTTGGACAGAGGAAGTCAAGACCTTCCTTCGCTACAATGCTAACAAAGCCCTCATGAATTTGGGACAAGATCCCCTTTTCCCTGACTCAGCGGATGATGTCAACCCAATCGTCATGAACGGGATCTCAACCGGTACATCCAACCACGACTTCTTCTCTCAAGTCGGAAATGGTTATCTTCTCGGTGAAGTAGAAGCCATGCAGGATGACGATTACAACTATGGCCTATAAGACAAAAACCTTTCCAGATGGAAAGGTTTTTTTGTTTTTTTCAAAGAAAAATAGCATAAAAATCTAGTTATCCGCATAAAAACTGGACTTATCACACTTTATCAAGGTCAAAACCACTCAATTTACTACTAATTTACTACTTATGAATGAGCTTTGATACGACGATTTATCCTTGAAAAGTGAAGATATAAAGATACTTCCAATAAAATTTGAATATTTAATAGGTAGACACTTCAAAAAATGAGGTGTCTATTTTTTTACCCGATTTTGAAAGGAAGTGAACTTATGAAAACAAAAAATCAAGAATCAAAAGGTCGTTCCCCACTCTTTAAGACCATCAAACATTCATTCAGCCAATAAAAAAGAAAGGATAGGTAAAAATATGGAACTTAAATTTGTGATTCCCAACATGGAAAAAACATTCGGCAATTTAGAATTTGCTGGCGAGGATAAAGTCGTTCAGCGAAGAATCAACGGACGGCTAACTGTCTTATCAAGAAGCTATAATCTCTATTCTGATGTTCAAAAGAGCAGATGATATTGTGGTGGTGCTTCCTGCTGAAGCTGGCGAAAAACATTTCGGCTTTGAGGAACGTGTGAAGTTAGTCAATCCACGTATTACCGCAGAGGGCTACAAAATCGGCACTCGTGGTTTTACAAATTACCTTTTACATGCTGACGACATGATAAAAGAATAAAGAAAGAGAGGAAAAATGATGAGATTAGCAAATGGCATTGTATTAGATAAAGACACGACTTTTTGGAGAATTGAAATTCTCTGCTCTACGTCGTGAAGTGAGAATCCAAAATGAAGACAGGGTCGGTTTCAGATGAAATCAAGGAACGTACCTATGACTTAAAATCCAAAGGACAAGGACGCATGATTCAAGTAAGTATTCCTGCCAGCGTGCCTTTGAAAGAGTTTGATTATAACGCACGGGTGGAACTTATCAATCCCATTGCGGACACCGTTGCTACTGCCACCTATCAAGGAGCAGATGTTGACTGGTATATCAAGGCAGACGATATTGTGCTGACAAAGGATTCTAGTTCATTCAAAGCTCAACCACAAGCAAAGAAAGAACCGACACAAGACAAATAGTCGCTAGGTAGAAAGGAGACTTTTTCGCATGAAACAGCGTGGTAAAAGGATTCGCCCATCTGGTAAAGATTTAGTCTTTCATTTTACGATAGCGTCACTCCTGCCTGTTTTTCCTGCTGGTTGTCGGACTGTTTCATGTGAAGACAATCCAGCAGATCAACTGGCAGGATTTTTAACCTATCACAAGCAGATAAGATTGACATTCCCTATTTAATTATCAGTTTCAGTGTCGCAATTCTTATCTGCTTGCTGGTAGCGTTTGTATTCAAACGGGTTCGCTATGATACGGTTAAACAACTTTACCACCGTCAAAAACTGGCAAAGATGATACTTGAAAACAAGTGGTATGAATCTGAACAGGTCAAAACAGAGGGTTTCTTTAAAGATAGTGCTGGTCGTACAAAGGAAAAGATAACCTACTTCCCTAAAATGTATTATCGACTTAAAAAAATGGCTTGATACAGATACGGGTGGAAATCACGCTGGGAAAAATATCAAGACCAACTCTTACACTTGGAAAAAGAAATTAGAGAGTGGCTTGTACTGTGAGCTGACGGATAAAGAGTTAAAGGATTCCTATGTGGAATATACTTTTGCTCTATGACACCATAGCCAGTCGTATTTCTATTGATGAAGTAGAAGCTAAAGATGGTAAACTTCGCTTAATGAAAAACGTATGGTGGGAATATGATAAGCTCCCTCATATGTTGATTGCTGGTGGTACAGGTGGCGGTAAAACTTACTTTATACTGACACTGATTGAAGCCTTGCTTCATACAGATTCAAAACTGTATATTCTTGACCCGAAAAATGCTGACCTTGCGGACTTAGGTTCTGTGATGGCAAATGTCTACTATAGAAAAGAAGACTTGCTTTCTTGCATTGAAACATTCTATGAAGAAATGATGAAACGTAGTGAGGAAATGAAGCAGATGAAGAACTATAAGACTGGCAAAAATTATGCTTACTTAGGTCTCCCGGCACACTTCTTAATCTTTGATGAATACGTCGCTTTCATGGAAATGCTGGGAACAAAAAGAAAACACCGCAGTTATGAATAAGCTGAAACAGATTGTCATGTTAGGGTCGTCAAGCTGGCTTCTTTCTAATACTGGCTTGTCAACGTCCAGACGCAAAAATATTTAGGCGACGGAATCCGTGATCAGTTTAATTTCAGAGTGGCTTTTAGGGTCGTATGTCTGAAATGGGCTATGGCATGATGTTTGGCAGTGACGTACAAAAGGATTTCTTCTTAAAAGCGAATCAAAGGTCGTGGCTATGTTGATGTAGGAACAAGTGTCATATCAGAGTTTTATACTCCCCTTGTACCAAAAAGGATATGATTTCTTGGAGGAAATTAAAAAGTTATCCAACAGCAGACAGTCCACGCAGGCGACGTGCGAAGCGGAAGTCGCAGGTGTGGACTGATCTTGCTGGCTGGTGTGGCAATAGCCACGCCAGCACTTAACCCCCCGTATCTAACAGGGGGGTACAAATCGACAGGAAACAGTCAAAAAAACATTAGAAAATCCTTTGGTTACAAAGGGATTTACAAAATTTCAGCGTATGTCAAATGGGCTTTAAAAGTTGACATACGCCTTTTTTTGATTGGAGGATTTTTACTGAATGAACAAACTTGGTTACAGCATTTAAAAGAAAAACGCTTGGCTTATGGACTATCTCAAAACCGTTTAGCTGTTGCGACTGGTATTACAAGGCAGTATCTAAGCGATATTGAAACAGGAAAAGTCAAGCCATCAGAGGATTTACAGCAGTCCCTTTGGGAAGCTCTGGAACGCTTCAATCCCGACGCTCCCCTTGAAATGCTGTTTGATTATGTAAGAATTCGCTTTCCGACAACAGACGTACAGCAGGTGGTCGAAAACATCTTACAACTGAAACTGTCCTATTTTCTTCATGAGGACTATGGTTTCTATTCTTATTCAGAGCATTATGCTTTTAGGCGACATATTCGTCCTTTGCTCCCATGAACTGGACAAAAGGAGTTCTGGTGGAATTGAAAGGTCGTGGGTGCAGAACAATTTGAAAGCTATCTTCTGGCACAACAAAGAAGCTGGTATGAGTTCTTTATGGACGTTTTTGGTGGCTGGCGGTGTGATGAAACGCCTTGACCTTGCCATTAACGATAAGACAGGGATTTTAAATATCCCTGTACTCACTGAAAAAGTGCCAACAGGAAGAATGTATCTCCGTCTTCCGCAGTTTTAAAAAGCTATCGCAGATGGCGAACTGGTACGCAAAGAGGAAAAAGGAATGTATGGAAACACCCTCTATATCGGTTCATTACAAAGTGAAGTTTATTTCTGTATCTATGAAAAGGACTACGAGCAGTACAAGAAAAATGATATTCCCATTGAAGACGCAGAAGTAAAAAACCGTTTTGAGATTCGATTGAAAAATGAGCGTGCCTATTATGCAGTCCGTGATTTACTCGTCTATGACAATCCAGAGCATACCGCCTTTAAAATTATCAATCGGTATATCCGTTTTGTAGATAAAGACGATTCCAAACCTCGTTCTGATTGGAAACTGAATGAAGAATGGGCTTGGTTTATTAGGGAACAATCGTGAACGATTAAAACTAACCACAAAACCAGAGCCTTACTCCTTCAAGGACGCTGAACTGGCTATCTCATCAAGTTGCCCCGACCTTAAAGGTTGCGATTAAACTTGATGAAATCAACCAGACGCAGGTTGTAAAAGACATTCTCGACCATGCGAAACTGACAGACCGACACAAGCAGATTTTGAAGCAACAGTCAGTAAAAGAACAGGACGTGATAACA